>Ga0310833_100041_pt1 | contig 205436 bp, 231 predicted proteins | sample SM_ome_FD_201312 | JGI IMG/M metagenome (GOLD analysis project Ga0310833, IMG submission 201312) | Sorghum-adapted microbial communities enriched on stacked mutant (SM) sorghum from Joint BioEnergy Institute, Emeryville, California... ...
AAAAACCGAAATCCGTGATGACGGAGGCGGTATCAAGCCTGCTCATATCAGCGGTGGTTAAGTTTGTTTCCTCATTTTTCATGTCAGTTAGACGGCTAAAACTGACTTAAATCACCGGACTTTTAGATTGACTGAAAATGCAAAAAAAAGTTAAATTTAAAACTAAGTAGTTATACTAGTAGTCATAATTGAGCAAACGCAGGTGAGTGTATGAATAAAATTTTGCCAACCGTTACGCCTGTCATCACTTCCTACCCCAGACATGCGAATATCATGTCCATATTGTCGGAACATCCATCGTTTGAACATTGGTTGTACATGAATCATATCCAGATTCATGCCGATTATTGGATCAATGAATATTATCTCGGCTATTATGAACCGATTCCCAGAAAGCACTATCCACTCGTAGATACGCAAAAAATCCGCAAAGATGTGATCGAAAAAAACGGGATTGACGTCATTTCCTTCCTGAAGAATGCCATTGATGAACACTACTATGCATATATGTGTGTAGATACGTATTATATTGCGGAATATCCGTTATATCAGCGGATTCATTTTCCGCACGACATGTTTGTTTTTGGCTATGACGATGAGAGCGGGCATTTTCATATTGCCGATTTCATGAAAGATAACCGTTACTATCAAGCCCAGGCTTCCTATGACCAAGTCAGGGAAGCTTTTCACAGTGAATATGATGACAGCTACGGGTTCAATGGTATCCAATTGCTGAAGCCCGATGACGATGCCAGATACCCTTTTGATGTCGATTGGATTATCCAGATGCTGGAAGATTATGCGTCAGGCTATTTGACCTCAAGGCGTTTCCAGACGTTGGGAGATCCCCACGTGGAAGTCTGCGTTTACGGGTTGGACATCTATCGGGAATTGATCAACTTTATCTACCGTTCGGCCAACACCTTCCTGATCCGGCGGGCGCTGCATACATTGAGCGATCACAAAAAACTGATGAAATTGAGAGTGGAATATCTGGCCGCCCATCAATATTTGAAAGATGTTGCTTTGATTGAAATGAGCCAAGCGATCGAAAAGTTGTCGTTGGTTTTAAGGAATTCTTATCTCAAATATATGGTGCAACCTTCGGCAGAAAAGTTGCAAAACGTGGTGAATCTGATCCATCAGTTGCATGTTCAGGATAAAGCATTCATTTCACAATTGATTGCAGATTTGAAAGCCAATCGCAGCAGGTAGTGCATGAACTCCACTGGCAGAAGCAGGCCAAACCATGGCCTGTTTTCGTGTCATAAATCAATCAGGCGGTGATTGTCATGAGCAAAATATTGCCTACAGTGACCCCGGTGATTACCTCTTACCCCAGACATGCGAACATCATGTCGATTCTGTCGCACCATCCTTCATTTGAACATTGGCTGTTCATGAATCATATCCAGCTCCATGTTGAATGTTCGGGTGCGGTCATTTATATCGGATTTTACGAGCCGATTGCAAGAAAACACTACCCGCTTATCGACCTGCAGAAAATTCGCAAAGACGTAATCGAAAAAAACGGTCTGGACGTCATTCAGTTTCTGAAAAATGCCATCGATGAAAATTATTACGCATACATGTGTGTGGACACGTATTACATTGCGCAATATCCTTTGTATCAACGCAGTCATTTTCCGCATGACATGTTTGTGTTCGGTTATGACGATGCCAGTTCGACGCTTCATATTGCCGATTTTTTGATGGAAAACAGATATTATGCGACGCAATCCTCCTATGAGCAGATCAGGCAGGCGTTCCACAGCGAATATGATGTCACTTACGGTTTTGATGGCATACAGTTGCTGAAAGTGAAGGATGACGCCAGTTTTCCGCTGGATATTGACTGGATTATCACCATGCTGGAGGATTATGTAACCGGGTTTGACACTTCAAAACGCTATCTCTATTTTGGGGATCCCCATGTACCCGGCAGCAAATACGGCATAGATATCTATCCGGAATTGATGGATTATATCCGGAATACGCGAAATTATTTCTGGACCGCAAGGGCACTGCATGTGCTTAGCGACCACAAGAAATTGATGCGGATGAGAGCGGAGTATCTGGCAGCCAACGGTTATATGGCGGATGAGCAATTGGTCAAATCGTTCACGGAAATAGAAAATCTGTCCATGATTATCCGGAATTCTTTCCTGAAATATGCGATACATCCCGTCGAAGAGAAGCTTGCGCAAATCATCAACTGGATCCGGCAGATGTACGAACAGGAACCCGATTTGTATAGACGGCTGATTTCGAAATTGAAACAAGGATAGCGAGTTCCGCGCGCGGCTTATGCAGTGCGCGGTTCTGCTGCTTGACAATCTTTGAAGACAAGATACATAAATTGGTAAGCATTTACCAATCACGCAAAATTCATCATATTGAGCCTGGGGTGATCATTCATGAAAAAGATCTTGCCAAGAACAACTCCGGTATTTACCTCCTATCCCAGACATGCCAATCTGGTTTCCATGCTGTCGGAGCACAAATCGTTTCATCACTGGCTGTTCATGAATCATATCCAGTTCCATTCGGAATACAACAAGGAAGCATTTTACGTCGGATTCTACGAACCGATTCCGCGTGTGATTTATCCATTGGCAGATACGCAGAAGATCCGGAAGGACGTGATTGAAAAAAACGGCATTGACGTGGTCACTTTCCTGAAAAATGCGATTGATGATGATTATTATATCTACATGTGCGTGGATACTTTTTATATTTCGGAATATCCGCTATACAACAAGTCGCATTTTACGCATGACATGTTCGTATTTGGCTACGACGATTCCAAATCCTGTTTCCACATCGCCGACTTTTTGTTCGAAGGCCGCTACTACGACACGGAAATTCCCTATGAACAACTCAAAGTCGCATTTCACAGCGAATATGATTTTACCAATGATTTCAACGGAATTCAGCTGCTCAAGGCCAAAGAAGATGTGGACTATCCGTTCGATATCAACTGGATCATCATGATGCTCGAAGATTATGCGAACGGTTTCGATACGTCCAAAAGGTTTCAATCCCTGGGAGATCCCTATGTGGAAAGAGTATATGGATTCGGAATATATGAGGAAATTATCGGGTTCATGCGCAAGACAACCAATCATTACTCGGTCATCCGGGCGTTGCACGTATTGAGCGATCACAAGAAACTCATGCGGATGAGAATCGAATATCTGATGGAACACCAATATCTCGGTGATCCGGAACTGCTGGAAGAAAGCCGGCAGATCGAAAAAATGGCGGTGGTCATCCGCAACAGTTTCATCAGGTATTCGGTTCATCCCATTGCAGAAAAGTTGCAGCAAATCATCGAACAGATCCGTCAATTGCAACAACGGGAAAAACCCTTTATCCATCAATTGATCGAATCGCTGAAAAACAATCTCAGCGGCAAACTTCCGCAAAATCAGCGTTAAAAACCGGCTTTTATAAAATGGACACATGGAAGCCTTTCGCACCGCAAAGCGGGATGAAAGGCTTCATTTCATGTCAAATAATGGACGTTTTATTTGGGTGAAAGGTCAGGATGCATACTTGCAATTTTTTGCTTGCCAAACATGTCTGACAACCTGATAATAAGATTAGTTGAACGGATAAAGATGAGGTGCATCCAATGTGAAAGTGTCCATGTTCGTTACCTGCTTGAGCGATGCCGTTTATCCGCGTGTGGCGGAAGCGATGGTCCGGGTTCTGGCCCGCCAGGGCGTGAAACTGGAACTGCCGCCAACGCAAACTTGCTGTGGCCAGCCGGCTTTCAACAGCGGTTACTGGGATGCAGCCCGCGCTTCAGCCAGAACGCTGCTGGAAGCGTTTGAAGACAGCGATTTCGTCATTTCGCCTTCGGGTTCGTGTACGCACATGATCCACAACTATACGAAGTTGTTCGAGCATGATCCCGTCTGGCTGCCGAAGGCCCGGCAGTTGCAGCAGAAATCATATGAATTTTCGCAATTCCTGGTGAATGTGCTGGATGTGCAAGACATCGGTGCCGTTTTTCCGCATAAAGTGACCTATCATCCTTCCTGTCACGGCAGCCGGTTGCTCGGTGCGAAGAATGAGCCGCTGATATTGATGGAGCATGTGAAGGGACTGGAATTGATCCCGCTTCCGTTTGCGGAAGACTGCTGCGGTTTTGGCGGCACTTTCGCAGTCAAGATGGCGGATATATCCGGCGCGATGGTGACGGAAAAAGTCGAACATGTCAAGGAGACGGCGGCGGAAGTGCTTGTCGGGCTCGACATGGCATGCCTGATGAACATCAGCGGACGTTTGCGACATCAAGGGGAACAGATCCGCGTCATGCATTTGGCCGAATTGCTGGAAGAAGGAGTGAAACGCGCATGAGCGGAGCCAATACGAACTTGCCGACGGTCAAGGAACGGGCCAATGAGGCGCTGAAAGACGATTTTCTTCGCAAAGCGGTCAGATTTACAACGGAGCGGTTGCGGCATGGCAAAAAAACGGCGTCGGAACTGCTGGGCAACTGGGAAGAATGGCGGGAACGCGGCAGGCAAATCCGTCTGCACACGATTGCCCACCTGGACTATTATTTGAATTTGTTTGCCGACAATGCGCGGGCCAACGGCGTGCATGTCCATTTTGCGGAAACCGCGACGGATGCGGTCAGGATTGCACTGTCGATCGCCAAAAATCATGAAGCCAGAACCGTCGTGAAATCCAAATCGATGGTGACGGAAGAACTGCATCTGAACCAGGAGCTGAAGAAGATCGGCGTGGAAGCGATCGAGGCCGATTTGGGCGAATACATCATTCAATTGGCCGGAGAAATGCCTTCCCACATCATCATTCCGGCCATTCACAAAAACCGGTTCCAAATTGCCGAACTGCTGTCCGAAGTCGCCGGCGAAAAGCTGTCGGCCGACACGAAGATACTGGCGGGATTTGTCCGCAAGAAGCTGCGGGAAAAGTTTCTTGAAGCGGACATCGGCATGACCGGCTGCAATTTTGCCATTGCCGAGACTGGTTCCATGGTGCTGTTCGAAAATGAAGGCAATGCCCGGATGGTTTCCACTTTGCCGCGTGTACAAATTACGTTGATGGGCATGGAGCGGATCATTCCGTCCTGGGCCGACCTGGAAGTGATGGCGACGCTGCTGCCCCGTTCGGCGACCGGGCAGAAGTTGACCGTTTACATGTCCGGCATTACGGGTCCACGACGCAAGGAAGACGGGGACGGTCCGGAAGAAATGCACATCATCATCGTCGATAACGGCCGTTCCCTGCAATTGGGCGATCCCGAATTCCAGGAATTGCTCAATTGCATCCGCTGCGGCGCCTGCCTGAACGCCTGCCCGGTCTATCGCCACATCGGCGGACACGCCTATGGCGGTCCCTATAGCGGTCCGATCGGTGCGGTATTGACGCCGGCGCTCAAGAAAAACGTGGCGGAGTGGGACGACATCGCCAACGCTTCCAGTTTGTGCGGTGCATGTTATGAAGCCTGTCCGGTCAAAATCCCGCTTCACGAAATGCTGGTTTATCTGCGGCGCCGCAAAGTGGAGGCCGGGCACGGCCAGGCGGCGGAAGGCATGGCGATGAAAGGGTTCGGCGCCGTGATGGGAAATGCAAGGCGCTACCGGTTGGCGCTCAAGCTGGGACGAATCGGACAGAAGCTGGTCGTGCGCGATGGCGGCATCCGGGCGAAAATCGGACCGCTTAAAGGCTGGAACAAGTATCGCATCGCACCCAGCATTGCCAAAGAGACATTCCAGGAGCGCTGGAGGACGCTGGAACAGGAAATCCGTGTAGAACCGAATGAGACATCCCGTTCCGCAGAGGCCCGATTGAAGCAGGTTTTGCAGGAACGCAGCAGCAAAGGGGGACATCTGCATGGATAAGACAAAAGATCAACCCGACTGGCTCGCGGAATTGGATGCGCAATCCCGGGCACGCCAATCATCATTTATCGACGGTATTTCGCAAAAATTGGGTCGCGCGCGTCCGAAGACGCCTCCGGTACATCCGTTTCGCGGAGCACCGGATTTCTGGAAATCAATGGATTGGCCATTGGAAGAGCGGATAGCGCGGTTTATGGAAAATTTCCAGGAGACCGGCGGACACGCGGCGCATCTGCCGGATTGGGCGGATGTCCGCCAGTTCATCGCAGAACGCGCCGCCGAGATGGGGGCCAAATCCATCATCCGGCAGCACCAGCCGGAACTGGAACAACTCCAGCTTGAACAGGCGCTGCCGCCGGATGTGAAGGTGACGGTCTGGAACCAGGACACAGACGGTGACAATATCGCCCGGGCAGCCGAAGCGGACATCGGCGTCGTCGCCGTGGATTACGCGATTGCGTATACCGGTTCGCTGACCGTAATGTCCTCGGGCGGCAAAGGACGTTCCGTCAGCCTGCTGCCTCCGGTATTGTTTGCCATCATACCGGTTTGGCGTCTCAGGACCCGATTGGGCGAAGTGCTGGCCGAATTCGATCAGGCCGGGCGGGAGCATTTGCCGGCAGGCATCCATTTCATTTCCGGACCCAGCCGGTCGGCGGATATCGAAAATGATTTGACCATCGGTGTACACGGTCCCGGTATTGTCTATGCGTTGATCGTGGGGTAATCTGGATTCAGAACCCACGGAATGAACGGGAAAGGAGAGCGGCCGTCGTTGGAAATCGTCAAATTGAAAAAACGCAATCACGATGAGGAAATCATCGTACAGCTCAAAACGCTGATGGCAAACGGGACATTGAAGCCCGGAGACAAGCTTCCCTCGACAAAAGAGTTGTGCGAACGGTTTGGCGTCGGCCGCTCGACGATGCGGGAAGCGCTCAGTGCACTCAAGGCGATGGGGCTGATTGAAATTCGCCAGGGTGGCGGCTGCCGTGTGCTTGGGGCCAATCCCGACGGATTTGCGCCGCCGGAATTGGAATCATTGCGGATGAACCGCCAGACGCTGCTGCACCTGCTGGAAGCCAGGCGTTCGCTGGAAGTCGCCAATGCCGCCATTGCCGCCGAAAAGCGAACGGAAGCGGAATTGACGGAATTGGCCCGGATCGTGGCCCGGATGGACCGGGCGATCGACGATGATGCGGAAGGGGAACGGACCGACCTCGCGTTTCATGCGGCGCTGGCCAAGATGACGCACAATCCGATCATGGAACAACTTTTTGCCTCCATCGTCGGCCAATTGGAAAAGTTTATCCGCGAAGTGCGGCGTGCCGAACTGTACGCCAATCGATCCGTAGCTGCGCAATTGCTGCGTGAGCACCAGGCAATCCTGGAGGCGGTGGAAGCGGGCGATGCCGACCAAGCTGCTCAGCAGATGTCGCAGCATTTGCATCATGTGGAACGCAGATTGATGAAATTTTGGTAGACGCAAACGCGCTTGCGAAAGGAACTGCCCATGGCTTATCGAATTCGTATCGCAGCGCTGATTGCGGCTGGGGAAATAGGGCGCGACGGGAGCATTTGGCTTGGAAATGCAAAATATTTGACGAAAAAGCAACAGGTCGGGAACCTGTTGCTTTTTCATTGCCAACCAGACTATTATCGAGAATTCTCCTGATGATATTGTACCGGCATCCATCACATCTAGCGTGACACAATTACCATTTAAACTTTTATATTGTGTCATATATATAGATATGATATACATTATATTAAATCATACGCAAATCAGTTCGGTTGGGGGAACTTCAGGATGGAGAGAGAACTGGCGCTGGAAATTGTCCGTGTCACGGAATTGGCGGCACTGGCATCGGCCCCCTGGATGGGGCGCGGCGAGAAGAACGGTGCAGACGGAGCGGCCACCAATGCGATGCGGTCCATGCTCGATTCCGTTTCGATTCGCGGTACGGTAGTAATCGGGGAAGGGGAAATGGACGAAGCCCCGATGCTCTACATCGGCGAGCAGGTGGGCAGCCAGCAGGGACCGGAAGTGGATGTGGCGGTTGACCCGCTGGAAGGGACGAATCTTGTCGCCAAGGGACTCAACAATGCGATGTCGGTCATCGCCGTTGCAAGCAAGGGCGCACTGCTGCATGCACCGGACATGTACATGGAAAAACTGGCGGTTGGGCCGCAGCTGGCCGGCAAAGTCCGGCTCACCGATCCGATGGAAAAAACGCTCGCCACAGCAGCGGAAGTGCTGGGCAAGTCCGTGGCGGATTTGACCGTCATGGTCCTTGACCGGCCGCGACATGAATCGATCGTCAAGGTGCTGCGCAAAGTCGGCGTGCGCATCAAATTTTTGAGCGACGGCGATGTGGCGGGAGCCATGGCGCCGGCATTTCCGGAGACCGGCATCGATTTGTATGTCGGGTCGGGCGGCGCGCCGGAAGGTGTGCTCGCAGCCGCGGCGCTTCGGTGCCTGGGCGGTGAATTGCAGGGCAGGCTGATGCCGGCCGATGGCAACGAATACGAACGGTGCCTGAGAATGGGCATTTCGGACCCGTACAAGGTGTTGACCATGGACGACATGGTAGGAACGGACGATGTCATTTTTGCGGCAACCGGCGTTACACCGGGTGAATTTCTGGGCGGTGTCCGCTATTTGCCGGACCAGCGCGCAGAGACGCATTCCATCGTCATGCGGGCCAGTACGCGTACGATCCGGTTTATCAAGACGCTTCACTATTTGCCGAATAAACCGCTGCTCCAGACGATCTGACCGGCAATGCCAGCCAATATGGTGACATTATCCAAAATATGCTATACTATTGTGGATTGAATTATATCCAGCTTTTTGAAAGGATGGTCGACAAAGTGAAATTTTATTTGGACACGGGCAATGTCGAGGAAATCAAACGGATTGTCAAACTCGGATTGGTGGACGGGGTCACCACGAATCCTTCGCTTATTGCCAAAGAAGGCCGGGTTTTCAAAGATGTGATCAAGGAAATCACTTCGATTGTCAGCGGTCCGGTCAGCGCGGAAGTCATCTCGCTTGATGTGGAGGGCATGCTGAGGGAAGCGCATGAAATTGCGCAGTGGGCTCCAAACGTCGTCATCAAACTGCCGCTTACCGAAGCGGGTCTGGAAGCGACGCACCAGTTGTCGAAAGAAGGCATCAAAACGAATGTGACGCTGATCTTCAGCGTTGCGCAGGGCTTGATGGCAGCCAAAGCCGGTGCCACCTACATCAGCCCGTTTGTCGGCCGCCTGGACGATATTGGTGTGGACGGCATGAAGCTGGTTCGCGAACTGCGGCAAGTGATTGACAATTATGGTCTGGGCACCGAAATTATCGCTGCCAGCATCCGTTCGCTGGCCCATGTGGAAGCTGCCGCATTGGCCGGCGCCCATATCGCCACCATTCCCGGTTCCTTGATTCCTTCGCTGTGGAAACATCCGCTGACGGACATCGGCATCGAACGGTTCCTGAAGGACTGGGAAAAAGTACCGAAGCAAGGTTGACGAACCCATCGGACAAGTTTGCCAACATGAGCCGCTTCCACAGGGAAGCGGCTCATGTTGGCCAATCGTTCCATTCCGTTAGACAGGGGTGAATGGCCATCGAACTGTCGCCGCGTCAATTGGAAATTATCGAGTTGGTCCAAAAGCATGCACCCGTCACAGGCGAACAGATCGCCGAAGCGCTGGGGGTAAGCCGCCCGACGATCCGTTCGGATTTGTCGGTGCTCATCATGCTCGGCCATCTCGACGCCAAGCCAAAAGTCGGCTATTTTTTGGGCAAGGCCCGTTCCGCAGGCGGCGCCATCAAGGACCGGCTGATCGGACTGAAGGTGAAGGACAGGATGAGTCGGCCCATCGTCATTCCGGAGCAGGCGACCGTCAACGATGCCGTGATCAGTCTGTTCATGGAAAATACCGGCATGCTGGCCGTCACGGATCCGCAAGGTTTTTTGTCCGGAGTCGTGTCGCTCAAAGATTTGCTGAAAGTTACACTGGGCAATCCGGCGGCAGCGAGCATTCCGATCAATATGGTCATGACGAGGTTGCCGCGTATCGTCTCCGTCGGACCGGACGATACGCTGTGGGAGGCAGCGCACAAAATGCTGGAACATCAAGTCGGAGGCCTGCCGGTCGTCCGTCCCGCAACAGAGGGGGAAGGGCGCGGCAAATTGGAAGTGGTGGGCCGAATTACGAAAACGAGCATGACGCGGGTATTGATCGACCTGGCGTCCGATCTGTAGACGGTAGGGGGAAGCGGAATGCGGAGAGCAGCGACGAGAACCATCTTCGTTTGCTCCGATGCCGTCGGAGAAACGGCGGAAGCTGTCGCACGTGCGACGGCCCGTCAATTTGCGGCGGAACAGGTACATATCAAGCGATATGGCAACATCAAGGATGAAGAGGAAGTCAGGGCGATCATCAGCGAAGCGCACAGGGAAGGCGGATTTATCGCCTACACGCTCGTCCAGCCGGAATTGCGCGATACGATGCGGGAGGAGTCGATCCGGCTTGGCGTCCGTTCGGTTGATGTTATGGGACCGATGATGCAGGCCTTTATCGATACGTTTGACGATTCGCCCCAGTACAAGCCCGGTTTGCTGCATGAGATGGACGACAACTATTTCCGCAAGATCGAAGCCATCGAGTTTGCGGTCAAATATGACGACGGCAAGGATGCCAGAGGGTTTCTCGAAGCGCAGATCGTCCTGGTCGGGGTATCGCGAACCTCCAAAACGCCAGTGGGCATCTACCTGGCATCCCGGGGCATCAAGACGGCCAACTATCCGCTCACGATTGAAGTGAAGCCGCCGGAAGAACTGTTTGTCGCCGCGTCCCGCAAAACGATCGTCGGTCTGACCATGCAGCCGGAAAGGCTGCTCAAAATCCGTACGGAGCGGTTGAAGGCGCTGGGTTTGCCGAGCCAGGCCAATTACGCTTCCCTGGAACGGATTTCGCAGGAGTTGAATTATGCGTCCGAGATGATGAAACGGTTCGCCTGTCCGGTTATCGACGTCACGGAGCGGGCGATCGAGGAAACGGCGGGGTTGATTCTGGATTTGATGACGGATTTGTGAACGGAAAAAGAACCATCCGGCCAGTCGGTATCCGGATGGTTCTTTGCTTTTTTTTTCGTGCCCTAAAGCCGCCTCAGGCGTGGCGGTTGGACAACAGGTTGCGGATCAGTTGCTGCTGCCGTTTGGAGCAGGGAATCCGTTTGTTGGTATTGTCAAAAACAATTGCATTTCGCTCCATTCCGCGAATTTTGCCTGCATTCACATAACAATTGGAGTCAAGACGGAAAAAAGCGGAGTCCGCAATCAGTTTCTTTCGTTCGTCTACAGTCAGTCTTTTTTTGATGTTGTAATTCCTGCCGTGGAAACTTACCAGGTCATGTGCCGAGTTCACCTTGAAAAACAGTGTGTCGTCCTGCGGTACAAAATCCTCGTAAACGTTCCTTTCCTGTTGTACACCTTGCATCATTTCTTAATCCCCCCGGAATAAGAATGTGAAAGTGATAGCGCTTTCATTATAGCATAAATTTCCTTGCATGTGAATAAATAAATGCGGTATGCCCTTGTCCAGTTCAATGTTCATCCATTGGTTGCGGGGAATGGGAATTTGACCAATATTTTTAAAGAGTCCGATGACCATTCGCATTTCTTCCGGTATAATGCCTATAACCGTTCTCTTGTTGGATAAGGTGGTGGAAGCCTGGATGTTCGCTTCGTCTGCCGTCATCTCAAATGAAGACCTGTATTTGTTCAACACCGGACAATCCTTTCATGCCTACCGTTTTCTTGGCGCACATCCCGTACAGATGGATGGTACGGCGGGTGTCAGGTTTGCCGTATGGGCACCGCATGCGCGTGCGGTTTCTGTCGTTGGCGATTTCAATGGCTGGGATGCCGCCGTACATCCCATGGAACCGGCAGGCACCACGGGAGTCTGGGTGCGGTTTGTACCCGGTGTCGGAGAGGGCGCCCGGTACAAATACGAGTTGCTGGACGCCAATGGTTCGCGTCGGCAGAAGGCGGACCCGTTTGCCTTCCGCAGTGAGAAACGGCCGGGTACCAATTCGATCGTCGCGTCTTTGGACCATGGCGACTGGAACGATGCGGCCTGGTTGGCCTACAAGCGACGGCATCCCCCTTATGAAAGACCCGTGTTGATTTACGAAGTCCACCTGGGTTCTTGGCGTCTGGATGCGCCGGAACAATTTCCGACATATGAGCAATTGGCAGAGCAATTGCCCCCGTATGTCGCGTCCATGGGATACACCCACATTGAACTGCTGCCGCTTACGGAACATCCGCTGGATCGCTCCTGGGGCTATCAGTCGACGGGATACTTCTCCGCCACCAGCCGGTATGGATCGCCCGAAGGCCTGAAAAAGTTCGTCGAAAGCTGCCATGCGCACGGCATCGGTGTCATTCTCGATTGGGTGCCGGGTCATTTTTGCAAGGACGATCACGGTTTGCGGCTGTTTGACGGTACAGCGCTTTTCGAAAATGCGGATTCCCGGATTGCGGAAAAACCGCTCTGGGGCACGCTCGCATTTGATTTCGGCAAACCGGAAGTACGCAGTTTCCTGATTTCCAATGCCCTGTTCTGGATGGATGTGTATCATATTGACGGCCTGCGGGTGGATGCCGTCGCCAGCATGATCGATTTGCACTTCGACAAGCCCGATCACATGAAGACCCTCAACAAGTACGGCACCTCCGAATACCTCGAAGCCTTGCAATTTTTGCGCCAGTTGAACGAAGTCGTGTTCCGCTACCATCCCGACAGCCTCATGATGGCCGAAGACTCCTCCGCCTACCCCGCGGTCACCTCGCCAACCTATCTGGGGGGACTCGGCTTCAATTACAAATGGAACATGGGCTGGATGAATGATTTTCTCAAATACATGCAGACAGATCCCGATGAACGACCGAAACTCCACTCGCAATTGACATTTTCCCTATGGTATGCCTACTCCGAAAATTATGTGTTGCCGCTGTCCCATGACGAAGTGGTACACGGCAAGCGATCGCTCCTTCACAAGATGCCCGGAACCTACGAGGAGAAATTCGCCAATCTCCGTCTGCTATTAGGATATTGGATGACGCATCCCGGCAAAAAACTGCTATTCATGGGCGGCGAATTCGGCCAGTTCGACGAATGGAAATTCGACGCGGGACTGGATTGGATGCTGCTCACCTATCCGCTGCATGACAGCATGCACCGGTTTGTACGCAAACTGAACCGGCTTTATCTGGAAGAGCCGTCACTATGGCGCCGAGATCACCAGCCCGATGGATTTGCCTGGATTGACGTGAACAATGCGGCGCAATCCGTCCTGTCCTTCATCCGCAAGGGTGGGGCGCTTGATCCGCCGGTCGTTGCCGTTTGCAATTTTTCCAGACGCACTTATGAAGCTTTCCGGATTGGCGTGCCAAGGGCCGGCGTCTACCGGTTGAAGCTGAACAGCGATGAATCGGATTTCGGCGGATCGGGACTGGCCATTCCGGCAGAAATCGAAGCAGAGAAGTGTCCCATGCACGGACAGCCTTACAGTGTGGAAATGCCGCTGCCCGCACTTGCGATCTTGATATGGTCGGCACCAGTGGAACTACCGCTGGACATTGAAGCGGACGAAACATCCCATTAAGAGGAAGGAGCGAATGCGATGCGGCGAAACGAATGCATTGCGATGTTGCTGGCTGGCGGAGAAGGCCGTCGGCTCGGCGTGTTGACCAAAGATTTGGCCAAGCCCGCTGTTCATTTTGGAGGTAAATACCGCATTATCGACTTTACACTCAGCAATTGCATTCATTCCGGCATCGAGACGGTTGGCGTGCTGACGCAGTATCAACCGCTGGAACTCAACCAATACCTGGGGATTGGCGCAGCCTGGGGACTGGACCGCCGGGATGGCGGCATGCACGTGCTGCCGCCGTTCGTCCGTTCCAAGGGCGGCTCGTGGTACAAAGGAACGGCCAATGCCATCTACCAGAATATCGGTTTCATCGAACGGTACGACCCGGAGTACGTGCTGATCATTTCGGGCGACCATATTTACAAGATGGATTACAGCCTGATGCTGGAAGTGCACAAACGCAATCGCGCCGATGCGACCATTGCTGTCATCACGGTGCCATGGTCGGAAGCCAGCCGTTTTGGCATTCTCGGTGTCGGTGAAGGCGACCGCATTACCGATTTCGTGGAAAAGCCGAAAAAACCGCCCAGCAATCTGGCGTCGATGGGGGTATACATTTTTTCCTGGCCGGTCCTTCGTGAAGCGCTGCAACGCGATGAAGCCAATAAAAATTCGTCCAACGATTTCGGAAAAGACATCATTCCGATGCTGCTCCAAGGACAAGCGCGGCTGTTCGCCTACCGGTTTGACGGATACTGGAAAGATGTCGGCACCATCGAAAGCCTGTGGGAAGCAAATATGGATCTGCTTGCGGACGAGCCCCCGCTGAATCTGAACGATCGCAGCTGGCGCATCTATTCGGTGAACCCGAACCAGCCGGCCCAATACGTGGCGCCGGGCGCAACCGTCATCAGTTCGCTGGTCAGCGAAGGCTGCCTGGTAAGCGGGGTTGTGCGACGATCCGTGCTGTTCCACGGTGTCAGGGTCGGGGAAAACAGCCTGATTGAAGATGCCGTCATCATGCCCGGCGCGACCATCGGTTCAGGGGCCCGCGTCGTCAGGGCGATCGTCGGGGAAGGGGCGATCGTGGGCAGCGGCTGCATCGTCGGCAGCGCCGATTCGGCGGACATCGCGGTCGTTGGCAGGGGAGAAGTGCTGACCAGCGAGGACAATGGCATGAGGGAGGCGGAACTGGCATGAACTTGCCCATCCTTGGCGTGATCAATCTGATTCATGAAGTGGATGAAATGGGCGCGCTGACGCATTCCCGCTGTCTGGCAACCGTGCCGTTTGGCGGCCGCTACCGGTTGATCGATTTCATCCTGTCATCCATGGTCAAATCCGGCATTCCCAAAGTTGCGGTGTTTGCGCACACCAGATACCGTTCCCTGATGGACCATATCGGATCGGGAACAAGCTGGGATCTGCATCGCAAGGGAAGCGGGTTATTCATTTTGCCGCCCTCAATGGAAGACCAGACGGACTTCGGGCGGGGAGATCTGTTCCATTTTTACCGGAACCGCGACTACTTTACGCGCAGCAGCCCGTTCGAATACGTCATTGTTGCCAGAAGCCATGTCGTGTGCAATATCGATTTTTCCGCCGTGCTGGCCGAACACCGGCAGAGCGGCGCTGACATTACGGTCGTTTGCCACCGCGGACAAGATCGTGCCATCGGCCTCGCCCGGAAAGTCAAAATCGACGATGGCGGGCGTGTGCTCGAAATGCAGGATCATTACGGACGGCTGAACAGCGACATCGTGTCGATGGAAATGTACCTCATGTCCCGGGACCTGCTGCTTGATCTGGTCGAATCGTCGCTTGCGCGGGGGCAGGATCATCTGGTGCGGCATGCGATCATGTCGAACCTCGGCCGGCTGAACGTACGGGCCCATTTGCATGAAGGCTGGAGCGGCATCATCAACAATCTGGCCGGGTATTACCGGTACAGCCTTGATTTGTTGCGGCCGGAGGTGTGGCGCGAACTGTTTTACCGCCATGGTCCGATTTATACGAAGGTCAAGGATGAACCGCCGACCCGGTACCACAGTTGTGCGGATGTGCGCCATTCGCTGGTGGCGAACGGTTGCGACATCGAGGGCGTCGTCCACAACAGCATTCTGTTTCGCGGCGTCAAAGTGCATAAAGGTGCCGTCGTGCGAAACAGCATCGTGATGCAGAACGGAATCATCGGAGAAGGGGGATCGCTCGTCAACTGCATTTTGGACAAAGAAGTCGAAATCAGGCCGCAGCAACATTTGCAAGGGGCGGAAGGGATGCCGTTTCTGGCGGTCAAGCGGAAAGTCATCTGATTTTTCCCGCTTAAGGAGGGAGTACCATGAACGTTTATTTTGTAACGTCCGAAGCGTCTCCGCTCGTCAAGACGGGCGGATTGGCCGACGTTGCCGGTGCGTTGCCCAAATATTTGGCCAGGATGGGGGTGAATGTGACTGTCATCTTGCCCAAATACGGTGAAATACCACCGGAATGGGTCGAACGTGCTGTCCATATCGGGTTTACGTTTGTGAATCTCGGCTGGCGGAGGCAATACTGCGGTCTGTTCGAATGCAATGTGAATGGCATTCGCTATGTGCTGGTTGACAACGAATATTATTTCAGACGGGGATATTTGTACGGTTACGGGGATGAGGATGCGGAGCGGTTCACGTTTTTCAGCGCGGCTGTCGTGGAATCGTTGGAACTGCTCGGTCCGATGCCGCATATTTTGCATTGCCACGATTGGCAAACCGGACTGGTTCCGTTCCTGCTCCGTACCCGGTATGCCGGTCATCCCGGTTATCGCGACATCCGCACGGTTTTTACGATTCACAATTTGCAGTATCAGGGGGTGTTTGCCCGGCATTTGCTTCAGGATCTGCTTTCTGCCGGAGATGAGCTGTTTACGCCGGAAGGACTGGAATTTTACGGAGCGGCCAGTTGCATGAAGGCCGGTCTGCTCCATGCCGATCGCTTGACGACGGTCAGTCCGACCTATGCGCAGGAAATACAGACGCCTGCCTACGGCGAAAAGCTGGATGGCGTGCTGCGGATGCGTGCCGGCGATCTGCGCGGCATCCTGAACGGCATTGACACGCAGGAATACGATCCGATGCGCGACCCGCATCTTGCGGTGAATTACCGGACTTCCCGGGAGAAGAAACGGCTCAACAAATTGGCGTTGCAGCAGGAATTGGGGCTGGAAGAAGACGGGGATGTGCCGCTCATTGGCATCGTTTCGCGCCTTGCCAGCCAGAAGGGCTTCGATCTGATTGCCGAGGCGTTGCCGGGATTGATGGAGGAATCGGTGCAACTGGCAGTCCTGGGCGCTGGCGATCCGGGACTGGAAGCGATGCTGCGCGATGCCGTCCATCGCTATCGGGGCAGGGTTGCGGCCTGGTTTGGCTTCAATGAAAGTCTGGCCCGCCGAATCTATGCAGGTTCGGATCTGTATCTGATGCCCTCCCGGTTTGAACCTTGCGGATTGAGCCAGATGATCGCCATCCGGTATCGCAGTGTTCCGGTCGTCCGGGAAACCGGCGGATTGCGAGACACGGTCCAATCTTACAACGAATTTGCGGGAACGGGGAACGGATTCAGTTTTGGTCCGGCCAATGCGCACGACATGTTGTACACGCTCAGGCGCGCGCTTTCCTTCTACCGGAATGAACAAGCCTGGAAACAAATACTGGACAATGGTGCGCGTGCCCGTTTCGGATGGGAAACGTCCGCCCGCGAGTATGTGCGTGTATATAGAGAAATCGCCGTTTAGACGCCTGCGGCGCCAGAGCTGCAACGGACAAGCGGCATAGGGGAGAGGAGCAACGGGAATGGCGAGACACCTGGTCATTGGAAATGGCAAATTGCTGATCAATTTGGACGAGTTCGGCTACATTCGCGATCTGTATTATCCGTATGTCGGCCAGCAAAATCATGTTGGCGGACAGCGGTGCCGGGTCGGCTTGTGGTGCGACGGGGCATTTGTGTGGCTTGACGATCCGTCCTGGCGGATCGAGCTGGGGTACATCGAAGATTCGCTTGTGACGAATGTCACGGCCCGCAACGACCGGCTCGGCATCGAGCTTTACCTGAACGACGGCATTCATCAGCGGGACTGCATCTACCTGAAACGCGTCGTCGTCCGGAATTTGACCGGAGAACCCAAGCAAGTCCGCCTGTTTTTTCACCAGGATTTGATGATCGACGGTAACGAGGTGGGAGATACGGCGGCTTACTATCCGGCCAACCATACGGTATTCCATTACAAGCGCTCGTTCTACTTCATGTTTAATGGACGTTCGGAACATGGCGGCATCGACCAGTTTACGACCGGCATCAAACGATTCCATGCGGCGGAAGGCACCTGGCGGGATGCGGAAGACGGCCACTTGGCGGGAAATGCCATTTCGCAGGGTTCGGTAGACAGCACGATCGGTTTTCACACCGATCTGAACCCGCACGGCGAGCAGGTGGTCTACTACTGGATCGCGGTCGGCTCCGATCTGGAAGAAGTCAAAAAGCTCGATCGTTACGTGCAGGACAGCGATCCGGAAAAGCTGCTCAGCCGTATCGTCATCTACTGGAACAACTGGCTGAACCGGGTCAACGGCATCTATGGCGACCTGCCGCAGGCCGTGATACGCCAGTTCAGGCACAGCCTGCTGATTGTACGGACGCAAATTGACGAGCGGGGAGCCATTCTGGCAGCCAATGATTCGGACATCATGCAATACAATCGGGATCATTACAGCTACATGTGGCCGCGGGACGGCGCATTGATCGCGGATGCGATGTCGCTGGCCGGCTATCATGGCACGATCGCGCCGTTCTTCCATTTTTGTGCACGCGCGCTGTCCCCGGAAGGGTACCTGTATCACAAATACAATCCGGACGGTACGGTCGGATCCAGCTGGCACCCCTATATTGTCGATGGAGTGGCCCGTCTGCCGATTCAGGAAGACGAGACGGCGCTTGTACTTTATGCATTATGGAAAGATTATGCGCGGCACGGCGAGATTGAACTTCCGCAAGGGCTTTACGGTGCGCTGGTCCGCAAGTCCGCTGCGTTTTTGTGCGAGTACATGGAGCCTTCGCTGGATTTGCCGCTGCCCAGCTACGATTTGTGGGAAGAGCGTTACGGCATCTGGACATATACGGCATCTACGGTGTATGGTGGATTAATGGGAGCCGCGTATTTCGCCGACCTGTTCGGCGATTACGATCGCAGCGACCGTTATCAGGCGGCTGCCGGCCGGATCAAACAAGGCATCCTCTCCCATTTGTGGGACGAGCAGTCGGGCAGATTCGCCCGCGGACTCGTCTGGCGCAACGGCAACTGGGAGAAAGACATGACGCTCGAAAGCAGTTTGTTCGGCCTGTTTGTGTTCGGCGTGCTGCCAGCGGATGATCCGCGGGTCCGTTCGACGATGGAGGCCATTGCGGAAGGGCTTTCGGTCAAGACGGATATTGGCGGCATTGCGCGGTATATGGGCGATTATTATTTCCGGGCTGTCGACGATACCCGCATCGCACCGGGCAATCCTTGGATCATTTGCACATTGTGGCTGGCCAATTACCAGATCGAGACGGCCCGGACGCTGGCCGATCTGGAGGCGCCGCGGCGAACACTGGAGAAAGTTGCCGGATTTTCGCTGCCGGGCGGCAATTTGCCGGAGCAGTTGCATCCGCTGGACGGCTCTCCGCTATCTGTTGCGCCGTTGACCTGGTCGCATGCGACCTATGTACAGACGGTTTGCCTTTACGGGCGCAAACGGGAACAGCTAGCCAAATCCGCACAGTCATGAATTCGGCTTCGGACAAACGAGGAGGCAGACATCAGATGCAGAAACGGCCATTGGGGAAGACAGGACTTTCCGTCAGCGAAATCAGTTTCGGCACTTGGGCGATAGGCGGCGCATGGGGAAAAACCGACGAAAAAGAATCGCTTCGCGCCCTGGAGAAGGCAATTGACGAAGGCGTCAACTTTTTTGATACGGCGGACGTCTACGGCGACGGACGAAGTGAAAGATTGCTTGCGCAGGCAACCAGGGGCAAGGAGGATCGCATCCATATCGCGACCAAATTTTGCCGGGCCGGGGACATCCATGATCCGCAAACGTACCGTGAAGATCGCGTCCGGCAATGGTGTGAAGCCAGCTTGCGGAGATTGGGCAGGGAAACGATTGATCTGTACCAGATCCATTGTCCGCCCAAGTTCATTCTGGAGGATGGTTCTGTATTTGAAGTGCTCGACCGCCTGCAAGCGGAAGGCAAGATTCGTGCTTACGGCGTCAGCGTCGAGTCGGTCGAAGAAGGACTCATCTGTTTGAGGTATCCTGGCGTTCAAGCGTTGCAAATCATTTTTAACCTGTTCCGGCAAAAACCGATTGACGAATTGCTGCCGGCTGCCCATCGCCAAGGTGTCGGCCTGCTTGTGCGGCTGCCGCTGGCCAGCGGCCTGTTAACCGGCAAGTTTACGGTTCATTCCCGGTTTGAGTCCAGTGATCATCGGCATTTCAACCGCAATGGCGAACATTTCAATGTCGGCGAGACGTTTGCGGGGCTACCTTTTGAAAAAGGCGTGGAACTGGCGCAGCAATTGGCGTGGATTGCTGACGGGCGGGATGGCAGCATGACGCGCGCTTCGCTGCGCTGGCTGCTGGATTTTCCGGAAATCACCTGCGTCATTCCCGGTTTCAAAAACGTCAAACAGGTGGAAGACAATCTTGCCGCACGCTGGGTAAAACCGTTTACGGAGGAAGAACGTGCGCGTTTGCGCAAGTTTTATCATGAACATGTTCATGCGCATATCAGAGGAAACTACTAAGTGCATATCGGAAACGATTGGGTAACATTTGCTTCAGGTCAGTAGTAGCGCATCAATACAACCGCGTATCAATGCAATTCGCTAGTTTGGGCTCTGTCCAAGGCTTCGGATTAGCGGTTGCGTGCCATGAGCATGATCAGCTAGAGGGATTCATTGTCGGCCACCGAGAACAATCATGACCAACCAGGGGGCTTCAAGATGAGCATATTCCGGAAAATTACCGAATCGGTCACCAGGGGCGTGTCCACCGCAACCGAAAAAGCGCAGCAAACGGTGGAAATGACACGGTTGAGCGTACAGGTTGCAGCCAAACACAAAGACATCGAACGTTTGTTTACGCAAATGGGAGAAGCGGTCTACCAAGGCTATCTGGCCAAAAATCTCGCACAGGCGGAGCCCAAAATTTTTCCCGCTTGCAGGGAGATCGAAAAGTTGTACGCGGAAATTGCGCGACTTGAGGACCGTTTGATGGCTTTGCGCAATGAAAAGGAATGTGTATGCGGCCAAAAGGTGACTTATGATGCCCGGTATTGCCCTGCTTGTGGCCATCCTTTTCCGATACCGGCCGTTGCGGTTGATAATGCCGTTCCGCAGCAGTCTGAAACCGCAATAACGCAGGAAAACAAGCCATTGCCTGAACCGGTCTTGACGGCGGATCAATCGGCACAGGCGGAAATTGCGCATCAGCCGGCTGCGTCGCAAACATCGACGCCATCGGGCGGTTCGCATCAGTCCGATGCATCGCAAACAACGACGCCGTCGGGCGGTTCGCATCAGTCCGATACGTCGCATCAATCTTCGTAAACGGGTTTACACAATTCAACCGGATTGAGCAGCGAAAACGATGCAAGTGTCCCAATAGATGCCAACAGATTAAACGCAAAAGGCAATTCCCAGACTGGACGAGAACTTGCATGAAACAGTCGAGCAATGGCTTTTCATTCCGATAAATGGGCAACTGCGCTTGTCGAGCCGATTGTGGTGGAATCATCGCTCCGCATGGGCGGATGCTAACACCGCTCCGTGCCTTCCTCACATATACCTAGTATGCACGGACCTATGATGGAGGAGGAAGTCGCATGGAGTATATGGATATCTTGTCCCGATTGGGTGTGGCCTCTGCTCACCCGGGAGGATTCAAGGCGACGCAGCGGCTGCTGGACCGGGAATTGCCGGATGGTGGCCTGAACGTGCTTGAAGTGGGCTGCGGAACGGGAAAAACCGCGTGTTATTTGGCGGAAAAGGGCTTCCGGGTGACTGCATTGGATCGCCATCCGCTCATGTTGGAAAAGGCCAGGCGTCGTGCGGAGCAATCTGGCGTTACGAACGTAGATTGGGTGCTGGGCGATGTTGAAGCGCTGCCGTTTGATCCGGAGACGTTTGATATCGTGTATGCGGAGTCTGTAACGGTCTTTACGCATATTCCAAAAGCGCTGGCAGAGTATCATCGCGTACTCAAGCCCAACGGCCGGCTGCTTGATCGGGAACTGGTGCTGCACGAACGGTTGCCCGAGCCGATTCAACACGAGATTCAGTCCTTTTTCAGGATGGATCGGATGTTGACGCTGGATGAGTGGATGGCATTGCTTCATCAAGCCGGCTTCCGATGCAACAGGCCGAATCCGGAGTCGTTTTGGAGCCACGAACCGGACGCGGGGAACAACGACATTCAGGAATTGGACATTTCCGCCTTGCTGGACCCCGAAATCGGTGCCGGCATCTTGCGATATGCCGACCTGATGCTGGCTCAGGAACAATACTTTCGTGCTTGCGATTTTGTTGCCATTAAATCCAATTGATTCGGCAAATCGGGACAGTCGTACAATCCAACGAATCGTCACCCTCATACGATGTCAAGGTGATGAAACATCACAAATCAATCAAAGGAGGACGACGATCCATGGGTTACCCGACTGGCGGATATGGCGGCGGCTACGGCGGCTATGGTGGCGGAGCAGCGTTTGTATTGGTACTGTTTATTCTGTTGGTCATTATCCTCGCGGCAGGCATCTTCATCTAAACAAACCATCATGCGAAATTTCTGATGTTGAACAGAAACCGATCAGTCATTCGACTGATCGGCTTTTTTTATGCCTGCAACATCGATTTGCCGCATAAGGATATGGTGAGACCCGGGATGGATGATGCCTTGGCCCAGAGGCGATCCTGAGACAACTGTCTTGACTCAGAGGCGAAGGCCGCTTAGCAACGGCATGATCGTGCGCACCATGTTGATTCCCATCTGGATGCTGGGCCACGCCGACTTGAGCATATTCAGAAATCCGTTTCCCGACGCGATTCCGGCCGGAGATCCAAAAGAAGCCGGCTGTGATCCTGGCGCCTGAAAACCAAACGGAAAGCCATCTGCCCCGCCTCCGAAAGCGGGTATCATCCAATCAGCCATCCAGGCGGAGGTTTCTGCTTTCGATCCACGCTTGATCCGGGATTCGGGAATGTAGCCCGTACCTTTGTGTCCGGACAACCAAATTTGGTCCTTTTGCACATCGGTAATCCAGCCGACATAATAACTTCCGTCTTTCAGAACAACACATACCGGCTGGCCCGACATCCGTCGTGCGTGTTCCCGCAGAATAGCAGTGTTGTGCAAATGTGTTCACTCCTTTCAGATGATATAGGTTAAGTTATGCCAAGCTCTTGCCAATCGCTTGTACGTTGTGTCATGCGAAACGGCGAAGCGGGAGGGATGAGGATGGACAAAGACGATTTTTCATTGCCGGATCATTTTTACAGTCAGGTCAGCGAGGTATTGGGTCCGCAATTTTGGCAGGATATCGGGGAACTGATCCCGGTGACCGGGCCGCGAATCGACGTCTATTTCAACGATTCGTCCGTTTATGTGCTGGCGGAATTGCCCGAATTGCAAAACCCTTCCCAGATTTCCATGCGGCTGGACGGAAATACGCTCATTCTGGAAGGAGAAATCCCCTGCCCCTATCCGGTGACGGAAAACCGGATTGTCCGCAAGGAACGGTTTTTCGGCCGCTTCACCCGATCCCTGGCCATGCCCAGGCCTGTAAAGGCACAGGGGATCAAAACCCGCTATCGGCAAGGATTGCTTACGGTCGAACTGCCGATCAGGCCGACCTCTGAACAGGATCATATCCCGGTTGAATTCTAGCGACAGGAGGCCACAGGCATATGGTGGACATTCGTTTCGGCGATCTGCGCATTGGCCATATTTCAGGCAATTCCGGCGTTTTTGCCGGAGACAATCGATTGACGCAATTCCGCCATGCATCCAAACACAACCAGGCTTTCGGCAGCGTGACCGGCAAGCGGAGCCTGCTGGCGGAGATCCATTCGGTCGCAAATGATCGTGACCGAATCGACACGTTAAAAGCCGGAAGGCAAGAAACACGTTGATTCGATGGCCGGGAAAACGCAAAAAAAACGATCTGGCTGCCCAGATCGCGCTTTTGCAGCAGCAGATTGCGCAATGGCACGAACAATACAGTCGCCTGGAAGAAGCGGTGGACCGATTGCAAAACAAATTCCCGCAGGTGACCATCGAACATGTGCATATCCATCAGCCTGTGCTGGAGAAACTGGAATTTCGCATGGATGGCCTGGAAATCGAGCAATTGAGTGGTTCCCTGAATCTGGGCAACAATTTCGGCGCCAAAATCCATCCCGCGAACGAAACCGGCATGGCCGCTAAACGACCCCCGTTTCCGACAGGACGCAGTGACAACGCGACAGGCGCTTCCGCATCTGCACTTGCCGGCCTTTCCGGTGTATTCGCAGCAGCCATATCCAAAGATGCCCCGAACGCTTCCGCAATCACGCCACCGACCGCACCCCCGAAAACGTCCACCGCCCAATCATGCAACGATTCGCAACCTCCCATGAACGCAAAACCAATGCCAACCGATGATGCGCAAACGGCGATGTCACCGTCTGTTGCCAGAGATCGACACAACTTGTCCGGTTTGGACCACACGCCAACCGGCTTTCGTTTTCGACCCCGGAGGTGATCGCCATGTCTTCGTTTATGTCTCCGCAATTTGTCATTGGCTCCATCCGGATCGGCTCGGTGGAGAATGCATCCTGCATCAACATGGGGAACAACTGGCCAACCGCATTTGAGAATCATCAAAAATTAACGCAGGGGTTTGGCTCGGTAAGCGGAGACGGCAATTTGGTGAATGACATAAGGTCGCTGCTGAATGATGCCGATTTGCTCGACATGCTGAATCTGGCCGACCCGGAACTGCCGGAATGGCTGCGCGGTATCATTTCGGAGCATGGGCACATAAAGTGAGGTATCGCAACGAAGAAAGGCGGTGAAAGGGATGAACCGCTGGCACGATTCCGATGCCGACTGGACGCAATTCCAGCAATCGCTGTTCAAGCAAATTCCGTTCATTGGACGCCACCCGTACGGGAAAAACATCGAACAGTTCGTACAGCAGACCATCAAAAAAATGCTGCCAAAGGCGCTTGACGGTCATGAGGGCCTGCAAACGTTGTTTGCTGGCGGATTCGAATATGAACTGTTCGAGACGCACCGGTCGATCTTCATCCGTTGCCGTTTGGACGATCCAAGCTCGGAAGACCAAGTCAAATTGTTTGTCAATCGGAGAAAACTCAAAATAGACGACGGCAAGCAAGTCGAAGAAATTCCGTTGCCAAGCGATGTCCAGACATCACGGGTAACAGCGCGGCTGGAAGACGGCATCCTTGAAATCCGGTTGCCCAAATCGGCTGACATCGAACCGTTCCGCGAAATCTACATTCGCAAACGCGGACGTTGGGAGGGCAGGAGATGACCGTCCAGAAAGCGTGCATCATCTTCAACCGGCTGCTGGTCAACACCATCGAAAACACGTCAGGCATTTTTGTCGGCAACAACCAGGCGATTGCCTGGCGGCATTTCGGAAAGACGAATCAAGGATTCGGCAGCTTGCAGGAAGCTGCCGTCTCGTGCGTTGTCAACGTTGTGCAGGATTCAGACGGTGCAGATGCGACCTATCGCGATTTCAACCAGATCGCATTGACGGAATCGCCAAACCGCACGCAGCAATGCGCAGTCGAATTTCGCGCCATCCAGGCGAATGCGTTGAACAACGGATCGGCGATCGATATCGGTGACAACAAACAAACGGGATGGCGAAACGCCCATAAAGCCAATTATGGCAACAGCAAAAACATGGGCTACAACAAGCAATCGAACATCGCTGCCTTCATGACGGACAATGATGCCATGGATGCCACGTTTCGAGCCGGCGAACAAATTACCGATACACAACAGACGGTCAAAAATATCCGGATCATCCAGCGCCCGGACTCGTCGCATGCGGAAAATGACCTGCAAGGCTGATCATTGTCGCCCGCCGCAAGTCACCCCGGTCCGCGAACAGAATAAGTATGGAAGTAGGCTTTTATCGGGGGTGACGACATGGCCGTAATCATTTCGATGGCAGCCGGAGCCATTAACATTAATGCAATGAACAGGGGGTCTGTCGTTGCAATCGGAGAAAATTCCCAGCCCGGATGGAATCAGAACGGCAAAATCAATTTTGGAAATGGTGAACTGTACGGCGCCAACATTTCTGTAGGTTTTGTCTCGACTGTCATCGACAACGATCTGTTTGACAATCCGATGAGCGAAATTGAACCGACAACGTCCGTTCAGGGGCAAGCGCTGTGAAGAAAGGAGGACCATCAGTGGCCGCCAAAGCCAAATCCGAACCCATACAGTGCATCCGCTGTGCCAGAATTTCAAAAGAAGGGGACCGATTTTGTGCAAATTGCGGAGCGCCTTTGCAAAATCGATGTTTTGACGAACCGGGCCCGCTCAAAAAAGGTTGCAGATTTGTCAACGAACCGACGGCCGCATATTGTGCCAAGTGTGGCGAACCGACGCTGTTCCATATTCACGGACTGATTCAGCCGGCCTATCCTCCGGGAGCGAACAAGCCGGCGATGTTCGGCATGAATTGGCCAGGATTCGGCCATCGCAAAGAATCATGAACCATCATGCGGAAGATTTTCGCCCATCATGCGCGGAAATGTCGCCGCACCTGTGCATTCGTACAATCCATCCGTCAAACACGCTCATATAGTACACTGTGATGACAACATCACAAACTATCAAAGGCGGTGATTTGATGGGCTATCCCGTAGGCGGATACGGCGCAGGGTATGGCGGAGCTGCGTTCGTGCTGGTGTTGTTTATCCTGCTCGTCATCATCCTGCGCGCCGGATTCTTCGTGTAATCGGCGCGTCAATCCCGCGCAGTGACTGTCGTTGAGGAGGCTAACAGGAAAATCTAACGCAAGGGAGTGACTGCTGAATGTCTTATCAAACGGGTTATGGAAGCGGAGCAGCGTTCGTACTGGTTCTGTTCATCCTGCTTGTCATCATCCTCTCCGCCGGCTGGGTCATCTGATTGCGAAATCATTTGGATTGCGGACTGATTCGGCAATTGCCGTTCGGTCCGTTTTTGTTATTTTCATGCGCAAACGGCAAACAGCCTTGCCGGAATTGGCAAGGCTGTCTGGCATGATCGGTGTTGTCTTTAAACCCAACCAGCGCGAAGAATGATGACGAGAAGCACAAACAGTACGAGCACAAAGGCTGCCGCGCCTCTGCCTCCGTAACCGCCAGCGGGATTACAACCGTAGCCGCCTGCAACTTGGTATCCCATCTTGCAGCCCTCCCGATTTGGTGATTGGTGATGTGGATCACAACATCAGCTTATGTCGCAGGGGGGGAGCCTTCCTGTGCATTTGTCCCCCGGATGCAAATTTATAAACGGATTTCCGGTTCCATTAGCCTTGTCGGCCGATTATCCTGCCGGATATGTTTGATGCGGGATTCCGCCGCAACGGATCGGCCGCAGCCAATGCGTATCAAAGATGAAGCGCCAACCAGCACCGATTGAAAGGAACCGACACGAATGCAATGGGCATGGGTATTGTCCACTGTCAGCACATCCGGTTCGGCAGGGAGGGAGGGCAGCGGGAGCGTGAAGATCCGGTAGGACGCGTAGCGCAATTCATCCCCGTTGAATACCGGAATGGCCCGTTGCAGGGCAAGCGCACGGCTATGCAGGTTGGCATCCTGTTGATCTCCAAACATGGCGACAGAAGCGCTATCCACCTGGCGGATGTAAACGTCGCCGACAACGGATGTGCGCTCCGCGGTTGTCATGGCAAATCCGCTTCGGGAAGCAACGGCAAAGGTGCAAGCGGTCCTTCAACATAGGATTCCGGAGGTGTATCGAAATAGGAATAGAGTGTTAGTTGTCCGGTATCGCCGATCAGTACGGACGAAGAGCCGACGATGCCGATGATGCGGATGGAACCGACGTTGACCGGACCATTCGTAACATGCAGGGAGGTTGATTGACTCAGGCTCAAGTCGTGCCATCTCCTTCCGGATGGTTTGGTTGTTTCTGTCGTTTGATGTAATTGGTGAATGCCTCCAGTATATCGCGTGTTGTCTTGTCGATCACTGATTGATGCCAGCTTTGTTGTTCCGTTTCTGTTGCGTCTTTCGGCTTGGGCATGACCGAAACGTAGTAGCGGATTCGTTCCGGCAATTGGCGTTTGATGTCCGCAATCAGCCGTTGGCGATGGAGCGGCCCCAGCATAATGCCAAATTGTTGTTCCATGTTTTCGAGCATGGCCGGAGCCGTCTGGTCCATATAGTCGAAAAGCTGGCGTTGCAACAGGGCGATCGGTTCTTCTTTTTGGTCGGCCATTTCCGGCGAAGCGTTTAACGGCCACTGGTCCGGAGGAAGCTCGAAGGCATCGATGCCTGCTGCACCTTGCGGAGACAAGCCGACATTCAGCGTACCCTTCAGTTCATTCACCTTCAGCTGGTCAAAATGATATTCGATCTGAATCGGCGGCCGCGACCGGATTTCCTCAAGCTGCCGTTCGAGCTGTTCGATCCGGTTCAGCAATTGGCGGACCGATTGTTCCGTATGGTTTACGCGATTGGCCCAATGGCCGAATTCGGCCATGAAGGAGGGCATGAACCCGTTTCCGCCCGCATTCATGTTGCCAGCTCCTTTCCAGCCGGTGCCGGCAGCCGCACGAGTGATACTTCCTCAGTTTCGGCAGCAAGTTCGGGTACGGGACCCGTAAAACCGCCGGTATTCAATTGCTGGGCACAAGCGCGAATGCTGCCGGCGCTGCCGATTTGCAGCACGGAGGCGTTGCTGACTGCGCCAATCCGGATGTGGTGAATGGTGATCTGCTGATAGATATGCCAGGTCATATCACCGCACCCCCTGCGTTGCTTCCCAATTGATCGTCAGTTGAATCCTTTACATCCGGGTCGTTCGTATTGGTTGCGCTGACGACATTGTTCGTGCGCGGAAGATCACCGGTCACGAATGAGCCCGCACCCGCGTAGGATTTGGAATTGCTGCTTGGCTGGACCAGCAAGGCATCTCCAAATTGCACGATAGCGCCTCCCTGCACACTGATAATTTTGACGGCGCCGACGATGGATGGCATATGCGCAACGACTCCCTTAGATCAGGCTCGCATTCATAGTATGATGGCGAATGCCCAGAGGTTCGGTTTGCCTGTTATGTCCCGGTTGCGGACGAATCCATGCCGTTTTGCGGTTTGTCGAAACCCCCGTGGCAAATTTGGCGAAACGGGAGGCGGTGGAATTGTTTCTCCCGAAATGAACAGGTATAATAGCTGTAAATTTGAACTTCTGTCCGGAAAGGAATTCCCATATGACCGTAGTTGACGTATCCAACGTATCGCTGTCGCTGTTCGTGACAGGCATCATCTTCATTTTGCTGATCGGCTCGTTTTTCAGTCTGGGCGTCCTGCGTTTTTTCCAGCTGCGAAAGAAGCAGGGCGTGTTGTATTTGGGTTTGGCATGTCTGATGTTTGTCGGTCTGATCTATACGGTCAATACGTGGTTCCTCTGATCATGAGATGTGCTTGACAAGCGGAAAGCGAGGTGCCATAGGTGGAACGGATTGTGCGATTGATGTCGGAAAGCGGGCTGCGGATTACCGAGCAGCGGCGGACGCTTGCCCGGCTGTTCGCGGACGCCCCCGGATATTTGACGCCCAAGGATGTCTATGAACAGATGCATCGCAGTTATCCGGGGCTCAGCTTTGATACGGTATATCGCAATTTGCGCGTGCTGCTTGAACTCGGCATCATCGAGCAGGTGATGTTCGAGGAAGGCGTCAAATTCAAGCTGAGTTGCGAAGAGCCGCATCATCACCATCACATGATCTGCCTGCAATGCGAAAAAACGCTGCCGATCCGTTCCTGTCCGATGCCGGCTACGGACGTGCCCAGCGGGTTTAAGGTTGTGAAGCACAAGTTTGAAATCTACGGCTACTGCCCGGATTGCCAGGACCAGACGGCCGGGCTAGCCGCAGGTTCCGGATTGGAGTCTACTTCATGATGGTCCGCAGGATGTTGCAAGCGCCGATCCGGTTTTACCGCAAGTTCATCTCCCCGCTGAAACCGCCTACCTGCCGATTTGCACCGACCTGTTCCGCCTACGCGCTTGAAGCGATCGAACTGCATGGTCCGTTGAAGGGCACCTACCTGGCGGTGAAACGGATTTGCAAATGCCATCCGTTCCATCCCGGCGGATTTGATCCGGTGCCGTTGCCGGAAAAGAAGAGAACCGGAAAGTGAACCGTTGACGGTTGCTGTGTTGGGCGGGCCCGACATGTGGTGTGCGGTTCCGGAAGCGGTGTGCGGGACCGGCAGAGGTGCACGGATTCGCCATGTGTTGCATGTGGCCGGTATGCGCCTTGACATGCTGCTTCGACTCGGTTATATTTTGGACAATAATGGCATTACACCAATGTTTCCGATGAAGGGATAAGTACGAGGCGATTGCCTATTCCAGAGAGCCGGGTCGCTGGGAACCGGCATGGGACGGCTTCGGAAGATGGTCTCGGAGGAACCGCTTGCGAGTGCGGTGCGCACGATGGCACGGGCATGAGCGGGCGGCGCAACGTCCGGCGTTAAAGGATGCGGTTCCAGGGAACCGGCGGAGCTTCCTTTCGCGAGAAAGGGAGAAATTTGGGTGGTATCACGTGAGCAACAGCTCTCGTCCCATGCGGGATGAGAGCTTTTTAACTTGTGGAAAAGGGATGGTGGAACATGGCCCAAACGCAAAACAGGAAGACGTTCTATCTGACGACGCCGATTTATTATCCGAGCGACAAGCTCCATATTGGACATGCCTACACGACGGTGGCCGGAGACGCCATGGCGCGCTACAAGCGACTCCGCGGATACGCTGTCCGGTTTTTGACCGGAACGGACGAGCATGGCCAGAAAATCGAACGCAAGGCGAAAGAAGCGGGAAAAACGCCGCAAAAATTCGTGGACGACATCGTTGCTGGCATCCGGGAGCTATGGCGCAAGCTGGAAATCACGCATGACGATTTCATCCGCACGACGGAACCCCGGCACAAGAAGGCGGTCGAGAAAATTTTTGCGCAACTGCTGGAGCAGGGGGACATTTACAAGGGCACTTACGAAGGGTGGTATTGTACACCCGACGAAGCGTTTTTCCTGGAGCGCCAACTGGTGGATGGCAAATGCCCGGATTGCGGCAGACCGGTGGAATGGGTGCAGGAAGAAAGCTACTTTTTCCGCATGAGCAAATATGCCGACCGGCTGCTTGAATTTTACGAAGCGAACCCCGATTTCATCCAGCCGGAGTCGCGCCGCAATGAAATGATCAACAATTTCATCAAACCGGGCCTGGAAGATTTGGCCGTCTCCCGCACGACGTTCGACTGGGGCATCCCGGTGCCGGGCGATCCGAAGCATGTCATCTATGTCTGGATCGATGCGCTTTCCAACTATATTACGGCGCTGGGTTACGGTTCGGACAACGATGAGCTTTACCAGACCTATTGGCCTGCGGATGTGCATCTCGTCGGCAAGGAGATCGTCCGGTTCCATGTCATTTACTGGCCCATCATGCTGATGGCGCTCGGTTTGCCGCTGCCCAAAAAAGTGTTTGCGCACGGCTGGCTGCTGATGAAGGATGGCAAAATGTCCAAATCCAAAGGCAATGTCGTCGATCCCGTGACATTGATCGACCGTTACGGGCTGGACGCGCTGCGATATTATTTGATGCGTGAAGTGCCGTTTGGCGCAGACGGTACTTTCACGCCCGAAGGGTTCGTCGAGCGCATCAACTACGATTTGGCCAACGATTTGGGCAACCTGCTGAATCGGACCGTGGCGATGATCGACAAATATTTTGACGGAGAAATTCCCCGGCTTGCAGACTGTGCTTCGACGCCTTTTGATGCGGAACTGGAGGAACTGGCTGCACAAACCGTGACCAAAGTGGAGGACGCGCTCGACCGGATGGAGTTTTCCGTCGCACTCACCGCTATCTGGTCGTTGATCGGACGAACGAACAAATATATCGATGAAACGCAGCCCTGGTCGCTGGCCAAGGACGAGGCCAAACGAACGGAACTGGCGTCGGTCATGGCGCATCTGGCGGAGAACCTGCGCATCATCTCGATTTTGCTCCAGCCATTTATGCCCCATACGCCGCGCAAAATGTGGGAGCAGCTGGGATTGACAGCGGGTTCGGCGACAGCATGGGATTCTCTGGCCACCTATGGCGGTTTTCCCGCTGGCACCCGCGTACAGAAGGGCGAACCGCTGTTTCCAAGATTGGATATGGCCGAAGAAATCGCCTGGATCGTGCAAGCGATGCAAGGCACCGGAGCCGCTCCTGCCGCCGGCGCAGCCGAAGCACCCAAACCGGCGGCTGAAGATGCGCCGCAGGCGAAACCAGAAATCAGCATTGACGATTTTGCCAAGGTGGAATTGCGCGTGGCGCAAGTCGTCGCCTGCGAACCGGTCCCGAAGGCCGACAAGTTGCTGAAGTTGCAACTGGATCTGGGGTACGAACGTCGCCAAGTCGTTTCGGGTATCGCCCAATATTACAAACCGGAAGAGCTGATCGGCCGGAAAGTGATCTGTGTCGTCAACCTGAAACCGGCGAAGCTGCGGGGAGAACTGTCGCAAGGCATGATTCTCGCGGCATCGCAAGGGGATCAGTTGACCATTGCCACCGTGCCCGATCATATGCCCAATGGTGCGATTGTGAAATAAAAATGTGAAGAAGACAGGACTGCCGGCAGGTTGGAAGGAACGCCGGCAGTCCTTGTTGTTTTGTCCCGCTTGCAGCCTTCAGCAGCATTTGGCTGCAGCGGGTACAGTCTTCTGCAGCAGTTGGTTGCCCTGGTCAGATGCAACGTTGACAGCATATTGATGGACCTCTATAATTTTAATCAAAATAATTACGATTAAGAGGAGAACATGAACCAGTTGAAACATGACAGGAAACGCAGCCGGATGTTGGCCCGTACGGCAGCGCTGATTGTGGTCGTATTGTCGGTTGTGCTTGCGGGTTGCGGGAACAGGGCAGAGACGCCCGGTGATGGCAAATGGGTGGCGGTGACGACGTTTTATCCGTTGTACTTTTTGGCCCAGGCCATTGGCGGGGATGATGCGCGAGTGATCAATCTGGTGCCTGCAGGCGTCGATCCCCACGACTGGACGCCCAAAAGCGGTGATCTGAAAACCATATCCGAAGCGCAATTGTTTATTTATAACGGAGCGGAACTGGAAGGCTGGACTTCGCAATTTCTGAAAGGTCTTCCTTCCGATTCGGCACTCATTCGCGTCGAGGCCAGCAAAGGCATCGACCTGATTGTCGCGGACGGTCACGATCATGGTGATGACGCTCATGCGCATGATGATGACGGTCACGATCATGGCCACAGCCAACTCGGCGTCGATCCGCATACGTGGGTCAGTCCCAGGTCGGCTTTGCAAATGGCGGCCAACATCCGGGATGCTTTTATCCAGGCGAATCCGGCCAACAAATCCGATTACGAGCAGCGATACCAGTCACTGCAAGCCGAACTGGTTGCGCTAGACGAAGAATTTGCGGCTGCGCTTGCACCGTATCAAGGCAAGGAAATCGTCGTTTCGCACCAGGCGTTCGCCTATTTGTGCAGGGATTACGGGTTGAAGCAGACGGCCGTGATGGGATTGTCGCCAGATGCGGAACCCCAGGCGCAAGACATGATCCGCATCATCAAGCACATCAAAGAAAATCAGATTCGTTATATCTTTTTTGAAGCGCTCACCTCGAACGTGCTGGCCGAGACGATCGCGCAGGAAACGGGAGCCCGGACACTTGTGCTGAACCCGGTAGAAGGGCTGACGCCGGAGCAGGAGCAAGCAGGTGAAAATTATGTGACACTCATGAGAGAAAATTTGCAAAACCTGCAAAAGGCTCTACAATAGAGCTAAGCGAAAACTGTGCAACCGGCTAGACGGTTAACAAGTGATCCTTGACGGATACAGGGAGAGATCATCGATGCATGCGAAACCATCCATACAGCCGGTTTGTCATCGCGAAATCGTCAAGCTGGACGATGTTTCCTTTTCTTTCGGGGACAAACCCGTGCTGCAACATTTGTCATTTACAGTGCTCGAGCGGGATTTTGTCGGGCTGATCGGTTCCAATGGCGCAGGCAAAACAACGCTGTTGCGGCTGATTGTCGGGCTCTTGAAGCCGGATGCAGGACGGATCGAACTGTTCGGCGTGCCGTCCGACCGATTCCGGGATCGCCATCTGATTGGCTACGTCCCGCAGCGCAGCCACTTCAATCCGCTGTTTCCCGCAACGGTTCGTGAAGTGGTCTTGTCCGGTTTGTTTGGACGAAGGAAACTGTTCCGGCGACTGGATCGGCAAGACCAGCTGCGATGTGATGATGCGCTCCGGACGATGCAAATCGAAGATTTGGCCGACAAGCGCATCGGCGCGCTGTCGGGCGGTCAGCAGCAGCGCGTATTTCTGGCCCGGGCGCTGATCAGCAATCCGAAGCTGCTCATTCTGGATGAACCGTTGTCCGGCATAGACGCGGAAACGCAGCAAAACTTTTTCCAATTGATCCGTCATATGCACCAAAAGCACGATATTACATTTTTAATGGTATCGCACGACATGGAGATGGTAAGGTCCTATCTGGGGCAAGCGCCCAGGGAGACAAGCGGCAAGCTCAGCTTCTATGTTCGCCATTCCCACGACGAGGAAGATTGTGCGGAGACAGACCTGCTCCATACTTTGCGGAAGGAAGGTTAGCTTGCGTTGGACTTGATTGCTGCGGAATTTTTTCAGCGGGCGCTGATCGGTGGGGCGCTTATCGCCATTACCGCTCCGCTACTGGGGCTATTTCTGGTCCTCCGGCGACTTGCCATGATTGGCGATACGCTTTCCCACGTCAGCATCGCCGGCGTGGCGCTCGGATTTCTGCTGGGCGTATATCCGATTGCGGTCGGTTTGCTGTTTGCGGTCATCGCTTCCATCGGAATCGAGAAACTGCGCCGGACATATCGTACCTATGCGGAATTGTCCATCGCCATCATGATGTCGGGCGGAATCGCGCTTGCCTCCATTTTTTTTACGTCCGGCAAAGGATTCAATCTCAATGTGAACGCCTATCTGTTCGGCAGCATTTATACGCTGAGCTGGACCGATTTGCTTGTGATCGCGGCTGTGACGGTTGTCGTGCTGGCCGTTGTGTTGTTGCACCGCAAGGAACTGTTTTTGCTTTCTTTTGATGAGGATGCCGCGGCGGTCAGCGGACTGCCCGTTCGGTATTTCAACATCATGATCAGCGTGCTGACGGCTCTGGTCATCAGCGCTGCGATCAAAATTGTCGGCGCACTGCTCGTTTCCGCACTGCTCACCGTTCCGGCAGCCTGCAGCCTGGCATTGTCGAGAAGTTTTCGCCAGGCGATCGTGCTGGTGATAGCCGTCGGTGAAATCGCGGTTGTGGCTGGCTTGTGGATTGCCGGACTCTGGAACCTGGCGCCGGGCGGCACGATTGTTTTGCTGTTGATTGCCTTGCTGATCCTGTCGCTGACCGTTCGATCCCGATTGACCCGGATCTGAGAGGAGGCCGATGACGATGGCGGACCTGAATATCGGAATTGCATTTGCGGCGGGTTTTGCATCGTTTATTTCGCCATGTTGTCTGCCGCTTTATCCGTCATATTTATCCTATATAACGGGTATCTCCGTGACGCAGATCAAATCCGATACGAGCCGGCATGTGCGCTGGAAGACGATGTCGCACACGCTGTTTTTCATCCTCGGATTCTCCATGGTTTTTTATGCTTTGGGTTACGGCGCCAACGCTTTTGCGGAATTGTTCCGGGAATACCAGGATTTGATCCGCCAGGTATCGGCCATCCTGATCATGTTGATGGGATTGTTCCTGATGGGCATATTCCAGCCGCAATTGCTGATGAAAGAGCGCAAATTCGATGTTTCATCACGGCCGGAAGGATATTTGGGTTCGTTTATTTTTGGTGTCGGATTTTCCGCGGGCTGGTCGCCGTGCATCGGTCCGATCCTGTCATCCATCATCTTGCTGGCCGCCAGCAATCCGGGAACATGGGCGGGATTGACAACGGCATATTCGCTCGGTTTTGCCGTACCGTTTTTTATATTGGCGTTCTTCATCGGTTCCACGCGCTGGATTTTGAAATATTCGCAAATGATGATGAAAATCGGCGGCGCGCTCATGTTGTTTATGGGAATTTTGTTGCTCACCGACAAGATGATCGTCATCACGTTCTGGCTGCAGGATTTGACGCCGGAATGGCTGAAGTTTTAGCGGGCGTCCAACCGTATTTTCTGCGGGAGTTTAATCGTTTTTTTGGCCAATTGGGTCAATTGGACTTGCTGGTTCCCTTGTGACGGTGTATGATACTTGAGATAAGTACCGCTGGGAAGGAGGATTTGGCATGCCGACTCCGAGTATGGAAGACTATTTGGAGCGGATTTACCGGCTGATTGACGAGAAGGGCTACGCCCGCGTCTCGGACATCGCTGAAGGTCTTGAGGTGCATCCTTCCTCGGTGACGAAGATGATCCAGAAGCTGGACAAGGACGAATATCTCGTCTATGAAAAGTATCGCGGGTTGATCTTGACGCACAAGGGCAAACGGATCGGCAAGCGGCTTGTTGATCGCCATCACCTGCTTGAATCATTCCTGAAATTGATCGGCGTACAGGAAGAAAACATTTACCGGGATGTTGAAGGCATCGAACATCACCTCAGCTGGGATTCGATTACCTGCATCGAAACCCTGGTGGAATACTTCAGCCGGGATCCTTCGAGAGCAGAGGAACTGCGGCGAATACGCGCGGAATTGGACAACGAGTAAACGTGGCTGTCCCATGAGTCGATTTGACCGTGGGACAGCTTCTTTTTTCATGGATTTGTGTTCGATGGCGCTGCAACATGTGTGGATACGGGTGCGAAGGTGTGAGCAGGTTGGTTTGCAGATGATAGCGTCTGTTGCGGATGTGAGCGGACAAAAATGACCGCTAGGGACAAAATTTCTTTATTTTGCATTTCTGACGGTCAAAATTGTCCATTCGCGCTGAATTTTTCGGGAAAATCAGCTCATTGCGAATTTAATGGTTAAAAATGTCCGCAAATTGGCCCAAAAGTTACTTTTTATGCATGCAATGGACATTTTTGTCCAATGTACCTGACATTCGCCTTTTCCACGACCTTTGTGGCTAGTCAGCTAATGCGAAGATCTGCCAGTCATTCACTGCTAATCCGTCAACGGCTTGCACATATCGAGAAAATGCCCCGCCTCAACTGTCACCGTCCGAACGGGGCCGATGTTCCGCCCCATCTGCATCGCGCTGATCGGGATATTCCCCATGTCCCAATTGCGTCCTCTTGTGCAGAATCGCCTTGCCGTCAGGTCTGAAAGCCCCTTGCGCACGCATAGGATGGAGCAAAGGTAGCGGTACTGACGCAAGGAGGGCGAACCGATGAAGGAGACGCTCGTAAACGCGGTATTCGAAGGCGGTGGCGTCAAAGGCATCTCATTGGCGGGTGCTGTTCGGGCCGCGGAATTGAACCATGTACGTTTCAACCAGGTGGCCGGTACCTCATCCGGCAGCATCGTCGCCGCAATGATTGCAACAGGTTACAGTGCCGAAGAAATGAAAGAGATCATTCAATCGACGCCATTCAAATCGTTCATGCAACGGGCGCCGATTTTTAATGTCAATCTGATCGGCCCGGCGATTCGTCTGTTTTGGCGAAAAGGCTTGTATTCAGGCAATGCGCTTGAGCAGTGGGTGCAAGGATTGCTGGCAGCCAAAGGCGTGCGGGTGTTCGGTGATCTCCCGAAAGGCAAAGTTCGCATCATTGCTTCGGATATTACGAATGGCAAACTGCTTGTGCTGCCGGATGATATTGCGGACTACGGCATTGATCCGAATCGGTTTTCGGTCGCGCGCGCGATTCGCATGAGTACAAGCATTCCCTATTTTTTCGATCCGGTCATTTTGCGGCAGCCGCTTAAACCTTTGCGGGCGGGAGAGAAACCGCGGGATCGTGCAAAAGTGTCCTTTATCGTGGATGGAGGCCTGCTCAGCAATTTTCCTTTATGGCTATTCGACAAAGAACAGGACGAGAAAAACGCGATTCCCGTCATCGGATTTCAAATGGTCGGCAAAACGGAATTGAAGCGCCACCGGATTACAGGGCCGATTACGATGTTTCAGGCCATGTTCGAGACGATGCTGAGCGCGCATGATGAACGCTATATCGACGAACAGAAATGGGTCAGGACGATCCGCATTCCGACATTGGGAATCGGCACCACGCAATTCGATTTGAAGCCGGAGCAGAGCATGCAGCTTTATGAAGCAGGTATGGCTGCCGGGCACAAATTTTTTAGCCAATGGGACCGCCGGACCGGCAAACGGAGGACGGAAAACAAACCGAATCCGTAGGAACGGCGCAAGGAACAACCGCAACTTCCGATTGGGAATCACCGCTGCAATGAGTGGAACCTCATGCAGCTCCAGATCCCCGCGTTATGTGTATCGGAACCAGACGCTTGTCGGAAACCATACAACTCCCGATATGAAATGCTGCCCCCCACCAGGATGGAAAAACCGCCACGCTGCTGATGCATCCAGCAGCGTGGCGGTTCATTTTGCAATCAGTGATAGCGGGGAGGTTCGTCGTCATCACGGCCTTTGCTGCCCTGGATGACCTTGAACGGCAACGTTTTGCGTTCGCTTCTGGCCCTGTCGCCCGGACGGCGATTTGTTCCATGCTGGCGGTATTGGCGCGGCGGTGCCGGGCGCATATGCTTGGAGCGAATCGGACGTTTCTGTATCACGAGATACAGGATGAACAATACGGCGATGATCGCAATCGGAATCAGTGCCCAACGGACCAGCGCTTCAAATTGGTAGGCAAATCCGATGACGGCAAGCGGTATCAAAATATAAAAGAGGGGAGGGATACGACGGTTCATGGCGTGATTCCTCCTTACCGGGCTTGCGCAAGTTTGTATTGCTGATCCAGTTCTCTCATGCGGTTAAACGATGCGATGGAGACGGCTACCTGATCGTCGCTCGGTTCTTTGGTCGTCAGCAGTTGCAGCCACAGACCGGGATAACCGAGCCAGCGAAGCACGGGAATGTTCCGCAGCGCGTTTGTGGCGCGAAGCACTTCATAGGATACGCCCAAAACGACGGGCAGGAGCAGGATTCTTAACAGAAGGCGTTCCCAAATCGAATCCCAGCTGAAGAAGGAATAGATGATGACACCTACAATGACGGTGAAGATGATGAAGCTGCTTCCGCAACGATAATGCAGGCGGCTCATTTTTTGCACGTTTTCGATCGTCAATTCCTTGCCGGCTTCAAAGGCGCTGATCACCTTGTGTTCGGCGCCGTGGTACTGAAACAGGCGCTTGATGATCGGCGTCTGGGAAATGAGCCACAAATAGGCCAGCAAAAAGATAATTTTGATGACGCCCTCCAAAAGGTTATGCAAAACCAGGCTTTCAAATGCATTTTTGAACAGCATTTCTTCAATTGCGGCCGGCACAAGCGTCAACACGAATTTCCCGAACAAAAACGACAGCACGCCGACGACCGCAACACCAACAATCATGCCCAGATTCCAGGTTTCCTTCTTCGGTGGGTCTTTTTCTTCCGGGCCCGCTTCATCTTCGGCATACGCTTCGGCAGAATAATTCAAATGCTGGGAACCTTTGGCCGCCGAATCGATGATGCCGACGACCCCGCGCACAAACGGGATTTTGCGAAGCGTCTGGACAAGCGGAGACGACGGTTTTTTGGGTACCTCGTAAAATGTAATCTCCTGATTTTTGCGTCTGACTGCCGTAACGTGAACGTGCTGGCCAGCGAACATGACGCCTTCAATAACGGCCTGTCCGCCATAGATTGCGGGTGGTTGGGACATTTCGGATTTCACCTGCTTCGTATTGGGTATATCTATTTTACAAGATTGGGTTGCAGATTGCTACCGCGGCAACACCGGCAACCGGACGGCAACTTCGCGGTCCCCAAAAACAACAACATGCCGGGAGTACAAGGAAGGGAACAGGGACAAAATAGGAGCGAAATGGAAAAGGAGGAACGGAGACAGACGATGGCCAGACGCAAACCGCAACCGAAATGGTCCGGCGAAAAGTATACGAACCCGATCAGGCATTGCCTGCACATTGGTATTGCGGCAGGGGTATTCTGGGGATTGATCCGGTGGCTCGCCGTCGCGATGAACCTGACCCGGATACCCGTGGCGTTTTTGCTGGACCCCTGGGTCAAACGTAACGTGCTGCATCTGGGCTATTGGCAATTCGCCGGATTTGTGGCGTTTTTGCTCATGTCCATCGTGGCAGCGTATGTGTACTATGGGTTGTTTCGGCGTTTTCGGGGACCGTTGCCGGGACTGTTGTTTGGCGTGGGCTGGTGGGCGGTTTTTTATGCGTGGATTGGCCCGATTGCCGGGATGGTGCCGCCGCTGCGCCAGATCGGCTGGGACAGCCTGATCACGGACGCATGCCTGTTTTTGATGTGGGGACTGTTCATCGGTTTCAGCATCGCCTTTGAATTCCACGATGAAGAAACACGCGAGCCGAATCCTTCTTCCGCCACGCCATGATTGCCAGCGACGAATCCATTTTCTCCGAGGCCAGGCTGTGTTACAATTTTCCTGATTGATTTTTGGAGCCATTGGACGCGCATGGCGGACGCAGGCTTCGCAAGCGGAGGGGAAATGTTCGATATGCCCAGCATCCTTGTGTTGAATGGCCCGAATTTGAACATGCTTGGCATTCGGGAACCCGGCGTATATGGCAGCGCTACGCTGCAGGACATCGAAAATCGGCTGAAAGATCAGGCGCAGCGACTCGGTGTGGAGATCCATTTTTTTCAGACCAACCATGAAGGCGCCATGCTGGATGCCATTCATGCCGCCTATGGCCGGCATGACGGGATCCTGATCAATCCGGGCGCATGGACGCATTACAGCTATGCGTTGCGTGACGGACTTGCCGCCACGGGCCTGCCGGTTGTGGAAGTCCATTTGTCCAATATCCACAAGCGGGAAGCGTTCCGGCACGTATCTGTCATAGCGCCTGTTGCCGTCGGGCAAATCTCGGGTTTTGGCCCACTCGGTTATGAACTGGGCCTGACCGCGTTGCTGGCCCACATTCAGGCTTGAGGGGGGACTTGAAATGCCAAATGACAGGGTGGCGCGGCTTCGTGCAAGGATGGCGGCTGCGGGCGGGGATGCGATGCTTGTCGCAAGCAGCGTCAATCGCCGGTACTTGTCCGGTTTTTCCGGCACGCATGCACTGTTGTTGATCACTATGGAACATGCGTTGCTATTGACCGATTTCCGCTACAAGGAACAGGCGCCGCAACAGGCGGCCGGATTCGAAATCGTCATCCATGGACCGGATGCAAAATCGACTGCTGCCGAGCGGCTCCATTCCTGGGGCGTCAAACGGCTGTTGTTCGAGGATCTCCATGTCACCTATGCCGAGCATGCGTCCTGGGCCCGGGCGATCGCACCGGTTGAACTCGTGCCTGCGAGCGATCTGATCGAGTCGCTCAGAATGTACAAGGATGCCGGTGAACTGGCGATCATGCGTGAAGCGGCTGCGCTTGCGGATCGGACATTTGCGCATATATTGCCTTATTTGAAGCCGGGCGTCAGCGAACTGGAAATTGCAGCCGAGATGGAAATGTTCATGCGCAGGGAAGGCGCAACCGGCCCTTCTTTCGACACGATTGTCGCATCGGGCGAACGATCGGCGATGCCGCATGGCGTGGCCAGCAGCCGCAAATTGGGCAGCGGGGAATTTGTAACGCTGGATTTCGGTACTTATTTTCAAGGGTATTGTTCGGATTTGACCCGGACGGTCGTCGTCGGCAAACCGTCGGACAAACATCTTGAAATTTACGCCATTGTCAAGGAAGCGCAGCAAGCGGCACTTGACCGGCTTGCGCCCGGCATGACGGGACGTGAAGCGGATGCCTTGACGAGAGACATCATCTCACGGTATGGTTATGGAGACTATTTCGGACACGGAACCGGTCATGGTCTCGGCATGGAAATCCACGAGGCGCCCCGGTTGTCCGCGAACGCCGACACTGTGCTTCAACCCGGCATGACGGTGACGGTCGAGCCCGGCATCTACCTCCCCGGCTTCGGAGGCGTACGGATCGAGGACGACGTCGTCATTACGGATTCCGGGATTCAAATTCTTACAAGCTCCCCCAAAGAACTTATCGTTTTGGATTAGGAGCGATGTTTCCACAGGAGGGAACTTTGGTGATTTCGGTAAATGATTTTAAGACAGGTCTGTCAATCGAAGTGGACGGTGACATCTATTCCGTCATCGACTTCCAGCACGTCAAACCCGGAAAGGGCGCGGCTTTTGTGCGCTCCAAACTGAAAAATCTGCGCAACGGCAACATCGTCGAAAAAACGTTCCGTGCGGGTGAAACCGTCAATCGTGCCCTGATTGAAAACCGTAGCGTACAATATTTGTACAATTCCGGCAACGAATATACGTTCATGGATAACGAAACTTACGACCAGTTCGAGTTGAACCGCAGCCAACTGGAATGGGAAATCAACTTTCTCAAGGAGAACATGGACGTCAATATCATCAGTTACCAAGGCGAAATCATCGGCATAACGCTGCCGAACACCGTGGAACTGAAGGTCGTTGAGACAGAGCCCGGCATCAAGGGGAATACGGCAACGGGCGCAACGAAAAACGCCAAGCTCGAAACCGGACTCAACGTACAGGTGCCGCTGTTCATCAACGAAGGAGATGTACTGCTGATCGACACCCGTGAAGGCAAATACGTTTCCCGCGCCTGACGCGCCCGGATGAATCCGGCAAACGGATTCCCCCTCGACAGCCCATCGTGCGAGGGGGATTTTGTTTGCATTTTTTGTATTTGTTCATCGTCAAAAAGTCGCAAAAATTGATGCTTTTTGGGTACATATACATATGCTATAATATATAGCATTATGTAAAAGCAGCATCCTGGGGAGTGAAGGAACGTTGGCTCTAATTGTGATGAAATTCGGCGGCAGCTCCGTGGGGACAACGGAGCGTATGGGGCGCGTAGCGCAACGGATCGTCGACAAAAAACTGCAGGGTGATCGCGTTGTCGTTGTCGTTTCCGCCATGGGCGATACGACCGATGACCTGATTGATAAATCGAAGGAAATCAACGGAAATCCCCCGGCACGGGAAATGGATATGCTGCTGACGACCGGCGAGCAGATCTCGACTGCGCTCTTGTCCATGGCCATTCATCAGCTGGGTCATGAAGCGGTTTCGATGACCGGTTGGCAGGCGGGCATCCGGACCGATGGCACGTTTGGCAAGGCGCGCATAACCGATATTGCGCCGGAGCGGTTGATTCGTGCGCTGGATCAGGGCAAAATCGTCATCGTGGCCGGTTTCCAGGGCATGACGGAAGACGGAGAAATCACGACACTCGGCCGCGGCGGATCGGATACGACGGCCGTGGCGCTGGCAGCGGCGATCCGGGCGGATGTTTGTGAAATCTATACCGACGTCGATGGGGTTTATTCGACGGATCCGCGCATCGTCAAAAATGCGCGCAAACTGGAAGCTATCTCGTACGACGAGATGCTGGAATTGGCGAACCTGGGGGCAGCGGTTCTGCATCCCCGCGCGGTCGAATATGCCAAGCATTACAAGGTGAATCTCGTCGTCCGCTCCAGTTTTACGCAAAACGAAGGGACGTCTGTGAAGGAGGAAGCTTCAATGGAACAAGGAATTGTCGTACGCGGGATCGCCTATGACAAAAATGTGGCAAGAATCAGTATCATCGGTGTGGCTGACGTGCCGGGCGTACTCGCTTCCATTTTCGGCGCATTGGCACAGGCCGGTATCGACGTGGATATTATCGTGCAAAGCGGCGTCCAGAACGGCAAGGCGGATTTCTCCTTTACTGTCGCCCAATCGGAACGCGCACGCGCGATGGAAGTGATCGCCGGCATTCGCGCCAAAGTGCCGTATGATAATGCGGTTTATGAAGAAAATCTTGTGAAAGTTTCCATTGTCGGTGCAGGCATGGTGTCCAATCCCGGTGTTGCCGCCCGCATGTTCGAAGTGATTTCGCAGCTGGGTGTCAACATCCAAATGGTCAGCACTTCGGAAATCAAGGTTTCCTGTGTTATTGCGGCCGAATCGTACCAGGATGTCGTTCGCGCCCTGCATACCGCCTTTGGCCTGGATACATCGGAGACGGCATTTGTGGGCGGACCGCAGGAACGCCGCTAATCGCACGTAATTATACTTGCATCATTTTTAATCTGTTTGGATGATCTGTTTGGCATCTTTGTTCGCAAGCCTCTGTCCCCTGGACGGAGGCTTTTTTGTATCCACTGAATGTCGTTTCCACAAAGCAGGCAATTTGCAGCAGGTACCTGCATATCGTGTAGGGACAAACCGGCTGTTCGTCCTGCATGGCGGACAGTTGATCCGAAGAGGTGAGAAAAAATGGACAAGGCCGCCCTGAGCATGGCTTTGCTGCGCCTTTTGTCCGGCTGTCTGGAATTGACCGCAGCATTCGTCATGATTCGCCTGAATGACGCCGCCAAAGCACTTGTCGTCAATTCCATGCTGGCGCTTGTTGGTCCGATGGTGCTGATTTCGACAACGGCCATTGGCATAATCGGCATGACGGACAAGCTGTCCCCGGCCAGGCTGGTCTGGATTCTGGCGGGTGTCACCTGCCTGCTCATCGGCATTTTGCGCAAAGGTTAGCGGGGGTACAGGCAGGCATATTCGGGCCGTCCAAGCATACATATGAACAGCAAAGGACAACAGACGGCGTTTGCCGCGCTGATGCAGCGTCCGACGGGAAAGGAGGTTTGACGCGTGGCACACCAGTTGCCGGAACTGTTTGCAGCGCCTTTGCGCAGCGTGCTTGAGCGGCTGCCGCCACCGGTCGGAGCGTCGCTGGAAGAAATTCGCATCCGCGAAAATCGGCCGCTGGAGATTGGCTATGCGGGCGGTTTCGGATTCGTCAGGCCGGATGGTTCCATTACCAGCGACCCCCGTACGGCATACGTACCGGGAAGGGAAGATTGCCGAGCCCTGTTGGAGCGATTGACCAATCATTCGATATATGCTGCGGAAGAAGAATTGAGAAGGGGGTTCGTGACGATCAATGGCGGTCACCGGGTGGGCCTCGCCGGCCGTGTCGTGCTGGAACGGGGAGCCGTTGCGCATTTGCGGAACGTGTCCGGCTTCAATGTGCGCATAGCCAGAGCCCGCATCGGCTGTGCTGCGGCAGTGCTGCCGGGATTGCTGGACTTGCGGGCGAGGACGATCAGGCACACGCTCATACTCTCTCCGCCGCAGCAGGGGAAAACGACGCTGCTTCGCGATCTGGTCCGGAGCATCAGCTCTGGCGATTGGCGCGCTCCGGCAGCAGCTGACTGGAAAGGCAGGAAGGTGGGGGTGGTGGACGAACGATCGGAAATTGCCGCGTGTGATGACGGCGTACCGACGTTTGATCTTGGTCCCCGATGCGATGTGCTGGATGGTTGTCCCAAGGCCGAAGGCATCATGATGCTGATCCGATCGATGTCTCCCGAAGTGATCGCGGTAGACGAGATTGGCCGCAAGGAAGATGCGGAGGCGCTGATGGAGGCGTTGCACGCGGGCGTCCGCGTGCTGGCGACCGCACATGCAGCCGGACTGGACGACTTGTTTGCCCGTCCGGTGCTATCGGGACTGGCGGCTTCAGGCGTATTTGGGGCATTCGTCCTGCTGTCCCGCGTCGGCAGTCAGGTCGTTCACCGGATCGTTCCCGCCGAGCAGGCCTTGCGGGAAATGAAATCCCGGCCGCTGCCGGTCATCCGCTCGCCCGCCGGACAGGAGGCGAGAAGCTCATGATGCAGCTGGCTGGTGCGCTTTTGGTCATGTTTGCCGGAACCATGATCGGCTACCTGCAGTCCGTCCGTTTTGCGGCCAGGCCCCGACAAATCCGTCAGTTGCTGCATGCGTTGCAGCGGCTGGAAACCGAGATTCAATACGGTCAGACGCCGCTGCCGCAGGCACTGGCCCGATTGGCCGCCATCGTTCCCGCGCCGGTGTCGGGGTTGTTCGGCAGCATATCGTCCGAACTGGCGAAACAGCCGGGATCGACGGTGCGCGACAGTTGGGAACGGGCCATGCGCGAAGGCTGGACGTTGACCGCCATGAAGCAGCCGGAACGCGATGCGATGATCCGGCTGGGAGCGACACTGGGCGCCAGCGGGCGGGAAGACCAGATCAAGCACGTCCGGCTGACGATGCATCAGCTGCAAGCCGAGGAGTCGGCAGCCAGAGAGGAGCAGCTCAAGTATGAGAAGATGTGCCGGAGCCTGGGGATGCTGGGGGCCGCCCTGGTCGTCATTTTGATGCTGTAGTCCTCCGGAAGCGGCAACGCGCCACAAGCGATTCCGATTACTTTTGGGGGAGCCCGAAATGCTGGAGGACAAAAGGATGAACATCGACGTCAGCACCATTTTCCAAATCGCCGGCATCGGCATTATCGTGGCCATGATTCATACGGTGTTGAAGCAGATGGGCAAGGAAGATATGGCACATTGGGTGACCGTCATCGGTTTTGTCGTTGTGCTGTTCATGGTGGTGCGGTTGCTGAACGATCTGTTTCAGGAAATCAAGACGATATTTCTGTTCCAGTAGGTGAATGGCGTGGATATCCTGCAGATCGTCGGCATCGCGTTTTTGGCCACCGTGCTGATTCTCGTCATCCGGGAGCAGAAGCCGATGTTTGCGTTTCTGCTTGCGGCGTTTACCGGTATCGCAATTTTTCTGGCGTTGGTCGGGAAGATCGGCGAAATCGTAACCGTGCTGGAAGATCTCGCGGAGCGGTCGGGCATTTCGTCCGTCTATCTGAAGACGATGCTGAAAATTATCGGCATTGCCTATATTGCGGAGTTTGGCGCGCAAATCGTCCGTGACGCGGGACTGGAGAGCATCGCATCCAAAATCGAATTTGCCGGCAAAATGCTCATTCTCGTCATGGCCATTCCGATCATCAGCGTCATCGTGGAAACAGTATTGAATCTGTTGCCGGTATGAAGCCGGGTCGGAAGACGGGCCAGGGCAGGGGGGAAGCGGAATGGTCAGCCGCTGGTGCTTCGCCATCGTTATGTTCTTCCTGTTTGCCGTACCCTTTGCCGCAGCCGCCGCACCTTTGACGGACGGTTTGGACTCCGAACCCGTCCGGTATGCCGAGCGTCTGGCCCAGGAACGGTCACGCGACGTGGACATCAGTGAAATCGAACGGTATTGGAACGAATTGAAATCACAATATGGCGGATATTTTCCCGAAGGCAAATTGCCGGAAATCAGGCAGCTGATGTTTCCGGACAATCGGCCATGGAGTGCGGGACAGGCTTTGCAGGGATTGTTGCGCTACTTTTTGCATGAAGTGCTTTTTAGTGGCAAATTGCTGGTCACCATCGTCTTGCTGACGATTTTTACGATCATTCTCGAAACGATGCAAACCGCATTCGAACGGAATGCCGTCAGTACGGTCGCCTATGCGATCGCCTACATGGTGCTGCTCATCCTGGCTGTCAACAGCTTCCGCAACGCAACCGGTTATGCCGGGGAGGCAATCCGCAACATGGTGCAGTTCATGCTGGCGATGATCCCGCTGCTCCTGGCGCTATTGGCCGGAACCGGCAGTGTGGCGTCCGTGGCCGTACTGCATCCGGTTGTCGTATTTATGATCCATTCCGTCGGTACGTTTATCCATCTGTTCGTGTTTCCGCTTTTGTTCTTTTCGGCAGTGCTTCATATCGTGAGCGCCATCAATGATCGATACAAGGTGACGCAGCTGGCCGAATTGCTTCGCAATGTTGCGATTGGCGCCATGGGACTCATCGCTACGGTGTTTCTCGGCGTGCTGTCGGTCCAGGGCGCAACCGGCGCACTGACGGACGGTGTGGCGCTGCGGACGGCCAAGTTTGTGACCGGAAACTTCGTTCCCGTTGTCGGACGGATGTTTTCCGATGCGGCAGATACCGTGCTCTCGGCCGGCTTGCTCGTCAAAAATGCGATCGGACTTGCCGGCGTAATCATTCTCCTGTTTTTGAGCGCATTTCCGGCCATCAAAATCATGACGCTGGCACTGATTTACAATTTGTCAGGTGCCGTGCTGCAACCGCTCGGCAATTCACCGGTTGTCGTCTGTTTGCAGACCATCGGCAAAGTGCTGATGTATGTGTTTGCAGCGCTGGCTGTCGTCGGACTCATGTTTTTTCTGGCCATCACGATCATTTTGACCGCTGGCAATGCCGCATTGATGATTCGCTAGCAGGCCAACCGGCATTTCCGGCATCGATACGTGACCAGTGGCGTAAAAGGGGGACGGCGATGGATCTGATCAAAGCTTTGTCCGGCTGGCTGCAGCAGATCGTTGCCGTCGTGCTGCTGGCGGGGCTGGTCGATCTGATGCTGCCCAACCGGACGATGCAGCGCTATGTGCGGCTTGTAGCCGGTCTGATCATCTTGCTGACGGTAGCGGGTCCTTTGTTGCAGTGGATCCGCAGCGATGTGACCGACCGGCTGGCAGCCGGTCTGGACGCTTTCGATAGGCGGTTTGCAGCTACGGGGGCAGAGCTGGCAAGGATCGAGGAAGCGGGCCGCAAATGGCGTGAGCGCGGCAACCAGCAGTCGCTGGCACTTGCGGCTGAACAACTGGAATATGCCATCGGCGAAGATGTGCGGCAACTTGCCGGTCGCGAGGCGGAAGCGGTGAAGGCTGTTTTGCGGCAGCAGCCGGATGGCTCCATTGTTGTACAGAGCGTGGAAATCACGTTGACGGACCGGACGGACCGGACGGAAGCGTCCCGGGAGGAGGCAGCGGATGATGCCGGGATCAAACCGGATCGCATCGGATTGATCCAGCCGGTGGAACCCGTGATGCCCGTCGTGGTTGACGCGGTCGAATCTGCACAGCAGCGGAGGCAGGTGACCGGGTTCACCGATCCGGACCCGGTTGAGCGACAGCGCATCGTGTCGCTTGTCTCCGCAAAGTACGGCATTGCGGAAAACCGGATTCGGGTCGCGCTGGTGAAAATCAGCGCGGATCAAGGGGGGTGAGGCCATGGCCAGGTGGCTGGAGCGGCTGGAATCGTTCATCGGCAGCGGCGTCGGGGGAGCGGGCAGAGTCCGCACGTTTCGCTGGCTCGTATTGATCGGATTGATCGGGGCAGCCCTGCTGCTGATTGCCTCCCTGTTGAACATCAAAACGGTCGATCCGCACAAGCAGCCGGAATTTGCGCCGCCAGGAGATCTGGACGCTCCACAGCAGGAAACGTTTCTGGGCAGCAGCGAAGGCAAAACCGATTCGTTTGCCGACATTGAATCGGCGCTCGAGAGCAGGTTGAAGGATTTGCTGGAAACGATTGCCGGAGTCGGCAGCGTCAATGTGCTCGTAACGGTGGAATCGACCGAGGAAACTGTCGTCCAGCTCAACGAAAAGATGACGCAGCAGCTGACGAACGAATCCGACCGCAACGGCACAAGCCGCCATATTACGGAAGTGTCCCGGGACGGCCAGGTGGTGTTGTATGAAATGTCGGGGGGGCAGTCGCCGATCATCGTCAAACGGTTGAAGCCCAAAGTCAGGGGTGTCGTCATTGTCGCCAAGGGTGCAGAAAATGCAACCGTCCAGAAATTGCTGCAGGAAGCGGTATCCCGCGGTCTCGACGTGCCGATGCACCGAATCTCGGTCGTGCCGCGCAAAACCTGATTGAAATTACCGGGGAGGTTGGAAAGATGAACAACAAGCGTCAAACGATCTGGCTTGTATCGATGCTCAGTCTGATGGTGATTTTGTCTGCGTATTATCTGTTTACCGAAGATGTGTCGACCCAACAAAACGTCAACGGCGGCAATCTGCAGGCGGAAGCGGGGGACTACCTGCCCGAATCGTCCGGCCGGCAGGCGGAAGGCGTAGAGGTGACCGAAATCGTTCACGATGCGGGAGCGACGGCATCCGGACTGTCCGAGGGTGACGAAGCGGTACTGAACGAATATACCAACCTGAAGGGCCGTGAATATTTCGATCATTTGCAGCGGCTCCGCCAGGAAAAATACGACAGTGAAAGCGAAAAGCTGAGCGCGATCGTTGCGGATACGAAAAACCATTCGCAGGAGGAAGCTTCGTCTGCGGTGGAGGAACTGGCCCGTCTGGATGATACCGACGCCCGGATTACGCGTCTGGAAGAAAAGTTGCTTCAGGATTACGAGAATGCGGTTGTCACGGAAGAGTCGCTGAACTTCAAGGTGATCGTGCAGGCGCCCAAGCTGGAAAAGAAACAGGCGGTAGATATCATCGATTTGGCGACCAAGGAATTGAAAGTTACGCCGGATCGCCTGACCGTCCAATACGTAGAATAATCCCGAAGCTACGCCGGGTACGGTGCCGGTTGCATGTTGGCGGCCGATCGCCGCTTGCAATCCGATCAGGTATCCGCTGTCGGACCCCCCTGCCGCCCATCTGCGGAAGGGGGGTTTGCTGTAGGCAAGCCATAGTTTATGTGGTAAAATCAGGGCAATATGACGATGGGAGGATTTCGCATGAGAAGTGGCAATCCTACGCTTAACGACGAAACGTTTGCTTCGTTTGGCGCGTATAGCGGACAAGATGCAATGACACTGGACGGCACGGTCAACAAATCATTGATCACGCTGTTCATTTTGCTGGGAGCCGCCTTTGTTACATGGTCGATGTATTTCAATGGCCAAAATGTATTTCCCTACATCCTGGGGGGAGCGATTGGCGGATTCGTCATTGCGATCGTATTGCGGATCAAGCCGAATTTGTCGCCCGTGCTCGTTCCCGTCTATGCCGTGCTTGAGGGTTTGTTCATCGGTGCGATTTCGGCCCATTACGAAGCTTCGTTGAACGGCATTACGTTTCAGGCTGCCCTGTTGACTGCCAGCGTGTTTCTGGCGTTGCTGCTTGCCTACAAATCCAGGTTGATCCGCGCGACAGAAAATTTCAAGCTTGGCGTCGTCGCGGCGACTTTTGGCATCCTGATCATGTATCTGATCAACATTGCGCTTTCCTTTTTTGGCATGAGCGTTCCGTTTGTGCATGACACAGGGCCGATTGGCATTCTGGTTTCCTTGTTTATCGTCGTTGTAGCGGCATTGAATCTGGTACTGGATTTCGATTTCATTGAAAATGGCGTCCAGCAAGGCGCGCCCAAATACATGGAATGGTATGGCGCGTTTGGCCTGATGGTCACGCTGGTGTGGCTGTATCTGGAAATTCTTCGTCTTCTGGCCAAGCTCCGCAGCCGGGATTGAGTCGTTTGGCACTGCAAATTTGGGGTCAGGTTGCATATGCGATTCGTTGCGCGCTCCGATGGCGGAGCGCGTTTGTGTTGCATGGCCTTTCCAATTCGTTTCATTATGGTTTATAATAACGCTATTATGGGATTGTAACTTCATGCGTTTCCCGCATTTTTGTTTTGCCGATCCATGTAATCCAAGGAGTGGACTCGATGTTCAAACTCAGTGAAATCAAAGAATTGATCAAATTGGTCGATCAAACTTCCGTACAAGAACTGGAAATTGAGAATGAGGGAGCACGTCTGGCCATCCGCAAGCCGGGCCGCACCGAGGTGGTCAACGTGCAAACCTCTCCAAGTGTCCATACATATGTACCTGCTGCCGCACCTGCTGCAGCTCCGGCGCCATCGGCACCTGCTGCTGCCGCATCCGTACCGGAAGCGAAAACAGCCGAACCGGACACTTCCAATTTGCATCGCATCGTTTCGCCGATGGTCGGCACGTTTTACCGGGCGCCTTCCCCGGACGCGGCGCCGTTCGTCAATGTTGGCGACCGCGTAACCGAAAAAACGGTCGTCTGCATTCTCGAAGCCATGAAATTGATGAATCCTCTGGAAGCGGAAGTGAATGGCGAGATCGTGGACATTCTGGTCGAAAACGGACAACTCGTCGATTATGGTACGCCGCTGTTCCTTGTCAAGCCGCTATAATTGCCGGGGGAGGTTAGCAACTTGAAATTCCAAAAAATTTTGGTGGCCAATCGCGGAGAAATTGCCGTTCGCATCATTCGCGCATGCCGCGAACTCGGGATTGCCACCGTGGCCGTATATTCCGAAGCGGATCGGGAATCGTTGCACGTCCGACTGGCGGATGAAGCCTATTGCATCGGACCGACTGCGGCCAAAGACAGCTATCTCAATTTGACCAATATCATGAGCGTTGCTGCCCTGACGGAATGTGACGCGATACATCCGGGTTACGGGTTCCTGGCCGAAAATGCGGATTTCGCCGAGATATGCGAATCCTGCAACATCGTATTCATCGGCCCGTCTGCGGATGCCATCAGCCGGATGGGGGACAAATCGGTCGCCAAGCAGACGATGAAGGATGCGGATGTGCCGGTAATTCCCGGCTCGGACGGCCTGGTGGCCGATGTCGAAGAAGCCGTGGAAGTCGCGCGCCGGATCGGATATCCGGTCATCATCAAAGCAACCGCTGGTGGCGGTGGACGCGGCATCCGGCTGGCGGAAGATGAAGAAATGCTTGTCCGGGAAATCACGACCGCACAGCAGGAAGCCCAAAAAGCGTTCGGCAATGCAGGCGTCTACCTGGAAAAGTATTTGACCGGCATGAAGCATGTAGAAATCCAGATCATTGCCGACAAGCACGGCAATGTGTGCCATCTGGGCGAGCGGGACTGCTCGGTGCAACGTCGTCGCCAGAAATTGGTCGAGGAAGCGCCTTGCCCTGTCATGACGCCCGAATTGCGCGAGCGGATGGGACAGGCAGCCGTTCGCGCGGCCAAGGCGGTCAATTATTCCGGCGCCGGTACGATCGAGTTTTTGCTGGGACCGGACGGACAGTTTTATTTCATGGAAATGAATACCCGCATCCAGGTAGAGCATCCGGTCACCGAGATGGTTACCGGCATCGATCTGATCAAGGAAATGATCACGATCGCGGAAGGCGAACCCTTGTCGTTCCGCCAGGAAGACGTCCGCTTCGACGGATGGGCGATCGAATTTCGCATCAACGCGGAAGACCCTGACCGCGGATTCATGCCTTCACCGGGACGCATCGGTTTCTATCTGCCGCCGGGAGGTCCGGGTGTCCGGGTGGATAGCGCGGCCTATCCGAACTATTTGATTTCACCCCATTACGACTCCATGATTGCCAAGCTGATCGTATGGGGACCGACACGGGAAGAAGCGATTGCCAGGGCACGCCGGGCGTTGGGCGAATTCATGGTTGAAGGGGTCAAGACGACCATTCCGTTCCACTTGAAATTGCTTGATCATCCGGTATTTGCCAGCGGCAAGTTCGATATCAAGTTTCTGGAGGATTATGACCTGGACGCCGTATCCGCCAGGGAATGACCGGTGGAACGGGCGGTCCGGACAAGCGCGAGGTTTGTCATAATTATCCGGGAATGCTATAGTTATATTAACAAGGGGTACAGCCCCGGCGCAGCTGCCCGCGCGAGGCGCACCGCCCGTGTGAAGGCTGCCAATGTCACGGTCAGACGGAGGTGGAATGGCGTTTGGAAACGACAATCCAACATGAGAGTCCAACCGGCTTGGGCACGATCGAGATTGCACCCGAAGTCATTGGAATCATCGCCGGATTGGCGACGGTTGAAGTCGACGGTGTTGCCGGCATGAGCGGTGGCATTTCATCTGGCATCGGCGAACTGCTCGGCCGCAAAAACCTATCCAAAGGTGTCAAAGTTGAAGTCGGCCAGCGCGAAGCCGCGGTAGATGTTTCCATTATCGTGCAATACGGCCGGCGGATACCGGAAATTTCGGCAGAAATCCAACGCAACGTCAAACGCTCGATTGAAACGATGACCGGGTTGAACGTAGTGGAAGTAAATGTACATATTCACGATGTACATTTCAAGACCGCCGAAAAGACGGAAGAAGAAGACACAAACGCAAGAGTGCGATAATTGTGCCTGGATGCAGGCCGATATCCTCCGGCGGGGCCATTTCGGGATAAGCCCCGCCAGAGGTGTTTTTGCAATCTTTGGAATTTGCCCACTTCGATTGGCCTTCTTGACCGAAGGATAGGGGGACGCCCAGTTGATCAGAATGTTGGACAGGCTGTTGCTTTTGTTGTTGAGTCTTGCGCTGCTTGTGGCCTCGATCTGGATCATCGTTCTGGCCGGTGGCGGTTTGGCTGCCGCTGAATTGCACCGATTCATTGACAACATGACCGGACGCTCGGCCGAAATCCAGGCAGGGACGATCGGCGCCGCGATTATCGTGCTGCTGGTCAGCCTGCGGTTCATCGTCGTATCGATCCGCCGCAGCGGCCCGTCAATTCCTTCGATCAACCAGCGAACGGAATTCGGCGATATCCGCATCTCGGTGGAAACCGTGGAAAATCTGGCGCTCAAGGCTGCTGCCAAAACACGTGGCGTCAAAGACCTGAAGGCTCGCGTACGTGTGACGGAAGCGGGACTGGAAATCATGATCAAGGCATTCGTCGAAGGAGAAGGATCGATTCCCGCCTTGTCTGAAGATATCCAGCGGACCGTCTCGGCGCAAGTGGAAGAGGCGACGGGCATTCCTGTTGCCGAAGTGTCCGTTTTTATCGCCAACGTGACGCAGACGGCAACTTCGTTCAAGAGCCGTGTAGAGTAAGGAGGCGCGCCCATGTGGAAGACATGGTGGGATGCCTACGGCGGGCGTGCTGTTGGCGTAGCGGCAGGGTTGTTTTTTGGCATGATCTATTTGATCAGCGGATTTTGGGACATGCTGTTCGTTGCCCTGCTGACGGGCACCGGATTCTGGATTGGCAAGCAGCGTGATGAAAATCGGGGCCCCTTGCTGCCTTTGGATCGTTTGACGGACTGGCTGACCGATCATTGGCCCTGGTCCCGATGAACAACCTTGTGATGCGTTCGGGAGACGGGAAGTTGGAATGCGCCGCGGCGGTTTCCTGCTTCCGTTGTGAACGCGTCATGAGTTTTTTTGTTTATGCACAGGAAGACAATACAAATGAAGACAGTCGGGCACACAAGTACAGCGCCGAACGGAGGACGCATGAAACGCAGATTGGCTAGGGAAATTGCAGTTTCAAGCCTGTATCAGATGGAAATGAACGACGTCTCCGGTGACGAAGCCGTCAATATAGTGATGGAAGAAGCCAGGCAGGACAATGAAATCGGCGCTGAAGTCGGAGAGCTCGCCGCCATTGATCCATTTACGCGCGAACTGGTAAATGGCGTCATTGCCCATAAAGCCGAACTGGATCGTGAATTGTCCGCCTATCTGACGGGTTGGCAACTGGATCGCCTGTCCAGAGTGGACCGGCAAATTTTGAGATTGGCTGCTTTTGAATTGTTGTATCGCGGCGTACCACCAAAAGTCGTCGTAAATGAAGCGATCGAACTTGCCAAACATTTCGGGATGGAGGAGTCCGGCAAGTTTGTCAATGGGGTGCTCGGCCGGATGATCCGGGAAAAAATGGCCCCCGATCAGAAAGGGGAATCCGAATGAGTGCGAAAATCATTGATGGCAAAGCCATTGCCGCAGCCATCCGGCAGGAAATCCGCGAGGAAGTGGAACATCTGAAATCCCGGGGAATTTGCCCCGGACTGGTCGTCATTTTGGTCGGCGAGGACCCGGCTTCGCAGGTGTACGTCCGCAACAAGGCCAAAGCTTGCGAAGAGCTCGGCTACCGTTCCGAGGTCGTGCGTCTGGCTGCCGATACGACCCAGCAGAAACTGCTGGAACTGATCGAACAATATAACCGTGATCCGGCATTCCACGGCATCCTCGTCCAATTGCCGTTGCCGAAGCATATCGAGGAGAAGGCGGTCATCGATGCCATTTCGGTCGAAAAGGACGTGGATGGTTTCCATCCGGTCAGCGTCGGCAATTTGATGATTGGAGACGATGCCCTGTTGCCCTGTACGCCTTCCGGCGTGATCGAACTGTTGAAGCGGACGGGCAATCCGCCTGCCGGCAAACATGCCGTCGTGATCGGACGCAGCAACATTGTGGGCAAACCTGTATCCATGCTTCTGCTGCGGGAAAACGCGACCGTCACGATTTGCCATTCCCGTACGCCCAATTTGCCGGAAATCACCAAGCAGGCCGATATTCTCGTCGTCGCCGTCGGCAAGGCCAATCTGGTCAAACGGGATTGGGTGAAGCCCGGCGCCGTGGTTATCGATGTCGGTGTGAATCGTCTGGATTCCGGCAAGCTGGCCGGAGATGTCGATTTTGACGATGTGGTGGGCACGGCAGGCTGGATCACGCCGGTGCCAGGCGGCGTCGGACCGATGACCATTACGATGCTGATGGCCAATACGCTCAAATCGTGCAAACGCGCCAACGGCCTGCCATAACGAACTGCCGGAACAATTGCCGGCATTCGTGAACATAACATGCCGCTGCCAGCACATTCGTGAACATAACAAGCCGCTCGAAAGGAGGCGAACCGATTTTGGATCCATCGAAAGTGCTGAGCATCCGCGATATCAACAGGTATATCAAATCCAAACTGGAAAGCGATGACAGTCTTCAGGATATTTGGCTGCGTGGTGAAATTTCAAATTTTACCCGCCATTCCAGCGGCCACATGTATTTTACGCTGAAGGACGAGAGCGGCCGATTGAAATGCATCATGTTCGCCTCCTACAACCAGCGGCTTTCTTTCCTGCCGAAAGACGGCATGAAGGTGCTGGCGCGCGGAGGCGTTTCCGTTTATGAGCGGGATGGCGCCTATCAATTTTACGTGACGGCGATGCAGCCGGACGGATTGGGCAGCTTGTATCTGGCATTCGAGCAACTCAAGCGCAAGCTCGAAGCCGAAGGACTGTTTGCGGCAGCGTTGAAACGTCCGATTCCCCGTTTTCCCCGGGCCATCGGTGTCATCACCTCGCCGACGGGCGCCGCCATCCGGGATATCCTGATCACCTTGCAGCGCCGCCATCCATCCGTTCCGGTATTGCTCTATCCGGCAGCCGTCCAGGGGAAGCAGGCGGCGCCATCCATCGTCCGGGCGATCGAGACGATGAACCGCCTGGGTGAAGTGGACGTGCTGATCGTGGGCAGGGGCGGCGGATCGCTGGAAGAATTGTGGGCATTCAATGAAGAATCGGTTGCCCGGGCCATCCGCGCATCCGCCATTCCGGTCATATCGGCGGTCGGACATGAAACGGATTTTACGATCGCCGATTTTGTGGCCGATCTGCGCGCGGCCACGCCGACAGCCGCCGCAGAACTTGCGGTGCCGCATGTCGGGGAACTGAAGCAGCATTTGAACCATCTGGAGCAGCGCATGGGCAAATCGTTGCGGTGGTTGGTGGGCAAAGCGCGCGAACGTCTGCAGCACGCGAACCGGTCGCCGTATTTCACGCAGCCGAGGCGTACGCTATTGGCGCAGGCAGAACGGCTGGATCGGCTGAAGGAACGGCTTGTCTTCCGGACGCAGGCCCAGCATGGCCGCGCGCAGGAACGGCTGGCGCGTCTGACCGGGCGATTGCAGGCATCCAGTCCGACCGAGCAGGCCGCGTTTGCGCGCAAACGGCTGACGGGCATGCGCAGGTCGTTGGAATTGGCGATGGCGGGGACGCTGCGCAACGCGCAAAGCCAGTATGCCGCGATGCTCCGCCAGCTGGATGCGCTTAGCCCACTCAAGGTGATGGGACGCGGATACAGTCTGGTTTATGATGAACGGGAACAGAAGCTGATCCGGTCAATTGAAGAAGTTCAGCCCGGCGATCTCGTGCGGGTTCGCCTGGTGGATGGACGCCTGGATTGCCAGGTGTGGGGGATTCGAGGGGAGGAGCAAACGAATGGCTGAGGGGAAAGAAAACAAAACGGCAACGGAGGAACTGTCTTTCGAACAGGCGATGGACCGGCTGGAAGCCATCGTTGCCAGGCTGGAAAGCGGTGAAGTGCCGCTGGAGGCCGCAATCGAATTGTTCCAGGAAGGGATGCAACTGTCCCGCATGTGCGGCCAGAAACTGGAGCAGGTGGAAAGACGCATTGAAATGCTGGTAGAAGGCGAGTCCGGACTGGGCCGCAAACCGTTTGCGCCAGAACGGGAAGACATCGGCTGAACGCAAAGGAGACTGGAAGTGACAAACGCAGATTCATTGCAACGATATTTGGCGGAAACCAGACAACAAATCGAGCACGCGCTCCGGGAAGCCATTCCGGCGGAGTGGAACGTGCCGGACAAGTTGCGTGAAGCGATGGAATATTCTTTGCATGCGGGCGGCAAACGGCTTCGTCCCATTCTGGTGATCACAGCCGCCCAAAGCGTGTCAGGCGATCGGGATGCCGGTGTGCGCGCCATGCCGTTTGCGGTTGCAGTTGAAATGATACATACCTATTCGCTGATCCACGATGATTTGCCGGCGCTTGACAATGATGATTTCCGCCGCGGCCGCCCGACGAGCCACCGCGTGTTTGGCGATGCCATGGCGATCCTGGCTGGCGACGGCCTGCTGACACATGCGTTCTACGTGGCGACGCAGGCGGCGCAACTGGGCGTCCATCCGTCGCGTGTGCTTGCCGTCGTCAGCGAGTTGGCCCGTTTTGCCGGCTTGCCTGGCATGGTAGGCGGACAAGCGGATGACATCCTCGGCGAACAGGGCGTTACATCGCTGGCGGAACTGGAATCGATCCATTTGCGCAAAACAAGCGATCTGATTGCCTTCTCCCTGCGTGCAGGCGGACATGCCTCCGATGCGGATGAAGGGCAGCTTGCCGCGCTTGAAAGGTTTGGCCGCAACGTCGGGCTTGCTTTCCAGATCCAGGACGATATTCTGGACGTGACCGGTGATGAGGCAAAACTGGGCAAACGAGTGAAAAGCGACGAGAAGCAGTCGAAGGTCACATTTCCCTATCTGATCGGTCTGGATGCCAGCCGCGAGCAGGTCGTCCGGCTGACGCGGGAAGCCAAGGAAGCGATCAGCCAGGCCCATTTGGCCGACCCGGGCAGATTGATGGCCATTGCCGATTACATCATGTCGAGGGATCATTGAACGGCTTCCCCGGGGGGAAAGATGACCCGCATCGGTGAAGACGATTCGTTTGGGCATCGATTTCGGTGTGTGATATAATGGATAAATCATGGATATCCCGAAAGGGAGAAAGCGGGGAACGGATTTGCTGCTTGAAGGGATCGACGGTCCTTCCGACCTGAAGAAACTGGACTTGGCCGAACTAACGCTTTTGGCGGAAGAAATCCGGCAATTTCTGATTCAAAATCTGTCCAAAACCGGCGGGCATCTCGCGCCTAATCTCGGTGTCGTGGAATTGACGCTTGCGCTTCATTATGTATACGAGAGCCCGAAGGACAAATTCATCTTTGATGTCGGTCATCAAGCATATGTTCATAAAATATTGACCGGCCGCAAAAACCGGTTTGACACCCTGCGCCAAAAAAACGGTCTTTGCGGATTCGTCAAACGCAGTGAAAGTGAGCATGACGTATGGGAAGCGGGTCACAGCAGCACTTCGCTGTCAGCCGCGATCGGCATGGCGATTGCCAGGGATTTGCGCGGGGATGACAACAAAATCATTGCGATCATCGGCGATGGCGCGTTGACCGGCGGTATGGCGCTGGAAGCGTTGAACCATATCGGACATGAACAGCGGAACCTGACCGTCATCCTGAACGACAATGAGATGTCCATTGCCCCCAACGTTGGCGCCATTCACAATTATCTGGGCAAAATCCGGTCGGCCCGCCAATATCGCAAAGCCAAAGACGAACTGGAGTGGCTGCTGCGCAAGGTGCCGGCCATCGGCGGCAAGCTCGCGGCTACCGCAGAGCGCGTCAAGGACAGCCTGAAACATTTGCTGGTGCCGGATGGCGTATTGTTCGAGGAGTTCGGGCTCAAATATTTCGGTCCAATCGACGGTCACGACATCCAGAAACTGATTGAGACGTTCCGGCAAACAGACGACGTGCAGGGGCCTGTCCTGATCCATGTCCTGACCACGAAAGGCAAAGGCTACAGCCCGGCCGAACAGGACGCGCACAAATGGCATGGCGTGACGGGATCATACAAAATCGAATCCGGGCAAGTCGTCAAACCGGTGGGACCGCCGATGTATACCGAAGTTTTTGGCGAGACGCTGATTGAACTGGCCGCACTGGATGAGCGGATCGTTGCGGTAACCCCTGCCATGCCTGGCGGTTCGGGATTGCTCGGATTTGCCCAAAAATATCCCGGGCGCATGTTTGACGTAGGCATTGCCGAACAGCATGCCGCAACCATGTGCGCCGCGATTGCATTGGAAGGGTTGAAGCCGGTATTCGCCGTCTATTCCACCTTTTTGCAACGGGCTTACGACCAGGTCGTCCATGACATTTGCCGGCAGAACCTGAATGTCATTTTTGCCATCGACCGGGCCGGTTTTGTCGGCGCTGACGGAGAAACGCATCAAGGCGTCTATGATATCGCGTTTTTGCGGCACATTCCAAACATGGTGCTGATGATGCCCAAGGACGAAAATGAATTGCGCAACATGCTCTATACAGCCGTCGATTACAACGATGGTCCAATTGCGGTGCGCTATCCGAGAGAAGCGGGGATTGGCGTGGCTTATGATGCCGTACCCCAAATCATTCCGATCGGCACCTGGGAAACGTTGCTGCCGGGAGATTCTGCCGCCATCCTGGCCATCGGGCCGATGGTTCGCGTCGCCGAAGAAGCGGCCGAATTGCTCAAGCGGGAAGGATTGTCGGTGCGCGTCGTCAATGCGCGTTTCGTCAAGCCGCTTGACGAAGACATGTTGAGGCAGCTTGGCAGGGAAGGCTTGCCGATGCTCGTGCTGGAGGAAGGTTCGGAGTTGGGCGGTTTGGGCAGCGCCGTGCTGGAGTTCTATGCCCGTTCCGGCATGCGCGGCGTTTCCGTTCAACTGGCAGGTGTCCCCGATCATTTCGTGGAACACGCCACCATCAAGGAACAAAGACAGGATCATGGTCTGACGGCCGAACATGTGGCAGCCCGCCTTCGCACCATGACCATGCGCCAGAGGCAGCGAGCGACATGACGGAGAAACCGGCAGCCAAGGAACGACTGGATGTCCTGCTGGTGGAACGCGGCTATTTTGACAGCCGCGAGAAAGCCAAAGCCGCGATCATGGCCGGTTTGGTCTGGCGGGGAACCGAGCGCGTGGAAAAAGCCGGCATGCGGCTGCCCAGGGATGTTGAGTTGACGGTCAGGGGAGCTCCGCATCCTTACGTCAGTCGTGGCGGGCTCAAACTGGAAAAAGCGATCCGCATGTTCGGCATCGATCTGCAGGATGTCGTGATGCTCGATATCGGCGCATCGACCGGCGGTTTTACGGATTGTGCCCTGCAACATGGCGCCGCCTATGTTTATGCGATCGATGTCGGTTACAACCAGCTGGATTGGTCGTTGCGCAACCATGAAAAGGTTTGCGTCATGGAACGCACCAATTTCCGTTACATGACGCCTGATGCACTTTCCGGTCCGCAACCGGCATTTGCGAGCATTGACGTATCCTTTATTTCGCTCAAGCACATGTTGCCTGCGCTTGCCGGAATCCTGAAGCCCGGCGGCCAAGCCGTTGCCCTGGTCAAACCCCAATTCGAAGCCGGACGCGAACAGGTTGGCAAATCCGGTGTGGTTCGTGACCGCAGCGTACATCTGTCGGTTTTGGTGGACATTCTGGGCTACGCGCAACAACTCGGCTTTCTGCTCAGGGGCTTGACGTATTCGCCGATTACCGGTGGTGAAGGCAATATCGAATTTTTGGCTTACTGGCATTTTGTCGCGGATGCGGCAAAATCGGCACCGCCGGAAGATGTGGTTGCCCTGGCGGAAGCGACTGTCGATGAGGCACATGCCGCGTTTGGCCGCAATTGAAAACGAGATGTGCCCGGATGGAACCGGAGCTGCCGAAGAACGGCCGATTGGACGGTTCGTTGGGGGCCGCTTCGGTTTTTTTGATGCGAGGTGATGGCCATGTCGCGAGTCGTGGATTGGCTGCTGTTACTGGCAGTGGCAGCTCTGATGCTCTGGTGGATCGTGCGCCGGTTCGACCGCTGGTTGCACGAGCCTCCGGGGGTCCGCCTGCGCCGGCTGGCCCAGAAAGGGACGGCGCCGGACGATGAGATTTCGGCGCTGCTGGCGGATAACGGGTTTGAAGTGCTGGCCGGCAAACACCGGATATCGCTTGGCGTGGCTGTCGACGACGAACCCGTGCAGCCGACACGATTGTTTTTTGACTATCTTGCGGCCAAGGACGACAAATATTACCTGGTCAAGGTGGACAGAGCCAGACAGCCCCTGGATTGGACAGCAAGCGGGCTGCGTGAACGACTGCTCGTCTATGCCCTGCTGTTTCCGGATTGCGATGGCATCATCGTGGTGGACCCCAGGGACCGGCGAGTTCGAACGGTTCGATTTCAGGTGGAGGATGACGAGGAATGAAAAGTTTGCGGCAACGCAAAATCAGGGAACTGATCGGTTCACGGGAAATTGAAACCCAGGAAGAATTGGTGGAAGCGCTGGCGGCCGAAAACATGCCGGTGACGCAGGCGACCGTCTCCCGTGACATCAAGGAACTGCAATTGATCAAAGTGCCGCTGGAAGACGGCAGGTACAAATATTCGCTGCCGCAGGACCAGCGGTTCAATCCGGCGCAAAAGCTCAAACGGGCGCTGCTTGATCATTTTGTCAAAGCGGAGGCGGCGGAAAACCTGGTCGTCGTCAAATGCATGCCGGGAACGGCCAATACGATTGCCGCGCTGCTGGACGGCATGGAATGGCCGGAAGTTGCCGGTTCGATCGGCGGCGACGACACGACGCTCCTGATTTGCCGGACGAAAGAAGGCGCGGAAACGATCGTCGAACGGATTCTGGAGATGCTGCAATAATCTAGCCGACAGGGGAGGCCAACCATGCTTCGGGAGCTTGCGATTCGCAATTTGGCTGTAATCGAAAACGTGTCCGTCACCTTTCATGAAGGGTTTCATGTGTTGAGCGGCGAAACGGGCGCGGGGAAATCGATTGTCATTGACGCGCTGGCTTTGGCGGCGGGAGGCCGGGGAGCGGTCGAAATGATCCGGCACGGCGCCGACCGGGCAGAGGTGGAAGCACTGTTCGACCTGCCGGTGGAACATCCGGTCTGGTCCGTGCTGGATAAGATCGGCATCCATGCCGATCCGTCGGAACCACTGCTGATTCGGCGTGAACTGCAGGCGCAGGGCAAATCGTCCGCCCGCATCAACGGTCAGCAGGTGACGCTGACCATGTTGCGGGAAGTGGGCGAATATCTGGTCAACATTCACGGCCAGCATGAACATCAGTCACTGCTGAAGACCGATCGCCATCTGGAGTGGCTGGATCAGTTTGCCGGCGTCGCGCTTGCCGGGGCCAAGGCGGATTACCAGGCTACATTTGCGCAATACCAGGAGGTGCGCGGCGAGCGGCGATCGCTCGAAGAAAAAGCGCGCCAAAGCATGCAAATGCTGGATTTGTATCGTTACCAGCTGGAAGAAATTGACCGTGCGAGGCTGGTGCCGGGTGAAGATGAATCCCTGCTGGAAGAACGGCGCAAACTATCCCATGCTGAAAAACTGATGGATGCCGTTTCCGAAGCGCATGATCAATTGTACGGGTCCAAAGGGATCGCCGCATTATCCAAGGCATTGTCCCGGTTGCAGGACATCGTCAAGGTGGACCCTTCCAAACTGGAACCGCTGGTGGAACAGCTGCAATCGGCTTATTACACCGTTGAAGATGCTGCATATCAGTTGCGGGATTATCGCGAACAGATCGAGTTCAATCCCGAGCGGCTGGCGCAAATCGAACAACGGCTGGACTTGTTGCATGGTTTAAAGCGCAAATACGGAGAAACCATTGATGATATTTTGGCCTACAAAATGAAAATCCAAACGGAAATCGAGCGGCTCGACAACCGGGAGGAACGTCTTCAGGAACTGGAGTCGCTGGAGCGCCGGCTGCACGACACGCTGATTGCCCAGGCCGGGAAGTTGACCGCGCTTCGCCAAGACGCCGCTGAAAAGTTGTCGCGCGCCATCATGGAGGAATTGCACGATCTGCAAATGGAGCATGCAGTGTTCACCGTGAAGCTGGAACCTGGCGATTTGACGGCAAGCGGAGCGGAAACGGCGGAATTCCTGCTTTCCACCAACAGGGGCGAACCGCCCAAACCGCTGGCCAAAATCGCATCCGGCGGTGAAATGTCCCGCGTGATGCTGGCGCTCAAGGCAATTTTTGCCCATTTGGATCGCATCCCGGTGCTGGTGTTTGATGAAGTCGATACCGGGTTGAGCGGCAGGGCCGCACAAGCCGTCGCCGACAAACTGGCCAGACTGTCAGGCAAGTGTCAGGTGTTTTCGATTACCCATTTGCCCCAGGTCGCCTGCATGGCCGATCATCAATATGAAATCAGCAAATCCGTCAATCGGGAAGGCAGAACCGTGACTAACGTCCGGGAACTCATTGGCGAAGAACGCGTCGAAGAATTGGCAAGACTGCTCGGCGGCGTGGAAGTGACGGATAAAACCCGCCATCACGCTCAGGAAATGCTTGCGCTGGCGAATCGTCAAAAAAACGCGTGATGACGCGAAAAATTGAACGTCAAGGAAGCTTTTCGGGAACATAAAACGGGAGGGGCGCGGTTACCTTATAGGTACGTTATCGGCAGCATTTCAAGGCCGGTTCAGACTGTAAGGGAGCGTGAGAACTTGAATTCCCATCCCCGCAAACGCCGAATAATCGGATTATGTCTTGTCATCTTGCTGGGAATGGCCACATCTTCTTCCCCAATCCGCCATTATGCATCGTTCCCCAGCGAATTGCGGTTGTTTGAAGGTCAAGCCAGGCAACTGAACTACGCCATGCCCGTTCATGCGACAGGCAGCGTAGACCCGCAAGTTGCCGGAATCAATGGCAAATCGGCCAGGCGATTTCCGGTCGATTTGAACCAGCCGCTGTGGATTCATCCGAAAACAACCGGTACAACGGAACTCAAACTGAGCCTGTTTGGCAAAATTCCTTTCAAGACAGTCAAATTGCAAGTCATTCCCGATCTCAAAGTCATTCCAGGAGGCCAAACGATTGGCGTCAAAGTCAAATCCGCAGGAATCATGGTGGTTGGCCATCACCAGGTGCGGACCGGAGGCGACTTGAAAATTTCTCCCGGCGAAGAAGCGAAATTGAAACTGGGGGATTTGATCGTCGAAATCAATGGCGTGCGCATGAATGACATGTCCAAGGTGAGCACGATCGCGCAGGAAGCGGGACAGCGTGGCGAATCGCTTTCGCTATTGGTCCAGCGTGGCAAATCGCGCTTTCACACCCGGTTGAAACCCGCATATGATGTGGAAGACAAGGCCTGGCGGCTGGGATTGTATATCCGGGATTCGGCTGCCGGCGTAGGCACGCTCACTTTCTATTCACCGGAGCATCGGGTTTATGGCGCATTGGGACACGTGATCACCGATATGGGGACCCAGACGCCAATTGTGGTGGGAAGCGGCGAAATTTTGCATTCCAGCGTAACATCGATCTCCAAGAGCCAAAATGGCGAACCCGGCGAAAAACGCGCCTTTTTCAAGGAAGGCCGCAAACTCGGCAACGTGGAAAGCAACACGCCTTTCGGGATTTTCGGCCGGATGGACAGCATGCCCGATCATGCCTACCGCAATGAAGCGGTGCCGGTTGCATTCGCGGAAGAAGTAAAGGAAGGTCCGGCTGAAATCTGGACGGTCGTAAACGGACAAAAAGTCGAAAGGTTCGCGATTCGCATCGTGCATGTCGCCAAACAGACGACTCCTGCGACAAAAGGGTTGGTCATCAAGATCACGGACCCCAGACTGCTCGAACGAACGGGCGGCATCGTACAAGGGATGTCCGGCAGTCCGATCCTGCAGGATGGCAAACTGATTGGCGCCGTGACCCATGTCTTCGTCAATGACCCGACTTCCGGTTACGGCTGTTTCATCGAATGGATGCTGCAGGACGCAGGCATTATGCTGACACCGGAACAAACCATGTCTAAGGCGGTATGACGCCTTAGATTTGGTTTTTTAGGGAAGATTGCGCATATACACGGTCAATTATGCAACATTTTTGTCGAATCGAAACGAAATAAATCATTTATTGGCGCAAATTAATTATTATATTCGATATGAGAATAAAAATAAAGATTTTTTTTAAAACAAGAAGGATTTGCCACGGAATTGTCGAAATCGAATAAGCAGAGAAACGAGATGAACGTTTCCACAAATTTTTTTCATTTGGGAAAGGGAGGACCAGACATTGCAGCGGATAGGAGTTTTTCTTGCGGACGACAACCGGGAGTTTACGAATTTATTGTCCGAGTACATTCAAGAACAGAATGATATGACGGTCATCGGTGTGGCGTACAATGGAGAAGAGGTTATCCGTCAACTGGAAGAATCCCGGCAAGTGCCGGATGTCATGATCCTCGACATCATCATGCCCCATCTGGACGGACTGGGCGTACTGGAGAAACTGAGGGACATGAACTTGTCCCCGATGCCCAAAATCATCATGTTGACGGCATTCGGCCAGGAGAACATCACGCAACGGGCGGTTCAGCTGGGGGCTTCCTACTACATACTGAAACCGTTCGATATGGACGTGTTGGCCAACCGCATCCGGCAGCTTGCAGGCGCTGCGCCGGCACCGTCCATCGGGACTGTCGGCAATGGAAATACCGTTCATCGTTCAAATATCGTGTCCATCGGCAAACCGAAAAACCTGGACGCCAATATCACCAGCATCATCCATGAAATCGGAGTCCCTGCCCATATCAAGGGCTATCAATACCTGCGCGAAGCGATTACCATGGTTTACAACAACATCGAAATTCTCGGCGCCATTACGAAGACGCTCTATCCGGCCATCGCCGAGAAGTTCAAGACGACGCCTTCCCGCGTCGAGCGAGCCATCCGTCACGCGATCGAAGTCGCCTGGACGCGCGGCAACATCGATTCGATCAGCCATCTGTTCGGCTACACGATCAATATCTCCAAGAGCAAGCCGACCAACAGCGAGTTCATCGCAATGGTGGCAGACAAGCTGCGGATTGAGCATAAGGTGAGCTGACAAGCCGGATAAAGCTTAGAGGAACAAGTCAATGCCACTTTTTCACGGGAACGCCAACCCGAAGAAAAAGTGGCATTTTTGCCATTGACAAACAAGAACATATATTCTAACGTGTAGTCATGGCAACCAATAACCGTCCCAATTGAGATTTCCTGTCACCAGAGGCCGATCGCATGACATCATGCATTTGGCTTGCCTGTTGCAACGATCCCCCGGTTTCATGCATAACCGGGGATTTTTATGCCATTCAACGTCGCAAGAGATCAATGTTGAAATATGGAAATAGAAATGGATACAGATAACAATATTAAATAAATTAACTAAAATAAATCGAAAATGATATATTATGATAATATCTTACAAGCAGGGTTCGAATTTGCATTCCTGCGACGACTCAAGAGGTGAAGCAGATGAAAAAAATATTGCCGATAGCCGACCCGCCCATCAAGTCCTATTTGCACCATGCCTACGGATTGTCCATCCTGGCGACAAGCGATGCTTATCTGCCATGGTTTTACAGCAATTATATCCAGGTGTTTTTTGATAAACATTACAGGGAAAATCCATATGTCGATTACTACAACTTCTTTTACTATCCCTATGTCGAAATCAACATCCCGCATCTGGAACGATTGAAGTTCGACCGTGCGATGCTGACGGAAGAACAATTGAATGCAGATTTTATCTGCCGGTTGATCGATTTGGGTTATTATATTTGCCTTTATGCGGATGAGTATTACATTCCCGACCGCGTAGCCTACAAAAACTTTCACTTCAAACATGAAGTCCTTATTTTCGGATATGATCGTGAAGAGCGGATTTTCCACATTCTCGGATTTAACCGGGAGCGTGTCTACGGTGCAACAACGGTGCCAATCGACGATCTCATGGAAGCTTTCAGTCATGGCTATGATGGCGACGGGGATCTTTTCTGGCGGAAATATATTATTGCTGCACGTTTGTTTCGCGATACGGTCTATCCGTTCAATTTGAAACTGGTTACGGATTTGCTGGAAGATTACCTGGAATCCAGGGAATCCAACAGTCGCGTTGCCATGTACATCCAGCCGCCGCGAGACTGCGTGTTTGGACTTGCCAGCTATGCATACATTGACGAGGCGCTGGAATTGATGGAGCGCGGCGAATTTTTCATCGACTATCGGCTCCCCAGCGTGATATGGGAGCACAAACAATGCATGACGAAGCGTCTTCAATATATGCATGGCCTGGGACTTGTCGATCAAGACGTTTGTGACCAATTCGCCAAGGTGGAAGATATCGCGCTCAAGGCCAGAAATACCATGCTCAAGGCTTTTGTGACAAACCAGAGATCGATCATATCCCGGATACGGGAAATGGTGCAATCCATTCATGAACAAGAAAAAGCCATTCTGGTTCCCCTTTTGCAACATTTGAAATCGCAACTTTAACGGGCAAGCAGCCCGATCTGTGATGCGGACGCCCGGACTGGCGCCTGTTTTCACGCTCCAGACGTGAGACAGGCGTTTTTTTATCTCCCCTTAAGGAAGTTTTCACAAATCGCTGATATAGTGGTTGGAGTCATGCCGAAACAAAGAGAGGGGTATCCAAATGAATGACAACGAAATGCAGAATCAGAAAAGGGAGATCAGCCAAAGGACGCAGCATCCGGGTGAGCCGCTGCCGCAATCGGCGCGGCCGATGCCGGAACCTGCTTTGCAACCGGCGGGGCCGGCTATCGTGAAAAAAGCGGCGCCCTGGCCCTGGATCGCGATTGCACTTCTGTCTGTTGCTGCTCTGGTTTTTGTGCTGGTTCGCGACGTGATCGTCAAATCAAATGCCATGGAAGGCAACGAAGTCGTCGGACGGATGGATGGTGCTGCGTTTACGAAGATGGAACTGTATGAAGCTTTGGAGAAGCAGATGGGGACCGCCCAGTTGGCCGCAGCGCTGGACGGTATCATGACGCTGAAACTGGTCGATCTGGAAGCGAACAGCCTGGGGATCACAGTATCCGATGAAGAAGTGGATGCCGAAATCGCCGATTACAAGTCCCAATTCGATTCTGACGATCAATTTGAGCTGATGCTGGAACAGTACGGCATATCAATGGACGAATTGAAAGACCAGGTTGCGGTGACGGTGAAATTGCGGAAAATCTTCGAACCCCGGATTCAACCGACGGAAGAGCAGTTGCAGCAATTTTTCAATGAAAACCAACCCCTCTTTGAGACGTCGGCAGCGCAGGTGCGGGCATCGCATATTTTGCTGGAAACGAAGGAAGAGGCCGAGGCGGTTCTGGCCGAATTGCGGGGCGGTGCCGATTTCGCAGAGACAGCCAAAGCCAGGTCGCTTGACGAAGGTTCCAGGGAAAATGGCGGCGATCTTGATTATTTCACGCGCGGCGTGATGAACGAAGCGTTTGAGTCAGCGGCATTCGCATTGGAGAAAGGCGAAATGAGTGAAGTGGTGAAATCGCCATACGGATTCCATATCATCCTGGTAACCGACAAAAAAGAAGCGGTTGCGCCATCGTTCGAAGCATCACGCAAACAGGTGACCAACCGCTATCTGGATCAGGAGATCGGGAATCTGGTCGGCGATTGGATCGAAGAGAAGAAAAAAGCGTACCATTACCAAAATCTGCTCGCTGAAGCTGCGGAATAAACCGCAACTTCAGTTCAGGAGCAAATTTCATGAGGGGCGAGACGGTGGATCGGATGCATTTGCATCAGTATTCCCCAAGCGGTCGCCACTTTCCGGTTTCGCGCGAAATCGCTTGGACAAATAATTGCGTTTGCGGTCGCGGAAAAAAATCCAGCCGCCGATAAAACTGACGCCCGCGGCAAACAGGAGCAATCCGGCGACAAATGAAGCCCAGTCAAATCTGGGCGATTGCAATTCCGTATTGCCGATATCGGCGAAAAAATCGAACAATGCGTCTTTCATCAACAGAAACCCGTAAGCGGCACCGATTCCCGGAATCACAAGCAGGATGACCGCAATCAGGCGTGAAATGACGAGTTTCAAAGAAAACCCTCCTTTATCCTTAATATCATACCTTTTTCTCCGGGCATCTGTAAATTTGATTGGGGGCGCGCATTGCCTGCGGGAATATGGTTTTGTCCAATTGCCGGAAAACAGGTACAATAAATAAATGGGCGTTCTGAACGGGGACGTTTAGAGGTGTAACGATGTGGAGGGACTTTCATGCCTATCGAAACGGATGTCGCCATTCTCGGCGGAGGGCCTGGTGGATATACGGCGGCCTTGCGTGCTGCACAGGCTGGATGCACTGTCGTCATCGTAGAACGGGACAAGCTGGGGGGCACCTGTTTGCATCGCGGCTGCATTCCGAGCAAGACTTTTTTGAGAAGCGCGGAAGTATTGGCCACGATCAGGCAAGCTGGCGAATACGGCATCGGATTTGCAGGCGACGTTGAATGGGGGGTGGATTGGGCGGCAGTCGTATCCCGCAAGGATAAGATCGTGTCCCAGCTTCATCGGGCGCTTGAATCGATGATGAAGCAAAACAGGATTCAGGTCTTGCATGGGGAAGGATGCATTGCCGGTCCGTCGATTTTTTCGCCGCGCAGCGGAACGGTGAACGTGATCTTGCCCGACGGTGAGATGGAATCGATCGTGCCAAGGCATGTCATCATCGCCACAGGCTCCCGTCCGCGCCGTTTGGCGGGATTGCCCTATGATGGCGAGCGGCTCGTCACAAGCGATGAAGCATTGGCCTGGTCCACGCGTCCCGCATCGGTTGTGATCGTCGGCGGCGGCGTCATTGGCGTGGAATGGGCCTCGATGCTGTCGGATTTCGGCACAGACGTCACGATCGTGGAAGCAGCGGAACGGCTGTTGCCCGGAGAAGACGCCGATGTATCGGCAGCCATTGCCAAATCGCTGACTGCCCGCGGCGTGCGCATACTGTGCGCAGCCAGGCTCGACACCTCGTCCTGCCAGGTGTCGGAGCAAGGCGTATCCGTTGAAGTCGAATGGCAGGATCAGCACATCAAGCTGTCAGCTGAACGGATGATGGTATCCATTGGCCGCCAAGGAAACATCGAAGGGATCGGACTGGAAAATACGGAAATCAAAACGAATAACGGCATGATCATCGTAAATCCGGCCACACTGCAAACGGGGGAAGACCACATTTATGCGATCGGAGACGTCATTGGCGGTGTCCAGCTGGCGCATGCCGCGATGCACGAAGCCGAAGTAGCGGTTCGCCACATGACCGGATCGAGCCCGGATCGCGTTGCGGACAGGGATATTCCGCGCTGCATCTATTCCCGTCCCGAAGCTGCGGCGATCGGCTGGACGGAGGAAGCGGCCAAAACCGCAGGCAAGCAGGTCAAAACGGTGAAAATGCCGATGCGCGCATCAGGCAAAGCGTTGGTGCACGGGGAAACGGAAGGGTTCGTCAAGGTGGTTGCGGATGCCCAATCCGGGGATTTGCTCGGCGTCCATCTTGTTGGCCCCCATGCGACGGAACTCATTGCGGAAACATCCCTGGCAAAACTGCTGGATGCAGTGCCCTGGGAACTGGGCAGAACGATCCATCCCCATCCGACGTTATCCGAATTGATCCAGGAGACGATGCAAGCAGCAGCCCAAAGCGTCAGACATATTTGAGAAATTTGCGGAAAACGTCCAATCGGTGCGATGTTTGCATTCGCTCCTGTTGGACGTTTCTTTTTCACGTAAATAAGAGTATAATAGGGCTGAGTTCAAGTCTTAGATGCAAGTATTAAGACCAGGTTATAAACGATGGCCCATTGGCCAAGGGGGATGCATATGACCCAGACAGGCGCCTTGCGGCAGGAAAATCGGCACACCTCGCTCGGACTTACCGACGAACAGGTAGTCGCCATGTACGAAACGATGCAGATTGCCAGAAAATTTGATGAACGAGCCCATTTGCTCCAACGTGCAGGCAAAATCAACTTCCACATATCCGGCCTTTTGCAGGAACCTCCGCAGGTGGCGATGGCGTTTGCGCTGGACCGTGAACGTGACTGGTTCCTGCCGTATTACCGGGATTATGCTTTCGTATTGTCCGTCGGCATGACCGTCAGGGAGCTCATGCTTTCCATGTTTGCCAAAGCGGAAGATCCGAACAGCGCAGGACGCCAGATGTCCGGCCATTTCGGTTGCCGGAGGCTGCGCATTGTCACGGGGTCCAGCCCGGTAACGACGCAAGTTCCGCATGCTGTCGGATTTGCGCTGGCAGCCAAAATGCGGGGAGAATCTTCCGTTTCGATCGTCTCTTTCGGCGAAGGTTCCAGCAACCAGGGAGATTTTCACGAAGGCTGCAATTTTGCCGGGGTTCACAAGCTGCCGGTCATTTTCGTATGCCAGAACAACCAGTATGCCATCTCCGTGCCGTTTTCCAAACAATCCGCGGCGCGTATCGCCGACAGGGCCATCGGATACGGTTTTCCGGGATTCAGGGTGGATGGCAATGATCCGCTTGAAGTTTACCGGATTGTAAAAGAGGCCCGCGAACGGGCCGTTGCCGGGGAAGGACCGACCCTGATCGAAATCATGACCTATCGCGTTGCGCCGCACTCCACTTCCGACAACGATCTGGCGTACCGCACCAAAGAAGAAGTGGAAGAGCAGCGGGCCAAAGACGGCATTCCGAAATTCCGCCAGTATCTGACCGGTCTCGGATTGTGGTCGGATGCGCAGGAAGAGGCGCTTTTGCAGCGCATCCGCAAGATCATCGACGAGGCGACGGCTTATGCGGAGCAAGCGCCATTCCAGGCGGAAGAAGATGTGCTGCGCTATGTATATGCGGAAGACGAAGGGGGACGCTGAACATGCCGGTCATCGAATATATTGATGCCATCCGGTTGGCGATGAAGGAAGAGATGGAACGGGACCCGAGCGTGTTCGTTTTGGGCGAAGATGTCGGGGTAAAAGGAGGCGTCTTCGGTGCCACACGGGAGTTGTACCAACAGTTCGGGGAATACCGGGCGCTGGATACGCCGCTGGCGGAATCGGCCATTGCCGGTGTTGCCATCGGTGCAGCCATGGCTGGAATGAAACCAATCGCGGAAATGCAATATGCGGATTTCATGTTTCCGGCTACCAACCAGATTATCAGCGAAGCGGCCAAAATCCGTTATCGTTCCAACAACGATTGGCATTGTCCGCTCGTCATCCGTGCTCCGATCGGCGGCGGCGTGCATGGCGGCCTGTATCATTCACAATGCCCTGAATCTGTCTTTTTCGGGACGCCCGGACTGAAGATTGTCGCCCCCGCGACTGCATATGATGCCAAAGGTTTGCTGACAGCAGCCATTCGCGATCCGGATCCGGTGTTGTATTTCGAGCACAAGAAGTGTTACCGGCTGGTTTCGGACGAGGTGCCGGATGCGGACTATGTCGTGCCGATCGGCAAATCGAACGTCATGCGCGAAGGCCGGGACATTACCGTGATCGGCTATAGCATGCCGCTGCATTTTGTCATGCGGGCTGCAGAGGAATTGTCCAGAGAAGAAGGCATCGAGACGCATGTGCTGGATTTGCGCACGCTCCAACCGCTGGATCGGGAAGGCATTTTGGCCGCAGCAGCCAAAACCGGCAAGGTGCTGATTGTTCATGAGGACCACAAGACGGGGGGCGTAGGTTCCGAAGTGGCGGCGATCATTGCGGAAGAACTGCTCTATGATCTGGATGCTCCCATTCGGCGTCTGTGCGGACCGGATGCGCCGGCGATGCCGTTCAATTCGCCAGGCGAACGGGTTTTTCTGCTCAACAAGGACAAAGTCAAAGCCGCCATGCTGGAATTGGCACGCTATTGAGTGCAGAAAGCCGGGAAAGGAGTGCGATTGAATGGCCAAGCAAATTGTAGAAATCAAAATGCCGCAACTGGCGGAATCGTTGGTGAGCGCCACGATTGACCGTTGGCTGAAGCAACCTGGCGACATGGTGGAACAGTACGAGCCGATTTGTGAACTGATTACGGATAAAGTCAATGCCGAATTGCCTTCCACCGTCAACGGGAAACTGGTCAAAATTTTGGTCGGAAACGGCGAAGTTGTTGAAGTTGGCACCCCGATCTGTCTGGTGGAAATCGAACAATCCGTACGGGAACCTTCTGGGGCGGGAGGTCAGCCGACCATCACAGGCGCGGCGGCAAACGAGTGGGGGACTGTTTCTGCGCAAGCGGAAACGGCTGGCGTATCTGGCGCCCAGGCGCCGATGCGGACGCGTTATTCCCCTGCGGTTCAACGGCTGGCGGCCGAACATGATCTGGATTTGACGCAAATTGCCGGAACCGGATTGGGCGGCCGGATTACACGGCAGGATGTCGAACGGGCAATCGCATCGGGTGTGGCCAAACGGGGCACTTCGGTTCCATCCGCCAATCCGGCCTCCCCGGGTGTTTCACCGTTTGTATCGGGCAATTACAATTCGGCGACTGCGGCAGTTGGTCCGGATGCCGGGAAAGCGGCTTCTTCCGGAGCGGTATCCGCTGCCGCGATTGCAGATCCGATTCGCCTTCCCGACGTGGAAGTCGACGAAGGCCTGACGCGCGAACGCGAATATGCGATCGATGTGACGCCAATCCGCAATACCATCGCCAAAAACATGCTGCAAAGCATGAACGAAATTCCGCATGCCTGGACGATGGTGGAAGTCGATTTGACGAATTTGGTCCGGCTGCGCGACAAGATCAAGGATGATTTCAAAAAAAGCGAAGGCATCAATTTGACGTTCATGCCCTTTTTGCTCAAGGCGGTCGTCGGTGCGATCAAGGAATATCCGCTGATGAACTCGGTGTGGGCCGTTGACAAGATTATCGTCAAGCGCGACATCAACCTGTCCATCGCCGTGGGGACGGAAGATTCGGTATTGACGCCGGTCATCCGCAATGCCGATCAGAAAACCATTACCGGACTCGCCCATGAAATCCACCAGCTGGCCCGCAAAACGCGTGAAGGCAAACTCAAGCTGTCCGACATGCAGGGCGGTACGTTTACGGTCAACAATACAGGTACATTCGGGTCGATTTTGTCTTACCCGATCATCAATTATCCGCAGGCGGCCATCCTGACCCTGGAAGCGATCGTCAAACGTCCGGTGGTCATCGGCGATATGATCGGCATCCGTTCCATGGTGAATATGTGCTTGTCGTTTGACCACCGCATTTTGGACGGTATCATCTGCGGCAGGTTCCACCAGAAGGTCAAGGAAATTATCGAAAGCTTTGATGAAAACACGAAATTGTATTGACCATTGCATATGCAGCCGTTCCCCGTGAACGGCTGAACGTGTTTGATGCGCCATTATGCGCCATTTGCGGATGACATACGCGCTGCGATACAATGAACGGGAGAGCTGACTTCGGGGGGATACGGGATGAAACCGCTGCGGACGGAATGGTTGTCGCGGATCGGATACAACGAGGCATGGACCTTGCAAAAACAACTGGTACGCGAAATTGACCGCGAAGAACGGGACGATACTTTGCTGCTCCTGGAACATCCGCCCACCTATACGATCGGTTCGGACCGTCATCCGGAGCATCTGTTGCTCGGGCCGGAAGAGCTGGCACGCAGGGGGATTGAAGTGTTCCAAATCGATCGCGGCGGCGATATTACCTATCACGGGCCGGGCCAATTGGTTGGCTATCCGCTCCTGTATCTGGATGCGGTGGGCCTTGATTTGCACCGATATTTACGCGACCTGGAGGAGACGTTGATCCGGCTGCTGGCCGACTACGGCCTGCGTGGAGAACGCAAATCGGCCTACACCGGCGTATGGGTCGGAGATGCGAAAGTGGCGGCAATCGGCGTCAAATTCAATAAGGCCCGCACACGACGGGGATTTGTCACCAGCCATGGATTTGCACTGAATGTCAAGCGGAGGGTCGAACAGGAAGGTTTCGCCGGCATCATTCCTTGCGGCATTACCGAATACGGCGTCACTTCGCTGGAATCCCTGACCGGGAGCGAATGGGAAGTAGAAGCGGTCGGACGCGCCATCATTCCCCATTTTCAGGAAGTGTTCGGCTATGAAGCCGTAATGGGGACATCCGGGAGACGCTTGTGCCCGGAGGCAGGCGGACAGACTGGCTGAAACTGCTATTGAATGAGTACACCTATGCTCATGACTACGGTCGTGAATAGCATGGCGGCCAATGTGATCCAGATGACGACTTTGAAAAAACGGCTATTCAAGCGATGTTCATCCTTTCAAGCATAGACTTGTACACCCATCTATAAATTTGTTCATTCAGCTATTGTTGCGTACACCTTACTATTGTATCGAAAGCGACGACGGGAGGAAAGTCCATGATTCAGCGTGACCGGTTGCTTGCGGAATTTATGGAACTGGTACAAATCGACAGCGAAACCAAACACGAACAACAAATCAGCAAAGTGCTGAAAGACAAGTTTGTCGGGCTCGGTCTGGAAGTGACAGAAGATGACAGTGCTATGAGAACCGGCCACGGTTCGGGCAATTTGTTTGCCTGGCTGCCTCCGTCAGCGGGATTGGAGCATGTGCCATGCGTACTGTTTACGTCCCACATGGATACTGTCAGTCCCGGCAAGGGGATCAAGCCGAGGCTTGATGAAGATGGCTATATCCGGTCGGATGGTACGACGATTCTGGGCAGCGATGATAAAGCCGGCGTTGCGGCGATCTTCGAAGCCATCCGGGTGCTGCAGGAAAATCGGCTTCCGCACGGTCCGGTCCAGATCGTCATTACAGCAGGGGAAGAATCCGGCCTGATCGGTTCGCGGGCCATGGACGGCTCTTTGCTGAAGGCGAAATTCGGCTATGCCCTTGATTCGAATGGCGCAGTAGGCGGCATCGCTGTGGCGGCGCCGACAAATTCGCGTCAATATATCACGATTATCGGCAAAGCGGCCCATGCGGGTGTCAATCCGGAGGACGGCATCAGCGCCATCCAGGTGGCATCCAAAGCCGTATCCCGCATGAAGCTGGGGCGGATTGACGAAGAGACGACGGCCAACATCGGCCGGTTTGAGGGTGGCGGCGAAGTCAACATCGTCGTGGATCGCGTTACGATTTATTCGGAAGCGCGCAGCCGCAATCCAGAAAAGATGGATCGCCAGGTCGAATCCATGCGCGAAGCAGTGGAAAGTGCTGCAAAAGAGCATGGAGCTCAGGTGGAATTCGTAAACGAAGTGATTTATCCGGCGTTCCGCTTTGGGGATGGGGATGAAGTGGTGGAGATTGCCAAGTCCGCTATCCAGTCCATCGGTTTGACGCCGTACCAGTTTGAATCCGGCGGTGGCAGCGATGCCAACATGTTCAACGGCAACGGTGTACCGACCGTCAATCTGGCCGTCGGATATGAGGATATCCATACGACAAACGAACGGATCAAAGTCGACGACCTGGTCAAAGTGGCCGAATTGGTCGTGGCCATCACGGCTGAAGTGGCCAAGCGGCAGTAAAGTGCGAGCGGTGGAGTAACGGTCAAAAGTTGTCAGACAAGCTGGCTTCACTTTATTGTCGGTCCATCTTGATTTGTGCAACGAATAGGGACGTCTAAACGAACAGAGACAATAAGTTGGAGCGCGTGCTGTAAACGGAAAAACGGCCTTCGTCTGTAGATCTACTGGACGCAGATCTATCGGACAAAGGCCGTTTATTTATGTTCCCAGAGAATCCGCCTCGCGCAACCGAATGCTTCTCACGAACGCGAACGGATTTCTTGCCGCATAAATGTGACGTAGGACAGGGCGAAGATGATGGCCGTTTCCGCCAACAGCGCAACGATTTGCGGCCACACAAGCAATGTGCTCTGTCCGAAAGACAGCGGTGCCGAAAGCGCCAGATAAGCCTGTTCCTGCGTAATGAACGGATTGAGCGTCCGGACGTCCGGCAGCAGCAAGGTGGTGGCTGCTTCCTGGAATAGCTGGGCAGGCGAAATCCGCGAAATGAGCTGCATGATATTGGAATGGCTGATGATAGCACTAGCGCTGCTGTCGGCCGGCAAAGTCGCATTGCTGATCAGATTGACGATCATGCTGTAGAACACCAGGAAGAAAATCCATACCGCGATGCCGGCAAGTGCAGACGTTGCGGCCTGCTTGAAACGGACGGAAAACAGCATCGACAGATTGAGCCATAGTCCAACATAGACCACCGTAATGATCAGCACCAGCAAGACGCGACCGAATTGTTCCGGTGTGGGCGGATAGCCGATTGTGTAGAGCCCCATGCCCATCACGAGAAATCCGAGTGCAAAGACGACCATCGCAATGACAAGCAGCCCGGCAACGAACTTCGCATTCAAAAAGTTGTCGCGATGGACAGGCTGCGACATGACGCGGCTCAACGTTCCCTTATTGCGTTCAGCGTTGACCGCGTCAAAGCCGAGCGCGATGCCGATCAGAGGCGCCAAAAAGGACAAGAAAGTCAGGAAACTGGGCAAATTGCCGTCGGAAATCGTAAACATGCTCAGGAAGAGAAACTCCGTATTAATGTCGCTGTTCAGAATGGCGCCAGACCGGATCGCGGTGACGGACGTGTAAATCGAACCGAAACAGGCCAGCGAGACGATGGATAGCAGGATGATGAATCGCCAGCTGCGGATGTGGTCGCCGAATTCCTTCTGGACAATGATCCAGAACGGGGACGTCGTTCGCTGTGGCTGCGCGGCTTCCCCGGAAGCGCTGCGGCGCAAGCTGCCCAATATTGTACGCATTTTTTCAGCCAACACGCCCACGGGCTTCCCCTCCTTCGAAATAGCGGTGATAAATATCGTCCAGTCCATATCGGTGCGGACGCAAGCCGAACAATTGGCTGCCTTGCCGGATGACCGTTTCCGCAATTTGCGGTGTCAGATCATTGTCGGACGAGACGACAAGCGTGACAAATGCTTGATTGTCGGCTCCGACCGACAGCTGGTCCGAATCTTTCAAAGCGATGTCCGACACGCCATCCAATTCGCGAAGCGCCGTTTTCAGCGATTCTGCTGCCGAAGCAGGTGCAACGTCGATTTCGACGCGGTGCATCGGGGCGCCGTCAAGCTGCCGAGACAGCGTATCGATGTCGCCGACGGCAATCAGCTTACCCCGTACAAACAGACCCACCCGGTCACAGATTTGCTGCACCTGATGCAGATGGTGCGAAGAAAGCAGCACGGTGAGCCCCTCGGTCCGGCTCAAATCGCGGATCAGGGCCAGCAATTCCCTTACACCTTCGGGGTCGATGCCGAGCGTCGGTTCGTCCAGAATGATCACTTCGGGCTTCTTGATGAGCACGTCGGCCAGCCCCAAACGCTGCCGCATACCGCGGGAAAACGTGCCGACTCTCTTGTTTGCCGCTTCGGCAAGTCCGACCCGCTGCAACAGTTCCCGGGCGCGTTTTTGCGCTTCGTCCAGAGGAATCCGGTTCAGGCGTGCGGTATAGACCAGGTTGTCGAGCGCCGTCCGGTCTTCGTAGAAGCCCACATCATCCGGCATGTAGCCGACTTTTCGCTTGACCTGCAACGGATGGCGGGTCGAGTCGATGCCGCAAACTTTGACGGAACCGGCGGTCGGTTCGGTCAGTCCGAGCATCATGAGAATCGTCGTTGTTTTGCCGGCGCCGTTGGGGCCGAGCAGGCCGAAAATTTCGCCCGGGTAGATTCGGAGCGACAATCCATTGACCGCCGTATATTCCCCGTATTGCTTGACCAGATTGTTCAGATCGATGACCGGATTATCGGTTTGGACTGACACCATTACCGCCTCCCGTATTTCCGGAATAATCCATATACCCCCGCTACGACAGCCAGCACGATGAGGACGCCGATCCAACCCCACAATACGCTCGTTTTGACCGTCATACGGATGGAGGTGTTGGCCGATTTTTCCGCTGCGCTTGCCGTCAGACCCACCAGATAGTCACCGGCCAGCGACTGATCGGATGATTTGATCGTTGCGGTGACCGGTTTCGATTCACCTGCCTTGAGCGAAGAAATCGTTTTGGGTTCAAAGCTGATTTCCCAATTGGCCGGGGTGGTCCCCGTAAGCGAAATATCGGTCAGATCGGCCGATCCTGTATTTTTGACCACCAGTTCCAGTTTCCGTTCTTTGCCCGCCGTCACGCTTGCACTCAAGCGCTCATCGGCCGTTGTCAGCGTCAGGCCGTAGGTGCCTGTAATGACCGCTTCGACTTCAGCAGAGGTAGAAGAACTTCCGCTTGCGGCGTAAACATTGATTTTGTAAGTGTCCGCCGGTGCATTTTCGGCAGGCGTCAAGGCCAGCGTGACGGTTTTGGAGGCGCCGGCTTCCACTTCGACGCTCGTTACGCTGTTTCCGTCAGCCGTAAACCTTGCTTCCCATCCGGCAGGCGTCTCGGCAGTCAGCGCGTATTGTTGCTTGTCTGCTGTCTGGTTGTTCAGCTTCAGGCTATAGGTGAATTTCGAGTCGGAATGTCCTTGCATATTCGGCTGGTCAACCGTCAAATCGGATTTATAGGCGCCTTTTTCCAGCACGTTAACTTTCAATGGCAGGTTGCCGAACACGCCGGCAATCAGTGTAAACGTGTATTCCCCTTTATCTACTTCATGCGGAACGGTCAGCGCCAGGTTGAGCGTTTGCTGTTCGTCCGGCAGTACCGAGATGGTCCGGATGTTATGGCCGCCGGCAGTTAATTCGTATTTCCAGTTGTGCCCGTTGGTATTCAGCGACACATCGGCCGTCTGGATGGTTCCGGCATCATTGATCAGGTCGATGGAATAACGAATCGTATCCCCCGGTGACGCCGACAGATTCACATAAGGCGTGTACAGTGTCGAGGCGGATGCAGGCGACGCGGCAAGCAGCAGCGCCAGGCTCAGCAACAAAGCCATCGCGGATTTGAACGTCCATTTTTTTCGGTTCATGGATATACCCCTCCTGAAAAATGCTGTTTATTCGCAATACGTCCGAACCGGGCTTCCGGATTTCGTTGCAAACCTAAAAGTTTGCTTAACGGAAGCTTAAAGAATGATAAAAATCGCCCGGAAACTATTCACGGAAGACGCTACTTTTGATAAAGAAAAATTAGGTGACAGTTGGCGACAGCATATTTTTCGGGGGTGTCAGTTCGGTGGTGCCGACCGATCAAAGGAATTCGGAAATTTCGATGTTACGCTTGCTGGAACAGATTCGCGAAGGCTCCCTGGAGGCTTTCGACCGTTTTTATGCCATCGCGGCACCGATGGTGATGGGTTTGTCCGGCAAGCTGCTGCAAGATCGCATGGAAGCGGAGGATGTCTGCCATGATGTGCTGATGACGGTCATTCTGAAACCGGAGCTGTATGACGCCAGCCGTGGATCGGTGGAAGCCTGGCTGTGCGTACTGACCAAAAACCGTTGCATCGACAGGCTCCGCAAGCGCAAACGGCTTGTCCTGGACGCCAATTCGGGCGTGCTGGCCGAACGCCAGTTGCACAGGCAAAACGATACGGAAAGACATGTCATGCTGAACTTGCAAAAAGAAGCGCTCCATCGGGCAATCAGCGAACTTCCCCAAGTACACAGGCAGACGATTGCCGAAGCCTATTTTGATTGCCGCAGCCAGCGCGAACTGGCTTCAGCCTGGCAGATTCCGATCGGTACGGTCAAATCGCGGATGCGCTACAGCCTGTCCCGTCTCCGAAAAGCGATGGAGCGATTGGGATGGGCAGAAGCGGGAGGAGGGAGAAGCCAATGACGACACATTGCCATGTACAAGAAGAACAATGGATCGATTGGCATCTGAAACGGCTCCCTGCGGAAACGGCCGAAGCGCTGGAGCGACATGCGCAGCATTGCGAGACGTGCCGACGGATGAGCAGCCAATGGGCGGTGCTGCTGGGCGCAGATACGGTTCAGTTGCAACAAGCGATGCCTCCCATGCCGGATGAACGCATCCGCAGATCGTTGCGTTTCTCGGTGAGGCGCAGGGGATGGAAGGTGCGAATGCAACGTTTGCGGTCGCGGCCGGTATGGCAGTTGTCCGGCCTAGGAGCGGCATTGCTGTTCGGATTACTTTTGTTTCATCAATTGCTGGCGGGTTCAGGCGCCACGCCGGTCGAACCGGCCGCAACGCAGTCGGATGTGCTCACGCCGCTCGACTATGCCGAGCGTCACGTGCCGGAGGGCGTCAAGCTGATGTCGCTGCCGGATACACGGGTATTCGGGACTTTGCCACCGCAGGATACGGCCATGATGGATAGCGAAGCGGCGGGGAGCCGCACCGGTGACTACGCTGTGAAGGTATGGTTGAACGGCAGAACGGGAGAAGTGCTGGTGCTGCTCGAAGGTGTGCTGCTGATGGAAGATGAGGACGTGCAAGCCTGGGGCATGATCCGGGAAATGCAGACCAATTTGGGACTGCTGGAATTCCATGATAACCAGGGTCATCTGTATTGGCAGTCCCTGAATTTGCCGGAAGTGGAAGAGCTGGCGCTGACGATTGAACCCAAAGGCGGAAGTTTGCTGCCGACATTGCCGGAAACGGCGCGCATCCGGCTGGTCGATCTGCGTGACCGCTGATGCGCCGGTAAGATGCGCTTGCATTCGTGCTGACAAGCCATTAACCTGATCGTATAGGCCGCAAGGCAATCGATTGGAGGAATCATGATGGGTGCAAGCCATAACGACGACAAACATCCTTTTTGGGAGGAAACCATTGCAACGAAGCCGATTTTCCAGGGGCGTGTCATTTCGTTGCAGGTGGATACGGTCCGATTACCGGACGGCAGTGAAACGACGCGCGAAATCATTCGCCACCCTGGCGCGGTCGCCATATTGGCTTTGCTGGACGATGGCGACAAAATGCTCGTGGTGGAACAATACCGGAAACCGCTGGAGAAGGCGCAAGTCGAAATTCCGGCAGGCAAGCTCGAACCGGGTGAAGAACCGCTCATCGCTGCCGGAAGGGAACTGGAAGAGGAGACCGGTTATCGCGCAGGTTCTTTGGAATTGCTGCATTCGTTTTCGACTTCTCCCGGTTTTGCCGATGAAGTGATTCACTTGTATGTCGCGAGGAATTTGGAAAAGGGCAATGTTCATCTCGACGAGGAAGAATTTCTGACCTGTGAAGCGATCACGCTGCCACAGGCCTGGCAATATATTCACGAGGGACGCATTTGCGACAGCAAGACGCTGCTGGCCGTGTACGCATGGCAGCAGCTTGTCGGCGCCCGTGCGCAGCAATCATGAGCGGATTGCGCACCTGGTTTGCCGATTTGCATGTGCACATCGGCCGCACTGACAGCGGCCAGCCGGTCAAAATCAGCGCCAGCCGCGACCTGACCTTTCACGCGATTGCCCGGGAAGCATCGGAACGCAAGGGTATCAGCCTGATCGGCGTCATCGATTGCCATTCCCCGGGCGTGCAAGCCGATATCGAGCGGCATCTGGCCACGGGCGAAATGCGGGAAGCCTCCGGCGGCGGCATCCGGTATCGGGACACCGTGTTGCTGCTCGGAACGGAAATGGAAGTGCGTGAAGAGAGCGGCGGGCCTTTTCATCTGCTCGGCTTTTTGCCGGATCTGGCTTCGATGAAATCCTGGACAGCTTGGCTGGCGCCGCGCATGAAAAATGTGCAACTCAGTTCCCAGCGGGTTCGCGCAACGGCACGTGAATTGCAGGCCGAATTGCTGCAACGCGGCGGCCTGCTGGTACCCGCCCACATTTTTACGCCCCATCGGGGGTTGCTCGGCTGCGCGGCAGATCGTCTGGCGGAGCGTCTGGAGCCGGACGGCATTGCTGCCGTGGAACTGGGCCTTAGCGCGGATTGCGATATGGCCGACCGGATTTCCGAACTGGGACGCTATCCGTTTCTGACCAATTCTGACGCCCATTCTGCCGGGATGATCGGACGGGAATGCAACGAGTTGCTGATGGCGGAGCCGTCATTTGCCGAATGGAAAAAAGCGCTGCTCGGCCTGGAAGGCCGACGGATTGTGGCCAACTACGGCCTGCATCCCGCACTCGGCAAATACCATGCCACTTATTGCACAAACTGCCGCAAAGCCATTCGGCCTTCACCCGGGTCGCAAGTCCAGCCGGAAACTGACGGGTCGGCAGCGGAGGTGTGCCCGGCGTGCGGCAGCCGCAGGCTGGTTCGGGGGGTGGCGGGAAGAGTTGCGCAACTTGCCGATCGCGATCATCCCTTGCATCCAGATGATCGGCCGCCCTATCGGCCACAGGTGCCGCTCTCGTTTGTTCCGGGGGTCGGGCGTGCCATGCGCGAGCGTCTCCTGCGGGAAATCGGAACGGAAATGGAAGTGTTACACCGCGCTTCGGAGAAGGCTATCGCATCCGTTGCGGGTCCCAAAGTTGCCGCTGCCATCCTGGCGGCCAGAACGGGACGCATATCCTTTGTCGCCGGCAGCGGCGGCGTCTACGGCAAAATCGCCGATACCACCTTCTAATGGTTTGCAGGCGGGCATACAATGTGACAAGTCTTCGTACCATGGAGAAGGTGACTTGACACGATGGCCCTGCGATGGCTGCAGAAGGAAAAGGAAAACTTGCACTATTATGTTTTTGTCGGCGTTTTGCTTCTGGTGGGCACGGTATTCGGGATGATGCTTGTCCGTTCCCTGTCGTTTGCCCAGCAGCAGGACCTTGCGGATCGGCTTGGCTTTTTTTTGCAGACCTATCAGCAGGCGGATGCGTCGGCTTCCACCGTTTCGTTTGCCGAGCGTGCCGGTTTTTACGCCAAATGGCTGGTGTTGATCTGGGCGTTCGGTCTGTCCATCATCGGATTGCCGCTTGTGCTCGCGCTAGTATTCCTGAAAGGCGTCCTGCTCGGATTTGCGGTCGGCCTGCTGGTGCAATCGCTCGCCTGGGACGGCCTGTTACTGTTTCTGGCGGCTGTCGCCCCGCAAAATGTGCTGGTGGTTCCCGCAATTGCCATTGCCGGCGTTTCATCGCTCCGCTATGCCTTTATCATCGTCCGGGAAAAAGTTCGCAATCGCAAACCGCGATGGCGGACCCCGCTGGCTGCGCATACGGCAATCAGCGGACTGATGATGATGATGCTCGTTTGCGCCGCGTTGTTTGAAGCCTATGTCACGCCGCTGCTATTGGAAAATATTGTGCCGATGCTTGCGGTTTCGCCAGATTCCGCTCCGCAAGGCTAATGTTCCCGTTCTGTCCGTGCCCGGTAGACGATTTGCCAAGCTCCCCGGTTATCCGGGGAGCTTGTGTTTGTCCGGATGTTGTGAAAATGAAACTTGGGAAAGATTGAGGGTTGACATTTCTAAGCAAAACCATATAATAAAAATCGGAAAGCGCATTCCGATTATTGATTAAAATACTCCACAAGTCCTTGTAATAACGGGATTTTTTGGAGGAAACTGTTTTCCGAAAATTTGATGTGAAAGAGGAGGTGAGAGCTATCGTACGGGAGTTGCAAGGCAAAACAGCAATCGTTACGGGGGGTGGCCGGGGTCTTGGATTCAGCATCTCGAAAGCGCTGTCAAATGCCGGTGCCAATGTGGCCGTCATTTATCCGCCTTTCGAAGCCCGGCCCGAACAGCAAATCAGGGAGCTTCGGCAAGCCGGTGTTCGTGCAAGCGCGTATGAGGCCGATGTGACGAATAAAGAATCCGTCCATATTGCTTTTGACAACATTGCAGATGATTTCGGGAACCTGGATATTCTGGTGAACAATGCCGGAAAAATGAGCGAGACGCTGCTCGTTGACATGGAGGAACAAGAGTGGGATTCGATCATTGAGACGGATTTGAAAAGCGTATTTCTGTGTTGCAAAGCCGTTCTGCCTCATATGCTGCGCAACCGAAGCGGGGTAATCATCAACATCGCTTCCCAGCTCGCTTACAAAGGCGGTCGGCGACTTACGCACTATGCTGCGGCCAAGGCAGGCGTCATTGCGTTTACAAAATCGTTGGCGCTCGAAACGGCTGCTGACGGCATCCGGGTCAATGCGATCGCACCGGGTCCGCTTGTTACGGATATGACAAGGCCATTCATGAAGGATGAAAACTGGCTCAAGGCAAAAGAGGAATCCGTCGCCATGGGGAGGCTGGGTACACCGGAGGAAGTGGCACCGAGTGTCGTGTTTCTTGCCTCACAAGCCGCGTCATTGTACACGGGACAGACGCTGTTGCCGAATGCGGGCGGCGTCATGCTGTAGAGCCGGTTCTCGGGCACGCGTCCGAAGGATCCGGGGTAAAGCAATTGCAGAGGAGGCAGCCATGCTGGTTGAACTTGAAAAGCACAACGAGCTTTCAGCGATGACGATTGTGCTGAATCGTCCCGACAAATTGAATGCGCTTTCGATGGATATGCTCCGGGAACTTGAAACTGCAGTGGATGAAGTCGGCCAGAGTACTGTCGGCGAGGTCAGACTCGTGATGATTCGGTCCTCATCGGAAAGGGCTTTCTCCGTAGGGGCCGACATCAAAGACTGGAGCGGTTTTTCTCCTGCTGAAGCTTACCTCGCTTCCCAAAAGGGGGCGGAAATTTTCAGTAAAATTGCCGCATTGAAAATGCCGGTGATTGCCGTTTTGGACAAGTGGGTTCTTGGTGGGGGACTGGAGTTGGCACTTGCATGCGACTTGCGCATTGCCTGTGAAAGCGCCGTGCTCGGTTTTCCCGAAGCAAAGCTTGGCAACGCGCCCGGTTGGGCTGGTGTTACCCGCCTGGTGCCGCTTATCGGTGTGAGCAGGGCGAAAGAAATGCTGTTTACGGGACGGCAGTACAATGCGAGAGAAGCCGAGCGAATCGGTTTGGTCGACTACGCAGGTACGCAGCAGGAAGTGGAAGAAAAGATAGCCGCCCTGGCGCGCGATATTTGCTCGAACGCTCCTATACCGATCATGATGGGCAAGCGGCTGATCAACGAAATGGCTCCGAACGTTTCCCTGTTCAGCTTTGTCGAGAGCCTTGGAGCCGGATTTACCGCCGGAACATCTGACAGCAAGGCCGGCAAGAAGGCCTATTTTGACAAGACGACTGCCCAATTTACCGGCAATTAATCGAGACGATTTTGGGAGGTCGCTGAAAGCATGCAACACAAACCAATCATTTCCGCGGATGAGGCGGTCCGTCTCATCGGCGACCGATCCTCGCTCATCGTAGAAGGATCGGGCGGCGGTCTGCTGGAACCGAATTTATTGCTGGAACGACTGGAACAACGTTTTTTGGATGAAGGCAGTCCCCGAAACTTGACAGTGATCCACTGTACAGGGATAGGTGACCGGAAAACGAGAGGAATCGGCCATTTGGCCCACAAAGGCCTGGTAGAACGGGTTATCGCGGGCAACTGGGCGATGGCTCCCGGCATGGGCAAACTGGCGCTTGACGAGGAGATTGAAGCTTACAACTTCCCCCAGGGCGTCATGTCCCGTCTGCTCCGGGAGATTGCAGCGGGCATGCCGGGCATGGTCACGCGGGCCGGTCTGGAAACGTTCGTCGATCCCCGGCACGAAGGCGGCAAACTCAATGCCAGGACGAAAGAAGATCTGGTCAAACTCGTGGAAATCGAGGGTGAGCAGTTCCTGTATTACCGCCGTTTCCCGATTCACTTTGCGTTTCTGCGCGCAACGACGGCGGATGAGGAAGGCAACCTGACGATCGAAGAGGAAGGTGCCAGGCTCGAATTGCTGTCAATGGCCCAGGCAACCCGCAATTCGGGAGGCACCGTGATTGTGCAGGTCAAACGAATCGTGAAAGCGGGTACGCTGCCGGCCAGCCAGGTCGTCGTTCCGGGTATTCTGGTTGATTATATCGTCCATAACCCGGATCAGATTCAAACGTATGAAAGCGATTACAATCCCTCGTTCAGCGGACATCAAAAAATTCCGCTGGCCCAAATCAAACCAATGGAACTGAACGAGAGAAAAATTGTGGCACGCCGCGCCATGATGGAACTTCGGCCCGGCCAGGTGGTGAATCTGGGTGTCGGCATGGCTGACGGTGTAGCCAATGTTGCGGCAGAGGAAGGCTTGCTGGATCAAATCACGCTGACGATCGAGCAGGGCATTGTCGGTGGCATTCCGGCGCAGGGATTGATTTTTGGCGTTTCCTACAATCCCGCTGCCATCATCGATCAGCCTTACCAGTTTGATTTTTATCATGGCGGCGGATTGGATGTAACCTGTCTCGGTTGCGGTGAGATCGATCAAGAAGGCAATGTGAACGTCAGCAAGCTCGGCGACAAATTGATCGGTACTGGCGGCTTCATTGACATTTCTCAGAATGCCCGGAAAGTGGTTTTTTGCGGCACGTTCACGACCGGTGGACTGGAAGTGTCCTGCCAGGACGGAAAGCTGACCATTGTGCAGGAAGGCCGGCATTCGAAGTTTGTCAATGCGGTCAAACAGATTACGTTCAGCGGCCGATATGCCCGCAGCCGCGGACAAGAAGTGATGTATGTCACCGAACGGGCCGTGTTCCGTTCCGTACCTGAAGGGCTCATGCTGGTTGAGATTGCGCCGGGCATCGATCTGCAACGCGATGTTCTGGACCGCATGCCGTTTAGGCCGCTGTTGCCTCCGGACGGCGTCAAGCTCATGGATCCGCGCATTTTTCGTCCGGAGAGGCTGAATGGATTTTCTGCAAGTACGGAGGCACCAAATCAAATTGACAATGATTAGAAAGGGGCAGCCAAACGATGAGAAAGTTTGTCAGCATCATCACTCTGGTTATCTTGATGGTTGTTGTGGCAGCATGCGGAAGCAATTCGGGGAATAATTCTTCCACATCGTCCGCATCGCCGAGTGCATCATCCCAGGCAAGCAATGATACCGCCCAATCTTCCGCGGCGCCCTCCGAAGCGCCCAAATTCAAAACGGTTGATTCCAAAGCGACGGCTTCCGTGCTGGAGGCAACGCTGGGACAAGTTCCGCAGCCGTCCAAACCGTACAAAATCGGTGTCGTGCTGAAAACGTTGAGCAATGAGCACTGGCAGGAAATGAAAAAAGGATACGAAGAAGCGGCGGCCAAATACGGTGTAACCGTCGATGTGCAGGCGGCAAAGGACGAGTCTGACCTGACCGGACAGCTGCAAATTGCCGAAACGATGCTGAACAAAGGCTATGACGCCATCGCGGTTTCGCCGCTCAGCTCCAGCAATCTGCAGCCGGCGCTGGACAAAGCAAAATCGCTTAACATTCCGGTCATCAACGTGGATGACTCCAAAGTCGAAGCGACCGTATTTGTAGGCGGCGACCACCGTGAAATGGGCGCCATGGCGGCAGCTTACATTTCCAGCAAGCTGGGCGGCAAAGGCGAAGTCGGACAAGTGGAAGGCCAGGCAGGTTCTCCGGCAGCTCTCCAGCGGATCGATGGCTACAAGAGCGGCATGACGGATGATCTGAAGCTCGTTGCCAGCCAGCCGGGCGACTGGGATCGGCTGAAAGCGCTTGAAGCCACGAATAACATGCTGAAGGCAAATCCGAACATCAAGGCGATCTATGCGAACAACGATACGATGGCATTGGGCGTTGTGGAAGCGCTGAAAAACAACAAACGCACCGATATTATCGTAATCGGAACGGACGGCGTGCCGGATGCCATCGAGTCCATCCGCAAAGGCGAACTGACCGGCTCCATTGCAACGTTCCCTTATGATATGGGCTACACGGCCGTCGAAGTGACGATTCGCCTCCTGGAAGGCCAGGAAGTACCGAACACGATCGTCTCCAGACAGGAACTGGTGGACAAGGACAACGTGGACCAATTGTTCCCGAAATGATCGGCTGCAGGCGAACGGGCGAGCGGGACTGCATCGGCAATGAACAAGTTATCCGTTCGGGAAGCGGGAACGTCTTCGCCCGTTTCGCCTCATCCAAGGGGGAAACATTTGCATGGATGAATTGATCCGAATCGAAGGCGTGTCGAAGTCTTTTCCCGGCGTCAAAACGTTGGACCGTGTCAGTTTTACGTTGCGGGCCGGAGAAGTCAACGCGCTTGTCGGGGAGAACGGGGCCGGCAAAAGCTCACTGATGAAAATCATCACCGGCGTTTATCAACCCGACGAAGGAGAAATCTACCTGTTCGGGGAGAAAAGGCGGCATTTGACGCCGAGATTGACGCGGGATCTGGGCATTTCGATGATTCATCAGGAATTGTCCCTCGTGCCCCAAATGAATGCGGTGCAAAACTTGCTGCTCGGCCGGGAAATTGTCGGAATGCGGCCTTTCCTGGATCTGAAGAAATCCAGGAAGGAAGCCCAGGCGATCTTTGAACGGCTCGAACTGGATGTGGATTTGAACGTTCCGGTCAGCCAATTGCCGATTGCCCAGCAGCAGATGATTGAAATCGGAAGATGTCTGTACGCCAAATCCAAAGTGATCATCATGGACGAACCGACATCTTCTTTGACCGAAAAAGAAGTGCGCAAACTTCTGCAATTGGTCAAAACTTTGAAGGAAGAAAAAATTGGCATTATCTATATTTCCCATTTCCTGAAAGAAATTTTCCAGGTATCCGACCGCTGCACCGTGCTGCGTGACGGCAAACTGATCGATGTCGTGCAAACAGCGGAAACGAACGAAGACAACCTCGTTCGCATGATGGTCGGACGCGAACTTAGCGAATTGAGAGTCAGGTCGGATCGGCCGAAAGGCCGTGAAGTGCTCAGGCTCGATCAAGTTTCAAACGGGCGCGATGTCAAAGACGTTTCGCTGACGATCAACGAAGGAGAAATCGTCGGCCTGGCCGGCATCATCGGTGCCGGACGGACTTCGCTGGCCCGGATGATTATCGGGGATATGCCCGTGGTCCGGGGACAGATGCTGATTCGCGGAAAACCCGTCAATTTTTCCCGTCCGCGAGATGCCATCAAGGCAGGCATTGCCTACATTCCCGAAGATCGCAAAGGCAAAGGTCTCGTACTGGGGATGAGCGTGGCTTCCAACATCAGCCTGCCGGTGCTGAACCGCATGACGCGACAGGGGCTGATCCGGCATTCGCTCATCTACAGAGAAGCGGATCGTCATGTGCACAACCTGAACATCAAGCCGGCAAATTACCAGAATATCGTCCGAAACCTGAGCGGCGGCAACCAGCAAAAAGTGGTGCTTGGCAAGTGGCTTGCGGCCAATGCAAACATTTTCATCTTCAACGAACCGACCCGTGGCATCGACATCGGCGCCAAGCGGGAAATTTACAAGCTGATGGATGAGCTCGCCCAAAAAGGAGCGGCAATCTTGCTGATATCCTCGGAGTTACCCGAACTGCTGGGCGTCAGCGACCGGATTGCCGTCATGAATCAAGGGTACCTGGTCAAGGAGTGGCCGGTGGAAGAAGCCTCCGAAGAGTTGATTGTCAAGTACGCATTGGACCAGGGAGGTGAAAACGCATGAGCCAAACCAATGAAGAGATGCAGCCCGCGAACAACCCGGCAGCCAGGTTCCGGATGAGCTACAAAGTGAAGCGGGAACTCGGGATTTTGTTCGGATTGATCGTGCTCATCATCCTGTTCAGCCTGTTGTCGCCCTATTTCCTGAACATGACCAACATGATGGACATTGCGCTTCAATCGTCCATCAACGCCATTCTGGCGATCGGCATGACTTACGTCATTCTCACCGCCGGCATCGACTTGTCGATCGGATCGGCGGTCGCACTGGCAGGATTCATTACCGCAGATCTGATGGCCAAGGGGTATGGTGTATTTACCGGCATTGTGGCAGGAGCGTTGATCGGCATTGCGGCAGGATTGTTGAACGGATTTGTCATTTCAAAAATGAATTTGTCGCCGTTTATCGTGACGCTGGGTACGATGAGCATTTTCCGGGGCCTAGTCCTGACCTATAGCCAGGGAAAGCCCGTCCAATCGGTACCAGACGAATTCAAACAATTTTTCGCCGGTTATGTCGGGCCGATTCCGACGCCGGTCATTCTGGCGCTGATCGTTGCGGTAATTGCCTATATTCTGCTGCACTATACGCCGTTCGGCTATCATCTGACGGCGATCGGCGGAAATCGTGAAGCGGCTGTGTTGTCCGGCATCAATGTCACAAAGACGCTCATCGGCGTCTACATCGTGAGCGGCATCGCTTCCGCGCTTGCTTCAATGATTCTGGTTGCCCGGATCGGCGCAGCCGAGCCAACAGCAGGCATGATGTACGAACTGGATGCGATCGCCGCAGCCGTCATGGGTGGCGCAAGCCTGATGGGGGGCGTCGGCAGCATTGTGGGCACCGTCATCGGGGCGCTCATTATGGGAACGTTGCGAAACGGGCTGACCATCCTTAACGTTTCATCCTTTTACCAGCAAATGCTCATCGGTATCGTGATCATTCTGGCGGTTTATGCCGACCAGATCAGCCGCAACAAAAGGAGGTAAAGCATGAGTTCAGCAAGAGAATACAAAAATTACATTGATGGCCAATGGGTTGGACCCGATTCCGGCAAGATGATCGAGCGCCACAGTCCCGCAAATGGCAAGCTGCTCGCCCTTTATCCGGACAGTACGGCTGCGGATGTGGAACGTGCGGTTGGTGCCGCGCGCCGCGCCTTCGATGAGGGACCGTGGCCCCGCATGACGGCTGCCGAACGAAGCCGCATCATGCTTGAGATTGCCCGTCGCATCCGCGAAAATGCGGAACGGCTGGCGGTCATCGAAGCCGAAGAAGTTGGCAAGCTGATCGGGTATGCAAGGTCGGACATCCAGGGCGCAGCCAATCATTTTGAATATGCCGCCGCGTTGGCGCGAGACATTACCGGATCCGCCAACATGATGAACGACAAGTTGACCGCGGTTGTCGTGCGCGAGCCTGTCGGCGTCGTCGGTTTGATCACGCCATGGAATTTTCCGCTTGGTATTCTGTGCCAGAAGCTGCCCTATGCGCTTGCGACGGGCAATACGGTCGTCATCAAACCTTCGGAATTTACTTCCGGGACAACGTTTGAGCTAGCGGCCATTGCGGAAGCGGCCGGTTTGCCCAAAGGCGTCATCAACATCGTAAGCGGATACGGCCATACGGCCGGCCAAGCGCTGATCAGCGACATGAACGTCGACAAAATTTCGTTCACCGGTTCTACTGCAACCGGCAAAAAAATCGTGCAGGCCTCGGCAGGCAATTTGAAACGGGTATCGCTGGAACTGGGCGGCAAATCGCCTAGCATCGTCTTCCCCGATGCCGATCTGGACCGCACCGTGGAAGGCGTGCTGAACGCGGTGTTCTTCATGCAGGGCGAATGCTGCGTATCCGGTTCCCGGCTGCTCGTGGATGCCGGCATCCATGACCAATTGGTGGATGCGCTTATCGAGAAAGTTAAAAAACTCAAAATCGGCGATCCGCTTGATCCGGAAGTGGAGATCGGCCCGATGATCCACGAAGGACATAAAAATAAAGTGCTGGAGTATGTGGCGACCGGTTTAAGCGAAGGCGCACAATTGGCGATCGGAGGATCCCAGGCGACGGAAGGCGCTTTGGCAGCGGGGCATTTTGTGCAGCCAACGGTGTTTACCCATGTCAACAATTCGATGCGCATCGCCAGGGAAGAAATTTTCGGACCGGTATTGTCCGTCATTCCGTTCCAGTCGGAGGAAGAGGCGATCCGCATCGCGAATGACACGCCGTACGGTTTGGCGGCCTCGGTCTGGACGGAAAATATCGACCGTGCATTCCGGGTTGCCAAAGCGGTCCGCGCTGGTACCGTATGGGTGAACGGCCATCTGGCTGCCTATCCCGAGCTTCCGTTCGGCGGATACAAGCAAAGCGGCTTGCAACGCGAAATGGGCCGTGCGGGTATCGAGTCGTTCACGGAGGTGAAAACCATCCAAATTCACCATTTATAATATATAATTAATACTATCAGGAAGTAAGTTAATTTGGTGAAAGATGGAAATAGAATGAAAAAAAGCGGATTAAACATCTATGACGTAGCCAAACGTGCTGGAGTGGCCATATCAACCGTCTCCAAGTATTTGAACAATGCGCCCTACGTTTCGGAGAAAGCCAAGAAAAAAATACAGGCGGCCATCGACGAGCTCAATTATGTACCCAACTCCGTCGCCCGGAGTTTGGCCAAACAGCAGACCGGATACCTCGGTTTGTTGATTCCGGAAATCAACAACCCTTTCTACATGGATTTGGTGCAGGCCATTGAGACGGAAGCGGCCGGACAAGGTTATTATTTGTTGCTGGCCAACACGAACGGGAACGCGGAACAGGAACTGAAACTGGCACGCGACATGGGTTCCCGGGTGGACGGGATTATTTTCTCTTCCATTACGAATGACAGCAGCAAAATCAATCAATTGCTCGAAGAAGGCAACAAACTGCTGATGGTCAGCCGCCATTTGACTGACGTGAGCGCGGATTACGTCGTTATTGACGGATTCGCAGGTGCCAAAATGGCAGTTGATCATCTGATCCGGCTTGGACACCGCAAAATCGGCCATATCGGTGGTTCGCAATCCATCGTGCAGTTCCAGCTCAGATATGCCGGTTTTCAGGAATCGCTCAGACTGCACGGGATTCCCGAGCGAGCAGATTGGGTTGTATTTGGAGAGCCAACGATCCAGATGGGTTTCCGGCTTGCCGTCAATCTGATGTCGATGAAAGATCGACCGACCGCCCTGTTTGTGGGCAACGATAATATGGCAATGGGCGTACTTGAAGCTTGCGATATTTATGGGTGGGATGTACCGAACGATTTGGCGCTTGTAGGCTTCGACAACAATTCGTTTTCCCGTTTGGCGCTTGTTCCGCTGACCACGGTTGACAGCCGGATCGTCGAACTGGGGCAGTTGGCGGTGCAGGTCATGTTGGAAAAAATCCGCGGAGAAGACAACGGCGTTCCGAAGAAAGTCATATTGCCGCCATCTCTCGTTGTGCGGCGTTCCTGCGGGGCAAATCCGCGAAATACGCCGAACCCATTATGATACGGAGCGGAGAACAATAAATGAATGAAGAAATCCTTTTGCCCGTGGAAGGTTCGTCTTTGGAGCGATATCGCTTGCGCGGCAAGCCAGCGGCCCGGCCGCCGGCCAAACCGTTTGCAAGTCGCATCGCTTTCGCTGCAGCCCATGTCACGGCTGACCCGTTCGTGAATGATAGTGACGTCAAGACGCCGATCATCGATTGGGATGCCACGTTGGCCTACCGGAGGCATTTGTGGTCATACGGATTTTCCGTTGCCGAGGCGATGGACACGGCCCAGCGGGGCATGGGCCTGGATTGGGACGGTACGAAAGAATTGATCCGGCGGTCGCTGGCGGAAGCCAAAGCCGTCGGTGGCGGCATCGCTTGCGGCGCAGGCACCGATCAACTGGATCTGACAGCTCCGCTAGCGCTTGCCGATGTGAAACGGGCTTATGCGGAACAATGCGAATTCATTGAATCGCATGGAGGCCGCATCATCCTGATGGCCAGCAGGGCGTTGGCTGCCTGTGCACAAAGCCCGGACGATTATTTCTGCGTCTACGACGAAATCCTTTCGCAAGTTTCCCGGCCCGTCATTCTTCATTGGTTGGGAGAAATGTTCGACCCGGCTCTGCAGGGCTATTGGGGATACCGGGATCCGGAGCAGGCCATGCAGGTTGTGTTGCAAATCATCCGGAAACATGCCGGCAAGATCGACGGGATCAAAATTTCGCTTCTGGATGCGGAGCGGGAAATCCGGATGAGGCGGCTGCTTCCGTCCAATGTCAAAATGTATACGGGCGACGATTTCCATTATCCGGAATTGATCGAAGGAGATGAAACCGGTTACAGCCATGCATTGCTCGGCATATTTGATGCGATTGCGCCCGTCGCTTCGGCGGCACTGCAAGCGCTGGATGGCGGGGACAAGCTGGCGTATCGTTCCCTCATGCAGCCAACAGTAGCGCTTTCCCGCCATATATTCCAAAAACCAACTTACAACTATAAAACCGGCATTGTCTTTTTGGCCTATCTGAACGGACACCAGCATCATTTCCGCATGATCGGCGGCAAGGAAAGCGCCAGATCGGTGCTGCACCTGTCGGAACTGTTCCGGCTTGCGGATCAGGCGGGATTGCTGGCGGATCCGGATTTGGCCGTACGTCGAATGAACAAGTTTTTGGCCGTATCGGGCGTTCATTGACATTTTCATCAAACCATACCAATCACACAAGGAGATGTCTTCATCATGATCAGTGAAATTGCAACTTTTTATGTGGGGACCAAACTGGTTTTCGGAAACGGTTCGTCCAATCAGGCAGGAGCCGAATTGGCTTCGCTCGGCGTGAAGAAAGCGATGGTCGTTACCGACAAAGGCGTCATTGCGGCAGGTTTGCTCAAGGGCATTCTGGAGTCGATGTCCGCTGCCGGCGTCGAATATTTCATTTTCGATGAAGTGCCGCCGAATCCACCGAGAAGCATCGTGGTGAAAGGACTTCAACTTTACCGGGCCAACGGTTGCGACGGATTCATCGCGGTAGGCGGTGGCAGCTCGATGGATGCCTGCAAAGCGATCAGCATCATGACCGCCAATGACGGAGACGTGATTGAATACGACAATAGCGAATTGGGTGGCAAGAAATTCAAAAACAAAGGTGCTCCCGTCATTACCGTACCGACCACTTCAGGCACGGGCAGCGAAGTGACGCAATGGTCCGTCATCACCGACGAGAAGCGGAACTGGAAATCCAGCATCGGCAGCCCGCTGATGTCGCCGACGGTTGCCCTGGTGGACCCGCTGCTGACGCTCGGTTTGCCGCCGTCGATTACCGCCGCAACCGGCGTCGATGCACTGACGCACGCGATCGAAGCCTATACGACGAAAGCTGCGATCCGGGGTGGTTCGCCGGTAACGGATGCACTTGCACTTGACGCGATCCGGTTGATCGGTGCAAACCTGCGCCAGGCATATGCACAAGGATACAATGTGGAAGCACGCAAAAACATGATGATCGGCAGCACGATGGCTGGCCTGGCTTTCCCGCAAATCGGGCTTGGCACCTGCCATGGCATGGCGCATCCGCTGGGCGGTCATTACGATGTTCCGCATGGTGTGGCCAATGCCATTCTGCTGCCGCATATCATGAAGTTCAACCTGATGACTTGCCCGGATCGATTTAGAAACATTGCGATTGCGCTGGGCGAAAACGTCGAAGGCTTGACTTTGATGGAGGCTGCGGAAAAAGCGGTAACAGCGGTGAAGAAACTTTGCCGGGATTTGCAAATTCCTTCCCTGAAGACGTTTAACATCGATCCGGCAAGCTTGCCGCGTCTGGCTGAAGATGCGGTCAAAGAAGCAGCCACGAAGGATAATCCGCGCAATACGTCGGTTCAGGATGCCATTGACCTCTTTACGAAAGCTTTGAACGACGAATAATCACTTCGAATAACGGCAGCGCCATCAGGAAGACAAGCCCCCAGAGCGAATCTTGCGGCCGCTATTGGCCGGCATCGGCGGCAAGGCTTGTCTTCCCGCTGCCGAACCGCATTGCCTATCATATCGAAACGGGGCAGGGACTCGCATGCAACTGATTCATTTGGATGACATTGCGCCATCGGTTTTTCCGTCAGGAAGAAAAACGAGGGTTTTGATCGGCGCCAGCAGTCCTGTGCAAGCGGAACGCTTCGTCATGGGCAGAGTCGAAATCGAGCCCGGCGGCAAGGTGCCGCTGCACAGCCATGAGCAAGAAGAGGTGTACTATATCGTATCGGGCAAAGGCGAAATCAAAGTGGGCCAGGAACTGTCGCCCGTCCAGGAAGGATGTGCGGTGTACATTCCGTCCAACGTCGAACACGAATTGAGAAATACTGGCACCTCGCGCATGGAGATGATTTTCGTATACGCGCCCGGCGGCATCGTATCACATTGGCAGGAAGAAATGGAAGGCAAACTGATTTAGGCGCATCCGTCGTAACAATCACGGCAACGGTGACTTCAACATCCGGCATTTCCGGTTTGACTTCGGGAACAGCCTCCCCCTATAATGAAAGCAGTTGTACGAAGGGGAGGGCGCGATTTGGAAGCTCGAATTGAAAAAATCAAACAGCAGCTTCAATCACAAGGCTACAAACTGACTCCCCAACGGGAAGCCACCGTGCGAGTGCTGCTTGAGAACGAAGAAGACCATATGAGTGCGGAAGACGTCTTCATGCTCGTCAAGGAGAAAGCACCGGAAATCGGATTGGCTACGGTATACAGGACGCTTGAACTGTTAAGCGAGATGCACATTGTCGAGAAACTGAACTTTGGTGACGGTGTGGCTCGTTACGACTTGCGTACAGAAAGCAACCAGCATCACCACCACCATCTGATCTGCGTGCAATGCGGATCGATGTCGGAAATCATGGAAGATTGGCTGCTGCCATTGGAAGAAAAGCTGGAGCGGGAATACGGATTTACCGTATTGGATCACCGGCTTGATTTTCAGGGTATTTGCCAGCGTTGCAACCAGGCGAACAAGGAAAAATCAGCGGAGGAACAAGCTGCCGCGGAACCTGCAACATGAAGCGCAAGACCTCAGGGGTCTGGCGCTTTTTTTGGATGTGGCACACCGGGAACGGGACACGCCGGGCTATCTGTCCCGGAGCAGTTTCACAATACGGGATTCCAGCCTGTCCGGCGGCGTGCTCGGGGCAAATCGTTTGACAACATGGCCCTGGCGATCCACCAGAAATTTCGTAAAGTTCCATTTGATCGATGTCGTGCCGAGGAAGCCCCGCGCCTCCCGCGACAGTAACCGAAACAGCGGGTGTGCGCCTGGACCGCGCACTTCGATTTTGCGATGCAAAGGGAACGTGACACCGTAGTTTACCGCACAGTGCCGCGCAATTGTTTCTTCGTCGTCAGGTTCCTGTCCGGCGAATTGGTTGCAGGGAAATCCAAGCACGCGCAGCCCTTGTCCGGCATATTTTTCATGCAAGCGTTGCAGCTCCCCGTATTGCGGTGTAAAACCGCACCGGCTGGCCGTATTGACGATCAACAGGACGCATCCCCGGTATTCTTCCAGCGTTTTTCTTTCGCCGTGAATGGTTTCAACGGTTATATCATATTGCAGCATGCCAAAACCTCCCTTGTATCGGATCGTTGTTAAGTGTATTGTACAAAATAATCGCTTTTTTTGCTGTTTGCAACAATAAGGAGGAGTTGACTTGGACATTTACCAGTTCCAGGCCCGCAAGTTGAATGGAGAACAGGCAGATTTGTCTTCCTATCGCGGCAAAGTGCTGCTGATCGTCAATACGGCAAGCGCATGCGGATTGACGCCGCAATATGAAGGCTTGCAAAAATTGTACGACACCTATCGGGACAAGGGACTTGAGATTCTCGGATTTCCCTGCAACCAATTTGGCGGACAGGAACCGGGCACGCATGAGCAAATCCGGGATTTTTGCCAGCGCAATTACGGCGTGACGTTTGCGATGTTCGAAAAGATCGAGGTGAACGGCCCCGGTGCCCATCCGCTGTATCAATATTTGAAATCGCAGGCGCCCTTTGAAGGCGAACCTTCCGATGGCGGCAACGACATCCGGTGGAATTTCACGAAATTTCTGGTTGACCGCAGCGGTCGCGTCGTCCGGCGTTTCGAGCCCAGGACACTGCCATCGGACATTGTGCCTGCCATCGAGTCGCTGCTCTGATCGGACCACATTCGTATGTCATCCAGCCGTCCGTCCGGACATACTTTTTAACAAAAGCCGGAACAAAGGTGGGGGGCTGCTTGTGATAACATCCCGACAAAAATGGGGCAATCGCATTCGTTTCCTGTTGGTGTTTCTGATATTGACCATATGGATTCACAGCATGCTGGGGTGGTTTCATCAATGGCTCAAGCCTGCCGATCCCTACAGGAAACCGGAGGGGCGTGCGGCCAAGGTGTTCCGGTCCGGATACGGCGATGAAGCCGAAATATCGCCAGGCGACCGCCTTCGGTTGTTTTATTGGTATGGAGAGTAGGAGGCCGATGGAAAAGATGCAAGCTTGGATCGCGGCATATTTGCAGCATCTGGCGGATGATCGGGCGGTTTCCGTCCAGACGAGGCTCTGCTATGGTGCCGACCTGCAGCATTTCGCCAATGTGATGCGGCAGCAGGGTGTCACCTCACCGAAAGAATTGACGCAAACGCAAATCCAGGCTTATCTGCGCCAGCTCAGACAGGAGGGGCGGTCAGCCGCCACTGCCATGCGCAGGCTTGCGGCGATTCGGGGATTGTGCCGTTTTGGCATGCAGGACAGATGGCTGGAAAAAGATCCGACCTGGGCCGTCGATGTGCCCAAGCCGCAGCGCAAACCGCCGCGGACGCTGCGAACGGAAGAGGTGGAGAAACTGCTCGGTTTGCCTGATGTCCAGTCGCCCATTGGTATGCGGGATGCGGCAATACTGGAGCTGATGTACGCTTCCGGTATACGTGTTTCGGAATTGATCGCCCTGGATGTGGAGGATTTGCATCCGGAACTGGGATTGCTGCGATGCGTCGGTTCCGGCGGGCGCGAGCGGTTTGTGCCGATCGGCAGTGTTGCCGTCCGCACGCTGCAACGTTATCTGGCGGAAGGACGGCCGGCGTTGCTGAAACCGGACAAGCCTTCCGCAGCGCTGTTTCCGAATCATTTCGGAATGCGGCTGACGCGGCAAGGCTGCTGGAAAATGATCAAGAAATATGCGCTGAGCGCCGGCATATCCCAGACGCTGACCCCCCAAATGCTGCGCCATTCCTTTGCCGTGCATCTGTTGGAAAACGGTGCGGATGTCCGCGCCGTGCAGGAGATGCTGGGTCACCTCCACCTGCAATCGACAAATTTGTACCGGGGGGATTCCCGGCTGAAAGTGAAAGAAGAGTATGACCGCACACATCCGCGGGCCCGATAAACCCGATAAAGATAAATATAAATAACCAGACAGTTTCGGTAACCAGAGAAAAGGGGAAAACAACATGAAATTCGAACGGATTGCCGTTATCGTAATGGACAGCGTAGGAATAGGAGAATTGCCGGATGCGGCCGCTTACGGCGATGCTGGCGCGCATACGCTCGGTCATATCGTCCAGCGCGTACCGGGCGTTGCATTGCCGAACATGCGCAAGCTGGGACTGGCCAACATTGCCCCCATTGCCGACTGGCAGCCGGATCCTGAACCGGTTGGCTATCATGCCAAAATGGCCGAAGTTTCAGCAGGCAAAGATACGATGACCGGTCATTGGGAATTGATGGGCCTGCGGATCGAGCAGCCTTTCCGCACGTTTCCGAACGGATTTCCACCGGCGCTGATCGAAGCGTTCGAACGCGAAACCGGCCGGCATGTGATCGGCAACAAGCCGGCATCCGGCACCGCCATCCTGGATGAACTCGGGGAAGAGCAAATGAAATCGGGGGCATGGATCGTCTATACTTCTTCCGACAGTGTCTTCCAGATTGCCGCCCACGAAGAAATCATTCCGCTGGAAGAACTTTATGACGCCTGCCGGATCGCGCGCAGATTGACGCTTAAGGACGAATATTCGGTTGGCCGGGTCATTGCCAGACCCTATGTCGGGAAACCGGGTGCGTTCAAACGGACCGCAAATCGTCACGATTATGCCGTCAAGCCGCCCATGCCGACCGTATTGAACGCGTTGAAGGCAGCCGGCCATGATGTTATCGGTGTTGGCAAAATCAGTGACATATTTGATGGGGAAGGCATCACCAAGTCGTATCCGACCAAAAGCAACGCGCACGGCGTTGAGGTGACGAAGGCGCAGCTGGAGGCGTCATTCCGCGGCTTGCTGTTTACGAATCTGGTCGATTTCGATTCGCTTTACGGCCATCGCCGCGATCCGCAAGGATATGCGGAAGCGCTCGAAGCATTCGACCGGGAAATTCCTACACTGATGTCCTGCCTGGGCGAACGGGACTTGCTCGTCATTACGGCTGACCATGGCAATGACCCGACACATGCCGGCACCGACCACACTCGTGAATATGTGCCGCTGCTCGTCTACAGTCCCGCCTTCCGGGCATCCGGCCATCTGGGCACGCTGGAGACGTTTGCGGACCTGGCGGCCACGATCGCGGACAATTTCGGACTTGCCTTTGCGACACACGGACGCAGCTTTTTGGATCGGCTCCAATAAAGGTAAAGGCATGACCACTGGCATGCCGGGGGCCAATCCCCCAATCATACAACGAAAGGATAATGAACCCATGACCATCACGACTAGAGCGGCAATTGAAGAAGCGGCCGCCTATATCCGTTCCAAAATCGGCATCACGCCCGAAATCGGGCTGATTCTCGGTTCAGGTCTCGGCGTGCTGGGGGAACAACTGGAGCAGGCGGTGACGATTCCCTACGGAGATATTCCGCATTTTCCGATCTCTACGGTTGAAGGACACGCGGGTGAACTGGTCATCGGTCGCATGCAGGATCGGAATGTTGTGCTGATGCGTGGACGTTTTCACCAATATGAAGGCTATGATGCTGCCCGGACGACATTGCCGGTTCGCGTCATGAAGGCGCTCGGCGTCCGGACGCTCATTGTCACCAATGCGGCCGGCGGCATCAATACGAGCTACGTCCCCGGAGATTTGATGATCATTTCCGACCATCTCAACCTGACCGGACGCAATCCCCTGATCGGACCCAATGACAACGCGCTTGGCGTCCGTTTTCCGGACATGTCGGAAGCTTACAGCCGTCGACTGCGCGAAATTGCCAAACGTTCTGCCGCGGAATTGGGATTCAATGTGCAGGAAGGCGTCTATGCAGGGTTGCTGGGTCCGAACTATGAAACCCCGGCGGAAATTCGCATGCTGCGCACGATGGGAGCCGATGCCGTGGGCATGTCCACGGTCGCCGAGGTGATCGTTGCCCGTCATGCGGGGCTGGAAGTGCTGGGCATTTCCTGCATCAGCAATATGGCTGCGGGCATTCTCGATCAGCCATTGTCACATGAGGAAGTGATGGAAACGTCCGAGAAAGTGAAGGACAAGTTTATTTCGCTTGTATTGGCGGTATTGGCCAAGGTGTAAAGCTTCTCTGCGCGATCCGGCCGACGGGCTGGCATATTTTTCCCGTCTTTTTGTGGTATAATGAAAGGATATAATCCTGTTTCAACTATCCACGTAAGAAGGGGCGCAAGATGACGCAACGGATCCAATTATCGGATATCCGCAATTGGTGCGGAGACGAAATGTATCGCAAGGGTCAAACCTACTACCGTCAAAAACGAGTTGTCCAACTGGAGAGCGATCCGGATGGTCGCTTGTTTGACGCGATCGTTTCAGGATCGGAACGTTATCGCGTCCATATCGAATTGCACGATGCGGGCGAACCGGTGGCGGCATGCACTTGCCCGTTTCATATGCGTACCGGTACGTTTTGCAAACATATCGCCGCTGTTTTGCTGCGGATGCACGAATGGCAGTCGGGACCGAACACCGGTGGCGGGAGGCTTGTCGTGACGAACGAGCACGTCTTTATGGTGCGCAGCATGATTTCCATTTTCGACCGCGCGCCATCGCTAACCGATGCGCAAAACAGCTATACGCTGGCCCAGCCGGAGACGGTGAATGTCGAATATACCTGCAAAGCGTCATCGGAACAACGCAAACCATCGCTGACGATTGAACTCAAGCTGGGCACGAAACGGTTGTATATTATCCAGAAGATCAAGCAATTGCTCAATCATCTGGAAAATGGCACGACTTTTGAAATTGCCAAGCTGTTTACGCTGGACCCGGCTGTTCATGTTTTTCGCGAAACGGACTGGGCCATCCTCGAACTGCTTGGCGACATTGCAAGAAATGAAACGGCGTACCGGGAATCCCACCTGATGTACGCCTTTTCCAGTTACTCCGCCAATGACCGCTCCCTGTTCATCCCTCCCTATGCCTGGGAACGGTTGCTGCCCTTGCTGCTGAAAGCCAATGTGCGTTTCGAGCATGGCGGGCAAACGTTCCAGGGTTTGAAACTGGAGGAGGGCGAAATACCGGTCTCGTTCCGGTTCAGCCAGCCCTCCCCGGAAGTTTACCGGGTGGATGTGACAGGTTTGCAACATCTGACCGTGCTGGAATCCTACAACGTTTGCCTGGAAGGCAACCGGATTTACCGGATGGATGCTGCCCGCTGCAAGCAACTGGCCGAACTGAAAAACATGTTTTCCCGAAACTCCGGCTACCAGGTGCTTCTCTCCCCCGAATATCTGGAACTGTTTCTGGCCCGTGTCGTGCCCGGTCTGAAACGGGTCGGGCCGGTCACATTTGACGAGGATGTGCAGCGGCGCATCGTCACCGCACCCCTGGAAGCCAAACTGTATCTGGATCGCGAAGGCAAGCGGCTCCTGGCCCGCCTGGAGTTCGCCTACGGCGACGTCAAGCTGGACCCGCTGGCTGTGAAGACAGGCGCAGCTGTCCGTTCCAACCGCATATTGATGCGGGACGGTGACAAGGAAAACCGGGTCATGTCATTGATTGAACAAATTCCGTTCCGCTATGACGGCAAATCGATGCATCTGGACGATGAAGACGAGATCTATCATTTTCTGTTTCACACGCTTCCGCAACTGAACAAATGGACGGAAGTCTATGCGACGCCCGAAGTGGAGCACATGCTGGAAGCGCCGCCACGGCCGCCGAAAGTGACGATCGATCTGGCGCCCGGTTCGGAATGGCTGGAAGTGCGTTTTGACATGGATGGCATCGATGAGAACGAAATCCGCGAACTGCTTCGTCACCTGGTCGAAAAAAAGAAATATTACCGAATGGCCGGAGGCGCATATGTGTCACTGGAAGATGAGCGATATGCCGCCATCGGACGGATGCTGGAAGAGATGGATTTCCGCCGTGACGATTTTCGATCGACGCGCGTCCGGATGGCCGTTGCAAGAGGACTGCGTTTTCTCGACCCGGAAGCGGAAATGCAGGACGTACGATTCGGCCAGCGATTCCGCGAGTTGTTGGATCGCATCCGCAATCCGGACAGCCTGGATTTTCCGGTGCCGGAATCGCTGGCTCCGGTGCTGCGGGATTACCAGAAATTCGGTTTCCAATGGATGAAGACGCTCTCCCATTACGGGTTTGGCGGCATTCTGGCGGACGATATGGGGCTGGGCAAGACGCTCCAGAGCATCGCCTATTTGCTGTCCGAGCTACCGGCGATCCGGCAGGAGGGCAACCCGGCGCTCATCGTTTGTCCGGCATCGCTGACGTACAATTGGCGCAATGAACTGAAGCGGTTTGCGCCGGAAATGCACGCGGTTGTCATGGAAGGGGACAAAGATGCGCGCGGCAGCATCCTGGATGCGCTGGATGGCGTCGATGTGCTGATCGCGTCTTATCCGCTGATTCGCCGGGACGCTGATGCTTTTGCGGATTTGCGATTTTCCGTGCTCATTCTGGACGAGGCGCAGGCGATCAAGAACCATGCGACCCAAACCGCCCAGACAGTCAAGGAAATCCGGGCCAGACAACGGTTTGCGCTGACAGGCACGCCGGTGGAAAACCGGCTGGAGGAGTTGTGGTCGATCTTTGACGCCGTATTTCCCGAACTGTTTGGGGGACGCCGGCGTTTTGCAGAACATACGCAGGAGCAGGTCGCCAAAAAAATCCGGCCGTTTTTGCTGCGGCGGTTGAAGCGCGACGTGCTGAAGGAATTGCCGGACAAAATCGAAACAGTCCAGGCTTCCGAATTGTTGCCTGAGCAGAAGAAGCTGTATGTCGCCTATTTGACACGCTTGCAAACGGATGCGTTGAAACGGATTCGCGAGGATGGATTCCAGAAAAGCAGGATGCATATTTTGGCAGGCATGACGCGATTGCGCCAGTTGTGCTGCCACCCGGGAATGTTTGTCGAAGGATACGAAGGCTCTTCCGGGAAACTGGAGCAATTGATGGAAATTGTGGACGAATGTCGCAGCGCGGGCAAACGAATGCTTGTGTTTTCCCAGTTTACCGAAATGCTGGCGATTATCCATCGGGAACTGGTGCAGCGGGATATCCGGTTTTTTTACCTGGACGGCCAGACACCGGCGCAAGAGCGGGTGGAGATGTGCAGCCGGTTCAACAACGGGGAAGGCGACTTGTTCCTCATATCATTGAAAGCGGGCGGCACCGGATTGAATTTGACCGGTGCGGATACGGTGCTGCTGTTCGATTTGTGGTGGAATCCCGCGGTTGAACAACAGGCGGCCGACCGGGCGCACCGCATCGGGCAGAAACAGGTCGTGCAGGTGATCCGGCTGGTTACCCAGGGAACAATCGAGGAAAAAATGTACGAGCTGCAGCAGCGCAAACGCGATTTGATCGATGCGGTTGTCCAGCCGGGAGAAGCCGCATTGGCCGCCCTGGACGAAGACGACATCCGGGAATTGCTCATGATATAGCAGCAGCCAGCGGGAATAAAATGGCCCCTCGGCGGAAACAATGGTTGGAAGAAGAAACCATAGCCGAACATTTGGCTTGCTGGAGGGGAATCCGCTTTGAAGCTTGATCGTTTTCGGTTGCCGCTGCTTCTCGCCGTCATTGTAACCATTGCGACCTTTGTGCGTTCGCCGGCCGCAATGGCCCGTGAGTCCGTTCCGGACAAACCGGCAACAGACCTGGCGCAAAATGCAAGGTCCGCGATATTGATGGATGCGGACAGCGGTACGGTCATTTTCGAGAAAAACATCCACGAAGCGCTGCCGCCTGCCAGCATAACGAAAATCATGACGATGCTGCTGGTGATGGAAGCGATCGACCAGGGCCGGCTGAAGCTGTCAGATCCGGTGCAAACCAGCGAATATGCGGCTTCGATGGGCGGATCGCAAATATTTCTGGAAGCCGGAGAAGTGATGACGGTCGAGGAAATGTTGAAGGGCGTTGCGCTGGCTTCCGGCAATGACGCTTCAGTGGCGCTTGCGGAAAAACTGGCTGGCAGCGAAGCCGAATTTGTGCGGATGATGAACGACAAGGCCAAGGAATTGGGCATGAACGATACCCGGTTTGTCAATTGCAACGGATTGCCGGCCGAGGGACACGTGTCCTCCGCCCACGATATCGCCATCATGTCCAGGGAATTGCTGAAATACGAGCAGATCACCAAATATACCGGGTTGTACCAGGACTATTTGCGTAAAGACAGCGACAAGCCGTTCTGGCTGGTCAATACCAACAAACTGGTGCGATTCTATCACGGGGCGGACGGTCTCAAAACAGGCTTTACGAGCGAGGCGAAATTTTGCCTTTCCGCTACCGCAAAACGGGACAATCTCCGGCTGATTGCCGTCGTGCTGGGCGAACCCAATACGAAGACGCGCAATGCGGAAGTGACCCGCCTGTTTGATTATGCGTTTGCCCAGTATACGAATGTTCCGATTATCAACAAAGGGGACACGATCGGGACACTGAAGGTGGACAAGGGCATTCAGCCTTCATTGACGCTGGTCGCCAAGCAACCCTACAGCGTGTTGCTGAAAAAGGGAGATACGGGCAACATTCGTCACGAGCTTGTGATGGACGGGCATCTGAAAGCGCCGGTCAAAGCCGGACAGCAAATCGGCAAACTGGTCGTCTATCGCGGGAATGAGGTCATCAAGGAGTTTCCCATTACGTCGCCGCATTCGATTGAACGTGCAGGCTGGTGGACGATGTTCAGAAGATCGGCGGGTCATTTGTTCCTGTCGAATTAGCTGCAAATCAGGCGGATCGGCGCTGGAAGCGTCACCGCCTCTTTGCCGTTTTCTGTCGTCCGGTCAGGCTCTCTTTCTAGTTTTGTCGGGGGGCAGGAAAGCGTCAGCCGGCCGTAGAATGGGAAAATATGCTTTATCTGGGGGGAGGATGGACGGATGAGTTTGCAGGTCGAACTTGAGCAACACCGCAATGTGTTGGTCGTTCGTCTGAAAGGGGAATTGGATCATCACACCGCGGATGTCGTTCGATTCAAGATGGAAGATGCCATCCTGCGGGGAAGATGCGATCATGTCGTCCTGAACTTGAAAGAGTTGAAGTTTATGGACAGCTCCGGGCTGGGAGTCATTCTGGGCCGATACAAGCTGGTGAAGAGCCGGGGCGGCAAAATGGTCGTTTGTGATGCAAATGCAAGCGTTAAAAGATTGTTCGAGCTATCCGGCTTGTTCAAGATTTTGTCGCTGCACGAGTCTGAGCGTTTGGCGCTCGCCAGTCTGGAGGTCGTATCATGACAGGACACAATTTCATGAAACTCTCATTTGCCGCCCGTTCGGAAAATGAGGGATTTGCCAGAGTTGCCGTCGCCGCATTCGTCGCCCAGCTCGATCCGACAATGGAACAGTTGGACGAAATCAAGACGGTTGTTTCCGAAGCGGTTACGAATGCGATCATTCATGGGTACGACCAGCAGCCGGACGGAATCGTGACGATAGAAGCATCGATAGACGGAGAGTGGTTTTCGTTGACGGTGAGCGACGAAGGTAGCGGTATCGAAGACCTGGAATTGGCCCGCCAGCCGCTCTATACGTCCAGACCGGAGTTGGAGCGATCGGGCATGGGTTTTACCATCATGGAAAATTTCATGGACGAATTCGAGGCGGAAAGCGTCCCCGGCGGTGGTACGAGATTGATGATGAAAAAGCGGATACCGTCCAAAAAGGTCATGTTCAATTAACCGCGCGGCAGGGGTTGGAGGCATGGAGTGGGAATTCAAACGTTCGTCGCCGCCGCCGGCATTCCTGGATGACACTGAGGTCAAGCGCTTGATTGCGCTCAGCCAATCCGGAGACACGACGGCGCGGGATACGCTTGTTAATAGCAATATCAGGCTCGTTTGGTCTGTTGTTCAACGGTTTTCAAATCGCGGCTACGACATCGACGATCTGTTCCAGATCGGCTGCATCGGATTGCTGAAATCGGTGGACAAATTCGACCTGTCCTATGATGTCAAGTTTTCCACTTATGCGGTGCCGATGATCATCGGGGAAATCCAACGATTCCTAAGGGACGACGGGACGCTCAAGGTCAGCCGTTCCCTCAAAGAGATGGCCAGCCGGGTACGCAAGGTCAAGGATGCACTGGCCAAACGGCTGGACCGTGCCGCCACCATCAGTGAAATTGCAGAAGAAATGGGAGTTACGCCGGAAGAAATCGTATTTGCCCAAGAGGCAAACAAGCCTCCGGCTTCCATCCATGAGACCGTATTTGAAAATGACGGCGATCCGATTACGTTGATGGATCAAATCGCCGATGATGAGCAGGAAAAATGGTTTGACAAACTCGCGTTGACGGAAGCGATCCAGAACTTGTCCGAGCGGGAGCGGCTCATCGTGTTTTTGCGCTATTTTCGCGACCAGACGCAATCCGAAGTGGCCAGCCGGCTCGGGATTTCGCAAGTGCAGGTCAGCAGGCTGGAGAAAAAAATCCTGCAGACGATCCGCGACCAGATTGCGCAGTGAAATGGGGCTGGCGGGAGATGTTGGGTGGACATAAATAGAAAATTGTGGTATCCAGTAAATAAACAAAACAGATTTATATGCGTGAAGCACACGCTGGTTGTCCCTCGATGGACAATCAGCGTTTTGTTTTTTGCGAAACGAATGAAATGAGGTAGGTTCATAACTTTTGAAGCAGAATTTGAACAACTGTTGCCCAATATTTGAACAGAACGTTTACTTTGCAGGATGTCAGTGTTTGTACGGGATTGAAAGTCGTGATATGCAGAAAAATTGTCAGAAGAATGATATCCAACCATTTAGTGATTCATTCGTACGTGCTGCAAGGACAAAAAATGTTGCTACAGCGGCGCATGAGGTGAAAGTGCGATTATCAACGCCCATTTTGTCCCATACTAACGGCAAACCCCGATTGTGAAGGGGGCGGAACATTGGAACCTTCCATGACAATCGTGTATGTCCGGCTTCGCCGACGCATCGTGGTTCGGCCGGGAGAAGTGATTACTTTGGGACGGGTAGCCAGGGTGGTGGCAGACCCCGGGATTGAGCCCAAAATCAAACAAATTCCTCTTCATCAGGTTCGATCCGACGACGGAACGATGCTCGTGATCGATATGCTGCAAATCGTCAAGGCGATACAAGCCGTAAATCCCGAACTGACGGTGGAAACGTTTGGTGAACCCCACGTTCTGATCGAAGTATCGCCAGACGGGAAAATCAAACCGAACCCGCTGAAGCTGGTGTTTGCCTGGTTGTTGCTTTTTTTCGGATCGGGAATGGCAATCATGAACTTTCATGCCGATGTCAACATGCCGCATGTGCAACAAAGAATTACGGAATTGATCACCGGCCGACCCGATCAGAACCGCTGGCTGTTTCAGATTCCGTATTCTTTGGGGGTCGGATTGGGAATGCTGCTGTTTTTCAATCGGCTGATTCCAAAACGGAGAACGGATGAACCGAATCCGCTGGAAGTCGAAATGTTCATGTATCAGGAAAACGTCAACCAGTACATCATCACCGAAGAATATCGCAAAAAGCATGATGGTGAAGAGGATCAGAAAGGAGAAGCTAAGGTGATACGGCAGGGGAAAAGCAAGGTATGAGGAGATATCGGGGTGAGCGAAAAAAGGATATGGGGGTGAAACAAGATTTGGCGGGAAAGCTGAAGGTGGTGGGAAATCTGGATATGCTCATCAAGCGGCCAACACGGCAGCAATGGCAAAGGAGAGACCATCGCGGTGGATAATTGGCTGGCTGAATTGCTAGTTATGATTGTCGGCATTGCGGGCGGGTTTTCGGTTGGCAGTGCATTTGTAGCGCTGCTGATCGTTTTGGACTTGATTCCGCGGTTGGTTCAGTTGACAAGGGCGTACCGGCGCTCATGGTTGTTTGAATCCGCTACATTGGCTGGCGCGATTTATTGGATTTGTGCCGACCAATTCCATTGGAGGCTGGATTGGCCGGATGGCTGGCTGTTGTTTCCGGCGATTTTTCAGGGGTTGTTCGTGGGCATGTTTGCAGCGGCTCTGACCGAAGTGTTGAACGTGCTGCCCATTCTGTCCAAAAGACTGAAACTGCAACCGTATATGTTTTCATTGTTGGTCGCGATGATTTTGGGAAAAGTGGCCGGTTCCCTGGTCGATTGGCTATGGTCCGGTTAAAGACGGGAGGCGAACGAATTGCATAAGGAGACCGTAAGTGGCAACAGCGATCTTCCTCTCGGCATCCCGGGGGACCAAATCCGGAAGGGGGTATCGGATAATTCGCACGAAGAGCCTTCCGGCATTGTTCAGATGGAAAATGTACTGCCTGATGATGTATTGCCTGAAAATATATGGCCTGAAAACATTCTGACCGAAAAAAACCAGTTGATCGTACCTACAGATGATGGAGTGGTACATGATCCGGCTGATGTTCAGTTTGCAGCGCAAAGGCACCGGCCGGAAGTTGACATACGAGCAGGGCAACATAAAAGCAATCACAGACAACCAGGCAACAACAAGCAACACGAACATACCGGACAACACGAACATACCGGACAACACGGCCAAACCGAACAACAAGATCAATCCGGCGAACTTGGCAATAACGACCAACGAGGAGAAATCCTACGGTATATTGCAAATGAAGACCAGATACCGGATCGCATGGAGGCGTGGAAAGAGAAACTGCGCCAAACCATAGGCCTGGACTCGAGTTTCGAGGTACAGCTCAGAGAGATGACTTTCGGGAAACAGAGTATTGCGTTTCTGTTTTTGAGCGTTTTTATCAAAGATGAATTGATGGCGGAAGTGCTGGGCCGGATTTCCCGGCTTGATCCGGAGACCATAAGCCACGAATCGCTGGAGACGCACCTCAACCAATTTGTTCCGGCCATGCAGGTGTTCAAAACCGATTCGTTCAATGAAGCGATTGACCAGGTGTTGATGGGACAGACGGCCTTCTATATTGATGGACAGGCATCCGTATTGATCATAGAAGCCAAGCAGTATCCGGGACGCCAACCCGATCAGCCGGTTCTGGAGCAGGTGGTGCGGGGCAGCAAAGACGGATTTACGGAAACTTTGAATACGAACATCGGTCTGATCCGCAGACGGCTTCGCGACCGCAATGCCCGGTTTGAAATGATGTCCGTCGGGCACCGCAGCAAGACGGATGTCTGCATTGCCTATATCAAGGATGTTGCCAATCCCAAAAAAGTGGAGGCCGTACGCGACAAAATCAAAAATGTGAAAATCGATGGCCTTCCACTGGCGGACAAACAATTGGAAGAAATGCTGATCAACCGTCCATGGAGTCCGTATCCGCTGGTCCGGTACACTGAACGTCCCGACGTTGTTGCCGCTCAATTGCTGGATGGCTCAATCGTCGTGCTGACGGATACCTCCCCCAGTGCGATGATGCTGCCGACGACATTTTTTGATATGGTGCAGCATGCGGAAGAAGTCCGGCAAAATCCGTTCATGGGGACCTATTTGCGCTGGGTGCGTTTTGTCGGCATTCTCGCCTCGATATTTTTGCTTCCAATCTGGTTTTTGTACGCGCAAAACCAGGAACTGCGGCCGGAATGGCTCTGGTTCATCGGCGCAGCCGACCAAGGAAACCTGCCGCTTGTCTTGCAGTTTTTGATCGCGGAACTGGGCGTGGACCTGATCCGTCTCGCCTCCATTCATACGCCTGCACCGCTAGTCACGGCAATGGCACTCCTAGCAGCTATTATGATCGGCGATATTGCGGTCAAAACCGGATTATTTGTCAATGAGGTCATAATGTATACGGCTGTGGTCGCTGTCGGCACGTTTGCCACCCCGAGCTACGAATTGAGCCTGGCCAACCGGATTGTCCGGATGTTGCTGCTTTTGGCAGTCTATTTTTTCGGTGTGCCGGGTCTGGTCGTGGGTACGACTGCGCTTTACGTGTATCTTACATTTGAGCGGTCATTCAATACGCCATATCTATGGCCGCTTGTCCCGTTCAACGGGGCTTCCATTTACGCCATTTTGCTGCGCCGTCCCATGCCGGACAACAATGTCCGACCTTCGATCAACAAGCCGTTGGATCTCTACAAGCAGCCCACCTGAATGTTCGGCAAGAGACATGTTCGGACAAGTGCAAATGATGAAGCAAATTCTCCATTTGCCCGGTCGTGATTTTCCGCTATACTCGTATTATGTGTGTATACTGCGGTATTGTCGACTTTTGGTCGGCAACCGAATCCAGGTAAAGGGGAAAAGTCGATGTTTTTGCATGGAACGAGCCGCATCAACGCCAAAGGTCATCTGGAAATTGGCGGCTGCGATACCACAGATCTGGCGAAGCAATTCGGTACGCCGCTTTACATTGTGGACGAATCGCTGGTTCGCCAGAGGGCGCGCGAATTTACGGCTGCATTCAAGAAGACCGGTCTCAAATTCCAGGTTGCATATGCTTCCAAGGCTTTTTGTGTCATGGCCATGTGCCGGCTTGCCGAAGAAGAAGGATTGAGTCTGGACGTCGTATCCGACGGTGAATTGCATACGGCCTTGAAAGCCGGCTTCCCGGCCAGTCGCATCCATTTCCACGGGAACAACAAGACGCCGCAAGAAATCGAGATGGCTCTTGAAGCGAATATCGGCTGTTTTGTTGTCGATAATTTTGTTGAACTGGAACTGCTCAATGCAATGGCCGGTGAACGCGGCAAGCGCGTCAATATTTTGTTGCGGATTACGCCGGGGGTTGAAGCCCATACGCACGAATACATTTCCACAGGCCAACAGGATTCCAAATTCGGATTCGACCTGGGCAACGGCACTGCCTATCGTGCCGTGGAACAGGCGCTGGCTCAACCAAACCTGAAACTGCTGGGTGTTCATTCCCATATCGGTTCGCAAATTTTCGAGGTGGAAGGCTTCCGGCTGGCGGTGGAACGGGTGGCTGCATTTGCCATCGAGGTCAGGGACAAACTGGGCGTTACGTTCAGCGTCATCAATCTGGGCGGCGGCTTTGGCATCCGCTACACCGAAGCGGACAAACCGCTTCCGGTGGGCGATTATGTTGAAACGATCAGCAAAGCGATGATCGCCAGCTGCAACGCGGCCAATTATCCGCTGCCGGAAATCTGGATCGAACCCGGCCGCAGCATGGTCGGAGACGCGGGAACGACGCTATACACGATCGGGACAAGCAAGGACATTCCGGGAGTCCGCAAATATGTGGCCGTTGATGGCGGCATGACGGACAATCCGCGACCGGCGCTCTACGATTCGAAATACGAAGCGGTGCTGGCCAACCGCGCAAACGAAACGCCGACCGAAGTCGTCTCCATTGCGGGCAAAGCCTGCGAGAGCGGTGACATGTTGATTTGGGATATCAAACTGCCGCCTGCAAAACCGGGCGATCTGCTTGCCGTATTCAGCACGGGCGCATACAATTACGCGATGGCCAGCAATTACAACCGTATTCGTCGTCCGGCTGTCGTATTCGTCAAGGATGGCCAGGCCGATCTGGTCGTTGCACGCGAATCACATGAAGATATCGTCCGCAATGATCTGATTCCGGAACGTTTGCGCAAGGTGACGGTTTCGCAATAATTTTCTGTTAGTCGGAGTTTGTTTGACAGTGGACAAGCGGGCAGCCAGCCCGCTTTTTTGATTTCGGGTTGATAATGCAAAGGAAGTACAGTAAAGTTAAAGGCGTCCAGACCAAATGACTAATGACAATGGGGTGCAGTAGTGATGCCGAAGCAAGCTGTCATCAAGATGGCGAACGGAAATGAAATCAATATTGAATTGTTTGAAAAAGATGCGCCTAACACGGTGGCCAATTTTGAGAAGCTGGCCAATTCCGGCTTTTACGATGGCCTGACTTTCCATCGCGTCATTCCGGGGTTTGTCGCGCAAGGCGGTTGCCCGAAAGGAAACGGCACCGGCGGAGCAGGTTATACCATCAAATGTGAGATCAACCCGAACAAACATGTACGGGGCGCGCTTTCGATGGCCCATGCCGGTCCGAATACCGGCAGCAGCCAATTTTTTATCGTCTACCAGCCACAACCCCACCTGGACGGGGTGCATACCGTGTTTGGCCAGGTGACATCAGGCATGGAATATGTCGATCAATTTACCGGACATGACCGCATGGCATCCATTCGGGTTACGGACGTTTCTTAACGTTTCATAAAGCTGTAACAAAAGCAGGGATCGATTTCCTTGCTTTTTTTGATCGTCAGTGGTACTATTCGATTCGAATATGCATTTCAAAATTGGTGCGCATTCATTGTCAAATTGACATTATTTTTCAATTACATGACATTTTCAAATGTTTCAGCTTACCTTCGGGGCGGGGTGCAATTCCCCACCGGCGGTGATCGGCCCGCGCAGTCACGATCCATATCCTTGCGCCTGGCCGAGAGTCCGTGACCCGTTCGTTTGCAGGCGCACAGGCGCAGCAACGGCGGTGGACCCGGTGCAAATCCGGGACCGACAGTGACAGTCTGGATGGGAGAAGGGAGCGCAGCGCGGACAATCGCATGTTGAAACCACACACTTGCATGCTGTACAGACGTAGCCGCTTCGGTTCGTACACGTGGGCCAAGCTGTCAGTTGTGGTCTTCGGACGTGCGGATGGGTCGTCTTGAGCTGTGTTTCTGCCCCGGATAGGTTGTCCGGGGCTTTTGTTTTCCGGACGGAAACCTGTGGGAAGGGGGTCTGGACAATGGAGTTGAACGATGCGTATTACATGCGGCTGGCACTGGATTTGGCAGAAGGCACTGCCGGCCAGACGAGCATCAATCCGGTTGTCGGCTGCGTCGTGGTCAAAGATGGACGAATTGTCGGCATGGGCGCACATTTGCGGCGCGGAGAAGCGCATGCGGAAGTGCACGCTTTGAACATGGCGGGGACCGAAGCGGCAGGATCGACGGTGTATGTCACACTGGAGCCGTGCAGCCATCATGGACGAACCCCTCCTTGTTGCGATCGGCTGATTCGCGAAAATGTGGCAAGAGTCGTGGTGGCGATGACAGACCCGAACCCGCTTGTCGCAGGGCAAGGACTGGCCCGTCTGCGGGCGCACGGCATCGAGGTGGAAACGGGTTTGCTGGAAGAGCGGGCCCGACGGCTTAATGAATCCTTTATCAAATTTATTTCAACCGGTCTTCCGTTTGTAACGCTCAAATCGGCTTTGACGCTGGATGGCCGGATTGCGGCCGCCACCGGACACAGCAAATGGATTACGGGACCGAGCGCGCGGGAAGCTGTACATGTATTGCGTCATCGGCATCAGGCGATCATGGTGGGCAAAGGTACGGTGATGCAGGATGATCCGGCATTGACTACCCGTCTGAGCGTTCCCGCCTTGCATCCGGTGCGCATCGTGGTCGATTCGACACTGGCATTGCCGGAAACGTTGCGCATTTTTGGCGACGAAGCACCGACGTGGATCGTCACGACGCAACGGGCCAGCCCGGAAGCGGAAAAACGGCTTCGGGCCGCCGGTGCGGAAATCATCCGTTGCGGTGAGGGTGATCGTGTCGATCTGAAGGAAGCGATGAAGACGCTGGGCCGCATGGAGATCGGTTCCATTCTGCTGGAAGGCGGCGGCGAATTGAACGGCGCCATGTTGCAGGCAGGTTTGGTCGATAAAATCATGTTGTTCTATTCGGCCAAAATCATTGGAGCCGACGGTGTTCCCGCTTTTGGCTTTGGCGGCATCCGGCAGATGTCCGACGCGCTGTCGCTCTCCCAAATCGCCATTGAGCGATACGGAGATGACTGGTGTGTCGTCGGCTATCCCCAATATGGCGAGCAGTCAGCAGAAGAGAGGGAATAGACGATGTTTACCGGACTGATAGAAGAAATCGGCAAGCTGCGGGCGGTCCGCAGGCAGGGAGAAACGCTGGTGTTGGATATCGCCGCATCCCGTATCCTGGATGACATCAAGCTGGGAGACAGCATTGCCGTCAACGGGGTTTGCCTGACAGTCATCTCGCATGACAGCAATTCATTTTCGGCCGACGTCACCCCCCAGACTTACCGGCATTCCAATTTGTCCGAATTGAAACCCGGCAGTCCCGTCAATCTGGAACGCGCGATGGTGGCCGGAGGCAGATTTGGCGGACATATCGTCCAGGGACATGCGGACGGTACCGGGACAATCCGGGGCAAAAAACCTGAGGCCAATGCCATTTATTTTACGATAGAACCAAATGAACCAAGGTTGTTGCGCACCATTGTTCCGCAAGGATCGGTAGCGCTTGACGGCATCAGCCTGACGGTTGCCGATGTGGATCGGACAGCCGGTACGTTCACCGTTTCCCTGATCCCGCACACACTGAAAGAAACGGTGTTGCAGTATAAACAGACCGGAGATACGGTCAATATTGAAAATGATATTTTGGGCAAATACGTCGAACATCTGCTTGGCATGCGGGAGCAAGCTGCTGCGCCTCCACGCAAGGGATTGACTGCCGCGTTGTTGCGTGAAAACGGATTTATCCTTTAGGGCAACCAGACGAAGCAACGGAAGAAGAAGGGGGTAGATGAAAGATGACGGGTTCTGCGTTTGATACCATTGAAGCAGCCATACAGGATCTGATCAGCGGCAAAGTCATCATCGTAGTGGACGACGAGGACCGCGAAAACGAAGGCGATTTCGTCGTATTGGCCGAGAAGGCCACACCGGACATCATCAATTTCATGATCAAGGAAGGCCGGGGGCTTGTCTGTGTCCCTATTGAGCAAGAGCGGGCTGAAGCATTGAACTTGCCGCCCATGGTGGCCCAAAATTCCGATTATCACGGGACGAATTTTACGGTTTCCGTAGACCATGTGTCCACGACGACGGGGATATCCGCAGGGGAACGCGCCCAGACGATCCAGGCGCTGATCGATCCGGCGGCCAAGCCTTCTGATTTTCGCAGGCCTGGACATATATTCCCGCTGGTGGCCATGAAAGGCGGCGTGCTGCGCAGGGCCGGCCATACGGAAGCATCCGTCGACCTGGCCCGACTGTGCGGCGCCACGCCCGCTGCTGTCATTTGCGAAGTGATCAAGGAAGACGGAAGCATGGCCCGATTGCCGGATCTGCTGGCGTTCAAAGAAAAGCACGGGCTAAAGCTGATTACGATCAGGGATTTGATTCATTACCGCAACGAAAAAGAAAAGCTGGTCAACCGCGAAGTGGAAGTCCGCATGCCAACCGACTTTGGATTGTTCAAGGCGATTGCCTATACGAACGCCGTGGACAACAAGGAGCATGTTGCCCTGGTCAAAGGGACGATTGACGGCAGCAAGCCCGTATTGGTTCGCGTCCATTCGGAATGTCTGACCGGTGACGTGTTCCATTCCCACCGCTGCGATTGCGGTCCGCAACTGGAAGCAGCGCTGCGGAGAATCGACGAAGAAGGCTGCGGTGTGCTCCTCTACATGCGTCAGGAAGGCAGGGGCATCGGCCTGATCAATAAATTGCGTGCCTACGAGTTGCAGGAGCAAGGTTTGGATACCGTGGAGGCCAATGTGAAACTCGGTTTTGCCCCCGATTTGCGGGATTACGGCATCGGAGCCCAGATTCTGAAGGATCTCGGCGTTCGCCAGATCCGGCTATTGACGAACAATCCGCGCAAGATCAAAGGACTGGACGGTTACGGGCTGGAGGTCGTGGAGCGGATACCGCTGCAATTGCCGGCAAATGAAGACAACTCCCGGTACCTGTACACGAAAAAAACGAAGCTGGGCCATCTGCTCACCTTTTCGGACAACGAATCTGACAATTTGCATGAACAACCCAATCACCAAAAATAAACAAAGGCCAAAAAGCCAAGGAAAGGAAGCGATCTCATGAGCGTCATTTATGAAGGACAGTTGGTTTCAAACGGGTTAAGATATGGTATTGTAGTAGGGAGATTCAATGAATTCATTTCATTCAGGCTGCTCGATGGCGCATTGGATGCATTGAAACGTCACGGGGCCCAGGAGCAGGACATCGAAATCGCCTATGTTCCCGGTTCGTTTGAAATTCCGCTGATCGCCAAGAAAATGGCTGAAAGCGGCAAGTATGACGCCATCATTACACTTGGCGCCGTCATTCGCGGTGCAACTCCGCATTTTGACTACGTTTGCGCGGAAACGGCCAAAGGCGTCGCAGCGGTAGGGCTGCAAACCGGCGTACCGACGATTTTTGGCGTGCTTACGACGGACAGCATCGAACAGGCGGTGGAGCGTGCAGGTACCAAAGCCGGAAACAAAGGCTGGGAAGCTGCCATTTCCGCCATTGAAATGGCGAATCTGACACGTTCGCTGAAAGGCTGAACGTTCTGCAGGGGGCCGGCCCGCAGAAGTTCGAAAGGATGAGACAACTGCGTGACGGTGTTGTACAAGCTTCAAACGTTCGAAGGTCCGCTGGATTTGTTGCTGCATTTGATTGACAAATCGGAAATCGACATCAAAGATATTTCCATCAGCGAAATCACGGATCAATACATGGCATATCTGGATGCGATGCAGGAAATGCAGCTCGATGTCACCAGCGAATTTCTGGTGATGGCTGCGTCGCTGCTCGCGATGAAGAGCCGTCTTCTGCTTCCGAAACCGCCGGTGACGGAAGAACCGCTGCTTAAAGCGGAAGAAGATGAAGGGATTGACCCGCGCGAGGAATTGATTCGCAAGCTGATCGAATACCGCAAATACAAATCGATTGCCAATCAACTCCGGGAGAAGGAATGGGAGCGCAGTCAGGTCTATACGCGTGAAGCGGCCGATTTGACGCCCTACGTGCCTGTGCAGCCAGCCAACCCGGTGGAGGGTCTCCATGTCAACGACCTGATCGAGGCATTTCGCAAAGCGATGCGCCGCCTGGCCGGGCGCAACCGGATTACGGCCATTCGCCGCGACGAGATCTCGATCAAGGACCGGATCAATGAGATCCTGGTGACGCTCAAAACGCGCGCGCCGGGCGGCCGCATGCTGTTTTCGCAAATGCTCGGGAATGCCGCGGATCGTCAGGAAATCGTCGTCACGTTTTTGGCGTTGCTCGAATTGATGAAAAAGGGCTGGGTGTCCTGTCATCAAGACCGGCTGTTCGACGAGATTGTGGTGACCTGGACGGGCAAGGAGGGCGACGATGGACTATTCGACGTTGAAATCGGTACTTGAGGGACTGCTTTTTGTTTCGGGCGACGAAGGTTTGACGCTGAAAACGATGGCGGAAGTTGTGGAAATGGATGCGGAGGTCGTTCGCGACGTGCTGCAGGACCTGCGGGAAGATCTGGTGCGCGACGGACGGGGCATGCGCATTGCCGAAGTGGCTGGCGCATACCGGTTGACGACCGTTCCGGAACACGCACCGTTTTTCGAGAAACTGGCGTATTCACCTTCCCGGTCCGCACTGTCGCAGGCGGCGCTGGAGACGCTGTCGATCATCGCCTACCGCCAGCCGATTACGCGGATCGAAATCGAAGAAATACGCGGTGTCAAGTCGGATCGTGCCATCCAGACGCTGGTCGCCAAAGATCTGATCGAAGAAGTCGGTCGTTCGGATGCCATCGGCCGGCCAATCCTGTACGGCACAACAAAATCGTTTCTCGATTATTTCGGACTTTCCAGCCTGCAGGATTTGCCCGACCCGGAGGCAGCCGATGACGAGGATGAACTGGAGGAACGAACGAAGCTGCTGTTTGAGCGGATCGAAGGCAGGCAATTGTCGCTGGAAGATGTACAGCGGGAACTGGAAGCTGACTGACCGGACACCGGATGCAATCGCATGAAGCCATTCATTCAGGCCATACTATCCCTTGGAAAGGCGGGGAAAGTATGGCCTTGTTGATTGTTTGTGCGGCAATCGCGATGTTGATCCTGCTATTGGTACTGGCCGTTTCATCCCGGATCAACATGCGCATTCGCTATTCGCATAGCGGCAAAGATGACCAATTGATCCTCATCGTACATGCCTGGAAAGGACTGTTGCGCTACCGGCTGATCGTGCCGTCCATTATGACGGAGGGCCGGGTGGTGCGTATTTCGCGCAAATCGGCATTGCAACTGGCCGGCAAAACCATCCTGTTCCCGCTTCGCAAGCAAACGGGCAACCGTCTGTTCAAACGTTTGTATCAAAACCGCAAGACTTGGCAGGTGTTGATGAAAACCGTATTGCGCAAAGTAGAATGTACCCGCTTTCGCCTGGATTTCCGCGTCGGTACGGGTGACGCTCCGTCAACTGCGGTGCTGGCTGGCGCGTTGTGGTCGCTGTGGGGATGTGTGATCGGCGCATTGGGCCAATGGGTCAGGCTCAGTACGTCGCCATCGGGACAAGTATTTCCCGTATACAATGGGAAGGAATTCAGCCTTGTATGGGAAGCCGATTTCCGGTTCCGCCCCCTTGCACTGGGCATTGCCGTGCTGAGGTCCGGGAACCGTCAGTTGCAATTCCGCAAATTGTGGCAATTGCTGCGGCCAGGGCGCAGAAATCCGCAAACGGTATAAATCCACAGGCTATGTGATGCGGCAAGCATCCACCAGCCGCCAATCTTCTCCCCGTATAAGCGATTATGGTGCAGGGGATACTCAAAACGCGCAACAGACCAAGCTTGTTGACCGAGGAGGTATGAAAAATGTCCCTGCACCCGATCAATGGACTCATGCAAACGGCAATGGAAAACATCAAGGAAATGGTGGATGTCAATACGATCGTCGGGGAATCTGTCCAGACGCCTGACGGCAGCGTCATCATCCCGATCAGCCGCGTCGGGTTCGGTTTTGCGGCCGGCGGGTCCGAATTTGCAATGGATGAGACGTCCAGCGCAAATGGCGGTGGTTCCCAGGCGCACAATGCGACAGTGCAGCTTCCGTTCGGGGGCGGCAGCGGCGGTGGCGTATCGATTACGCCCATCGCGTTTCTGGTGGTTGGCAAAGAAGGCGTCAAAGTCGTGCCGCTGGACAATCAGACGCATATTTTCGAAAGATTGATCGAATCGGCTCCCGTTTGGGTCGACAAAGTGAAGGAACTGATCCAGGGTTCAAAAAGCCAGCTGGCCCAGCAACAAGCAGCGCATGCCATTCCTACCCATGCGCCCGACGCCGACAAGATCAATTGACGATCCCGCAACCGGCCGCCAAGGCCGGTTTGATTGTGTCTGCGGGTACACCCGGAGGAGCGTAGTGTCGGCTTGTCTCATAAGTTGAAGCATGGCTACATACAATGGGATATGACGACGCATATCGCACGATCAAGGAGGATACAGCATTGAAAAAGGCGCTTGTGCGAACCGGCTTCTACATCAAAGTTATGATCATCGTGATTGCGGTGATGGCAACAGCTGCACCACAATCGGCATCATCCTGTGCCGGTGCGGCTTACCAGGGAGCGGCCAGCGTTCCCCCGGCGCCTGTCCATCATGCCAAAGCGGCTGCACTGATTGATGTGACATCCGGCAGAATTTTGTATACGTACAGAGGAGACGAACCGATGAAGATCGCGAGCCTGACCAAAATCATGACGGCCATCGTCGCGATCGAACATGGACGTCTGGATGAGCTGGTGACGGTGAGCAACCGGGCTGCAGGCAAGGAAGGGTCGTCGCTCTACTTGCGTGCAGGCGAAAAGATGACATTGCGCAACTTGCTTTACGGGTTGATGCTGCGCTCCGGAAACGATGCTGCCGTGGCCATCGCCGAACATGTCGGCGGATCCGTGGAAGGGTTTGCTTATCTGATGAACAAGAAAGCGGAGGAACTTGGACTGGCCAACAGCCATTTTGTCAATCCGCATGGCCTGGATCAACCGGGACATTACATGTCTGCCAACGATCTGGCCAGGTTGAGCGCCTATGCGTTGCGAAATCCCGAATTCAAACGGATTGTCAGTACACGGGTCAAGCGGGCACCCAATCCGTTTGAAGATTGGGACTACAAATGGGTAAACAAAAACAAGATGTTGTCCATGTATGAGGGGGCCGATGGCGTCAAAACCGGTTATACCAAGCAGGCTTCACGGACACTCGTCAGTTCGGCCACCCGCAACGGACAGCAGCTTGCCGCGGTAACGCTGAATGATGGGAACGACTGGGAAGATCATCGCAGGTTGCTGGATTATGGATTCCGGCATTTTCCGCTCCAGGAGGTTATTCGTGCCGGAGAGCCGGTGCCGGGTACGGCATTTGCGGCTGGACGCACCTTCCGGTATCCGTTTGCGGCGGGAGAACGGGAAAATATGGCTTTCCGGGTACAATTGGTCCGGCCGGATTCAATCGATGCAAGGCTGGGTTACCGGGGGCAGCTTCAGTTTGTATTTGGGGGCAGGATGGTTGGGGCGGTTCCGCTGATCCCGCCAAACCAACCATCGGTTCATTAGCTGCCAGTGGCAGCAGCATGGAAGCAAGCCGGGGGAGGAAAATCGGATGGTAAGCATGATCTGGATGGGGATGATTGTGGCAAGCGTGGTGTTTGGCGCAGCAAACGGCAAGCTGAATCAGGTCGCGGAAGCGGCATTCGGGGGGGCACAGACGGGAGTGACCGTCTGTCTTGGACTGATCAGTATCCTGGTGTTCTGGATGGGATTGATGAACATTGCCGAAGCTGCGGGGCTGGTTCGCTTGTTGTCGCGAATGTTGGCACCAGCGGTCCGCCGTTTGTTTCCGGGTGTACCAGCGGATCATCCGGCCATGGGCTATATCTTGTCGAACATGAGCGCCAATTTGCTGGGGCTTGGCAATGCCGCCACGCCCATGGGCATCCGGGCGATGCAGGAATTGCAGAAGCTCAATCCGGAACCGTCTGTTGCCACGCCCGCAATGTGTACCCTGCTTGCGCTGAATACGGCCAGCATCACGCTTGTGCCCACGACCATGATTGCCATCCGCATGAATTTCGGCTCAGCGCATCCTGCCGACATCGTGGCCTCCACGCTGCTGGCGACGGCGGTTGCCACTGCGGCCGCGATTTTCGCAGATTATATTTGCCGGAAAAAACAAGATCCGTTGTCGACGAATCGTTCCAATCGTCCCCGCTTCCGGAATGGCCGGCCATCCGTCAGGCTGGACGGAGGAGGGAAGACCGGATGATTACGTGGATCGAACGCTTGTCAACCTGGACGATTCCGGCGTTGATCGCGTTTATTCCGCTTTATGCGGCATTCCGGAAAGTACAGGTCTATGAAACCTTTATTGATGGCGCCAAGGACGGTTTCGGAACGGCAATCTCCATCATTCCCCATCTTGTCGGCATGATGACCGCGATTGCCATGTTCCGCGCTTCGGGCGCCCTGGATGCGCTTGTCGGTTTTGTCCAGCCGCTGCTGGAGCGGGTCGGCGTTCCAGGAGAAGTGCTGCCGCTTGCCTTGCTCCGGCCGATTACCGGTGCGGGATCGCTCGCTTTTGTGACGGATCTGATCAAATCGGAAGGTCCGGATTCTTTCGTCGCCAGGGTCGCTGCCACGATTCAAGGCAGTACGGATACGACCTTGTATGTACTTACGGTCTATTTTGGCGCAGTCGGCATTCGCAACGTGCGTTACGCGCTCAAGGTCGGACTTTTTTCCGACGTGGTCGGTTTTTTTGCCGCGGTTGCCGCCTGCTGGCTACTGTTTGGCGGATAATTCGCGGCGATGGCCAGGCAGACATTGGAGACTTCGCTTCCGGTATGATATGATGGGCAGGAGGTGAACGTTTCCGTGGAGCGTCTGCAAAAAATTTTGGCGAATGCCGGCGTGGCTTCACGCCGCAAATGCGAGGAATTGATCCGGGAAGGCAAAGTTGCGGTAAATGACAGGGTGGTCACGGAGCTTGGAGCCAAGGCCGATCCCGTGCATGATATCATCACCGTAAACGGCAAACCGGTCAAAACGGAGAACAAGCTCTATTTTATTTTCAATAAACCGAAGGGCGTCATTACGACGATGTCCGATCCGCAGGGACGTACGACGGTGCGCGATTATCTGAAGGGAGTCAAGGAACGCGTTTATCCCGTCGGACGTCTGGACTACGATTCGGAAGGTTTGCTGCTTTTGACCAATGACGGCGATCTGGCGCAAAAGCTGACCCATCCGAAGCACCATGTGCCCAAAACGTATCTGGCCACCGTGGAGCGGGTGCCGCACGGCAACGATCTGGAAAAGCTGAAAAAAGGCATCAGGCTGGAAGACGGGATGACTGCGCCGGCTGAAGTGGAATATCACGATGTGGACCCGGACGGCAAATATGCGACCATCGCCATCACCATTCGCGAAGGGCGCAATCGTCAAGTACGACGCATGTTCGAAGCGATCCGCCACCCGGTCATCCGGCTGAAGCGGATATCCTTCGGCGGCATCAGCCTGGATGGCCTGCAAAGGGGCAAATACCGAAAGCTGACGGCAGAAGAGGTGCAGCAGCTGAAAGACGCGGCGGACGGCAAAATCAAACTGGAAGCACATCATCATGGCGAGGCACCGAAATGACCGGATTCACTGACACACAATGTTCATAACCGGAGGTCGGGCACCATTGTCCCTGACCCCGGTATTTTCGTTATAATAAATAAAGAGAATTTCAACGGTGGTGAGCAGATCAACGTGAAAGTGAATCGCAAGCTACTGCAATATATCGTATTGGCAGCCGTGCTGATCGTTGGCGGTTATGCGATTGGCCAATCGTTGTACCACCCCTCGCCTGTCATCGCAAAAGGCAGCAGCATTCCCGATTTCAAGCTTGTTGCATTGGATGGCAGTGTCCATGATTCGGCCGCCTATGCAGGAAAGCCGATGATCATCAATTTCTGGGGCACGTTTTGTCCGCCATGCCGGGAAGAGATGCCCGCGCTTCAATCGATCTATGAAGAATATGGCGACCAGGTGACGATGATCGGCATCAATTTGAGCGAAGACAAGGTGACCGTCTCCAATTTCGTCCAGCAAGTCGGTGTGACTTTTCCGATTCTGTTCGACAGGAACAGAATGACGGAAAAAAAGTTCGGGCTCAGGCAGTATCCGACCACGTTCTTCGTCCGGCCGGATGGCAAAGTCATGGAGATGTTGTTCGGCTTGCCCTTGAAGGAAGAGCAAATCAGGAGCCGGGTTGAAGCATTGTTGGCCACATCGTAAGGAGGACGCGTGTTGTTCGAGAACACGAAATGCGAGTGCGGACACCAGAACCCTGTGGGAACGGTGTTGTGCGAATATTGCGGAATGCCGCTCATCGAAGAGATCAAAACGGACCCGGCCTCACCGCTTGAAATGCGATATGACGGGATGGCACGCCGTTCACAGAAGAGCAATCCCAATCTCGTCGACCGAATCTGGCGGTTTTTTTCATCGGTCCGGGTAGCGGTATGGCTGATTGTATTGACATTGATCGGTGCCGCATTGGGCACGATCTATCCGCAGGAAAGCACGTTTATCAACCTGAAAACAAGCGAAGAGTTCCGCAACTATTACAAACAGGAATACGGCACCATGGGAGAAATCTATCATGCGCTTGGACTATCCCGGGTGTACGAGTCGTGGTGGTTCGTCGGGTTGTTGGTCATGATCGGCACGTCGCTGGTCATCTGCAGTCTTGACCGGGTGTTACCGTTGTACCGTGCGCTGTCCAAACAACAGGTGCGCAAGCATTTGCAATTCATTACCCGCCAGCAGGTTGTCTATCAAGGACCGGAACCCCAGGACAGGATGGCCTGGCTGGACAAGTTCGAGCAAGCGCTGAAAAAAAAGCGGTATCGCGTATGGCGGGACGGCGATGCGCTGATGGCGGAAAAAAATCGCTTCAGCCGTTGGGGTCCCTATATCAACCATATCGGGTTGATCATCTTTTTGCTCGCGATTCTGGGGCGGGGCGTTCCGGCGTGGAACATGGATCAATATATAACGTTGTATGACGGAGAAACGCAGCAAATTCCGAATACACACTATTATGTGAAAAACGAGAAGTTCACCGTCGAATACTATTCGGATGAGGAATTGCCGCAATCGCTGAAAGGCACGGTGCGGCCGAAGTTGTTCAATACGCGTGCGATCTTGTATGAATGCACAGCCAACTGTGACGATCCATCCAAGGAACCTGTACTGGTGGAAGTCAAAAAGCACGATATCCGGATGAACCAGCCGCTAACCTACAAAGGTTTGAGTTTGTACCAGTTTGATTACAACGACAAACCCAAGTTGCTGTCGGTTTCACCCGTACTGGTGGACAAGACGACAGGCGAAAAGTATGGCCCGATCCATTTGTCCATCCGTGATCCGGCATTGACTTATGAGGCTGGGCCCTATACGCTGACATTGAAGGACAAATTCATGGATTTCGGCGGTTTCGATTCGGAAGGCCGGCCGATGTCCAAATCCCGCGAACCGAATGCGCCGGCGTTTATCTTCATCATCAAGGGACCGGATTTACCCGAAAACGGCGAAACCTATATTTATTTCCCCAATCAAATCGACAAAGTCAGATTCGGGCAGGATATTTTGAACAAGGCGCTGGTGGACAAGCTGGAATTGCGTGTGGAAGGCATGGAGAATGTATCCATTGCCGAAAATGCTTCAACCTTGAATGTACGGATGGATCGTGCCATGCCATTCGTCTGGACGGGAGCCGGCATTTTCCTGTTCGGTGTCGTCATCGGGTTGTACTGGAACCATCGGCGCATCTGGCTGCGGTTTGATGATGGCGTGCTGTCTCTCGGGGCGCATACCAACAAAAATCATTATGGTCTGAAGACGGAATTGGCTGTCATGATGAACAAAAGCGGTATTGAAGTCACCGTCGAAAGATTGGACAACAGGAGGAAGACCGTTTGAATCTGTATGAATTCAGCCAGCGCGCACTGATGACAGCGATGCTGGTGTATAGCGCTTCATTTTTCATTTATATGATCGCCCTGGGCGGCAAAAAATGGAGCAGCCGCAAATCGCCGGAACGCACACAAAAGTGGGGGTGGTATGGTTTTGCCGCGGCTGCGGTCGGGTTGGCCGCGCATGTCACCTTCTTTGTCACCCGCTGGATGGCAGCCGGCCATATCCCGACCAGCAACATGTATGAGTTCATGACGATGCTGGCGATGGCGATCATGATGGCATTCATCGTCATTTACCTGATATACAGGAATGTCCTGCTCGGCGCATTTACGTTGCCGCTTGCCGTCATCATCATTGCCTATGCATCCGTGTTTCCATCGGAAATTCAGCCGCTCATCCCGTCGCTGAATTCCAACTGGCTGCGGCTTCACGTCACGACGGCGGCACTTGGCGAAGCGTTTTTTGCGGTCGGATTCACTGCGGCACTTGTCCAGTTGTTACGGGTGGTCGATTTTACACGCACCGACAAGGCTGGCATGCGCGCACGCCGCTGGGTGGAAAGCTTCCTGCTGGTCATCCTCATCGTCGTCGGCTTTTTGATTTCGGTTTTTTCCTTCCGCATCGCCGGGTATGAAGTGGAATACCGTCAAGTCAAGGTATCCGTTGACCAGTTCGGTCAGCAGACGACAACAGAGCGTCTGGTGACATACAATTTGCCGCCGATCGTCAAACCGCATGGCGGGGAGATCATGGCGGCCGATACGTTCCTTGGCACCACGGATTCACTGTTCGAAGCACCGTCGTGGTTGAAAGGGGTCAACGCGGATCGCAAATTGAACACGATTTTGTGGTCGATCATTTCCGGACTCATCCTGTATGGCTTGCTGCGGCTGATCGCCCGCAAGCAATTGGGGGCGGTCATCCATCCGCGCCTGTCCGACATCAATCCGGATGATCTGGACGAAATCAGCTATCGTTCGATTGCCATCGGATATCCGCTTTTTACGCTCGGCGGGCTCATTTTCGCCATGATCTGGGCACAGGTAGCCTGGTCGCGCTTCTGGGGCTGGGACCCGAAAGAAGTTTGGGCTTTGATTACATGGTTGTTCTACACCGCCTACTTGCATCTCCGGCTGTCCAGGGGATGGATCGGGGCCAAATCGGCATGGCTGGCGGTTGTCGGTTTCCTTGTCGTGCTTTTTACGCTGATTGGCGTCAATCTCGTGATTGCAGGCCTGCATTCCTATGCGGGCGTATCCTAATCCAAACAAAAAGGAGTGTCATGCATGAGCCAGGGCCGCATTTTGGTTGTCGATGATGAAGAACGCATCCGTCGGCTGCTTCGTATGTATCTGGAAAAAGAAGGATACACCATCGAAGAAGCGGAAGACGGTGAAAGCGCACTGAAAGCTGCTTTGCAGGAAAATTACGATCTGATCGTGCTGGATCTGATGTTGCCGGGCATGGATGGCATTGAAGTATGCTCGCGTTTGCGCCAGCAGAAGGCGACACCGGTATTGATGCTGACCGCCAAGGGAGAAGAGGTCAATCGCGTGCAAGGTTTCGAGGTTGGCGCAGATGACTATGTTGTCAAGCCGTTCAGCCCGCGCGAGGTCATCTTCCGGGTCAAGGCGATTTTGCGCAGATCGTCTGCGACGGCGTATTTGTCCAAAGATTTGAATACCAGCAACAACATCGTATTTCCTCATTTGGTCATTGAACATGATGCGCATCGAGTGACGGCCGGCGGACAAGAAGTGAATCTTACGCCCAAGGAATACGAATTGCTGCATTATCTGGCAAGTTCTCCGGACAAGGTATTCTCGCGGGAAGAACTGCTGAAAGATGTATGGAACTACGACTTTTTTGGCGATTTGCGCACTGTGGACACCCACGTAAAACGGCTGCGTGAAAAGCTGAATCGTGTCTCTCCCGAAGCGGCGCTCATGATTACGACGGTTTGGGGCGTCGGTTACAAACTAGAGGCGTCGAAATAAACGATGGCGATCTGGAGAACGGTAGTTGGCAAACTGTGGCTAACGATCATCGGTCTGGTCGCTGTCGTCATTACGACGGTTGGCTTTTTTCTGCTGGAAGTGATCGATATCCAGTTCGCGGATTCCTGGAAGATCAAGCAACTCTTTATTTATACAGGCGTCGTGGGCTTTTTGCTGACGACGTTTTTCGCATTTTTCCTGCTGACGAAAATCACCCAACCGCTGCGGGAAATCAAGGAAGCGGCTGGTCGCCTCGCACAGGGGGATTATCAGGCGAGAGTAGCCATCCGTTCGACGGACGAAATTGGCGAACTGGCCAATACTTTCAACCAGATGGCATCAGAGCTGGATACGCTGTTCCGCGATTTGCAGCATGAACGGAACCATTTGAGCAGCATGCTTCGGAGCATGAATGACGCCGTCATTTCCTTTGATGCCGACGGTGGCATCATGCTGACCAACCCGCAAGGCAGACAACTGCTGGAAGAGTGGAGCGCGATTCCGGATCATGGCGAAGAAGGTCCGCAGCAACTCTCGAATGGCAATCAGGTGCCGGGACCGTTGCAGGAAATGTTTCAAAACGTCATCGGAAGCGGCAAGGCGACAGCTTCGAAAATCCATGTGCATAGCGAAGCCTGGTCCGTCGTTATGACGCCGCTGTCTTCCACCGAATCCGTCCGCGGTGTTGTTGCCGTGTTGCGGGATGTGACGGAAGAGTTTCGGCTGGACAAGCTGCGCAAAGATTTTGTGGCCAACGTCTCGCATGAACTTCGCACGCCGCTGTCGATGGTGCAGGGATACAGTGAGGCGCTGCTGGATGATATCGCGTCTTCGCCCGAAGAACGGCAGCAACTGGTTCAAGTGATTCATGACGAATCGCTTCGCATGGGGCGGCTGGTTAAAGACTTGCTGGATCTGGCCCGAATGGAGGCTGGACATATTGATTTGTCATTGCAGCAAGTGGATTTGCATAAACTGCTGGAACGCGTACATCGCAAATTTGCCGTCCTGGCCAAAGATCGGGGGGTTCTCCTGGGACCGCTGCAATTGTCGGGGGATTTGACGCTGCATGCGGCAGATCCGGACCGGCTTGAACAGGTGCTGACCAACTTGCTGGACAACGCGCTTCGCCATACACCGGCAGGATCGGGTGTCCAACTGGCGGCGGTGTACAGGCCAGCACCTCGCAGCAGCGGTTTTGTCGAAGTGACGGTCAGCGATGAAGGGGCCGGCATTCCGCCCGACGATTTGCCCTATATTTTTGAACGGTTTTACAAAGCGGACAAGGCGAGAAAACGGGAGTCGAACGGTTCCGGCGGAACCGGGCTTGGCCTTGCGATCGTACGCAACCTGGTGGAAGCGCATGGCGGCAAAATCCGAGCGACAAGCGAACTCGGCAAGGGGACTCGCTTTACCATCACATTGCCGGTTGACGGCAAACAATCCAGCCGGAAAGACATGAACCCGGAATGACACTGATTGCAGGCGAAGGCGGAAAGGATGCCCTGAAGGGACGGATGGTTTCGTAATTTCGCAATTGCAAGGGATGGCATGGCAGGCCGGCCATGTCCAGAGAAGCGATTGTCACGCTGTTCATCCATGGCAGTTTTCAAATCGGCGCCTCCATGTCTGCGCTATTTCTCAATCATTACTTTGTGGCGTTTGACGGAAGAGTTGCGGATCATATGGTATGACGCCCATCGCTTTTACCTGGGTGGCCACCGTCATCGGTTACATGATCGTTTTCTCCCAAAATCCGGTGACGGTCAATACCGGTGGTGGTGGTCACGATGGCATTGTTGCAATTGGCAATCCTGTTTCTGGTGCGCGACACGAACGCAGATCCCCCGTTATCGTCATGGAGGGCGAAGAAACAACAGAAGGCTGTCTCCCGGCATGAATAGACCGGGGACAGCCTTCTTTCCCGTTACTGGCGATGATTAGCCCAAATAGATTTCTTTGGCGCTGTCAAGCTCGGGCAATGCGACCAGTTGTCCGAGCACTTCCTTGGGCACCGCCTTGTCGACGCCAAGTACCATGATGGCATCTCCGCCAATGACCTTGCGGCCCACTTTCATCGTTGCAATGTTGATGTCGTTGTTGCCGAGCAGTGTACCCACCCGGCCGATAATACCCGGTTTGTCGTGATGGGAGATGAGCAACAGATGACCTTCCGTTTCCACGTCGACCGGATACTTGTCGATTTGCGTAATGCGAGCGCCAAATCCGTTCAGCAGGGCGCCGGCAACAAGACGTTCCTCCTTGCTGGTACGGATCGTTACGCTGATCGAGTTGGTAAATCCTTTGGTCGCCTGGGTGGAAGAGACCGTGATGTTCAGGCTGCGTGTTTTGGCAAAATGCATGGCGTTGACGACATTGACGACGTCAGCACCGAGATGGTGCGCCAGGACGCCTTCAACCACATAGCGGGTCAGTGGCGCCGTATCCACATTCGCCAAGTCTCCGGCATAGGTGATCGAAATTTCCTTTACAGGCCCTTCGCTGAATTGGGCTGCAAAACTGCCCAGTTTTTTGCCGAGTGCAAAGTAAGGTTCCAGCTTGGCCCTGACATCTGCCGGAACAGGCGGCATGTTGACCGCATTTTTGAACGGTTCTCCGCGCAAAATGTGCAACAGCTGCTCTGAAACATCAACGGCGACGTTTTCCTGCGCCTCCACGGTGGAAGCGCCCAGGTGGGGCGTCACGATGATTTTCGGATGATTCAGGAACGGATGGTCGGGTGCAGGCGGCTCTTCTTCAAATACGTCAAATGCCGCGCCCGCAACGATCCCTGCATCGATGGCTTCGACAAGTGCTTTTTCATCAATGATGCCTCCGCGGGCACAGTTGATGATGCGGACGCCAGGCTTGATTTTGGCGAATTGTTCCTTGCCGATCATGTGCCGGGTTTCCGGTGTCAGCGGGGTGTGCACGGTAATGAAATCGGCATCTTTCAGAATTTCATCCACAGTGGCGAGCCGAACGCCCAATTTTTCGGCACGCTCCTCTGTCAAAAACGGATCATAGCCGTATACGGTCATGCCGAACGCTTTGGCACGGGCAGCGACTTCGCTGCCGATGCGGCCCATGCCGAGAACACCCAGGACTTTGTTGCGAAGTTCCACGCCGACAAATGATTTGCGATCCCATACACCGCTGACCGTTTTTTGGTAGGCTTGGGGAATATGGCGGGCGAGCGCCATCATCATCGCAAATGTATGTTCACAAGTCGTGATCGTATTGCCGTCCGGCGCATTGATGACGATAATGCCGCTGCGGGTGGCCGCTTCAAGATCGATATTGTCAACACCGACACCGGCACGTCCGATGACTTTCAGCCGTTTCCCGGCGCTCATGATGCGTTCCGTTACACGCGTCTGGCTGCGCACGAGCAGTGCGTCGTATTCCCCGATGATGGCAACCAGCTCGTCTTCGGACAACCCGGGCTTTTTGTCGATCGAGACGTCGGGGGCTTCGGTCAACAGCGAAATCCCCAAGTCGCTGATTGGGTCGGATACCAAAACTTTGAACATGCATTTTCCTCCTCAAAAATCGGTAAGAGTCGTGCAAGCAAACGCAAGAAAAAACCCCCAGTACCGTTTTCCGCTTCCATGCGGACAATCGGCGCGTGGAGGGCGACCGGGCGGTGGGGACATGACGATGTTCAACCACCTGCCTGTCCCATCGCTCAAACCGTCACATCAGATTTTACTATTTTAAAGCAACAGTGTGTCGGATGCAATGGGGTACTGCAAATGATGTCGAAATGCTTCATTGATCCTGGATAAAGAATGGCAACTGCGGCAACAGTTCGTTGGCATATAATTTGGCACGTGCGTTCAAGAAATCGCCGTTGCGCACGGCATCCGTGCTGATCAACAACTGTGCGATCGCATTGACGGTGGTCTGGTTCAATTTTTCGGCCTGTCCGGATGCGATGAACTGATCGATTCTGGCTGTCAGATCGTGCGGCAAATATTCGGCAAACACCCGGTTGCCGGCCAGCATATCCACGACCGCCTTGTTTTTGGCGAGCAGCGGCAATGCCTGCCAATCAGCCAATGGCAAATTCTCAGGCGCCTGATAATCGTCCGGGAAATCGGAATTGACCGATGCCCCCCACTTGAGCATCGACGCATAATAGTTGGTTTGGGCCGAAAGCGCATATTTGACGGCTTCCTGGTAGAAAGTCAGCGATTCCAGCTGCGCGATCAGTTGTTCGGCGGTCAAGTTTTTGGCGGAGGAAGCCATTTCGGCAAAACTTTCTTCGAACAGTTTGAGACTTCTCAAATAGTCGGTTTGCGCCTGCTTCAGGAGCGGAGAACCGGCGGATACGGATGCCACCTGGATATTGCCGTATTTGGTCTGGGCAAATTTGGCCAGATCTTTCAGCGATGCGGCCAGATCGGCGGATGGCTCGAGTTCCCACTTGTTCCGTGTGGCAAACCAGTTGTTTTCAAATTCACGATAGGACAAAAATACGGTATGATAGAAGGAAACGAGATCCTGCTGGGGATAGGCGATGACCGCGGATGATGATGCATTTTGTTCCTTTGTGGTTGCATATTCTGCTCGCACCCGGTCGCTTCCGACCTTCACCCCGTAAAAAAAAGCGGAAATCGCGACGATGAGCATGAATAGAAACATGAGCGAAAAAATGAGATCGGTTCGAGTTAATCGCTTTTCCATGACGGCTCCTTTTAGACGGCGAATTTGTCGGTGCAATCGGCATCCAATACCATTGAATTGAAGAGGGACAATGAAAAAATTCGACTTTCGCAACATCAAGATCAAATTGCAAAATGCAAACATTGGCGAACTGGATGACCGGTTGCTCCTGTTAAATTTGTATCTGACACAGGCACTCACGATTTTTATCGGCTGCATCTGGCTTTTTTTTCAGGGGAGAAATCCGATTACCCTGCTGGCGCTTCCCCGCGACAGCCTTTTTCTCGTCTGGGGTGCCGGATTGGCCGCTGCCGTCGTTGCAGTGGACTGGCTATTGTCCCGGTGGATGCCGGATGAAGCGTCGGACGACGGCGGCGTGAATGAACGCATTTTCCGCACCCGTCCGGTCTGGCATATTGTCGTCATCTGTTTTGTCGTCAGCGTGTGCGAAGAGGTGCTCTTCCGGGGCGCAATCCAGCACAATTTTGGTCCCTATTGGACCAGCATCCTGTTTGCCGCCATACATGTCCGCTATTTGCGGCATTGGATACCGACCGGGCTGGTCTTCTCGATCAGCTATGGCCTCGGATGGATCCAGATCCAAACGGGGACGATCTGGGCGCCGATTGCTGCGCATTTCCTGATCGATGTCATCATGGGACTCATCATTCGTTTTCGGAGGGAACAGACATGAACGAGCACGATACCTTGTCGGTATGGGACCGGTATCGTAAAGCCAAACAGGCGGCGCTTGCCGCACCGGAGGATAAGGAAAAACAGCTCACCCTGGAAGAATTGGAGCAAGCCATCGCGGAAATCGCCGCTTCAAGAGGCATTCCCGAAACCGGCATGCCCCCCCGTGCCATCGTTCATCCGTCCAGGCAAAGCCAGCTGGAGCGTTGGTTTTACCGCATCCTGCTCATCCTGTTCTTCCTGCTGGTTGCCGGGTTGGCCTGGTGGGGCAATCAGCAGGCTGCCTGAAGATCAATCCGAAGCTGTTTCCCGCTCAATCGTGTTCGGATCCACGAACGTATATCCCTCGTTTTCCAATTGTGTCAACAGCCGGTCGAGCGCATCGGCTGTCCATTGCAGTTCATGCATCAAAATGTTGCTGCCCGGATGCAGCTGTTTCATGACATTGTCGATGACCGCTTGCGGCTTGTCGGCGACTTTGCCCAGGTCCCAGTCGAGTGAACCGTTGGACCAGGTCATGAACAGCAGTCCGTTGTCCCTGGCGACCTGCCGGACATATTCGTTGCTGGCACCGAAAGGCGGACGGAAAAACGCCGGTGTTTTGCCGGTTGCATCCTGCACCAACTGCTGCACGTCCTCGATCTGCCTGCGGATGCTCTCTTCGGGTTCCTTGCTCAGGTTGATATGGTCGTAGGCATGGTTTCCGATCACCTGTCCGCGTTCATCGATCATTTTGAGCAATTCGGGTTTGGCTTTGACGCGATATCCGTTTACAAAGAAGATCGCTTTGGCGTTGTGTCTGTCCAGGGTGTCGAGGATTTGCGCAAGCAGCGTTTCCTCTTTCGGACCATCGTCAAATGTCAGCAGGACCACTTTCGCGTTAGTTGCCTGTTCATCGATGGGCACAATGCGGTATACCTTGTTCATGCGGTATAATGGTGCCACGGTTTTCGGCGTGTCCGGTTCCCCGGGTTGTTCTTCATTTGCTTCCGGCGAAGGTGACGGAAGCACCGTAGGCTGTCTTGATTCCGTATCAGGAGACGGTCCGGGCGTCGCCGGCGAGACGGCGGTTGCCGGGGCTTCGCTGGCCGGCCCGGGCGTTGTCTGGGGGTTTCCGCACGCCGCAATGGCCAGACCGAGCATGGCGGTACAAACGGCTGTCGTCCAATACAGGGGTTTATGGTGTCTCAAATTGCCGAATCCCTCCGAAAAATGACATGCCAACATTGTATCACAAATTCACGGCCCACAGCGCATTTCCTGATTTTGATGGGGCATGGCCGCAACCTCCCTGGCCAAACTAAAGCCGAGGAGGTGGGACATTGAAAATCGGGACATTCATCATGGGCGGATTGGCAGGCGCAGCAATTGTCATGATCATGAAAAAACAGTCGATGGCATCGATCGGTCGGTTTGTGAATCTGTTGACCAATCTGCGGCCGAATAGCGCTTCCAGCAACGCGGGCATGCAGGGGTTGTCCCTTGTCTTTGGCAACGCCGGCGCCAGCAGTCAACCTTCGCAGTCCGGACAGCAAAGCGGAGGCATCGAACAGGTCAAACAACTGGTTGCCAAAGACGAACAAGTCAAGCAGGAAGTCAACAAAATATTGCAGCAAAACAATGAGCCGACCATCTGACCGTTAGCCGCCTGAGGAGTTCCCACGCGAGGCGCTAAGGCGCGCGACGGCTTGCGAAAAAGGCGACGCATTTCCCGATTGCCGGGAATCGTCGCCTTTTTTGCGTTGTTTTTTGGCGATATGGCGATTTCACTAGTGCAATTCGCAGGCAGAAATGATAACATGATGTCAAAGCACAATTCAATCACACATTATATGCCCCATCATACTTTATTATCACCACCGTGCGCGAAGGAGGGTCCTGGAATGAGGATGGAGCGGTTGAGTCACGACAAGATAAGAATATTCCTCACCTTCGATGATTTGACGGAGCGCGGGATCCAAAAAGAAGACATGTGGCGCGAGATCCCCAAGGTCCATGAATTGTTCAGCGAAATGATGGATCAGGCATACAATGAGCTCGGTTTTGACGCATCGGGACCGCTTGCGGTTGAAGTGTTTGCAATGCCGGCTCAGGGCATGGTCGTCATCGTTACGCGAGGAAAGCTGGACCGCGAAACAGAACCTTCCCATCTCGACGAGCTGGAAGAAGAAGTCTATGAAATGGAAGTTACGCTTGAGCAAAGCGATGCGATCATTTATCGGTTTCGCGATATAGAAGACGCGATCGGTGCCGCGAAGCGGCTGGTCCATATCCATACCCATGCCGGACGGTTGTACCATTACCAGGATCAGTGGATCCTGCTGTTCGACCCGGCGCTGTTTGACAGTGCCAGCTATCATGCGCTGATTGCCGTTTTGGCGGAATACGGCGAAGCTTCTTCGATTACGCCGGCAGTGCTCGAGGAGTACGGAAAAATCGTCATTCCGGAACATGCAGTGAAGGTGCTCACCGAACATTTTGCTTGATCGTTCAGGCGTTTGGCCAGATGGATCGGTTTCCATGCGAAACAGACCATCTGGCTTTATTTTTTTGATATAATGGATGGAGTACAATCATCAAGTCGAGGGAGGATCACGTATGCTGCTATCCGTGCTGATGGCCGCCATAGCACCCGGTCTGGCATTGCTAGCGTATTTTTACTGGAAAGACCGCTATGACGCCGAACCGTTGTCGATGGTCATCCGCATGTTTTTTATCGGCGTGCTGATCGTATTTCCCGCCATGATCGTCCAGCGCGGCTTGGTGTTTGTATTCGGGGATTCGCCGCTAGTCTTTTCGTTTGTCATTTCCGCCGGCGTCGAGGAACTGCTCAAATTTTTTCTGCTGTATCACATCATTTTCAATCATACCGAGTTTGATGAGCCTTATGACGGCATCGTATATGCGACAGCGGTTTCTTTGGGATTTGCCACGATGGAAAACGTGCTTTACGCGTTTCTTGAACCCGCCACATTTGGCACGCTGCTGGTTCGTGCGCTGCTGCCGGTTTCCGGTCATGCGCTGTTTGGCGTATTCATGGGTTATTCGCTGGGCAAAGCCAAATTTGCGACGGGCAGCAAGACCGGGTTTCATTTGCGGATGGCGCTGGTGCTGCCCCTGTTTTGGCATGGGCTATACGATTTCATGATGCTCACCGTTTCGGGGGAATGGATGTGGATCGCCGTGCCGTTCATGCTGTTGCTCTGGTATCGGGCCATTCGCCGCGTCAACCGGGCCAATTCCATTTCACCGTTTCGGTGGCTGCATCGGGAAGAAGAGGTTAAATCTTGACCAATCCGTCCATACTGGTAACGAACATCATGCCAGGCGGCAAACGGGAGGTTGCAATACCATTGTCCGGCAATCGGGTGAAAGTGGTGATCCGGTGCAAACGCTGCGGCGAACAATTTACGCTCCGCGGCCGCAAGGAACGCGGACGGATCGATACCGGATTCAAGATGTGCATTTGCAACAACACGGATGATTTTGAAATGGAAGAAGATGAATAAAGCCGATTCCTTTTTCCCACACTAACGGAAATCCGTAGTCTGGGAATGAAAGGAGTCGGCTTTTCATGTATGCACGGCTAAGTGCGGTCCTGTTTCCGGTCGTCGCCATATTGTTTGTCGGCTCGCTGCTTTGGGGCTATCAGGAACACCAGGAGAAAAACGCGATTTTGATCAAGGCGGAAAATCAGTACCAGCGTGCATTTCACGATCTGAACCATCTCATGAACCGGTTGCAAAATGAACTGGGGCAGACGCTTGCGGTATCTTCCGCTTCGCATGGCATGCAGCGCAAGGGGCTTGTCAACGTCTGGCGGCTGACGAGCCAGGCGCAAAACGAAATCAACCAGTTGCCGCTGGCCATGTTGCCGTTCAACAACGCCGAGACGTTTCTAGCGCGCATGTCCGATTTTGCCTATCGTGTTTCCATCCGCGATTTGACCAAACAGCCGCTCACGAAATCCGAGTTGAAAACATTGAAATCACTTTATGAAAAAGCAAGCCAGATCAACCAGGATCTTGGCAAAATCCAGGATCAGGTCATCGCCAACCGGATTCGCTGGATGGATATCGAGACGATGCTGGCCAACCAAAATTCGACACACGACAATTCGATCATTGACGGACTCCGTACCGTGGAGAAGCAGGTCAGCGAATATCCGGAACTGGACTGGGGACCTTCCGCGATGTCTGCCAGCCAGTTGCTGTCTACGGAAGGACTCTCCGGCAAAACCTATTCCGAAGAGGAGATCCGTGAGAAGGCGAAACAGTTTCTGGGCAGCGGGCCGCAGGTCAAATTCACCGTGCAGGAAAATGGCGCAAATTCGAATTACCGCACGTATTCCGTAGTGGCGGAAAACGAAAGCGGACAGCAGGTCCATTTGTCCTACACCCGCAAAGGCGGCCAATTGCTGTGGTACATGAATCCCCGTCCGGTGCAGTCCCGGAAGCTGAATTTCGATACGGCGCGCAACAAGGCCGCCAACTTCCTGGCCCGGCATCAATATTTGAACATGACGCCGGTAACCTATGACGAATACGACCATGTTGCGGTATTTTCTTTTGCGGCTGTTAAAAACGGGGTTCGCATCTATCCGGACAAGGTTACGGTTCGCGTCGCGCTGGACAACGGTGAAATTGTCGGTCTGCAGGCCACCGAACACGTGCTTGGCACGCCCATACTGGACCCGGGAAAACCGAAGATCAGCAGGGAACAGGCGGCCAAGGGATTGAATCCGGATTTCCGCGTGCAGAACTATACGCTTGCCGTCATCAAGAATGACAGCGGCGAGCCTGTGTTGTGCCACGAATTTCAGGGCAAAATCAATGGCAGCAGCTACCGGATTTACATGAACGCAACGACGGGCCTGGAAGAATCGATCGAGCAAATTCCGGACCAGGCCAAAGCGCTGTATCGCATCGTGAAATGACAAAGACCTGGGACCGCCCGCACGATTCATGGCGAATTTTGCGGGCGGGACGTTCGTGACCATCCGCCAAACGATTCACCACCGATTGCTTGTCGTGCTATAATAAGATCAATTTTGGCACGCAAGGAGGAAATCGGGTGCTTCCGAAAATCAATCAGACGACGTTTCTGCAACCGTTGCCGATCACATCGTCTGAGGCAGATGTTACGTTGCGTTCCCGCGTCGCGGACCTGGACAACCACGCCATTTGGCTGGAAATTCCGCTCAACGAGAAAAAACGCAACCTGCACCGACCCCGGATCGGCGAGCAATACCGCATTGTCTATATCACACAGGATGGGGTCAAACATTCGTTTGATTCGACTGTGACCGGAATCAAGCAGGATACCGTTGCGATGTTTTCCGTCCGCAAGCCGAATCCCGAGGATATCTCGCGTGAACAGCGCCGCAGTTTTTTGCGTGTTGAAGCCCAACTGGAAATCGCCGTCCGATTCGGCGACAAATTCCGGTTTACCGCCATTACGGATGATGTGGGCGGGGGGGGCTTGAGCTTCCGGACCGATCGCAAATGGCCGCTTGTTCCCGGCACAGTGCTATCATGCTGGTTATTGTTGTCCTACCGGAACGGGAATATTGCCCATGCCAAATTTGAAGGAGAGATCGTCCGGGTCAAGCCGGTCGAACCGGATCATCATTTGATCATGGTCCGGTTCATCGAAATTCAGCCTGCCGAACAGCAGAAAATTATCCAATATTGCTTCGAACGCCAACTGGACATGCACAAAGGGTAGTCTACCGGCGCAGGGAGCTGCACATGGAGGGAAGCAAAGTTGCGCGCACTCAAGTCCCCGGCCAGCAGCGATGAATTTCCGGCTTGGGCGGCACGCCTGGAAACCGGTTTTCGCCGGATTGTCTGGTTATTGGCCGCATTGTTGCTCGTTGCGCAATTAGCGATGCAATCATCGGCAGTCAGGGAATGGTTGTCGCCTACCGATCGGATCGAAGGAAGCGCCTATCGAACGGGCTCCGGCCATTGATGCTGGAGCTTTTTTGCTTGGATCGTCCGGGTGTGATATAATTTTGTTGTCGCGCTGGCTGGGCCAGCCTGTTTTTGCTTCTTGCCCAAGCGTAACGTCGTCTAGGAGGATTATCGTTGTCCGAACAACTTGCGCGCATCAACATTGCGATCGATGGGCCGGCCGGTGCCGGCAAAAGTACAGTAGCCCGAATTGTCGCCAAAGAACTTCAATACATATATGTCGATACTGGAGCGATGTACCGCACGGTTGCATTGAAGGCAATGGATGCCGGCTTGTCGCCGGACAAAGCGGAAAAAGTTGCGGAATTGGCCGCCAGGCTTGATATCCGGCTCATTCCCGGAACAGAGGGACAACGGGTATGGGTTGACGGGGAAGATGTCAGTTCGCGCATCCGCTCCCTTGAAGTCAATCGCCAGGTTGCCCAATATGCCAAAATTGAAGGCGTGCGCAGCCGGATGGCCGAGTTGCAGCGCCAGATGGCTGAAAACAAAGGCATCGTCATGGATGGCCGGGACATCGGTACCCATGTGCTGCCCGATGCGGAACTGAAGATATTTCTGACCGCATCTTCCAGGGAACGGGCGCTCAGGCGGTTCAAGGAACTGGGGGCGCAACCGGGCATTACGCTGGAGCAACTGGAAGCGGAAATTGTCGAACGCGACCGGCAGGACAGCGAAAGGGAGGTTGCACCTTTGGTGCAGGCTGCCGATGCGCGGCTTGTGGATTCGACGGGACGGACTGCAGAAGACGTTGCCATGGAAATTGCCGAATGGGGAAAAGCCATCGCAAGAACCATTTCGGCGAAGGAGAAGTAAATTATGTTATACGCCATCAGCAGGTATATCGTCCGCTCCATCTATTGGCTGTTGTTCCGGTTTGAAGCGGAGGGCGTATCCAACATCCCGAAATCGGGGCCTGTCATTCTCTGCAGCAATCACAAGAGCAATCTGGACCCTTTCACATTGGGCGCACCCGTTCCCCGGAAAGTGCACTATATGGCCAAGGAAGAATTGTTCCGCATTCCGGTTGTCAATTCGGTCATTCGCGCTTTTGGCGCGTTTCCGGTCAAGCGTGGCGCCGTCAGCAAGGAATCGATCCGCACGGCCATCGAATTGCTGCAGAGCGGCAAGGTGATGGGGATCTTTCCGGAAGGCACACGCAACAAGACGCTGGGACCCGCCAAAAGGGGGGCGGTGACGATTGCGATCCGGTCGGGAGCAGTGGTCATTCCGGTCGCACTGATCGGTTCCTATCGCCCATTCCGGAAGATGCGTGCCATTTACGGTGCGCCGATCGACTTGAAACCCTATGCTGAGATCGGTACCCCTGAAAGCATGGAAGAAGCGACGCAACTGATCATGTCCAAAATCGGCGAAATGCTGGAAACCGGACGTCCGTCGACCTGACCGTCCATGCATGGTTCAGGTTGAAATCCATCATACTATAGGCATTATTTGGTTTATGCAGTTCAGTTCCAACAAAGCTGTTTCAATCGATTTAGACGCCGCATTGCGGGTTTAAATAAAGTAGGGGCAGAATTGAGGAGGTATTTTCATGTCTGAAGAAATCAAGGTTCAAGACAACGAGGTCAACGAGGGGGCTCAACCGGAAGCGGCAGCATCTGCCGTTGCCGGAGAACAAGCCGGAGAGGCTGCTGAATCGGTCGCACAGGATGCGATTGACAATCTCGTATCCCTGAAAAAAGGCGATATCGTCAAGGGGACAATTGTCAAGATTGAAGACAATCAGGCATATGTCAGCCTTGGTTATAAATATGAAGGCACCATTTCGTTGCGGGAATTGTCCAACGTACCGCTTGAAAATGCTGCCGATGCCGTCAAGGTCGGCCAGGAAGTCGAAGTCAAAGTCCTCAACATTGACGACGCCAAGGAAACGCTGACGCTGTCCAAGCGCCAGGTGGATACGCCCAGGGCTTGGGAAGCGCTGCAAAAGAAATTCGAAAACGGCGAAGTGTTTGAAGTCGTCGTATCCGATGTGGTCAAGGGCGGTCTTGTCGCAGACGTCGGCCTTCGCGGATTCATTCCGGCTTCCATGGTGGAACGCCATTTCGTCGAAGATTTCAGCAGCTACAAAGGCCGCACCCTCAGGGTAAAGGTCAAGGAACTGGATCGCGAAAACAATAAAGTGATCCTGTCCGCCAAAGACGTGCTGGAAGAAGAATACGAACAGCAGAAACAAAAAATCATGGCTTCGCTTGAAGTGGGACAGGTGCTGGAAGGTACCGTCCAGCGTCTGACACCGTTTGGCGCATTCGTTGACATTGGCGGCGTTGACGGCCTCGTACATGTATCCGAAATGGCTTGGCAGCATGTGGCGCATCCGGCGGACGTCGTTTCCGAAGGCGAAAAGGTCAAGGTGAAAGTGCTGAAGGTCGACCCGTCGATCGGCAAAATTTCACTGAGCATCAAGGCTGCGCAACCGGGACCGTGGGAAAAGGCTGTCGGCCAATTCCATACGGGCCAGATTGTCACCGGCGTCGTCAAGCGTCTCGTCAGCTTTGGCGCATTTGTCGAAATCGCGCCTGGCGTTGAAGGATTGGTGCACATTTCCCAAATTGCCCATCGCCATATCGCAACGCCGCATGAAGTGCTGAAGGAAGGACAGGAAGTGCAGGCGAAAGTACTGGACTTCAATCCTGCCGAAAAACGCGTTTCCCTGTCGATCAAGGAAACGGAAGAACCGCCTGCTCGTCCGGAGCGCCCGGCAAAAGCCGCCAAGGAATCGACCCATTTGCCGGAACCGGAAAGCATGAGCTTTACGCTGGCTGAAAAATTCGGCGACAAATTGAGTAAATTGAAATAACAATCGGATTGAGATGCCGCTTCTACCGTATCCGCTGATGTCGGCGGGCGGGAGGAAGCGGCTTTTTTTTGCGCATACTACCCGGAAAGGGGGTGGCCGGATGCCATTTGGATTGACTGCCTCTTCAATATGGTTGTCGGCTGCCATCCTCTGGGTGAGCGGCTGGAAGGATGAATTGGCGGGCGATTTGCCAAGGCGGGCGGTTGCAATATGGCTTGGTGCATGGCCGTTTTTGGCTTGGAGGATGTTTGCGATCGGGCCAAAAGCCGCAATTGGCGGTGCCGTCATCTGGGCGGTATTGGCCGCGGTCATCCTGTTATGGAAAATGTCGGACGACGAGCGCCGGATTGCGCTTTCCGCAGGTTTTTTCTGCTGCACGCTGGGTGTCATGGTCACCTATTTGCTGATGCCGCTCTTTTCCGGTGCCAGCGGAACGACGGTTGTTGCGGTTTCTGTCATCATCGGCTGGATCGCTTCTTTATGGGGAAAACGGGCATCTGTACAGATCGTCGCCGTGACGATGGCGACGATCATGCCGGAAATTTGGAAATGGGTTGCGCCGTTGGAAAATGAACGGGCATGGATCGGCTCCGGACAATGGATGGCCGCATGGTGGATCGGCATGGCGGCCGCCCGTCTGGCGACCTATTTGTACAATGCCGCCGCGCAAGTCCGGGCATTTGTCCGGAAGGAGTGAGCGACGCAGGCGGCCCCATTGCGTTGCGGGGGCGGAATCGTCCTGTTCGTTGGATTCGTTAGCCAACGGACTTTTTTTTTGCTATGATGGTGGATGGCAACGATTGGCTTACGTTTAAGGGAGTGACATTATGGCAAGACCCGTCATTGCAATCGTCGGACGGCCCAATGTGGGCAAATCGACGATCTTCAACCGCATCATCGGGGATCGGCTGGCAATCGTGGAAGACAAGCCCGGTGTTACGCGGGACCGGATATATGGCACTGGTGAATGGGCTGGCCGCTCGTTCAGCGTGATTGATACGGGCGGAATCGAGACGGGCGGAGAAGACAGCATGCTCCGGCTGATCCGCATGCAGGCGGAGCTGGCAATAGAAGAAGCCGATGTGATCATATTCATTGTGGATGCCAAAGCCGGCGTCACGAATGCCGATGAAGAAGTTTCCCAGATTTTGTACCGCTCCGGCAAACCGGTTGTGCTCGCGGTCAATAAAGTGGATAATCTGCAGCGGATGGAAGATATCTACGAATTTTACAGCCTGGGATTTGGCGATCCCATCGGGATATCCGGCGCTCATGGCACGGGGATCGGAGATTTGCTGGAAGCCGCTGTCTCCAGGTTGCCTGCCGGCAATGAACCGGAATACGAGGAAGATGTCATCAAGGTGGCGCTGATCGGGCGGCCCAATGTCGGAAAATCGTCGCTGGTCAACGCCATTCTTGGCGAAGAACGCGTAATCGTCAGCGATGTGGCAGGTACAACCCGTGACGCGATAGACACGCCATTCGAAAAAGACGGACAAAAATATGTCCTGATCGATACGGCAGGTATGCGCAAACGGGGCAAAGTGTACGAATCGACGGAGAAATACAGCGTCATGCGGGCCATGAAGGCCATCGAACGGGCGGATGTCGTGCTTGTCGTTCTCAATGGCGAAGAGGGCATTATCGAGCAAGACAAGCACATTGCGGGTTATGCGCACGAGAATGGGAAAGCTGCCGTATTCGTCGTCAACAAGTGGGATTTGGTCGAAAAAGACGACAAGACGATGCAGAAGTTCACCAATGCGATTCGCGATCATTTTCTCTTCATGTCATATGCACCGATCGTATTTTTGTCCGCCAAAACCAAAAGCCGCTTGTCCAAACTGCTGCCCGTCGTCAACCGGGTAGCCGAACAGCATGCGCTTCGCGTCCCGACACATCTGCTCAATGAAGTCATCGCCGACGCAGTTGCCGTCACCCCGCCGCCAACGGACAAAGGCCGGCGTCTGCGCATCAACTATGCGACACAGGTGGCGGTCAAGCCGCCGACCCTGCTGCTTTTCGTCAATGAGCCGGAGTTGATGCATTTTTCTTATGAGCGCTATTTGGAGAACAAGATTCGCGCCGCTTTCACGTTTGAGGGGACTCCGCTGCGCATTTATTCGCGGCGCAAATCGGATCAGGAATAGGGGAGAAACGTGTTGTTTGCATCCATCGCCGCCATTGCGGCAAGTTATTTGCTAGGTTCAATTTCATTCAGCATATTGGTCGCCCGGTGGCTCAAAAAAATCGATATCCGCCAGCATGGCAGCGGAAATGCGGGGGCAACGAACACATTGCGGGTGTTGGGCAAGGGGCCCGGCATTGCCGTATTTTTGCTGGATATTGCCAAAGGTATCCTGGCTGTCTGGATCGGACGGTGGGTTGGCGCCGATACGGCATCCTGGTTGCCGATCAGTTGCGGACTTGCTGCCATCGTGGGACACAATTGGCCGGTCTATTTTCGTTTCAAGGGCGGCAAGGGGATCGCCACGACGGTCGGTGTGATGGCGACGCTGGCTTTTGTGCCGGCATGCATCGGAGGTGCGATTGCGATTGCCGCGATTGCCCTGACCAGATACGTATCGGTCGGATCGTTGCTGTTTGCCGTAGCCCTGCCGGTGGCAATGGCGCTGGATGGCCATAATCCCTATGAGGTCGGGGGAGCGATCATTGTGGCTGCCCTAGCATTCCTTCGTCATCGCAGCAATATCGTCAAACTGGCGAAAGGTACCGAAAACAAGCTTGGGCAGCGGAAAGGAGAACCCCATGGATCGTAAACGGACGGCAGTCCTCGTTGCGGGCAGTTGGGGCACGGCTCTTGCCCGTGTACTTGCGGACAACGGCCATGAAGTCGTTTTGTGGACGCGCACTGCGGAGCAGGCGCATGAAATCAATACACGCCGGCGAAATTCCCGGTACTTGCCGGATGCCGAGCTTCCGGACGGCATCCGTGCGGTGCACCGGATCGAAGAGGCGTTGCAGGGTGCGGCATTGGTGCTGTTTGCAGCACCTTCCGCTGCGATGCGTGAGGTGGCGAGACTGGCCAGCAGGCATCTGGAACCGGAGGCACTCGTGGTGCATGCCACCAAAGGGTTTGAACGCGATACGCTGAAGCGGATGTCCACCGTTCTGGCGGAAGAATTGGGCCGTGGCCATGAACATATCGTTTGTTTGTCCGGGCCCAGCCATGCGGAAGAAGTGGCTTTGCGCCATCCGACGACCGTAGTCGTTGCTTCTCTCTGTGCGGAATGCGGCAAAGCTGCCCAGGATTTTTTCATGAACAATGCCTATTTCCGGGTATATACCAATCCGGATCTGCTGGGCGTCGAAATTTCCGGTGCCGTCAAAAACATCATTGCGCTTGGAGCAGGATTGTCCGATGGATTGGGTTTCGGGGATAATGCCAAAGCCGCGCTGATCACCCGGGGCCTGGCCGAAATCGCCCGACTGGGCATGGCCATGGGCGCGAATCCGCTGACATTTGTCGGATTGGCCGGGGTAGGCGATCTCGTCGCCACCTGTACAAGCCGGCACAGCCGCAATTGGCGCGCGGGTTCCATGTTAGCGCAGGGTTTGTCGCTGGAGGAAGTGCTGGCGCGGATGGGAATGGTTGTCGAAGGCGTGAGAACGACGGAATCCGCCTATGCCCTGGCCCGTCAATATCAGGTTGAAATGCCGATTACCGAACAGTTGCATGCCGTACTGTTTGAAGGAAAGTCGTCCAGGCAAGCGGTTCTGGATCTCATGGCACGCGACAAGACGCACGAAAACAACGCACTGATTTCCGCTGATCACCACAAGTAAATCCGGGTAAAACCCTGCCCACACCAATCCGGTCGGCCTGGCATAACTTATCCATGCATGGGATTTCCTTTGCAGTTCGCGCTTGGCATCCCGTTTTGGGGCTTGCGTCCGAAGGAGGGAAAGCATGGATAAAGATCTGTCCAGGGAAATTCTTGGCGCCGTCAACAAAAAAACGGGGAAAAAGTTGACCGAAGGAGCCATCAAAAAAATTGCCAGCGGCGTTACGGCAGATACGCTCAACAATGAGGCGCAATTGCGCGCACTGATCCGGCAGGTATCGCAGTTGGCCGGAGTCCCGGTCTCGGAAGAGACAACCCGTGAAATCATCAAGGCAGTCAAACAAAGCGGCATGAACATGAGCCATCTGGAAGGCTTGATGAAATCGATGATCAAACCGAATTGAAACATGGAGCTTGCGTCCAAGCGCAAGCTCTTTTTTTTGTCACAATACTCCCCGGATGGTATAATATGAAGCGTTTTGAGAGTCATGGGCGGGAGGTTGCAGCAATTGCCTGATATTGATCCGATGACAAAAATGTGGATATCGTTCATTGGGATTGGATTGATGATTCTGGCGGCGGTTGTCATCATGTTCGCGCGCCAGAAAACCAAGGGCTGGATAAGGGCCGTTCTTTCCTTTATCGCATTTGTTCTTTTGTTGTTTGGTTTCGCGTATGGCCTGATTTCGATTGTATAGCCCGCACCTGGCGCCGGGGCATCGACAGCACCGGGTGTTGGGATTTGACTACGCTTTAGATCATGGGGGTTAACAGCATGGCTGCATCTGCATATCCGGCCGAAGCCATTGGGGAACTAGCCCGGCTCTTGGATGCTTGCGGCGCGAGATGGGTGATCGGGGGCAGCACCGGGCTGGCGCTCAGAGGCGCGTCGCTTGATCGGGCTCCTCGTGACATTGACATTTATGCGGATGAAGAGGATGCATCGCGGATTCATGCGAGATTGGCGAGCTACAAGCAGGACGAACCCCGATATAGTGAAACGGATCGTTACAAGTCCATTTTGTCCCATTATGCCATCGGAGGCGCTGTCGTCGAACTTGTCGGCAATTTCCGCATTTGCTCGGCTGGTTCCCGCTATCATACGGAAGTCGGGCAGATGTTGCATCCGGCCGGAGACGATTGTCAGGTGCCGGGTGGCAGGGTTCGGTTAGTGCCGTTAGGACATGAACTGATTTTCAATGTTTTGCGGGAACGTCATGATCGCTGCCAATTGATCGGCGAATGGATTCGCCGGCAGCCAACGCATCATTTGCCTCCCTTGCGCTCCTTGCTGGCGAGAAATGCTTTGACACAAGCGGCGATTGGGCAGATCGCCCATGCCGTGAACTTGTCGGTGCCGGAACTTTTGGCATCTCCTTCCGGGCCCGGTTTATCCATGGAAGGGAATTGAGCGTCCTTATGCCCAAAATAACTTTTTTGCCGGACGGCATTTCACTGGATGTGCATGCCGGAACGACACTGCTGGATGCGGCCGGAAAAGCCCGCGTTGCGGTGCGGACCCGTTGTGGCGGGCAGGCGTCATGTCTGATGTGCAAGGTGCATGTAAAGCCGGATCAGCCCGCTGCGCTGCAGCAGCCAACAGCCAGAGAACAGCGCAAACTCGGCTTGTTGCCATCAGAAGGCATCAGGCTGGCATGCCAGGCACGCATTGTCGCAGATGTCACGGTCCATGTGCCGGAAGATCCGTTGAAGGCGGCAATCCGAAAAAAATTGGAAGATCAAAACAGGGAGAGAGACCAGCTGTGGTAACCAATCGAATCGGCCGCATTGTCATACTCGCAGCCATCGCAGCTTTGCTGTTGCTGATTTCCGGCTGTCTGTATCCGTCCGATCATACGCCGGGCAATCGTGTTTCTGTTCGCAATTCCGTATTGGCGGTCCAGGATGCGGTGGAACGTTATCGCGAATCGACCGGCTTGTTGCCGATCCAGAATGCGGATGCGTCGGTACCCGAATTTGAAAAGTTCAAGGTCGATTTCGGCAAATTGCAACGGATGGGGTACATGGAAAGCATTCCGAAGCTCGCATTCGAAAATGGCGGCGGCTATTTGTTCATCGTGATCGACGAAGAGCGCAATCCGACCGTAAAATTGCTTGATTTGGCCGTGCATCAGACGATTGCTTCCGTGCAAAAGAAAGTGGATGCGTACCGGAGCAGCGGCGGCGACCCTGGCGGTACCGAAGCGTATCCGGGATTTCGTTATCTGGATTTTGCCAAGCTTGGCATGTCGCAACCCGAAATTCGAAGCATGTATTCCCAACGGCCGCTGGAATTGATGATAAGTGACGCGGGACGGGTATACGCCGATTATGGGATCGATATTGCGGAGGCGTTGGAAAAATCGGAAGCTCCACCGAATGCGGACGAAGATTTGCGCTATCGTCTCGTGCAAGCATCAGATTTTGTTCCCGTCGTATCGCCAGTCTACAAATGGGTGGACGACAGTCCGCAGGCACAGGTCGAAACGACAGGCTGACACTTTTCCATTTTGACGAAGAGGGATGATTCCCCAAACCAATGATTGGTGTTTTGGGGCGTCCCTCTTTTTTGTTTGCGGATCGAATTTTGGCGGTTCTGTTCAATCCCGGCAGACCTGCTGTTGCAGGGGCGCGCGGGGCGGAATGAGACGAAGCTGATTGCTTCAGGAGGTTATAAGTGCAGGAAACTGATCATATGTTGATTGGAGAATCAACGGAATTGCCCGGTTTGTCAATGCATCGGCTTCGAATGCCAATCCGGCTTTGAAGCCGATATGAAGTAATGGCAAGCGGCAATCCGCGGAACGATGGCCCCCAAGAGCGAATGCCGGAATGGGGTGGCACAGGCATATTCCGGGTGTGCTCGCATACAATGATAGCAGTCCAAGATCGTGTACGAGTTCCGTCGCGCTGGCGGTGCGCGTTCGTTTCTGCGAATACGATGGGAGGGGAAACTTAGTGGAAAAAGTGGATATTTTCAAAGATATTGCTGAGCGTACAGGCGGCGATATCTATCTTGGGGTCGTTGGCGCCGTCCGGACTGGCAAATCGACCTTTATCAAACGTTTCATGGAAACCATCGTGCTGCCAAACATCACTCATGAAGCCGATCGGGTTCGCGCTACAGACGAATTGCCGCAAAGCGCTGCGGGCCGTACCATCATGACCACAGAACCGAAGTTTGTGCCCAACAATGCGGTGCAAATCCGTGTAGCCGAAGGGCTAGAAGTTAATGTCCGGCTTGTCGACTGTGTCGGCTATACGGTGGAAGGCGCCAAAGGCTTCGAAGATGAAAGCGGGCCGAGGATGATTTCGACGCCCTGGTTCGAGGAGCCGATTCCGTTTCAGGAAGCTGCCGAAATCGGCACGCGCAAAGTCATCCAGGAACATTCAACGCTTGGCGTCGTCGTGACGACCGACGGAACCATTTCCGAAATCCCGAGGAGTGCTTATGTTGAGGCGGAAGAACGGGTCGTCAACGAGCTGAAGGAAGTGGGCAAACCATTCGTACTGGTGGTGAACTCCACCAGACCCAAAAGCGAAGAAGCGCTCGCGTTGCGCAATGAACTTGCGGCCAAATATGATATTCCGGTCATGACATTGTCTGCGGCAACCATGAGCGAAGAGGAAGTTATCGGCGTCTTGCGTGAAGTGCTGTATGAATTCCCGGTGCATGAGGTCAATGTCAATTTGCCAAGTTGGGTCATGGTTTTGAACGAGGGGCATTGGCTCCGCTCCAGTTTTGAAAACTCTGTCCGGGAGACGGTTCAGGATATCCGCAGATTGCGCGATGTGGATCGTGTCGTCAACCAGTTCATGGAGTACGAATTTATTGCGCGTGCCGGATTGAGCGGCATTAATATGGGGCAAGGTGTGGCGGAAATCGACCTCTATGCGCCGGATGAACTGTTTGACCGCATCCTGGTGGAAATCGTCGGCACGGAAATTCGCGGCAAAGACCATCTGCTGCAATTGATGCAGGAATTCGCCCATGCCAAACGCGAATATGACCGCTTTGCCGAAGCGCTCGAGATGGTCAAAACGACCGGTTACGGCATTGCGGCTCCGACGCTCAAAGAGATGGTACTGGATGAACCCGAACTGATTCGCCAGGGCTCGCGGTTTGGCGTGCGCCTGAAGGCAACGGCCCCGTCCATCCATATGATTCGTGTGGATGTCGAATCCGAATTTGCGCCGATTATCGGAACCGAGAAACAAAGCGAAGATCTCGTGCGCTATCTCATGCAGGATTTTGAACGGGATCCGATCAAAATTTGGGAGTCCGATATTTTTGGCCGGTCGCTGCATTCGATCGTACGCGAAGGTATCCAGGGCAAAATTGCGATGATGCCGGACAATGCCCGATACAAGCTGCAGGAAACGTTGGGCCGGATCATCAACGAAGGTTCGGGCGGATTGATTGCGATTATTTTGTAAGCCGGCAAGTAAGCTAAAATAAGCTAAAGAACCGTCCCATCGGTCTGGTTGACCATGGAGACGGTTTTTTGCCAGTTGTGCGCTTGCAGGGTTGCAGGACATGTCCATCCTTTGTTGTTTTGGACATAAATGTCCGTCAGAACAGGTCCGGACCATTTTTTGCAAATATTACGGTCAAAAATGTCCGTTAGCTCCCAATTCAAACAAAAATCATGCAAAATTCGATTCTTGTGGTCACGGATGTCCATTGTAACTGGAACTTTCGAAAAAAGTGTGCCTAATGGACATCAATGACCGCATCAGGCAGGAAACTTCATTATAGGGATCATGTTGGTCCCTGCGCCCGCCGTCACATCATCCATTTGAACGGAAAAAAAAGCGCGATCAAGCACGCGGCTTGAATCGCCGGGCTGCGGACGTGTATAATTTCAGTTGAAACGGATAAACAGATACTAGCCATGTATTGATTTTTGGGAGGTGAAGTGCCATGAACAAAACAGAACTGATCGCCAAAGTGGCAGAAGTGACCGAGCTGTCCAAAAAGGATGCCACCAAGGCTGTAGACGCCGTATTTGACATCATTGCCGAAGCGCTGCAAAACGGCGAAAAAGTGCAGCTTGTCGGTTTCGGCAATTTCGAAGTGCGCGAACGTTCCGCCCGCAAAGGCCGCAATCCGCAAACCGGAGAAGAAATCGAAATTGCTGCCGGGAAAATTCCCGCATTCAAACCGGGCAAGGCGCTTAAAGAAGGCATCAAATAATTTCAACAATTTCGTGAAAATCGGAATGGTTGGGGTTGCGAAAAAGTTTGAGCCTGTGCTATACTCAATCGGTGCCCACATGGCGCCATCGAGACGTAGCGCAATCTGGTAGCGCGCACCCTTGGGGTGGGTGAGGTTGCAGGTTCAAATCCTGTCGTCTCGACCATAACCATCAACCTAACGAAGACGATCCGCCTGTGATCGTCTTCTTCCATGAAGTGCGTCTGCGCAATCCGCTCTGAAAGATCGGGAGCATATCGTTCATGATGGATGAAAGGGAGGCCGGCCCATGGATGCAAATCAGGGGGACTATATCGTTGTCAAGGCCAAGGACAGTGGTGTACAGGTCATCGGTCTGACACGCGGCATGGACACCAAGTTTCACCATACAGAGAAACTGGATCGCGGGGAAGTGCTCATCGCCCAGTTTACCGAGCACACTTCCGCAATCAAGGTCCGCGGCAAAGCAATCATCATGACGAAGTATGGTTCTGTAGATACGGATACATAGATCCGGCATCATCTCCCGGCAAGGGGGATATTGCGGCAGTACGGGGCATCCGGCCGGGCTGAAAACTCGCGTTTTCGGCCCGGCATTTTTTGCGCCACCGGCATATCAAATCATGCAGGATGCAATCGTGCAGGCATAGGCAGCCGGATTGTTTTGTACAATGGGTAAAGAACGTTTGCAACGGATTCCGGTGGAACAAAAGGTGAGTATAATGTCCTATGCCCGAATGAGTGTCACCATCCTGGCGACCGGTTTGGCTGCCATCTTGCTGCTGGGGCGGTTGGCCGAACTGGAGCCGCATCTGGGGTCGCTTCGTCATGATGTGCTGGCGATGTCGCCTCGCCATTCGATGCTGTCGGCTGCCAATTTGCCGGACATCCTGACTGCGATGCAGTTGCAACACCGATTGATCGGTGCAAAGTGGGAGCAGGCAAAGCTGACCGTGGATCTGGCGCTTGATCCGGATTTGCGGGATGCAGCCGCATTGTGGCGGGATCTGGCCGAATTGCTGCGCATATCGTTTCAGGAACACGACAATGTGCAACAGTTGCTTTTCCGGGTATACTTGATCGAAGGAGGAAATCGTACGTTATGCTTTTATGGCGATCCGCGCAAATCGGACTGGACTCATCCCGAACTGGCCGCGCTGGTGGATTCGGAAGCGGATGGCGCCGCATGGGAACCGTTCCGCAAACGGATTCGGCTGTCGATCACGCCGGCCGGCAAGCGGTGGCTGTCACAGGTTTAGCAAATTCATGAATCTTCTTGTGCCTTAATGTTGCATGTGCATTGATATGATATAATAAGGGAATGTGGATGATTCGCTCGCGAAAACGCGAAATTGAAGGCCGTTGTTCGGAGGATGAAGCATGGCGCGATACCGGATAGGGCAGTTGGCCCAAAAATATATGGATTATGACATGATTACGCAACATACGGACTTGCCTGAATTTCCCGACGGTCGAATTCGGCTGCTTCATGCCGTACTTGGACAGCAACCGGCAGTTGCCGGAAACAAGGAACTGTTTTCGCTGGTGACTTCATTGGTACAAATGGGGCTGGATACGCACGATATGGTCGAAAATGAGACTCCGGGCAACAAGCTTGGCACCATCGGCATGCGTGCCCAGCAGCTCAAGGTGCTTGCCGGAGATTATTTCAGCAGCCGGTTTTATCATCTGCTGTCCCAGGCAGGGCACATTGACGCCATACGCCGGCTGAGCGAAGCCATCTGTGAATTGAACCGGATCAAGATGAATGGCTACGCCAAAATGAAGCAGCTGCAATTGAGCGCTGAAGAATATTTGCGGTACGGAGCGGAAATCAAATCCGGACTTTTTCTCTCGTTTACGGCATTCATGCAAGGGCTGTATGCCCGCTTGTGGCCGGAACTGGTGGAGCGTTTCTGCCGTTGCGAAGTATTGCTCCAGGAATTGAAAAACGCCGAGCGTGCAGACAAGTTGGCCGGCAGCTGGATTTTTTGGCACATCATGCATGAAGGAACAGAGGACGACCGGCGCCAACTGACCATGGATCGGGAAGTTGACAACGGATTGCTGCGGCATTTCATCGAAAAATACGGTGTCATCGAGAAACTGGGCAGCCAGCTTCGGCAATCTGCGATGCAACTGCGGGAACTGGTCGCGCGGATTCCCTCGGACAAGTTGATGCGGGAGCTGCAAAGCTTGACGGAGCCGTTTCTGGTCGTGTCGGGACCGCAGCCTGCAACAGCGCTGAAGGAGTTGGGTTGACCGGATGGATTCGAGATTGACAACAAAAGAACATGTGCATGAAGTTTTTGAAAGCATCGCTCCCCAATACGACCGCATGAACGATATTCTCAGCTTTCGCCGGCACAAAGCCTGGCGCAAGTTTACGATGCGGAAAATGGATGTCAAACCGGGACAGTCGTCGCTTGATCTGTGCTGCGGCACGGCGGATTGGACCATTGCACTGGCGCAGGCCAGCCAATACGGGGAAACGGTTGGGCTGGATTTCAGCCGCAACATGTTGAAGATTGGACAAGCCAAGATCGACAGGCTGGGCTTGACCGACCGGATTCGGCTGGTCGAAGGCAATGCCATGTCGCTTCCTTTTGCCGACAATACGTTTGATTTCGTAACGATCGGTTTCGGTTTGCGCAACGTGCCGGATATCGATCAGGTGCTGCGCGAGATGAGAAGAGTCGCCAAACCCGGCGGCAAAATCGTTTGCCTGGAACTTTCCAAGCCAACATGGCAGCCCTTCAAGGGCCTTTATTATTTCTATTTTGAGAAAATCTTGCCGCTCATCGGCAAATGGCTGGCCCAAAAATACGAACAATACCGGTGGCTGCCCGAGTCGCTCACCGTGTTCCCGGATATGCAGGCTTTGGCCGAACGCTTTCGTGCAAACGGGTTGCAGCATGTACAAGTCTACCCGCTGACCGGTGGCGTGGCGGCACTGCACATCGGAACGAAGGGGGCCGAACAACAGTGATCCGAAAAATCCGCATTTTTCTGGAAATGATCAAGTTCGAACATACCATTTTCGCCTTGCCGTTTGCGTTTGTCGGCACCATCCTGGGCGCAGTGACAGAAGAGTCCCGTTTGCCCAGCTGGGCGGAAATCGGCTGGGTGCTGGTGGCGATGGTTGGTGCACGCAGCGCAGCAATGGGCTTGAACCGCCTGATCGACAAGGCGATTGACGCGAAAAATCCCCGAACGGCCTTGCGCGCTTTGCCGGCTGGATTGCTGAAATCCGGGGAAGTGCTGGTCTTCATCATTTTGTCGTTTGGCTTGCTGTTTTGGGCGGCTTCACAGCTGAATGCACTGGCGATGAAATTGCTGCCGATTGCCGTATTCATGACTGTATTTTATTCCTACACCAAACGTTTTACGTGGCTTTGCCACGTGATACTGGGGCTGACGATCGGTCTGGCGCCGCTTGGCGGCTGGGTCGCCGTGACAGGCACCGTAACACTGCCCTCTTTGATTCTGTATTTGACGGTAGCGTTATGGATTGCCGGATTTGACATCATCTACGCCTGCCAGGACGTCGATTTCGACCGCAAGGAAGGATTGCATTCCATCCCGGTCCGCTTTGGCATCGCGGGAGGATTGAGAATCGCCAAGCTGTTCCATGCCTTGACGGCAGTCGGATTTGCCCTGCTGCTGCCATGGACGGAACTTGGCTGGTGGTACATCGCGGGCATCATTGTGGCCGTCATGTTGCTCTTCTATGAACACCGGCTGGTCAAGCCGAACGACCTCAGCAAGCTGAACGCCGCATTTTTTACGATGAACGGCGTGCTGAGTGCGGTGGTGTTCCTGTTTACGTTTATTGATCTTGTGGTGTTTCGGTCATGGTAACGCAGGCGAACCTGTCAACGCACCCCGGCGCCAATCCGCAGCGCTGGATTGTCGGCATGACGGGGGCCAGCGGGGCCGTTTACGGTGTGACGTTGTGCCGTCAACTGCTCGCTCTGGGATTCGAAGTTCATCTGGTCATCAGTGATGCGGGCTGGCGGGTATTGCAGACGGAATTGCGATGGAACGCGGCCAGAAGACAGGAGGCGCTTGCGTCGGCATTTGGCGGGGCGGTGGCCGAGGGACGGCTTGTCTATCATCCGCTAGCAGATATCGGCGCTACGATTGCCAGCGGTTCATTTCAATGTTGCGGCATGGTCGTCATTCCTTGTTCCATGGGCACGCTGTCTGCCATCGCGCATGGCACTTCGCACAATTTGCTGACCCGGGCAGCCGATGTCACGCTGAAAGAAGGTCGTCCGCTGATCGTTGTGCCCAGGGAAACGCCGCTGAGCGCCATTCACCTGGAAAACATGCTGAAATTGGCCAGGCTGGGCGCAAGGGTGATACCCGCCATGCCCGCTTTCTACCACGGACCGCAGACATTGGACGACATGATCCGCTTCATGGTTGGCAAAGTGCTGGACAACATGGGCATTGCCAACAATCTTTACAACAGATGGGGAGAATCCGATGGATGACGTAGCTGCTCGACCACTTCGCATAGGACGCATCGATTATACGAATGTGTGGCCCGTCGTTCATCATTTTGATCCGACCGGCTTGCAGTTTCCGGCCGAACAGGTATCCGCGCTGCCGTCCGCGCTCAACCGGATGCTGGCGGAAGGCGAAATTGACCTGTCTTCGATTTCATCGTATGCTTTCGGCAAATCGTGTGATGCCTATTATTTACTGCCGAATTTGTCGGTGAGCGCCCTGGGACGCGTACAGTCGATATTGCTGGTGCTCAAATCGCCGATGACGGAAGTGCTTCGCGGCACCATTGCGCTGACGACGGCTTCGGCAACCTCGGTCAATTTGCTGAAAATCATCATGAACAAGTTTTATGGCGGAAACCCGGTATACCAAGATGCCGAACCGGACCTGGAACAAATGCTGGCGCATGCGGACGCGGCATTGTTGATTGGCGATCACGCCATTCGCGCTTCCTGGATGAATCGCGGGTATCAGGTGATCGATTTGGGTGAAGTATGGTACCTGTGGACGGGTCACTGGATGACGTATGCGCTGTGGGCGGTTCGCCGGGAGACGGCGGATGCCAGACCGGAAGCCGTGCGCAGCGTCTATGAGGCACTGGTGCAGAGCAAGCGGATGACGGCACGCCACATGAAGCCCGTGATCGAAAAAGCCATGCGGCAGATTGGCGGAACGCGATCATACTGGCAGCAATATTTTGGAAAAACGATCCATTACGATTTCGGTCCGGCGCAGTTGGCGGGACTGACCCTTTATTTTCGCTATCTGCGCGAACTCGGACTCATTGATCGTGAACCCGAATTGACCGAATGGCCGGGCATACGTGACACATCTGCTCGTGCCGGCAACGGAGGAGAAAGGAGGCGCAGGGCGTGAACTTGAGTTTGATGCAAGTTTATGCGAGTTTGAAGCCCGAACTGCAATCGATAGAAAATGCGATGACCCGTGCCGTCTCCTCGGACTTGCCTCTGCTCAGTGAAACTTCTCAACATCTGCTGAAGGCGGGCGGAAAGCGGATTCGCCCCGTTTTTGTGTTGTTGGCCGGCAAATTCGGCAATTATTCGCTGGAAGCGCTGGAGAAAGTCGCGGTTTCGCTGGAATTGATCCACATGGCCACGCTTGTGCATGATGATGTCATAGATGACGCGGACACGCGCCGCGGGCAGCCGACGGTGAAATCCAAATGGGATAACCGGATGGCGATGTATACGGGAGATTACATCTATGCCAAGGCGCTCACGGTCATAACGGAACTGGCCAATCCGCGCATGCATCAAATTTTGTCCCATGCCATGGTGCAGATGTGCATCGGGGAAATGGAGCAGATTCGCGATTTTTTCAATGTCGAACAGAATGTCAGACGTTATCTGCTGCGGATTCGCCGCAAAACGGCACTTCTGATTGCCATCAGTTGCCAGTTGGGCGCGATTGCCGCGGAAGCCGAACCGGCCGTCGATGCGGCATTGTACCGATTCGGCTACAATGTGGGCATGGTTTTTCAGATCACCGATGATCTGCTGGACCTGTGCGGAACCGAAAAGCAGATCGGCAAACCGCCAGGCAACGATTTGCGGCAGGGCAACATCACGCTCCCCGTGCTGTATGCGTTGGAAGACGATTCGGTTCGCGAATCGCTGCTTTCGGAAATCACGGCTATTCGCGACAGCAACGGCCAGGCGGATTCCACGAAAGCGGTGCAACTCGTTCGATCTAGCAAGGGAATCGCGGCTGCCGAGCGCATGGCGGACCGGTATTTGGCCAAGGCTTTGCGTGCGCTGGAAGGACTTCCGGACATTCCGGTCAAAAAAAACCTGGCGGAAATTGCGCATTTTGTGGCGCATCGAAGTTATTAACAGGCTGCGATTGTGATAAGATGAGGTTGAACGGTACATCCCGTTTCCGGAAGCAACTACATAATGGTCCTTCAAAAGGAGAGAGCATATGGAACGCACGTATTTGATGATCAAGCCGGATGGCGTTCAGCGCGGGTTGATCGGAGAAATCGTTGGCCGTTTTGAACGCAAGGGATTGAAGCTGATTGGCGCCAAGCTGATGCAGGTGCCGCTTGAACTGGCGGAGCGCCATTATGCGGAGCACAAAGGCAAAGATTTTTACGAGTCTTTGCTGCAGTTCATCACTTCCGGCCCCGTGTTTGCGATGGTCTGGGAAGGTGATGATGCGGTAGCGCATGCCCGGGCCCTTATCGGCAAGACCAATTCGCTGGAGGCCGCACCCGGTACGATCCGCAGCGATTTTGCGATGCATACCCGATTCAATTTGATTCATGGTGCCGATTCGGTTGAAAATGCCGAACGCGAAATCGCCATCTTTTTCAGGGAAGATGAGCTGGTTACATACGACAAGGCAATCCAGGTCTGGATTTGAGCGAAGGAGATTCGCAAATGTACGACCTGACGAAATCAAACGCAAAATGGACGGAAGATGAAGATTTTGCGCAGTTTGCGGCAAAAATTCGCGAGTCTACATCCATTGATTTGACCCAATACAAGGAAAACCAGATGCGTCGCCGCTTGACGACCTTGCGGATGAAGCACGGATTCACGACATTCGCCAAGTATTACGAGGCTTTGATGAACGATGCCCGGCTTCGCCATGAATTTCTTGACCGGATGACCATCAATGTCTCGGAATTTTGGCGCAATCCGAACCGCTGGGAATTGCTCAGGGAACGGTTTTTGGGACCGATGGCGGCTTCGGGCGCCCGCCTGCATATCTGGAGTGCGGCATGTTCGACGGGGGAAGAGCCGTATACGATCGCGATGTTGCTGGACGCTTTGCAAGTGCTGGATCGGACAAGCCTGCTTGCGACCGACATTGACGAGAATGTGCTGGCCAAAGCCAAAGAAGCCGTATACACCGACCGATCCATGCGGGATGTGCCGCCCGGCTTCAAGTCAAAATATTTTATCCGCGATGGAAACAATTACCGGATTGTGGACAAACTGCGTAGAGCGGTCCGGTTTCAGAAGCACAATTTGCTGCTGGACCCGTTCCCGGAGAAATATGATTTGATTGTATGCCGCAACGTGATGATCTATTTTACGGAAGAAGCCAAGGTTGGTCTGTACCACAAATTTGCAAGGGCACTCAAGCCCGGCGGCATTTTGTTTGTCGGAAGCACGGAGCAGATCTTCAATCCCGGCCAATATGGACTCGAGGCGGCGGAAACGTTTTTCTACCGCCGCATCGCAAGCCATGCATGAGAAAGCAATGTGCTTGAAATAATAGACATCATTCATATGGATTGTCATGTGTGTGCGATGCGGGGCGGGACAAAAATCGCGAATGCGGAGGAGATCATGGACAAACGCAAAGTCATAGCCGCTTATCGGAGTGGACAGATTTCCCTGCAGGAGTGCGCACAGATTTTGGGGGTTGACAACATGCAATGGATCGACCTGATCCGGGAGACCGACATCCCCGCCAGCCGGCAAAGCGCGAAGCAGTCCGTCCGATTGTGACGGACTCTTTTCTTGTCAAACGCTTTAACGCTGTAATATACTGTATGGAACAAATCATTTTTTTCGGTATTGGAGAGAGACAAGGGAGGAACCGGAGTGAGCTTACGCTATCTGACTGCAGGTGAGACGCACGGCCCGCAGCTCACGGCGATTATTGAGGGATTGCCCAGCAATCTGGAGCTGGATCTGGATGCGCTGAATTTTCAATTGCAACGGAGACAGAAAGGACATGGCCGCGGCCGGCGCATGCAAATCGAGACCGATACCGCCGAAATTGTCGGCGGCATTCGTCATGGACGCACGACGGGTGCGCCGGTGGCCATTGTTGTGGAGAACAAGGACTGGAAACATTGGACGACCGTCATGAACGCCTGGCCTATTGAAGGCGGAGACGAAGCCAAGCGCCGTGTCCATCGTCCCCGTCCGGGACATGCGGATCTGAATGGCGGCCTGAAATATAATTTGAAAGATTTGCGCAACGTGCTGGAGCGTTCCAGTGCGCGTGAGACGGCCGCCCGGGTGGCGGTGGGTGCCGTGGCGCGCCAATTGCTGGAGAAGTTTGGCATCAAGGTGGCGGGTTACGTCGTATCGATCAATGACGTCGTGGCCAAACGACCGGATTTGCCGATTGACGAGCTGATCCGCATTACGGAAGCTTCTCCCGTCAGGGTAGCCGACCCGGAAGCGGAGAAACGCATGATCGAACTGATTGACAAAACAAAAGCGGAAGGCGATTCGATCGGCGGCATCGTTGAATGCATCGTCGAAGGTGTACCAGTCGGTCTGGGCAGTCATGTCCAATGGGACCGCAAACTGGATGGACGGATTGCGCAGGCGGTTGTTTCGATCAACGCATTCAAGGGCGTGGAAATCGGCATCGGGTTTGAAGCCGGGCGCCGTCCGGGTTCGCAGGTGCACGACCCCATCCTGTACAACGAAGAGAAAGGTTTTCACCGTGCATCGAACAACGCGGGCGGGATCGAGGGCGGCATGACCAACGGAGAGCCGATCATTGTGCGGGGGGTCATGAAGCCGATTCCGACTTTGTACAAGCCGCTGCCGAGCGTCGATATCGATACGAAGGAGCCGTTTACGGCCCAGGTGGAGCGTTCGGACGCATGCGCGGTGCCGGCTGCCAGCGTCGTCATGGAACACGTTGTCGCATGGGAAGTGGCACGGGCATTCCTGGAGAAATTCGGGGGCGACTCGATGGAGGAAATCCAGGCGAATCTGGCCAATTACAAGCGCCAGATCGCGGAATACTGATGGAGGCTGACGGGCGAATGATTGAAGTGTCAGCGGAACATGGTGGTTTGCGGACGTTGCAGGTCGAATTGGGGGATCGTTCCTATCCGATCTGGATTGGCACCGGCTTGCTCCGGCAGTCGGGTGCCATATTTGCCGAGCGCGGATTTTCCGTCAAATCCCCGATTCTCCTCGTGACCGACGAGGCGATCGCGGAACGATACGCGCCGGTGGTGGAATCTTCGTTGCGTGCTGCCGGATTTGCGGTCGCGCGTGCAGTCGTGCCGTCAGGAGAAAATTCCAAATCGCTGGCGGTATTCGAGGAACTGATTACGGCGGCACTGCAAGCCGGACTTGACCGGAAATCGGCAATCATTGCGCTGGGCGGCGGTGTCGTCGGAGATTTGGCGGGGTTTGTTGCGGCCAGCTACATGCGCGGTGTCAAGTTTGTGCAGATGCCGACCACCATATTGGCACATGACAGCAGCGTTGGCGGCAAGGTGGCCGTCAACCATCGGCTCGCGAAAAATATCATCGGCGCCTTCCATCAGCCCGAATTTGTCCTTTATGATATGGACACGCTGCAATCGTTGCCATTACGGGAAGTGAGAGCCGGTCTGTCGGAAGTCATCAAACACGGTTTGATCTGGAATGCCGATTTTGTGGAGTGGTGCGACAGGCAGGCAGACAAGCTGTTGTCTCTTGATCCGGATGCTCTGGGATACGCGTTGTTTGAAGGCTGCAAAGTGAAAGCGGCTGTTGTTTCCCGGGACGAGCGGGAGAACGATCTGCGCGCCATATTGAATTTGGGCCATACAATTGGACATGCGCTGGAGGCCGTTGCGGGTTATGGCCAGTTGCTGCATGGCGAAGCCATTTCGATTGGCATGGTTGGCGCTGCCAAGCTGGCCGGAAGGTTCGGTTACGCTTCTGCCATCGAGGAAGAGACTGAACGCATTCTCCGTAAGTTCGGATTGCCCGTACGGATTCCTGCCGGTATCGACCTGGAAGCCGTCATGCGCGCGATGCAGCATGACAAGAAATTTGCAGAAGGCAAAATGGTGTTCATTGTGCCGACAGCGATCGGCAAAGTGGAAATTCGCAAAGACGTACCTGTGGATTGGGTCAGACAAATCATCGAACAACTTCGGGAGGAGAACGTACAAGGATGAAAACGAGGGGAATTCGTGGCGCCATTACGGTTGAAGCCAATGAGGAAAAGCTGATCTTGGATGCGACAATCTCCCTGCTGGACGAGATTGTAAGGCAGAATCAAGTCGTCCCCGAGGACATTGCCTGTGTATGGGTTACGGTCACGCAGGATCTGGATGCCACGTTTCCCGCTCGCGCCATCCGCCAGATGCCCGGCTGGGAGTTGGTTCCATTGATGTGTTCGCTGGAAATTCCCGTCAAGGGCAGTCTTGAACGTTGCGTCCGGCTAATGGTGCTGGTCAACACGGAGGCATCGCAAGCGGATATTCGCCATGTCTACATGGGTGGCGCAAAAGCGCTGCGTCCGGATTTGTCGGGCAAATAAGCGTTGAACCTGCGGAATTCGTACATACGGGCCGCCTGCAGGAGGTTTGATGCGTGCTGCAAGCGCAACAATGCGCTTGCAGCGGCGTCCGGGGCAGACTGGTATTAGCCAGTGGTCCTGCGTACCGGATTGATTGACGAACAACGGCAAACCTGATATAGTTAGTGTCATTAGACAGCGCGGAACGGTCGGCCGGAGGGACGATCACTTACGCGAACGTCGAGTTGAGCAGAGCCTAGCCGAGCAGAGTTGAGGAGCCGTAATCAATTGGTTTCATGTGTCCCGCAAACGGTAGGGGCAATGGCATGTATCCGGTTGATCAGACGGCATTCATGGGAGCGCGCCATTGCGCACCTGATGGATACCTTAATACGACTGCGGGCATCTCTGCGAGAACAGAGATGTTTTTTATTGACCAGAAATGGGTTGGGAAACAGAGAGGAGTGTATAGCGGTGGATCGAGAAGAATTGCAACAAGTGATCAAGCTGGCCGGCACGTACAATGTCATCCCGATTGTTCGCAAACTGTTGGCCGATACGGAAACCCCGATCCGGGTATTTCAGCAGTTCAGTCGCGACAGGCGCGCATTTTTGCTGGAAAGCGTGGAGGGTGGCGCAAAATGGGCCCGCTATTCTTTCATCGGCACGGATCCGTTTTTAATCATGCGGCTGAAACGGGGAGAAATGACATTCGAGCAGGCGGGTCAGATCGAAACGGTGTTCACGGATGACCCGATCCGGCTGATTCGTGAAAAACTGCGCAGGTACCGGAGTCCGGCGCTTCCGGAATTGCCTCCGTTTACAGGAGGCGCCATCGGATTTTTCGGTTACGATTTGCTGCAATATTATGAAAAGCGGCTGCCCAAACATCGCAACGATGACATGAACATGGACGACATGCATTTCATGTTTTGTGACAAGGTGATCGTATTCGACCATTTGAAACAGCAAGTCCTGGTCGTGGGCAACGTGCATGTAGCGGAAGGCGCATCGGATGCCGATATTGAAGCGGCATACCTAACTGCCATCGGGGGGATTGAGCAACTGATCCACCGGCTTCGGCAACCGGCTCCGCTGGCTGTACAGGGGGGAGCGGTGCCGCAAGATCCGGATTTGGGCACGATCCACTCCAATCTGACGAAAGAGCAGTTTATCGCCAACGTCGAGCAGGCCAAAGCATATATCCGGGCCGGTGACATTTTTCAGGTTGTGCTGTCCCAGCGGTTCCATATCGAAACGACTGTCGATCCGCTGCATGTCTACCGCGTCCTTCGGACGATGAATCCTTCTCCGTACATGTATTGCTTGAAACTGGGCGACGAGACGATTGTCGGCACATCACCGGAAGCCCTCGTCAAGGTGGCCGACGGTAAACTGGAGACGCGGCCGATCGCGGGCACGAGGCCGCGCGGCGCTACGCCGGAGGAAGACGAGAGGCTGGAACGCGAATTGCTCGCTGACGAGAAGGAACGGGCCGAACATGTGATGCTCGTGGATCTGGGTCGCAACGATTTGGGACGCGTATCCGAATTCGGCACCGTAAAGTGCGACAGTTACATGCAAATCGAACGCTATTCCCATGTGATGCATATCGTGTCCAACGTCGTGGGCCAGCTTCGCAAGGACAAGGACTTTTTTGATGCGTTTCTGTCCTGTCTGCCCGCCGGAACGGTTTCGGGCGCACCCAAAATCAGGGCCATGGAAATCATCGCGGAACTCGAAAATGAAGCGAGGGGCGCATACGCGGGTGCCATCGGCTATTTGGGCTTTTCGGGCAACCTCAATACCTGCATCACGATCCGGACGATCATTTTCAAGGACGGCAAAGCCTATGTGCAAGCCGGAGCCGGCATCGTGTGGGATTCCGTTCCGGAAAAAGAATACGAAGAGACCGTCAACAAGGCCAAAGGGATGCTCAAGGCGATACGAGCTGCGGAAGCGGCTTTTCCGAACCTTGTGGCGACGGTCGATCGGCGGACCAATCTGGACTACGATTGATGGAACGATACGGATGCGAACAATCTAATATGAAGTTTGAGAGGAGAATTTGCATGCAGCATCAAGCCGGACTACAGCAAACGGATTATTCGATTCGCCAGGGACTGGCAGCGATCGCGGCAGGCCAAAACCTGACCAGGGAGCAAGCTTATGCCGTGATGACTTCCATCATGAGCGGAGAAGCGACACCGGCCCAAATCGGCGGCATCATGATCGGCTTGCGGATGAAAGGCGAAACGGTGGACGAAATTACCGGTTTTGCGCAAGCGATGCGCGCACATGCCACTCATGTCGCAACAGAGCAGCAAGATTTGCTGGATACGTGCGGTACGGGCGGTTCGGGCATCCACAAATTCAACATTTCCACCGCTTCCGCGATTATTGCGGCTGCTGCAGGCGCGCGTGTCGCCAAGCACGGCAACCGGGCCATGTCAGGAAAGGCGGGAAGTGCCGATGTGCTCGAAGCGCTGGGCGTCAATATCCATTTGACGGCCGAACAGGCGGCAACATGCCTTGCACGTGAAAACATCTGCTTCATGTTTGCGCAATTGTATCATCCCGCCCTCAAACATGCGGCCGGACCCCGTCGCGAACTGGGGGTGCGCACGATTTTCAACATGCTGGGGCCGCTCGCCAACCCGGCCAACGCCGACCGCCAGTTGATCGGTTTGTATGACCGCTCCCGTACGCCTGTTGTCGCCGAGGTGCTCGCCCGTCTGGGCCTGCGTCGGGCGATGGTCGTCGGCAGCCACGACGGGCTGGATGAAATCAGCTTGTCCGCACCGACGCAGGTTTCGGAATTGATCGGCAACGAAGTGAAAACATACGATATCACGCCCGAGGATCTCGGATTGGCCACGGTGCCGCTGGATGCCATTCAGGGCGGAGATGCCGCGGCAAATGCAGAAATCATCCGGCGGATCTTCAGCGGCGAGCGCAGCGCCTATCGCGACGTCGTGCTTGCGAATGCGGGGGCCTGCATTTATGTGGCCGGCCGGGCGGATTCGCTCCGGGAGGGTGTCAGCGTCGCAGCCGAAATGATCGATTCCGGCAAAGCCGAACAAAAATTGCGGCAATGGATTGCTACGACAGGGGAATTGAGCCATGTTTCTTGATCGCATCGTCGCCACCAAACAACTGGAAGTCGAACGGTTGAAACAGGAATTGCCGATTGGCAAGGCTGAAAAAGCCATTTCCGAATTGCCTCCCTGCAGAGGATTCGAACGGGCATTGCGCCATCGGCGCAGGACGGTTGGCCTGATCGCCGAAGTGAAAAAAGCAAGCCCGTCCAAAGGACTGATCCGTCCCGATTTTGACCCGGCCAATCTGGCCCGTTCCTATGAACAGGCTGGAACGGACTGCATCTCCGTCTTGACGGACGTTGAATATTTTCAGGGCAGCAATGCCTATTTGCAACAAGTCCGCGATGCGGTGGCGGTGCCGTTGCTGCGCAAGGACTTCACCATCGACGAGCGCCAAATCTATGAAGCGAGACTGATCGGTGCCGATGCGATATTGTTGATCGCTGCGATTCTGACTCCCGCACAGTTGCGGACATTCCACGAACTGGCCAGGCAAATCGGCCTGGACGTGCTGGTGGAGGTTCACGACCGTACCGAGCTGGAGACGGTACTGGAGATGAGCAAGGCAACATTGATCGGTGTGAACAATCGCAATTTGCGCACATTCGAAACGGATTTGCGGGTGACGGAGGAACTGATCGGGCTCATGCCGCAGGACGTGGTAGCCGTCAGCGAAAGTGCCATCTCCACGCCGGATGATGTGGAATTCGTGCGCAGGGCCGGTGCGCAGGCGGTGCTGGTGGGCGAACATTTCATGCGGCAGCCGGATCCCGGCGAAGCGGTCAATCGGTTGCTGGGACCTGCCGGGGAAGCGGGCGCATACCAATGAATCCGGTCGTCCCCAAAACGTTCGTCAAAATTTGCGGTTTGAAAAATGCGCAAACGGTTCGCGCCATGGCGGGATTGCCCGTCGATTTGATCGGGCTTGTGTTTGCGCCCAGCAAGCGGCAGGTCTCACCGGCGGAAGCGGCGGAAATCGCTGCAGAAGCGCGGGCTGTCGCGATGGGCGGCGGACGGCCTCCCAGAGTTGTGGGCGTGTTCGTCAATCCGACGATGGAGTTGCTCGCCCGTACGCTGGCGGAAGCACCGCTTGATGTCGTGCAGTTGCATGGTGCGGAAACGCCCGCGTTTTGCAGGCAAGTTGGCGACACTTTCGGCGTGGAAGTGTGGCGGGTGCTGTCCATTGAGGAAAACGATCTGGCAAACTTGCAGGAAAACGGCCGGGAAAACCGTCTGGTAACTGGCGGTGATGACACCGGGGTGGACAGCGGCACGGCTGGCGCCAGGTTGAACGCCGGTCTGGAGGATGCGCTTGCCCGACTCTCCGCCTATCAAGGCGCCGTATCCACAATCCTGCTCGATACAGCGGGGGGCGGGACCGGACGCACGTTCCGGTGGGAACGGATTCCTCCCTATCTGGAAGCTGCGCATCGCCTCGGCATGAAGCTGTTTGTTGCGGGCGGGCTGACGCCGGACAATGTGTCGGCGCTGATCACGTCATACCATCCGGATGGCGTGGACATTTCCAGCGGCGTAGAAACAGATGGCGTCAAAGATATCGATAAAATCGCGTCATTCGCGGAAAGGGTGTACCGATCATGACTCAAGTGCCGGATCAGTATGGCCGATTTGGCCCGTTCGGCGGTAAATATGTGCCGGAAACGCTGATGAACGCGTTGATCGAGCTGGAGCAGGCTTACCTGCGATACAGGGATGACCCGGCGTTTACGGAGGAAGTCCGCTATTTGCTCAAGCAATATTCCGGACGTCCGACGCCGCTCTATTATGCGGAAAGGCTCACCAAACATGTTGGCGGAGCCAAAATCTACCTGAAACGCGAAGATCTGAACCATACCGGCGCCCACAAAATCAACAACACGATCGGACAGGCGGCACTGGCCAGAAGAATGGGCAAGAAAAAAGTGATCGCAGAAACCGGAGCCGGGCAACACGGCGTTGCGTCTGCGACCGTGGCGGCGCTGATGGGACTGGAATGCAAGGTGTTCATGGGCGAAGAGGATACGAAACGGCAACAGCTCAACGTATTTCGCATGAAGCTGCTTGGCGCGGAAGTTGTGCCTGTCCAGTCCGGCACGCGCACGCTGAAAGATGCGTGCAACGAAGCGTTGCGATACTGGGTCAGTCATGTTGACGATACGTATTACATTCTCGGTTCCGCTACCGGGCCGCATCCGTATCCGATGATGGTTCGTGATTTCCAGCGGATCATCGGAATCGAAGCGCGCGAACAGATTCTCGAAGCGGAAGGGCGGCTGCCGGATGTGGTCATTGCGGCGGTGGGCGGCGGCAGCAATGCGATCGGCATCTTCCATCCTTTTCTCGAAGATGCGTCTGTCCGGCTCATCGGCGTTGAAGCGGCCGGACGGGGCATTGATACCGATGCGCATGCGGCAACGATGACCAAAGGGCGTCCGGGCGTATTTCAGGGCTCGTTGAGTTATGTGCTTCAGGATGAGGAAGGCCAGGTGCTGCCTGCGCATTCCATTTCCGCCGGACTGGACTATCCCGGTATCGGGCCGGAGCATGCCTACTTGAAGGAAATTGCACGTGCTTCATATGTTCCGATTACGGATGCGGAAGCGCTGGATGCGCTGAAGCTGCTGTCGCGTACAGAAGGTATCATCCCGGCGCTGGAATCGGCGCATGCGATCGCGCAATCGCTCAAGACGGCCTGGGAAATGAAACCGGACGAAATTGTCATCGTCAACCTGTCCGGCCGTGGCGACAAGGATGTGGAGTCGATTATGCAATACGAATCCCAAGGAGGCGCAGACGCATGAGCGGACAAGCGGTTTCCAACGCGATTGACGCGGTTTTTGCACGATTGAAACGGTTTGGCGAAACGGCGCTCATTCCGTTTATGACCATGGGCGATCCCGATCTGGAGACGTCAATCGCCCTCATTCAGGCGGCCGAGGAAGCAGGTGCCCACATGATTGAATTGGGGGTCCCCTATTCCGATCCGCTTGCGGACGGTCCCGTCATCCAGCGCGCCTCGGAACGAGCGCTGCGCAACCGGATCAAGCTGGCCGATTGCATCGAGGTGGCCTCCCGCGCGCGTGCGCGCGGCGTCACGATGCCATTCATTCTGTTTACGTATTATAATCCGGCACTTCAAATGGGTTTGGCCCGTTTCTTCGAAAAGCTGAAGGAACACGGCATCAGCGGTGTCATCATCCCTGATTTGCCGATGGAAGAAGACGGCGAAGCCCGGGCGCTTGCCGCGCAAAACGGCATCCATCTCATCCCGCTCGTCGCTCCGACGTCAGAGTCCCGCGTGGAGCAAATTGCTTCTCGTGCCGGCGGATTCGTCTATTGCGTTTCATCTTTGGGCGTGACAGGTGTACGCCAATCGTTCCACGAAGACATCGAGTCGTTTTTGGCAGCGGTGCGCAAGGCTGCAAGCGTCCCGATCTGCGTCGGTTTTGGCATCTCTTCCCGGCAGCAGGCGGAGCAACTTTCCGCCCAATGTGACGGGGTCATCATCGGCAGCGCCATTGTGCGGAAAATCGAAGAAGTATTGCCTCTTTTGACTTCGGACAGCAAGTCGCAGCAAACCGAAGGTGTTGCGGCGGTGCGCGCATTCATTGCCGGTTTGAAACCGCGCGTCCGCCAATCATGAGACACCCTGCATTTTTGTATCTGTACATGCTGGATTGGATGTGTCAAAATAAAAAATCATGACCCCTACGGAGCGCTGGAGCTCCGTTTTCCATTGATTAAACACAGGAGGATTGCGCACATGCAGCCAAAGCCGAATATCGTAAATCTGCCCGTCTACCAGCCAGGCAAGCCCATCGAGGACGTGAAAAGGGAATTGGGACTGACGGAAGTGATCAAACTCGCTTCCAATGAAAATCCGTACGGCGCTTCCCCCAAAGCCAAGGAAGCGATGCTTCGCGAACTGGACAACATCAGCATCTATCCGGATGGTGCCGCCGTTGCCCTGACCGAAGCGATTGCGCGCCACCACGGTGTCAATCATAATCAAATCATTTTCGGAGCGGGTTCGGACGAGATCATCCTGCTTATCGCCCGCGCCTTTTTGCGCCCCGGTGACGAAACGGTCATGGCGGATGCGACGTTCCCGCAATACCGGCACAACGCCGCGATCGAAAATGCCGTCATCATTGAAGTTCCGCTGCGCGATGGCACGCACGATTTGCCGGCCATGCTGGCCAGGATCACCGACAAGACGCGTGTCGTCTGGGTGTGCAATCCAAACAATCCGACCGGCACGATCGTCACGAAAACGGAACTGGAATCGTTTTTGGCAGCCGTTCCCGCTTCCGTCCTGGTGGTATTGGATGAAGCGTATTGCGAATATATCGACGATCCGGACTATCCGGACGGACTTGCGCTTTTGAAACGCCATCCCAATGTGGTTGTGCTGCGCACGTTTTCCAAAATATACGGGTTGGCATCGCTGCGGATCGGTTACGGGATCGGCATGCCCGACGTCATTCGCGCCATCAACCAGGTCCGGGAACCGTTCAACACATCGCGTTTCGGACAGGCGGCGGCGCTGGCGGCCCTGGAAGATCAGGCGTTTGTCGAGTCTTGCCGCAAGGCGAACAAGGAAGGGCTGCGTACGCTGAAAGCGGCGTTCGACCGGCTCGGACTTCCCTCTTTTCCGGCATATGGCAACTTCATCATGGTCGATGTCGGCCGTCCTTCGTCCGAAGTGTTTGAAGCCTTGCTTCGCAAGGGCGTGATCGTGCGGGGCGGACATCGCGGATACCCGAATCATGTCCGGATCACGGTGGGCACGCCGGAGCAAAATGCGCAAGTGATTGCGGCATTGGAAGCCGTGCTCCAGGAAACCAAGGTGTGATGAAATGAGCGGACCAAGCAGTGGTTTTGTTGCGTCCGGACCGATTCGCATCGCGATATTCGGCGTCGGGCTGATCGGAGGGTCGCTGGCCCTCTGTTTCAAAGGCAAGCCGGGCGTTACGGTGGTCGGCCATTCGGTCAATCCGGCATCCGTCGAAAAATATTTGCAGCGCGGTGTCGTGGACGAAGCCACGACATCCATCGCCGAGGCGGCGAAAGACGCTGATTTCCTGTTTTTGTGCGTACCCGTCGGGCGACTGTCTTCCTATATTGATGAATTGAACCGGTTGGCACTGAAACCCGGCTGCATCGTAACGGATGTAGGCAGCACCAAGGTTTCGGTTGTCCGGGACGGGGAAAAATTGAATGCGCGCGGAGCCGCATTCGTCGGTGGCCATCCGATGGCGGGGTCGGAAAGATCCGGCGTGGAAGCGGCAAACGCCATGCTGTTCGAAAATGCATATTACGTGTTGACGCCGGGAGAACGGACGCCGCCGGAAGCAGTGGAAAAGCTGGAGAAGCTGCTGCACTTGACCCGGGCGCATATCGTCAAGATGGACCCGGTGCTGCACGATGACATCGTTGGGGCGATCAGCCATTTGCCGCACCTGATCGCGGTTGGACTGGTCAACCAGATTGCGGGTTACAACGAATCCAATCCCCTGTACGCCAGTCTTGCGGCAGGCGGTTTCAGGGACATCACGCGAATCGCCAGCAGCGATCCGCTGATTTGGCGCGACATTTTGCTGAACAACAAAAACGTCATCCTGAAGCTGATGGATGACTGGCAGAAGGAAATGACAGCTTTCCGGAACATGCTGGAGACCGAAGACGGAGAAGCCATCGCCAATGCGTTCCGGCAAGCGGGAAGCTTCCGCAACAGCCTGCCGGAAAGACGCAAGGGCATGATCTCCTCCTTGCATGAATGCTACATCGACGTGCCCGACCATCCGGGCATCATCGGCAAAATCGCGACAGAGCTGGGACAGGCCAGCATCAATATCAGCAACCTCCAGATTGTCGAAAGCAGGGAAGACGTTCCGGGCATCATGCGTCTTTCGTTCCGGGAGCAAGAGGACAAAGACAGGGCGGTGGCTTTGCTGCAATCTTTGTCGTATACCGTACACCACTGATCCGGTTGCGGATGAACCGGTGGAGCCGATGGAACATGCGCACGGCGGACGGCGAAGTGTCGCTGTGCGCACCTTCAAACTGCTCCTATGAAAACGCTTATTGACAAAATGAAAACGTATACATTATAATCAAGACACAGTATGGTTTCTCTCCACTCCTATCCAATCTATGCACGCTGTGCAGCCACCCGAAACAGGTGGTTTTTTTTTTTTTTTTTTTTTTTGGCCGAAATTGCCACGAATTTAAGAAAGATTTAAGCGTTGTACGAATGGATATTGTGTTACAATATTAAAAGCATTATGTAAAAATATGGTTTCATCTGGTGCAACTGTACAAGTTGCGCAACTTTTTGATTCAGGGTCGGTATATACAGGATAGAATCCGACCTGCGAACGTAATCCCTGTTTGGGGAGGGTCGCTGAGCATGATGACCGATTCTCAGTTGATTCGGGAAATCAAGGACGGCAATGTCGAGATGTATGCCGTTTTAATGAATCGATACCAAAAAAAAATATTGGCATTCATTTATCATATGTTGAAAAGCGCAAAGATGGAATTGATGGCAGAAGACCTGTGTGCGGAGTCATTTTACAAAGCCTATCGAAGTTTGCATTCATTCCGCGAAGTCGAAGCCTCCTTTTCCACCTGGCTGTATACGATTGCGAGAAATACGGTCTTGAGTGAACTGCGCAAACAGAAAGCCGCCCAGGTTTCGTTGGACGATTTGGTGTACATACCGGCCGCTCCGGAAGAAGCGGGTCCCGAAATGAGCTTGCTCCGCGGCGAGAAGACGATGCTTGTGCGGGAAGCGATCAACAAATTGCCGGAGAAACAGCGATCGGCATTGATTTTGCGGGAGTATGAAGGATTGGATTATCAGGAAATCGCAAATATACTGGATCAAACGGTAAGCTCCGTCAAATCGTTGTTGTTTCGGGCCAGGGCCAGTGTTAAGGCACAATTGGAATCGTACTTCAACGATGCGGCTTTGATGAAGGAGTACGAGGAGATGAAAATGCCATGAGATGCGAAGAAGCTGCGGAATGGTTTGGCGTCTATCGGGATTTGCCCGAGCTGTCGCCTGAACGTCTCGCGCTGGAAGCCCATATTGCGGGATGTTCGGCATGTGAAGAACAATTCCGGCTATGGGAGGAAAGCACCGAGTTGATCCGCCAGCTGCCGCTATTGGATGATGCGGAGCTGGATGAGACGACTTCCCGCATGAGCCGGGATGTCATGAGCCGGATATATGCCGAGCAATCCTGGTTTATGCCGACCGTACGCAAAACCTATGCGTTTACGAATGCATTCCGCATGAAAATTGCCTTTTTGCTGGCAACGTTGTTGGCCGTATTCGGCGCTGCATTTCTGTATACGGCCTGGAACCGTTTTTCCGGCGGCGACAGATCCACGGGTGTCATGGAAGCGGCCAACGCTTTTGCGATCGACGGCAATTCCGGCATCCAGACGGTACTGGTGCCCGTGGCCAGCCTGAGCGATCCGATCATCTTGACGGTTTCTCCCAGCATGCCGGAATATTGGGTGGCGCTCTCCCTGATCGGAATGATCATGATACTGCTCATCCTGAACTGGTTTTCGAGGGTGCGCGCATGACGGATTCCCCAACAATCATCGGATGGATCCGGCATGGCGAAACAGACTGGAATCGCCTGGGCAAAATCCAGGGCGTGATGGACATTCCGCTGAACGCCACAGGCATCAGGCAGGCGGAACTGCTTGCGGAACGGCTGGCCCGCGATGCTGCGTATCGCTGGCAAGGGATCGTGTGCAGTGATCTGAAACGGGCAGTGGAAACGGCCGAGATCATCGCAAGGCGACTGGAAATTCCCGTCCATCGTGACAGCCGGCTCCGGGAACGATCCTTTGGCGATGCGGAAGGAACGACCCAGAAGGAACGTCTGTTGCGTTGGGGGGAACATTGGCGGCAGCGCATCCCGAATGTGGAAACCGACGCGCAGTTGCTGGACAGGGGACTTCCCTTCGTTCGTGAGCACATGGAGCGCTACGCGGGGCAATCGTGGCTCGTCGTCACCCATGGCAGTTTTCTGGCGGTGATGCTGCAAGCGATGTGTCCCCATCTGGACGACAAGCATCTGGGCAACGTTTCGCTGACTGTGCTGGAAAATGCGGGAGGCGAATGGACACCGCTCATCCACAATTGTTCTTTGCATTTGAGTCAGATGTAATTTTAGGGACAAAAGAGCACCGATCAGGATGGCATGAAGCCGATTGGACGGGTTGGCAAGACCCGGCGATCGGCTTTTTTTTGCCTTGTTGGCGATTATCGGGACATGGCATGGGTAATACTGGAAATAAAACCGTCCGCAAAGTGGGGAATCCGGATGAATTTGGCGGATATGCTCTGTTATGCCGATATTGAACAGTTATCGCGCATTGCCAGAACCTACAACTGTGCTGACCAGACACATTCGAAAAACGAGCTCATCCAGTCCATTTTGTCAGCCATTTACCGGCGGAGCGAAATGGAAAACCGGATTGACCAAATGAACAGCGAGGATATGAGACTGCTCAACACGCTGCTGTTTGAAAACCGCACTGCCTACAGCCTGGAAGAACTGAGGGCCAAAGCGGCCGGTACGGCGGCAGCAGGATCGTTGACGGGGTTGTCGGAAAACGGGATGCCGCCGGCACCGTCCGTTCAGGTTGCTGACGATCTTTCCCTTGAAACCGACGCCAGAGGTGGTGCCCCAAAGGCCAAAACCGGAAAAAGAGGCAAGCGCCAGGCCAAATCGGCCGATTCGGCCGAAACCCGGACCAAACCGGAAAGTCCGGCAGACAGGGCACGGCAATCGATCAACAAATTCAAGCAATACGGTTGGTTGTTCAACGGATTTTCACAGCAGACGCGCAATCTCTACCAGGTGCCGGACGACATCAAGCGTTCACTGCGCGAGACGCTTGAACGCAGATACAAACCGCTATTGGTGGAGCGGGAAGAACCGCCGGTCTACCGGGACGAACATACATTGCTGCTGGATGATTTGGCGACGTTTGTCCGCTATGTCCGCGATCATGACGTGCTGCTGGCATTGGACGGCACCATTTACAAGCGGCAATTGGGCCAATTGCTGGCGCTGATGTCGGTTTACGAGGAGGTGCCGGACAAATCCGCAGGCTGGCGGTTCGGTTATGGCAGGAAGTTCCGCGATTTTCCGGACCGGTTTTCGTTTTTGTACGATTTTGCCTGCCACAAGGGGCTGGTGTTCGAACAGCCTGACCGGCTGGTCGTCACGGAAGCGGGCAGGGAAGTGGCGGCAGGGGCAATGCCGTTTGAGATCGGCGACATGTATCGTTATTGGCTCCGTCTGTACAGGGGACCGATTCCGAACATTTCCGTATTGGCGCAATGGGTATGCCGGCTTTGCCGGCATTGGACCACCGCCGATTCCCTGTTTGGGGTGCTCAAGCCGTTGATTCGTCCCTATTTTTTCGATTCCGAGCGTGACATTCTGGATAAGCGCGTGCTGGCGATGCTGATGCATCTGGGCTTGATCCGTTCCGGTGCGACGCAGCGTGATGAGCTTGTCATTCAGACATCCACGCTGGGAAAAAGGATCGTTACCGGCTGAATGCACCCCTGGCATCTCGCGTGATCCTGCGGGTACATCATGATTGCACGCAAAAAAAGCCGTAGACAGGGCGAGCACAAGGTCCAATCGGGTCGATGGGGAATATGCTTTTAACAAGCCGGATTTTTTGGAGGTGCAACGAATGGACAAAATGAAAGTCGCTTATGAAACCATGCTGGGGTTGGCGGCCGAATTGGTCCTGGACGAAGCGCTGCGCAAATACCGGGCTGACACGATCTACAAGGCGATTGATGAAGCGCTCGTCCAGGGGGATTCCGACAAATTCAAAAAACTGACCGATGAATTGAAATCGCTTGATTGCTGAGTACATGATTTTGAAGCGGCGGCGCATTGGCGGAATTCGGCGGGACCGTCCGGTTGACCGGACGGTTCTTTGTCGTCTAGGATGGAGAAGTCGAAGTCATAATCGGTTGTAAAGGATGAAGCGCAGATGAAATTTAGCGAACTGGATGCGACATCATGGCCGGCGCTGGCACCGTATCTGGATACCTGCCTGCTGCCCGTAACCGGACTGGCAGGCGCGGAGTCACCCGACGAGATGACGGAACGGGTGGCGGCCGCCGGCGCATGGCTCAGCCCGATCGAACGCGATTTCAAGGGGCGGACGGTCACATTGCCCGCCTACCATTATTATGATGGAAGCGATCGGGCGCTTCAGGAATTGACCCGGATGTGCGGGCTGTTTCGCCAATCCGGTTTCCGCTTTGTCGTGCTCGTAACCGGTGTGGCCGGATTGCTGCCGGATCTTGCTGAAGCGGACCTGATTTTGCAGCCGCTTCAACCAGGCGAACAGCCGGAAGCAGGCGCGCTGCGGCAAGCGATAACCGACATGTGGAAAGGCGCAGCGCCGGCAACAGGCAGCTTTCGCCAAATTGGACAGGCCCAGGGTGAATAGAATGGCGGACGATGGCAAATCATAGACAGGGCACAAGGTGAATTGTGACAATTTGAGAACAATTTGACCTGAAGCAACAGCATGCCCTAGCATTCTGGACCTGCCAATTCTTGACGCTCCATAAGGCGTGGGCTATTATATTTATGTCCTTGTTATCAGAAGGAATCAGTCCGTTTGAGACGCGAGTTTGATTGGCGAGGGGGGTTGAATGAATGGACCATAAGGAGCAGCAAGAAACCGTGCATAAGCCGGTCAAGCGGAAAGAGATGACGCGTCGACAGTTTCTGTCTTATACGCTCGGCGGAGCGGGAGCGTTCATGGTTGGCGGCGTTGCTCTGCCCATGATCCGTTTTGCCGTTGATCCATTGTTGCAGCCGAAACAGGAAGGAACTTTTGTGAAAGTCATCGAAGAAAGCAAAGTGACCACCGAGCCACAGCAGGTTGATTTCAAAGTCCATCAAGTCGATGGATGGTATGAAAGCGATCCGAAGATGCAAGCATGGGTGGCCAGGGACGAATCGGGCAACATTTATGCGCTTTCGCCGGTTTGCAAACATCTGGGCTGTCTGGTCAGCTGGGGTTCGAAAGAACATCCGGACCAGTTCCATTGTCCTTGCCACGGCGCCAGATATGCAAAAAACGGCAAACAGATCGTCGTTGCGCCGAAGCCGCTTGATGAGTACGAAGTGAAAGTTAAAAATGGTTGGGTCTATCTGGGCTCGCTGATTGCGAACCAGCACGCGAAGTAGAGGGAGGGCGTTTCGTCTCATGTTAAAAGGCATGTATAACTGGATCGACGAACGTCTGGACATAACGCCGATGTGGAGAGACATCGCCGATCACGAAGTGCCCGAGCACGTCAATCCGGCGCATCACTTTTCCGCATTCGTCTACTGCTTCGGCGGATTGACGTTCTTCATCACGGTAATACAAATTTTGTCGGGGATGTTTTTGACCATGTATTATGTTCCCGACATTATCAATGCATACTATAGTGTCGATTATCTCCAGCATCAGGTTGCGTTCGGCGCCATCGTGCGCGGCATGCACCACTGGGGAGCCAGCTTGGTTATCGTCATGATGTTCCTGCATACGTTGCGGGTGTTCTTCACCGGTTCCTACAAGGCGCCGCGTGAAATGAACTGGGTTGTCGGAATGCTGATTTTCTTCGTTATGCTGGGGCTCGGCTTTACGGGCTATTTGCTCCCTTGGGATAACAAAGCATACTTTGCCACGAAAGTCGGTCTTGAAATTGCCGGCGCAGTGCCTTATCTGGGCGACTACATCAAAATTTTGCTGAACGGTGGCACAATTGTCGGCGCCCAAACGTTGACGCGATTCTTTGCGATTCACGTCTTTTTCCTGCCAGGCGCGCTGCTGACGCTGCTTGCCGCTCACTTCTACATGATACGCAAACAGGGCATTTCGGGGCCGCTTTAATAGAGAGGAGTGGCAATATTTTCCGATGGCACATAAACATGATCCAAATGAAAAAATCGTATACGTAGGCGACTCGCGTGTCCGCAAACGCGATCGCAAACCGGTTTATCCGCCGGATTACAGCGCCTATCCGGGCAAGTCGGAGGCGTTCATTCCGAACTTTTTGCTCAAGGAATGGATGGTAGGCGTCGTCGTATTGGTCGGTTTTCTGGTTCTTGTCATGTCCCACCCGGCTCCGCTGGGTTATCCGGCCGATCCGCTCAACGGGTCCTTCATTCCGATGCCCGACTGGTACTTCCTGTTCCTGTACCAGTTGCTCAAATATCCTTATACGTCCGGTGATTATGTTTCATTCGGCGTAATCTGCATGTCGGGTTTGCCGTTCATCGCCTTGCTGCTTGCGCCGTTTCTGGATACGGGCAAGGAACGCCGTTTTTATCGTCGTCCGATCGCTTCTTCGCTCATGCTGCTGTCCCTTGTCGCCATATTCTATCTGACTTGGGTATCCTGGGATCATTACCAGCATGAACTCGAAGAAAACGGAATCGTACCCGAACATATCGAACGGCAGATCAAAGCCCAAGAAGCCGTTGAAAAAGGATTGCCCAGACCGATACCGGGCAAGGAAACGGTACCTGCTTTGGTTGCGGAAGACGATCCGGCATTCCAGATCGCCCAGGCGCAATGCATCGGCTGTCACGGCACCGATCTGGAAGGCGGCGTTGGTCCGATGCTTCGGGGCATCGGGGACAAAATGACCAAAGAAGAACTGGCAGAGGTTATCGCCCATGGCAAGGGCACCGGCATGCCGCCATTCGAAGGCGTATTGTCCGATCAGGAAATTGATCAAATTGCGACTTGGCTGGCACTTCAAAAAACCGGGTCGCCTGAATAAATGGATCGGGGATTGGCCCGATGCAATGAAGAACAAAAGCGGCACTTTGGTGCCGCTTCTTCTTTATGGATGCCTGGTGAAAGTTGGTCTGTCGACAGGCTGTTGCGGCAGAAAAAGGAGGGGTTGCGGTTGCGCCTTGCGGCATGGTTGTCTCGGGAATCCCTGCTGCATCCGAAGTTGCTGACATTGATGATGTTGATCTACATTCCCGGCACGATTTATGGATATTATTGGTACAAACAACAATTGATTAACACCTGGCAAGATCAGCCTCATTGGCTGATTGTCTTTGTGCCGGACAGTCCCACCGCATCTTTGTGGTTCGCCCTGGCGATGCTCTGGTTGTGGATCAAGCCTGGTCAGACGCTTCGGGCAGACGTGCGCGGCTTGCGTCATGTGATCGAAGCGCTGGGGGTCGTGACTTCCGTCAAATATGGTGTCTGGGCTACCGTCATCATTCTTGCCGGCTATTCCCAGGGCACACCGCTCGATTGGGCTTCCTGGATGCTTATGACCGGGCATACCGCAATGGCGGCATGCGCACTGATTTATACGCGGTTTTTCCATTTTGGGCCGGGTGCACTGGCGGTGGCGGCACTCTGGACATTCCTGAATGATACGATGGATTATTCGTTTGGCGTTTTTCCCTACTTGCCAAGCACACTGTACGACGACTTGACAGCGATTTGCCTGTTTACGTTTGCTCTGACGGCATGCAGTATTGCGGCAACAGCCGTTGCCCGTTTCAAATTTGCATCCGACCGCTAGCGTGCAACATGGTTTTGCCAGGCTTGTTCTAAATGTGGACATCCCCTCATACCTATTGGGCAGGAGGGGATGAATGTGTTCGGGAGATCGTTTGCGCTTGGGGCGATGGCCGTCATCTTGGGCATCGGCTTGCCGTTTATGGCGATGGCCGCTGCCGCACCGGAAAGGAAGCCTGACAGGCAACAGGTCATGTCCGGCAAGGCGCAAGCGGACGCGCGGTCCTTTTTAGGGGCGGCGGAAGATTTGTACGAAGCTGTCCTGGAGGGAGACCCGTCAAGCGTGCTTCGGCACGTGCAATTGACCGAACAGCGGCTGCGTTCGCTATCGATGGAAGAAATCGCATCGGCCGAAGGAATTGAAGCTTTGGCGCGCAGCGTTGCCCGCATGAAGCGGGCAGTAGCCAATGTCAAAGGTAACATGGCTGAATGGTCCGACACGGCTGCGGAAATTCGCCTGGCCGCCGATGCACTGGCGCATACGGATGCCCCGCTTTGGCACCGTTACCGGGAAATCATGCGTGAAGACGTCCGGCTCATCGAGCAGGCAGCCGTTGCCGAATCGAACCGGAAAGAAGCGCAGCAGCAGCTCGTTCGGCTGAAAAGACATTATGAATTGATCCGGACAGCGATCTTGTTGCATGCACAACCCTTTGAAATCGAACGATCGGATTCCGTGTTGCGCTATGCCGAGCGGGTGCTGTCGGCCGATCCTTTGAACCGCGACTTGTTGGGAGGGATGATCTCTTCCCTGCGGGAAGCGATGGAGGGGTTGTTTCCGCCGCCGGGCGATGCCAAGACGACGTACATCGAGCCACTGCCATCGCCACCCATGCCCTGGGGTTGGACGGCCTTGCTGGGCGTCTTTATCGTATCGGTGTTGAGCTGGGCCGGCTGGCTTCGCTACCGTCACATCGACCCGGTCAGCTCTCCCGAAATCCTTCTCCAAAGACGTCATGGACGTCGCTGATGACCATGAAAGCCCGTTTGTCATGTTGACGGACGAGGCTTTTTAATTTGCGGATTTCATAACGGCTGACGACGCAATAGACGACTTCCCAGGAACGGTTGGAATAGCCGCCGATTGCCGGCAGCAAAGTAACGCCGCGATCCAATTGTTGCGTAATGATGCCGGCCAGCTTCCGTGGCTCCCGGCAAATGATCGTAAACGATTTGGCCGCATATGCGCCTTCCTGGATGAAGTCAATCAATTTGGAGGCGATAAACACGACAACGATCGTATACAGCACTTTTTCTTTCGGGATGAAGACGAGGGAAGTGCCCAGGATGATGGCGTCAAAGGTCAAAATGATTTGCCCCATGCTCCAGCCGAAACGCCTGTTCAGGATGCGGGCAACGATGTCCACACCGCCTGTCGTGCCGCCTGCCCGGAAAACCAGACCCAGCCCCGTGCCCAGCGTCAATCCGGCGTACAGCACGACCAGCATGAAATCCTGTTCGGTTTTGAACGGGATGATCCAGGATTGTTCAATACTGCGTTCAAAAATCCAAAGAAAAATGGAGAGCAATACCGTTCCGCCGATGGACAGGACGATGGAGTCATTGCCCAGTTTGCGCCAGCCGATCACAAAAATCGGTATGTTGATGGCCAGGGTAGACAGCCATACCGATATGCCGATCGAATAGTTCAAAAGTACGGCAATGCCGGTGACTCCGCCTTCCATGAGGAAATTCGGCAGAATGAAATACTGGAGACCAAACGCATATAATGCGGCACCGGCGGCAAGCAGGCCCCAGGTGCGAAAGACATGCCAGATTTCGCGTTTGTCCATGCATCAGCCCTCCATCATGGGATCAGAAAAAATGGATTTGTTTTCGCCAACATCTTGCGATAACATTAGTATGAAATCGTATGGAAAGGATGCGCAATATGAGCCAGTCCCGCATTTCGGAGCTCCCGCTGACCGAAAGATCGCTTGCTGACATCCAGCGGGAAGTTGACGCTTACATATCGCAATTCAAGGAAGGCTACTTTTCACCGCTGTCCATGCTCGCTCGCATGACGGAAGAGGTCGGCGAACTGGCCAGGGAAGTCAATCACCATTTCGGCGAAAAACCGAAAAAGAAAGATGAAGCGGAAAGTTCGATCGAAATGGAACTGGGTGATGTGTTCTTTATCGTATTGTGCTTTGCGAATTCGCTGGGCATTGATCTGACGGCGGCCCACAATCGTGTCATGCACAAGTTCAACACGCGGGATGCCAACCGCTGGACGAGAATCGGCAGCGATGATGCAGACCAGACCAAGGAAAACAGGTGATTTCGATGAACAAACCTATTACTGTTGCAGTGGCTGGTGCAACCGGCCGCATGGGCCGCGAAGTGGTTCGCATGGTGCTGGAAGATGACCAGCTTCAACTGGTAGCGGCTGTCGCCCGGTCATCCGAACCCGTTGATGCCGGCAGCCTCGTCGGCAAACCCGAAACGGGCGTGCGCGTGACCAGGGATCTCGGATTGGCGCTTGACGAGTCTCGTCCGGACGTACTGGTTGATTTTACCAGCCCCAAAGCGGCTTTTCCCCATACGGAAATGGCGATTGCGCGCGGGGTGCGCCCGGTCATTGGCACGACCGGATTTACGTCTGAACAAATCGCAGAATTGGACAGGCAGTGCAAAGCGCAAGGGATCGGCGGTTTGATCGCGCCGAATTTTTCGATTGGCGCCATTTTGATGATGAAGTTTTCGGCGATGGCTGCCAAATATTTTCCCCATGTTGAAATCATCGAATACCATGGGGATCAAAAACTGGACGCCCCCTCGGGCACATCGATCAAAACGGCGGAATGGATTTCTGCCAACCGGCAAGAGCTTCGGCAAGGCAACCCGCTGGAAGAAGAAACGATTGAAGGGGCGCGCGGCGGCTATTACAACGGATTCCGCATTCACAGCGTGCGCCTGCCGGGAGTGTTCGCCCAGCAGGAAGTCATTTTCGGCGCTTTTGGCCAGACCCTGAAAATCCGCCACGACTCCTATGACAGAGCCGGTTACATGCCGGGGGTCAATACCGCAATCAAAAAGATCATGCACAAAACCGGTCTCATTTACGGATTCGAACATTTGCTGGACGATTGAGGGGGCGGCTTGCTTATGATGGACATTGCGCTGATCGCGCATGATCGGAAAAAAGACGAAATGGTCAATTTTGTAATCGCCTATGAGCACGTATTCAAACTGCACCGCCTGTATGCCACAGGCACAACCGGCCAGCGCATCATGGACAACACCGGGTTGCAGGTGCACCGGTTCATGTCCGGCCCGCTTGGCGGCGACCAGCAAATCGGGGCGTTGGTGGCGGACAATACGATGGATTTGATCATTTTTTTGCGCGATCCGCTGATGGCGCAACCTCACGAGCCGGATATTTCCGCGTTGCTGCGTCTTTGCGATGTGCAGGGGATTCCGCTGGCCACGAATATCGCGACCGCGGAATTGCTTGTACGCGCGCTGGACCGCGGAGAATTTGCCTGGCGTGAACTCGTACACAAATATAAACCGGGGCTGGATGGATGAGCGGCATGCAGCAAACATTGGATATGCTGATTTTTGCCGCGCATCCGGATGACGCGGAAATCGGGATGGGCGGCACCATCATCAAACATGCACGGGCCGGACGCAAGGTGGGCATCATTGATTTGACGGCGGCAGAACTCTCTTCCAATGGGGATGTGGCGACCCGCAGGCAGGAAGCAGCGGAAGCAAGCGGGAAATTGGGCATTTCCGTCCGGGAAAATCTCGGTTTGCCCGATCGGGGGCTTTCGCTGGCGCGGGAACAACTGGACGCCGTCGTGTCGGCCATCCGGCGCCATCGTCCGCGGTATGTTTTTGCGCCCTATTTCATCGATCGCCATCCGGACCATGTTGCGTGCAGCCGTTTGGTGGAAGAAGCGGTGTTCAACGCCAGGTTGCGCCGCTATCGTCCGGAAGAAGCCGCATGGACGATGGAAGCGTTTTTTTATTATTTTATCAATGATTTGCACCCGCCCGGCATCATCGTCGATATCACTGATGTACAGGCCGGGAAGATGGAGGCGCTTCGCGCTTACCGTTCCCAGTTCGCACCGGCATCGGGTTCGATCGATGATTGGGTGGAAACGCCTTTGACCAACCAATACCTGGAGATGGTGGAAGCACGCGACAGACTGCTGGGACAGCCGCATCGTCTGGCATTTGCGGAAGGTTTTGTCGCGAAAGGTCCGATTCGATTGGATTGGTTCTTGTAGCAAAGAATCAAACTTGATCGGCCAGGTGGAAAACCGGCAAGGAGGCAATCCGATGAACCGACCGCTCAAAATAGGCATTACCTGTTATCCTTCGCTTGGAGGTTCCGGCGTCGTGGCGACGGAATTGGGGAAACTGCTGGCGGAGAAAGGCCATGAAATCCACTTCATTACCCATAGCATGCCTTTTCGGCTGGGCAAATTCCAAAGGAACATCTATTACCACGAAGTCGAAGTTTCCGATTACTATGTGTTTCGCTATCCTCCCTATGATCTCTCCCTGGCCAGCAAGATGAACCAGGTGGCCAGCCGGTTCGGGCTGGATTTGCTGCATGTCCATTATGCCGTGCCGCATGCTGTCAGTGCATTTCTGGCCAAGGAACTGTCCGGGAACAGGCTCAAGGTTGTCACGACGCTGCATGGCACCGACATTACCGTGCTGGCCCAGGACGAGACGCTCAAGGACATCATCCGGCTCGGCATTCGCAAAAGCGATGCGGTAACCGCCGTCAGCATGGATTTGATCAGGGAAACGCGGGAGCTGTTGGATATATCGGAACCGATCGATTTGACCTACAATTTTGTGGACAAGCGTATCTACTATCCGCGCGAATGCAGCGATTTGCGCAAAGATTACGCACAGCCTCACGAAAAAGTGCTCATGCACATTTCCAATTTTCGTCCGGTCAAACGGGTGGGAGACGTTGTTGACATCTTTGCCAAAATCAACGAAGCGATGCCGGCCAAACTGATTCTGGTCGGGGAAGGTCCCGAACTGCCGAAAGTGCAATCCAAAATTTACGGCATGGGTTTGATGGATCGCGTGCATTTTTTGGGAAAACAGGATGACATCGCGCAAGTGGTGTCCATCGCGGATTTGATGCTGCTGCCTTCCGAAAAGGAAAGCTTCGGCCTTGTGGCGCTGGAAGCGATGGCTTGCGGCGTTCCGACGATCGGTTCACAGGCGGGGGGCATTCCCGAACTGGTATTGCATGGAGTGACGGGCTATCTGTCACCTGTTGGCGATACGGCTTCCATGGCGGCGGATGCGATCCGTTTGCTGCAGGATCCGGAGCGGTATGCAGCTTTCCGGGAAGCGTGCCTGGTGCGTGCGCAATCCGAATTTTGCGACGAGAAAATCAGTTCGCAATATGAGCAGATTTATTATCGGGTGCTGGGCATGCCGACCGCAATGCCGGTGACGGCATGCCAGGCTTGAGAATGCCGGATGATTCGCTTTGGTCCGGCGGTTTGCACATCGTGCAGACGCTTTGCGATGCCGGGCATCAGGCGCATCTGGTCGGCGGATGTGTACGTGACAGGTTGCTCGGTCGTCCGCTCAAAGATGTCGATATTGCGACTTCGGCGCGGCCGGAAGAGGTTTCAGCCTTGTTTGCCCATACGATTCCGACCGGTATCCGGCATGGAACGGTGACTGTCGTCCATCAGGGTAAAAGCTACGAAGTGACGACTTATCGCATGGAATCCGGATATTCGGACGGCCGCAGGCCGGATACGGTCAATTATGTGGGAGACATTGCCGAAGACCTCGCCAGAAGGGATTTTACGGTTAATGCCATCGCAGTCGATCTTTCGGGGGCTTGCATTGATCCGTTCCAGGGTCGGCGCGATCTCGCCTTGCGGTTCATCCGTTGTGTGGGTGATCCACGGCAGCGGTTTGCGGAAGATGCGTTGCGCATGTTGCGGGCAATCCGTTTTGCGGCCGCACTTGATTTCAGGCTGCTGAAGTCAGTCTGGCGTGGCATACGGACACAGTCGCATCGTTTGCGCCAAATTGCGATGGAGCGGATTGGTGCGGAATGGGACAACATGATGGCAGGGCCCGATCCCGATCGCGCCTGCGCAATGCTCCGGCGCAGCGGATTGCTGGCTTGCCTGAAAGAACCGTTGCCCGGTCGGATCGGGGATGCTCTGGCTGCTGCATCGACTCCGGACGAAACGGGCAAAGTTCACCGTCATCGGAAGACCGATCGGCGCCGTTTGGGAACACTGCCGGAAACCGATCTCCGCTGGATGGCCTTGCTGTCCGATCTGGGAGCAACGTCCGGTGAGGCCGCCGATTTTTGCCGAACGCTGCGGTTGGGCGGCAAGCGGGCGTCCCGCATTGCGGCCGGCGTCGAATTCGGGCAGCGGATCGCCCGGGCTCCCGAAGGCGGCCGAAGCGCATTTGTCAAAGCTGTGCTTGATTTGGGCCGGGCTGCTGCGCAGGATTGGCTGACCATGCAGGGCGATCCGTCCCCTTACCGGGAATGGCTCCATTCCTTGCCTGTCGATCATTTGTCCAAGCTTGCCATTAACGGAGATACGCTCATCCGGCAGTTGGACAAATCGCCCGGTCCCTGGGTTGCGCAACATTTGCGATGGCTGCTGGAAGAAGTTGCGCTGGGGAGTCTGCCAAATGAACGCGATGCCCTCATCCGGGCCGCCAAGTGCAGGCTGGAAGAACGATAGGCACATGGTTCAGGCAGCATCCAAACGGTCAAGCTGTTTCGGTGAGAAGGAAGGGAGGTTTCGGGTTGACCGATCAAACGCTATTGTCTTTGCTGGAAGCAAAACCGGGTGAATTTGTTTCGGGTACGGAAATCAGCCGGGCGCTGAATGTCAGCCGGACGGCGATCTGGAAGCAGATTCGCAAGCTGGAAGCGGAAGGCTACCAGATTGAAGCGATCCCGCGCCGGGGATACCGATTGGCAGGACGACCTTCCCGACTGTCCCTGGCCGCCTTGCTTGCCCGTCTGTCGACGGAGACCTTCGGGCGAAATCTGAAGCTGTTCGATGTAGTCGGTTCGACCCAGGACGAATTGCGAAAACTGGCGGAAGAAGGGGCGCCGGAAGGAACACTCGTTATCGCAGAGCAACAGACGCAAGGGCGGGGCCGCTTGGGCCGAAGCTGGCTGTCGCCTGCCGGCAAAGGCGTCTGGATGAGTCTGCTCTTGCGACCCGAAATTCCGCTGCCGCTGGCGCCGCAATTGACACTGCTTGCCGCAGTTGCGTTATGCCGGGGCATTGTCCGGGTCGTACCCTTGCCAATTGGCATCAAATGGCCGAATGATTTGCTGGTCGAAGGCAAAAAAATAAGCGGGATTCTGCTTGAGTCGGCTGCAGAAGATGATCGGTTGAAATATGTGGTGATCGGCATCGGAATTTCCGCCAATCTGGAAGCCGATGATTACCCTGAACAACTGCAGCACCGGGCAGCGTCGTTGAAAATGCTGTCCGGCCAAGCCATCGACCGTACCGAATTGATCGCATCGGTGCTGGAACAGTTCGAGCAGTTGTACAAGCTATATTGCGATCAGGGATTTGTCCCGATTCGCTCGTTGTGGGAAGCGCACGCCGTCACCCTCCATCGTCCGCTGGCATTGCCTGACGGCCAGGAAGGCATACCGGAATCGCTGGATGACATGGGGGCTTTGCGGGTGCGCATGCCGGATGGTTCGTTGCGTACGGTGTATTCGGCGGCTTCCGTCGATGGTGGTGTTTCATGAGTAACCCGGACACAACGGCATGGACGCTGCCAGCCATCCGTGCTATACTGGAAGGCGCAAGGTGGTATCTTTCGACAGACTGAACCGCACTTGCGGACATGGCTTGTCTGAACAATTGCATACCGTCAGCAGTTGCGGCGGATTCTGCTCTGAGCCGAAGGGACCGAGACAGAAGGACGTACCAGACGTTCAAATGTTGGAAACCTTTTTGCATTGGGCAATAAGGTTTTTTGTCATCTTTGAGGCTTGTGCAGGAGGACCATCCCAAAAAAGAGGAGGACCATCCCCATGAAACAAGCATTAACACTGCCCAAAATCAAAGCGATGAAACAAGCCGGACACAAAATTGCCATGCTGACCGCATACGATTATCCCTCCGCCAAACTTGCCGAAGAGGCGGGCGTGGACATGATCCTTGTCGGCGATTCGCTTGGCAATGTTGTGCTGGGATACGATACGACGGTGCCGGTTACGCTGGAAGATATGATTTATCATACCCGTGCGGTAGCACGTGGGGCCACCGGAACGATGATCGTGACGGACATGCCGTTTGCGACGTATCGGTTGGGTGCGTCCGAAACGTTGCGCAATGCCGCCCGCCTGATGCGCGAAGGCGGTGCGCATGCGGTCAAGATGGAAGGCGGAGCCGATCTGGCAGAAGAGATCAACCGGTTGACTGCGGCAGGCATTCCCGTCGTCGGCCATCTGGGGCTGACCCCCCAATCCGTTCACCAGATCGGCGGTTACAGGGTGCAGGGCAAACAGCAAGAAGAAGCGGAGAAGCTGCTTGCCGACGCCAAAGCGCTGGAACAGGCGGGCGTATTTGCCATTGTCCTTGAATTGGTCACGGAGCCGATCGCTGCGGCAATCACCCAATCCGTGTCCGTGCCGACGATCGGCATCGGCGCAGGCAGAGGCTGCGACGGCCAGGTGTTGGTTTACCACGACTTGCTCCGATACGGTTCGGGTATACGCGACAAGCGTTTCGTCAAAACCTATGCCGATATAGGTTCCGTCATCCGGCAAGCGATTTCCGATTATGTCGGGGATGTCAAATCAGCCGCGTTTCCCGAGGAAAAACATGGTTTCCAGTTGGACGAAGCCGCGGCAAAAACGATGGAATCGATTACACGGCTGTATGGGGTGGAAGCGCCATGAAACCACAAATCATCCGGCGTGTCGCTGAATTGCGGGATGCCGTAGCCGCATTCCGCCGCAGCCGTCAGGAAGGTTCGGTTGGGCTGGTGCCAACGATGGGTTATCTGCATGAGGGGCATGCGAGCCTCATCCGGCGCTCCGCAGCAGAAAATGGTTTGACGGTGTTGACCATCTTTGTCAATCCGCTGCAATTTGGACCCAATGAAGATTTTGACCGCTATCCGCGGGATGAACAGCGCGATTTGGCAGTCGCGGCAGCTGCCGGCGCCGATTTTGTTTTTGCACCATCAGTGGAAGAAATGTATCCGGAACCGATCCGGACGACTGTTACCGTATCCGGAGGTTTGACCAGCCGGTTGTGCGGTGCGAGCCGGCCGGGCCATTTCGACGGTGTTGCCACCGTCGTTTCGAAGCTGTTTCTGATCGTGCAGCCGGACAAGGCCTATTTTGGTTTGAAGGATGCCCAGCAAGTGGCGGTTGTTTCCCAAATGGCCAAAGATTTGAACTTTCCGGTCGAAATCGTACCCTGCCCGATCGTCCGGGAACCCGACGGTTTGGCGATGAGTTCCCGGAACGTCTACTTGCGTGATGAAGAACGGCAGCAGGCGCTTGTGCTTTCCCAGACCCTGCAAAAAGTTCCGGAATGGATTGCGGACGGCATGACCGAAAGCGAGCTGGTCATCCGCATGCGCGGACGCATCCGGACACAGCCGCTGGCAAACATCGATTATGTGGAAGTGGTCAAATATCCGGAACTCGAACCTCCACAGCCGGGTTTGCCTTTGCGGGAAATTCGCGAGCCATTGCTTGTTGCGCTTGCGGTGAAATTCGGCAACACCCGTTTGATCGACAATGTTCTGATCCATTCGTCGGAGGTGAAGTAACTTGTTCCGGCAAATGATGAAATCCAAACTTCATCGCGCCACCGTGACAGAAGCGAATCTGAATTATGTCGGCAGCATCACCATTGATGAAGATTTGATGGAACTGGTCGACATATTGCCCGACGAAAAAGTACAAATTGTCAACAACAATAACGGAGCCCGTTTTGAAACGTATGTCATTCCCGGTCCCCGCGGTTCCGGTGTCATCTGCCTCAACGGTGCGGCTGCCCGACTGGTACAGGTGGGCGATACCGTCATCATTATCAGTTATGGCCTGATGACCGATGAGGAAGCGCGCCGCCACAAGCCGAAAGTCGCGATTTTGGACGGGCAGAACCGCGTCGTCAATTTGTTGGGCGAAGAACCGCATTCGACCGTTTTGTAACGCGTATGAAAGGTACCCCCGGAACGCAGAATGAGCTTGACAGCCAACTGCGAAGGGGGTACGGGCATGTCCATCATCCGGGAATGGTTTGCATCGCTTCATGAAATGCTTGACGGTCTGATTGACCGGTATCCGGGTGCATCCGATGAAGAGCGGAGCGGTTTGCGCGAACAATGGCGCATGCTCAAACGGGTAAGCGATGAAGTGGTGGAAAGCTGGTTGCAGTTTGAAGACAAATTGGCCGTTTTCCGCGAACTTGACCAAAAGATGCCGGATGCACCGCCAGAAATGGCACCCGAATCTTTTCTCAAAGGCCAGGGTTATTTCAAACTTCACATGTTCAGTCAGGCAGCGGCATGTTTGGAACAATGCGTAAAGGAGCATCCGGACTTGCTTGTGGCCCGTCTGTATTTGGCCATGTCGCAGATGCATTTGCAGCAATGGACGGAAGCCCAACGTCATTTCCAGTTGGTTGCGGTCCTCGCGGAGGATGCGAGAATGCAGGCAATCGCGTATAATGCGCTTGGGTGCATCATGGCCGTATTTGCGCAATTGGAACAGGCGCAGGCATGGTTTCACAAGGCGCTGCAGGCGGACCCGACTTTTCAAGATCCCCGGCACAATCTGGATTGTTGCCGCCAAGGCGGCGAAGAGCTCCATTTGCAATTCGGCAGCGCGGCACTCCAGGCGAAAGCCTGAGCCTGGAACAGGCAGCAAAACCTGGGCACCATCTGCTGCCATTGCCGCAGAAAGGAAGTCGCACATGAAATTCGCCGTACTCGATTTCGAGACGACGGGCATGTCACCGGAACAGGACGAAATCATTCAGGCGGGGCTCGCAATTATTGATGAAGCGGGCGTCGTCTGTTCCACTTTTTCCAGTTTTGTGAGGCCGGACCATCCGATTCCCCCCGAGATTACAAAAATAACAGGCATCCGGCAGGAAGATGTCAAGGATGCGCCGCTTCTTGACGAAGTGGTGGCCAGAATGGTTCCGCATCTCCAGGATGCGATATTGGTCGGTCACAACGTCGAATTTGATGCCCGTTTTTTGCAGACGGCGCTGGAACGATGCGGTTATTTGCCTTTTGCCGGACGGATGATCGATACGTTTGCACTGGCCAAAATCGTTTACCCCATGATGACATCCTATCAATTGACTTCTTTGACCCATGCCCTTGATATTGCCCATGAACGCCCCCATCAAGCGGATAGTGATGCATTGGCAACCGCACAACTGTTTTTGAAGGCTTTGCACAAACTGCGGTGTCTGCCGCTGCTTACGCTTCAACGGCTGGCGATGCTGTTCGATGCGCAGGCGAACGATCTCGGTTGGCTGATTGCCTCCGTCTTGCAGGAACGTGAAGCGACCCCAGTTGATCAAGCATCTGAAGCGCAAATCCACCATTACAGGCAATTCGCGATGCGTGCCGGTGATTGGTCGGACGACAATGAAGATGAGCATGAAGCCGATGTTCAGGACCGCATCCGGACATTATCCGCGCTGTCGTTCGACGAATTTGTCGGCGATGTGCGGGACCGGTTGAAGCAACTGCTGCCCGGCTACGAGACGAGAGACGGACAAGAAATGATGTTCAGTGAAGTGCTGGAAGCGCTGGAACAAGAAAGCCATCTGATGGTGGAAGCCGGAACGGGCACCGGCAAGACGCTTGGATATTTGCTTCCTTCCCTATATTATGGGCTGAAGGAATCGAAAAAAATCGTCGTTGCCACCCATACCATCCAATTGCAGGAACAGTTGCGCCAGCGAGACTTGCCCTTGTTGCAGGAAGTGCTTCCCGTTCCGTTCCGGGCGGCGGTATTCAAGGGACGTGCCAACTATCTGTGCTTGCGCAAATTCGAGAATCGGCTCCAAATGCCCGGGTATGCGCTTGGCTTCGAAGAGGCAATCAATCGCGGCGCAATGATTGTTTGGCTTTCGGAAACCGAACACGGAGAAGGCGAAGAACTGAATCTCACGCGAACTCGGGATGAATGGGAAGCCGTAGCCAGCGATGCGTCATCCTGCCTGAACCGTGCTTGCCCCTGGTTTTACAAATGTTTTTATCATCGGGCGCGCAACGAAGCGGGGAAAGCGGATCTGATCATTACCAACCATGCGCTTGTCTTTACCGACATGCAAGCCGAACATCGATTGCTGCCGGCCTATGACCGTCTGATCATCGATGAAGCCCATCACCTGGAGGAAACGGCCAGCCAGCATCTGGGCCGCAAAATCGGATATCACTCGCTCCAGGTACCCATCCAGCGATTGTGGAAAGATGCACGCAACGGGCTGCTCCCGCAACTGATCCATCAACTCGAATCATCGGGTGATGATCTGGCGCAGGCATGGGTGGAGAAGGTGCACGAACTGCCGGCGAGACTGCACGACATTCGGGAGACCTGGGAACGGTGGATGGATGGTTTGTATGGATTGGCGGCCTCCGAAGCGGCCGCGGACGAAACCGGCGGACTGACACTCCGTTTGAAGCCGGAACAATTGCCGACCGCCTGGGAAACCATCCGCGTTGACGCCGAAAATGCGATCATGCGCATGTCTGACTTCATCCGGCCCATGGAGAAGCTGATTGCCGAAATAAAAGATCAAGCGGATGATTATGCGTTGCTGGGGCTGCTTACGGATATGTCAGGTGCGGTCAAGGATATTGCTTCGGTGCGTTCGGACCTGGTTCGGTTTGTCGCATTGCAGGAACCGGACTATGTGTATTGGGTTGAAGCGCATATCCAGTCACGTGCCAGATCCGTTTGGATGAATGCGATCCCGTCGAATGTCAGCCAATTGCTGAAGGAAGGTTTGTTTGACCGCAAAGCGAGCGTCGTCATGACGAGTGCGACGCTGACTGTTGACAAATCATTCCAGTATGTCAAGGAACAGCTCGGATTGGTGCAATCGGAGCAGGAGGGGCGGTTGCGCACGGCTGCTTTGCCATCACCTTTTCGTTACAGGGAACAAGCGTTGGTGCTCATTCCACGTGATTTTCCGGCCATCAGGGGCAAGGAGAACGACGCCCAGTTTGTGCGTGCGTTGACCGAGTCGTTAAGTGAAACGGCACAAACGATCGGGGGACGCATGCTGGTCCTTTTTACTTCCCATCGCATGCTGAAAACGGTATATGCGCCATTGAAGGAAATATTGGAGCCTTTTGGCATCCAGGTTTTGGGACAAGGCATCGACGGTGCAAGCCGAAGCCGGCTGACGAAATGGTTCAGGGAGCAACCCGCTTCCGTATTGCTTGGTACAAGCAGTTTCTGGGAAGGTGTTGATTTGCCGGGCGATTCGCTAACGTGCCTGGCGATTGTCCGGCTGCCGTTTCAGCCGCCGAATCATCCCGTCATGGAAGCCAAATCGGAACGGCTCGAAGCGGAAAAGCAAAATCCATTCATGAAGCTTTCGCTACCGCAAGCAGTCATCCGGTTCAAGCAGGGATTCGGGCGGTTGATCCGGACGACATCCGACCGGGGTATCGTGCTCATCTACGATACACGAGTCATAGATACGCGTTACGGCAAATATTTTCTCTATTCGCTGCCCGGTCCCAAGATGGAGCATTTGCCGACAGCCAAATTGGCAGCACGCATCCGGGAATGGCTGACGGACGATCAAACAGAGTTTGGGGGAGAAACGGGATGAAACAGGAAAAAATATCGGAAGCCGTCGTGCGAAGATTACCTGTTTACCTCCGGTTTTTGAACGAATTGAGCCTGGCCGAAGTCCAGACGGTATCTTCCCAGGAACTGGGCGAGAAACTGGATCTCAATCCGGCCCAAATTCGCAAGGACCTTGCATATTTCGGCGAATTCGGCCGCAAGGGCGTCGGCTATCACGTTCCCTACTTGATTGAAAAAATACGCCATATCCTGAAATTGGACAAATCGCTGAATGTTGCGCTTGTCGGGACCGGGAATCTGGGTCGTGCATTGTGCAATTACAATATGTATACCAAAGACAATATGAAGATCGTCGCGCTGTTTGATGCGGACCCGGCCAAAACCGGAACGAAAATCAACCAGCTTACCGTCCAACCCATGTCAGCGTTGGCGGAAACGGTCAAACGGCTTGACATTTCAATCGGCATTATTACTGTACCTGCCATGGAAGCGCAAAATGTTGCGGATCAATTTGTCGCGGCCGGCATCAGAGGCATTCTCAATTTTGCGCCATCTGTCCTGAAAGTGCCGAAAAACGTGCGGATTCATTATGCCGACTTTACGGCAGAATTGCTGAGTTTGGCATTTTATATGGATTATCATAATCGTGAAGACAAGGAGAATGTACGTGAAGAGTAGCTGGTTGATTCGAAACGGCCTATTTGCCACCATGGATGAAGCGCGTCCGCTGGTCAACGGTTGGATGGCGATAGAAAATGATCGCATTGCGGACATGGGAGAAGGGGAACCTTCTGCCGAACGACTGGCGAGTGCGAAAGAAATCATGGATGGCAACGGCTTGGTATTCATGCCAGGTCTGGTCAATACGCATGGCCATGCAGCGATGTCCCTGCTGCGCGGCTATGCGGATGACCGCGATTTGCAGGATTGGCTGCAAAATTACATGTGGCCGATGGAAGGCCGGTTTACGGGTGATCATGTGTATTGGGGCACGGCACTTTCGGTTGCGGAAATGATCAAGTCGGGTACGACGACGTTTCTGGACATGTATGACCATATGGATCGGGTTGCGCAAGTCGTGGAGTCATCCGGCATGCGTGCCGTGCTGGCACGAGGCATGATCGGTGCGGTACCGGAGCATGTGCAGCAGGAGAAACTGCGGGATGCGATTAATTTTGCCAAAACGTGGCATGGTGCGGCAAATGGCCGGATTCGCGCCATGATGAGTCCGCACGCGCCCTATACGTGTCCGCCCGAGTTTATCGCGAAGGTGGTCGAAATTGCCCATGATCTGGATTTGCCATTGCACACGCACATGTCCGAAACGAAATTCGAGGTGGAGCAAAACGTTCGCGATTACGGCGTACGACCTCCGGCCCACCTGGATCGCCTCGGATTTTTCAGCCGGCCGGCCTTGCTGGCCCATGCCGTGCATCTGACCGACGAAGAAATTGCGCTGCTCGCCGAACGCGGCGCCTCCGTATCGCACAATCCCGTCAGCAACCTGAAGCTGGCCAGTGGCATTGCGCGGGTACCCGAACTTTTGGCTGCCGGCGTTACGGTCGGTTTGGGTACCGACAGTGCGGCAAGCAACAACAATCTGGATTTGTTTGAGGAAATCCGCATTGCAGCGTTGCTGCACAAGGGCGTATCCGGTGTGCCAACCGTCATCCCGGCTTTGCAGGCATTGCAAATGGGCACGGTGTATGGAGCGAAAGCATTGGGGCTTGATGACGAAATCGGTTTGCTTCGTCCGGGCATGAAGGCTGATTTCATTGCGCTGTCGACGGAAAATACCCGTTTTGTCCCGCGTACGGATTTGATTTCACATCTGGCTTACTCCGCTTCTGGCGCGAATGTGCGGCATGTGTGGGTGGACGGCAGACAATTGTTGAAAGACGGTGAACTGCTGACACTGGATGAAGCGCGTATTCGCCATGAAGCGCAAGCGCATTTCGAGGGTTTGAAACGATGAATCTTAGCCGGATGGAACGTCGAAGGTACAGGCAATCGAGGGTGGTTGCGCTTTGGATTTTGGCTGCGGTTTTGCTGTTGTTCGTCTTGGCATTGATCGCAGTTGTCTATGTCCGTTCTGCGGATTCCATATATCGGCTCGAAAAAAGACAGGCGATCCACCAGGCCTTATCGGAAGGCGGATTGACTGGCGTTGAATATGCGGAAAAATATACGTGGGAACAATCATATTGGGTAATTCGGGGAAAAGATGCCGATGGTGAAGAATGGATGCTGTGGTTGCATGACGGTGAAATCTTCCGGCAGAAATTGAGCGAGGGATACTCCGAAGCGCAAATCCGCAGCCATTTTGCAGCACAGCGGCCCGAGGCTGTACCCATCCGCATCCTGCCGGGATGGATGGCGGATCAACCGGTTTGGGAAATCCGGTATCGGAAGCAGGCGGATTCGGAAGATCAAGGGATGGATTTCTATGCCTTTAGGGACGCGAAACTCATCAAAACATACGATTTGCCCGGATTTTAACGGAAGGGGACGGCAACATGCCGTCTTTTTTTTTCGTGCGTCGTGCCTGATATTCGGGATCGATTCCCCCGGCCATATAATGGTTGTTCGCTGCAAGTTTCAAATGTCATGGTTGCTCTGCCAATCATTTTCGCAACATTCATGATGCGTAATCTGATATAATCTATGATATAAAATTAATCTCATTAAATATATATCTTGTGCGATAGATTGTTGCATCTTTACATGCTGATGGTGTCATTGTGCTTCGCAACTGAATGCCTGAAGGGGTTTCATATTGGGAAGATGATCGCTCGATACCGAGCTTCTTTTGTGTACGATTGGCCATTCAGCCTGTTACGAAAATAGGCATCGGATTGGCGCCAGAGGAGGGAATTGACGGATGAAGATCAAGTTTGTGCCGCTTGCGATTACGGTGATCGTTTCGATTGCGGTGCTGTTTGGCGGGTGGCATTTGTATCGCGATTTTGCGGTGGAAAAGCCGCTGAATCGTGTCGCACTGTCCGCGACCGGCGTGCAATCCGCCGAGACCGTGATGACGAATGAACAAGTTGTGTTGAATTTGAAGCTGGACGCGGATGCAGATCTGGCGGACATTTACCGCATACTGAAGCGGGAAGGCGCGACCCGGATCGGCGACCGGAAACTGACACTGAACGTGAAATCCGCGACGACCGGAAAGCTGGAAGAGGCTTGGCGCAGTTCTTTGCTGGATGTTGCCGAGTCGATGGAAAACCGTAGGTATTCCGGCATCCGCGAAGCCATGAAGAAGTTGTCGGATCGCTATCCCGGCATTGAAGCCGCCATAGATTTGGACGAAGACAATGTTTATATCCGTTTGAAGGACGGTACGGCAGCCAAGTACATCCTGTTGCCGCGGCAACCGGCGACGTTGGAGGTGTGGTCAAATGCGTAACATGAAAATATATGGAAAAGAAATCGCCATCGGCATTACTGTCGTATTGCTCGTGTTTCTGATCTATATCGGCATCCAGCCGTTGCCGCTCATTACCGTTGCCGCCATCGCACTTGCCGCATTCTTCATGATGAAAACCCGGGGCGGACTGGCTGTTGGTGCAGTGAACAAGAGAACACCGGCCAAAACCCCAGCCTATTTATCCTTTGACGATATCGGCGGGCAGGATCAGGCCAAGCAGGAATTGATCGAGGCGCTCGAATTTATGGTAAAACGGGAAGAGATCAAAAAGCTGGGGATCAGACCGCTGAAAGGCATCTTGCTGACCGGGCCACCGGGTACCGGCAAAACGTTGCTGGCCAAAGCTGCCGCGCACTATACCCAATCCGTGTTCGTTGCCGCTTCCGGCAGTGAATTTGTGGAAATGTACGTCGGCGTAGGCGCAAGCCGCATTCGCGATTTGTTCAACAACGCACGCAAATTGGCCGTGAAACAGAAACGGACATCTGCCGTCGTGTTTATCGATGAAATAGACGGCATCGGCGGAAGACGGGACGGTGGCCAACATCGGGAATACGACCAGACGCTGAACCAGTTGCTGACGGAAATGGACGGCATCCAGGGTGACGAAGCGATTCGCATCTTGCTGATTGGCGCGACGAATCGCAAAGAATTGCTGGATCCGGCATTATTGCGGCCAGGTCGGTTCGATCGCCATATAGAGGTCAACTTGCCGGACAGAAAAGGCAGGGAGCACATTTTGCGCCTGCATGCACGCAACAAGCCGCTTGCAGCGGATGTATCTTTGTCGCGGGTTGCGGAAGAAACGTTCGGTTTTTCCGGCGCACAACTGGAAAGTGTAATGAATGAAGCGGCGATTTATGCATTGCGAGCCAATCGTGAAGTCATCACGCAAGATGATTTGACAAATGCGATTGACAAGGTGATGATCGGGGAACGCACTGACCGGGAAGCGACAAGGGAAGAACGGGAGCGGGTTGCGATCCATGAGTTGGGCCATGCGATCGTAGCCGAAACACTGCATCCGGGCAGCGTGGCGCAAGTATCGCTTACTCCCCGGGGACAGGCGCTTGGCTATGTTCGGCATAATCCCAAACAAGACAGCTACCTGTACACAAAGCAGGCGCTGGAAGAACAAATCATGATCGCACTGGGCGGCGCAGCCGCCGAAGAGCTGATTTACGGCGGGCGAAGCACCGGTTCCCGCGGCGACTTTGATCAAGCGAACAACATTGTCAAGACGCTGATCGAGTCGGGCATGACGGAATTGGGCATCGTGCCCGTACAAGCGTTGACGAAGGAAGACTGGGCGCGGGAGAACGCGAACGTAATGAACCGTTTGATGGAACAGACGCGCGAATTGCTTGCTGCCCACCAAGACAAGTTTGGTACCTTCCTGGAAATATTGGTCAGGGAAGAAACCCTGTCCGGTCAACAATTGCGAGCCTGCCTGTTTCCGGAAGGCAACAAGGCAGCCGTTTCATGACCTCAAAATGGACAAGGCTAATAAACAGGGGTGGATCCAAGGATGATGGCTATCCGGAGGTCCTCCCCTTTTTCCGTTGCTTCCTGTTGTGGTAGCATAGGTGAAGATAACCGGAAATTGAATATTCGTTCGAAACGTTGAACCGACAGGGGCTTTGAATCGTCTATGAATTGAGGTGCGGCTGGCTTGAACCCGGAAACAAATTTGAACTACATCAAATATATCGTGGAATCGGACGATCCCAATTTGCTGCTGGAAGATCTGATGAACGCCTATGGGAAAGATGTATGGAATTATGCCTTCAGCATCACGCGCAGACGGGATTGGGCAGACGATATCACGCAAGAAGTATTCATCAAAGTTTTTCGCCATATTCATGCTTTCCGTCGGGACGCCTCCGTCAAAACATGGCTGCTTACGATTACCCGGAATACAGCGATTGATTTCAAGCGTTCCGCTTTTTTTCGCAAAGTCACATTGACGGACTGGATTCAGTCAAGTGGTGCGCGTGCTTCGGTTGAACAGGAATGGATGGAAAAAGCGGCGATGAATGACATTTGGAAAATGGTGCTGAATCTGCCGTCCAAATACCGGGAAGCTTTGATTCTTTTTGCGCATCACCAGCTATCCATGAAAGAAATCGCCGAAGTGCTCGGCGTTACCGAAGGAACTGTAAAGTCGAGATTGTATCATGCTCGCCAGAAACTTTCCAGGATGAAGGAGCAGAAAGAAAATGGTCCCGAATGACAGGGAAATTTTCGAAGGATTATCTCAAGGACCTTTTGCCAAAGACGGATTTGACAATCTTCTCCGGAGTCGCATCGTCCAGCAAATCAAACAGGAACGGAAACCGAGAAGAACCCGTGTACACTTCTGGCAATGGTCTGTCGGCTTCACGGTGGCCATTGCGGTATTGATTGCGGGTGTATGGCTGTGGCAAGGAGAGAACAGGGGAGAGCCGCTTGCGTCCTCGTCTGCGGAGTTGGCAACGGCTACGGCAACGACGCTCATGTTGTCGTCTCCTGCGGCAGCGGAGCCGGAAGCGGCGGGTGAAACGAAGAAATATGCGCTATTGATCGGCCTTCGATCCGATGATCAGAATGGCGGCATTCCGGTTAGCGAATACCGCACATTGCTGGTCGCGGACGATGGCAAACCGGAAAATCTGGCATTGATTTCAGATCTGCCGGATTTGTATGTCCCTTATGGACAAAACTTCTGGCGCATCCGCAATGTCGGATTGGCGGACAACCGTCGCATGTTGCAGGCGGCCCAGGCGACGAACCTGAAAGCGGCGCAATCGGCAAACACCGTCCAGGCCCCCGGTTCCGTGCTGTCGGAACAGATCATGTATGCGGGCAACGAATATTTATCGGTCAAATCAACCGTCCTCAACGAGCGAAACGAACCGTCTGAACAATGGTGGATCAAACATATTGAACAACTCAACCAGCATTCGCAACCGGAACAGCAGGCCAAAACGTCGAATTTGCCGAAATTGAAGCGGGAGCCATCCGTCGGAACGGATGGTCAATGGCGCATTTATCGCAGTCCCGGCAAATGGGTATTCGAATTTTACGATTCGCAGACAGGAATCAGGCATGTGATTGACGACCTGCCGCCCAATGTCATCCAACATGACCAGTTGACGATGGATTGGCCGGAGATCACACGTATCGAACCAGCAGCCCGGGATGCTTTTACGTATGGCAACATCCTGGCAATCGTCAAGGATCAGGCCATCCAGATCTATTCGCTGCGCAAGGGGGAGCCTGTTTCCCGTTCCGTTCACATTCCGATCGGGGACAACGAATCCATCATCATGGTCCAATGGGCGCAAAACGACAAAATCGATTATGTGGACAAATGGATTCAAGATTTTCGCACATTGCAGCAAAAATCGGATTAAAAGCATCGCGGACAGTCGGGATGATGCCAAATGGCGGCATCAGTACCGACTGTTTCTCTCTTGTGATAAGATGGATAGGGAGCAATCATGCTTTATTTGATGGCAAACGATTTGGAGGGAATCCATGTTTCGCACAGTTGGCGTCGTTGGCGCGGGAACGATGGGGCGAAGCATCGCCGAGATGCTGGCCGTCAAGGGACGGGATGTCCTGCTTGTCGAGAAAAATGGAAAAGCGCTCGACACGTCTTTGGAGTTGCTGGAAGCCAGCCTGGACCGGCAAATGGAACGTTGGGCAATTACGCTGGCGGAGAAGAAGCTGATCCTGAATCGGATACATAAAGCCGCATCACTGCAAGCTTTGGCGGATTGTGATCTGGTTATCGAGGCAGCAAGCGAGTCGCTGGATATCAAAAAAAAGATTTTTGAAAGTCTGGATCGTTATCTGCCGCAAAGTGCCGTATTGGCCAGCAATACCTCAACATTGAGCCTGACCGAACTGGCAGGGGTGACACGTCATCCGGAACGGGTGATCGGCATGCATTTTGTATATCCGGCATACCGGATTGACGTTGTGGAAATTATCCGTGGCTTGAAAACGTCCGATCAGACGTTTGAACAAACGAAACAATTTATCGAACAGGTACTGGATAAAAAAAGCATCATGGTTTACGAGTCGCCTGGTTATGTAACGACAAGGCTGATCTGCCTGATGATCAATGAAGCACTGTTATTGCTCAGCGAAGGCGTTGCTTCCGCGGAGGACATCGACCTTGCCATGCGTGTCGGTTACCAGTTTGAGCATGGTCCGCTGGAGATGGCGGACCGGTTCGGCCTGGATGCGGTATTGGCCGCATTGGAACGCATGTTTCGCGAATATGGCGAGTTGAAATACCGTCCGTCCATTTTGCTCAAGAAAAAAGTTCGCGCAGGTCAACTCGGAGTGAAGACGGGCAGCGGATTTTTCCGGTACAACAAGGATGGTGAGAGATTGTCATGAACATCCTTGTCATCAATTCCGGCAGTTCGTCGCTGAAATATCAACTGTTTGACATGAATGACGAATCCGTGCTCGCGAGTGGAAGAGTGGAGCGGATCGGGATGGATTCCTCCATTTTGTCCCATGAAGCGGCAGGCAAACCGGAGGTGCGGGAAGTCAGCGAAATTCTGGATCATACGTCAGCGGTCAAAAAAATGCTGGACATGTTGATACATCGCGAGTTCGGCGTATTGCATTCGATTGCGGAAATCGATGCCGTCGGCCACCGCATCGTGCATGGCGGCGAAGCGTTCAGCGAATCCGTGCTGGTGACGCCCGGCGTCAAGGAAGAAATCCGGAAATTGTTCGATCTGGCGCCTTTGCACAACCCCGCGCATATGAACGGCATCATCGCAGTGGAAGTGAATCTGCCGGACGTGCCGCAGACCGCCGTGTTTGATACCGCCTTTCACCAGACGATGCCGCCTTATGCATACATGTATGCCATTCCAACCGTCCTGTACCGCAAGCATAAAATCCGGCGTTACGGCTTTCATGGCACATCGGTTGATTTTGTCAGCCATGGTGCAGCCGAGCTTCTCGGCCGTCCGCTGCAGGAGCTGAAGCTGATCGTGTGCCACATCGGCAACGGTGCCAGTTGTACGGCAGTGATGTACGGCAAATCGGTGGACACCAGCATGGGAATGACCCCGCTGGAAGGATTGATGATGGGCACCCGCAGCGGCGACCTCGATCCGGCTGTCGTTCCCTATACGATCAACAAGGAAGATTTGACCCTGAATGAAGTGAATTCGATGCTCAACAAACATAGCGGTCTGCTTGCGATTTCAGGCATCAGCAGCGATGTGCGCGAAATTTTGCAGGCGATCGAAGAAGGGAATGAGCAGGCGCGGCTGGCGTTTGACATGTACACGTATCGCATACGCAAATATATAGGCGCATACGCGGCTGCCATGAACGGCGTGGATGCGGTTGTATTTACGGCCGGTGTCGGCGAAAATTCCGCCGTGTTGCGGCAAAAGGTGTGCGAAGGCCTGACCTATCTTGGCCTGTTGCTGGATGACAAGCGGAACAGCATCCGGTCCGGCGAGCCGCGCGTCATTACGTCCGATGAATCCAAAGTTGCGGCGCTGGTCGTACCGACAAACGAAGAATTGTTGATCGCGAGGGATACATACCGGATTGTCTGCCGGGAGAAACAGAAAATCAGTTCAGTAGATGAAGGAGGCACAGCCATTGGCGATTGACATTACGATAGCTGAAGCAGGTCAATATGTGAACCAGGGCGTGAAGATCGGTTGTTGGATGACACGCCGGCGTTCCAGCGGAAAGATCATGTTTTTGCAATTGCGTGACGGCACAGGGTTCATCCAGGGAGTGCTGGTCAAATCGGAAGTGCCGGAAGCGGTTTGGGAAGCGGCATCGAAACTGACGACGGAAAGTTCGCTTTATGCAATAGGTTTCATTCGCGAAGATTCGCGCAGCAAATCCGGCTATGAATTGGCCATTGCCGATATCCGGATCATCCGAATCGCGGATGAATATCCGATCACGCCAAAGGAACACGGCATCGATTTTTTGATGGACCATCGCCATTTGTGGCTGCGTTCGCCGAGACAGCGGGCGATTATGCGGGTTCGTGCGCAAATCATCAGCGCAATTCAACGATTTTTTGACGAACGCGGCTTTACGCGGGTTGATCCGCCCATCCTGACTCCTTCCTCTGCGGAAGGGACTACCGAACTTTTTCATATTCGCTATTTTGACGAGGACGCCTATTTGACCCAAAGCGGCCAGCTATACATGGAGGCTGCGGCCATGGCACTTCGCAAGGTCTATTCGTTTGGTCCGACGTTTCGTGCGGAAAAATCCAAAACGCGTCGCCATCTGATCGAATTTTGGATGGTGGAGCCCGAAATGGCGTTTGTCGACCACGAGCAAAATTTGCAGGTGCAGGAGCAATTCGTGTCGTATGTGGTGGAGCAGGTGCTGGCCAATTGCCGTGCAGAGCTGGCAACGCTGGAACGGGACATCACGGCGCTAGAACGGGTGAAGCCGCCGTTTCCGAGAATCACCTATGATGAAGCGCTCGGGTTGCTTCGCGATCTGGGCATGGAACTGCCGTGGGGAGAGGATTTCGGCGCACCGCATGAGACGGCGCTGGCGGGGCAATTTGACCGTCCGCTGTTCATTACGCATTACCCGACGGCCATCAAAGCATTCTATATGAAACCGGATCCGAACCGGCCGGAAGTGGTGTTGTGTGCCGATCTGATCGCACCGGAAGGCTACGGGGAAATTATCGGAGGTTCGCAGCGCATAGATGATCCCGCGTTGCTCGAAGAACGGTTCCAGACGCACCGGTTGCCGAAAGAAGCCTATGCGTGGTATTTGGATTTGCGCCGCTATGGCAGCGTTCCGCATGCCGGATTTGGACTTGGGTTGGAGCGGACGGTGGCCTGGATATGCGGATTGGATCACGTTCGGGAGACGATTGCATTTCCGCGCATGCTTTATCGATTGTATCCGTAAGGAGGCGGGGAGATGGACGAGAGGGGAAGCATTGCCCGGGGATTGGCGGAAGCCTACATGGACGGCGCTGTCAGCATACCGTACGCCCTGCTGCGGACCTATCGGGCACTCAAGCTGAATGATACGGAAGTGATGCTGCTGATTCATCTGCTGGCGTTTCGCCAACTGGAGCAGAATGAATTTCCGACAATCGAACAACTGCAGGAACGGTTGGGCGCTTCAGCCACCACCGTCGGACATGCGATGCAAAAGCTTGTGAAACAGGGCTTGGTCGGCATTGACGAAGTGTTCGATCCGGTTTCCGGCGTGCAATCCGACCGCTACAATTTGACCGGATTGTTCCAGAAGATTGGCGCGTTGCTTGCGGCTGGCGAATTGCCGTTGCGGACAGGCGGAGGGGAACCGGTATCAGTGGCGGATTTGCCGGAAGGACGGGGCGGCATGCGATCGCCAACGACGAAGACGTCCGTATTTGGCGGGGCGACCAATTTGTACGCGGTTTTCGAACAGGAATTTGGACGGCCGCTATCCCCCATGGAAATCGAAACGATCAACGGCTGGTTGGACAAGGACGGTTATCCGGAAGATCTGGTGCTGTTTGCCCTGAAAGAATCGGTATTTGCAGGCAAACTGCATTTCCGCTATATTGACCGGATTTTGCTGGAATGGAAACGTAACCGGGTGTCCAATTTAGAAGAAGCCCGCATGCAGGTGCAAAAATTCCGTACGGGCAAATGAATAACGATGAAAAGCCCTCCTGTACACTGGTTGACAGACAAATGCACTGGCTCAACCAATGGTTCATGGAGCGGCTTTTTTATTTTTGGCTTTTGGCGTATTTTTGTGTGGCTACATACTTTGGCTTGTATTCTTTGGTTTGCGATTGCGCACTTTGGCTGGATGGAGATGCATTGCGTATCGGAAGAACGGGACAGAAAAGTGCAGGGAATATACAAGGTAGTCGGGGGATGGTGATATGCGGACACGGATGACCGTTAGAGGCGATTTTGCCCATTTTTTCAATTATAATGGTCAAAAATGTCCATTATAGTCTCATTTTGATAAAAAATCGTCCAAATTTGATTCTAATGGCACTAGCATTGCATCAAACCTGACATGAGAAATTTTGTATGTAGATATTCCTATATCTGTTATTTGATATCGAATTTTTCTGTTCACCCATAAAAAAATCTCCTATTGTTAAGGGGTAAGCACATG
>Ga0310833_100042_pt1 | contig 203510 bp, 183 predicted proteins | sample SM_ome_FD_201312 | JGI IMG/M metagenome (GOLD analysis project Ga0310833, IMG submission 201312) | Sorghum-adapted microbial communities enriched on stacked mutant (SM) sorghum from Joint BioEnergy Institute, Emeryville, California... ...
CATGTGCTTACCCCTTAACAATAGGAGATTTTTTTATGGGTGAACAGAAAAATTCGATATCAAATAACAGATATAGGAATATCTACATACAAAATTTCTCATGTCAGGTTTGATGCAATGCTAGTGCATTTCTGTCCAAAAAATGGGCGAAAATGCAGACGCAAGGCATTTAACGGACATTTCTGTCCACTTTTAGAGGAAAATGCAGCATGCAAAAGTACCATTGCTGACCGTAAGGCACAACACACCACTTTCCGGCTCTCACGCCACAATAGCAACATCAACATTGTTGCCCTTACAGCACACTCCGCCTATCGCGCCACTGTAACCTGAATTTTGCCCTTACAGCACACTCCGCCTATCGCGCCGCTGAAACAGCATTTTTACCCTATGTCAGGTCTAATGCCATTTTACCGACTATCGACAGGCCGGCGACCCGCATTACCCCAATACGACGCGATCATCCGCCAGCTTGTGGCCGCTGATCTGCTCGAATTCCCTGAGCAACTTGTCGACTGTCAGTTCCGGCTTGCGCTGCTCGTCCACGTTCAGAATGATGCGGCCCTTGTCCATCATGATCAGCCGATTGCCCAGTCGGAGCGCCTGCTCCATGTTGTGCGTCACCATAAGCGTGGTCAGTTTCATTTCCCGCACGATCTGTTCTGTCAATCGCGTCACCAGTTCGGCACGAGCCGGGTCCAGCGCTGCCGTATGTTCGTCGAGAAGCAAAATTTGCGGCTGCGTAAACGTGGCCATCAGCAGGCTGAGCGCTTGTCTTTCTCCGCCGGACAACTGGCCGACCTTGGCTTTCAGGCGATCTTCCAGGCCAAGGTTGAGCCGCTCCAGTTGCTCACGGAAAAAATGGCGTTTCGACCGCGTCACGCCAAAAACGAGCCCCCGGCGCTTGCCCCGCATATATGCGATGGCCATATTTTCTTCGATCGTCATATTGGGCGCGGTTCCGGCCATCGGGTCCTGAAAGACCCGCCCGATCCAGCGGCTCCGTTTGTATTCCGGCAATTGCTGCACCGGGACGCCATTGATCTTCACTTCACCGAAATCCGGCGTCAGCACCCCGGAAATGATGTTCATCAGCGTCGATTTCCCCGCGCCGTTGCTCCCGATCACCGTCATGAAATCGCCCGGTTTCAGTGACAGGTGAATGCCGGAAAGCGCCACTTTCTCATCGGGCGAACCCGGAAAAAACAATTTCGTCACATTCGCCAGTTCCAGCATTACCGATCACCTCCCGCGGAAGACCCCGTCAACGCGGCCGCAAGCTCTGCCGAGCGACGGCGTGCCAACCGTTTCTGCCGGATCGCCCTTTGGGCAGTCGGAATGACCAGCGCAAAAATGACAATGACCGCCGTAATGACCTTCAGATCCGTAGGCTTGAAACCCGGCACTCGCAACGCCAGCGCGATGACGACCCGGTAGATGATCATGCCCACGATGGCCGACAGCGTCGCCCAAAACACCGTCCGCCGTCCGAATATCGCTTCCCCGATAATGACGGCTGCCAGTCCGATGACGATCATGCCGATGCCCATCGACTGGTCGGAATACCCTTGCTCCTGCGCAACAAACGCCCCCGACAGCGCAACCAGCCCGTTGGACAGGCTGACGCCGATGATTTTTGTATTGTCGGTATGCGCACCGAAACTGCGGATCATCCGGGCATTATCCCCTGTCGCGCGCAAACTCAGGCCGAGATCGGTCTGAAAAAAGGCGTCAAGGAGCAGCTTGACGACGATGACGAAGATCAGCATCAATAGCCAGGGCGAAATGTGCGTAAACACCGTTTCGTATTTGATGAGCGGCAGATTCGGCAATTTGGAAATGCGCAAATTGATCGAATACAGTGCAATCATCATGATGATACCTGACAAAAGGGCGTTGATCTTGCCTTTGGTATGCAACAATCCGGTCAGGGCGCCGGCTGCCGCTCCGCCAACGAAAGCGCAGGCTGTCGACAGCCAGGGCGAATACCCATGCGTAATCATGACGGCCGCGATCGCAGCACCGGTCGTAAAGCTCCCGTCAACGGTCAGATCCGGGAAATCAAGTATCCTGTAGGTGATATATACGCCCAGCGACATGCAGGCATACAACAGGCCAAGCTGGATCGCGCCCGGCATGGATTCAAGCATGGATGCGAACATGGACTGCCTCCGATCACTGGATCAGGTTTTCTTGTTGATCTTTAACCGCATTTTTCATGGCGTCGGTTACTTCGATGCCATGTAATTTAAGGTTTTTATTACTGAAATTGGGTTCCTCGATCCAATTGTTTATGATCCATTGGTCCCCTTCCAGCGAAAGCCGGTAAGTCACCGTTTCCGTCACTTCTTCAAACGGAGGAAGCGGTTCTTCTGCCGTAAAGTGACGCTGCAGGTAAGTGTTCCTGACGGACACCGCGACCCGATAGACATCATCATCCCCCGCCTGCACATAGATGCTGTCCAGATCAAAAGCCAACTGTTGCGGTTTGGCCTCGTATTGGAAGCCAAATGAACGGTAAGCCTCCATCCCGTCGGCCAGCTGCGCCACCCGATCCGCTGAAAGATGCCTGATCAAACCTGGATCAAGTTTGCTGTAGGCCTCCATGTAACTCAAAATAAATGCAGCAACGGCATGGATCACCTCATCCTTGAGCGCTTCCGTATTCGGGTCGATTTCCAGCCGGATATTGCGGCTGTCGACCGGAACTTCCCGACTGCGTGCGATACCCCATGGATAAGTCTTCTCTGCATGCACGGTATTGGTACCATTCAACGCCAACGGACCGATGGCCAGTTCCACTCCCATCGCCGTGCCGATCTGTTGCCCGTCGAGATAGATCGTTGCAGGCGCATCGCTGGCCGATATGGCGACCATCCCTCCGTTCAGCGACAGATCGACCACCACAGGTGAATGGTCGCCATCCACCGTCACGAAGGCTTCCCGATTCAATTTTGCATATTCCCCGTTGAATGTCGCCTCCAGCCGGTAACGGCCGGGCACGAGCGGTCCGATCTTCGCGCGGTAATCGTCCGAATCCGCAGTCGCCACCCGTTCATCCTCCAGTTGGATGGATGTTCCCGCCAGGTTCGTGTGCACTTCAACATAAGACGTCGAGACAACAATGCGGGCGCGCTGAAACAGACCGAACCAATCATCCCGCTGAATGGCAAACAGGGGGCTGCCTGCGCGACCGGTGATGTTCGTGCGATTGGCGCCTTTGACGCTGTCGCTGCTGTTGCTGCCCGTCGAAGTGCTGCCCGTCCCCGTGACGCTGTCAGTGCCATTTGTGCTTGAAGGGCTGTTGACGCTGTAATCGCCGTGATTGCGCTTCCCGTTTTCACCCTGGGCGGTTGCACTGCGCGCGATGTCATCAAGTGCCCGATCCAGCAAATTGTTTTCGGCAAGATAAGCGAGCAGTCTTTTCGCGTCCCGTTCACCGATAGGCTCGTCCCCTTGATCCGCATATACCAGTTTACCAATGCGGAACGCATCTTCCGCTTCCAGCGCGTCGGCAAAATCGAGCATCAGGCGACTTTCGCCCGGCGCTTGAATGCCGTATGCCAACAGGCCGGCCAAAACCGCAACGATGATCGTACATCCGGCCAACCACCAACGAAATTTTTGGCGTGCTTTCATTTTGCGTGTTTTCATATCGCGTGCTTTCAAATTGCATCCTGCCTCCCTGCGATGTTTCCTCGTGCACAACCTGCAAAACCGGATGTGTGTCTACCCGGCGTGCACAACCTGCAAAACCGGATGCGTGTCTATCCAGATTACCGCAAAACGCCAAAATGTGAAGGCGTCCTGTCGGCTAAATCTATAGGCCAATCGTCTGAAAAAACGGCTTCCCTCCTGCACCAAAAAATCGCTTGCCGCCCTGCCATGGTGCAGGCCAACAAGCGATTCCTCTCAACCAAACGATGATACGGCAAACGACGATACGGCGCATGACTGGCATCCGCATGCGATAATCCATGCGCAGCACCGCCGTACCTTTACTCCCACTCGATGGTTGCCGGCGGCTTGGACGTGATGTCGTAAACGACCCGGTTGACGTTTTGCACTTCGTTTACGATCCGGACCGAAATTTTCTCCAGCACATCCCATGGAATGCGCGCCCAATCCGCAGTCATTCCGTCGATGGACGTCACCGCGCGAATGCCCACGGTGTAGGAGTAGGTGCGGCCGTCTCCCATGACACCAACACTCTTCATGTTCGGCAGTGCCGTGAAATATTGCCAGATTTCGCGGTCCAACCCCGCTTTTGCGATCTCCTCGCGCAATATCGCGTCGGACTCGCGCACGATGGCCAGCTTTTCTTCCGTCACCTCACCCAGTACGCGGATGGCAAGTCCAGGTCCGGGGAACGGCTGGCGCCAGACGATTTCCTTCGGCAGGCCGCATTCCTCGCCGACTTTGCGCACCTCGTCCTTGAACAGCGTTTTGAGCGGCTCAACCAGCTGGAACTTCATGTCCTTCGGCAAACCGCCGACATTGTGGTGGGACTTGATCGTCTGGGCGGTCGCCGTACCGCTCTCCACGATGTCGGTATACAAAGTCCCCTGCGCCAGGAAGGCGAAGTCGTCAAACTTGGCCGATTCTTCCTCAAACACGCGAATGAATTCGGTGCCGATGATTTTGCGTTTTTGCTCCGGGTCCTCCACGCCTTTGAGCTTGCCCAGGAACCGTTCGCTGGCATCGATCTTGACCACGTTCATGTCAAACTTGCCGGCGAACGTCTCCATGACACTTTCCGCTTCACCTTTGCGCAGGAGCCCATGGTCGATAAACATGCAAGTCAGTTGATCCCCGATGGCCCGATGCACCAGGACGGCCACCACGGAAGAATCGACGCCGCCGGACAAAGCGCACAACACCTTCTTGTCGCCGACTTGCGCACGGATATCCCGAATCGTATCGTCAATGAACGATTCCATCGTCCAGTCGCCGCGACAACCGCAAATGCGGAACAGGAAATTCCGGATCATCTCGTTGCCATACACCGTATGCCGCACTTCAGGATGAAACTGGACCGCATAAAATTTCCGCGAAGGATCGCTCATGGCCGCGACAGGCGCATGCGGCGTGCTGGCATCCACGCGGAACCCCGGCGGCAATTCGGTCACATGATCACCGTGGCTCATCCATACGGTCTGGCGTGTTTGCAGCCCGTGGACCAGATCACAGCCATCGGCAAAATCGATCTCCGCCTTGCCATACTCGCGTTTGTCCGCCGGTTCCACCCTGCCGCCCTGCTGGTGCGTCATCAATTGCATGCCGTAGCAGATGCCGAGAATCGGCACGCCCAGTTCGTAGACACCCGGGTCCACGGTAGGCGCTCCTTCTGCGTAGACACTGGCGGGACCTCCCGAAAACACGATGCCTTTCGGTTTCATCTCCCTCAGCTTGTCCGCCGGCGTGTTGTACGGCAGCAATTCGCTGTAGACACCCAGATCGCGAATGCGACGCGCGATCAATTGATTGTATTGACCGCCAAAATCGAGAACGACGATCATTTCATGCAACTGATTTTTCACAGGTATAGCTGAACCCCTCTCCGTCAATTGTCGCTATTATAGCGCCCACTCAAAACGATTTCAATATTTTCGACAGGTCCATGCGGAATAATATATCCTTTTTCATCCACAATAAGAAGATCATGTACACCATGCAACGCGGATCTGGATGGCCGACCGGCCGCCATCAAGCTGCGGCACCACGCACTGCGCCAGCCGTGCAGGAGGTTTTGGCAGATGTTTTTCCGTTCGGGAATCCTGGACCGATGGTTCCGCAACGCAAACAAACGGCCCAACGTGCCGAATCCGGCCGAGGGCACCGGACCTTCGCCCCAAGCCGATGCCGATCCGGCACCCGCTTATGCCGATTCGGCTCAAATCCGCGCCGATCCGATTGCGATTTCCGCCAGCCTGCTCGACAATCTCGCGCTGGCAAACCGTTCGTTTCCCCAGGCCCCCGACCTGGTCATCCGCCGGTTCGCCGCCGGTCCCCAAAAGACGCCGGCCGCACTGCTGTATCTGGATAACCTGACGGACAAAAACGCGCTCAACAGCCACGTGCTCCGCCCGCTCATGAATGCTGCCACCCCGGCTTCCGGGAACTGGAAGGCCGTACCCTATACGACCATCGGCAACGTGCGCAAGATCAGGTACTGGCAGGAAGCGGAAGATGCAATCTTGCAAGGGCTGAGCGTATTGTTTCTGGAAGGCTGTCCGGAAGCCAACGTATTCGAGACGAGCGGCTGGCCGAAGCGCCCCATCGAGGATCCGCAGATGGAAGCTTCGCTCAAGGGCGCGCACCAGGGGTTCGTGGAAACCGGCTCGCAAAACATCGCAATGCTCCGGCGGTATTTGCCGAACCGGGAACTGCGGATTGCGGAACATGTCCTGGGCCGACGCGGCAAAACGAAAGTATGGATCTTGTACCTGCAAGACGTGGCCGATCCATCTATCCTCCGCGAATTGCAAAACAGAATCGCAGCCATCGATGTGGACGCAGTCGTCAATACGGGCGAACTCGCTGAATACATTGAAGATCACAACGGCTCGCCGTTTCCCCAGCTCATCGTGACCGAACGGCCCGACTCGGCCATGTCCCAATTGCTGCAGGGACGTTTCGTTGTCGTCGTGGACCGTTCGCCCAGCGTCATCATTGCGCCGGCCACATTTACCACGTTTTTCCAAAACGTGGACGATTACAGCACCCGATGGCTGATCGCTTCGTTCATCCGCCTGCTGCGATTTGCCGCGTTTTTGATTGCGCTGTTTTTGCCCGCCATCTATATCGCGCTCATTTCCTTCAATTATGAAGTGATTCCGCTTGAACTGTTTCTGTCGATTGCCGAATCGCGGGAACGCGTCCCGTTTCCGCCGCTCGTCGAGGCGTTCATGATGGAAATTACGCTGGAAATGATGCGCGAAGCAGGCATTCGGCTTCCCGCGCCAATCGGCCAGACCATCGGCATCGTCGGGGGCATCGTCATCGGCCAGGCGGCCGTCCAGGCCGGCATCGTCAGCAATATCATGGTCATCGTGGTCGCCACGACCGCCATCGCCTCCTTCATCCTGCCCAGCTACGACATGGGCACGGCGGTCCGGCTGCTGCGGTTTCCCATGATGCTGATGGCTTCGCTATTCGGCATCATCGGCATCATGATCAGCTCCATTGTCCTGGCCATCCACGTCATCTCGATGCAATCGCTGGGTACGCCGTATGGCAGCCCGATCGCGCCGTTCCGCTGGCACGACATGAAGGATACGTTTGTCCGGCTTCCGTTGAAGATGATGTACAACCGCCCCAGATCGACTCATCCGACGCAAGACCGACGATTGAAAATGAAACAACCACCGAAGGAACCGTCATGAACCAATACACCCGAGAGCCCATTACCCTGATGCAATTTATTTTTTTCTCATCCACGGCGCGCAGCTCGGCCTGGTGATGTTTACGCTGCCGGGCAAGCTCGCTGATCATGCCGGTACGGACGGCTGGATCTGCATCGTGCTGGATTGGCTGTTGGTATGCTTGTCCGGCTGGATCATGCTGCTGACGCTCCGCAAATACCCGTCGCTGACATTGCCCGAACTGCTGGAGCAGTTGTTTGGCCGATGGCTGGGCAAATTGCTGATGCTCCTGCCGATCGGCTATTTCATGTTGATTGGCTGGTTCAATCTCGCGACGACATCAATCTACATTAAAAACTGGTTTCTGCCCAAGACGCCGCCATGTGTGATTTTGTTCCTGCTGGCCGTTCCGGGGTACATGATCGTGCGACAGGGTCCCAGCATACACGGCCGGTTTTGCGAACTGGTCTTTTACATGAGCATTTTCATGATCCTGCTGCCGATCATGCCACTGGCGCAAGGCCACTGGCTGCATCTGCTTCCGGTGGTCAAGGAAGGATGGAGACCGATTCTGGATGGCGCCGTGCACACGCTGAATGCTTTTGCGGGTATTGAAATCATACTTCTGTATTACCCCAGCCTGCAAAAAAAACGATATGCCCTGCATGGTCTGCTCGCCGCCAACACGATAACGTTAATCATCTATCTGTATGTAACGATCATTTGTTTCATCTACTTTTCGCCGGATGGCATTGCCCGGTTGGACCAACCGCTGCTCATCCTGATGAAAAACGTCGGGTTCCGGTTCCTGGAGCGGCTGGATTCGTTGGCCCTGGCAGCATACCTGCTTGTCATATTCACGGCTTTGGCCCCTGCCGCCTACAGTGCGACATTTACCTTGAGCCGTCTGCTGGGCATGCCGGATCACAGGAGAATCGCTGCATGGTATTTCAGCGCGATCGTCGCAACCGGGCTTATCGTGCAGCCGACCTGGAAGATGTCCCTGTGGTGGGAACAACGGATTGTAAATGCCGTTCTCGTGCTGCTGCCTTTTGTTCCGATTGCGCTTTATGTCTATGTGTGGGGCATGGAACAAGTCCGGAAACGGAGGCCGGGATGAAAAAGCTGCTGTTTGCTATCGTGCTGCTGGCTTTCATAACCAGGGGGGGCCTGGACCGGGCGGAAATCGAAAATTTGTCGCTCCGCCTGATTGTCGGCATCGATCTGGACGACGACGGCAATCTGGTGTTCTCCGCTTCCAACCCCATCTTCGACAAAGAATCCAAAATCAAGGAAGAAGAATTTGTAACCCGGGCGGATACCCTCTGGGATTCACGCGCCAAAAGCGACCGGACGTTCATGGGGTTGGCTGTCAGCGGGAAAATCCAGGAATTTCTGATCGGCAAGCGTGTCATGGAACATGCGAATTGGTTTCGCCTGATGGACCCCCTGTTCCGCGAACCCAAAAACTCGGTCCGGGCCCGCATGATCATGGTGGACGGCCCGGTGGAAGACGTCATCCGCCACAAGCCGGAAGACAAACCCCGTCTGCCGCTGTACCTGACCAAATTGATCGACACGGCGCATCGCAAAAATGTTACCGTCAGAACGATGCTGCTGGATTTCTGGAATCAGGATGTCGAAAAAGGCAAAACGGCCAGCGTGACGGAATTGCGTAAAGAAAGCAGGCTAATGATTACCGGTACTGCGCTTCTGGACGAAAAAGGGAAATACCGCCTGTCGATCGGCCCCGAGGAAACGATGCTGCTGCGCATGCTGCAAAATGAAAGAAAAGGTGAATTTTCATTTACCTTCCATGCGCTGTTCGAACCCGACCAACCAACCATTACGAGTGATGCGTACAGCTTCAGCATCGACAAATTTTCGGTCAAAACGAAAACAGGATATGCGGATGACAGGTTCCGATTCCACATCACGATCAAGATGCGGGCGACGCTGGGTGAACGGCTGTTCCCGCTCGATATGCCCCGGGAAACGGTCAAACTGCAGCAGGATATGGCGGAACAATTCGAGGATCGATTCGGTGATCTTATCCGGAAAATCCAGCAAGCCCAAATCGATCCGATCGGCCTGGGCCTGCATGCGCGCGCCCGTGAATACCGGCATTGGAAGCAGGTTCAGGATCATTGGGGAGAAGCGCTGTCCACAGCGGACATCCATGTCACCGTCAAAGTCAGCATCGTCAACAAGGGATTAATCGATTGATTGCGCCGCCGCCAGCACTTCGGCGATATGTCCCTTCACTTTGACCTTTCGCCATTCCCGGACCAGCCTGCCGGTCCGGTCAATCAGGAACGTGGAGCGGACGATGCCCATATATTTGCGTCCGTACATCTGTTTTTCCTGCCATACACCGTAAGCCATTGCGGCCTTTAGCTCCGTATCGGACAAAAGCAGAAAAGGCAAATTCATCTTTCCGGCAAACTTCACGTGCGACTGGACCGGATCGGGGCTGATGCCGATCAGCACCGTATCCGTCGCGACAAACGCCGCATGCGCGTCCCGGAAATCGCAAACTTCCTGCGTACACGTGGGCGTATGGTCTTTCGGATAGAAAAACAGGACCACCTTGCTTCCGCGGAATTGGCTTAATCTGACCATTTCGCCGCTGGCTGCGGGCAAATGGAATTCAGGCGCCTGATTTCCGATTGTCCATGCATCCATGACCAATCATCCCCTTTTGAACAACAAGTTTGGCAAACGGGATTACGAGCCTGCCCCGCGATAACGCCGGACACCCCGGTTCCAGACAAACAGACCAATACTGAAACAGGCAAGACCGACGACAGGCGTCAGCAAAGACATGAGCTGGCCGCCATCTCCCCGATCCAGGAAAAATGATGCCGGATAAACGCCCACAAATGCAAACGGCAGCACCCAGGTCAGCAAAAAACGGATGCCTTTGTTGTAAATTTGCACCGGATAGCGTCCGTAGTTCTGGATGTTGAACATCAGCGGTACGATGCCGGTCGGCGCATCCGAATAAAACGAGATCGACGCCAGCGCCGTGTAAATGCCCATATAGATCAGCACCGAGCCGATCACCATCGCCACCAGCACGAGCGGATCATACCAATGAAACGGCAAACCCAGCGTCACCCAGGCCGATGCCATGATCGCCAGGCCGACGAACGAGCCGATCATGGAAGGCGGGTCCACGTTCTCGAGCATGATTTGCACGAGTGCATTCGCCGGCCGCGTCAGCACACGGTCCATTTCACCCTTGACAATATAGCGCTCGCTGAAGTTCCACAGATTGAAAAAGGTGTTCAACACTCCGTAGGGTACCATGAAATAGCCGTACACAAACACGATTTCCGCCTGGCTCCAGCCCGCAAGGGAGGGCGTATGCCGAAATACGACGAAGATGAACACGAGATTCATCGCCGAATACAGCAAATCCGACAGCGCCTCGACCCAGAAGTCGGCGCGGTAGGTCAATCTTGCCTTCAAATAGTTGGCGATGTATTCGCGAAACAATGACAGGTGATGCCACCAAAAACGGCCCTGGCGCATGCGATCAACCTCCTTGCACAAACAGGCGCCGTCTGGCGATCCGCCACATGCACACGATCGGCACGACGAGCAGGCCGCACCAGACCAGTTGCACCAGCAGCGCTTCCCATGTTTCCGCCCCGGCGATCCTGCCGGTGAATACGGAACTTGGCAAATAGGAGATGGCCGGAAACGGCGTCCAGCCGATCAGCTTTTCCGCCCATGGCGGAAAAAACGAAATCGGGATCAGCACACCCGAGAACAGGTCGACGGCCACACGCTTCATGCGGATCAACCCTTCATTGTTTTCCACAAAGAAAGCGAACAGGCCGATCAACAGGTTCACCTGCGAATTGATCAGGAAGCTGAACCAGATCATGACGAAAAACACGAGCCAGCGCATGGGATCAACCGGCAATTGCACCGGAAACAGCAGCACGGCCACCACCATGCCGGGCGTCATGAACAGAAACAGGCGGAACAATCCTTCTCCCAGCCCCTGCATCATTTTGACCAGCAGATAGTTGTACGGTCGCGTCATCTGCACCGCGACGCTGCCGTCGCGAATTTCCGTCGCGATTTCCCGGTCCAGATTGTTGAAGTAGAACGCCCGGGCCATCCAGGAGATGGCGATATACGTCGTGATCTGGGCCACCGAGAAGCCGCCCAGCGTCTCGGCATCGCCATAGATGGCTTTCCAGGTGAAATAATAGGCCCCTATGTTAATGACATAAATAATGATACCACTGTAATAATTAACCCGGTAAGCGAGCATCATGAGAAAACGGATGCGAATCAATTCGAGATAGGCTGCACTCACGGCTTTACGCTCCCGGACTGGTAAATTTCCCGGACGATTTCGTCCGTATTGGTTTCCTGTATTTTGATGTCGCGAATCGGCTTGGCGCCGACGATTCGGGACATCACGTCGGAGACGTTCAGGGTTTTGGGAATCCAGACTTTGGCGGCAAACTCGTTTTCCCCGGACCACCGGACATCCAGCCCGCCGGTCAGCGCCATCAGTTCGGACACCGGTACCGGTTCGGCAAATTGAAACTGCACTTCACGCCCTTTGCCCCACCGGTCCTTCAGTTCGTCCAGGCTTCCGTCATAGATGATCCGGCCGTCGTCCAACATGATGACCCGGGAACAGAGCGCTTCGATATCCTGCAGATCATGCGTCGTGAGCAGAATCGTGGTGCCATGCTCACGGTTCAGTCTTTTCAGGAATTCGCGGATTTCGGTCTTGACGACAATATCCAGGCCAATCGTCGGCTCGTCCAGAAACAGGATGGATGGCTGGTGCAGCAGCGCCGCCGCCAGTTCGCACCGCATCCGCTGGCCAAGACTCAGTTTGCGCACGGGCCGGTGCAAGAGCGGTTCCAGCCCGAGCGTCTCCACCAGCTCGTCCAGCCTCCGGCGGAAATCCGCTTCCCCGACGCGGTACACCTTGCGCAACAACCGGAATGATTCGATAACGCCAATGTCCCACCATAGCTGGCTGCGTTGTCCGAAGACGACGCCGATGCCGCGCACGAACGTTTCCCGATCCTTGTAGGGAACGTATCCGTTCACCCGTATCTTGCCCGAAGTGGGAACGAGGATGCCGGTCAACATTTTGATCGTTGTCGATTTGCCGGCACCATTTTCGCCGATGTAACCGCAAATTTCCCCCTGGGGAATTTGAAATGTGATATCTTTGACCGCCGTCACTTCGATGTGCTGCCGTTTGAACAAATCTTTCAGCGCACCCTTCAAGCCTTCGCGGTTTTGCTGTACCTTGAACTGTTTGCGCAAATCGGCTACGTCGATCGCAAGCATGCGGTTCCCTCCCTGTTCGCTTTCGACAAACTTGCTTCACCCGTCGACATAACTTTATAATTTTATAATAACTAAAAACAATCGTACAGCCGCTTGGATCAAGGAACAAAGCGTAACACGAAAGAAACGGAAAGGAAATGACCATGCGCAAAAAGTGGAAGTGGACGCTGTTCGGCGCACTGGGCTTACTCATTATCATTGCAGGTTTCGGCGCCTGGAGAGGGATCGAAACTTACCGGCAACTGGACGAAATGAGCAAGCCGGAGACCGAATCCCGGTTCAATCAAATCGAGTTGAAACCGGAATACAAACCGCCTGAATGGACCGGAACCGATCGCGTCAACATCCTGCTGATGGGCGGAGACGAACGTGGCTTGAAAGAAGGCGAAGTCGCCCGTTCCGATTCCATGCTGGTCGCTTCCTTTGACCCGGTCACCAAGCGGGCTCACCTGTTTTCCGTATTGCGGGACACTTATGTCAGCATTCCGGGACACGGCAAAGGCCGGATCAATACAGCCATCACGCTCGGCCGGCCCGAACTGGCCATGAAGACGGTCGGCGAATTGCTTGGCCTGGACATCCAGTATTATGTCTATGTGGATTTCCAGGGTTTCATCAAACTGGTGGACGCCATTGGGGGCGTCGATTTCTATGTCGAAAAAGACATGCACTACACCGACAATGCAGACGGCAACCAGTACGACATCAATCTGAAAAAAGGCCAGCAGCATCTTGATGGCGAAAAGGCGCTGCAATATGTCCGCTTCCGTCATGATGCGCTGAGCGACTATACCCGTACGGAACGGCAGCGCAATTTTCTGAAGGCGGTCGCAGATAAAATGCAGACGGCCTGGAACCTCGTCCGCTTGCCGGAAGTGCTGGCATCCATCTCCCCCTATGTGGAAACGAACCTGTCTCCCCAGGACATGCTGAAGCTGGCTTCCCTGGGATACAAATCGCATCAGGCCGGATCTGCGCAAATTCCGCCGATGAATCTGCTGCGGGAAGAGAAAATCGACGGGGCATCCGTCATTACCGTCAAAGATGATGATGCGCTCAAACAATTCGTACAGGATACGCTGGCTGCGGATGACAGCCTGCAATCTCCGCCTACGCCGTCGGACTCGGTTGCTGTGCACAATGAAGCGCATCCTCCGGAGTAACATCACCGGACGGTGATGGCAAATTTGCTGTTTGTGGAGTAGGAAGTTACGGAAGGAAGTTGCATCATGAACACTCGGATCCAATCGGAGCATTGGTATGAAGCTGCTTTGCAGCACATTGTCGGCGGGGTGAACAGCCCTTCCCGCTCATTCAAGGCGGTAGGGGGCGGCGCCCCTGTTTTTGTGACCCGTGCAAAAGGAGCCTACATGTGGGATGTCGATGGCAACCGATATATCGATTATTTGGCCGCTTTTGGCCCGATCATCACCGGACATGCACATCCGCAAGTGACGGCGGCGATTGTGCAAGCTGCGGAGACTGGTACGTTATACGGCACACCAACAGTGCATGAAGTCCGCATGGCCGAAACGTTGAAAGCAGCGATTCCTTCCCTGGACAAAGTGCGCTTTGTCAATTCCGGCACCGAAGCCGTCATGACGACGATCCGGGTAGCGAGAGCAGCGACCGGACGCAGCAAAATCATCAAGTTTGCCGGTTGCTACCACGGTCATGCCGACCTGGTACTTGTTGCTGCAGGCTCGGGACCATCCACGCTGGGCACGCCGGACAGCGCAGGGGTGCCCGCCAGCATCGCGAACGAAGTCATCACGGTCCCTTTCAACGATCTGGAAGGACTGCACTTGGCGCTCGAACGATGGGGAGACGAGGTTGCGGCCGTCATGGTCGAACCGATCGTAGGCAACTTTGGCATGGTGATGCCGAAGCCCGGCTTTCTGGAAGGATTGTGCCGGATGGCCAGAGATGCCGGCGCACTCGTCATTTACGATGAGGTCATTAGCGGATTCCGGTTTCATTACGGCACTGCGCAGACGTTCAGGGCGTTTCCCGATCATGAGGCCATCCGTCCCGATCTGACCGCGCTTGGCAAAATTATCGGGGGCGGACTGCCGGTCGGCGCTTATGGCGGCCGCGCGGAAGTGATGGACAAGGTTGCCCCGCTCGGACCCGCTTACCAGGCGGGGACGATGGCCGGCAATCCGGCTTCCATGCTGGCCGGTCTGGCCTGCCTGGAGGTGTTGCGCCAGCCCGGCGTATATGAGCGGATGGACGCACTGGCCGCACGCCTCGGCGAAGGCCTGCAGGCTTCGGCCGATCGATACGGCATTCCGCTTACGGTCAATCGGATCGTGGGCGCGCTGTCCACCCATTTTTGCTCCCATCCCGTCACCAATTATGAGGAAGCACAGCATACCGATGGCGAAATGTTCGCGCGGTTTTTCCGGGCCATGCTGAAACGCGGCATTTATTTGGCACCCTCCAAATACGAAGCCTGGTTTCTGACGACCGCCCATACGGACGCGGATATCGATTTGACACTCGAGGCGGCGGAAGACAGTTTCCGCGAGTTGGCACAGGGCCGGTAATCGGCTGTTACGGCTGATTGCCGCCGATTCGGCCAAGCCGTCCGGGCCCGGTTGGCCCTCGCCTGGTTGTTGGCGGCAAGGTCCGCTGCCAACAACCCAATCGCCGCGTACTCTTCCGCCCTACAACAAAAAAAGAGCATCCCGAAAGATGCTCATTCGTTGCGATCTACGCTGCAATTGCCGGCAGAAGAAACCGATGACCCGGGTGCGGATTTGGCGCTCAAGCGCGAAGTCTGGTTGCGATCGTAACGGTTATCCACTTCTTCAGCCAATTCCCGGTAAACTCGCGTTTCCTCCGCCACGGGGTCATAAGAGGTCTGGATGCGGATTTCCCACTTTGGCGGCAACCTCCGGACAGCTTCGGCAGCAGGATCGACCGCCGGTTTAGCATCCCCCTCGATCAGCTGATCCGCCAACAACCGTTCCACCTGCTGCATATCTGCACGCGTCCGACCTGACCCGGGATGATTCTCATGCAGCGGTCGCGTTTCCGCTTTTCCTTCATCGGGTTGATGCGTCATCATCTCGCTCCTTCCAAATTCGCCGAAAAGTTAACCTGATTGACTTAGCCCCAATTTGACCGGAACTACCTCAATCCCAACAGCTTTGCCATTTCCGATTCCTGTGCCTTCGACTGCGCTTCCGTCCACCCGAACGCATCTGCCATGACCCGAATGATTCCCCGGTAATGCGCTCTTGCCGCGTGTATATCGAACAACGCCATTCCCGTGCGCCGCACCAGAAAATCCGAAGGCAAAACCACCATTTCCTTCTCCAAGCCATATTGCAGCGAAGCATACAGGTCCATCGGCAACCCATGGCGCTGCGACTCGGTCACCTCCCGCTCCAAATGCCTGAAAACCTCCTGCACGTTGGAGCCATACCGGTGCACCAATGCTGATGCCGTCCGCTCCGTCAGACCGAGGGAAACACCGACATTCATCATTTTGTGTACATAGGCTGGAAAATGCGCCTCATCGCCGAAATCTCCGCCTGATAGCGTAAGCGTGCGCGTGACACAGGAACCCCATGATGCGCTGCCATGCCGGCTCGCTTCCCGAACCAGCAAATCGGTCACTTTCTCCGCCATTTTGCGGTAACCGGTCAGCTTGCCGCCCGCAATCGTAATCAGGCCGGAAGGAGAGCGAAACAGTTCGTCTTTTCGCGAAATTTCCGAAGGAGATTTGCCCGCTTCATCAATCAGCGGTCGTACGCCCGACCATTCGGCTTCCACGTCGCCGATGGTCAATTGCAGGCTCGGAAACATCGCATTGGCTGCCTCCACCAGCACGTGCCGATCCTCCATGGTAACGCCGGGCTCCGCCGGGTCGCCGGCAAAATCGGTGTCCGTCGTGCCTATATAGGTTTTGCCATTCCGCGGAATGGCAAACATCATCCGGCCATCCGGCGCCTCAAAATAAACCGCATGCCGCAGCGGGAAGCGCCCCTGATCGAAAACGAGATGGACGCCTTTGGTCAGACGGATCGTTTTGCCCTGCCGGGACCGATCCAGCATCCGGATGTCATCCACCCAGGGTCCAGCCGCATTCACAACCTGTTGGGCCCGGATGTCGAAACGTTCGCCGCTGATCCGGTCCTCCGCCGCCACGCCTGCCAGACGACGGGTCGCACTGTACAGCAATTCCACCGCCTTCACATGGTTCAAGGCCACCGCACCCAGCGTCACCGCCTTTTTCACCACTTCAATCGTCAGCCTGGCATCATCCGTCCGGTACTCCACATACATGCCGCTTCCCGATAACCCTGCTTCCCGCAATAGCGGTTCCCTGCGCAAAGTCTCCCGCGCATCCAGCATGCGGCGCCGCTCCTTTCGCCGGACGCCCGCCAATCGATCGTAGAGCCACAATCCCGCAGCCACGCCCGGTATGCCGAACTTGCCGAAAGAACCATCCCGGTAAATTGGAAGCAGCATCTTGATCGGCACCGTTACATGGGGTGCATTCCCGTACACGATCGCACGCTCCCTGCCAACTTCGGCCACCATGCCCACCCGGAATTGCCTGAGGTAACGCAATCCGCCATGCACCAATTTCGTCGACCGGCTCGACGTGCCCGCCGCAAAATCCTGCATGTCGATGACCGCTGTCTTCATGCCGCGGGAAACCGCATCAAGCGCAATGCCTGCACCTGTAATGCCGCCCCCGATGATCAGCACATCCCATACTTCTTCGGACAAACGGCGAATAGCCGACGCACGCGCCTGTACAAACAATGGCCCGTTTCCGCCCATCATGGCACCCGAAACGCCTGCGCCGCACGGACGGCAGCCTGCCAGCCGGCATACAACCGCTTGCGCGTTTCCGCATCCATTTGCGGCGTATACCTCGCTTCCATGGCCCATTGCCGTTCGATTTCATCCCGATCGCGCCAGAAGCCGACCGCCAGTCCGGCCAAATAGGCTGCTCCCAGCGCTGTCGATTCATCGACAACCGGACGCTCCACCGGCACGCTCAGCATGTCGCTCTGAAACTGCATCAGCAGTTCGTTGCGCACCGCACCGCCGTCAACGCGGAGCGTTTGCAGTTTCAGGCCGGCATCGCGCTCCATCGCCTCCAGCACATCCCTTGTCTGATAGGCGAGCGATTCCAGGGTGGCCCTGACAAAATGCGCCTTCGACGTTCCCCGCGTCAATCCGAATACAGCCCCCCGCACTTCGCTATCCCAATAAGGCGTGCCTAATCCGACAAATGCCGGAACGACATAGACGCCGTCGCTGGACGGGACTTCCTTGGCCAGCGTTTCGCTATCCGCCGCCGCCGCAATGAGCTGCATCCCGTCACGCAGCCACTGGATAGCCGAGCCCGCCACGAATATGCTCCCCTCCAGGGCATATTCGACCCGGCCTCCGACACCCCAGGCGATGGTCGTGAGCAACCCGTGCGTTGATTCCACCGGCGTCAATCCGGTATGCATCATCATGAAACAGCCGGTGCCATACGTGTTTTTGGCCATGCCCCTGTGAAAGCAGGCCTGCCCGAACAGCGCCGCCTGCTGGTCTCCCGCGATTCCCGCAATGGGAACACCGGTGCCCAGCAAATCGGGAGTAGTCATGCCATAGATTCCCGATGACGGGCGCACTTCCGGCAGCATGACGGCCGGAACGTCCAGCAATCGCAGCAGTTCCTCATCCCATTGCAATCGGTGGATGTCGTACATCAGCGTGCGCGAAGCGTTCGAATAGTCCGTCGCATGCACGGCGCCGCCCGTCAGCTTCCATATCAGCCAACTGTCGATGGTGCCAAACAGCAATTCGCCGCGATTGGCCCGATCCCGCGCGCCTTCCACATGATCCAACAGCCATTTGACCTTCGTCCCGGAAAAATAGGGGTCCAGGAGCAAACCCGTTTTGCGCCGGAATACCGGCTCCAGCCCTTGTGCCTTCAGGGATTCGCAAATGCCGGCCGTCTGCCTGGATTGCCAGACAACCGCCCGGTGAATCGGCGCCCCCGTCATTCGGTCCCACACGACCGTCGTCTCACGCTGATTGGTGATGCCGATCGCTGCAATTTGTTCCGGCTTGACGTTTCCCCTTGCCAATGCATCCGACAACACGGCCTTCACCGAAGTCCAGATTTCTTCGGCATCTTGCTCAACCCAGCCGGGTTCCGGATAATAGGCCCGAATTTCCTGCTGGGCCACGGCAACGGGTCGGCCTGCATGATCAAATACGATCGCCCTGGTGCTCGTGGTGCCCTGGTCGATCGCCAGCATATACCGGGTTGCCACCGCCACTATGCATTCGCCCCTTCCTGCCGGCAAACAAAAAGAACACTGACATTCCCGCTCTTCAACTGGGCGTCGTGTTCCTTCCGTCGTGTTCCTTCGTTTCTCCGGCAACTTGATCAATTTACGTTCACTATATCCCGGCACGCTCCATCCTGTCAACGCGCTTGTTGCAGTTCCCGCAGCAACGATTCATGAATCGGCCCGCAGCTGGCTACGATATTGCGTACGCCCAGATGGTAATCGGTGCCGTCCATATCCGTGACCCTGCCTCCGGATTCCTGCACCAGCAGTGCGCCAGCGGCAAGATCCCAGGCGTTCAGGCCGACTTCCCAAAAACCGCTCAACCGGCCTGCGGCCACGTAGGCCAGATGCAGCGCAGCCGATCCGGCGACGCGCAAATTGCGGACTTGCGGTGCGAGCGCCTGGATTTGCGCCAGATTCCGCGGCAATGCATGGAGCGGTTCCGCAGGAAGTCCCGTTGCAATCAGGCTTTCCGAAAGTGCGGTTTCCGCAGACGCCCGCATTTTGCGCCCATGCACATAGGCACCTTTGCCGCGCTCGGCCAAAAACAGTTCATCCCGCATCGGATCGTAAATCACACCGACAATGACCTGGCCGCGATGGGCAAGCGCGATCGACACGGAAAAGAAAGGAAAGCCATGCACGAAATTCGTCGTTCCGTCAATCGGGTCCACGATCCATACATATTCCGTTTCGGCCACTTCCCCGATGGCACGCGCAGAAGCGTCCGGACCCGGTGCGACGCTTTCTTCACCCAGAAACGAATGATGCGGAAAATGGGTCGAGATCAGATTGCGGATCAAACGTTCCGATCCTTTGTCCACTTCCGTCACCAGGTCATGCTGCGAATACTTCAAATCCGTCTCCGAGATGCCGCCGATTTTGCTCTTGATCCATTCACCGGCTTTGGACGCGCAATTGACGGCTACGGCCGCAAAACTTTTGCTCCCGATTACGCCTTCCCGGTTGAAAACGTCCATGTGCATCCCTCCCGTTTGACGCATGTTACATTTCTTGCAATCCTTTGACAATCAAATAAACGGCCATTGCCAGCAGCGTAGCGCGCAACAGCCACATCAGCTGCCGCCCGCTGAGCCTGGAGGCGATGACTGCGCCGAGCCGCCCGCCAATCAACGCTCCGGGGGCAAGCATCGCAAACAACAGCCAATCCACATTGCCATTTGCAATATGTACACCTGAACCCAGCACGGCGGACAGCAAGATCACGAACATCGACGAAGCCGTCGCCACATGCGGCGGAAACCGGAACAAAAGCACCATCAGCGGAACGAACAGCGATCCCCCGCCGATGCCGAACAAGCCGGAAACCATGCCGACAGCAAAACCGATGACCAATACCGGCACATAGTTGTATCCGTAGTGGTAGGTGTGGCCTCCGCCGTCCGTAAACGTGCGGTTGATTTTCCATGCTACCTGCAGCGGCTTGAGCCGTTCCCGGGCCACCATGAACGCAAACATGACAAACATGAATACACCAAAAGCAAGCTGGAACGGACCCTGGGGAATATCATTGGTCAACACGGCGCCAACCATGGCTGCCGGACCGCTGGTGATAAAAAACAGCCAGCCGCTGCGGAAATCCACCTTGCCCTGCCGCCGATATGTCCATGTCGCCGAAAAAGCGGTAAAAATCAGCACCGCAAGCGAAGTGCCGACCGCCGTTTGCGCACTGACGGGCTCTCCAAACAGATACGGGCCCAGCAAGACAAGCGACGGAACGGTGATGATACCCCCTCCCAAACCGACGATGCTGCCGAATATGGCACTGACCATCCCGATCAGAAACAACACAAGAAGTCCAATCCACATTTGCGATGCGCCTCCGATTTGGCGGGAGCTTTGCGGGTGAAAAAAACAGCAGCCCGACAGCCGCTGCTTTCTCCCGGGATTATGGACGATCGGTCGATCACATCGAACCGATCAGATTATACCCCAACAATGTTATAGCCGTTATCCACATAGATGACTTCGCCCGTGATGCCGCGTGCCCATTCGCTCATCAGGAACAGGGCGGTATCACCAACTTCGGCAGCTTCGGTCGTCCGGCGAAGCGGCGCTTTTTCCTCGACTTGTTTCAGAATGGAATTGAAGCCGGCAATCCCTTTGGCAGCCAGCGTCCGGATCGGGCCTGCCGAAATGGCATTGACGCGGATGTTGCGGCTTCCCAGATCGCTCGCCAGATAGCGGACGGAAGCTTCCAGTGCGGCTTTGGCCACACCCATTACGTTATAGTTCGGCAACACGCGTTCCGCGCCGAGATAGGTCATCGTGACGATGCTGCCGCCTTCCGTCATGAGCGGGTGCAGGCGCTGCGCGACTGCGGTCAGGGAATAGACGCTGATGTCATGGGCCAATGCAAAGCCTGCGCGTGATGTTTTCACATATTCGCCGTCGAGTTCTTCGGTTTTGGCAAACGCAATGCAGTGGGCCAATCCGTGCAACACGCCGACTTCGTCCTTCAGCCGGGCGGCAAGCGCATCGATGTCCTCATCGGAAGCGACATTGCACTGCAAAGTCAGGGAGCCGGGAATCGTTTCCGCCAATTTTTTGACGCGCTCCTCGACACGTTCGCTTTCATATGTAAAAATGAGCCGCGCCCCTTGGGACGCAAAAGACTGCGCCATGGCCCAGGCTATGCTTCGCTCGTTGGCGACGCCCATCACCACGATATTTTTGCCCTGCAGCAATCCATTCATCGTCGGTACTCCTCCTCCATAGTAAAACCTTCTTGTCCAACGTACCTTATTTTGGATGCGATTGCAACAGGGAGTCTTTCCGGACCTGCACTTCAATCGTGGCGCCGTCCCGCAACCGGATGGGGCCGCCGGCCGCTTCCAGCCGATGCAGCTCGTCCATGAGCCGGAACAATGCTTCATCTTTGCGCTTCGCTTCAAGCATGACATCGACGGCCGGCGTCACCGGCGCAATGCGAAGCAAAAAAGCCAGCAGCGGTGCCGGATCGACATCGTCCGCATGGCTTCTTGGATCAGTGGCGCTTTTGGGGCTGGACATATGGATTTTGGGCGGCAGGCTGTCCCTGTAGCGCTTCTCCCAGGTGCCGACGATGCGCGGCCACAGCAATGCGGCATCATCGCCCTGCGGGTTGTTGAGAGCATGATGATGCAGATCCAGCACCATCGGCACACCGACTTGTTCACAGAGCGCCAGCGTCTCTGCGGCGGTAAACGTCTTGTCGTCGTTTTCCAGCGTCATGCGGCCCGCGATGCGCGGCGGAAGTTCCGCAAATTGCCGCACGAACCTGGCGCCGGCCGCAGGTTTGTCGCCATATGTTCCGCCGACGTGGATATTGCAGGTTGCCCGCGCATCCAGCCCCATCCATTCCAGCATCGTGACATGATGTTCCAGATCCCGCACCGAACGGACAAACACGTCCCGGCGCGGCGTGTTCAACACCGTATAATGGTCGGGGTGGAACGAGACGCGCATGCCGTGCGCCCGCACGAACGCGCCTACTTCGGCGAATGCATCGGCAAGCGCCGGATACGGATTCCAGTCCTGCAGCAAATCATGCGTGGCAAGCGGAATGAGCTTGGAAGTAAAACGATAGACGTGAACGTCCATATAACGGTTATGCTTGAGCAAGCGCAACGTTTGTTGCAAATTGTCCCTGGCAATCTGCTCCAGCCGCCTGAGCCCCGCTTCGCGATCAGGCAGCCTGGCGAAAGTCGACATCGTCATCGTCCGCGAAGGCGATGCGTTCCGGAGCTGGACCGACATGGCGACGTAGCCGAAGCGAACGATCATCCCTGCAATTCCCCCTTAGCTTTGCAGCTATAGGGTTACTGTTGCTCTCCGAAGTACATTTCATGCGCCAGCGCGGTCTGGATGCGCGATTCTTCTTCGGTCAGCTTGCGAACCAGATCCATCTCCACGGCGGTGACTTCTTCACCCTGAAAGTTGATTTCTGCGATGGATGCGGAGATCCGTACGATGGCAACGGCACGGTTATCGGGCGAATAGGCGATGACTTTCTGGCCGGTTGGATAGATGCGGAAGTGCTTTTTGACCATTTTGCATTTTCCATATTCCAGCAGTTCGTACAGCTCCTGTTCCGACTTGAACTTGCAAACCGAATTGAACTCTGTCTGAAATCCCATCGCTGTCTACCTCCACATTCGTTTGGCTACATTATAATCCGGCCGGGGCGGGGAAAGAAAGCAAACGGCTTCCAGCCGGCCGTCCGGAGCAGGATTATTTTTTGCATTTTTCCGCTATTTGCAAATAAGGCTGCACGCGGGACCGATTTCGCTCGCTCCCTCCGTACAGCCCTGGTTCTCTGCATTCCTTGCCATTAATTGAAACCGGCGGTTGACGGTCCTGCGCACTGTTGATGCGATGCACCCCGCACGGGAACAACGCGGGGTCCTGCAAGCCGCCCTTAACCCTGCTGTCCGCCTCCGTAATCGATGGACTGCTTCTCCTCGAATCGCTCCAGCGCCAGCTGGATCAGCGTATCAAGCAATTCCGCATAGGACAGGCCGGATTCTTTCCACATGAGGGGATACATGCTGTAAGGCGTAAAGCCCGGCATCGTGTTCACTTCGTTGATGAGCAGCTTGCCATCCGAACGGCGAAGGAAGAAGTCGGCGCGGCACAAGCCGGAGCCATCGATCGCCTGGAACGCGCGGATTGCCATCTGGCGAACTTCTTCCGTCACCTCGGGCGGCAGATTCGCCGGAATTTCCATGACGGATTTGCCATCGATATATTTGGCATTGTAATCGTAAAATTCGTTGGAACTGCGGATTTCTCCGGGCAAAGAAGCGCGCGGTTCATCGTTGCCCAGCACGCTGACTTCAATTTCACGCGCATCGACGAACGCTTCGACAATCACTTTGCGGTCGTAACGCAGCGCCTTCTCGACGGCCGCGATCAGTTCTTCGCGGTTGCGGACTTTCGAAATGCCGACGCTGGAGCCCAGATTGGCCGGTTTGACGAAACACGGGTAGCCCAGTTCCTCCACTTCCCGCAATCGCGCTTCCCGATCCTTGTTCCAGCCGTGCCGGTTGAAATACCGATAGTCCACCTGCGGCAATCCGGCCTGGGCAAAAATCATCTTCATGGCCACCTTGTCCATGCCTACCGCCGAAGCGAGCACCCCCGCCCCGACATAAGGCAGGTTGGCCATCTCGAACAACCCCTGGATCGTGCCGTCTTCGCCAAACGTGCCATGCAGCAGCGGAAACATGACATCTACCGGCCGGTTGCCGCGTGATTGGTTACCGCTTTGGACAACGGACGATTCCGCCATGGCGCCGAGCAATGGCTGCAACGCAGCTTCGGAAGACCCCGCAGCCGCGCCGCTGATGCGCGCTTTGCCGTCTGCCGCCGCAGCGCTTTCGTCCGCCCCGCCAAATGTCAGCTCAGCCACCGAGGAAGGCGGCCCTTCCAGCGCGGGACCGGAGCGCCATTGGCCTGTAGGTGTAATATAAAACGGAATGAGTTCATATTTGCTGTAATCGAACGCTTGCATCACTGCCAGCGCAGTTTGCAGCGAAACGGCATGTTCTCCCGATCGGCCGCCGTAAACGAGACCGACACGGATTCGGTTCCCCATGGTTTCCCTCCAGTATATCGATTAAACGTGCAAGTCAACGGCAATTCAGGCGTTCGGGCTCAAAACGTATCTGCGATGCGGAAGAAACGATACCGGGTTCTGCCTGTCCATGCATAGGAATCGCGATAATCCCAATAGCGGTGGCGGCTGCTGACCGTATTGGCATTGACGAGCGGCGCGCCGTCAGGCGCAAATGCGGTGACGATCGTCGTGTGGCCGTATCTTCCGCTGCCTTCCCAGTCGTAGCAAATCACATCGCCCAATTGCAGCCGGTCGGGCGAAGACACCGCTTCGGCCCGCAATCCGCTGCTGCGGGATTGCGACAAATACCGCTCCAAGCCGTTGGCCACGGCCCAGCTGAAACTCCACCATTCGCGTCCGTTTGTCCGTCCCCTGTACCACCAGCCCGTTTCCCTCCTACCAGTATAGTTCATCGGTGCCTGGCCTGCAAAGAGACACTGGGATACGTAATTGGTGCAATTGACCGCAAAATATTCATACGCGGGATTCGGCTCGTTCCACCATTTTTCCGCATAGGCCACCGCTTCTTCACGCCGATAGGCGACACTCCGTCGATGGCCGGACGCGCCCGGCACGCCGTCCACTCCGCTTCCGGCAAACACCTGCGATTTTCTGGGCCGGTCCGGCCGATAAGGAATATAGGGCAGGGAAGGCATCGCGTCCCGGCGTTCGAACTGCTCGCCTTCGAACTCTTCGATGACCGGTTCCGCAACTAGCTCCCTGCCTTCGCAAGCGAGCAGTTCCACCGTGTCCAGGCGCCACGTCGTACCCGAACGGATGAAACGGATCCGCTCCCGCTCCACGCGCTCTTCCTGCCATGCAATGCCTCTCTGCTCGCATGTCCGGACAATATGCAACGCAACGTCGCAAGTGACATCCCCGTCTCCGTAACGGGATTGCCGTTCAATCCGGGTCCGCACTTCGCTGCGCAACGAGCGGATGCCAAGAGCGGTTTCCCTGCGCAGTTCCTCGTTCATCCGGCCGGACAGTCGCCTGCGATGCGCCGAATCCGGCACGATCCTGAGCAGCGTTTCGTCTCTGCGCATCCCCGCTTCATTGACCGCATTGACATATTCAACCAAAACAGGCTTCCAATCCTGTTGCTCGACCCGGGAAGCCGTCACCGGTGCATTCCTCCTTCTGCCCGGCCATCGGGCACGGGGTTGGCGTCCGTTTCATTCTATTCGCGCCGCCGGCACTCTATTCGCGATTTCGCATCATCCCCAACGCGTACCTGAATGCAGGATGAAATGGTGCCAATGTGCGGATGCTATGCTGGAAGCATCACACAAAGCTGTTCGGGACGGTGCGGCGGGCAGCGCGGGGCTGTGCAGAGGGCTGTTCGGAGAACTGTTCGGAGGTTGAACGGAGCTGTAATGGAACTGTGCACGGACATTGGCGGAAACAAGGCGAAAACGGGCAAAAAGCTTTACGTTGGCGACGTGAGAGGGTATACTTAATAAAGGATTGTTTTTTGAAATCGAGTTTCATAGCATGAAACCGAATTGAAATTTGCAAGGAGGCTGAACCGATTGTCCAAATTACCGTTTGATATCCGGGCAGAGTTGCAATCTTCCGGCCAATCTTATCGGTACTATCGACTTCAGGCGCTGGAAGACCAGGGTCTGGGTACGGTATCCAAACTGCCATTTTCCATCAAGGTGCTGCTGGAAGCCGCCGTCCGCCAATTCGATGGGCGCGGCATTACGCTTGATCATGTCAAACAGTTGGCTCGCTGGGCTGAAGTTCGGGAAGACAAGGAAATCCCGCTGATTCCCGCACGGATTGTCCTGCAGGACTTCACTGGCGTTCCTGTCGTCGTCGACCTGGCCGCCATGCGCGACACCGTCAAAAAGGCCGGAGGCGATCCGAAACGGATCAATCCGCTGGTTCCCGTCGATCTGGTCATCGACCACTCCGTCATGGTTGACGCATTTGGCACGCCGGATGCGCTGCAGACGAACATGAATATCGAATTCGAACGCAACGAAGAACGCTATCGTTTCCTGCGCTGGGCACAAACGGCGTTCGACAACTTCCGTGCCGTTCCTCCGGCTACCGGTATCGTGCACCAGGTCAACCTGGAATACCTCGCTTCCGTCGCCGCGACGAAGAACAGGGACGGCGTCGTTGAAGTATTCCCGGACTCCCTCGTCGGTACGGACTCCCATACGACCATGATCAACGGTCTGGGCGTCGTCGGCTGGGGTGTTGGCGGCATCGAAGCCGAAGCGTGCATGCTTGGCCAACCGCTGTATTTCGTCACGCCGGAAGTCATCGGCTTCAAGCTGACCGGCAAGCTGGCAGAAGGTGCCACCGCCACCGACCTGGCATTGACGGTTACCGAAATGCTGCGCAAAAAAGGCGTTGTCGGCAAATTCGTCGAATTTTTCGGTTCCGGCCTGTCCAACATCACTCTCGCCGACCGCGCGACCGTCGCCAACATGGCGCCTGAATATGGCGCAACGATCGGTTTCTTCCCGGTCGACGAAGAAACGTTGAACTATCTGCGTCTGACCGGCCGCGACGAGAAACAGATCAAGCTGGTCGAAGACTACTACAAAGCCAACGGCATGTTCCGTACGGACGATACGCCCGATCCGGTATTCTCCGACGTGATTGAGCTGGATCTGTCCACGATCGTACCGAGCCTTGCCGGTCCGAAACGGCCGCAAGACCGCATCGAACTCACCGCGATGAAGAAGTCGTGGAACGAAATTATCCGCACGCCGATCGAAAAAGGCGGATACGGTCTGTCCGACAGCAAAATCGAGCAAACCGTCGAAGTCAAGCATCCGAACGGCGAAGTGAGCAAACTGGGCACCGGCGCCGTCGTCATTGCCGCGATCACGAGCTGCACGAACACGTCCAACCCGAGCGTCATGCTTGGCGCCGGCCTCGTCGCCAAAAAAGCGGTGGAACGCGGCCTGAAAAAACCGGGATACGTCAAAAGTTCCCTGACGCCGGGTTCGCTTGTCGTCACGGAATATTTGACGAAGGCTGGCCTGCTCCCCTACCTGGAAAAACTCGGCTTCTACGTCGCCGGTTACGGCTGCGCAACCTGTATCGGCAACTCCGGTCCGCTGCCGGATGAAGTCAGCCAGGCAATTGCAGATGAAGATTTGACGGTCGCAGCGGTACTGTCCGGCAACCGGAACTTTGAAGGTCGCGTGCATGCCCAGGTCAAGGCCAACTATCTGGCATCGCCGCCGCTGGTTGTGGCCTATGCGCTTGCAGGTACGGTCAACATCGATCTGGCCACCGAGCCGATCGGTTACGACAGCAACAATCAGCCGGTATACCTGAAAGACATCTGGCCGTCCAATGAAGAAATCCAGCAGGCGATCGCATCCGCGCTGACGCCGGACATGTTCCGCCGCAAATATGCGAATGTCTTTACGCAAAACGAGCAATGGAACCGGATTCCGGTGCCGCAAGGCGAAATATACGAATGGGACCCGAAATCGACCTATATCGCCAATCCGCCGTTCTTCTCCAATCTCGGCAAGGAGCCGGGCGACATTCAGGACATCAAGGCGGCCAGGGTGCTGGCGCTGCTTGGCGATTCGGTGACGACCGACCATATTTCGCCGGCGGGCAACATCAAGGCGGACAGCCCCGCAGGTCTCTATCTGACCGCACATGGCGTAGAACGCAAAGACTTCAACTCCTACGGTTCCCGCCGCGGCCATCATGAAGTGATGATGCGCGGAACGTTTGCGAACATCCGCATCCGCAACCAGGTGGCACCGGGTACGGAAGGCGGCGTAACCACCTATCTGCCGACAAACGAAGTGATGTCCATTTACGACGCGTCGATGAAATATCAGGAAAGCAATACGAACCTGATCGTCATCGCCGGCAAAGAATACGGTACGGGCAGCTCCCGCGACTGGGCGGCCAAAGGTACGTACCTGCTCGGCGTCAAAGCTGTCATCGCCGAAAGCTTCGAACGGATCCACCGTTCCAACCTGGTAGGCATGGGCGTACTGCCGCTGCAGTTCCAACCGGGCCAAAGCTGGAAATCGCTCGGCATCACCGGCCGCGAAACATTCGAGATCGAAGGACTGTCCAACGATGTCAAGCCGGGCCAAACGGTGACGGTCAAGGCAACGCGCGAAGATGGTTCGTCGTTCGAATTCCAGACGATCGTCCGCCTCGATTCGATGGTGGATGTCGACTACTACCGGAATGGCGGCATCCTGCAAACGGTGCTCCGGCAAATGCTGGCCGAACAAGCTTCATAATCATGCTGTCTGCGCCCGATGGGTGCGCATATCTTCAAAATTCAAAGCGGATGTTGTGGTCCGGCGGCCACGCATCCGCTTTTTTTGATTGGTCAAACAAGCACATCAGCTCAATCCGCCAATTTCACACGACTTGACCCGATTTTGGGTATCGGTGCAATCTGCAATTTCACCAGACTTGCCCGATTGCCCGAACGTCTTTCAATCGCCGATCGTACAAGTCCAATCCCGAATTCGTTTGGGCTTGGCGTTCCAATCGGTTATAATAGAGCCATCGTGTTTTCTCCATGATTTACCGCTTCGGAGGTGCCCGCTATTGGCTGACAAGAAAGCGTCAACGTTCCGGCGCTACCGCAGTGCGCTTGTGCTGGGTGTTCTGGTGATTCTGCTTGGTTTCGCCCAATTTTGGAGTTGGCCTTATGTCATTTATGGTCCCGGTTCGGCAGAATCGGTTCATGATCGTGTGGAAACGGGGCGGGAACTGGATGAGAAAGGCGCATTTCTGTTTACAACCGTGTCCACTTACAGTGAGCCAAACGCTTTCTCGCTTGCCTATGCCTGGCTGAATCCGAAAATGGACATCCAGACGCAAGCCCGGGCGACAGGCGGCACAACCAATCTGAGCGCCTACCGCAACCTGCTTGCCTGGATGCGCGACAACTCGGAAGCAACCGCGTTGCTGGCGGCTTACGGCGCCATCAACAGGCCGATCGAAGTCCGGCAAAAAGGCGTCATCATCGCCCGGTTCCTCAAGGAATCCAAAGCGGTCGAAAGCGGCTTGCAAGAAGGCGACATCATCACGGCCGTAGATGGCAAACCGACCCTTCGCACGGAAGATTTGATCCGGGAGCTGACTTCGCGCAAGCCCGGCGATACCGTCAAACTGACCGGCACCCGCGGCAAACAGCCACTGGAAGTGACGGTTCCGCTGATCAAAATGCCGGAAACCGGCGTGACAGGCATCGGCTTCCAGCATAACAGCGTCATCGAAGTGACGCCGCCCGATCCGGTCAAGTTCGATTTTGACGATGTTGGCGGTCCTTCTGCCGGATTGATGATGACACTGGAAATCGTCGCCCAGCTGACCGGGGAAGATTTGACCCGCGGATACCGCATCGCCGGCACCGGAACCATCGATGGCAACGGCGCCGTCGGACAAATCGGCGGCATTGCCTACAAGCTGATGGCGGCCGAACAGGAAAAAGCGGACTATTTCCTCGTTCCCTATGTGAAGGATGCAGGCTATTCCAACTGGAAGGAAGCGGAGGAAACCGTCCGGAAACAAAAGCTGAAATTGAAGCTCGTTCCCGTCGCAACCCTGTCCGAAGCGCTGGCATTTGTCCGGACGCTTGAGGAGAAGGCGGCTTCCTGATTGTCGAATCGGCAGCATGTTTGGCACCAAGAGCCGAAAGACGACGCCAAGCATGCGGGAAAGTCACGACCAGGCTGTTGGCATTTTGGACGCAAAAAGCGCGAATTCGCGGGTGCAGTTGCTGCGACCCACGACTCGCGCTTTGTTGTTTTTGACCAGATCTACGTTGTGCCGACTACAACCCTTTCAACGGCATTAGCCTTACGCCTGGCTCGCCTGAATCGCCTGCTCCAGATCGTACAAAATATCGTCGATTGCTTCGGTGCCGATGGAAAGGCGGATAAGTCCCGGCGTCACACCGGCTGACAATTGTTCTGCTTCGGTCAACTGCTGGTGCGTTGTGCTGGCCGGATGGATGATCAAAGATTTGGAGTCGCCGACATTCGCCAGATGGGAGAACAGTTTGACCGAATTGATCAGCTTGCGACCCGCTTCGACACCACCCTTGATGCCAAATGTCAAAATAGCGCCCTGGCCTTTGGGCAGATATTTCTGGGCCAGTTTGTAAGACGAATGGCTTTCAAGCCCCGGATAGCTGACCCACTCTACCGCACTGTGACTTTCCAGATACTTCGCCACTTTCAGCGCGTTTTCGCTGTGGCGTTCCATCCGCAAATGCAGCGTTTCGAGCCCCTGCAGCAGCAGGAAAGCGTTAAACGGCGACAACGATGCGCCGATGTCGCGCAGCAGTTGCACACGCATCTTGATGATGTAGGCCAACGGTCCGACAGCAGCCGTATACACGACGCCATGATAGCTCGGATCCGGCTCGGTCAAGCCGGGGAATTTGCCGCTGGCAGCCCAGTCGAATTTGCCGCTATCCACCACGATGCCGCCGATGGACGTTCCGTGGCCGCCGATGAATTTGGTTGCGGAATGGATGACAACGTCTGCGCCATGTTCGATCGGACGAAGCAGGTACGGGCTGGGGAACGTGTTGTCAACGATCAGCGGAATGCCATTCTCGTGTGCGATTGCCGCTACCGCTTCGATATCCAGCACGTCTCCTCTTGGATTGCCGATCGTTTCGGCGAAAATCGCTTTTGTCTTCTCGTTGATGGCCTTGCGGAAATTTTCCGGATTGCTCTGATCGACGAAATGCACTTTGATGCCCAGCTTCGGCAGCGTTGTCGAGAACAAATTGTATGTACCGCCATACAAGCTGCTGGAAGACACGATTTCGTCTCCACTGCCCGCAATGTTCAGGATCGAATACGTGATTGCGGCCTGGCCGGACGCCACCGCGAGTGCGCCCACACCGCCTTCAAGCGCGGCAACTCTTTGTTCGAAAACATCGGAAGTCGGATTCATGATACGGGTATAAATATTGCCGAATTCCTTCAACGCGAACAGGTTCGCGGCATGATCAGTATCCCTGAAACCATAGGATGTAGTCTGGTAAATCGGTACTGCACGGGACAATGTGGTCGGATCCAATTGCTGGCCGGCATGGATTGCCAGCGTTTCTGGCTGCAACTTTCTTTCTTCTGACACAGGATCAACCTCCTCATAATTTTTGCGTGCATTTAATCCGACCAAAAAAGTCGGCTTAATGCTAAGTCTACCTTTCTGCCAGTGCTGTGTCAACAAAATCTCTCCGGCAAGCTAGCCAAGCAATGTTCCCATTCGCCTAGCCGCTTCCACGACCGCTGGAGCGTACTGCTGCATGACCTCAGGCGTCAGCCGGTTGACAGGACCGGACACCGCCAGCGCGGCAACCAGCTTGCCGGTGCGGTTGAAGATGGGTGCCGCTACGGAAGCTGCGCCGGGCTCCCGCTCTTCCGAACTGGTCGCATAGCCCAGCGAACGAATGGCTGCAAGCTGCTCGATGAATTTCGAATTGTCGATCGTCCCGGGCCATGACGGATCGGACATGACCGCATCCCGGACCGATTCGTCCGCAAATGCAAGCAGCACCTTGCTGGATGCGCCAGCGGAGAGTGGCAACCGCACGCCGACGGCAGCGACCCTGCGAATGATCTGTGCGCTTTGCACCGCCTGGATGCGCACCCGCTCGCCGCGATCCCTGACATACAGGCTGACGGTTTCGCCCAGTTCATCCCGCAGCTTTTCCATGTGGGGCAACAAAACAACCGACAGATCGTCCTCCCTGGACAAGTTCGCCGACAGTTCCAGCACGCGCAAGCCGAGCCGGTATCTTTCACTTGCATCATCCCGGTTGACGAATCCCCGCTCTTCCAGCGTTGCCAGCAAACGATGCACCGTACTTTTATGCAATCCGGTGTGCGCTGCAATTTCCGTCAGACTCCATTCGTTTTTTGCCGCAAAACACAGCAAGACGTCCAATGCGCGCTCTACAGCCCGGACCGTCCGTTTTTCTTCCTCCATGACTGCCTCCCAAGTTTCACACCATGAAACTTCGACACATTCAGTATAACGCGAACAGACACCCGGAATCAAACCATGCGGATCGCTTACATTACAGTTTGATTACACCGGGCTTACAATTTGCCGGAGTGCATTGACGCCGGCCGGGGACGAGTTTACTATATGGAATACCAAACAATTAAAACGCTTACAAAAAGAGGCGATTCCCATGACAACATGGCCGACACCAATGCCCCTCAATGGGGAAGTCCCTCTGACGTCCGTTCCCGCAGCCCCCAATCGTCCCGCACTCGGCCGAATCTTCCATTTCCTCAAAATCGGCCTGATTGTGACGATTGCCGTCCTTGTTTGCCTGTACCTCATCTTGCATGCATGGATTGCCTGGAAGTTGACATACCCCGATGTGATGCCGCTGGCCTCCAATCCGCTGACAGCCAAAAACCTGCCCTATGTCGACGTCTCTTTTCCGAGCGCGGATGGAAGAACGACCGTAAACGGTTGGTGGATACCTGCCGCCGGCGCAAGCAGCCAAACCGTCGTGCTCAGCCATGGTTACGGCGCCAATCGCGAAGAATATTGGGTGCCGATGTATGATCTGGCGGAATGGCTCAACGGACTCCGCTACAACGTGCTCATGTTCGACTACGGTTTTGCCGATGCCAAGCGGCGCCTGCCTGCCACCGGCGGCATTACGGAATCGCAGCAATTGCTGGGCGCCATCCGGTTCGCCCGCGATCAGGGTTCGGAAGAACTGATCGTTTGGGGCTTCTCGATGGGAGCCGGCACGGCGCTGCAAGCCGCTCTCCTGGATGCGCAGATCGACGCCATGATTTTGGACAGTCTGTTCATTCCGGATGAAGACACGCTACGGTATAACCTGTCGCAAACGCCCTTGCAAATTCCCCATCAACCCACGCTGTCACTGGTCAAATGGTTTCTGCCGCTCATGAGCGGTGTCAGGCTGGAACAGGTTCCATCCGCCCAATTGCAGCAAACGTCATTCGATTTTCCGATTTTTTTGATTCACGGCACCGCCGACAGCAAGTCTCCTGGATATTTGGCCGAAAATGTCGCAAACGCGCAAAGCCATCCGGATTCGGAACTCTGGGTCGTGGAAAACGCCATACATGAGATGATTTTCCGGATGCACAGACAGGAATATGTGGAACGGGTCTCCGCATTTCTCGGCAAAGTCCATCTGCTGGCCAGATCAGCCCATCTGGCATAGGCGGCCTGACCGCAGGAACCTGGAGAATGTTTTGCCCCTCCCGCGCATACGTTGGGTACGTAAACCACCCTTGAAAACGCAGGAGGGGCTTTTGACATGACGACACAAGACGGCATCGGGCCGCAAATGCAATTTGTGCTGAACGAATTGATAGCGGATAAACAGCGGGAGGCGGAATACGCAGCGTCCATACGGCATTCCGTTCCGGAACTGGAAGACGTTTATGTGCGGCTGCTGCAAGACTGGGAGCAGTTGTTTTCGGAAACGGCCGCGCAAGGCCAACGATTGCTGGAAGATGTAATGGCTCACCAGGGTTCACAAGCGGAAACATCCCTGGCGAAAGACATCACGAAGCTGCTGGAAGATGCCCGCACACAATCCGGCGAGTTCACCCGCCAGCTGGGACTGATGCAGGAACATAGTGCCGCCGTACGCAACATGTCCCTCCCGGAACAGCAGTTGTACTGGCGCGCAGCATCCGACGACGGCTGGTCCGCTCCGACCCGCGCCGAAGTTGCAGGCGATCACGTGCAGTCTCCCCAGGCGGCTGTGCCGATTGGCGGCCACACGCTCCCTCCGCTTCCCTATCCTTACCATGCGCTGGAACCCTGGATCGATGAAAAAACGATGCGCATTCACCACGACAAACATCACCAATCCTATGTGGACGGACTGAACAAAGCGGAGAAAAAGCTGGAAGAAGCCCGAAAATCGGGCGATTTCGACCTCATCAAGCATTGGGAACGGGAGCTCGCTTTCCACGGCGCGGGACATTACCTCCATACGCTGTTCTGGCAGGTGATGTCCCCGGTTGGCGGCGGCAAGCCGACCGGTGCACTGGCCACCGAAATCGACCGCAGTTTTGGCAATTTCGACGCATTCCGCAAACAATTTTCCGAAGCGGCCAACAAGGTGGAAGGCGGCGGATGGGCCATTCTCGTCTGGAGCCCCCGCAGCAGGCGGCTGGAAATATTGACGGCCGAAAAACATCAAAATCTGTCCCAATGGGATGTCGTTCCGCTGCTGCCGCTGGACGTGTGGGAACATGCCTATTACCTGAAACACCAGAACAATCGGGCCGCCTACGTAAATGACTGGTGGAACGTCGTCCATTGGCCATACGTTGCGGAACGGTACGAAAAAGCACGCATGTTGCAATGGACGCCTTACTGAAGTTTGCGGCTGCCTGCGTGCATGCATCTCATTCGCCAATTTCGTGCAATTTGCTCGCCTGCGCGCGTGCGGCACATTCGTCACATTCGTGCAATTTGATCATTTCGTTCTTACCCCATCCGAAACCCTCTCGTGCTGCCGTTGCACCCCTTGCGGAGAGTTAGCGTCGTTTCACTTCATGTTACGAGTGCGCGCTTTTCTCCTCCCGCCAATTCGGCGCAAGCTGCCAGGCCACCCATGCGGGCCGGACTTGCGCTTTTCATCAAAAAAAGGACAAGCCTCTCCCGCCAGTAGACATGCCGTTTGTGCAAGCAGTACAATTAACCGCAAGAGGTGGGACAACATGATCAAACATATTCAAATGACGAAACTTCGGAAACAATGGGCTGCGGGCATCGCCATAGCGGTTTCCGAAGGCTGAACTTCAGGTATTCGGCATATGAAATCCAACGCTACTTCAACCAGAATTGCCCGCTATGTCATCTGCATGGGCGCGCTGCTGTCGAATTTGTCTTCCGGCATGCTCAATGTCGCCTTGCTGGATGTCGCCAACACATTTGGCCAAGATGTCGGAACGACGCAATGGGTCGTGACGATTTATTTGCTGACCATCTCTGTTTGCCTGCCGCTCATGGGCCGGATCGGCGATAATCGGGGCAAACGAAACATTCACAATTTGGGTTTTGCGCTGTTTCTGCTGGGTTCGATCTGTTGCGCGCTGGCACCGAATTTCGGTTTGCTGCTCTCCGCACGGATAGTGCAGGGCGTGGGCGCCGCCATGTACCAGGCCACCAATTTTGCATTGATCGTCTCGCTCGTGCCTACCGAAAATCGCGGACGCGCTCTGGGGACCGTCAGTACGTTCGTGGCGGTGGGCATGATCATCGGGCCCAGTCTGGGCGGTCTCGTCGTTCAATGGATGTCCTGGCGCGCCAACTTCTGGCTATTGGCCGGAATTTCCGCTATCATCGGGCTATTGGCCCAACTGGTCATTCCCCGGGATCATCCTGCGAACCAGACACCACTGGACATCTTCGGTGCCGCCCTGTTTACGGCCGGACTCGGAGCGTTCGTGACCGCCCTGAGCATGGGAAGCAGCTGGGGCTGGATATCGCTGCCCATGCTGGCGCTTATCGCCATATTCGCCGCCAGCTTGTTCGTTTTCATTCGCTGGAGCCGTTCTTCACGATGGGAGAAAAGCGGCCTTGAGCCATTCATCCACATCAGCCTCATCCAAATTCCTGCGGTGCGTCTCGGTCTTCTGATCGCGATTGTGTCCTACATGTCAGCATTTGCAGCACAAATCGTGCTGCCGATCTTTTTGCGCAGTGAACTGGGATTGTCACCAGCGGTAGCTGGCGCGCTGATGGTCGGCTATCCGGCTTCGCTCATTTTTTCAGCGCCGATCAGCGGCGGATTGTCGGACAAATACGGCTCCACCCGGATCATGATAGCCGGGCTGTGTCTGATGGCCTTGTCTTTGACTGCGCTCGGTTTCCTCTCGCAACAATTGCCGCTGGCCTATATCGTGCTGGTCATCCTGCTGCTCGGTTCATCCATGGGCATGATCTCGTCGCCCAACAACAACATGATCTTGAGCAGCGTGGACAAGCGTTGGCAATCTTTTATGGGCAGCATGTCGGCGCTCAGCCGAAATATCGGCATGATGTGCGGAGCCATTCTGGGCGGTACCCTGATGAACATTGGGACACAGGGCGGTTTTCCGCTCATTGGCCTGTTGCATCTGGACCCTGTGCTGTTCGGCTATCGCAGCGTATTTCTGGCGGCAGCGCTCTGCGTCGCCTGGTCTGCCATATCCCAGATTCGTCTGGCCCGCAAGTTGCAGGAAATGACACCGGTCAAGTAGGTCGTGTGCGTATCGGGCTGCACTGGCGCGCTTGATGGCTGACTGCCTTATCGCCGCATCAGATGGCTGCCAGCCATCGCCGGCGCGCCTGTTGCAGGTGGCGAGACCCAACTCATGCCAGATGGCTTCTGGCTTCGCCGGTGGGGTGCGATGTCGTTCGGAGGCCCGCGTTCGCGGCCAGTCGGCACCTGGCATCGCTGGTGGGGTGCGATGTCGCTTGGGTAGGCGATTCTCACTGGAGTATCCCAAAGCGGACAACAATCTCGACCGATTTGGACAAAATTGACCGTTAGAAGCCATTTTCGTGCAACTTCGCGAAATTGACGGACATTGTTGACCGTTACGTCCCAAATTTGCAATTTTTTCGATGAGAAACCCATCTGGCGGACATTGTTGACCGACAGATGGGCCAATCGCAAAAAATCTCCCTCTAATGGACAAAATTGTCCGCTCGACTCTTTTAAACGGCAATCCCGAACATCCATCGCTGCACATTGCATCAGCGCACGACAGCTGTGCCTCTGCCACAACTTCCGCTGTTGCCCGCAGCAGGGCTGCTTCCGCGTTAGATCTGCCAATCGAGCTTGACGGCATTGCCGGTGCGGGAAGATTCATAGATCGCGTCAATGATCAGGTTGCTGCGCAATCCTGTTTCAGCCGACGTCGCGGGCTGCTTGCCTTCCCGGACGCACTCGAGAAAATGGCGGCACAGACGCACACGTGCCCCTTCATCGTTTTCCGGCGGCTTCAATTCCACTTCCATCGCCTGATCAAACCGTTCTGTCAAAAATTTGCCCTTATCCCCGCGAAGCGCCGCACCCCCTTCAGTGCCCATCACATGGACAAACGGGATGTTTTCCGTATCCATATGAACAGCCCAGCTCACTTCCAGCGTCAATGATGTGCCGTCTTCCATCTTGATCAATGCCGTCGCAAAATCCTCCACGTCATAAATGCCGTTCCAATCCGGTTTGCCCCAGGAGCCAATTCCCTTTTTTTGCGGACCGAACTCGGCATACGTTGAACCGAATACGGAGACGGGTTTGGGTTCCCCCATCAGGAAAAACGCCAGGTCAAGCATGTGCACGCCGATATCGATCAGCGGCCCTCCCCCGGACTGGTCGCGCTGCGTAAACCAGGTTCCCCATCCCGGAATGCCCTTGCGGCGATACCATCCGGTTTTGGCCGTATAGATGCGCCCCAGTTCCCCGCGTTCAATCTGCTGCTTGATTTGCAGCGGCAGCCATTCCCATCGCATCTGATGGCCGACCATGACGATCAGGCCGGTCTGGCGCTGCATCCGGACAATTTCTTTCGCTGCGGCTGCGTTGAGCCCCATCGGTTTTTCCACCAGCACATGTTTGCCGTGCTGCAGCGCCTGGACGCTGAGCGGTGCATGCGCCCGATTGGGTACCGCAACAATGACCGCATCAACATCATCCCGCTGAAGCAATTCCTCCGGCGATCCGGCCACGACAGGAATCCCGTATTGCTTTGCCCGCTCATGCGCCAGCGGCAAGAAGCTGTCCGTAATGGCCGTAAAACGGCACTGGTCCCGCAGTTTGACAAACTCCTGCAAATGCACATTCGCAATGTTGCCTGCCCCGATCAGACCGAGGCGAATTTTGCCCGCATCACTCATCCGCTTGAAGCCTCCCATGGATGTTCCTTTATCGCGATACGTTCATCCCAATGATCCGGTCTTCCATTAGGATATCCGCAACAGGCCGGTTTCTCCACTCATTTGAGGTCGGCAACAACAAAACATGCATAGTCCCGATCCTTCGCGTACGGATGCACTTTCGCGCGCAAGCATTCCCCTGCCGGGACATCACAAAAAAAACAAAAGCAACGCGGATCGACTGCCCGCATCGCTTTTGGCTGCCTGACTTCATGATTTCAACAATTCCAAAAACTCCGAACGCAATGCGGCGCTGTGCCGGAATTGGCCTCGCACCGCCGATGTGACCGTTTTGCTGCCGGGTTTCTTGACGCCGCGTGCGCACATGCACAGGTGTTCGCCCTCCACGACAACCATCACGCCGTGGGGTTGCAGCACTTCCTCGAGCGTATCCGCAATTTGCGAAGTGATTCTTTCCTGCACCTGTAACTTGCGCGTTACCGCTTCAACCAGTCTTGCCAGTTTGCTCAGTCCCGCGATTTTGCCGCTGGGCACGTATCCGATATGCGCCTTACCGAAAAAAGGGGCCATGTGATGCTCACATTGGCTGTAATAGACGATATCTTTGACAATCACCAGTTCCTCATGCTGTTCGTCAAACGTGACGCCTAAAACATCCCGCGGATCAATCGAATAGCCGGCAAAGATTTCTTCGTACATCCGGACGACCCTGGCTGGTGTTTCCTGCAGTCCTTCGCGTTCAACATCTTCACCAATCAGCTTCAGGATTTCACGGACATGGTATTCCAGACGCTCCCGGTTCTCACCCACCTGCTGATTGACGTAATCTTTCAACCCCGCCAACACTCATTCCTCCTCTCCGTTCCAGCCAATTGCTGAACGGCGGATCCTGCTCCATCCGTCGATACCTTATTTTCGCTTCTGCAGGAAATTTTGCTGTTTCAACATTTGCTGCGCCTTGTTCAACTGCTGCTTGTTCATCTTGTAGCCCATCTGCTTGGCCATCTGGGCCAGCATTTCAGGATTGTTCTGCATCTTGGTCAACTGGTTGCGCAAATAGAAGACGCCGATGATGAATCCGATAACGACGCCTGCGATCAGCGTAACGATCGGTATGATAATATTCCACATCTGAATCGTGCCCCCAACTTCTCATAATCTAACCTTGTGTCCCCGGCGCGGGGTCAAACGGCCCGCGATGGGTCAATGCCCATGTTCTCCGGTACGCAAACACAGGGTTCGTCCATCCATGATAGCATGGCCAACCGCATCCCGCAAACCGCATCTGCCGCATCCGCGCGAGGCATTTCGGCCGTCAACACGGGCCAACGCCCGTCAATTCAGGACAGATTCGATAAAAACGGTCGGATGCCGGGCGAGATCGAACTCCGTCGCTTCGACGGTATCTTCGTCTTCCTTGCTCAGAATCCGGATGATCGGCCTGCCCGGCAAACCGCGATGCTGGCCGACGACGACGCCGATTTTGCGATTGGACAGGCGCACGGAAATCCCGTTGGGGTAAATGGACACAATTTTCATGAATTGCGTCAGCACTTCATGATCCAGCAGCGTACCGGACATCGCATTGAGCCGCTCGCATGCGACATGGGGAAGCATCGGCCCATCCGGATGCAGCGGGCTCAACATGTTGTCATACTGGTTGGCGATGGCGACGATCTTGGCATACAGATGAATTTCTTCGCCCGTAATGCCGCGCGGTTCGCCTGTGCCGTCAACCGCTTCGTGATGCTGGAATGCGACATGCGCCACCAGCAGCGAAAATTCTCGCTTCATTTTCAACAGTTCAAAGCCGCGCCAGGCGTGATGCATGCGCCCTTCCTGCACCTTCGGCGCATTGATCTTGCCGATATCGTGCAGCAGCGCGCCGATGCTCAAATCTTTGAGCTGAAGCATGTTCAGCCCCATGTTCATGCCGACGACCGCCGACAACATGCACACATTCATCGCATGGACATAAGCGGCATTGTCCTCCGTACGAATATCGGACAAGTGCACCATCACGCTGGAATTGCGCATGACGTCGTCCAGCAGTTGGTCAATCGTCTTGCTGATCGCCTTGGTACTGAATTCCTTGCCGGAACGAATCGCTTCGAACGCCTCCGACATCTGGTTGATGACGGCCCGTTTCGTTTCTTCCGACAGCATGTCCTGTGTATCAACATCGCGAAACCGCGGATCATCGATATAGATATGGGTGACACCTAGACGCTTCAGCGTGCTGATCATGAATACCGTCAACTGCACGCCACTGGAAAGGAGAACGGTACCGTTTGCCGAAAAAATCGTCTTGCCCAATATTTGTCCTGGCTCGACCATTTCAATGTTGACCAGTCTCATCGTGTATTCGCTCCCAATCCGGAAAAATCATCCTGCCTTCATTGTAACTGATTTCGACGAATGAAGACAGCAAATTCAATCGTCACGACGTCCGATTGCATCTTCGGATTCGTTTGCAGGTACACTTGATGATCCGGTCTGCGCAGCGGCCCGTTCCATCGCCGCACGCACGGTTTCATCCTTTTCTGCCGCCAGCCCCGCAGCCAGCGCCTCTGCCGCAGCCGCTCCGCCTATGCGTCCCAGCGCCCATGCTGCGGTCGCCCGCAGTTCGGGGCGCGGGTCTTCCCGCATGACCTTCACGATGTCAGGCACTGCGGCGGCATCGCGAAAGTTGCCAAGCGCAATCAGCGCATTGCGCTGGATCGGCTTGCGCCCACGCCAGGCGGCCGAACTGGCGCCAAATTTCTCCCGGAATTCCCGGTTGCCCATGAACAGCAGCGGCTGGAGCAGCGGTTTGGCGATTTCCGCGTCCGGCAGCAACTCCCTGTGATGGCGAAAATCAACGCCTTTGTTGTACGGGCACACAATCTGGCACGTATCGCACCCATACAGCCGATTGCCGATTTTGCGCATCATCTGGTCCTCGACGACACCTTTGGTCTGCGTCACATAGGAAATGCACCGCTGCGCGTCCAGTTGCCCCGGACCAACGAGCGCACCGGGCGGACATGCGTCTATGCAGCGCGTGCAATCGCCGCACGCATCTTCCAACGGCCGGTCCGGCGGCAGCGGCAAATTGGTAATCATTTCACCCAGATACACAAAAGACCCGTATTCCGGGGTAATGATCGAACAGTTTTTTCCGCTCCAGCCGATGCCGGCACGCTCTGCCACCGCCCTGTCGGACAATGCGCCTGTATCCACCATCGACAGCACCCGAACCTCCGGAACGCGGTCTGCCAGCCACACAGCCAGTCGCTCCAGCCGCCGGCGCAATACCCGGTGGTAATCTTCACCCCAGGCAGACCTTGACAATATTCCCCTTCTGCGGCCCGGTTCCGATTTCGGGGCATCGCGCATCTTCGACGGATAGGCCACCGCAATGGATATGATGGATTTCGGCTCGTCGAACAGCAGCGCAGGGTTCGTCCGTTTGTCGAGATCCGGTTCTTCAAATCCCGATTCGAATCCCCGCTGCCGATGCCTGATCAGCCGTTCCTTGAGCTCCGTGAAGGGCTCGGCTGAAGCAACGCCGATTTTGTCGATTCCCAGTCCGGGGGCCGCAGCCGTCATCTCTTCTTTCAATTGCTGCCAGAAAGCGGCATCCCGTTCCGGCCGCATACACTCGCCCCCTTACAATTTCGACCATTGCATGATCGGCCAGATTCGCACATCGGCCCTGCCGATGATTTTCGACTTCTGAACCTCTCCAAAAGACCGGCTATCCAGGCTGCCCCCCTGATGACGATTGTCTCCAAGCACAAAATAATGCCCGTCATTCACCTGAACCGGCCCGAAATCGCCGTCTTCGATCAACGTATCGGTATAAGGTTCCACGAACAATTCCCCGTTGATGTACAAATAACCTTCGCGAATTTCCAGCCGGTCGCCAGGCAAGCCGACGACACGTTTGACCAGATAGTCCCGGCGATCGGCGGTGTCTCTCGGGTCTTTCAGGATGACGACATCCCCGCGATCAGGATGCCCGATTCGATAGGCGATTTTATTGACGAAGAGCCAATCCTTCTCGTACAGGGTCGGCTCCATGGAATGCATTTTGACGATCGTCAGCTGAAATACGAAAGTACGCAGCAGTAATACGACGACCAGGGCAAACAGCAGCGCCCTGAACCAGTCCCACAGTTCACCGCGCCAGCCGGATGGGCCGGAATCGGCTTTTGCAGGGCGCCGGCGCGAAGGCATCGTGGCATTTTCGGATGCATGTACCGTCCCGGATGCGTGAGTCATTTCGGAAATCAACGCTCCTTTGATCGGATGGTTTCCTTCCAGTCCCGATAATATTTGTGCACCTCTTCATCCTGAAAAGGTGCCTCCCTCCGGACCAGCCGGTCTTTCAACCGTTGCAGTCCCTGTTCGATGCGCATGAGCACTTCCGCATCGTAGCGGTATTCGACCTTGTGGCGGTTGAATTCATCCCGGTCCAGCTCGTGAATGGTACCGTCCGGCATCACCATGAGATCCAGGTCGTAATCGATGTAGGTCAAAATCCGGTCGTATTGGTAATAAGGCGACGCCAGATTGCAGTAGTACCGAACTCCCTGTTCCTCGAGCAGCGCCACGACATTGAACCATTCGCCCGGCAGGAAAAAGGCAACGGCGGGCAAGCGGCTGATCCATTCTTTGCCGTCGGCTTCGCGAACCGGGGTCTGCTCGTTCAGCAACACTTCGATGGATTCGGCGGCATGCTGGGGATGCAGCCTGGATTTGGGCACTTGCCAGTTCTCAAGCCATATGCGATGCAGCGAACCATCATGCTTGAAACTTTTGATGGTAAACGGCCGATACGCCGATTCAGGATTTTCATTGGGTTTCATCTTTGCCCCCGGATTGTGCGGATGATGTCAGTCAAAGCATATTAAGATAAGAAAAGCACATCCTCCGGCCAAACGCAATGGCCTTTCGGATATGCTTCCCATCCATGAGTCTGGCAATTTCGATGCGAATGCGTGTCCATCAGCCCGCCACGATCGCAAGCGGCTTGGCCGGTTGGCTGAAATGCGCGGGAGTGACCCCCAACGATTCATAAAACGGCTGCAACAGTTCGTTGTGCTTGTCCTTTGCAATCAGCACTTTCGTGACATTCCGCTGGCGGAAACGTTCATACATCGCGGACACGAGCGATTTGCCGATGCCTTGACGCTGATAGTCCGCATGGACGGCTATGCGATAAACATAGCCCTTATACTGGTCAATTGTACCAATCAGTACCCCCACGATTTTTTCATCGACGGATGCCACCAGAACCAGTTCGCTATCCCAGGACAACTGCCGGGCAAATGCGCCCATCGTTTCCTCGCAACATTCTTCCGACAACACTTCCTTCAGCAGTTCTGCAACGGGGCGATAGTCCGAAAGACGGAAAGAACGTATCTGCATGCTGCACAATCTCCCTAGGCGAAAGTTTTGCGTCCAACAACGTACCCCCTATTTTACGACAAGATTGTGAACTTTTCATGCTTTTTTTCCAAAATAAATAAAAAAATTTGGTGCCCGGAACGAAATCCGGCATGGGACGGCACTTTGCGGCACTTTGTTTCATGGGGTTGCGGTTGGTTTGCGGGGGAATTCGATAAAATATTTGCGCTTTCGACTTTCCATACATTCATGTTGATTTAATCGCTTAAATTTAGGATAATATTGATTGCGAGCTACATATGGCAAACCAAATTCAGGAGGGAATATCCATGGCACATGAATTGCCCGCACTGCCTTACGCAAAAGACGCACTGGAACCGCACATCGACGCAACGACGATGGAAATCCATCATGGCCGTCACCACAACACGTATGTAACGAATCTGAACAAAGCGCTGGAATCCGCGCCGGAACTGGCGAGCAAATCGGTTGAAGAACTGATTTCCGACCTGAATGCGGTTCCGGAAAGCATCCGCACTGCCGTTCGCAACAACGGCGGCGGCCATGCCAACCACTCGCTGTTCTGGACGATCCTGTCCCCGAATGGCGGCGGTGCACCGACGGGAGCACTGGCTCAAGCAATCGACAACGAGCTGGGCGGATTCGAGAAATTCAAAGAAGCGTTCACGAATGCAGCTACGACCCGTTTCGGTTCCGGTTGGGCTTGGCTCGCTGTCGGCAAAGACGGCAAACTGAAAGTGTACAGCCTGCCGAACCAGGACAGCCCGCTCATGGAAGGCGACACGCCGATCCTCGGGCTGGACGTTTGGGAGCATGCGTACTACCTCAAGTATCAAAACAAACGCCCTGACTACATTGCAGCGTTCTGGAACATTGTCGACTGGAACAAAGTGGGCCAACTGTACGAAGCTGCGAAAAAATAATGTGCCGGAAGCGGCCCAATCAGCCGTCCTTTCGGGAAAAAACGAGGATGGCGCAGATCATCTGCGCCATCCTCGTGCTTTTTCCCGGCCAGCCTGCCCATATGCAGTCGCCTTTCTGCCCCGCCAGCCCTCAAGTGCAAGCCCGACGGCTGCTCTTGCAGGGGCGCGCGCCCTTCTGCCCGCCGCAAGAGCAAAATATGCGGTTACGGAAACTTATCGTCCAAAGTAGTCGCCCAGCAGTTTCCGGAATACATTCGGCCAGGCCAATTGTTCAAATTCCCGCGCATCGATCCAGCGGTAGTTGGAGGGCAATCCGCCTGACTGCCTGTTGTCCGCAGGCACAGCCGACCATAACTTCACAAACCAGTGCAGATGTGTAAAGACATGCTCTGCTTCCGCAATGGGCCTTATCGGGTTTACCTTCAGCCCCTCGGCGGCGAGAGCGCCGATCAGCCAACTGGACGCCGCCACCTCATCCGACCAGATCGACTTGTTCGGGGCCTCTACGTGCGGCAGTTCCCACATGCGGGCGAGCAAACCTTCCGCCGGTCGCTGCCGAACCAAAACGCGGCCAGCCAGCACGGAATCACCGGATGCAATCAAGACCGCCAACCTGTGTACCGGCTTCGGCGGCTTCGCCTTCGACTTGACCGGTAGCTCGCGCTCGCGTCCCGCAAGTCTCCCGGCGCAACGCGCCATGACCGGACAAGTCAGACAACCCGGCGAACGCGGCGTGCAGACGAGCGCCCCCAGTTCCATCAGCGCCTGGTTGAAATCCGATGCCGCGCCTGCCGGAATCAGCGATCGGGCCAGTTGTTCCAGCACTTCCCGCGTAGCGGGCCGGGCAATGTCCAGGTCCAAATTGAAAAAACGCGACAGCACCCGCATGACATTGCCGTCAACGGCCGGCTCCGGCTGATTGAATGCAATGCTCAGTATGGCGCCCGCTGTATACGGTCCGACCCCCTTGAGCGCAAAAACGTCCGCCCTGTCGCTCGGCACGACACCGCCATGCCGTTCCACCACCTGCCGGGCAGCCGCTTGCAAATTTCGCGCCCTGGAATAGTAACCAAGCCCTTCCCACGCCTTCAACACATCGGCTTCCGGTGCGGCAGCCAATTCGGCAACTGTCGGAAATTGGGCCATAAACCTCTCGAAATAAGGGATAACCGTTTCTACCCGGGTTTGCTGCAACATGATTTCGGATACCCAAATGTGATACGGGTCCCGGCTGCGCCGCCACGGCAAATCCCGCTTCTCCCGGCGATACCATTGCAACAATCGATCCCCGAAAAATCTGGCGACCGATGAATCGGTCCCTTCTTGCGACATGCGCGAAATCTCATCTTGGGACGCATTGGTCCGTTCCGCCGTCGTTACCGCGGAGCCGGCATCATGCAGGGCCTGACCCGCGCTGCCTGCATCCGTCCCGATGTCAACCGGATGGTCACATGCATCCGGCTTGTTCCTGCATCTGCCGTCAACCGGCTGTGCGCCGCTTTTGCGGCCTCTCATAACTCCGATCCCCATTCCTCTTCAAATTCTGCAAGCGATGATGGCACGATGCCCGTTGCCTGTTTGCGGTAGCGGCTTGGGGTCAAACCGGTATGCGCCTTGAACATTCTGGAGAAATAATAAATTTGCATGCCAACGCTGGCTGCGACTTCCGAGATGCTGCAATCCGGTTTGAGCAACAGCGACTTGGCATATTCCATGCGCCTGTTGTTGACATATTGGATCGGCGAATACCCCAGCACCGACTTGAAGAAAACAATGAAATAGTTCGGATGCAAAAATACTTGCCTTGCCAACACTTCAACCGTAATGTTATCCGCCAGGTGATCATCGATGTATTTGAGCACGGCATCAATCTTCTCGATTTCCGGCGACGGGTGGGCACGTTCCAGATCGGACGGAACCCCCTCCAGATACATGCTCATCAACTCCAGAATCGCCGCTTTGATGCGCAGCCGCGAAGTCAAACCGTCACGATTCTGTTCGGAGATGAGCCGGTCAAAAATCGCCGAAGCCAGTTGCCGTTCCTCCAACTGCACTGCCACCGGCAATCCGAATGAGCTGTAGAACTCGCGATCCTCCAAATTCGCATGCAAATGGCACCACTGGAAGGAGAGCGTCTCCCCGGGTTCAACGGCGATGCTGTGGGAGGTACCGGCCAGCAGGATGCAGAATGTTCCCGGCACCAGCTCATATTCACGTTTCCTGGCGTGCAGTCGTCCTTTTCCGGACCGGATCAACAAGATCCGATGACAGTCGTAGACCTGTTCTTGGTAAAATGCTGTTTTTTCACTCAATTCCATCTTCGAAGCCGCAACGACTTCGATTTGCATCTGTTCAAGTTTTTTCAACAAAATCGTAATATAAGTCTTCATGCAGGCTCCCTTTGACAGGTAGCTATGGTCTTGCCATTAGCTAGTTTGATGAAATTCGTTCCAAAACGGCATTTGCTGCTGCAAGATTTCGTTCATGAGTGATGGCCACATGGAGTCTGTGCCGGTCACTTTGCCAGCCCAACCGGCCCCATGCAGCCTCCGCAAGCCGGCATGTCGGCTTGCCGTTCCCGTCCGGCACAATCTCGATATCGTGAAAGCCGACCTTGGCGCCAATTCCGCAGCCCAGCGCTTTGACAACCGCTTCCTTGGCTGCAAATCTGCCGGCGATAAACTCCAGCGCTCGGCGGGGCGGCAACGATTCCCAATGCGTGCGCTCCCATGCTGTCAAAACCCTGGCTGCGAAACGAACGCCGATCGGTTGTGCCATGATGTGTGCCAGGCGATCCAACTCGACGACATCCAATCCAATGCCGATGATCATGTCTGACAATCAGATACCCGGGATGGGCTGTCGCTTGTGTTGAGTGCGCCGGTAATGCGATTCCAGAATTTCGCGGGCCTTCGGATCGATATCCTTGCCTTCCAGATAGTCGCTGTTGTCCTCATAGGAGACGCCAAGTTCCCCTTCATCCGTCTGGCCGTCCCACAGCCCGGCTGTCGGCGCCTTGTCCAGGATGGACTGCGGAACGCCAAGCCTGGTTGCGATCTGGCGGATTTGTCGCTTGTTCAGGCTGCTGAGCGGCGTAATGTCGACCGCGCCGTCGCCCCATTTGGTAAAAAATCCAGTCAGCGCTTCGGAGGCATGATCCGTGCCAACGACGAGCAAATTGAGGTCGAAAGCGAGCGCATATTGCACGACCATCCGCGTTCTCGCCTTGATGTTGCCCTTGCCACCGCGGCTGAGATGGCGGGACATGCCCAGTTTCTTGAACGCATACTCGGTTTCCAGCACGATCTCGTTGACCGCTTCCTCGATGTTCGTCTCCACTTTGTATTCGAGCCCAAACGCTTCGGCTACCGCATAGCTGTCCTCGATATCCGGCTGCTCTCCGCAGGGCTGGAATACACCCAATGTCATGTAAGGCTTGCCGGTCTCCTGCGTCAGTTCGTCCGTGGCCCGCTTGCACAATCCGGCCGTTACCGCGCTGTCAATGCCCCCGCTGATCGCAATCAGCAAGCCCGACGCGCCGGCCTGCAACGTATAGGACTTCAAAAACGCCACTCTGCGCGCAATTTCTTCGTCTACATCAATGCTCGGTTTGACACCAAGCGTTGCGATGATTTCCTGCTGCATGCTCAAAACAGCCACCCCCATGTTTGTCTCTTACACAAATAAACCCCGGAGATTCACCGATGTCGAATCCCCGGGTACATCAATTTACCGGCAAAATTGGTCAAAAGCGGCAATCAGGTCGCTGGCGATTTCGTCTGCGCTGCGGTTTTCAATTTGATGGCGCTCGATGAAATGAACCAGTTCCCCGTCCTTCATCAAGGCGATGGAAGGAGAAGAAGGCGGATACGGCGCAAAATATTCCCGCGCCTTCGCGGTCGCTTCCTTGTCTTGCCCGGCGAATACGGTGAAGAGGTGATCCGGCTTCACATCATGCTGAAGCGCCTTGGCCACGCCGGGGCGGGCCTGGCCTGCCGCACAGCCGCAAACCGAATTGACGACAACCAGCGCCGTTCCCTTCGCATTCGGCAAATGCTGCTCCACTTCTTCCGGCGTCCTCAATTCCTTGATGCCAATCCGGGTCAATTCATCCCGCATCGGCTGGATCATGTCCATCATGTATCGTTCGAACGACATCGACATCTCAACATCCCCGCTTTCCATTTCGCTCGATCATTTATTTTTAATTATAACTTGATTGCAATCAGAAAGAAAACCCCGACATCGTCAGGGTTCATCCTGCACATTTTCCTCGGGATGCGAAAACGGGCCGGTTTGCGGCAGGACGCCTTTTTCGAACAAATCCCGGTTTTCCGGCGTTCGAAATCCGATATCCTTGTAGGGATGCACCCATTGCTCGCCGGCCATGATGGCCGGGTCCGTTTCCTTGTCCCACTGTTCCAGCGGCGACTCGGGCGACGCATATTGATGGTCGCCAATCACGACGCCATGCGCATTGACGAACGGCTTACGCGGTCCCCGTCCTGTCCGGAATTCCGGCAAAAATTCGATTTCGAACGGGTCCAGGTCAGGGTCATCCCGCCCCGGCGCGGGGGTCACTCCTTCATAATCCTGGTTTGATCTTTCATGATCCACCATGGTCTCACGTCCAGCGGGAACTCAAACCGAAGGGCGGTTCGGGCCGTCCTGTTTTTTGTCGAATGCCGGGGATAAGGGAGAGCGGTCGGTTCGGGACTTGCGATTGGACAGATGTTGTTGTTGCGGCGAATGGCCTTGCGGTGGTCTGGTCATGGGATGCGCCTCCTTCTCGAACCAGCATCAAAGCTCACTGTCCTGGCTATAGGTTGTCCGGTTTGCCGGCCTGTATCCGCCCCGCAGGCGGACCATCCTGAAAATGCAATATCATCACTTTCGGTTTCGCTATAATAAAGAGAAATGAAAATGAAATTGCCGGGCACAGGCGCATGCGACCGGTTGCGTCCCGAATCTGAATCGGTGCCCGAAGAGGTGTCCAAAAATGTCCAAATACGATGTAATTGTCATCGGCGGAGGTTCGTCGGGGCTGATGGCGAGCTATGCTGCCAGCGCGCATGGCGCCGGGAAGGTGCTGCTGCTGGACAAAGGCAACCGGCTGGGCCGGAAACTCGGCATTTCAGGCGGTGGCCGCTGCAACGTGACCAATGCCAAAGATGTCGATGAACTGATCAAACATATTCCCGGCAATGGCCGCTTTCTGTACAGTGCCCTGTCCGCTTTCGGGAGCAGGGAAATCATCGCCTTTTTTGAAGGCATGGGCATCAAGCTCAAGGAAGAAGACAACGGCAGGATGTTCCCGGTGACGGACAAGGCCAAAACGGTCGTCGACGCGCTGGTCAATCGCGTGCGGGAACAACAGGTCGAAATCCGGACGAACACCGCCGTCGCGGACGTGCTGTACGAAGATGGACATGTGGCCGGCGTGCTGACGGCGTCGGGCACACGCATCGATTCGCACACGGTAATCGTGGCGGTCGGCGGCAAATCCGTCCCGCATACCGGTTCTACCGGAGATGGTTACCCCTGGGCGGAAAAAGCCGGCCATACGATTACGGAACTGTTCCCGACAGAAGTGCCCATCACGTCCAGCGAACCCTTCATCCGAAACCGGGAACTGCAAGGACTGGCGCTGCGCGATGTCGTCCTGGCCGTATGGAATCCCAAAGGCAAAAAAGTGATCGAACATGCCGGGGACATGCTGTTTACCCATTTCGGCATATCCGGACCGATTGCGCTCAGATGCAGCCAGTTCGTCGTCAAAACCCTGAAGCAATATGGCAGCGGCACCGTACGTTTGACCATTGATTTGCGCCCGGGCGACACCGTTGACGAAGTGTTTTCGCAGACCCTTGCACGGGCCAAAGCCGAATCCCGGAAAACCATCAAAAATGTGCTCAAAAGTTACGTGCCGGAACGGATGGTGCCCCTGCTCCTGGGGATGTCGGGCCTGAAGGAAGACATCACCTACGACAACATCCCCAGACAGGCATGGATGACCCTGGCCAAAACGATCAAAGCTTTTCCGCTTGCGGCCGATGGCACGCTGTCGATCGAAGAAGCTTTCATCACGGGAGGCGGCGTAAACCTCAAAGAAATCGATCCGAAAACGATGCAGTCCAAATTGATGCGCGGTCTGTATTTTTGCGGGGAAATACTGGACATCCATGCCTACACGGGCGGTTACAACATTACAGCCGCCTTCTCCACCGGTTATGCTGCCGGCAAAAGCGCCGCCGAATCTTTGCGCTGAATCGCCGGCGAACGGCGGATGATGACCCGATTCCCCGACGAAAAAGAAAAAACGGCGCTGTCCGCACCGTCATGTCGCCGGAAAATGGTCGTAAGGCGCATCGTCCACACCCGGCAATCCATCCGCGATTTCCGCAGGCACGTCCTTCCACGCGTCGCGGTCGGCGCGTGATGCCGCATGATCTGGATGCGGCACTGTGCCGGCGTGACCGGCATATGACGCGTTATGGTCGGCGGTCGGCGCCGTATCTTTCGCCTCTGCCAGCGTCTGGTCGATCCAGTCTTCATTGACAATATGCGCCGGAATCGGAATGGTATCCAGTCCATAAGCCATGTCATAACTTTCCCTGTCATCCTGATCGGATTCGACGATCCGGCCGCCAAAGCTTTGCAAAATTTCGAGCGCGGAAATCAAATCTTCTCCGCGAACATGAATGTGCAAACGGCCGCCGCCGTGGTCGTACGGATCGTATCCGAGTTCCTGGTACGTCGACGCCGCAAGCCGGGCGGTAGCTTCATCCCGGAATTGCAGCAAGAGCGCATCATGAGCCATATTCATCTTCGCTCCGTTTCTGGGATTGGCTGATTTCCACACGTCTAGGTTAACCGATCCGTCCACGTTTCACACCCAGTACGCGCAGCACCATCCGCTCAAACCAGGATTGCGGCAAAAACCGTTTGGCGCCGATCATCACCCGTTCATGCCAGCCGGGCAAATAGCGCAGCTTCGGCCGCTTGTCTGTCAACGCCTGCACGATGACGTCTGCAACCCGTTCCGGGTCGCGCATGGTGGAAGCGCTCTTGTCGAACTCGGGTTTGATTTTGTCGTACAAGCCGGCATAAGGTGATGCTGGTTCTGGCGGTGCAATCGCTGCCATGCTCTTCAGCCAGATCGGTGTCCGGTAGGCGCCCGGATCGACGATGGAAACTGAAATGCCAAATGGCGCCAACTCCAACCGGAGCGCCTCCGCAATGCCCTCCAAAGCATGCTTGGATGCACAATACGGACTTAGCGCCGGAATGCCGACATGGCCGCTGATGCTGCCAACCATCACGATTCGCCCGCCGCTTCCCTGGCGCATGAGCGGCAAGGCGGTCCGGGTGACGGCCACAACTCCGAATACATTGGTTTCAAACTGTGCGCGCCACCGTTCTATCGGCAACGTTTCCAAAAAACCGCCCGCCGCAAATCCGGCATTGTTCACCAGTGCATCGAGACGACCCGTTTCTTGCGCGATCCGGCCGATCGCTTGCCGGATCTGTGTTTCAACCGTCACATCCAGCCGGATCGGCCTGATTCTTTGGACCCAATCCGCTTGATTTGCCGCTTCGGCCCAGACGTTCTCGGCTTCCGGCAAACGATGACCCGCATAAACCGTCCAGCCCCGCCGCGCCAGTTGCAGTGCCGTCCGCAGCCCAAACCCGCTGGAAGCTCCCGTAATCAGTGCCGTTCGCACATTTGCACCGCCTTTCCCTGGCATCCGTCTTTGCAGCCAAGCACCAAAAAAATGAAAAAAGCCTCCACCCGGTTACCGGCCGAGATTGCTGGAGGCTTTCTGGATCAGGGAGGCAACCCTGTACCTCCCCTTATCTTATCTTACATCTCTATTTTCGGAAAGATGCCAGTTTTTGGTTTAATTCTCTGGTTTGGCCATAAATCGACTGGTAGATCGGGAACAGTTCGGCATATCGAGCAGCAGCTTGCGGATTTGGTTGATAGCGCCGCGCATGTTTGACCGTGACCGCCGCACATGCTTCCAGATCCGCGAACCAGCCGCAGCCGACCGCAGCCAGCATGGCCGCGCCCAGTCCGGGTCCCTGTTCATTTTCCAGCGCGATGACGTCAGCCTGGAAAATGTCGGCCTGCATTTGCAGCCACACCGGATTTTTGGCGCCGCCGCCGATGGAAACGATCTGATCTACCGGCTTGCCGGCTGCCCGGAACATCGCAACCGACTCATTCAGCGAAAACGTAATGCCTTCCATCACGGCGCGGGCAAAATGCGCGCGCGTATGGCTGCCGTCCATGCCGACAAAGCTGGCGCGAATGTCCGAATCGGCGTGGGGCGTCCGCTCGCCAACCAGATACGGCGTAAACAGCAGGCCGCCGGAGCCCGGTGGCAAATCGCCAACGCCTGCAAGCAGTTCATCGTACGGAATGCCTGGGGCAAACGTTTTGCGGAACCAGCTGAGCGAGTACCCCGCGCCCAGCGTAACTCCCATGGCGTAGAAGGCACCCGGCTTGCCGTGGTTAAAGAAATGGACCTTGCCCCGGTAATCGGAATTCGGGTCGTTTTCATAAGTCAAAATGACACCCGAAGTGCCGATGCTGCACAACGTCAGCCCTTCCGACAGGATGCCCGCGCCGATTGCGCCGCAGGCATTGTCCGCGCCGCCTGCAAATACGCGTGTAGCTGCAGACAGGCCGGTGGCTGCCGCAACTTCGGCCGTCAATGTGCCGACTTCGCCGCCCGCTTCGATCAACGGCGGACAGAAGGAAGCTGGCAGGCCGAACGCTTCCAGCACCTCGCTGCTCCATCTGCGCCCCGCGACATCCAGCATCAGCGTGCCCGCAGCGTCGGACAAATCCATATGGAGGGCACCCGTCAACCGCAAACGGACATAGTCTTTGGGCAGGACAAATGTAACCGCCCTCGCAAACAATTCCGGTTCATGCTCGCGCACCCACAGGATTTTCGGCAAAGTGAACCCTTCCAGCGCCGGATTGCGCGTCACCGAGAGCAACGTCTCTCCGAGCTTGCGTTCGATGGCCCGGCATTGTTCCGTTGTCCGGGTGTCGTTCCACAGGATCGCCCGCCGGACCGGACGATGGTCGCCGTCCAGCAGCACGAGCCCGTGCATCTGCCCGGAGAAACTGATGCCTTCGATATCGCCGGCCGAAAGACCGGGCGTACCCGCCAGCAAGTCGCGCAGCGCCTGCAGTGTGCCGGTCACCCAGTCTTCCGGTTCCTGTTCGCTCCAGCCGGAATGTTCATGGTACAGGGGATATTCCCGGGACGCTTCTCCCGCTACCGTGCCGTCCCGGGCGACGAGCAGCGCCTTGACGGCACTCGTCCCGAGGTCGATTCCAATGACGTATTTCATCTGATATCCTCCTTCAAACGGGCGCGATCAGACACTGAAAATCGCTTCATTCAATGCGGCCCGGATTTGCTCCAGACGACCGGATTCGTTTTTGATCGGCTTGTTGTTTTGCAGGGCATAAGCTTCCAGCGATTTCAGCGTCGCCTTGCCCGATACGATTTCAGCACCGATCCCTTCCTTGTAGCTGCTGTAACGGCGCTCGATGATCTCATCCAGCGTCCGCTCTTCGATCAGCTTGGCTGCTGCCTTCAGACCGCGTGCATATGCGTCCATGCCGGCGATATGCGCGAAGAACAGGTCTTCGTCATCAAAGGACGAGCGGCGGACTTTGGCGTCGAAGTTGATGCCGCCGCGGCCGAGGCCGCCGTTTTTGAGGATTTCGTACATCGCAAGCGTCGTGGCGTACAGGTCCGTCGGGAATTCGTCGGTATCCCAGCCGAGCAGATAGTCGCCCTGGTTGGCGTCGATGGAGCCAAGCACACCGTTGATACGGGCAACACGCAATTCATGTTCGAACGTATGTCCGGCCAGCGTCGCGTGGTTGGCTTCGATGTTCAATTTGAAATGTTCCTTCAAACCATACTGCTGCAGGAACGCCAGCGTCGTGGCCGCATCAAAATCGTATTGATGTTTCGTCGGCTCCTTCGGCTTCGGTTCGATCAGGAATTGCGCGTCGAATCCGATCTCCTTGGCGTAGTCAACGGCCATATGCAGCAAGCGGGCCAGATTGTCCAGTTCCAGCTTCAAATCGGTATTCAACAGCGATTCGTAACCTTCACGGCCGCCCCAGAACACATAGTTTTCGGCTCCGAGTTCTTTGCCGACCTCCAGCCCTTTCTTGACCGTTGCGGCGGCATAGGCAAATACGTCGGCGTTGCAGCTGGTCGCCGCACCATGGACATAACGGGGATGCGTAAACAGGTTGGCCGTATTCCACAACAACTTCTTGCCGGTCGATTTCATGTAGTCTTTCAAAAGGGCCACGATGATGTCCAGATTTTTGAAAGATTCCGCGAGCGTTGCCCCTTCCGGAGCCACGTCGACATCATGGAAGCAATAGAATGGAATATCCAGCTTCTCCATCAATTCGAAGTTGGCTTCAACGCGCGCCTTGGCTTTGTCGAGCGGGGAAAGCGAATCCCAGCTGCGAACCGCCGTACCGACGCCAAACGGGTCTGCGCCTGCGCCAACAAACGTATGCCAGTATGCTACCGAGAAACGGAGATGCTCGGCCATCGTTTTGCCCAGCACGACTTCATCCGGATTGTAATGTTTGAATGCAAACGGATTTTTGGATTGCCGTCCTTCGTAACGGATTTTCGGAACGTTCGGGAACTTGCTCATGCGGAATTTCCTCCCTGTAACCGTTTTATTAGTTCTTTTCCAGCATAGCATGGAGACACTTAGTTTGTCTAGCCAATAAACTAAGTTGGGAATAGACTTCAAATCTATGAATTTCATGAATGCTTGACTTTGTCCTGTACCATTCAATTCCCGGTATTTATGTTATGATATTGACATTGACATTTCTGAAGGAGTCACCTCATCGGCATGAAGAAGACACTCACCGGAGACCAGGCTTTGATCAAACGGATCAACACCGCCATCGTTCTGGAAGCGATCCTGCGTGAAGCCCCGGTGTCCCGGGCGCAAATCTCCGAACGGACGGGATTGAACAAGGCAACCGTCTCGTCGCTCGTCCAAGATTTGATAGACGGCGCAATTGTGCGTGAAATCGGAACCGGCGCTTCCAGCGGCGGACGCAAACCCGTGCTGCTGGAGTTTGTCGCTGAAGCCGGATATGCGATTGGCATCGATCTCGGTGTCAATTATGTGCGCGGGGCGTTGACCGACCTGCGCGGCCATGTTGCAACGGAAACGTTGCTGCCGCTGCACAGCCGCGAGCCGGAAACCGTACTTCCCGTCGTGCATCAGTGCATTGACGGGTTGATGGCGCAAGCACCGGCGGCCGCCTATGGCATCGTCGGCATCGGCGTTGGCGTGCCGGGGCTGGTCGACGATGGCGGCAATTTGCTGTTTGCGCCCAATTTGCAATGGCGCGACGTGCCGCTCAGGCGACTGCTGGCAGAACGCTATCAGATATCCGTTGCCGTGGAGAACGAAGCGAACACCGGGGCCATCGGGGAGCGGATTTTCGGTGCCGGACGCAACATCGACAATCTGGTCTATGTGAGCGCCGGCACCGGCATTGGCACGGGATTGATCCTGAACAAGGAACTGTACAAGGGAACGTCCGGCTTTTCCGGTGAAGTGGGTCACATGTCCGTGGAGGCTTTCGGCAAACCTTGCAGTTGCGGCAATCGCGGCTGCTGGGAAATGTACGCTTCCGAGCGCGCCATCGTGGAGAAGGCGGCGGCTTCTGGTTTCGCCACGCTGGACCGCCTGCTGGCGGCCGCGGACGAAGGTCTCCCAGAAGCAGTTGCGCTGCTGGAGGAAGCCGGAGAATATTTGGGCATCGGCGTCGCCAATATCGTCAATGTGTTCAATCCCGATGCCGTCATCATCGGCAACCGGATGAGCCTGGCCAGACGCTGGATAGAAGGACCGCTCCGGCAGGCCGTCATCAGGCGGTCGCTCGGTTTTCACCTGCGCAATGTGCAGTTGTCCTTTTCCGAGCTGGGTGAACGATCGGCCATGCTCGGTGCCGTCCAATTGGCGATTGCCGGATTTTTCGACCGCCTGAAAGCAGGCGAACGATAAAAACGATAATTTTCTTCATTCTATAATTCATTATTCTATAATTAAGTAATTATATTATTAACCTGATTAACCTGGCGAAACTAACCACAAGAACAAAAAGAGGGCGCACATGATGGAAGAACCACTTAATGACGTGAATCTTGTATCAGAACTGGCGGAAATGGCCGAATTGCTCAAATTGCTCGGCGATCCGATGCGGCTGGCCATTTTGGCGCTGCTTCAGGAACGGGAGCTGACGGTAACGGATATGACCCGTCTGCTGAAAGCCAGCCAGCCGAATACGAGCCAGCATCTGCGAAAACTGAAAAGCGCCGGTCTCATCCGGGAAACCAAACGGGGACAATGGGCCTACTATTCACTGAATCTTGCGGAATTCCCGGACTTGCACCTGTTTCTGTCCCAGTTGCCGGGCAGCCAGACGCGGCGAGAGATGCTGTCCCGGCTGTTGCGATGAAGGCGATGCCAGGCGATCGGCCATATTATCGGGCCGGATGTCCGTCCTTTTCGGATGGCAGCAGGAATGAAAGCAAGCCGAACAGCGGCAACCCGCTGCAAACGAGCATGACATCGTTCAGCCCGAACACGTCAGCGGCACGGCCCAACGCCACAGAGCCGATTGCTCCCAGACCGAACGCCAGGCCCGTCGTCAGTCCTGAGGCCATGCCGACTTTGCTGGGCATCAAAAATTGCGCATAGACGACCATGACGGAAAAACCGGACAGGATGATAAAGCCGAGCAGGACAATGACCGGATAGATCCAAACCAGCGGCAGATGCGGCAACAGCAGCGCTAACGGCGCCGCGCCTGCAATCGAGAAAATGATCATGTTCCTGATCCCGACTTTGTCGGCGACGACGCCGCCGACAAAAGTCCCCAGCACGCCCGCGGCCAGAAACAGAAAGACCGGTATTTGCGCCTGTTCCGTCGTCAGTCCGTAATTGTCCCGCAAATAGAACTGGAAAAATCCGCTAAGCCAGGAATGATACCACGAGCGGACAAAGATGAGAAAGATGACCAGAGTCATGGCAAACTTGACGCGCGGATGGCTAGCCTCGATCCACAGCGTCGAACCCCCTTCCCGGGATTCGGCTCTGCGCTTTTCCCGCGCTTCCGACCAGGCTTCCAATGCGCGCTTGTACCAGGGAGCGAGCACGAGCAGCACGACAATGGCCGCCCCCGCCAGCAGCGTCCCCCACATTGCGCCGAACTGGCCGAAGGGCAAAAAAATGTAGATGGTCATCAGCGGTGCGAGCGACCCGCCCAAATTTCCGCCGACCTGATAGAGCGATTGCCCGAACCCCCGCTTGTTGCCGGACGCCAAATAGACAACACGCGAACCTTCTGGATGGAAGATGGCAGAACCAAGTCCGATAAAGACAACCGAAATCAGTACGATCCAGTAATTCGGTGACAGCGCAAGCGCCACCATGCCCAAAAAGCTCATTCCCATGCCGAGCGGCAGCATGTATGGAGACGATCTGCGGTCCGTATAGGTACCCACCAAGGGCTGCATGACGGACGAAGTCATGTTCAACATAAACAAAACCCAACCGAGTTGGGCGTAAGTCAAATGCAGGGATTCCTGCAAAATCGGTATGAGTCCGACCACGGCGGCCTGCATGGAATCGTTCATCAAATGAACGAAGCTGATGGCGATCAGCACGGGCAACACGGTGACAGTTGCGATTGCAGTTGCATTGGAAGTGGTGTTCGTTTTCAATGGTCTCCCCCTCCAGTTCATCCTAGCATAACGGATCGGAAAACGGTGGATAAATCTGGTTGATCCCAAAAATTTTTTGATGGCCAAACACGCAAAAGGCGAACGCCGGGAAATGGTTTTCCGACATTCGCCTTTTGCCCATGCAATGGCCCATGTCCATCGCTTCGTCTTTGGGATGCCATGCTGATTGAAGCTACGCCTGATGCGTCCGCCTGGAGGACATCGCAAGGTGTACGCCCAGCGCGCCGATACCCTGCATCACGACTTTGACGAGCACCTGTCCGGCGATCGCATAGCCGACCAGTTCCCATGGCAGGAAACCGGCACCCAGCGGCGACAAGCCGATGATGACAAAAACGGCACTGTCGACGATCCCGCCCACAAAACCGCTGTACAGCACACGCCAAGACATGGGCAGACGCAGGCGCGAATAAATTTCCGTATCCGCCGTCTCCGAAATGAGGAATGTCAGCGCCGACGCCGCTGTTATCCACAGCGTATCGCCCAGCGCATAAGAGGTCAAACCTGACAGCAGCATGGCCGCGCCAATGGCGACATAGGTCCGGGTACGGCCGATGGCCTGTTGCACCAGGTCCCGCAAAATAAACGTCGCGCCGATCAGAAATGACCCTGCCGGAATGATCAGTTTTCCCCACAATACCGGGTCCAGGCTGGCCGTCACCACGTTAGCCAACACGATTGCCAACAGATAGGATGCAATCAACATGATTCTCATTTGTGCCGCTCCTTAACGATTGTCTACTTTTTCCGGATACAAATCATGGTTCAACAGCCGGTACGCCGCCATCTCCTCGTACTTCGTGCCGGGTCTGCCCCAGTTGCAGTACGGGTCAATGGAGATACCGCCGCGCGGCGTAAATTTGCCCCACACTTCGATATACTTCGGTTCCATCAGCTTGATCAGATCATTCATGATGACGTTCACGCAATCTTCGTGAAAATCGCCGTGGTTGCGAAAGCTGAACAGGTACAGTTTGAGCGACTTGCTCTCCACCATGCGGATATCCGGAATATAGGAAATATAGAGCGTTGCAAAATCCGGCTGCCCGGTAATCGGACACAAGCTGGTGAATTCGGGACAATTGAATTTGACAAAATAGTCGCGCCCCGGATGTTTGTTGTCGAACGTCTCCAGCACTTCGGGCGCATACTGAAACGGATATTTCGTTCCTTGGTTGCCCAAATGTGTCAGTCGGTCCAGTTGCTCGGGGCTGCGTCCGGCCTGGGACATAAAAAAATCTCCTCCTTGGTTCTCTCGGCTTCTGTAGCCGATAATCAGAACGAAGAACGAGATTCGCGCAAACAAGAAAAGAACGACGCCTGCAACCAATCCGCTCGCTGTGCAGGCGTCGACAAGGTTTCTGGCCGATCATCCGAAGCCTGTCGCTTACCAAGCAACAGAGAGCGAATCGGCGAAGGCCGATCGCTTGCCTTAGTTTTTTATCGAGGGATTTCGCGAACCTCTCCCGGGCCGTCCTATGGACGTTCCCGGATTTCTTGTTCAATTGTCACTTGGTAGCATAACATATTTGTCCGGCCTAATCCAGTTCGAAATCTTTGAGACCTACCGGCAATGGCACAGGTCGCTCGCATGTGCTTTCCATGAGATAGTGCCGGCCCTGGTCGGAAGCATCATGGAACCCGTGCATCGCTTCCAGCACATGGTAGGCGAGCGCCCCGCTTGCCCGGTGTTTGCGCCCTGCGACAATCGCCCTGGCCATATCGGCAGCGCCGATGCCGCGAGCTTCATGGCCATTGCCGTGCGTAAGCGGAATTTCCTCCCACTGGCCCCCGTTTGCGCGTTTGAGCACTACAGGTCCTCCGAACTGGTTTGGATCGGGGACGAGCAACGATCCCCGGCTGCCGTACAATTCGATCCGCGGCAATGTCGATCCGCCCTTGACATCAAAACTGGTCAACAGCATGGCGACGGGGCCGGACACGAAGTCGATGACGCCCGCAACATGCGTGGGAACTTCCACCTTGATCGTCTGCCCGAACTTCGGCCGGCTCGTGATGGTCCGTTCAGGATAGGAAATGCGGGCGGAGCCGGTCACTCTCGCGATGGGCCCGAGCAAGGCGACCAGCGCCGTCAAATAATATGGCCCCATGTCGAACATCGGACCGCCGCCCGATTGATAATAAAATTCCGGCGCCGGATGCCACCGCTCATGTCCGGCACTGAGCATGAACGCCGTCGCGCCGATCGGTTCGCCGATCTCGCCGTCTTCCATCAGTTTGATGGCGGTCTGGATGCCGCCGCCCAGAAACGTATCCGGCGCGCACCCGATGCGGAGTCCGCGGCTTTCTGCCAGCGCCAGCAAAGATTTGCCTTCCTCGCGCGTGACGGTCAAAGGCTTCTCCGAATAGACATGCTTGCCCGCCTCCAGCACTTTCGTGCTGACCGAGGCATGCGCTTTCGGTATGGTCAGATTGATGACCATTTCGATTTCGGGGTCTGCCAGCAATTCATCAACCGTATATCCGCGTATACCATGCTCCGCGGCTTTGGCCTTCGCCCGCACCACATCGATATCGGCACAGGCGACGATTTCCATGGAATCGAACTGCTTGCCGTTCCGGAAATACACTTCGCTGATGACGCCGGTCCCGATAATGCCCACTTTCAATTTCCCCATGACATTCGCGTCTCCTTGCACCGGGTCCTAGTCAAGCTGGTTGTCGCCCATGCCGGTATAGCTGTTTTTCCTGTACGGCAATCCGGCAGCCAGTTGTTTGCCCTGCGCCGCCCACAGAAACCCGCGCCGCATGATTTCAGCAACCGGCGGCATTTCCATGATGTTCGCCTGGTGACCAAGCGAATTGTAGAATACGCGGCCGACTCCCCAGCGCTTCGTCCAGACGACCGGCATATCAACGGGCTTGTTCAGCGAATGCGGTCCCGGAACCGTCGGAAACCGCGTCGTCGCCAGCACTTCCACGGCAGGATCGATATGCAGATAATACTGCTCGCTCTTGACGGTAAAATCCGATATGCCTTCCACGATGGGGCTGGCGTGGCTGACGATGTTGACCGTGTACTCGACGCCGTCATTGCCCGGATGCGCGACCCACTGTCCTCCCGTCATGAATTGCCAGTCCACATTTTCCCGGAAGGCATCGCACATCCCGCCATGGCAGCCTGCAAGGCCGACTCCGTTCTGCACCGCAGCCGAAACATGGTTGACCAGTTTTTTGTCAATGCGATCCATCGTCCAGATCGGAATGATCAGATCGAGCGATCTCAAATGCGCCTCGTCCGCAAATGCCTGCAAGTCGTTTTCAATTTCGACCTCAAAATTTTCGCCTTCCAGAATCCGTTTGAATATATGCGCCACTTCTTCCGGCTGGTGGCCTCTCCAGCCGCCCCAGACGATCAAGGCCTTGGGCATGTTCACGACCTCCTGCTATCTGAATCTCTCAATTCATCTTTTGACACTGGACTGGCGTACGATGAGTTCCGGTGTCAACATCTCGGCAATGACCGGCGCAGTCCCGCCCCTCTTTTCCATTTCCGCCAGTTTGTCCAGCAGCCGTTCCGCAGCCAGACGACCCATTTCGAAAAACGGGACACGCACCGACGTCAGGGGCGGTTCGCTCAGCCGCGCCGCATCGGAATCGTCATAAGCCGCAATGGGCAAGTCGTCCGGCAGCACGCATCCCCGGTCCCGCAATCCTTTCATCAACCCGATCGCCATCCGGTCATTCGCCACGAAGAGCGCATCCAGTCTGCCCAGGTCCGCATGGACTTGCGCTGCCGCCGCATATCCGCTGGTCCAGCTGTAATTGCCGGCATAGATGAGCGAATCGTCCACGGCAATGCCCGCTTCCCGCAGCGCATGGCGATACCCCTGCAACCGATCTGCACTGTTGGAAAACTGTGGCGATCCGTTCAAAAAACCGATGCGCCGGTATCCCTGGTCAATCAAGTGCCGAACGGCCCGGCAGGCCCCCTCGACATGATCCGCTTCCACCGTATCGATCCGGAAGTCGGCAAACCGCTGGTCCATCACGCAGCAAGGAAGCTCCGATTTCTTCAATTGCCGGATGCTCTCCGTTTCCGAAGGCAGCGAACTGGCCCCCAGCACAATCGTCGCATCGACCCGCTGCGACCGATAGAGTGTCACATAATCGTAGACTTCAGCGGGATTGCGGAACAAGAGCAGCAGTCCATAATTCCGTTCATGCACCACCTGGCCGATCCCGCTCAAAATCTCCGAAAAATAGTAGGTCGAAAACAGATGAACTTTCGGCACGTGCGGCAGGATGACGCCCAGATTGCCGCTGCGTCCGCGGGCAAAGCTCGCCGCCACGACGTTCAGTTGATAGTTCAGTTGTGCCGCGGCTTCCAGCACCCGCTGCCTGGTTGATTCCCTGACCGGACCGACACCGTTCAGCACCCGCGAGACGGTCGCTTCGGATACGCCAGCCAGATCCGCCACTTCTTTGCGTGTTGCCATTGCCTTGCTCCAATTCTATCCTGACTTGATGTACGCGCGTACATTATCTCACCGAAAACGCCGGCAGTCAACCGGCATGACCATTTATACGCCTTGCTGGCCATCAATTCGATTTTTGGACTTCCATCACTTTCCGGTGCGAAGGCAACAACAACATGGACAACAGGTTGGCCACCGCAATCATGACCATGACCACAAATACGGCATGCATGCCGGCGACCAGATCAGCCGGTGATACCGCCGCAGATGGCTCCCTCGCGTATTGATTGAAAATCGTGCCGAACACCGCGATGCCCACCGTCTGCCCCAAAGAGCGGACCAGGGTGTTCGACGCATTGGCGACGCCGCGCATTTCCCAGCCGACGACGGACTGCACGATAACTGTCTGCGGCGTGGACAAAAAGCCCATGCCGACCCCCAGCACGACCACAATGCCGATCCAGCTCAACAGGGACGACTGGATCGTCAGGGCTACAAGCCATATCGAGGCCGCCAACACCACCAATGAGCCGAATACGACCGAGGCCTTGATGCCGATCCGGTACATGATGCGCCCCACGATGACAGATGACAAGGGCCAGGCCAGCGACATCGGCATGACCGCAAATCCGGAGAACGTTGCGGAATAGCCGAGCACCGACTGAATCCAGACCGGTGCATAGACGGTGATGCCAAGCGAGATGCTGAAGGCCAGAAATCCGCTGATGTTGATTGCGTTCAGCACCCGGATTTTGAAAATCGACAGCGGGATCATCGGTTCGGTCGCCCGAGATTCGATCCACAAAAACAATAGCAGAAAAACCGCCGACGTCACGAACAGGCCGATCATGACCGGCGAACCCCACGAATACGTTTCACCGCCGCTCAATAGCGCATACAACAGCGCGGATAGCGAGATCGTAAAGGTCGCCGCGCCCCAATAATCGATCTTGCTTGGTTTCCTTTCGAAGCTTTCATGCAGGTAGACGCCTACGAGCAGCAGCGCAATGGCGCCGATGGGCATGTTGATATAGAATATCCAGCGCCACGACACCTGATCCACGAAATAGCCCCCGACCAGCGGTCCGAGCAAGCCGGCCACCGACCAGACGGAACCGAATACGCCCATCATCCTGGCGCGCTGTTCGCCGGGATAAATGTCGCCGACAATCGTAAAGCAAACCGTCGTAAGCGCTCCCGCGCCGATACCCTGCACGGCGCGGAACCAGACGAGCGCTTCCATCGACATCGCCATGCCGCACAAGACGGAACCGATGATGAAGATCAGCATACCGACGACAAATACCACCTTGCGTCCGAACAGATCGGCCAGTTTCCCGAAAATCGGTGTCGCCACGCAGGTGGTCAACGTATAGATGGAAAAAATCCAGCTCATCAGGCTGATGCCCTGTAGCTCTGCCGTAATATGGGGCATGGCGGTAGCCACGACGGTCACATCCAGCGCGCCGACAAACAGCGCGGCCAGCAACCCTGCGGTAACCATGCCGAGATGGGTTCGTTTTGACAAGGGAAAGACGCCTTCCTTCGACAAGGGAATTAACAAACTTATACTTATCATAAGTATGTCATCTATTATCAGGATAGGCGCCTTTAGTTGTCAATAGCAGGAAAAGCGGCGGCCAGCGGGTTACCGAGCCGCTCCGCCAGAAAATCGACGATATGGACGGCCTTCATCCGATCCGACATACCGGCCCGCTCGATGCCCAGCTTCATTTGCAGCAGACAGCCCGGGTTGCTTGTCAGCAGGTAGTGGGCTTCCGTCCGTTTGACGTGCTCCATTTTGTGATCCAGAATGTCCATCGACATTTCCGGTTGCGTCAGATTATAGATCCCGGCTGATCCGCAGCAGCGGTCCGCCTCGAACAGTTCCACAAATTCGGCATCGGCTACACGTCGGATCAGCTGGCGGGGCGCAGACGATGATTTCATGCCATTGCGCAGATGGCACGAATCCTGGTAGGTGATGCGCACTTTCTCCCCGGAAACAGGCGGGTGGCCGTAAGCGTCCGGCAACCGGCCATGTTCGGACAGGAGCTTGCTGATATCGATCGTTCTGGCGGCAAACCACGCGGCATCATCCTTCCAGGCCGGATCGTCATGCAGCAGATGATCGTATTCGGCAAACATGGCACCGCAGCCCCCGGCGTTGGACACAATCCAGTCAACACCCGCCTCGCGGAACGTGCGGATGTTGTTTTTGGCAAGTTCTGCAGCCTGGTCGCGCTCGCCGCTATGCGCATGAAGCGCCCCGCAGCAGTTCTGCGCAGGCGGGATGACAACGTCGAATCCGGCTGCCTGCAGCAATTTGACGGTATTTTTGTTCGTTTCCGCAAACAACACATCCATGATGCACCCGCGGAACAGCCCGACGGTGCCGAGTGACGGGCCAACAGCCCCATGTCGCTCGCCGATCTGCTCGACAACGCCCTTGTAGGATGCATCTGGCAAAATGCGCTCCATCTGTTCCACATGCTTCGGAAACAGCTTCATGATGCCGGACGCGCGAGTCAGCTTGCGCAAGCCCGACCGCTGGTAGATCTTCAGGGCGCCGCCGACCAGCCGCATCCGCCCCTGATGCGGAAATACGCCCTTGAAGGCAATCCGCCGCGCGGCGCGAACCCACAGCCGATGGCTGCGGGTGTGTCGTTCCACGCCGTCGCGGGCCTGCTCCAGCAGTTGGCCATATTTGACGCCGGCTGGACAAGCCGTTTCGCAGGCGCGGCAGCCGAGGCAATGGTTCATCTGGTCCTCGAACGACTGGTCCGGCTCCATGAGCCCGTCGGCGACAGCTTTCATGAGCGCAATCCGTCCCCGGGGCGACTCCGCCTCAATGCCCGTTTCCCGGAACGTCGGACAGGCCGGCAGGCAGAATCCGCAGCGCATGCAGTTGGTGAGTTGGTCGTAGTCGAGCTTCATTCGCAGTGTATCCGCCATCGGGCTGCAGGCCGGTGCAGCCGGGTCCGTCTGCCGCTGCAGCGCCACAGTCGGCTCACGCATGATGCAGCACCACCCTTTTTCGTGTGGATTTGGCAAACATTTTGCCGGGGTTCAGCAGTCCGTGCGGATCAAATGCCGCTTTGATGCCTTTCATCATGTCGATGCCCGCTTCGCCGACTTTCCATTCCAGAAACGGTGCCTTCACGATGCCAACGCCATGCTCGCCGGTGATGGTGCCGCCAAGCCGCAGCGCCGCTTCAAAAATTTCTTCGAAAGCCGCTTCCACGCGATGCACTTCATCCGTATCGCGCGCATCCGTCGTTGCGGTGGGATGCAGATTGCCGTCGCCGGCGTGGCCGAAGGTGCAAATATTGACGTTATATTTGGCTGCAATCCGGTTGATCTCCAGCACCATGTCCGCAATCTTCGAACGCGGCACAGTCGCATCCTCAAGAATCGTCGTCGGGCGCAGGCGGGCTAGTGCCGTAAATGCGCTGCGCCGCGCGGTCAGCAGCTTCTGGGCTTCCTCATCCGTTTTGGCCACCTCGACGCGATCGGCGCGTTCCCTGAGGCAAATTTGTTCGATGACACGAATGTCGCGTTCGACCATTTCCGGTTCGCCGTCTTGTTCGATGAGCAGAATCGCCGCCATGTCGCGGGGCAAGCCCAGCTTGGCAAAATCGTCAACGACGCGGATCGTCGCATTGTCCAGAAATTCCAGCGTGGCCGGAATGATCCGGGCTTCAATGATGGCCGAAACCGTGCGGGCCGCATCGTAAATGTCCCTGAACATCGCCAGCATCGTTTTTTTGGCTTTGGGCGGCGGCACCAGTTTCAGCGTCGCTTCCGTAATGATGGCCAGCGTGCCTTCGGAGCCGACGAGCAGCTTCGTCAGATCGTAGCCCGCAACGTCTTTCATCAGCTTGCCGCCCGTACGGATGATCCGCCCGTCGGCCAGCACCGCTTCCAATCCCAATACGTAGTCTTTGGTCGTCCCGTATTTCAGGCCGCGCAAGCCGCCGGAATTTTCGGCAATGTTGCCGCCCAGCGTGGAAATCGCCATGCTGCCCGGATCAGGCGGATAAAACAGGCCGAACGATTCCACATGCGCGGCAAAATCCTTCGTGATGACGCCCGGCTGCACCGTCGCGGTCAAATTTTCAAGATCGACCTCCAGAATCCGGTTCATCCGGTGCATAACCATGACCACACCGCCTTCAACCGGCACCGTTCCGCCGCACAGATTCGTGCCGGAACCGCGGCTGACCAGGGGGATTTTGTGTTCATGGAGCACTTTCATGATACCCGATACCTGCTCCGTTGAAGCCGGGTACACAACTGCATCCGGCAGCGCTTGTTGCATCGGTGTGCCGTCATAGGAATGCGTAACCAATGATTGCGGATCGTCCTTGACCCCGCCGGGGCCGAGAACGGCTTCCAATTGCTGTTTGACCGATTGTGGAAGCAAAGTCTCACCTTCTCGCGCTGATAATTGATCAGGTCATCTGATGACTTTTCGTTGACTCCAATATATCACAACTGTCCGAAAAAAGGTACAATAAATTCGAATCCATCGTGTTGCGGCGGACATTCGGAGAAAGGAATCGGTGAAATGATCAACAAACGGCCAATGAAGAGCAGCGAGTGGGTGATGGGAGAGCTCAAGCGCGAAATCGAAACCGGCGAGCGGCAACCGGGAGACAAACTGCCATCCGTCGTGGAATTGTCAGAGCGGTTCGGTGTCGGCCGGTCGACGATACGGGAAGCGCTTAGTGCGCTCAAGGCCATGGGCTGGCTCGATATCCGGCAAGGCGGAGGCACTTTCGTCAAAGCGCCCGGGCTGGCCGCTCCGGCGGATTCGGCATTGGCGGAGTGGATGGCAAACGCGCAATCCCTGCTCCAGCTCATTGAAGTCCGGCGGGTGCTGGAAACCGGTATCGCGGCCCTGGCGGCGCGCAATCGGACAGAAGCGGACGCCGCGGCGCTTGGCGAAATCGTCCGCCGGATGGAACGGGTCATCGCAGACGAGCGTGCCGGAGAACAGGCCGATACCGAATTTCATCTGCTGCTGGCCGAATCGACCCACAATCCGCTGTTGATCGAATTGATCCGCTCGCTGTCCGACAAACTGCAATCCAGCATGCGCGATACGCGTGCGCTTTGGTTTTATGGCGATCGCCGATCAGCCGAAGCGCTGCTGCAAGAGCATGCCAGCATCGCCGAAGCGGTCGCCGCCCGGAACGAGCGGCTGGCAGCGGAAAGAATGGACCACCATCTGGCGAAAGTGGAATCGGTGCTGCGCACCCAGCTAATCAACAACAACAGCCGTGCGTAAATCCGCACGGCTGTCCGGCATGGGGGGCGCAATGCCAGCGTCCGTCTCCCCCACGCCAATGTATCGTGCCGTTTCGTCAGGGCCTCAGCTCCGGCACGATGTTTGGCGGCGTCTGGCCCGTCACGCCGGCGACGAGATTGCGGGCGGCAACCATCGCCATGTCCGCACGCGTTTTGGGGGTGGCAGACCCGATGTGCGGCAGCGTAATGACGTTTGGCATTTTCAGCAGCGGATTCGCCGGATCAACCGGTTCTTTCTCGAACACATCCAGTCCGGCGGCATAAATCGTACCGCTGGCCAGCGCCTCGATCAGCGCCTGCTCGTCGACGGTCTGTCCGCGTGAAGCGTTGATGAACACGGCCGTCGGCTTCATCATTTGAAAATGTTCCTTGCGGATCATGCGCTGCGTCTCTTTCGTCAGCGGCACCATCACGACGACAAAATCGGATTCCCGCAGCAGATCTTCCAGCGGCAAATACCGCGCCCCATATGTACGCTCCGCTTCCGGTTTGCGATTGCGGTTCGTATACAGCACGTCCATGTCAAAACCGAACCTGGCACGTTTTGCAATTGCTTCCCCTATGCGCCCCATGCCGATAATGCCCAGGGTGCGATGATGAACATCCAGGCCGTAGGCATCTTCGCCCTTCAAGGCTGGACCCCAGACCCCTTCCTTCACCAGCCGGTCCAATTCCGCCACGCGCCGGGCGGTCGCCAGTATCAGTGCAAAAACCAGATCTGCCACCGTGTCATCCAGCACGTAAGGCGTATGCGTGCCCACAACCCCCCGCGCCTTCATCGCATCGATATCGAAATTGTTGTAGCCGACGGAATTGTTGGCAACGATTTTCAACTTGGGCGCCTGCGCCAGCAATCCGGCTTCGATCCGTACGCCGGCTTGCAGCATGCCGTCGATGTCGCGCACCAATTCGTACAACGTTTGCTGATCCAGCTTTCTGCCCATCGGGAAAGTTACAATTTCACAATGTTCCGCAATATAGGCTGTTGCTTCCTTGTCCAAATCTCCAGGTATGAGTACTTTTGGCTTTGTCATAAGGCCTCCTGTTGACACATCGTCTGTCCATGGCGATGGCAGTGCACGCGTCCGATTTTTCTCAATCCCAGTTTACCCCGATCCCTGGCCAATGTCGACCGGGTGCTTCACATGCCGGGGCGGATGCGTTACTGTAATTACAGAAAACGATCAGGGAAGGCGGAAAATTTATGAAAAAGAACCGTTTGGGCAAATCCGGTTTGTGGGTGAGCGAAATCGGGCTGGGGTGCATGTCGCTGGGCACGGAACCCGACAAGGCAATTGCTATTATCCATCGAGCGCTGGATCGGGGCGTCAACCTGCTTGACACCGCCGACCTGTACGACGGCGGACGAAATGAGGAATTGGTGGGACAGGCGATTCGCGGCCGCAGGGACCGCGTCATCATTGCGACAAAAGTGGGGAACCGCCATATTCCGGGGCGTGAGGGATGGGTTTGGGACCCATCCAAAGCATATATTCTGGCCGCTGTCCGTGAAAGCCTGCGCAGGCTTCAAACCGACTATATCGATCTGTACCAATTGCATGGCGGCACCATTGACGATCCGATCGAGGAGACGATAGACGCGTTCGAGACACTGAAACGGGAAGGGCTTATCCGGGAATACGGCATTTCTTCCATTCGGCCCAATGTCGTTCGGGAATATGTCAAACGTTCGTCCATCGTCAGCATTATGAATCCGGTCAGCGTGCTGGACCGGCGGGCTGAAGAGGAAATCTTGCCGCTGGCTGCCGCAAACGACATCGGCATCATCGCACGCGGGCCATTGGCGGGCGGACTGCTTGCGGACAGCAAGCCGGTAGACAAAGGCTTTCTCGATTATGACGCCGACCAGATCACCGCGCTGCGGCATGCGCTGCAACCGCTGGTCCACACCGGCAGAAGCCTGTCGCAGCTTGCGATCCGGTTCACCCTGTCCCAGCCGGGCGTAGCCGCCACGATTCCGGGGGCCAGTTCGATCGCCCAGCTGGAACACAATCTGGACGCCGCAGCATTGCCTCCATTGACCGAAGAGGAAGTGGCGCTCATCCGCAGCGTCAGCCGGGCAAACCGGTATGAACAGCACCGCTGACCAGCCGAATATCCCTGTTGACGCTTCTGTTGGTGAAGCGCGCAAGCCAAGCCCTTACAGCAGCGCGAGAGCGCCCCAACCTGCTGCAAGAACAACAACGCTAGTCCATTACCCTCGCGGTCACCATTGCCTTGACGACGCGCTGCTGTCTGACGAACATTTCCAGTTCGACTTTGCAAAATCTGCGGCTCAATTCAATGACGGTCGGATACACTTCTACTTCACTGTCCACTTCAACCGGCGCCAGATAATAGACGGAGGTGTTGTCGATCAGCAGGTCCCGTTTCTTGTAATCTTTCATCGTGCGCGAGAATGCGAGCGTAATCAAATTGCCGAGCATGCCTTCCGAAATATGGCCCAGATGATTGATCATGTGGCTGCCTACCGTTCCCCGGAAATACAGCTGGCCTTTGTCGTTGCGTTTTTCTTCGAAAGTCAGCCAAATTTGGTCTTCCAGCGTTTCAGCTGCCTGCGGCTGCGATTGGACAGCCTGCATCGCCTTGAGCACGTCTTCGCGGCTGATAACGCCGATCAACTGATTGCTGCCGTTTACAACGGGAAGCAGTTCGATGCCTTCCCAGACCATCATATGGCTGGCAGTGGCAATGGAAGTGTGGGGTGTAACCGTGTGCGGATTGCGGGTCATGTACTTGCCGATCCGATCCGAATCCGGCGCGCCGATAATATCTTTGGCGATGATCATGCCTACCGGCCGATTCGCATGGTCAACGACGGGAAACCGGTTGTGCTGCGTGTCTTCGATCCTTTTTTTCAATTCGGCAACCGTACTGGACTCATGCAGCGAGACGGGCGGCAAATCTTTGCGGACAATATCCCCCACCAGCACGATCTGCCTGCGGATCAACTTGTCGGACAAGGCGCGGTTGATCAGCGATGCAACGGTAAACGTATCATACTTGCAACTAATAATCGGCTGGCCCAGTTCGTCGGCCAACCGTTTGACTTCCGGCGTCGTATTGAATCCGCCCGTGATCAAAACGCCGGCCCCCAGCATCAGCGCGCTGCGATGCGCCTTGTTCCGGTTGCCGACAATAAGCAGGTTATCCGGTTCAATGTAGCGGACCATCGCATCCAGTTCCATGGCACCGATCACAAATTTGTTCAACGTTTTGTGCAAGCCGGAAGCGCCGCCCAATACCTGACCATCGACCAGCCTCGAAATTTCCCCGAACGTCAGCTTGTCGATGCTCGCGGGAGCCGGCTTCTTCTCGATCCGCACCGTACCTGTCCGCTCCCGGGTGCTGACCAGCCCACGATTTTCGGCATCCTTGATCGCGCGATAAGCCGTCCCTTCGCTTACGCCCAGCGTCTGGGCGATTCGCCTGACGGAAATGCGATCGCCAACGGCCAAATTTTCGATGTGTTGTATAATCTGTTCATGTTTCGTGGATAGCTCCCGGGAATCCATTGCCAACACCCCTGACTTCCCTCAATACAGCCATTATATATCAGGAACGGCCATGTCGAAAGCAGGAGCGCTGGCTTCAATCAATCGGCAAAGCTGCCGTAATAATGGGCCATGTAATAGTGCGATAACGGCAGCGGCGCATGCGCAAGGCATTCCGGGCAGAAGTCCCGTTCAGTCGTCGTCGTTCCCATGGTTGAAGCACCACACTTCAGGCATACGCCTGAATTTGCCTGTTGCTTCGTATGGGTTGCATGTGGGTCAGCCATTAAAGACCCAACTCCTCTCGTTCATCCAAAATAGAATGGTAATAAAACGCCAAATAAATCGGAGCCATGGGATAAAGCGCTGTCATTTTGCAGACCGAACATACTGCTTCGTGCAGCGTCCGTCCATTTTCACATTCGCAGCATTCCTTCGATTGTGCAGAAAGTTCCGACTCGGTGATGATCATGATGAATCCTCCGGACAAATCTGTTATATAACATGATTCAGTTTCAGGACATATTATACAACACAATACCCTAACTGTTCAACGCTGTATTTTCAAAAAATAAATTGTTATATAACACGTGGTTGTTTATCCGCTCCCAGCACCGATCCATGTGGTGGCAGCCTCGCATGCCGGTTCACGTGCACAGCGACCGCCGCCAATGCATTTAACGAGGCACAAAATAAACGAGCCGCCGGCATGATACCGGCAGCGAAAGATCAGTGAAATATTAAATTCATAGACGGCATTGTCAGGTGCAATGTCGTTCAGTTTGACGCCCGGCATCTGCACGCCCAAGCGGTGTTCGTTCAGGGAGGTCCGCAATTTGGAAGCAATGCTTTTCTGTTTCAATCAGCTTGGCAAAAAATCACTTCCTTGAGAATGGCAAACGGCTTGATAGGCATAGTCCCGTACTTTTCCATTAGCGCCGTCTTGGGCAAATGATGCCGGTCCTTCACGAAGCCGCTGTCTGCTGCACGATGGACGAGTTGGCCGAATGCTGCTTCAAAACCCGTTTGACGCAAAAAAGCAAGCTCTTTTTCCAATGATTTGACAAAGCCGTAGAGAAACAGGATGTTTCCCTACGGCTAAGTGTTATCCCGGACGGGAATCGGATCGTTCCCCAAACTTGTTGAACACCCGCTGGGCAATCACCAGCGCCTGTTCCCGGGTGGCATTTTGTTTCGGTTGAATGGCATCATCCGCCCCCAGGATTAAACCTTCCGAATTAAAATATTTCAGTGAATTCACCGCATATGCCGACACATGGTCCAAATCGGCATAGGGCTGCTGCCATTCCGCCTGGCTGCGATCCATGGGGATGTTCGCCTTCCTCAGCACGTTCTCCAGCATGACCGCCATATCCTGTCGCTGAAGCGGTTCATCCGGCGCAAATTTTCCGTTTCCTTTTCCGGAAACCAGTCCAAGTTGATTCGCTTTGATTACAAATTCATTTTTCGTATCGGTAAATGGCGAATTTCGATGCTCAACGCGTGCCTCTTCGCCCGTAAGCCCCTCATACAATCTAACGCATATTTCCGCAAACTCTGCCCGCGTAATCAACTTTCTGTAGGCGCCCAGCAACTTGTCCGATGCCAGCCGGTTTGCCTTGGCTTGCTGAATATCCGCCTCCGCCCAATTGCTCGGGACATTGGCCGAATGATTTTGGTAATGCCAGACATCCGTACCGATCAGTATGAATCCATTTTCAAACGGCATGGCCCGTCTGATTTTCGCATTGGCGTCCGGCACGGAAATTTGGTTCCACCGGTTCAGGTCATATGACTGATAAATGGTTATTGCGTGATCCGCGGCATCGTTATACCCGAATGCGATATATTCCACGCCATTGAATGCGATGCTGTCCACATTAATGTTTGCGGCATCGCCCGCCACCGCCATCTCATGCAATTCCCAGTTTTTTCCATCCTTTGAGGTGGAAATGACATTTCCGTAAGCATGTACGAATTGCCGCCCATCCCATATCGCGTTGGAACCCGCATAAGGCCCATTTGTCCTGCCTGCGTCATCGATTGAAAGATGCACACCCGCCCAATTCCTGCCGCCGTCATCCGAAACCGCCGTGCCATTTCCTCCGGCAAAAATCACCGTACCGTTGGTTGCCAGGAACTCGATGAGACGTTCCCCAAAAACACTTTTCACCATGTTCCGCTTGGTGCCGGCCTCGAATGTCACCAAATCTTTGGAGACCAAAAACGTGTTGGGCCCGGGCACATATAGTGTTCCGATATGTACGGGACGTTCATAGGCAACCAGGACATAGGCATCTCCCGTGTGGATGATGTCCATGAAAACATACTCCAGCGAACTGTCGGGATGTTCGATGGATTGCGATTTCCACAACAGGCCGTCTTCCGACGTCAGCAATTCCATATCCGTAATCGCGACAAACCGGGTGCCGTCCCATATCATTTTTTTGACGGTAATCCCGAGACCATCGTACAAAAAGCCATCGATTTCCCTCTTCGCTTCTATCAACTGCCAATGGATCCCGTCATATGACCGGAAACCGTCCAGGGTACCATAGGGAAAATAAAGCACAAATTCGCCATTGTATGCGATGCCTCCCGTCCGGTCAACCGGAAAGCCGCCCAGCGGGTCTTCCATCACTTTCGCCAGCACGAATTCCGCTTTTTCATCCGTACTACCCGCAGAGACTGAAGCCGGTGCAATCAGGAATACCGCTACCATGAATGCTACCAGTTTAAAAATAGGCTTCTTTTTCATTGCTTCCTCCCCGGCTGATGTGGTTTACTGCCTTGCCAGATCCGCCAAACACGCTGCGCCATTATTTGACATGTTTATCTATTTCCTGAAACCGTGATCCATCAAATCGAAATTGTGAGATAATAGAAGGAAATGAATGATTGATGGAGAAAAAGTAGGATAATAGTGGAATTCTACTTCTCACCATCGAGGTGCATATATGAAAATCCAATTTGTCCGCTCCAAAGAACTCATTCTGACCACACACGCAGGGCTGGCTACAGTCGGCGCCCTGCTTGCTCATACAAAGTTATCGAAGCGCTTGAATCATACTGTTGTTAAGGATGTTGAGCACCCGATTCACTCCCATGCGGATGTGATGAAAAGCTACTTGGGGTTGCTCTGTCAAGGCAAAAGTGACTTCGACCATATCGAACCCTTTCGCAAGGACGATGTCTTTTCCATTTGCATGCAGGTGAAAAAGGTGCCGTCCAGTCCTACCCTCCGCCAGCGCCTGGATGCGGCCGCATCCTCCGGGAAAGCGGACTGGAACCGGATCTTGCTGGAGGAGTCTGCCGATCTCCTTCGCAACATCCAGGCTCCGTTGACCGGTCTGTCCGCCGGCGGAGAAAGCTATATCCCGCTCGACCTGGATGTTTCCCCTTTCGACAATTCCGGTACCAAGAAGGAAGGGGTATCACGTACCTATAAAGGGACGGATGGCTATGCTCCCATCTTCGCCTATCTCGGTCAAGAAGGATACGGCATCAACGTGGAATTGCGGGAAGGCAGCGTGCATTGCCAAAAGGAAACGGATGTATTCCTGGAACAAAGCATTCGGTACGCCCGGCGTATCACGGACCGCAAGCTGCTCGTCCGGATGGATGCGGGAAATGACAGCCTGGACAATTTGCACGTCTGTCACCGGCATCCGGACACCGATTACATTATCAAAGTCAATCGGCGTAAATCGACAAAAGAAGCATGGCTTTCCATCGCCAAAACAAAAGGAATCGCGTGCCAGCAGCGAGAAGGCAAGACCGAGTATGTCGGCGCGATCGAGTTTGCGCAAAAAGGGTTCGACCGCAAGCTGCGGCAAGTCTTTCACGTGATCGAACGGACGATGGACCCAGACGGTCAACTGCTGCTCGTGCCCGAAATAGAAGTTCATGTGTACTGGACATCCCTTCGGTGTGCGCCTTGGCGCGTGATTGAACTTTACCGTGATCATGGCACAAGCGAGCAATTTCACAGCGAAATCAAAACCGATCTGGACCTGGAACGCCTTCCAGCCGGAAAATTCGCGACGAATGATCTGGTGTTGCACGCAGGCGTGTTCGCTTACAATCTCTTGCGCATCATGGGTCAAGAAAGCCTCCGTGAAGACGATGCGCCGATTCGGGGCAATGTGAAACGCAGACGTATTCGAACCGTGATCCAGAACATAATCTACATGGCGGCGCGATATGTCCGTCATGCGGGTAGAATCGCTTTTAACTTTGGCTGCAACAGTCCGTGGTTTCTCACCGCAAGACGCATCTATCAAGGATTGGCTTAAAAAAGGCCGGGCGACTTTCACCACGCGACTTTCATAACCAATGGAATCCCTGTAAAAAACCAGGTTTATTTGGCATGTCAAAAAACAAATGAAGCAGGCTGAATAGCTGTTTATGGTCATTCGATGACGTCAATATTTCCGTTAAACTACCCTCGGAGCCCGCGAAATTCCCGATTGGCAACTCGCTATTAAAGCAAGATCACGGATTCAGGCCTCAATATTTTTGGAGTTCGTCCCCCCCGCTCCCCCTGAAGATGGCAATGGTCAGCCCCCCTCGTTGCCGTTGCCCACAAAAAAAGCCGTCGGCAAATTGCCGACAGCCTTGTTTCACTCTTTCCTACACTTTGTACATCCGCATCGCTTTGATCAATTCCTTCACCGACGGGCGCTTGCCGTACATCAGTACGCCGGTGCGGTAGATTTTGGCCGAGAGCCAGCCCAGCAGCAGGGTGGTGACCAGCATGATACCCAACGACACCCAGACTTCCCACCAGCCCGGCTCGGATAGTCCGACGCGCAGTACCATGAGGAACGGCGAGAAAAATGGAATGTACGAGCAGACCACCACCAGTGTGCTCTCCGGGGTCGACAGGCCGAACATGGCGATATAGAAACCGATCAGCGTCAAAATCGTGATCGGCATGACCGCCTGTCCCAAATCTTCCGTGCGGCTGACGATGGAACCGACGGCGGCGAACAAGACGGCGTAGAGGAAAAAGCCGATCAGGAAATACACCACCGAAACAACGAGCATGGCCGGTTCGATCGTATCCAGCCGGATGCCGAAATTTTGCAGCGCATCGGCGTTGTGCGGCAAGTTCAGGCTGACAACCATTGCGCCGACGATAACCGCGATTTGCAGGATGGCGACGATAAACGTGCCGATCACCTTGCCGAACATCTGCACCAGCGGGGAGACGCTGGTGACGATGATTTCCATTACGCGGGAGCTTTTCTCCGACGTGATCTCGGTCGCGATCAGTTGTCCGGAGATCATAACAGCCATGAACAGCAGAATGACAACGACATAGGTCAGGCCGATGGCCGTACCCAGCTCGCTTTCGGTCTTGCCGTTCTCATCGGTCAGGCTGATCTTCTGTGTGGACAATTGGACCGGCATGAGCAGTTTCTGCATCTGCTCCTCGCTCAGCCCCGCGTCTTTGACCACCATGTCGGTTTTGACCGCCTGTAGTGCAGCCGTCAGCGCTTGAGATACGCTGGAACCAAAGGCGTCCTTGGAATGGTACACGGCGATTGGAAAACCGGCCGCGTCATCCGCTTCCAACGTCAAATAGCCGGCAATTTCCCCATCGGCGATCTGCCGCTTCAACTCGTCTTCGTCTGCCCCCTGGCTTGCCAGCAGCATCTTCGCGTTGGCCTGCTGCCCAAAATAGCCTTGAAGTCCCGCAATGATTTCCGGGGACTGGCCTTCGACGTAACCGACGATTTTCACTTTTTCTTCTCCGCCCAGCTTTTCGATCAAATAGGGCACATTACCAGCCACGACGACGAGGATGACCATCACAAGCGTAGTGATGAGAAACGACTTGTTGCGCAGTTTGTTCCGCATCGTAAACGAAATGACGGTACCGAGATTATTCATGATTTTCACCTACCGTCTTGATGAAGATTTCGTTCAATGTCGGTTCCAGCAGTTCGAACCGGCGGACGGCTCCTTGCGCAAGCGCATGCCGCAGTACGTCCTGGGCAACTTCCGGCTCCCGGATCTTCAATTCATAGTGGCCATGTTCGTGTGTGGTCACTTCGACGACTCCCGGTACGGATGCCAGACCCGCCACCGGTTGTTCCGTTGCCAGAATAACCCGCTCCTGCGGGAATCGTTTTTTGATGTCCCGGATCGATCCCTGCAGCACGGGATTGGATTTGTGCATGATCGTAATGTTGCGGCACAATTCCTCCACGTGCTCCATCCGGTGCGTCGAAAACACGATGCTGGTTCCGCTGTCGCGCAATTCTTTCACTGTCGTTTTCAGCAGTTCCACATTGACCGGGTCCAGTCCGCTGAACGCTTCATCCATGATGATGATGCGCGGATTGTGGATGACAGCAGCGATGAACTGGATTTTTTGCTGGTTGCCCTTCGACAGCTCTTCGACTTTTTTGTCGTAATATTCGGGCACCTGGAATATCTCGAGCCACCGCTTCAGGTTGGCATCCGCATCTTTGCGGGACATGCCGCGAAGCTGTGCCAGGTATATAATCTGGTCACTCACCCGGATTTTCGGATACATCCCGCGCTCTTCCGGCAAATAGCCGAGCATCTGCAATTGCGATTTGCTGTAGCGTTCGCCAAAATAGCTGATTTGGCCTTCATCCGGAAAAATCAGACCGAGGATCATGCGCATCGTGGTTGTTTTGCCTGCTCCGTTTGCGCCGAGCAATCCATAGATTTCTCCTTCCGAAACTTCAAAACTCAATTGATTCACCGCCGTTTTGTCGGCATAGCGTTTGACGATTCCTTCCACTTTCAGCGGTTGCAAGCTTCCGACCTCCTTCTGGCTCCAAAACCTTTCCCCATTATACAAGGACAGGATATCATCAACCAATTTTCTGTCAACCAAAAATCAAATAAAACGCTACAATAGAATTATCTCTGCCAAGGAGTTGAACAAGATGAAAATGAAGTTCCGTACATTTCGTGCTCTGTTGACGGGACTGTTGTTAGTGATGGCGGCAGCCGTCCTGTTTGTCCCCGAGACGCGTGCAGCCAACGACACCGCGACCGGCTTGCCTGTTCGCACGTCGCAGGAAGAGGCAGAGATGTGGCAAAAGCTGATGCATCCGAAATCGGATATCGACGCCGCGTTTGCCGTGGCGCCAAAGACAACTGCGCCCTATGCGCCGGGAACGTTGCGCAGCGATTACTTGCAGGACGGGGTAAATGCCGTCAACTTCTATCGCTTCATCAGCGGCCTGCCGGCCGATATCCGGACCACGGATGAATTGAACAAAAAAGCGGCTTACGGTTCGCTGCTCGGCAATGCGGAAACTTCTAATGTCGTTTCTTTTGCGGACACGTCCAGCCATTGGGCCCGGCACACGATCACATGAGCAGCGGAACAGGGGATCGTATCCGGCTATCCGGACGGCACTTTCCAGCCTGACGGCATCGTAACGGAAGAACAGTTTCTGCTCATGTTTACCATCGCGATGCATGGCAAACTGGAGCCAGCCGGTCATTGGTCGGATGTCTACTACCGCTTCGCGGCAGAACGTGGTTTCACGCTGGCCGGGTTGGCAAACCACGGTGCCAGATCGCAGCCCATAAGCCGCGGGGCTGTCGCCGAATTGTTTGCATCGGGGGCGGGTCAAGCATTGACCGGAGACGACGCGATCCGGTTCATGCTCGACAATGGCTATTCCAGGGGCAAAACGGCCGCTACGGTGCAAGGTTATCTCGGCAACGACACCTTGACCCGGGCCGAAGCGGTCCAGTTTATCCGCAATGCCCTGGATGCGAATTATGCCATATTATAACCGGGGATCGATTCCCGGCATGATGGCATAAACGAATATTTGCACAGTGCCATGGCCAAAAACCGATTCTTCGCACCTTCGGGCCGATTGCGGCCAGTTTGGTTCCGGATTCCGGCCCGAAGATTGCGATGCCAGACAACAATTCGTCTGGTATGCTTCATGCCACGGAAGGAAACAATCAAGCGTTGGCCGGCGAATGATCTTCAGGTTTCAGCAACATGAACGTGCCCATCCCGACGGCAACCAGTTTTCCCTGATCATCGTACACTTCCGTTTTGCCGACGGCAGTGGTATTGCCCCGGTGATACAGACTGGTTTTGGCCAGCAGATAGGTCCCCTGGGCCGGGCGCAAATAATTCACCTTCAGCTCGATCGTCACCGCTCCGCCATTTTCCATCGTGGAATATATCGCATGACCGATGGACGTGTCGATCAGGGTGGCGATTGCTCCGCCATGGACATACCCCATGCGCTGCAACAATTCCGGCCGGATATCCAGCCGGATCTCGGAATAGCCATTGTCCGAGACGAGCGCTTTCATGCCGAGATGTTGAACGAAGGGAATTTCCGATACAAAGTCACTCATGTTAGTTGCCCCCTCACAGATAATAGAACCCATTCTGAATCATAAGCAAAAACGATGCAATAAACAAGAAAACGGTATAATGAAAGTAAAGTCCACCATTGATTTTAGGAGAGGAAGTTCGCCCTTCGTGAAACGATTCCGCAAACCTGCGGCCACTCCGGATGTTTTGACGGTCCGCAAGCTGGACGTGCAGGAACCCGCAACCTTGCTCGCATTTTTGATCAAATCCCATCCCGGCAAGGGACGCAACGCCATCAAATCCATGCTGTCACGGGGGCAAGTCTCCGTAGACGGCCGAACGATTACCGCTTACGACTGGCCGCTTCAGCGCGGCAGTCGGGTTGAAATCCGAATGGGCAAACCACCGGCGCCTTTCCGGTTTGCCGGGATGTCCATCCTGCACGAAGATGCCGACCTGATCGTCATCCGCAAAGATGCCGGATTGTTGTCCATCGCAACCGCGGATGAAAAATATCTCACCGCATACCGGCAGTTATCGGATTACGTGAAGCAGTCCGATCCGCGCGGACGGATTTTTGTGCTGCACCGGCTGGATCGCGATACTTCCGGGGTCATGATGTTTGGCCGAAGCGAACGGGTGCAACAAAAGATGCAGACCGCCTGGAAGAAAATAGTCATCGAGCGCATCTACGTCGCACTCGTGGAAGGACAGGTGCGCCAACCGGAAGGAACTGTCGAGTCCTGGCTGAAGGAGAACGCTAGCCTGAAAATGTATTCCAGCAAACGGACAGGAGACGGCCTTCACGCTGTCACCCGCTTCAGGGTGCTGCGTGCCGGCCGCCACTATTCGCTGCTTGAAATTCGCCTGGATACCGGCCGGAAAAACCAGATTCGCGTACATATGCACGATATCGGCCATCCGATTGCCGGAGACAAAAAATATGGCGCCAGGACAAACCCGATCGGACGGCTGGGGCTGCATGCAAGCGTGCTTGCTTTCATCCATCCGTCCACAGGCGAGTTGATGCGTTTCAATAGCGAGTTGCCCAAATCCTTTTTGCAAGTGTTCAAGCCCGATTGACGGGGCGGTTCGGGATTCTCGCAATTAACCGGCGGCAATCCGGTGAATGCCGCCGTCGTGCGCTACGACATAGATTTCACCATGGACATCCGTGCCAAAGGATGAAATCTGCAGTCCTGACGAAAACAGCTTGCGGTTTTCCACGCGTCCGCCATGTTGGCGCAGCGCCCAGATAGTGCCCATGGCGTAATCGCCATACACATACCAACCATTCAGGGCCGGAATTTGTTTCCCCCGGTAGACAAACCCTCCGGTGACCGAAACCCCTTCATTGCGTCCGTATTCGTAGATCGGGTCAATCAACCCTTCCGTAGCGCATCCTTTGGCTGGTTTGTAACATTGGGTGCCTTCCCGCACGTTCCAGCCGTAGTTGCCACCGTTTATAATCAGATTGATTTCTTCCAGCCGGTTTTGCCCGACATCCGCTGCCCACAATTGTCCGGTTTCGGTGTCAAAACTGAACCGCCACGGATTGCGGAGACCATAGGCGTACACTTCCGGCGCACCACCGCCGTTTGCAAACGGGTTGTCGTCGGGAATCGCATAAGCCCGGTCGCCTTCCTGGCGATCGACGTCGATGCGCAATATTTTGCCGAGCAAGGATTGTTTGTCCTGGCCGCTGCCATATGGGTCGCCGGAGCCGCCGCCGTCACCGGAAGCAATGTAGAGCATCCCGTCAGGTCCAAATGCCAGTTGGCCGCCGTTGTGGTTGGACCGCGGTTGTTTGAATGTCAGGATCACTTGCTCGCTCTTTGGATCAAGCCTGTCACCGTTTGCCTGGTCGGCCGTAAATCTGGAGATGACTGTGTGCGTGTCCGTCGTATAGTTGACGTATGCTTCTCCTGGTTTGGCCGGATGGAAGGCCAGACCCAGCAACCCCTTCTCGTTGCCGTCGTCCCGCACACGATCCCGAATATCGAGCACCAGCTTCGTCCCCGACTGTGGCTGGTTCAAATCAAGCAGACGGATCGTGCCGCCCTGCTCCACTACATATAGTTGATCCGGCCGATCCGGCCTTTTTTCCAGGCCAACCGGTCGATTGAACGTACCTTTCTGAACAAGTGTCTCCAATCGCAAGTCATCCAGGTAGCCAGCGGTTTCCGCTTCCGGTTGTGTCGAATTTTTTGCCGTTTGTGTGGACGTCTCCGCTGTCGGCTTGGATGTCTCACCTGGTGTTGCTGACGTCTCTGCCGGTTTCGTTGGCGTCTCTGCACCCGGCATCGCCGAATTCCCGGTCGACGGCGAAGCAGTGCCGAGCGGCGGGTGTTTGGATGGCGGAGTTGCGCCGGCTGCCGCCAGGCTTGTCCCATCTTCCTGGCGTTGCATCTCCTTCTCCGTACAGCCGCCAAGGATGATCGCTACCAGCATGAACAAAAGTGTGGCCAGCTTCCATTTCTTTTGAACTGGTTTCATCATTGTCGCCCCCCTTACCAAATTGGTTTTGCTTAAAATTGGAATTCATATCCATGATATCAGAAGGGGGATGAGGTTTGAAGGCCGTCACTTACCGTTTCTCCTTGTCCATTGAGAGTTTTCCGATGTACGCTGCCGGGCATGCGTGCGGTGATCATGGGAACTTATGCTCGGTGGCGATGGGTGGGCGTGCAATGATCATTGTCACTTTGTCTGGTGAGAGATGGCGTTTGCCTATGGGGGATTGGTTTAATGCATGGTTCTGCGACGGGTAACCGGGATAGAGGCAATGTTGCCCCCTTTTCACCTTACGCGGGGTTCGCTCCTTGCACCTCACGCGGTGAGTTGCGCTGACCAGCGGGCCGGACAATCCGACAAACGGACATGAATGACCGTTAGAAGCAGATTTTGAATCAATTTGCCCATTTTGTGGTCAAAATTGTCCATTAGCGGTCAATTCGATTAAAAAAACTAGTTTTTTTGCTTGTAATGGACATTTCTGTCCTAATTTTTGCTTTATTTTGTTGTTTTTTGCTTTTAACGGTCAAAAGTGACCGGAACTGCTCATTTCCGATACCTCGTTTGTCCGGAAAACCACACTGCATTTCCGATACCACGTTCGTCCGGAAAATCACACCTGTTTTGTGACTTGCATAACCAATACTACAAATATCCGATGCCACGCATATCCGAAGCATACCCGATGCATACCCGAAACTGTACATAGCTGAAAACATGCTTGTCCGGAAATGTCGCAAAGCAAAAGCGCCAACCCGGCGTACAACACGACACCGGGCTTGCGCTTTCTTGCAAAATTCCGGCAGTCCGATTTTCTCTTCAACAACTGCGTCTTCTGTCAAGTGCGTCTTCTGTCAAGTGCGTCTTCTGTCGGCCGTTTCCTGCTTTTTCAAAAACGCTGATCGTTCCCAACTGCTGACATGATCTTCCCATACGACATGATACAGCCCGCCCGAAACTTCAACAATCGTCCCTTTGGAACCGTCAGGTACGTACACAACTGCGTCGCCGACTTTCAGCATGCCGATGCCTCCCGATCCCCCATGTAGTTGGAAGTTGTGTCCACATGCCTCCAGAGACCAAAACCGGAATGGACTCAGAACGAAATGACAGCAGTTCCAAGAAGAAAAACCATTCTTCGGCTATCTGTGTTATTCCATGTGTATGATGGTTGCTGACTGCATATGTTCGCTCCTGTCTGTACAGTTCGCAGTCGCCGCTCATTCATGACTCTTTTTCTTCCTGAACTTCCGGAACTGATGCCGTCAACTGTCCAAACAAATCCAGATATTGCTGGACGATATCAGACCACTGATAGCGATTTGCTGTTTCCCGCGCCTTTACCAGACGTTCTGCGGTCAATTGTCTGTTCTGCCACATTTGCCTGACGGCATGGACGATGCCTGTCGGGGTGCAACTTTTGATGATTGCTGCATTGCTGTCGTCCACAAACGTTTTCAGCCCGCCTGCCTGCGTAGCAACCAGTGGAATTTCGTTCGCCATTGCTTCCAGCGCTACAAGACAAAAAGATTCCAAGCGGCTTGGAACGATGACGGCCCCGTATTGGTGATACATGCCCTGCATCTCTTCATGCGTGACGCGGGGTATCCAGCGTATGCGATGGTTGACGCGCAATTTGCGGGCAAGCAAACGCATCTTTTTCTCAAAAGCCGGTCTGCCACTGCCGATGATCGTCAGACTGGCTTGTTTGTTGCGCCTGTTCAATCTGGCAAAGGCGCGGATCAGCGATGCAATGCCTTTCAGCGGCGCAATTCTGCCAGCGTATAACAATTGATAGGGCGAACCCTGTTCGTGTGATGGCTGATTCACAACGTCTATTCCATTGGGAATAACGACGATTTTGCCTTCCAAACCGGGAAATTTCCTTTTGATCCTCGACGCCATCCATTTGCTCGGCACGGCGATGCGGTTTGCCAATCGCAGTAATCGGGCCTGTTTTTTCGCCTTCAGGACATACTTTCTCCCGGACGTGAGGGAATGACAGGTATAGACAATCGGCACTTGATGATGACTGCTGAGTATTTCTGCAATGCCGACATATTCCGGGCTATGCACATGGACAAGATCGGGAACTTTGCCGAAATCGTCCTTCAACTCCCCCAGCACTGCCTTGGGTTCGAAACAGTATCTGTCCTTACGGTATTTCGGCACCTTTCCCGGCACTTTCGCGATCTTCACGCCGCTCGCTTCCTGCCGGATCTCCAAATGTTTTGTCCGGCCGGTGCCAAGCACAAATAGTTCATGGCCTGCTTGTCTGAAACGTTCCGTCAATTGATGAGCAACAACGCCCAATCCGCCAATCATATCCGGCGGATATTCATCGGTCATCACCCATATCGCCAGTTTGCGTGTGCCCATCCCGGATCTGCTCCCATGTTCCAAATTCATTTGCCATCTTATGAACAGCTTTTTTGAACGAACATGGATAAGCGCCTTCAACCCAATAAAAAAACCAGTTCCGAAAACCGATTCCGGAACTGGCTGACTTATGCGCATCATGAAAATATCGCGTCTATGAGCGGTTTGGTATGTCCGCCCGGGTAAAGTATATAAAGCAGTATATACACAGTAACACCCGTAATGGCCGTAATAAACCAGGTAATGGCGGTCACCCGGCCCAGTCGACGGTGTTTGTCAAACGATTTGCGGAAGCCCAATGTCAAAGTGACAATACCGAAAACCGCGGCGACAAGCGCAAGCACAATGTGAAAGAGCAAAAAGACGAGATAAACTGTCCGCAAGTTGTCCGGACCATTGAATTCGGTATTCCCGACAAATATGGTCCTGCTTAAATATATGATAAAAAAGATAATTGCCGCAACTGCCGCTGCGATCATCGTTTTCTCGTGCGCAACACGATTTTTACGGATGATCTGGCGCCAGCCAATGGCGACCAGTATCGCGCTGATCACGATAAAGCTGGTGCTGATTGTCGGCATGATTTCAAACATATCCATTGCAAGCTCACCTACCCCATCACATTGTACAATTCGCCTGAACCAGCGACAACAGGAAGCTGAAATTCTTCACAATTTGTTCCATTTTCGAAGTTTGCCAAAGGACATCAGATTGCCCCGGTGGCATCGTCCCAGGATTGTTCGTTTTCCTTTGCCTTCTCCTGCCGATACCATTGCATGAAAATAATGAACAGGGCCACAATGTTGACGAACTCCTGCAAAAATTTCATGATGATGCCGCCCAATTGCTGATCTTCCAACGCGGTCATCAAATTGAAAAATGCAGGACCATCCGAAAATTGCCTGAGCAAATCCGCCGGATCGCCCGAGACGCAATATTGCATCGCCAAGGCCCACACCTGGGGGTCGCTGTAAATGGCAAATACGGGTGTACCCGCGAAAATGATCAGCACACACGCAGGCGTCAGCAACAAACCGTTGCCAAACACATAACCAAGCCGCGCCAATGGCTTGATCCGCGCCCATTCCGGAACCGGCGTATTGACATGCCACCAATTCAGCATGGCCACAATCAGTAAAAACAGATAAAACAAACGGTGAATCGTCGTATGAACCATAATCCAGTCATGTACGTCCGGTACATGGTAAACGGAAAACACAAAATTGAACAGGAACAGGTTCAAAAGCGGATTGGCCAAAAAACGAAATGGTCTCCAGAACTTGCGGTCGAATGCCCATTTCCACAACCAAGCCGGAATGCCGTACAACAGCATTGGCGGAACGATGAAATAGGAAATGGCCATGTCGACCATATGAAAAGTAAACATCAAATGCCCGAGCAGGCTGAGTGGCCCGCCCTGTGCGAGATATAACAGAAAGATGCCCAGCAGAAACGTGATTTGCCGTTTGAGCGGCACAGTCTCGGTTTGTCCAAAATGGGTGCGCCAAGGTCCAACCACAAACGTATAGAGCACGCCAACAGTCATCATGAAAACCATAAAAACGGGACTCCATACGTCATTGAACGAGAAATATTCCAGACCCAGCATCGTCATCGACCTCCTTGTGCACAAGGATAAAAAGAGAGGCGGTGCTTGACCGCCTCTCTTCAGTTATATCCTTCTTCGGTTACCACCATACCCAATATAGGGCCATGATGACCATCGCAAAAACAAACACAACGCCGGCAATCATGCTGATGATCGGGAACAAGTGTCCCCTGTCTTTCAAGTGCATCCAGAATGCCAATTGCACAAACACCTGGATCATCGCCATGACGACGAGAATCATGTACACAAACGTGGTGTTGATCTCTCCGGCTGCAACCGCAGCAAAGGCGATAATCGTCAGTACCAGCGACAGGATAAAAGCGATAATATGCTTTTGCGGTCCCTCGACGCGGTGGCGTTTCGTTTGTTCTCCGGTTGCAGAATGGTTCTCCGACATGAGATTATCCCACCTTTTGCATCAAATAGACGACACTGAAAATGAACACCCACACGACGTCGATAAAGTGCCAATAAATCATCGACACATATACTTTCGGCGCTGTTACCACGGTCAGCCCTTTCTTGTACAACTGGCCGATCAGCAAGCTGATCCACAAAATACCAAATGCTACGTGTGCCCCGTGGAAGCCGACAAGCGTATAAAATGCCGAGCTGAACGCGCTGGTATTCATCCGGTGGCCTTCATGCACGTAATGGGTAAATTCGTAAATTTCAAGTACCAGGAAGCTCAGCCCCAGAAGAACCGTCGGATACAACCAGGCAATCAAGGCCTTCACATTGTGGCGGTGCATTGCCTGGACAGCGAATACACTCATCAAACTCGAAGTCAACAAAATCATGGTTGCCGCAAAAATCATCGGCAGTTCAAACAGATGTGCCGGGTCCGGGCCGTCTTCTACTCTGTGACGCAAAGCGATAAACGTGGCAAACAGCGTTCCGAACAGCACCACTTCGGCGCCCAGGAAGATCCAGAAGCCCAATACCTTGTTGCGGCCTTCCAATGTGGCCTTCTCCGGCTCATGCGGGAGATGCCCTTCTGCATGCTGGTGAGCGCTCATGCGTGCACCTCCTCTTCAGGATCAATATGGAATCCATGATCGTCAAACAGGGAGCGCACTGCCATGCAGACCAGGGTTACACCTATACCGGCAATGGCCAGCCAATGCAGTTTATACATGAAACCAAAACCGGCTACAAACAGTCCAACGCTCATCACGAACGGCAGGATTGACGGAGACGGCATATGGATCGGTCCTACCGGTTCCGCTGGTGGTACTTCACGATTGCCGTCCATTTTTTCTTTCCACCATACGTCGTACGCACGGACAAGCGGCAATTGCTTGAAGTTGTATTCCGGCGGCGGCGACGAAATTGTCCACTCCAGTGTGCGGCCGTCCTCCCAGGGGTCGTTGGCGACGCCTTTCGGTTTGGTCCAGGACTGGATCATGTTGATGACAAGAATCACCGTACCGACACCCATCAGGATGGCGCCGATCGTACTGATGAGGTTCATCGTGTCAAAACCTTGGTGCGGCAAATATGTGAATACGCGACGCGGCATGCCGAGCAAACCAAGGAAGTGTTGGACAAAGAACGTCAAATGGAAGCCGATGTAGAATGTCCAGAACGTCCATTTGCCCAGCGTATCATTCAGCATGCGTCCAAACATCTTCGGCCACCAGAAATGGATACCGGCAAACAGCCCTTGCAGCAGGCCGCCGACGATGACGTAGTGGAAGTGCGCCACGACAAAGTAAGAATCGTGATATTGATAATCAGCCGGCGCCGATGCCAGCATGACCCCGGTTACACCCCCCATGACGAAGGTAGGAATGAAACCGATGGCAAATAGAGCCGGCGTGGTAAAGCGAATGGAACCGCCCCAAAGCGTCAGCAGCCAGTTGAAAATCTTGACGCCTGTCGGCACCGCGATCAGCATGGTTGCAATCGAGAACAACGCATTCGCAACCGGGCCCAGACCCGTTGTAAACATATGGTGAGCCCACACCATGAAGCCGAGGAAAGCGATCAGCACCATGGAGAAAATCATCGAGCTGTAACCGAACAGTCTCTTTTTGGCAAACACGCTGACGACTTCCGAAATGATGCCGAAGCCCGGAATGATCAGAATATACACTTCGGGATGGCCGAACAGCCAGAAGATGTGTTCCCAGATGACAGTGTTGCCGCCCGCATTGACATCGAAGAAGTTCGCCTGGAACAACCGGTCGAACATCAGGGCAACCAAACCGACCGTCAAAGCCGGGAATGCAAACACGATCATGATGGATGTGATGAACGTCGCCCACGAGAACATCGGCATGCGCATGAACGTCATGCCCGGCGCCCTCATGTTGATGATGGTCGCCATGAAGTTGATGCCCCCGAGCAAGGAACCGATACCGGAAATCTGCAGACCGAGAACATAGTAATCGACACCCACGCCGCTGTTGTAATCCGGTCCGGCCAGCGGAACGTAGGAGGTCCATCCCATATCCGGCACCGTGCCGATAAACCAGCTGATGTTGAACAGCAGGCCGCCGAAGAAGAACGTCCAGAAACCAAGCGCGTTCAGGAATGGAAACGCAACGTCGCGTGCTCCGATCTGCAGTGGCACGACCGCATTCATCAAGCCGAAGATGATGGGCATCGCCGCAAAGAAGATCATCGTCGTGCCATGCATCGTGATCAATTCGTTAAACGTATCGGCCGGTATTAAATCGTTCATCGGCGAAATCAACTGAATCCGGATCAGGATCGCCTCAATCCCGCCGACAAGGAAGAAGAACAAGCCGGCAAACAGGTAAAGGATGCCGATCTTCTTGTGGTCAACGGTGGTCAGCCAATCCAAGATGCCGCTGTACCGTTTGACTGGCGCATGCGCGTGTGCATGCGCGTGTGCGTGTGTTGCATGAGTAGCCAAAGCGCCGAACTCCCTTCTGATCCCGATTGTTTACGTTTGATTAATAGTCAAGTTTGTATTCCGCCAGATATTTGGCAATCCCATCAAGCTCTTCCTGGGTCAATCCCAGATCGCTCGCGCTTGGCATCAAGTTTCCGGGTTTGATTTTTTGTGTATCCTTTACCCATTCCTTGATGTTCTCTTCGGTCGTCTTGTCCTCTTTTTGCGGATCGGCGACGACGTCCGAATTATACAGGATGCCTGCGATCGTCTGGCGGCTGCCGATGCCAGTCAAATTGGGACCTGCGCTACCTCCCTGGTCGCCTACGGCATGGCACGACAGGCATTTCGCCTGGAACGCTTCCGCAATCGCCGGGTCAGCCGGCATGACAGCCGGAGCTTTCATGGCTTCTACCCATTTGTCAAACGATTCGGGGCTGACCGATTTCGCCTTGAAATCCATCAGCGCATGGGAAGGTCCGCACAGTTCGGCACATTTGCCGCGGTATACCCCTTCTTTGGGGAATTCCAGATAATAGCGGTTCGTCATGCCAGGGTTGGTATCGATCTTCCCGCCAATGGCCGGAATCCAGAATGAGTGCTTGACGTCTCCCGCAGTCAGCTCGAACATGATTTTCTTGTCTGTCGGCACGACCAGTTCCTGCGCGGTCTTGATGCCATATTGCGGATACTCGAATTCCCACCAATACAAATAGGACGTCACTTTGACCTGGATGGCATTCGGATCGTCCGAGTAGTCCTTCGCCTGGCTGAAAACGGTCTGGACAGTCGGAATCCCCAGAATGATCAGCAGCACGATTGGAATGACGGTCCAGATGATTTCCAGCGTGTGATTGCCTTCAACCTGCTTGGGAATCGACTTGTCGCCCTTGCGGCGGCGAAAACGGAACAGCACGTAAATGGAAAGCGAGAATACAACCACGACAACGATCGACATGATGGTAATGGCAATCACCATCAGGTCAAATTGCTGTTTTGCTACCGGGCCCTGTGGATTTAGCGCAGATAGGTCCTCCCGTCCGCAAGCGGATAGCAGCAGCGCAAAGCCGGCGAACAACGGAAGAATGCGCTTCATCATGTTCCATCGATTCATCTCATCAACCCCAATTTTGCATATTGGCGGAAAAACAGGAAAAAGGCCGTACCTGTTGGATTTTCGCCTTTGTACGAATGTTGGAACGATCCAGCACACTTATTGCACTGTATCTAACTATAAGGATTCATTCTCCATTTTGTCAATGTCCACGGGGCAGTTCACAAATTGTTCTCAAAACTGTCAAATCCCCGCCGTTCTAGGTTTCCCGGACTTTCCCGTCCCCTTCCTGCACCCCGGTTTGGCGCAGCCCCAATTTCCAGATATTGCAGTTTTGGCAAGCTGCCGGAATCCCTTTCCGAAAACCCCTTCTCATCTTTTTGCCAATCGAGGTTTGTTTTATGTACTTTGATGTCGAATAGTTTGCGCATCAGGGCAAACCCTAATTCCCATCAAACATGAATCCATGAATCGACCAGGGAGGAATTCCGATGGGTTGGAATCGGTTTGTCGCTGTTGCCGGAGCCTTTGTGCTTGTTGCCGGATTGACGGCCTGCAATTACAACAGCCATTTTGAAAAATCGAGCGGTTACGACTATGCCAGCCGCAACAGCAGCGATCCCAGAATGATGCAAGTGCGTTCGCACGGCACTTCCGCATCGAACGCCAACCAGCACGACAATCGCTATTTTGAATACAGTCCCGCATTGTCACGCCAAATCGCCGCATTGCCGGGCATCAACAATGCATTTGTATTCCTGACGGACCGCAACGCTTATGTCGGCATTACGACAGACAGTTCGGCCACGGGTGTCCGGGCTCACGGCGGAGATGCCGAAATGGAGCAGGACAATTCCGGTACGATGAACGGCTATTACAGCCGGGCGAAGGAGCGTTGGGATACGCGCAATGCGGCACCCTTGTATAATGGCTACTTTACCCACAAGGATATTACCGACATCTCGAGCAAATTGCGCCAAACGATCGGCAACGAAATCCGGCGGGCCCACCCTCGCGTCTCGGAAGTGCATATCTCGGCCAACCGGGAGTACGTCAACCAATTGTTTGAATATGCGAAGGAAGCATGGAATGGCAAACCGCTCGCTCCGTTGCTTGATGATTTTAACCGGCTGGCCAAATACATTTTCGCGCAAGGAACCGAAATCCCGCTGCCACTGTACCAGCGCGATGACGGCCCTTCTGTTTCCGGTGCAAAAGAAAAAAGAAGCGATCCCCCAGGTCGGCAATGACCTGGCGGGGTCGCCCCAGGGCTCCGGCATCAGGAAGCCGGTGAATTCAACTTGACCAATTCCCGTTCTACGAATACTGTCAACTCGTCTTCGTATCCGCTTGTTATTCTGTACTTGCGGATGTAGTCTTTCACGAACTTGCGGGGATCCTTGGGTCGGAAAATTCTCGTCAGCTCTCGCAAACTTTCCTGAACTTCATTGTGGCTACGCTTGGCCATACAATCCCTCCCAACGGAATGTTGCCGCTATGGCCCCGGATTGTCTTCTGGGAACAGAAGCAAATTCGGTTTGCCTTGATCGCGGTTCGCCTGCAAGTTTATGAAATTTCGCACAGCGGCGGACTGTTTCGCCCGCTTCCACCATTATATCAGTATTTGGTGAACGGGGTAAAGCCAAACACTCAGCATCTCACCGCAAACCAGTGCACTTTACCCGATAACGAAAATTTATCCCCCGCCTGCAACGGATAACGCTGCCCCGGCTGGAGCCGTCTGCCGTCCGCCAGGAAGGTCCCGTTCGAAGAACCGAGATCCTCCAGATAGAACAGTTGCTTCTCCGGCTCAAAATGGAGCGCGCAATGACGGCGGCTGACTTCCCCGGCTTCAACCGGAAATACGACATCGCAGCATGTCGGATCACGTCCGATCAGCAGGCCGCCATCGGTGATCCGGAAAGTCAGACCCCGAAACTCTCCCTCCGCTCCGCAAAGACGCGGGCCCGATTCCATCTCCTCATCGGACAACGCGGGCAGCATCTGCGTATCGCCAAGCAGGACCGTTGTATCCTCTTCAGATTCATCCAAATCCGTCACGCCTAAATCCGCTTGATCATCCAACCCGCCTTCGCCCGTTTCATCCTCCGTCCACCCGGCATCTCCTCCGCCTTCACGTCCCTTTATCGTCAGATGCAAAAATGCGATCACCGCCGCAACGGCAATCACGATGCCGATTCCCAGTGCCGCCAGCAGCGGAAGCGTACCAATCGCCGCTTGTGTTGCGGCTTCTCGCCCGTCGGATGCGGCAAACACCGCATCCGGCCACAACAAGAATCCCCACGGGATCGCAATTTTCAGTAACGATATGCTTAACGGCCGGTATGTCGTGCCACCAATCTGCAACCGGTTGCCATTTGGTCTGAATGGATTCCGTTTCAGCGTCCTCACCCCAATCATTCTTGCAAGGAAACTGTTAGTCAGGTTTTTTATATTTTCCAATGTAAACGCTTACCGTTTCTGCTGGAACGGTTCATCAACATGATCCCTTTGATTCATTAGTATAACGCTCGGTGATCGGCAACGCAATCTGATCAATTCCAGTAGTTTTACTTTTTAGGTAATATTTCCATATAACCAATAACACAAAACATTTAAATACAGGCAGTATTGCACAGCCGATTTCGGCAAATATTCAATTTCGGGAAATATTTCATTGCTGAAATGATCACATGATGAATGATTGCAAGGCGAAGCTCCCTGCGTTTGATTTGATGCAACGATAATGAAGATCAAAAGATCAAAAGATCAGAAGATCAGAAGATCAGCCGGCAGCGCCCGGAATCAATTCCCCAAGGGCGGGTTGCCGCAGCCTGATCTTCAATGAATGGTCATTGAATTCGACCGCTTGAATTCGCAGCAGTGCAGGCAATTCTTCCCCGATGGGCACCAGCAGATCCGGAGCGATATTCGCGGGAAGTGCCACCTCCTTGACGTGGACCGATTCGGATACGGCTTTCAGGTACGGCGCTTCCCAGCTCAACTGGTAAACGACGCGGACTCCCGCCGGAATCCGGTCTTTCCACAAGAGTCGCAAATCAGCCGCCAGCCGGTGGCCTTCCAGTTCGAACCGTGCCCCCTGCACCTCCAAATCCGGATGGATGTATGGATTTCGGGCGAGCACCTGCTTCAGCAAATCGTTGACTTCATCTTCCGTCAACTCAATTTCAAGCGTCAGACTGCGAGCCATGTCCAGCGCTTTCGCCCTGAAGGATACCGGCGCGTAGTCAAGCGACAACGCCGGGTCCGGCCGAATATAATAAATAGCGCCAATCGCACCGGCACACCCCACCAGCAGGAACACCAGCACGAACATCATGAACTTTCGCATCCAGCCTGCCTCCACTCCATCCCGTTCAAGTGCATGTCGATTTTTTGTCAAATTCACATTGACAGCGCGGTCCGGGAAGCGTATAAAAGAAGTACCAAATTCGAGGACGGGAACACGCCCCGGTCATTGCGATCCCCAGAGAGCCGGCATGTTGCTGCGAGCCGGTGTTCGCAAGCCGCCAGGCATCCTCCCCGAGAAGCTGCGCCGAACCACGAGTAAGCGCAGCCGGCAACCCCCGTTATCGGGTCGCGCGTATAACGCATTAACGCCTTTAATCTTTATACGCGCATTGAGTGCCCGGTGTTGCGTCATGCGCGCAACCCGCGGAACCAGGGTGGTAACGCGGTCCGTCCGTCCCTTGCCGGGACGGACTTTTTTTATTGATGTTCACGACGAAAGGAATGACGTCCATGACCAAACCGCAATTGACCCATCTTTTGCCGCTGGCCGATGTGCTGCACGCGCATCGCGTGCTCCAGGAAGTCATCGTACCGACGCCGTTGCAACCGATTCGCGGCCTGTCCGCCAAATACAATTGCAATATTCTGCTGAAAAGGGAGGACCAGCAAGTTGTCCGCTCGTTCAAAATCCGTGGCGCCTACAATTTGATCGCTTCATTGCCGGATGAAGAACGCCGGCGCGGCGTCATTTGCGCCAGCGCCGGCAACCACGCCCAGGGCGTCGCCTACTCCTGCCAGACGCTCGGCATTCCGGGCATCATCTTCATGCCGACGACAACGCCGCGCCAAAAAATCAATCAGGTGAAATATTTTGGCGGTGATTTTGCGGAAGTCCGGCTGGTCGGCGATACTTTCGACGACGCTTATGCGGAGGCGGTCCGCTGCGCCGAACAGGAAGGGCTGCCCTTTGTCCATCCGTTTGACGACCTGCGCATCATTGCAGGCAATGCCACCATCGGCAAAGAAATCCTAGAAGCCGGCACGCAGCCGATTGACATGATCATTGTGACCATCGGCGGCGGCGGATTGGCAGCAGGTGTGGCGTCCTATGTAAAAGAAGTCAGTCCGGATACCGTCGTTGTCGGCGTGGAGCCGGAAGGCGCGCCCTCCATGTCTGCGGCCCTCGAGGCTGGCCAGGTGGTCACGCTGGATGAAATCGACAAATTTGTCGACGGCGCCGCAGTCAAACGCATTGGCGATCTCACGTTCGCGATCGGACGCGAAGTGCTGGATGAGGTCATCCGCGTACCGGAAGGGCTCATTTGCTCCACGATTTTGAACCTGTACAACGAACATGCCATTGTGGCCGAGCCTGCCGGGGCAATGCCTGTTGCCGCGCTGTCTTTGCTGGACCCGGCCAGGCTGGCCGGCAAAAATGTCGTCTGCATCGTCAGCGGCGGCAACAACGATGTGGACCGGATGCAGGAAATCAAGGAGCGGTCGTTGATCTATGAAGGCCTGAAGCATTACTTCATGATCAATTTTCCCCAGCGGGCAGGTGCGCTGCGGGAATTTCTCGACGATGTCCTCGGGCCCACGGATGACATCGTCCAATTCGAATATACGAAAAAACACAACAAGGAAAACGGCCCGGCCCTCGTCGGCATCGAACTCAAAAACCGGGAGGATTACGCGCCGCTCATCGAACGTATGTCGCGAAAAGGGCTGCGCTACGTGGAACTGAACAAGGACCCGCTGCTGTTCAAGTTTCTGGTCTGAGGGCCCGGGCTGCCTTGAAAGGCCAGGCACGGGCACTTTTCCGCCGGGACCCGGGAAACTTACCAGGCATAGGCCCGCGGTGCTTCTCCGCCGGGACCCGGAAAAATTTCGTCCAGCCGGGTAAGCACATCTTCACCCAGCTTCAATTCAACCGCCCGCAGGCAGCGCTCGAATTGATCCAGCGTTCGGGGACCGATAATCGGTGATGTGACGGCAGGCTGATGAAGCAGCCAGGCGAGCGCGACGGTATCCTCCCGTTCGCCAAGTTCGGCGCATAGTCCGGAAAACGCTGCCAATTGGCCCCTGACCTGTGCAATGCGTTCCCGCTGCTGCACGCTTCGCAAACCGGCGTCCGGACGCAGTGCGTTGCCGCCGAGCAGCCCCGCATCCAGCGGTGCCCATACCGTAATGCCGATCCCCAATGCCTGTGCTGCCGGAAGCACTTCCAATTCCGGGAGCCGACACAGCAGATTGTATTTGTGCTGCTCGGCGACCAGTCCCAGTTCCCCTCGCGCCCTGGCTTCACCTTGTGCCACGGCCAGATCCCAGCCGGCAAAATTGCTGGACCCGACATAGCCGATTTTCCCCTGTCCCCTTGCCGTTGCAAAAGCTTCCCACAGCTCCGCCCATCCCACGCTTCGATCGATGTGATGCATGATGTACAGTTCAATGTGGTCCGTCCCCAGCCGGCGCAGCGAGCCTTCCAGATGGCGGCGAATTTTGTAGGCGGACAACCCCGCCTGGGCATTGGGTCCATCCAGCGGATCGTTCATGCGACCGTAAACTTTCGTCGCCAGAACCGTCCGTTCCCGCCGTCCGCCGCCCTGGCGGAACCAGCGGCCGATGATTTCTTCTGTCAAACCGGATCTTTCCCCGCCGTAGCCGTTCGCCGTGTCAATGAAATTGATGCCTGCATCCAGCGCCGCGTCCAGTATGCGCCAGGCCTCTTTTTCATCCGTATCCACACCGAAATTCATCGTGCCCAGGGCCAATCTGGATACCCATAGACCGGAACGGCCGAGCTTCGTGTACTCCATGAATCGCATCCTCCTTGGGCGTAACTGCCCATCCGATGGTTAAGGCAGCGCTGCAGACCGTATTCGTCTGTAAATGCTGGATTTGGAGAAAACAGGCGATTTGAATATAATGAAAGAAGTTTCAAAATGGCCTTGCAACGCAACCACGCCATTAAAGTATGAGTTGGGGAGCGTCGTTATGAAACTGGATTCCGTGAAAACGCTGCTCCGTCCGGATATGCGCCTTAACATCGCGATCTTGTTTTTGGTGGAATTTGTGCGCGGCGCCGCACTGATCAGTTTTTTTTCGATTTACGGCTCCGGCCGGCTGAACCTCAGCCTTGACGTGATCGGTGCGGCCATTACCGCCAGTTTCCTGACCGATACGGTCGTCAAATTGGCCATCGGTTATTTGCTGGACCGGTTTTCCGTCCGCACAGTTGTCAGCGCGGGATTGCTCTGTTCACTGGTCGGCATGGCGCTGGTCGGCTATGCCAGCGTTCCCTGGCTGTTCATTTCGGCTGCGGCGCTGTATGGTATCGGTCTATCCCCTATCTGGATCGTTTGCCTCACGCATGTTCGGGAAAAAGGCCGCGGCGAGCAGATGGGGCTGCTGTACACGATCTGGCTTGTGGGGCTTGGCGCCGGTCCCGTCGTGACCAATTTTGTGCTGGATGCGAGCCCGAACGCCGCCTATTATATGCTGGCCGCGATTACGCTTGCCAGTTGGCTGCTGTCATTGGGTTTGCCCGCCTCCCGCGACATGCGTCTGGACCGGGTGCCCTTTGGGCGGCAGATTGCCATCCTGGGCGCAAGGCTGCGTGAAATGAATGTGCTGCTGCCCGGCATGGTGCTGCAGACGCTGGGGGCAGGCATGCTGCTGCCGATCTTGCCGGCTTTTGCCTCCAAGCAGATGGGCCTGTCCTCTTCCCACTATTCGCTGCTCCTGACGCTTGGTGGAGCTTCCACAGTACTCGGACTGATTCCGATGGGCAGACTGGCGGACAAGTTCGGCAAGAAGTGGTTTCTGGTCTGCGGTTTCCTGATGTTCGGCATCGTCTTGTACATGCTTACGATGCAAACGTCATTTGTCCTGGCATTGGTATGGGCACTTGTCCTCGGCATCTCCTATGCCGCCGTCCTGCCTGCCTGGAATGCGCTGCTGGCCGCCTATGTGCCTTCGGAACAGCAGGGACTGGGGTGGGGCGTATTTTCCACGGTAGAAGGTCTGGGGGGGATCATCGGCCCTTATGTGGGCGGTGTGTTGGCCATTTCGTTGAATGAATCCTGGGTCATTGGCCTGGCGGGTGCGTTATTTGTTGCCATCAGCTTGTTTTACGCTTTTTTTCCGTTCCATTTGTTCAGGGGAGAACAATCTGCCGACTCCGCCTCATCGTAACGGAATCGCAAATCGTCACACCGGGGGAGAGTCCGTTTGCTTATGCACGAATATCTTGGGTTGATTGCATGGCGATGGGAAGAATGGAGCAACTATCTCCAGAGCTTGTCCATCGACGATTTCCAGCGGCTGCTGGATCGCTATTCATCATTGGGTCCCCTGCCCGGCATATTGCTGCCGCTGCTGGAAGCGCTGCTGCCCTTCCTGCCGCTGGTCGTCATTCTGCTGGCCAACGCTTCCGCCTACGGGATGTGGGCTGGTTTTCTCTACTCCTGGATTGGAGTCTGCTCGGGGGCCATGCTTGTCTATTTGCTGGCCAGAGCCATCGGCAAGCGTTATGGTCAGCGCATCCGGCAGCGTTTTCCCAGGACGGAACGGTTTTTTACCTGGATGGAACGGCGCGGCTTCACGCCCGTGTTCCTGCTTTCCTGCCTGCCGTTTTCGCCTTCTGCCCTGGTCAACATTTCCGCGGGCCTCTCAGGCATGGCCTTTCATACATTTATGACAGCCATTCTGCTAGGCAAAGCCGTCATGATCTTCATCCTGTCCTATCTGGGAGCCGATTTGCGGATGATGGGAGAACAGCCCTGGCGCATCGCCGTCGCCCTGGCTGTACTCCTCCTGTTGTGGTACGGCGGCAAAAAACTGGAAAGTCACTTTGAAACCAAAAGCTGATCGACATTGAGGGGCAACCCGCACCAATGCCCAACCCGCACCAATGGCCAATCAGCACCCATGGCCAACCAGCAACGATGACCGATCCGCACCCGCTCCTCAAATCCGATAATGGCCCGCATCTTCCGTTTCATTCGCGGACAGGCTGCCAGCAAGCGGGGGCTGGCGATCGACCTCCTTGCCGTTTTGACGGTTCAAATATTGGCTGATCAGCTCGTCCATTCTGCGAAGCTGTCCTTCATATGCAAACATGGCCGATGTGATGACCAGAAGGCGTGCGCGCGCGATCGGATCGGCGGGGTCAGATTGTTCCGCGATCATTCCGCTGAGCAATGCCGTCGTCTCCGGCGAAGGTGCCGAAACGGCTGCACCCGGCTTGATATGGCCATTCCATTTCCACAGCAATTGTTCGTGGTAGTTATTCAGCACTTCTATCTGTCGATTAATCAACCGGTTCCACGCCTGTGCAGGCTTGACCGCAAAATAATGATCTTCGACCGCCTCGATCAGGGCGCTGCCGCGTTCCAGCGACTCCAGCATGGCTTTGTAGACGACCAGCAGGCGAGCGCGCTTCAGGCGGGCGCTTCTTCTCCACAAGCGTTCCTCCGCAAGCAGCTTGTAGGATTTCTCCAACCCGCGGATGCGGGTCCGGAGCGTCTCCTGCTCCGCCCGGAACACTTTTTCCCGCAACTCATTCGAGACCGTCGTGCGCAACAGGCGGGACATGAATGTCTGCACTTCCTGCACCTGGTTCACGAAACGCTCCATGTGCCTGGGCGGTGCGATGGTGATATTGACGGCAAAAGCCGCTACGATACCGGTCATGATGGCACCGAGCCGGTCGGCCGCTACCAGCCAGCCGTTATCGCCGCCTCCCGCTTCCATGATGACGACCACCGTCACCAGCGTCAGCATGACAGTCTCTTCGGTGCCGATTTTCAAACATACCAGTATAACCGCAATGCACGTCAATGCAACGGCGATCGGTGAATCGCCCACGATCCATACTGCGCCAATTGCAAACAGCGCTCCCAGCAAATTGCTCTGGATTTGCAGCAGGATAAGTTTCCAGGATTGATAGATGGACGGTTGTACCGTCATGATGGCAGCAATCGCCGCAATAATCGGAGATCCGAACCCGATCAGCAGCCCTGCCCACAAGGCAACGGCAACCGCAATGCCCGTTTTGAGAACCCTTGCCCCGATCGTCATGCGGGCAGCACCCGCAATTCTGTCGCCGGATGAATACGCCTGTTGTGTGATTGGACCAAGGCCGGCCTCCTCCTCCCGAAATGATCAGTAAGTATTATAGCATGACAGCTTGTCCCTGAAGGAGGCCGGCTCGCCAATTCACGTGCCGGACGCGGCCACTTCCGATTGGGTTTGTTGCTCCGGAACGCGGTCAGGAGAACGGAAGGGCAGCATGATTTCGACAACCGTGCCTTTGCCGATCTGGCTGTTGACATTGATGCGTCCCCGGTGGTTGTCCACGATTTTGTAGCTGACCATCAGGCCGAGCCCGGTTCCTTTCTCCTTGGTCGTATAGAAAGGTTGTCCCATTTTGGCCAGCTGGTCTTCACTGATGCCGGGTCCTTCGTCAAGAATTTGCACGTAGACTTCCTCGCCGATCCGGTAAAGCTTCACCTGGATGCCGCCGCCATCGATCATCGCTTCGATGGCATTTTTGATCACGTTGATGAACACTTGCTTGATCTGGTTTTCCACGCCGTACACCCATAGCGGTTCGTCCCCGTAATCCGCATGTATGGATATGTTGTGCAGGATCGCCTGCGTCTCCAGAAGCGTAATCGTTTCCCGCATCATGTTGCGCACGTCATGGTGGGACAATTGGTAGACTTGCGGTTTGGACAACATCAGGAGTTCGCTTACGATGTCCTCGATCCGGTCCAGCTCGGAGTTCATGATGTCATAATAGGTTTCATTGTTTTTGCGTCCGGACACGATCAGCTGGAGAAAACCTTTCAGCGAGGTCAGCGGATTCCGGATTTCGTGCGCGATGCCGGCTGCCAGTTGTCCCGCAACGTACAGCTTCTCGGAATTGATCAGCAGTTCTTCATTTTTCTTGCGTTCCGAGATGTCGCGGATGATGACCTGCACGGCCGGTTCATTGTCCAGCGTCGTCATCGTTTCCACAACTTCCGTATTCAGCACTTTCCCTTTCAGCGTATACCAATCCTGTTCCAGGGGGCGCCCGCCGCCTGTAAACATCAGGTTTTTCAACCGCTCCTTGACGGCTTGATGGTCTTCGGGCGGCAAGAACGCATAGATCGATTTGCCCAGCATGTCTTTCGGTTCCGATGCCTCGAACATCCGCAACCCCGCCGTATTGACAAACCCCCACTTGTCCCCTTTCAGAATCGCGATCATGTCCAGCGAATTTTCGACCAGCAACCGATAGCGTTCATCCATCTGGTTGAACCGTTTGTCAATGTACCAGGCAGCCCATGTCGACAACAGGATGAGCAGGGCCGCTACCCCGATCATCGCGCCAAGCAATTGAATTTCCCGGCTCAAGTGGTCAAAGGTGTGCATCATGGCGATGTCGGCCCGCAACGCTTCCAGGCCAATCAGTTGGACGGCCATCACCGAACCGCCGAGAAAGATGCTGGCAATCCATTGATGCGCCCGGAACTGGCGTTCTGCAAGCAAAAAAGAAACGTAGGTGCCCAAAAACAACTGGCCGACCGACAGGCTGAACAGGCCGGGATGGATGGTCAGGTGCCGAAATGGCAGGCCAAGCAGACTGAAATAAGTCATAAAAGCAATGCCAAAAGCGAGAATGACGCTGCCAAGCACCAGGGGATAGCGTACGGTGCCGTGAAAAGTCAGCATGACAAAGCCGGTCAACGAAAAAAAGACGATAAAAAACAATCCGACGAATGAATGCCATGAAATATAAATCACATGTCCATAAGCCAGCACGACGACGAAATGTTTGACCCACATGCCGACACCAAAAGCGATCGCACCACCCGCCAGCCAAAATTGCCGGAACGTACTCCCTCTGCGTTTCAGATTGCCGATGAAGTTGAACATGGTATAGGACGCAAGTATGCTGATCAGCAATGCCAACAGAAAAAAATAGACTGGTCCCGTGCCGACGCCGCTCATGTTCATCTCCCTGCATTCGATCAGACTTCATGCGAAAATTTTCTACTCTTATTTTCCCATTTCGACAATTACCTGTCATTTTCCTTTCTTTTTTTACAAATAATTGGTTAATTTTGGGCAATTTTGTTGTTTGCAAATTCGGTATCCGGTCCATGTTTTCGACTTTTCCCCTGCCCGACAAAACAGGCATCTGTAAGCTCTCCCATGCGAAGAACTCCAGATGCCCGTTTATCTTTACAGGCGGCCTTCCAGCCTGACTTTGTACAGATATTCCAACTGCTTGTTCAATATTTTGGCAGGAACGAGCGGGAACAGCGAATCGCGATTTGCCGCACTCTATCCGCCAATCCCCGCGCCGTCTGGCATATGCAACCAGCATCGACTTAAACCAGCGAAGCCAGATCCATCGAAAGCTGGCGAATCGGTTGCTTCACTTTTTGTTCCAGCAGATACAGAAATGAGGGCCGGGGATCAGCCAAAATTTGCTTGCAGACAAGGCCCTCCTTGTGGAATTCCTGCAATCGCAAGGACAAGATGCGCGGCGTAATTCCTTCGAGCGTCTGCCGAATTTCCTGGAATCTGGTATGGTTGAAGTTGAGCGTCAGCAGGATCGGAATGCCCCAAACCTTGTCGGAAAGCCTGCCCTGTCCGATGCGTTCCTCGCTGAGTTGCACGGCCCGCGCGGCTTCGCGATAAAGCCGTCCCTTGTCCGTCAGCACATATTCAGGCAACAGCGGATGCCTTCTGTCTGCCGGAGAGAGATGGATGAGCAACCCTTCCTCTACCATCTGCTTCAGGTTCGCGCTTAGTCTGGAAGGAGCAATTTGAAGCTTGTTCTGGAGAGGTGTAAACCGGCCGCCATTGCCTTCAAGCGCCAGCAGAATCGGCAATGTCCATTGCCCGGTCAATTCGCGGCTCAGCCTCAGCACCTGTTGTTCCTTGTTCAAAGTTCAGCCAGCGTCTCCGCAAGCATCAGATTGTGCCCATCGGGATCGACGAATGTTGCAAGCTTGGCCATACCGGGCACATGTTCCACATCCCCGATGAACGAAACACCTTTTGCCTCCAGTTGCTTCATCGCTTCATCGATATTGACCACTTCGAACACCGTCGAGGAGGTTGCCGGCTCCACTTTCTCAGCGACAGAGAAGCCGAGGACACAGTCCTTGGTATTGGTGTTGACCATCGCCAGTCCGCTTTCAGGATCGTGAAAGGCGACTTCAAAACCAAGCTTGCCGGCATAGAACGCCAAAGTTTCATCCAGATTCGATACGTTGTACCAGACACTTACACCTGATCTGTACATTAGGTTGCCTCCCATTAGAGAAAAATTTTCTATTACTACCGAAATTATACCATAGTATAAATTCGGTAGTAAAGTGCCAATTCAGGAACAAAACACTTATTTTCGAAAGGGTCACCGGATCTGTCCCGCACACGAACCGGATCATGCCAGCACGGAAGAACATGCGGTCACCGATGACCGTTAGCAACGTTTTTGGCCCCTTTTTCATTTCTGATGGTCAAAAATGTCCATTATCGACTATATATGGCATTCAATCCCTGCAATTCGGTGTTTGTCGGACATTTTTGACCAATCGTTTGGCGAAAACGGTTGTTTGAATCGTTCAATGGACATTCTTGACCGCGAGCTGAACGGCAAAGCACCATTCAAGCTGACCGCAAAGCGCTATCGAGGGGAGTCGGTCAGCAAAGCTCCCCGGACGCCACACGTCGTGGCACCCCGCAAATGCGCAGAAATCGGCCGGCACAGCTCCAACTCCATAGACGGGAAATCAAAATGTGCGGTATCATGAAATTACTTGATGCGCGTATTTTTTAATACATACGAATACCATTTCATGGCTGTCGGGAGCGGGCTGACACACCTATGACCTTTTGGACCATCAATTATGCGGTCATGATTCTTTCTGCCGTGTTTACAACGATGATCGGAACTTATGCTTATATGAACAGACAGGAGCGCGGCGCCCGCTTTCTGGCATGGGTGATGCTCTTTGCCACTTTAAACGCATGCGGCACCATGTTCGAGAGAGTCGGCGGCACGTTGGCACATAAACTGTTCTGGTTTAACTTCCATGAATCCGCACACATTTTGTCGATTCCGTTTTTTCTGTTTTTCGTCATGGAATACGCCGGTCAGGAACATCACCTGAAACGCGGTACCCGCTTACCCGTCCTGCTGTACTTCATCTCATGGGCGTTTCTCTTGTGGACGGATGAATATCATCATCTGCTGCGCGACGGAATTGTTGTGCAAGATCGCGTGCTCATGTTTTCCAGCACGGGACTGTCGTTTGGCCTGAATATCATCGGTTTCATGGCCATATTTGCTTCGCTGTGCTATTTGAGCGTCTATGCAGGCAAATCCGGCCCGCTTGCGCGCAAGCAAGCGTTATGGGTATGGTTGTCCGCCGCACTCCCGATCGTGTGGATCATTGCCGCTTTTTTCATTCCGCTCCCGCCCGAATTGTGGGGCGTTTATACGACGGTAACCAACGTCGCCCTGGGACTGTGCATGTTTATGGCGATCTTCAAATACAAGCTGTTATCCACCGTTCCGATCGCGAAAGATCAAATCGTCGAAATGATGCAGGACGGCGTTCTTGTCGCTAATGACAAAGGAACCGTCATCGACAGCAACGCATCCGCCCGCAGGCTTTTTGCCGAAATCGCCGCTAGTCCGGTTGAGGTGACGGGAAGCAGCATCCGGGAACTGCTGTCGCCATGGCCTCGTTGGCAGCATGCTTGTGAGCGCTTGCAACAGGATAAGTTCGAAATTGAAATCGGCCAGGGACGGCAAGCCGGCGTTTATACGATCAAGGTCCTCCCCCTTGAATCAGCTGGAAATAGAAAGCTGGGCACGGTTTCGATTATGTCCGACAATACGGCGGATCGCAGGCGTTACGAACAGATGGAACAATTGAACCGCTTCAAGGACGAGCTGTTCGGCATCGTTTCCCATGACATTCGCGATCCGCTGGCCGTATTGCTGAGCTTGACCGAGATGCTGGAAGAGGAACGGCCCCAGATGAGCGCGGACAGCGCAGAAGTGCTCGATGCCGTCAAGGTGAAGGCCAACAACACGTATGTGATGGTCGAAAACCTGCTCGAATGGGTCCGCTGCCAAAAAGGCGGCATGACCCTGCTTGCGCAATCCACCCCCCTGTCCCTGCTGGTGAATGAGGTGGCGGCGCTGCTTGAGGGCAGGAGCACAGCAAAAAACATTGCCATTCGCAATGAAGTGCCCGCACATCTCGAGGTGTACGCAGACAGGGAAGCGGTGCGTCTGGTTTTGCGGAATTTGCTGGCCAATGCCATCAAGTACACGAACTCCGGCGGGATCGTGAGCATTGGTGCGGAGGAAACCGGCGACCGGGTGCTGGTGACGGTCAGGGATACCGGCATCGGAATCGAACCGGAACGCATGAACCTGCTGTTCGGCGATCTTCCCCCCGGTTCCGTTCCGGGGACCGCCGGGGAGCGCGGTACCGGCATCGGATTGCTGTTGTGCAAGGAGCTTGTATGGCGCAGCGGCGGAGAAATCGGCGTGCGCAGCGTTTCCGATGAAGGGAGCGTCTTTTATTTTTCATTGCCCAGACATGCTGCTCCAGCAGTAATGCAGGGAAGATAAGGTGTGACTATGAGAGCGATATTGATCGATGACGACAAAGCGATGCTCATCATCCTGAAACGTCTGCTGGGCCGGATGGAAGGGGTAACGGTTGCCGGAAGTTTCCTGGATGGCGCGGAAGCCGCCGATTGGCTGCGTGCCGAAGATGCGGATATCGCCTTTGTCGATATCCAGATGACCGGCGCGAGCGACGGGATGGCATTGGCAAGGCATCTGTTGGCTATCCGGCCGCATCTGAGAATCGTGTTCGTCACGTCCCACAAAGAATACGCGCTTGACGCTTTTGATGTTGGTGCTGTCGACTACATCGTCAAGCCGGTCCGCTTCGAACGGCTGGCACAGACCATCGGCCGGATTGCCGGCGTGAAAGGCGCTGCCACCGCCTCCGGCAATCCGGCCACCAGCAAGCTGACGGCCCATTGTCTGGGCGGCATGCGTGTCTATGGCCCGGGCGGGGAAGTCAAATGGATGTCGGCCAAAAGCGCAGAGCTGTTCGCCTACCTGCTGATGCATCGCGACAAGGGCGCAACCCGGGCGCAAATTTTGGAGGATCTGTTCGACGGCCAGCAGAATCGGCAAACGTATACTTACCTGTATACGGTTGTTTACCAACTCCGGCGGATATTGAAGCTTCACGGCCTGCAAAATGCGGTCGTTTCCATCAATGGACGCTACCAGTTGCTTCCCGGCACCGTCGAGGCCGATTTTGTCGCTTTCGAGGACAGGCTTGCAGCAATTGGGGAAATCACGGCATCGAACTATGAACAGGCTTGCGAAACAGAAAGATTGTACACTGGCGACTTGTTTGATGAAAAAGGATATATCTGGTCGATAGCCGGGAAGGAGCGGCTGTCCGCGCTGCACAAACGCTTCTCCCACCGGCTGGGGCAATGGCTGCTGGAGCAGGGACACATTGAGCTGGCCTTTCCGGTCGTGGAGAGGCTGGTTGCCCGGAATGAAACGGACGAGGAAGCGAACGCAATGCTGCTTCGGCTGTATGCGGCGGCAAAAGACAGACATGCGCTGATCGCGCACTACGGCAAGTATGCGAAACTCGTGCGGGAAGAACTGGGCCTGCCGCCCGGAGCCGAGATGGTCCGTCTGTTCGAGCGCTTGAAGGATGAACTTGCAGGGAACGCAACGGAATAGCCGCCATTTGCGCATAGAACCGCAGTCGCTTGAAGGCGCTGCGGTTTCTTCATGTTCCGTGTCGATTTTTCATTTTTCATTCATTGCCGTTTGGCTATAATGGACTGGCCCAAAAAATGATCAATAAGCCAGAAAGGTTGATTGTGTCATGCATGAATGCCGGTCTATGAAAAAATTGACTGCAGCCATCATGTGCATCATATTGCTGATCCTCCCGCTGATCCCGTCCACGGTTGGCGGAAGCACCGCATCGGCAGCCCCCGCGAATCCCTGGACCGATATCGGCACGGGAGGAGACTTTGGGAGAGTTTGTGCCGTAACCGTCGACGGCAAGGGGACCGTGTATGCAGCAGACTGCCAAAAAAAGAAAGTGAAGATGCTGCAGAACGGCACCTGGACAGACATTACCGGCTCCGAAAATTTCCTGCATCCCGTTGGCATCGCCACAGACAGTAAAGGCAACGTGTATGTGGTGGATGACACGGCCGAAAAAATCAGGAAATTCTCAAACGGCAGCTGGTCTGATCTCGACGAATGGGAAGCGGTGACAGGCTTGACCAATGGCACGAAATATTACTTTGTGGTGAAGGCGGTCAAGTCGGGAACGGACAGTGAAGCATCCAACGAAATGAGCGCCACACCGTTCACCGTGCCTTCGGCGCCGATCCATGTCGCGGCTGTGGCTGGCAACGGCCAGGCGACCGTGACGTTTGAGGCACCCGCCGACAACGGGGGAAGCGGGATTACACGCTATGAAGTGACGGTTACACCCGGCGGCAACGTCGTACCCGGCACGTCCAGCCCCATTGTCGTCACCGGCTTGCTGAACGGTACAAGCTACACGTTTACGGTCAGGGCCGTCAACGAAGCCGGCCGCAGTGATCCGTCGGCCGAATCCAACCCGGTTGTGCCAAGCGCGCCTTCCAGCGGAGGGACCACGGGACCGTCACAACCCGCATCTCCTACAGAACCACCGGAAACAACAGCACCGGAGCCGGAAAATAACAATGTGATGTCCTGGTCAATGGCAAAGAAGGAAAAGCGGGCACAGCCTCCTTGGCCACCAGAAACGGCCAGACCATCATGACCATTGTCGTCGACCCCGCCAAGCTGGATGAGATGCTTGCCGGGGAAAACCGGAATGCGATCGTGACCATTCCGGCGCCTTCCGGAGCGGATGTGGCTGTCGGGGAATTGAACGGCCTCATGATCAAAAACATGGAAAACCGGCAGGCCATTCTGGAAATCATAACAGATCGCGCCAAGTATACGCTTCCCGCGCAACAGATCAATATCAGCGCCATATCTGAACAAATCGGGGCATCCGTGGCGCTGGAAGACATCAAGGTGCAGGTCGAGATCGGAGAAGCGGCAGCGGATGCGGCAAACTGGGTGGAAAATGCGCAGGAGGGTACATTCACACTTGTCGTTTCACCGGTCGAATTCACGGTCACAGCGACTTACAATGATAAGGTTATTGAAATCACGACATTTGATGCCTATGTCGAACGTGCCCTCACGATTCCGGACAGTGTAGATCCCAACCGCGTTACAACAGGTGTCGTGATCGAGCCGGACGGTACCGTACGCCATGTCCCGACCAGGCTTGACCTGATCGATGGCCGATATTACGCTGTCATCAACAGTTTGACGAACAGCCTGTACACCCTTGTCTGGCACCCGCTCGAATTCCATGATATGGTGTCGCATTGGGCGAAAGATGCTGTCAACGATATGGGTTCTCGGATGATTATCGAAGGCATGGGAGACGGACAGTTCAGTCCGGACCGGCATGTTACCCGCGCCGAATTTGCAGCCATGATCGTTCGCGGATTGGGACTGAAGCCGCTGGATGGCGCAACCGCCTTTTCGGATGTTCGGCCGACCGACCGGTTCGCCAGCGCCATCCATACCGCCCGTCATTACGGATTGATTGTCGGGTATGAAGATGGCACTTTCCGGCCGAATGACAAGATCACGCGTGAACAAGCGATGACGATTGTCGCCAAAGCGATGAAGCTCACCGGACTGCGGGACAGGCTGACCGGTACAGCACCGGAAGAAGCGTTGCTGGCTTTTGCGGATGCGGCGGATGCAGCAGTCTGGGCAAAAAGCAGTCTGGCGGAAGCAATGCAAGCGGGCATCCTTTCCGGCAGAAACGCGCATACGCTTGCACCGAAAGGTTACATGACCCGTGCCGAAGCTGCAACGATGATCCATCGGCTGCTGAAAAAGTCGGAATTGATCTAGGTCTCTCCCATTCGCGGTCCGGAGTCCACGTGGACTCCGGACTTCTGGTTTTGCGGGACGCTTGCGGCTAGAGGGAATACCAACAAATGCGACCTGCCTTCAGTTTGCCCGTGATCCATCTGCGGGACACCGGCTCAAAAAATACGATTTCGCTACGCCCGTCCCCATCAACATCGCGGATATGCAACGGCCGTCCGTCTTCCATCGGGCCAAATTCCCGGCTGCATCCTGCGGGCGACCATTCCAGTCCTGACAACGTGCGGCCTTGCGACACTTGCGGGCGCCCCAGCCACCAGGTGGCATCTTCCGGCCGGTAGAACAGCACTTCATCTTCGCCGCGGTCAAAGCTTCCGCACCAATGGGTAAGCCCCCTGGCAAACTGGGCCAGCCCTTCCCAGTTGCGATACCAGCGGTCAATCAGGCCGTGAAACTGGTAAAATTCCGTATGCCTGGGCGCATAGTCAAAATCGTTGAGTTCCGGTTCCCCGTACAACAGGGCCGCTTGCTCATGAATGCAGCCGTGGAGTCCCGAACCTTCGATAAACCGGCCCAATTCATCCGCACTCGCAAACGTTTCCGGGCGACGCACGATGCGATCCTCCGCAGCAAGATTGTAACAATAGGAACGGCGGATCGGCTCCGGCACGGCGGGCCATGGCGTTACGAGCGCCGGATCATGTCCGGCCTGCATATACCAATCCAGCGCTTTGCGGATAAAATTCCGATGGAACTGCAAAAAATCAAGTCCGTACCCGACCGGAAACGGCGATGATGACGATAGCATGTGCATGTGGTGCCACGCGCGATGCTCCTCCAGCAGTTCGACAGGAAAATTTGCAATCATCGGCATGACGATCCCTGCTTTCCAAAATATCCTGCCATAGCATATTACAGCAGTTGGGCGAATGTGCATGCGTCAGTGTCCGAAAAGCTTCAACCCGACGGCGGAACAGACCACCATGCCGATAAAGAGCATTCGCCGCCAATTCCGCGACTCCCCGTAAAAAATCATACCCACAACCGCACCCCCGACCGTACCGATCGCCGTCCAGATCGCATAGGCCGTCCCCATCGATATCGACCGCATGGCAATGGTCAGCAAGGCGAAACTCATGACAAATCCCCCGCTCATGACCAGCAAACTGGCCATATTCCGGCTCCGGTGCCAGCGATTGATGCCCATCACGCCGATGACTTCGCAGCAACCCGCAAGCAGCAAACATAGCCAGGCCATTACGCGCGCCCCTTTCCGTCCGTCAGTTTCAGACCGGCAACACCCACGATTAACAGCACGATGAGCGCCGCCTTGACCGGTTCAAACGGCATGCCGAAAAACACCGTTTCCGCCAACACGGTACCTGCAGCGCCGATGCCCGTAAAAACGGCATATACCGTACCGACCGGCAGCAAGTTGGATACGTAGATCAAACCTCCAAAACTGATGGCAATGGCTACTGCCGTCAGCAGCCACTCCCCGGCGGAACCAGCATGCTTCAAGCCGACAACCCATCCGACTTCTGCCAAGCCGGCCAACACCAGCAACAGCCAGCTTCGATTCATGGTTTCATCCTCCCGTCTTCAGCCAATGGCTAAACCTTATTGTATCTCTTGTCACAAAAAAAACCGGAAGTTCGGCTGGCAAAAGTACCGTCCCTGCGTGACTTTGCAGTCACCTGCGCGGTCGGTCTTCGCTCCACCGATCTCCCGGGCTTTTGTCCCTCCGTGTGCGCCAAACCTGCTTCGGTTGGCGTTTTCCCTCTCGGACCGAACCGGCCTTCAATTCGTGCCGTGGAACCCTAGGGAAACCCATTTTTCATGTTCTTCGCGTGCGCCTCGGCGGCATTGCAGCTTCATGTGCCGAAGATTCGCCAGTTGCAGCCGGTCTGTGTGATGCCATGCCATCCCCGACGGAAACATGGTCTCCGGCAATTCCTTTTCCTGCTTCCCGGTTCCCGTCCGCCTGATCCGCCGGCCGCCCGGAAAACGCCTCCGCTTCACTTTCTTCGGCAGTCTCCGTTGCGATTGGCACATGTTCCGCCGCGGCAGACAGATGCATTGCCGCATGATTGCGCTTTATGGCTCCCGAATAACGCAGTTGTGTCCATAATGAATCCGAATCGGGAACAGCAACATATTGCGCATCATCATCCGGCGCCAGAATCAAGCCCAGCAAGTGGTGTTCTCCGGCATAACGGGCACGCTGCAAAAACTTCACATGGCCTTCGCGATTGAGCACTTCCAGCTTGCAAAACGCCGGCTGACGCTGGATGGCCGCATGCAGATCGTCCTCGCTCCAAACCGGCAGTCCGTTTACTTTGCGGATCGTTTCACCCGCTAGCAAACCAAGTTCCGCAGCCGGTGTACCCGGCAAAACGGCCAATATCCGCACACCGCTTCCATCCGGCGCATACAGCGGCGGGCGTCCCGCTTCCCGCATCCGGCCATGCAGCATAACCAGTTCATGCAGGCCAAATGCTGCGACGGATGCTACAATCGCAAGCGGCTCCCAATTGTAGGCACCGTAGGCCAATAGCGCCAATACCAAACCATAGAGCATCAAGGCATAACCGGCAACGCGTACTTTCTGTTCCGGCCAGAATGTGAAAGTTCGATCGCCAAAACTGACCAGCACGGGAAACGCCAGCAGCGTCCACATGACCGCTTCCCCGGCGGTGCCGCCAAATAGCGGGATCCAGGGCAACGCAAATCCATCCGCTCCCGCTGCCGGAACAAGCCAGAGCAGCGGAACCGGCCATAGGCCATTCATCGCATAGGCGCCAATCGGTTTGCCCCGTTTTCCTTCGAGATACAGCGGAATGGCCGTTTTGCCGCTTTGCAGGCGAACCAGCAGCCCTTCGGCAATGTGCAGCAGGCCGGCAAGCAGCAGCAAGCCTGGCACATCGATGTTGCCCACCGTTTCCAGCACGGGGCGCAGCGCTCCGGCCCGATCCGCATCCGGCGCCCAGGCGTCCACCGCAAATTGCAGCACGCCCAATACTCCCGCCGCATAGGCCATGCAAAGATAACGCAAACGCACCAGCGACAGCAGCAGCATGACTACCCAAAGGCACAAAAGCGTCCCGGATGACAGCCTGGCCCCGACGGCCAGACTTGTCACCGACAGCGCTGCTCCCGCCAGCAAGCCGGTCCCGGTGCGACGCAAAACCATCGACAATGTTCCGTACAGCCGCACATGGAACATTCTGCGTTGCAGCGCAACCGCCCTGCGTTCATGCCACCAGACGAGCAGGATCGAAATGTACAGAAAAGGAGATGAAAGCAGGGTCACAAGTCCCTGCCCTGTCTCGCGCAATGCATGCCATAGAGGATCCATCCGGACCGCCCCCTTCATCAACCTCCTACGTATTCGACGGCTAAGCTGGAATTCCTCCCGGTGCCGGAGGCGGAAGTGATGCCCGCCATGGCCCGCGCCTTGTCGAGAGCGGCTTGCAGTTGCCAGTCGCTATCCGGTGACTGGAGTACGGCGTACAGCACTTCTTCCAGCCTGTCAGCCGTATCCGAATCCAGATAGCCGGTTACCGGCAGCTTCTCGCGCATCTGGAACGCGAGCAACGCCTCTTCCGTCGCTTCACTGAAATAACCGTCTTTGCGATCCGGTGGAAACCCGACGCCTTCCAGGATCGTCTGCAGATTTTTGACATCGTCGCCGGTGTCGTCCCGTTTCAGCACCCGGTCGCGCGGCAGTTTGAACGCCATCCAGTAGTCCGGCTGGGAAACCGGAATATCCGGCTGAAGCCCCTGGTTGTTGACAGAAGTTCCGTCCGGCAACAGCCATTTGTATACGGTCAGCTTCACCAGACTGCCGTCCCCCATTTCATGGCCAAAACTGATCTGGACGGTCCCCTTGCCAAAACTTCGCTCCCCGACAAGCACGGCACCTGCGGACTGCTTCAATGCACCGGCCAGCATTTCTGCCGCACTGGCGCTGGATTGGTTGATCAGCACCACGATCGGATACGATTTGCGATTGGCCATCTCTCCGGTGGCCAGTTCCTGCTTGGTGCGGCCGTCGCCGTATTCGTAGCCGACAATCACTTTGCCGGCAGGGATGAACAGGTTGGCAACTTTGATCACGGATTCCGTCATGCCGCCGGGATTGTTGCGGAGATCGATGATCAGCGCCTTGATGCCCCCCGCTTCCATCGTTTGCAGTTGCTCCTTCACCTGGCGGGCCGTATCCGCCGTAAACTGGCTGATCACCATCCGTCCGATCTTGTCCTGGCCCATCTGGCTGCGCACCGTTTCCACCATGATCCGGTCACGCACCAATTCCAGTTCAATCGGTTCCTTGACCCCGGAACGCATCACTTTGAGCTTGGCCTTCGTACCTTTGGGACCGCGAATCTTGGATGCAGCTTCATCAAGCGACAGACCCTGCAGGCTTTCCCCATTGACCATCAGCAACACATCGCGCGGCTGCAACCCCGCGCGTTGGGCAGGCGAATCTTTGATTGTCGACTCTACGACGATCATGCCATTTTCCTTTTTCAGATCTGCACCGATACCGGTAAAGGTGCCATAGGTGTCATCCGTAAACTTCCCGGCTTCTTCACTGTTCAGGTAGACCGAATAGGGGTCACCCAGCGCTTCGATCATGCCTTGAAGCGCTCCGTCAATCAAAGCTTTGCGGCTGACCGGATGCAAATATTGGGAACCGATCAGTTCCAGCGCCTTGTTGAATTTGTCCAGTTCATCCTGCCGCAAGCTATCCGATACACCATCGGGCCCCACGACGGACAAGGCCAGGGCGTTGTTGTCCGACAGCAGCCCGCTTGAACGCATAATTCCCCAAACCGCTGCTCCGCTGGCGATGGCAGCAAGCAGCATCAGCGCCACCACAGTCCGGCCTCGCACCCACACAAGCCTTCACTTCCTTTGTCCGAGCATCCGGCGGGGCATTTCCGCCTGTAATCTGCCTTTACATACCCAAACAGTATATCCGAAGTATTGGTCCGACAGAAGACGGCAGCCGCCTTCGACTTGCCGCGCCACAATGTTTGTGCGGGGGCATGAGCCAGAGGCGGCTGTCCGGAAAGTTTTCGTTATTTCAAATAGGGTTTCGGATCAACCGGTTTTTCGTTTTTGCGAACCTCAAAATGCAGGTGGGGACCCGTAGATTGCCCCGTCGAACCGACCAAAGCGATCTTGTCGCCCCGTTTGACGGTTTGGCCTTTTTTCACCAAGATGCCATCCGTCATGATATGCCCGTACACCGTCCAGAGTCCGCCTCCGTGATCGATGATGATGCAGTTGCCGTAACTGCTCCACCATTGGGCCACGATGACGACGCCCGACTCTGCCGCATAGATCGGCGTGCCTTGCTTCACCGCCATGTCAATGCCGGAATGCGTATGCGTCTTGCCGGTAATCGGGTGGACACGGGTGCCGAAATCGGATGTCAGCCGATAGGACACTTGCAGGGGCATGTAAAACTTGCCGCCGTTGTAATAGGACACAAGCCGGTTTTTCTCCGCTTCCGCCTTGGACATCTTGGCGGCAAGCTCCATCAGGAGCCGCTCGGCTTCTTCGCTGATTTCCACTTCGTGTTCGATTTCCTCGTTGAGTTGGGCCACCAGGTTGATTTTTTCTTGTTCCTGCCGTTTCAGATCCTGCAGATACTGGTCGATTTCCGCATACAGCAACTCGATCTCCAGCTTGTCCTTTTCAATTTGCGCTTCCCTGAATTCCACCATCTCGCGCGCGCTTTTCTGGTTGTTCAGCAGTTCGCGGGTTTGCACGGCGACCGACTGGAATGCGTCAAAACGGCTGATGAAGTCCGCAAAGCTGGTCGAACTGAGCAACACATCCAGATAGGAAACGGTACCGTTGGTGTACATCAGGCGAAGCCGCGCATCCAGCTTCCCGCTCGTTTCCTTCTCCTGTGCGCGCGCTTCTTCAAGCGCCTGCTGCGTCAGTTGCAGCTGCTCTTCGGTCTCCGCAAGCTTCTGCTGCGTCTGGGCCAATTTGACGCCCGTCTGGTCGATTTCGACCATCAGTTTGTTAATTTCTTCCTTGGTTGCTTCCTTTTTGCTCATCAGCGAATTGACTCTTTTTTCCGCGGCGGCCTGCTCTTTCTTCTTGTTGGCAATCTCGTTTTGCAACCGCTTGATTTCCTGATTGATTTTGTCGAGTTGGGAAGAAGCCTGTCCGCTATAGGGCAGAAAGACAAGTGCAATTACCAGAATGACGGATAGGGTCAGTGCAAATTTCCTGCTCACTTGGATCCTCCTTCTGATCAGCCCGCGGGAATCAAACTTTCAAATATTTGCGAACGGAGATTGTGCTGCCCCAGATGCCAAGCAGCGTGCCCAGGATGAGAATCGTGCCTGCGACGAGCCAGGCGACCTCATGTACCGTGGCCAGTTCGATCATGTAGATGCCGATATCTTCCTTCGTCGTCTTGATCAATTGCGCATATCCCAGCAGCAATACGGCAAGCGAAATGACGGAACCGAGGAAACCGATCAGCACCCCTTCGATGAAAAACGGAATGCGGATAAAGCTGTTGGTGGCACCGACCATTTTCATGATGGCGATTTCCCGCCGTCTGGCGACAATCGTCAACTTGATGGTGGTGGAAATCAGGAACATCGCCATGACCGCAAGGCCGGCGACGATGATCATCCCGATGATCCGCACCGCGTTTGTAATCTTGAACAGTTTCTCGACCGTATCGGCTCCGTATTTGACCGAATTGATCGGTTTATCCGGGTCGGTAACGTTGATGGCTTCGATTTTTCTGGCGGCTTCCGCAATCGTCTGCGGATCGTACACTTCAATCTCGAACGCGTCCGGCAGCGGATTCGTTTCGTCCGTATAGCCATCGAGTGCGCGACGGTCATCTTCATCCATGCTCGCGCGAAGGCGTTCCAGTCCTTCCGCCTTGGATACGAACGTGACACTTTTCAGTTCGGGAATGCGCCGGATGGCGCGGCTGACTTCCTCGATTTTGGCCCGCTCCATATCCAGTTTCAAATACACGCGAATCTGCACCTGGCTGTCCAGTTGATCCGCCAGTTTGTTGACGTTGAGGGCAAGCAGCATAAATACGCCCAGAATAAACAGGGAAACCACAATCGAACTGATGGAAGCGATGCTCATCCACCCGTTGCGCACCACGTTTTTGCCACCCTCCCGCAGATGGCGGACAAGGGTGCTAAATTTCATAGCCGTAATCCCCTCTCTGCTGGTCCCGAACGATGGTGCCGCGCTCGATTGCAATGACGCGCTTGCGCATCGTATTGACGATTTCCTTGTTGTGGGTGGCCATGACGATTGTCGTGCCGCGGAAATTGATCTCTTCCAGCAGCTTCATGATGCCCCAGGAGGTTTCCGGGTCCAGATTGCCTGTAGGCTCGTCCGCGACAATGACCGCCGGGTTGTTGACGATGGCGCGCGCAATGGCGACCCGCTGCTGCTCTCCACCGGAAAGTTGTGACGGATAGCTGCCAGCCTTGTGTTTGAGGCCGACCAGATCCAGCACTTCCATCGTCCGGCGCTTGATCAGACGGCGCGGCGCTTCGATCACTTCCATCGCAAACGCAATGTTCTCGTACGCCGTCAGTTTCGGAAGCAGGCGGTAATCCTGGAAGATGACCCCGATGTTCCTCCTGACGTAGGGAATTTTGCGTTGCTTGAGCTTGCCGATATTGAAACCGTTGACGAAGATTTGCCCTTTGGTCGGAACTTCTTCACGATAGATCAGCTTCATGAAAGTCGATTTTCCGGCGCCGGATGAACCAACGACATAAACGAATTCGTTGCGGTCGATGACGACATTGATGCCTTGCAGCGCAGTCGTACCGTCCGCGTAGGTCTTCCAGATGTCGTGCATTTCTATCACAATATCACTTCCTGTTAGGATTCCGACTTTAGATACTTCGACATGTTATATTGAAATCCTTTCTATCTCGACCTTTTTCCGATGGCCAGCGCGGTTTTTGGCCGCCCAAATGCTTGGCAGACAAAGGTTTATGTAATATATTTAAAATTTTCTAATGTGAAAGATTCCACTTTTGTTGCAAAGGGGCAAATGCGATGGGCAGTCGTTCGATTCCCGTTCAATGGGCAATGGCGCCGATTCCCGTTCGATGGACTGCCGCACCGATTCCCGTAATGGCGGTCACTAGAGACGTAATAATTTCAATTGGCGTGATCGTGCTATGAAAAGATCATGTGCCGTCATCTATTTAATATGGTAAATGAAATGTTGTGCAGATACAAATGAGAGGGGGCAACCCGCTTTGGACTGTTCGATGCGCCGATGTCGATATTGTGATTTCGCGGACAAATTTGACCGTTTCATGCACCAATTGCGCTTTTTCGCCGTTTTCGCGGTCACTTTTGACCGTTAGAATCCAAATTTTTGGTTTTTTGGTTAAAAATGAACGCCAATAGGCATCCTTGACCGTCAGATTCGGAATATAAACCAAAATCGACTTTAACAGACATTTTTGTCCAGTGGTATTGCCCGTACATCTCCAGAAATCACCCTTCTACCAATGCCCCACTGGCAAATCCGCTGTTACCTTCCTTCCACAGATTCACGCCATTGGCAAATCTGCTCCAGCGATCATCTAGCTCATTACACACCACCAGCGCATCTGTCCCGGTGCTCTGCCTGCTCACCACACACCACCATTGCATCGTACCGGCACTCTGCCTGCTCACCACACACCACCAGCACGTCTGCCAAGGCGATCATCCACCTCCACATACTTTACCAATCGTGCCAGACCATATGACCATATTTGGGAACTGCGGGAACTGCAATTGAGAAACCGAAAAACAATTATGGCAAAAACAAAAAATGGCGAGGCAGGGACAGCCCCCTGACATCGCCATCTGTTCATCGACTATCATATGGGAATGCTCGGTTATCCTATTGGAATACACAATCCTGGGAGCCCTCTCCCCCGCACACGCCAACGCCCGCTCATGCCCCTGGCACGGGGAAATGCGCGGCTTTGCTGCAGGTTGACGCCCCAATCTATATCCGGCCAAATCCGACCAAGCGGATATTACCGGCACTTCTTCGAATACTCGGCCACCCAGGCTTCTGTCCGGGCAAGTTCGGCTTCTGCCCGCCCGATTGCGGCAGACACCTGGCTTGTTGCGGTTCCGCCGTATACGTTGCGGGCATTGACGACCGTTTCCGGCTGCAGTACCTGATAGATGGATTCATCAAACAGCGGGGAGAACTGCCGGAACTCTTCCAGCGTCAAATCCAGCAGGAATTTGTTGTTTTGGATGCAGTACAGCACGGTTTTGCCAATGACCTCATGCGCCTGGCGAAACGGCATGCCTTTGGATGCCAGGAAGTCGGCGATGTCGGTCGCATTCGAAAAATCCTGGTCGACTGCGCGACGCATGCGGTCCGCACGCACCTTCATCGTCTCGATCATCGGCGCAAACAGTTGCAACGCCCCCCGCAGCGTTTCCACCGTATCGAACATGCCTTCCTTGTCTTCCTGCATATCCTTGTTATAGGCCAGCGGCAGCGACTTGAGCACGGTCAACAACCCGATCAGGTTGCCGTATACGCGCCCGGTCTTGCCCCGGACCAGTTCGGGAACGTCCGGATTTTTCTTCTGCGGCATGATGCTCGACCCGGTACAGAACGCATCGTCCAGCTCGATGAACTGAAACTCGGTGCTGGACCACAGCACCAGTTCCTCGCTCAAGCGAGACAGATGTGTCATGATCAGTGCCGCCGCAGCGAGAAACTCCACGATGAAATCGCGGTCGCTGACCGCATCCAGACTGTTTTCGTACACACGCCCGAAATTCAGTTGCTTCGCGGTAAACCAACGGTCGATCGCAAACGTCGTGCCCGCCAGCGCCCCCGCACCGAGCGGAAGCGTATCGATCCGCTTGTAGCTGTCCTGCAGCCGCTCGATGTCACGGCCGAACATGGACACATAAGCCATCAGATGATGCGCGAACAGGATCGGCTGTGCCCGCTGCAGATGCGTATATCCCGGCAAAATCGTCCCCAGGTTCGCTTTGGCTTGTCCGATCAGCGCCGCCTGCAGCTTGTGCAGCAAGCCCACAAATTCCACGACGCGTTTGCGTAAATACAGGTGCATGTCGGTAGCCACCTGGTCGTTGCGGCTGCGGCCCGTGTGCAGCTTGCCGCCGACGGGCCCAATCTCCTCGATCAGTGCCTTTTCGATGCTCATGTGAATGTCTTCGTCCGCAACCAGAAACTCATGCTCCCCGCGGCGGATGCGGTCTTGTACTTTCAGCAGCCCTTCCTTGATTTGCTCCACTTCGTCCGCTGGCAGAATGCCGCAATGCCCCAGCATCGTCACGTGCGCCAGGCTGCCCTGGATATCTTCCTCGGCCAGCGCCTTGTCGAACGTGATCGAAGCCGTATAGGCCTCAACCAGTTGGTCGGTTTGCTTTGTAAACCGACCGCCCCACAGCTTGCTCATTGACGAATGGCCTCCTTATACGCCCGAAGCGCCGTTGACACCGGCGGCGACTTTCAGCCGCAGCGCGTTCAGGCGGATAAAACCGGTCGCATCCCCTTGATCATACGCCTGGGTCGGGTCCGCTTCCATCGTGGCAATATTCGGATTGTACAGGCTGACAGGGCTTTTCACGCCGGCGGCGATCACGTTGCCTTTGTACAGTTTCAGACGAACGGTGCCCGTCACGTTTTTCTGGCTCTCGGTCACCAGCGCCTGGATGGCCAGGCGTTCCGGCGCAAACCAGAAGCCGTTGTAGACCAGCGAGCTGTATTTGGGAATCAGTGAATCCCGCAAATGCATCACTTCGCGGTCCATCGTGATCGATTCGATCTTGCGATGGGCCACGAACAGGATCGTACCGCCCGGCGTCTCGTATACCCCGCGGCTTTTCATGCCGACAAAGCGGTTTTCCACCATGTCGACCCGGCCGATGCCATGCTTGCCTCCGAGTTCATTGAGCCGTTCCATGACCTCGAACGGGCTGAGTTTCTCCCCGTTTACCGCAACGCAATTCCCGCGTTCGAATTCGAGTTCCACATACTCCGCCTGATCCGGGGCCTGCTCCGGCGACACCGACAACACGTACATGTCCTGCACGCCCTCGGCGCTGGAGTCGAACCACGGATCTTCCAGCATGCCGCTTTCAAAACTGATATGCAGCAAATTGCGGTCCATCGAATACGGCTTGGCCGCCGAAGCCTGCACCGGAATGCCGTGTTTCTCCGCATAGGCGATCATCTCGGCGCGACCCGGAAACGCTTCGCGGAACGCTTCGATGCGCCAGGGCGCAATGACCTGGATGTCGGGCGCCAACGCGGCCGCCGTCAATTCGAAGCGCACCTGGTCGTTGCCTTTGCCGGTTGCGCCATGCGCAATCGCCGTCGCTCCTTCGGCGCGGGCGATTTCAACCATGCGCTTGGCGATCAGCGGACGCGCGATGCTTGTACCGAGCAGGTATTGCCCTTCATACAGCGCGCCTGCCTGGAACATCGGGTAGATGAAATCGCGGGCGAACTCTGCACGCAGATCGTCGATGTATACTTTGGAAGCGCCGGTTTTTTTGGCCTTCTCCTCGAGCCCGTCCAGTTCTTCCTTCTGTCCGATATCCGCGGTAAAGGTAATAATTTCAGCGTCGTACGTCTCTTTGAGCCAGGTCAGGATGACAGACGTATCGAGTCCGCCGGAATATGCCAATACGATTTTTGGTTTGGCCATGCGAAATTCCCCTTTATATCGAAAATAATCACGTATCCGCAACTACATGATCGCGGCCATGACGGCTTTCTGCGCGTGCAGGCGGTTTTCGGCTTCGTCGAATACGACGGAGTGCGGGCCGTCAATGACGCCTTCGCTCACTTCTTCTCCCCGGTGGGCAGGCAGACAGTGCATGAACAAATAATCAGCTTTGGCGTATTGGGTCAACGTCTCATTCACCTGATACGCCGCAAAGGCCCGCATGCGCTCCTGCTGTTCCGCCTCAAAGCCCATGCTCGCCCAGACGTCGGTGTAGACAATGTCCGCCTGCTCGATCGCTTCGCGGGGATCGCGAAGCACATCGATGCGCGCGCCGTTCTCGTCTGCGACTTCCCGGGACAGCTTGACAATTTCGGGCGACGGTTCGTAGCCCTCCGGCGAAGCGATGGCAAAATGCAGGCCCAGCTTGGCAGCCCCCATCATCAGCGAATGCGCCATGTTGTTGCCGTCCCCGATAAACGCGATTTTCAGGCCTTCGAGTTGCCCCTTCTTCTCCAGAATCGTCTGGTAATCGGCCAAAGCCTGGCACGGATGGGATTGATCCGACAGCGCATTGATCACGGGTACGGTGGCGCCGCGCGCCAATTCGACGACATTGCGGTGGCCGAACGTCCGGATGATGATCCCGTTCAGATAGCGCGACATCGTCATCGCGGTATCGCGGATCGTCTCGCCGCGTCCCATCTGGATGTCGTTGCGGCTCAGAAACAGGGCATGGCCGCCCAGCTGGAACATCCCGACTTCAAAGGACACGCGCGTGCGGGTGGACGATTTTTCGAATATCATGCCCAGCGTTTTGCCTTTTAATGGCTGATAGACTTCACCGGCATAATGTTTCTGCTTCAGTTCAATCGCAAAGTTCAGCAAATAGCGGATTTCTTCCGGCGTAAAATCAATCAATCCGAGAAAATCGCGGCCCTTGAGCTGCGCGGCGAGTTCTTCCCGGCTCGTGGCGATCGTCATGCAGATCCCCTCCCTGGATTACAGTTGCTTGGCTGCGGCTCTTTCCGTCAATACGGCCGCAATGAGGTTCACAGCCTCATCGATTTCTTCGTTGGTGACGAGCAGATTCGGCAACAGCCGAATGACATTCGGTCCGGCCGGCACGACCAGAAGGCCGCGGCGATGCAGTTCGGCAATCGCATCTGCCGCCGGCTCTTCACACAAAATGCCGACGAGCAGTCCTTTGCCGCGAATTTGCACAATTCCCGGCACACCGTCCAGACGCGCATGGAGTTGCCGGAACAAATAGTCTGCCGCTTTGGCGGCCTGATCCGCCACTTTCTGCTGGATCATCGTTTCGATGGTTGCGGCGACCGCCGCCATCGCGATCGGCGTACCGCCGAACGTCGTCGCATGCGACCCGGGTGCGAATCCGGAGACATAAGGCTGTTTGGCCAGCATCGCACCGACGGGAAAACCACTGCCGAGCCCCTTGGCCAGCGTAAAGATGTCTGGTTCCACATCATAGTGCTGATAGGCAAACAGTTTGCCGGTGCGTCCCATGCCGGTCTGGATCTCGTCCACGATGAGCAGCAATCCATGCTTGTCGCAAAGTTTGCGAACCTCGCGCAAAAAGTCCGCTTCCACCGGAATGACGCCGCCTTCGGCCTGTACCAGTTCCAGCATCACCGCAGCCGTCCGTTCGCCAATCGCCGCCTCCAGCGCCGCAATATCATGCAACGGCACATGCACAAACCCTTCGGGAAGCGGCAAAAATCCGTCTTTGACCTTGTCCTGGCCGGTTGCCGTCAATGTGGCAAGGGTCCGTCCGTGAAATGACTGGGTAAACGTAATCACTTCGTAACGCCTGGTGCCGCGCACTTTTTGCTGGTACCGTCTGGCCAGCTTGATGGCCGCTTCGTTCGCTTCCGCGCCGCTGTTGCAAAAGAAAACGGCGTCCGCGCAACTGTTGTCCACAAGCAGCCGCGCAGCACGCTCCTGATTCGGAATATGGAACAGGTTCGAGACATGCCATAATTCGTCCAATTGCTTCACAAGCGCTTGCTTGACAACATCCGGTACGTGTCCGAGATTGGTCACGGCCAAGCCGCTCATGAAATCGAGGTATTCCTTGCCCTGATCATCCCACAGGCGGCTGCCTTTTCCTTTCACCAGTGTGATGGGATACCGCGCATAAGTCTGAAACAATGCGCTGTCGCTCATGTCCGTTCACTCCCTTTCAAATTGGTTCCCTGCTGTCAAGCTGTCCGTCCGGATGCCTGCATATCCTCATCGCACGATCCGCGTGCCCAGGTCGCCCTGCAGCACGGCCCGGCTCAACACGCGATCGGCTGCGCCATCGACGATTCGCACTTCTTTCACGTTGCCATGCAGGCAACTCATCGCTGCACGGACTTTCGGAATCATGCCACCATAAATTTCCCCGCTGGCGATCATCTCCTCGATTTCCGCAAACGTCACGACCGGCAGCACCCGCTTTTCGCCACCTTCCGTCCGCATGATGCCCGGCACGTCGGTGACGACAATCATCGTGTCTACGCCCAGGTGCGAGGCAACCGCACCTGCCGCGGTATCCGCATTGATATTGTACCTTTGGCCGGCTGCATCAATGCCGATCGGCGCAATGACCGGTATGTATCCGAGTGACATCACGCCTTCGATCAATGCGGCGTTGACACCGGTCACTTCTCCGACCAGACCGATTTCAGCATGGTTGTCAACCGGCCGGGCTTCAATCAGCCGTCCGTCCGTACCGGACAGGCCGAGGGCCTGGGCGCCGCTGCTCTGGAGCCTGCGCACGATTTCCTTGTTGATCCGACCGGCGAGTACCATTTCCACGACATCCAGCGTCGCTTCGTCCGTGACGCGCAAGCCGCCTGCAAACCGGCTTTCAATGCCCAGTTTGCCCAAAGTTTCATTGATGGCCGGACCGCCGCCATGGACGATGACCGGCCGGATGCCGGACTGCTGCAACTTTCGCAGTTCGGCGAAAAAAGCGTCGGGAAGCGCCGCAAGCGTGCTCCCCCCGCATTTCATGACAAACCGTTTGTCACTCATCCCATTTCCCCATTTCCATACGCGCCGCTTGCCGTTTCCGGTTACGTCCGATACGCAGCATTGATGCGCACATAATCATAAGTCAGGTCACAACCCCATGCGGTCGCACGACCTTCACCCATATGCAGATCAACGTAAATGTGGACGGTGTCTCCCTTCAGATAGGCCAATGCCGCATCCTCGTCGAACGGGATCGGCCTGGACTGCTCCAGGACGACGATGTCGCCGATCCGGATGTCCACCGTTTCGATGTTGACCGGCTGACCGGCGCGGCCAACGGCGGCAATGATGCGTCCCCAGTTCGCATCCGCCCCGAACATCGCCGATTTCACGAGACTGGAACCAATAATCGTCTTGGCAATCGCAGCGGCTGCCGCATCGCTCACAGCACCGGATACAACCGTCTCGATCAGCTTTGTGGCGCCTTCGCCATCACGGGCAATCGCTTTGGCCAGCTCGGTGCAGACATGCCGCAACCCGGCGGCAAACGCCGCAAAATCCGGATGCTCGCGCGTCAGTTCACGGTGTCCCGCCAGTCCGCTCGCCATGATCAGCAGCATGTCATTGGTGCTCGTATCGCCGTCGACCGTGATCATGTTGAACGTGACGTTGGTCACTTCCCGCAGCAATTCCTGCAACAATGACGGCCCGATGACCGCATCCGTCGTCACGAAGCCGAGCATCGTCGCCATGTTCGGATGGATCATGCCGGAACCTTTGGCCGCTCCGGCGATCGTAACGGTCTGACCGTCAATCTGTACCGAGACACAGGATGTTTTCTGGACCAGATCGGTCGTCAGGATCGCCTGGCAAAAATCGTCCCCGCCCTTGCGGTCATCGCGGAGTTTCCCCGGCAATTGCCGAATGCCTTCGCTCACGCGGTCCATCTTCAGCAATTCGCCGATGACACCGGTGGAGGCGACGGCTACCTGATGGGGTTCCACGCCCAGTTGTTCCGCCAGGGATGCGCGCATCTGGCGCGCATCCGCTTCCCCCTGTTTTCCGGTACAGGCGTTGGCGTTGCCGCTGTTGACCAGGACGGCGCGCAATTTGCCCTGTCCCGTCGCCAGACTTTCGCGGGTCACAAGCAGCGGTGCCGCCTGAAACAGATTGGTCGTAAACACGCCAGCCGCAGCCGCTTCGACTTCACACCAGATCGCGCCCAGATCGTGCCGATCCGTTTTTTTCAGACCGCAATGCAGTCCGCCAGCCTTGAAACCTTTGGGCAGCGTAATGCTCCCATCCGGAATGACGGTATATAAAGATTGTTGTCCCATTTTATTGATGAGGCCCTCTTCCTGTAATGAAATGAAATGTAGGAATCAAGGATACGCCGGCACGAAACGCAATCCGAGCGTCTCGTCCCAACCCATGCTCAAATTCAGATTCTGGACTGCCTGGCCGGCAGCGCCTTTGACCAGGTTGTCAATGGCAGATACGATCGTAATGCGACCGGTGCGCCTGTCGACGGAAAAGCCGATATCGCAATAGTTGGAGCCCCACACTTCCTTGGTCGCCGGCAACTGGCCGGACGGACGCACGCGCACAAACGGCCTGCCTTCATAAAATTGCTGGTACAAGGCGATGAAATCCTCATTTCCGCGTACTGTCGTCATGGTGGCATAGGCCGTACTCAAAATCCCGCGGGTCATCGGCACCAGATGCGGTGTAAACGTCACGGTAACGGGTCTGCCGGCTGCATGGGACAGCGTCTGCTCGATTTCCGGTGTATGCTGGTGCACGTTCACCTTGTATGCCTTGAAGTTTTCATTGACTTCGGAAAAATGCGTACCCAACCCCAGTCCCCGTCCCGCGCCGGATACGCCCGACTTGGCGTCGATGATGATGCTGTCGGGATCGATCCAGCCCGCCTGGACGGCCGGATACAGCGCCAGCGCAGCCGTTGTGGGGTAGCAGCCGGGATTGGAGATGAAGCGATGATTCACAACCTGCTGGCCAAACACTTCGGCAAGCCCGTACACGGCCTGGCCGAGCCATTCCGCGTCTGCTGGTTCATGTTTATACCAATCGCGATACAACTGCGGGTTCTTCAGGCGAAAATCGCCCGACAGATCGATGACCCGCAATCCCGCTGCCAGAAATTCGGGTGCCAGCTTCGTGCTGACGCCATGCGGCGTCGCCAGAAACACCACATCAGCCTTGTCGCGGATAAGCGCCGGATCGATGCCATCCAGCGTGTCGGTTCGGATTTCGGTCAAATGCGGAAAAATGCCCGCAATCGGCTCACCTGCACTGGATGAAGAGATGACCGACGTAATGGTGACATAAGGATGAGTGCTTAGCAGTCGAATGAGTTCGACGCCGCCATAGCCGGTGGCTCCGACGATGGCGGCGCGAAGGTTGATATGGCTCACGAATCAAACCCCCATACTGACAATCGCGATTCAACTTGTACGATTCCTTGTCTGTCACAAGGAAAAAACCAACGTTCCGCATGCGAAGCATGCAAAGAATATGTATTATTATACACACGCACTATTATTTATTCAATGCATTTTTTCTGCAATTTTTCTCCGCGGTTTCCATAACGGAAAAAGCTCCTGCATGGACAAGCGCATGCAGGAACCCGTTGGAAGATCCGTATGGAATTATTGGACGTCTCGTTTGATTTGGCTGCGCAAGTACCCGTTGATAAACGCATCCAGGTCGCCATCCATGACCGCGCCGATGTTGCCGGTCTCCACTTGCGTGCGGTGATCCTTCACCATGCTGTACGGGTGGAATACGTATGAGCGGATTTGGCTGCCCCAGGCAATCTCTTTTTGTTCGCCTCGAATGGCCGCCAGTTCCTGTTGCTGCTTCTGGATTTCCAGTTCATACAGCTTGGATTGGAGCATCTTCATCGCGCGTTCGCGGTTGGAAATCTGCGAACGCTCCGTCTGGCAGGCAACGACGATGCCGGTCGGAATATGCGTAATCCGGACCGCGGAATCTGTCTTGTTGATGTGCTGTCCGCCTGCGCCGCTGGAACGGTACGTATCGATCCGCAAATCTTCCGGACGGATTTCGATCTGGATGTCATCGGGAATTTCCGGTACGACATCGCAGGATACAAATGACGTATGCCGTCGTCCCGATGCGTCAAAAGGCGAAATCCGGACAAGCCGATGCACGCCTTTCTCCGCCTTCAGATAGCCATAGGCGTTGAAGCCCTTGACCAAAATCGTCACGCTTTTGATGCCGGCTTCCTCACCGGGCAGATAATCCAGCACTTCGACTTTGAAGCCGCGCTTTTCTGCCCAGCGGGTGTACATCCGGTACAGCATGGAAGCCCAGTCCTGCGACTCGGTGCCACCTGCGCCCGGATGCAGTTCCAAGATGGCGTTGGCCTTGTCGTACGGTTCGCTCAGGAGCAGTTGCAGCTCGAAGTCGTCTACGGCGCTCCGCAGGGAAGCGACGTTCGCCGTCCATTCGGCGACAAGCGCGTCATCCTCCTCGAGCTCCAGAATTTCCAACATATCTTCCAGATCTTTTCGTTCGGCGTCCAGTTTCTCGAACTGCTCGACAACCGATTTGATCGCGTTCATTTCGGCAATGATGCTTTGCGCTTTTTCGTTGTCGTCCCAGAAATCGGGTGCGCTCATCTTGACTTCATAGTTGGCGATCTGTTCGCGTTTGAGATCTAAGTCAAAGAGACCCCCTAAGCTGGAGTAGTCGTTTCGCGCTTTCGCGCAGGTCTTGCTTGACGGAAACATCGATGTCGGTCATTTCACTTCACCTCTTCAAATCGTTCAAACGATTATTTGCCGTGGCACATCTTGTATTTTTTGCCGCTGCCGCACGGGCACGGGTCGTTGCGGCCTACGCGATTCTCATCCCGCCGGACCGGACGTTTGGGTCCCGCTTCCGCTTTGGTGTCAACCGCCTGTCCTTCCGCAACGGCCTCGCGCTTCACGTTGCTTTCAACATGGGCTTTCATGATATAGAGCGTCACTTCTTCCTCGATCCGCTCGATCATGTTGGTAAACATGTTGTGGCCTTCAAATTGATATTCCCGAAGCGGATCGTTGCCGCCGTAAGCCCGCAGATGAATCCCTTGACGCAACTGGTCCATGGCGTCGATATGATCCATCCATTTGCTGTCCACCGCCCGCAGCACGACCACTTTCTCGAACTCGCGCATCGTCTCGCTTCCGATTTGGGCTTCTCGCTCGTCGTAATGTTGCGTGACGCGTTCTACCAGCAGCTCGACCATCTCGTCTTTTTCCTTGCCCCACAGATCGTCTTTGTCCAGCCGGCCTTCCGGCAGGAAATGCGTATGGGCATACGAGATGATGCCATCGTAGTCCCAATCCTCCGGCACTTCCGAATCCGGACAATGAGTTTCGATCGTGCGCGTGATGGTGGAACGGATCATCCCCATCACGATGTCGCGAATATTGTCGGAGAACAAAATTTCGCGGCGATCCCCATACACTTTTTCCCGCTGCAGGTTGATGACATCATCATATTGCAGCACGATGCGGCGCGCGTCAAAGTTGCTGCCCTCAACCCGCTTCTGCGCCGATTCGATCGCCCGCGTGATCAGCTTGCTTTCAATCGGCACGTCTTCTTCAAATCCGAGCCGTTCCATCATACCCATGATGTTGTCCGCGCCGAACCGGCGCATCAATTCATCCTGCATGGACAGGTAGAACTGGGATGAACCGGGGTCGCCCTGACGGCCGGAACGCCCGCGCAGCTGGTTATCGATCCGCCGCGATTCGTGCCGCTCCGTTCCTATGATATGCAACCCGCCGAGTTCAGCCACGCCTTCGCCCAGCAAGATGTCGGTACCGCGGCCCGCCATGTTGGTGGCGATCGTCACGGCTCCGCGTTGTCCGGCTTGCGCAATGATCTCCGCCTCGATGGCATGGTACTTGGCATTCAGCACCTGATGGGCGATGCCTTTCTTTTTGAGCATGCCGGAAATGCGTTCCGAGTTTTCGATCGATACGGTACCTACCAGCACGGGCTGGCCGGTCTTGTGCCGTCTTTCGATTTCTTCGACAACCGCCTTGTATTTGGCATCTTCGGTCTTGTAGACGACATCGGGCAGATCTACACGGATCATCGGACGGTTCGTCGGCACCTGCACGACTTCCAGCCCGTAAATCCGCTTGAATTCCTCTTCTTCCGTCTTCGCCGTACCGGTCATGCCGGCAAGCTTGCGGTACATCCGGAAATAGTTCTGGAACGTGATGGTGGCCAGTGTCATGCTCTCGTTCTGGACTTTCAGGCCCTCTTTGGCCTCGATCGCCTGGTGGAGCCCGTCGCTGTACCGGCGTCCCGCCATCAGGCGGCCCGTAAATTCGTCCACGATGATGACTTCGTCTTCCTGCACCACATAGTCGACATCCCGCTTCATGATGTAACGGGCACGCAACGCTTGCTGAACGTGATGGTTCAACAGCACGTGCTCATGCGCGAACAGGTTGTCGATGTTAAACGCCCGCTCCGCCTTCGACACACCTTGCTCGGTCAGCACGATGCTCTTCATTTTTACGTCGATGGTGAAGTCTTCGCCTTCCGACAGGCGGCTGACGAATCGATCGGCCGCATAGTACAGCTCTGTCGATTTTTGTGCCTGTCCACTGATGATCAGCGGCGTGCGCGCTTCATCAATCAGGATGGAATCGACTTCGTCGATGATGGCGAAATGCAGCGGCCGCTGCACCATCTGCTCCTTGTAGAGCACCATGTTGTCGCGCAAATAATCGAAGCCGAATTCATTGTTCGTGCCATATGTGATATCGCAAGCGTAGGCCTGCTGTTTCTCTTCATGGGACAGTCCATGCAGGTTGCAGCCTACCGTCATGCCGAGAAATTGATAAATTTTCCCCATTTCCTGGCTGTCGCGCTGCGCCAAATAGTCGTTGACCGTAACGACATGCACGCCCTTGCCGGTCAAAGCGTTCAAATAAACCGCCAAAGTCGCCACAAGCGTCTTGCCTTCGCCTGTCTTCATTTCGGCAATTTTCCCTTGGTGAAGCACCATGCCCCCCATCAACTGGACGTCATAATGCCGTTTGTCCAGCACGCGGCGGGACGCTTCTCTGACAACCGCAAACGCTTCGGGAAGCAGATCATCCAGCGTTTCGCCCTGTTCCAGGCGCGCGCGGAATTCTGCTGTCTTCCCGCTCAGTTGCTCATCGCCGAGCGCCTGCATTTTCGGTTCAAGCGCATTGATTTCCGCCACCGTGCGGCTCATGCGCTTGATTTCGCGTTCGTTGGCGTCGCCGAATATTTTTTTGACGAGTCCGAGCATCAGGGAACCCCTCTCTCTTGCACGTATGGCAGTATCTTTATATATTATCAGTTTGCCCGGACAGGGGCAAGAAAGGGAACCCCTGCACGCAGTGTTTTGCCCGCCGCTAGCGCAAAAAATCGCGCAACCGCATAAAAGCCCCGGCAAATTGCCGGAGCTTCTGGAGCAAATTTCGTTTTATTCCGAGGCTTCGATCAAACCGTATCTGCCGTCGCTGCGACGATAGACGACGTTGACCTCTTTGGTGTCGGCGTTGGAGAAAACATAAAAATTATGTCCAACCATGTTCATTTGCAAAATGGCTTCTTCCACATCCATCGGTTTCATGGAAAACCGTTTGGTACGGACCAATTCGAACGTGTCTTCGTCATCCTGCGTAGCGGTAGCGGTGCCGCCCCCGTTTCCGCCTTCTTCTTTAAACAGCCTGCCCAGATTGGCCTGCCGGAATTTGCGGTTCAGCTTCGTCTTGTGTTTGCGGATCTGGCGCTCCAGTTTGTCCACCACATAGTCTATCGAGGCATACATGTCATCACGTTTTTCTTCAGCGCGGAGCACGACACCTGGCAGTGGAATGGTCACTTCAACTGCGTGTTGCCCTTTGGTAACGGAAAGCGTCACTTGCACATCCGATTCGGGTGCTGCTTCAAAGTACCGTTCCAGCCGGCTGAGCTTTTTCCCGACGTACTCGCGAAGCGCTTCTGTTACTTCCATTCGCTGACCACGAATATTGAAATTCATATGCATACCTCCTTGTTTTGCTATCTCCATCATACCACAGTGGCATGGGCGGTTTCAAAACTTCACACAAATTGTTTTGAATTTTTCGATAATTATGTCCGTACCTGAAAATGCTATATAATAGACAGGCAGTAGACTGGTAAAATGCCGACAGTCCATACATAGTCCCATACATAAGAGGTGCGACCATGACGGAACGAGCTGTGATTTTTTTGGTAGAAGGCATTGAAACCGATTCCCGATTCAAAAATTTTGTGCAGCAATTCGAAAGTGAAGGCTACCAGACCTACGTGTTGATTGATAGCGTCAAAAACCGCATCCGCCCCGAGGATGTTTTTCCTCTGTTGCATCAAAATATCGGAGATAAGCTGAATGCACTGACACTCGGTTTCGTTTCCAATATCAGAGACTTTTTTGTGTTGATGTATCGCTTGTTCCATGATACTTTTGCACACTTCATTTTTTATGACGATCCAAATCATGCCCCCATGTCCGCTTTGGAGGAACCGATTTATCAAGCTTTGCTGAGCGCCGCCATCCAGCCGGATGAGCAGTTGCTCAAGCCCGTATACTACTATCCCGTCCATCAGAATGAGGCGCCGTTGGACAATCGCTGGCCATGGACACCGCTCGGTTCGATTGGTGATCTGCCGCTACAAACCGATGCTGCGACGGTATCCAGAATCTATGCATATCGCAATCAATTCTACAGATTCGAATCCCCGAATCCGGGAGCATTGCGCGTCATCCAGCTACACCAGGGCAGCACGCAGACCATCCAGGGATTCCATGCTGTCGAATACCGGTATCCTGGTTCGATGCCTGCGCAGATTCACAACGCATTGATGGAAATCAGCCACTCACCCCAACGTTTCCGCAGCCGGTACGAAAACTATCAGGAATTGTTCAACCTTTACGCGGACATGTTGAAATCGATGTCCGATACCGAAAGACATTATTCGATTCGTATGCTGGAAGATACCCTGCTGGTCGAATCTTCGCATTACCGGTCGTTTGTGCTGTCGTTTTTGCTCAGTGTCCGACCGGATGCGCGATATCGCAACCAAATCCTGGAGATGGCGCTGCGAGAAGATGCCTGGACGGCAGGCCAGAAATTTTTTGTCTTCTATCAGAGCGTGCGCCGCGGCTTTGTCAACCCGAATATTTCCAATGCCGACACCGGGTATTTGCAAATGCGGCTTTACTGTCAAATTTATGACCTTTTCAAGCAGCAATTGATTCCTGAACAAAGATTTATTCCCAGACAGGAACGTAATCAGGATCTGGTTTTCGTCATGATCGGACAATTGCTGTCGCTCAACCACGCACCAACAAAAACGGTCCTGGACCGTTGCTATACCTTGATGAAGCACATGAACAAAAAAGTGCTGTTGATCAACACAAAGGAATTGCTGAGCACCAAAGAAATTGTACCTTTTTACGAAATTGCAGTGGGCAACGTCTATGCGGGATATTCGGACATGCAAACAATCGAATACAAGGATTTGTCGATCCCGCTTTATCAACCCGCTGTCGAGATGCCCGATATCAAGGAAATGGCAAAAATCCTAAAATGGATCGAACAACAAAAACCCTATTTTATTCTCAGTATCGGCGGCTCCAATCTGACAGTAGATCTTGGCAGCAATTACGTGCCGGTCATCAACATTTCCACCCCATATGTCAATTTGCCGATTTCACGATGCCAATTTCCGGTCATTGGCCGCAAAGCTACCGAGAAAGACCGGAAGTTCATGCGCGATTTCGGCATGAATCCGGACAACCTGATCGAAAGCGTGTTTACATTCGATTTCAAGTCACAAACGCATCACTATACACGCGCCCAGTTCGGGCTACCCGAACACGGCAAGCTGCTGGCACTCATCGGCTATCGGCTGGATGAAGAAGTGACCGAAGAATTGCTGCTCACGTTGCTGGGCACTATTGATGCCAATACCCACATCGTCTTTGTGGGCGGGTTTGACTTGACGAAATGGACGGACCAATTACCTGCTCTGAAACAGCATGCGACCAATCTCGGATTCCAGGAAGATGTGCTGGCCATCCTTGAACTTTGCGACATCTATGTCAATCCCAAACGCACCGGCGGCGGGACATCAGTGGTAGAAGCCATGTTCAAGGGCATTCCGGCTGTGACACTGCCGTTTGGAGACGTCGCTACGTCCGTACCGGACGAATTTCGTGTTGAATCATACGAAGCCATGAAGGACTTGATTATCCGCTACGCAACCGACGAGCATTTCTACAAGCGCATGTCCGAAAAAGCCAGGGAAACGGCAGCCATACTGATGAATACACGGGACGAGTTGCAGCGGATCGTGCAGCAGGCCGAATCCAGCCCGGACTTTTGACCCCCGCAAAAAACAAAAACCCCGGATTCACATCCAGGGTTTGGCAATTGTCATTTGCGGGCTGCCATGCATGCAATCATCGCGGCGCCTGACGGCGCCGTCCGATTACAATTTGACAACGTTTGCAGCTTGCGGACCACGTGCGCCTTGCACGATGTCAAATTCTACTGCCTGACCTTCATCGAGCGATTTGTATCCTTCCATCTGGATCGCCGAGAAATGAACGAATACGTCCCCGCCTTCTTCTGTCTCAATAAAGCCGTAACCTTTCTCTGCATTGAACCATTTGACTTTACCTTGCATCCACTTAACATTCCCTTCATTGTACTGATGGTATAGGAACTCAGCCCTAGCCCCACCCCGAATATATCATCCGGCAAAGTTTGGTGTCAACGATTTTTTGTAAGCGGATTCATTGTGACAATTTTGCGACATGGCAGACCGCCTGCACGACATCTTCCACATCTTCGTCTGTCATCGCCGGAAACAGCGGGAGCGACATTGCCGTATCATAAAAAATTTCCGCTTCCGGACATTGCCTGTCCTGATAGCCCAGGTCCCTGTAATAGGGCTGTTTGTAGATGGGAATGTAATGGACATTTACGCCGATATTGAGCTGATGAAGCGCCTCAAATGCCTGATTGCGCCCATGCGTCCAGCGGAGCACATACAGGTGCCAGCTGGATTCCGCCTGCGGATGTTGCCATGGTACGACCAAGCCATCGATTTCAGCAAACGCTTCGGAATAGCGGGCTGCGATTACACGTCTGCGCGCCACAAACCGATCCAGCTTCCGCATCTGGGATGCGCCCAGCGCAGCCTGGATGTCTGTCATCCGGTAATTGAATCCGAGCGCTTGCATTTCGTAGTACCAAGGTCCATCCTGACGCTGCAGCAAACGGGGATCTCGCGTCATCCCGTGATTGCGGAATAGCAACAGCTTGTCGCGCAAATCTTCCCGGTCGGTCACGATGATGCCGCCTTCCCCTGTTGTCACATGTTTCACCGGATGAAAACTGAACATCGTCATGTCCGCCAGTGTCCCGACATTGCGTCCGGCAAAACGGGCGCCAAGCGAATGCGCGGCATCCTGGATGACCATCAGGCCATGCTTTCGGGCCAGTTCGCCGATGCGATCCATCTCCGCCGGCTGACCCGCAAAATCGACCGCGATGATCGCTTTGGTACGCGATGTAATGCGCGAGGCGATCTGGTCGGGATCGATGTTGTATGTGCGTGAATCGATATCTGCAAAAACGGGTTTGCCGCCCATATACAATACGCAATTGCTGCTGGCCAGAAAGGTAATGGGAGATGTGATCACTTCATCGCCCGGGCCGATGCCCGCCGCGAAACATGCACCGTGAAGCGCCGCCGTCCCGTTGCAGAAAGCGACGGCATACCGGGCCCCGACGTGGTCGGCGACCGTTTGTTCGAACCGGGCAATGGCCGGGCCCTGTGTAATCCAGTCGCCTTTGAGCACCTCGACGACCGCATGGATGTCGTCTTCATCAATCCATTGCCTGCCGTATGGAAGTTTGGAGGCTCTGCGTGGCTTCATCGTCATTGACCGCCTTTCCGCTAGTTCCCGTCGGTGGAGCGAATCCATGCTTCCGTCCGCCGGATGCCTTCCTCCAGCGTCACTTCCGGCTTCCAGCCGAGCAACCGGGCAGCCTTGTCCGAATTGCACAGCAGCTTCTGGATTTCGCTTTGCGGATGAATGTGCTCAACGTGCCGAATCCGGCTTTTGTCGCCGACAATCAGTAGTGCCAGGTCGTTGATCGAAATATCCCGTCCGAGCCCGGCATTGACGATTTGCCCGTTGACCGCATCCGAATAGCCCGCCTCCACGACAAATCTGGCGCAATCCTCCACATACAGAAGATCGCGTGTCTGCGTCCCGTCACCGTATATATTGAGCGTGCGTCCGGCCAGCTTGTTCTTGATGAAAATGGCGACAACGCCGCCTTCCCCACCCGTTTTCTGGAAGGGACCATATGTATTGAACGGCCGGATAACCACCGTTGGCATGCCATAGGCGTAATAGTAGGACAGCACCATGTTTTCGGCTGCGATCTTGGCACCGGCATAGGGCGAAGCCGGCTTGGTCGGATGCAGTTCTGTGATGCCCGAAGCATCCGTACAACGGTCATACACCATACAGGTGCTCATGAACACGATTTTGACGTGATGCTTGCGGCACTGTTCCAATACATAGAATGTGCCGATGGTGTCATTGTTGAACGTGGTGCGGGGGTCATCAATGGAGTCCTGCACGTTGATCGATGCGCCGAGATGATAACAGATGTCAAACCGGTGCGCTTCAAAGAGACTGGACAAGAGCGTCTCATCCAGGATGGAGCCTTTGACGAAAGCCCGGAAACCCGGATGGCCGCGAAATTCATCCAGATTCGATTCGCGTCCGTTGGACAGATCGTCCAGAATCCAGACTTGATGTCCGTCGTCGAGCAGCCGTTTGGCCACCCATCGGCCAATAAATCCGGCACCGCCGGTCAGCAGAATATTCATGTTTCCCCAATCCCCTCGCTAACCAATATGATCCAGTGTGACGGGTGTTCCTCTCGTGACGGATTTCGCCAGCTTCTTGCCGATGACGATGTCTTTGTATTTGGGCGGCAATCCAAAGCCGGGCCGAATCGAACGGATATGTTCTGCACGTATGACGTCACCGGCCGCCAGATCGGCTGTGAAATAAAGCGAACGACGATGTTTCAACGATGCCGATTCGGTAGGAAGCGGACCGTAACGGATGGTGCCAAGACTCAGCTGTGCTTTTCTTGTTTCTTCTACGAGCATTTTCAGCTCGTGCGGTTCGAGGGAAAATGCAGCATCTACGCCCCCGTCTGCACGCGAAAGCACCAGATGCTTTTCGATCACGGTACAGCCAAGCGCGACAGCCGCTACCGGGACACCGATGCCCAATGTGTGATCGGACAAACCGACTTCGCAACCGAACAATTCGCGCATATGCGGAATCGTCCGAATGTTGGAACTTTCCGGTGAAGCCGGGTAAGTACTTGTACATTTCAACAGGATCAAGTCGCGGCAGCCTGCGTTTCTTGCTTCACGCACCATCTCGTCAAGTTCCGCGATTGTCGCCATGCCGGTGGACACGATCAGCGGCTTTCCGGTCGATGCCGCTTTGCGAATCAACGGCAAATCAATGTTTTCAAACGAAGCAATCTTGTAACAGGGAACATCGAGCTGTTCCAGAAAATCGACAGCCGTTTCGTCAAAAGGGGTGCTGAAGCCGATGATGCCAAGCTCGCGGCATTTGTCGAATATCGGTTTGTGCCATTCCCAGGGCGTGTGCGCTTCCTGATACAATTCGTAAAGGGAGCGGCCTTTCCACATGTTCGCCGGATCGTCGATGAAAAAATCTCCCGTATGCAGGTCGAGCGTCATCGTATCGGCCGTATAGGTTTGCAACTTCAGCGCGTGCGCTCCCGCTTTCGCTGCCGCTTCGACAATTTGCAGCGCACGCTCCAGCGACTGGTTGTGATTGCCGGACATCTCGGCAATAATGAAGGGCTGCTCACCCAATCCGATGCGATGATGCGCGATTTGAATCCCCATTTGCTTCCCTCCTCCTCAAGAAGATGCAAAAATGTCGGCAATCAAGCGCTCGTTCAATTGATCCAGCGTGTCAATCGTCCAGTCCGCATCATATCCAGGGGCCGGCTGTTCCCCCTTGTATGCACCCCGGCGCACGCGAACAGTGCGAAAACCGAGCGGTTTGATGCCCACGAAATCTTTGCGGGGATTGTCCCCGATATATACGGCCTGATGCGGCTGGGCATGCTCTTTGCGGCAAATTTGCAAAAAACAATAGGGTGAAGGCTTCTCGTTGCGAATTCCGTACCGCCGGGTAATGTAACATTTCCGGATGCCGTAACCCGCATGCAAGCCCAACGCTTCCAGTTTGCGTTGCTGCACATGTTTGTTGCCGTCCGTCACAATATAGACAGGCTGGCCCCGCAGTCGCGCCAGGCATGCAACCGCATCCGGATACAGCGTCAATTTCGGAAGATGTGAGCGGTAAACGCCCACGCACTGTGCAACCAATCGCCTGGAATAAATGCCATGGGATCGAAGCACGGCATCGAATACCGCTCCCCTGCCGAATTGATCGAGATGTGCTTCCATCTGGCGCAAAATTTCGCCGCTCCCGACGGAATACCGCCTGGCCAGCCACGCGGCAACCGCACGAAATCCGCTTGTCACATATGTCCGTTCGTCATAGAGCGTATCATCGAGATCGAATATGAAAATCCGTTTCATTCGATGCGATCCTCGGCATAGCGGATCAATCGTTTGTCTTTTCCGCTTCTGACAAACGGATAATCGCGCAGGCTTTCTCCTTGTGACTCCAGCAAAAACCAGTACAGGCTGTCCAGGCCGTACGCCAAACTCAACCGCGACGCGCCGCCAAGCCGGGGATTACATTCAATGATGTGGCATTTGCCGGATCTGTCTACAAAAAACTGGAAAACAGCATGTCCATAAATGCCCAGTTTCACCGCCAAATCGCCAATCATCCGTTCCAGCGATTCGTTCCGGAACGTCGTGGTTACCTGCGATTCGCCATAAGCCGTTTCGTCCCTGGTCCGCAGAACGACGCCCTTGCATTGACGGTCGCGATCGACGTAACAGTCCGCGCTGACTTCGTAACCTTCGATGTACGGCTGGAAGATCGGTTCCTGCAACGTTTCCGCATGCGCTTCCGCCTGGGCCCGCGAGAGGTTGATGCCGTTTCCCCTGGAGCCTGCGCCGAAGCGCTCTTTGACGACGATTCGGTCCCCTGCGATGGCTTGCAGCCGGTCGGACGTCGGAATGGCGGGAAAACCCCATTGTGCGGTTTCCCGGTAGAACCGAAGCTTGTCCAGACAACGGTCTACGACGTCCGGTTCCGAAATCATGACGCTGATTCCCGCCTGCTTCAACGCATCCCGATGCGCGGCAAAATAGGGCAGTTCGCCGTCCCTTGTCGGCACGATGTACCGGACCCCTTGCTCGTGGCAAAATTCAATCAACTGATCGACCCGCAACTCCCTAATCGGCGGCATGTGCCAGAAACGATCCACGAAATGGCTTCCGATGCAATTGGGGTTCAGATCGCCGCCCACCACTTCCCATGAGGCACCCAGTTTGTGGATTGCTTCCCGAACCATCTGTACCAGCGGCACCTTCCTGGATACGCTGGACACCAGAACTGCGCGCTGCTGCTCCAGCTTGTCCGGTTCAGGCGCTGCTTCCGTTGCCTTCCGGTAATGTTCGATCAGCAGAGGAATCACGTCCTCCAGTTGACGATCGGGTTTCCAGCCGACGGTTGATTGCAGCCGGGACACATCGGCCTGGGAAGCTTCGTACCGGATGTCGCTCGGCATGTCTACCGTCTTCATCTCCGGAAAATGCTGCCGCAGAATGTCCAGCACTTCCGACACCCGACGTGCACGTCCCGTGGCCAGATTGACGATCCCCTCCGCGTCACTTGCTCCCAAACGCAACAGTCCTTCCGCCACATCCTCCGCATACACGTAATCGAACATGCCTTCCTTGCGATATACCTGCAAAGTCTCGCCCCGCAGCAGCGCCTGAATCCATCTCGATATGACATCCCGCGAGTTTTTCCCGTAGACGCGATAAATGCGTGCGCTGACCGTTTTGAACCGGCTGGCGGAAAAATGGGACAAAAACTGCAATTCGATTTCATGCAGCAATTTTGCGGCCCCGCACAGATTGCGCGGATAGATAGGATCTTCTTCCTTCAGGGAAACGGGCGTTTCCGCCGGCGCATCGAACGTATAAAGATCCTGGTTGTAAATCAGGTAACTCGAAGCGAAAATCACTTTCCGCACCGAAGGCAACTGCTTCACAAGCCCCATCAGATGATGACTCAGGCGGACGTTATGCCGATCGTTCTCATCCCAAAATTCCGGCGTTTCGACCGAACGTTCGAACGTTGCGGCCAGGTGGAACACAAAATCTGGCGCAAATCCGGCCAGTTCCTGCAAAGTGATCGTGTTCAGATCGCCTTGCCGGTAACGAACGGATGCGGGCCAATCCGACGGCCGCGGCTTCAAATCCGCGACAAACACCCGTGCCCCCTGCGACAAAAGACGTTCCACCAGCGCCGTTCCGATAACCCCTGCTCCTCCGCTTACAAACACTTTGCTATCCTGAAACATGTAGTTGCTCCTTCAGACAACCGTGTAATAAGGAATCAACATAGCGGCCGTCGATCTTCACATGCTGTCTCATTCTGCCCTCAAAGAGAAAGCCTTCCGATTCCAGAATTCGAATGTGCCATGGCCGGATATCGTAAGTCTCCGTAAACAGCCGGTTGAGACCCAGTTCCTGAAACGCAATCCGCTTCAACAGACGCAAAAAATGCCGAAAATCGATTTCGTACTGGGGCAGGTTTTTGGCCCGCTCCGTCTCGACCAGAAAGGAAACTTCCGCTCGCAGGCTCGTCCAATCGAGATTCGTCAAGCCTCCATATCCGATTAGCGTACCGTCATACTCGTAGCCAAACAGAACAAGCGGCGGTTGCTGCATGTCAAATGTCGGCTTGACCGTCAACTGGTAATAACGGTGCTGGTCTTCGTCCGTCAGCACGGTCTTTTGGCGCAGCACATCCATTTGCGCATTCCGCCAGTCCTTGATGGCCGACATATCCGCCGCACGCAACGCACGCAGCAGATACAAGCCTTCCGTATAGACGGATTGGGGCAAAATGTTGTAGTGGCTCATAAGCGCTCCTCGATTACGGGTTTTTGCCGAACATGGGCATTGATGGCTGCCACATCTTCATGCGCCAACAGATAGCGGATTACATCCCGCGACGGAATCGTCGGGTTGCCCGCAAAGTGGGAAGCGACCCGTTTCAACATTTCATAATCTTCGATCGTATCCAGCGTAATACGCAGTTGCGGTGCGTGCAGTTCTTTGGGCACCGGAATTTTTACGGCCTGAAACTGTTCCGGATACTCATAAGCATAATAAGTCACATGTTCCCGATGGCGGGGCTCTTTGCCGTGCCTGTCAATATATTGCAGGGCGCGCACCGAAATCAGTTCCATAGGCAGACCAATCGTAATCCCGCCAGTCAAATTGGTCAGATCGGCAGGCGATTTTGCCATTTCAGCCATCATTACGTTGCCCAGTTCATAGTCGATAAACGGGCAATCGCTCGTGACCCGGATGACATAATCCGCTTCATAGTGCACGGCGCATTGCAGGTAACGGGCCAACACGTCCTCCTCCGGCCCACGGAAGCAAGCAACTCCGCGGCTTGCGCACCAATCGACAATCGCTTGGTCGGACTCCCGCACAGACGTGGCAACGACCACTTCGGACACGCCCTTCACCAGCCTGCAACGACTGACAACGTAGTCCAGCACGCAACGGTCCCCAAGCGGCATCAGCACCTTGCCGGGCAACCGGGAGGAGCCCATTCTCGCCTGTATAATCAACACGGTTTTGGTCAACACTCACGCGCCTCCTGGTTCGTATGTGAAACGGCTGGAATGTTCCCTGACTTCCACAGCGGATTTCTGCGCCAGGAATATCCGCCCGGAATAAAAGCTACATTTTTGAACGATGCTTTTCCATGCAGGCTTCAATGGTCGGCATGTTTGCTTGCGTCCACTCGATGGTGCGTTTCAGTCCATCTTCCAGCTGGACTTTCGCCACAAACCCCAATTCCTCCCGTGCTTTCTTCGTGCTTCCGTATCTTTTTCCGGAACGGTCCCAATCGCGGGCAGGACGAAAATCGATCGGCGCCTGATTGCCCGTCAATCGATTGATCGTTTCCGCCAATGCCAGGATGGATGTTTCCACACCGCTTGCCAGGTTATAGACGCCGCCAGGCGCACCTTTGGCCGCACAAAGCATAAGTCCTTCCACGATATCATCCACATAGATGAAATCTCTGGTGGCAATGCCCCCGTTTTCAACCGTGAGAGGCATTTGTTTTAACGCTTTATAAATAAATGTAGGCGTTACATTGCGCCATACCGTTGCCGGTGTTCCCCGCCACTGTCCGGCACCCAGAATTTCGCGCGGACCATAGACATTCTGGAAGCGGGCCTTCACAACCGGGAGCTTGTGTTGTTTAAAATAATAGTTCGAATAAAACTCCCCGATGATTTTGGAAATCTGGTAGGGACTGTCCAGATACAGCGAAACCGGCGCATCCTCCGTGGTTGCTTCTGCGTGGTCAAACGTTTTTTCGGCGACCGTGCAGCCGGCGGACGAATACACCACTTTCTTGATGCCGGTGAAATCTTTGATTTTTTCATATAGCTTCAACGTCGAGAATGTATTGTTCTCATGATCCGCCAGCGGATCGTGCATGGAACTTTGGTTGCCGTGGTAGGTCGCCAAATGAAACACATAGTCGATGTCGCCCGGAAGAGCGTCAAGAATTCGATCATCGGTAATCGAACCCTCGATAAAAGTTACATTGGTTTCTTGCGGTACATTGATCTTCTCCGCTGAAAGCAAATTGTCTACGATAATGATTTCCTGCGGATTGGATTGAAGCAGGCGATGGACAAGATTGCTGCCCACAAAGCCCGCTCCGCCAACAACCAGGATTTTTTGGTTGCGGAATGCTTCCATCATATTCCCCGTCCGTTTTCGTTATTTTCCGGCATCTACCGGTTTCAGATGCGTATAGGTTTCGGAAATGCCATATTGCTTGTAGTACGCGATCGCCTTTTGCACGCCGACTTCCAGCGGGGTTGTCGCCTTCCAGTTGAAATCCCGTTCGGTCCGGGAAGGATCAAGCAAAATCGTATAGGCATCGTCGGGATTGCGGGGACGCACTTCGACGTCTTCTTCCAGCCGGATGTTCAAAGCTTTGATCGTCGCGTCGAACAGCTCCTTGATCGAATAGTCGGAGCCGGATGAAATGTGGTACGCGCCAGTGCCGCCCTGACCGTCGATCGCTTTCATGATCACATCCACCATGTCGTCGATGAAGATGAAGTCCCGGCGCGTATCCATCACATAGCACGGCTTGTTGTTGGTCAGGCGATGATAGAACGTCGGAAGCGGTCCGCTCAGATTCCGCGGACCATACGCGTTGGCCAACCGGAACGAGATGTAATTCAATCCGCTCAGCTGGACATATTGCTCGCCGGCCGTCTTGCTGATGGCATAGCTGCTGGCTTCCGACCGGATCGGATGGGACAGCGTGATGGGCTGTTCGATCGGATGCAATCCGTAACAAAGCGCGGTTTGAAAATTGATGAAGCGCTGCACGTTTGCGCGTTGCGCCGCCCGGACGACGTTGGCCGTTCCCAGCACATTTGTCTTCGCATCTTCAATCCAGCCGTCCGGGTCCTTGTAGGATGCCGCCGCATGCACGACGATATCCGGCTGGAATTGCGCGAAAGCCTGATCCACCAGTTCACCGTCCGCAATCGTTCCTTCAATCACTGTCAATTGCGGATGCGGAGCCAGGTTGTCCCTTCTTCCGGTGGCGTAGTTGTCAATCACCAATACCGAATCGCCCCGCGACAGCAGCCGATCCGCGATATGCGATCCAACAAAACCCGATCCGCCCGTTATCAATACTTTCATGCCTATCATCTCCTGAGTTCAATTTTCATCTATGAAATGACACCTGAAAAAATCTTTTTTGTCCTGAGACCGGCACTCTCTCGTTATTTGACATCTACCGGTTTCAGATGCGTATAGGTTTCGGAAATGCCATATTGCTTGTAGTACGCGATCGCCTTTTGCACGCCGACTTCCAGCGGGGTTGTCGCCTTCCAGTTGAAATCCCGTTCGGTCCGGGAAGGATCAAGCAAAATCGTATAGGCATCGTCGGGATTGCGGGGACGCACTTCGACGTCTTCTTCCAGCCGGATGTTCAAAGCTTTGATCGTCGCGTCGAACAGCTCCTTGATCGAATAGTCGGAGCCGGATGAAATGTGGTACGCGCCAGTGCCGCCCTGACCGTCGATCGCTTTCATGATCACATCCACCATGTCGTCGATGAAGATGAAGTCCCGGCGCGTATCCATCACATAGCACGGCTTGTTGTTGGTCAGGCGATGATAGAACGTCGGAAGCGGTCCGCTCAGATTCCGCGGACCATACGCGTTGGCCAACCGGAACGAGATGTAATTCAATCCGCTCAGCTGGACATATTGCTCGCCGGCCGTCTTGCTGATGGCATAGCTGCTGGCTTCCGACCGGATCGGATGGGACAGCGTGATGGGCTGTTCGATCGGATGCAATCCGTAACAAAGCGCGGTTTGAAAATTGATGAAGCGCTGCACGTTTGCGCGTTGCGCCGCCCGGACGACGTTGGCCGTTCCCAGCACATTTGTCTTCGCATCTTCAATCCAGCCGTCCGGGTCCTTGTAGGATGCCGCCGCATGCACGACGATATCCGGCTGGAATTGCGCGAAAGCCTGATCCACCAGTTCACCGTCCGCAATCGTTCCTTCAATCACTGTCAATTGCGGATGCGGAGCCAGGTTGTCCCTTCTTCCGGTGGCGTAGTTGTCGATCACCAATACCGAATCGCCCCGCGACAGCAGCCGATCCGCGATATGCGATCCAACAAAACCCGATCCGCCCGTTATCAATACTTTCATGCCAATCATCTCCCGAATTAGTTTAACATTTGCTTGAATTCAAATGCGCGATCATGGAATTCCTGCTGCCAAAGTTCCAAACTCAACAATCCCCATATTTTCCGGTTGAATTTGTGTTCGGCGCCCAATTTCTGGAGGACAACGCCATTATTCACCAAATCCCGCTGAAGCGCTTTGCGGGATGAAAAAATATCCCGCACAAAATCAGCCGCTTCGTTCATGATCCATTCGTTAAACGGCACCGGAAATCCCATTTTATCCTTACGATTTTTGATCATGTCAGGCAGTTCATCATCAAATGCTTTTTTCAGCAACTGCTTGGTCGTGCCGTCCTTGAACTTGATATCGGATGGTACCGTAGCCACCAATTGCACCAGTGGATGATCCATAAACGGCACCCTCGATTCCAGACCATGCGCCATGCTGACCCGATCTTCCACATGGAGCAGCGCCGGCAGCAGCGTCTTGAAATCAAAATGCGTCATGGCATCAAAATAGGATTCCTTTTTGACGTTGTCCGCCCGAAAGATGCGGATGAATGATTCGTAGGGCGAGTAGTCGCTCAGCGCTTCCCAATTGATTTCGTCGCCAATGGTATTGGCCCGGTTAATCAATCGGAAATAACGCTTGTCCAGATCATCAAAAAGCCCTTCCCGCCAAAACTCCTGAAGGAGCGGCTTATAGTTTTTCAGCGCTGTCAAATTGGGAATAATGGATTCATAGGTGACAATGAAATTGCCATTGTGTGAAGTCCCGTCAATTGCCGCTTTGATGCATTGCTCGAAATAGGCAATGATATAGCGGACATAACCGCCAAAAATTTCATCTCCTCCCTGCCCTCCAAGTACAACCTTGCGATATTGGCTGGCCAACCGGGACACCATGTACTGTGCAAATGAACCCGGCCCCGCGACAGGATAATCCATATGATACACAACTTTGCGAATGTTTTCGACAAAGTCTTCGCTCGTGATGTCGACCTGATGGAGATCGAATCCCCGCTGGGCCGCAAGCTCGACGGCATAAACACTTTCATCGTATTCCGGACTGATCGAAAATTTGCCCGTAAACCCGACAAACTGTCCCGGATGGCGTTTGGACGCCAGGGAGGCGATGATGCTGGAATCCATGCCCCCGCTTACATATCCGCCGACCGGCACATCACTGCGCATATGCAGATCAATCGACTCATGCAGCAATTCTCTTACCTGATGTTCGAAATATTTGGACGTATGATCAAAATCCAGGTCATAATACACTTCCCAATATTTATCGATCACCAGGCGCCCGTTTGTAACGGTCAGACAATGCCCGGGTTTCAACAAATGAATACCCTTAAAAAGGGTCTTGTCATCCAGACAGAACTGAAAACTCAAATAGTCCTTGAATCCCTCAAGATCCGTTTCAATCTGCGGAACAAACGGCAGCAACGCCTTTACTTCAGAGGAAAAATAAAATACGTTGTTGACCAGCGTATAATAGAACGGTTTGATCCCGAAACGGTCTCTCGCACAAAAAAGTTGCCGCTTGCGTGGATCCCAGATGGCAAAAGCGAACATGCCCCTCATGCGATCAACGCAATTTTTGCCCCATTTTTCATATGCTTTCAGAATGACTTCCGTATCGGATCCGGTTCGAAACTGTTCTCTTCCAATTTCTTCACGAAGCTCAATATAGTTGTAAATTTCGCCATTGAATGTGATCCAGTTACCCGATTCATCCGTCATCGGCTGATGCCCGGTTTCCAGATCGATGATGCTCAACCTCCGGTGTGCCAGACCGACAAAGCAGGAAGGATCATGCCAAATGCCCTGTCCGTCAGGGCCGCGATGTTTTTGCAAATCGTTCATGACTTGCAAGTGCTTGGGCAGTCCCGGTGTGTATTCGTAATTCAGATTCAGCGCGCCCGCTATTCCACACATATTCGGCATTTCCTCTCTAATGGTACTTTCCGGATTTTAATTGACTGCTAGGGTCGCCGTAGTTTGTACACTCCGCCGATCCCGGCATATTTTCCTTTGTATTGCGGGTACCCCCTGAGATCGAACGTAAGGTTTTTCATGAAATCTTTGTGTTCATCTGCGAACCTTTCATCCGATAAACAATTTTCGCGATGACGGTTTAATGCGCGTAATTCCGAACGGGAAAAATAACCACCTTCGTAGACCGCATCAAACCCGGCTCCCCTACAGATTTCCAAAAATTCACTCGGTGCATACCATCTGGATATCGGGCAATTTTCACCATCCGTATTTTTTCTGAAGGCCTCCAGTAAATCCAGTCCGGGAAAAGCATTTTCCACAATCATTTTTTCATACGCTGTATACAAGTGCAAATATAAACTTTCTGCGTTATATACCATGATTGTACACGTTGAGCCAGGTTTTCCGATTCTATAAAACTCCTTCAGAATGGCCTGCGGATCGCTCGTATGATGCAACACCCCCTGACAATTAATAAAATCCACACTTTCGTTTTCCAAAGGGATTGTCGCATTCGAATCCGATATCCAAATCAATGAAACCCGATTTTCGTCGATCGAATGAAGTCCCAGTCTGCTTTGTGTCAACCGCAATGCTTTTAATGAAATATCCATGCCGATTATTTTTGCGGCACGGGTAAACAAGGAAAAGCCAACGACACCATTGCCGGGTCCGCAACCATAATCCAAAACGATTTGTTGATCGCGTGATCCCCAAATCCCCAGCAACTCCCCAGAAAGCGGATACTCCGCGTACAACCAGGAAAGATATCTGGCTGATTCATCTGCTGTTTTGAACGGTAATGCCGTAACAGTATGATCATTCCAATATTCATCTACCACTGAAGTTGAAACATGCTGTCTGTTGTCCAATATCGTCACCATTTGACAACTGACCTCCCGGTCTAATTGCATTTCTTTTCAATCAGGATTGTTTGACTTTGTTTTTGCGACTCCATCGTCTAAATTTACGAAGAAATTTGATGCGTGTCGGATGAATGAGATCATCCAGTCTGTTGCATTTGGACATCGCATACGTGATAATCGCTGATGAAATCGAAACATCTGCCGTTCGTTGCTGGAGCGATTGGGATATCACGTGATCTACCAAACTCTTATAGGTATATCGGTTTGATTTGACGATATCATTAAATGCGTTTTCGACAATTGCTTCCCGCTTGCTGTCCTCCTCCACCAAATCCAGCACTTCATCCAGATTGCTGAAATCTCTGCGCACTTCAATGTAATGCCTTCCCGGCTCCAACACACCGCTATAGCTGCCTTCCAGCAAAATTTGACACGTTTTGGTGAGGCAGGCTTCCAGGTGCCTGGGCGAAATCATGACGTATTGCAAATAGCCGTCCTGCGCCGGGAAACAAGCGGCTTCAATTTCTTCAAAACCGGCTTCCGGATGCTCCTTCATATATTGTTCGGTCTTGATCCGGAGCGTCCCGTCGCGATCAATCATGCTGGCGCCGCCTTCAACGCCGATCGTATACTTGCAACGCAGCAAAAACTTGTACCAATCATCCCCGTAAAAAGTATCTTTGTCTTGTGTCGAAAGATCCAATGTGATTTGCCGGTTTTTCCCCGCTTCCTGAAACAGATTCGAAATCATCGGCTTCAAGATGCCGTGTCTGCCAAGCCAGGGCGGCAAATTTCTGGCTCTATAGCCGATATCAATTGTTCTTTCCTGCCTTTTGCGTTGGAGCTTGCGGATTCGTTTTTCCGTCTTCGGATCAATGTAGCCGGTAAGTACGGTGGAAAATTTCACTCTGTTGAAATCGACTTTGTCATAAATTTTGGGCCATTCGGAAGGCGGCGCAACCGAAAAGACATAATCGAGTTCGAATTCGTTGATGACCTTGCAGAGATAATCGCTTCTGAAAAATTCATCTTGCGGCAATCCGACTTTTACGGCGTCCAACGATTTGATAAATTGCGCTTTGCGCATCGATCTTTCAAATTCGTCATCCCTGATTCGTCTGGCAAAGAAAATGTAATGAAAAATGACCAGATCGAATTTGATCCCTTTGATGTGCCACGGAGGTTCTTCCCGGTAAGCCAAGTTCAAATAAAACACATTATGCTCCGAATACCTGGCAAATGAATACAAGTGATCAATCATCGTCTGACGCCAGGGGATATAATGCGCTTCATCATAAACAATCAAAATGTTCCTCCGCATGAATCTTTTCCTCCTTTTCGCATATTCGTGATGACTTGTTTGAGTTTGTTGCGTTGCTTGCGGATGTTTCGAACGGCCCGGATGCGATACGGATGGATCAGATGCACGACCCAATTCCATTGACTGACGATGCGATCAAACAGGCCTGTTCTCGTTTTTGGGGCGGTGGACAAGGCTTCATCCAGCACGGCTGACACGAATCGTTCATAAGAATAAAGCCCCGACTGAACGATATCCCGATACGCCCTTTCCGTCATTTCTTCCCGCAGATGATCTTGTTCGATCCATTTCAGCACTTCATCCAAATTGCTGAAATCCCGCTTCAGCTCGATATAATGCACGCCAGGCTTCAAAATGCCGTTGTATTCGCCTTCGATCAGCACTTGACACGTTCGGGTGGCGCACGCCTCCAGATGTCTGGGGGATATCGCGACGTAATGCAGGTTGCCGTCAAGTCCCGGGAAGCAATTTGCTTCAATCTCTTCGAATCCGGCTTCGGGATGCTGTTCCATAAATTTCAGCGTTCGCTCCCGGATGGAACCGTCCCTGTCCAATATGCTGGCCCCGCCTTCCACGCCGATCGTATATTTGCATCTGAGCAAAAAGGCGTACCAGGCATTGCCGACAATCGTATCTTCCGCCCGGGTCGAGATGTCCATAAGCAGTTTGCTGCCGGCGGCCCGGCTCAAAAATTGTTCTGCAATATACGGTTTCAGTCTGCCATGTCTTCCCAACGACGGTTCCACATGTCTGGCCCGGTAACCGATATCGATCGTTCTTGTGCGGATTTTGCGGGCATAGGCGTTTATTTTTTTGATGGTTGACGGATCCAGATATCCGGTCAACACTGATTTCAACTGAATCTGATTCGCCAATTCACCGTATAGCTTGGGCCATTCCGAAGAAGGGCCCACAGAAAAAATCGTTTGAATCCCAAATTCCTGAATCATCTGGTGGATGTAACCGGTCTTGAAATGTTCGTCCTGCGGCAAACCGACTTTCACGGCATCCAGTTCCTTGAGAAACTGCGCTTTCCGCATCGTGCGCTGAAAACCGGTTTCGTCCCACCTGGCCGTAAAAAAGAGCGTGTGAAAAATGACAACGTCATATTTCATGCGTCTTACATGCCACGGGATTTTTTCCCTGTACGCAAGATTGAGGTAAAAGATGTTGTGCGGCGAATATTTTTTGAATGCGTTAACGTGATCCCGAATCGTTGCCCGCAACGTTGTAAGCGGCGCATAATCAAATACAACCAGAATATTTTGTCTCATGCTTCTCCCTCTTCAGCTCGATTGGTCCAACGGCTTCTGTTTGGATGACCCCGTCAATGTTGCGCCATTCCGTACCGATCGTACGCCCGATCCATTGATCGCATGATCGGCAATGCTGATCCGGATAAAACTCGCGAATTTCCTGCATGATGTCCGAATGCCAGGCTTCCCGAATGGTCAACTGATTGAGATCGAGCCGCTTTTCCGTCAACCAAATATGATTGCAACGCGAAACGGATCCATCGAATGCAACAACAAACGAATTTTCCAGTTTGGGACAAAAGGTGCGCTTGGCATGTACGGTTCTGCCGATTTTCCCGAACACGCCTTCAACCGTATGTTTTTCATAAAGTCTTACACTCTTGAAGCCTCCGAGGTCTGGTGAAGCAACGATTTCTTCCAGATAGCGATTCGTCGATTTTTCTCCATCCACAAACGATATGGCCACAGTGGGAGAAGGAGACATTCCGTTTACGAGCGATTGGAACTGCCTGGCGCGGGTTAGCCCTAACGGCGTATGGATACTGAAAGAAACGAATTCACAGCGGCTCAACACTTCCGCATATTTGCCCGAGACTAACAATCCGTTGGTCGAGATATGAATGCGAATCGATTGTTGGAAAGCATATTCCATCAATTTGAAAAAATCGGGGTGCAAAAGCGGCTCACCACGCCAAAACGGCAGCACCACCGCTTGCGGATTGACGCTTGCAATTTCATCCACAAGCTTTCTCCAAAGTTCTTCCGTGATAAAGCCGCTGTTTTCGGAAATATAATGCCGCGGGCACATCGAACACGAAAGATTGCAAAGCGGAGTCAACTCGATTACGATTCGATTGGGAAAATCGATCACGTTCATCATTTAACCTTCCTTCTCCGATACAAACGATCCGAACTTTTTCCCCGGACAATCTTTAACCGTCTTGGCAACATATCATAAAAACAAGCCCGTCGTCGAGGCGGGCTGATCGTTCAGGACGGTTGGCATCGTCATTGAATGGCGTCCGCAATGGATTTTCCTTTTCCCTGCCGTATATCCTCCAGCGTTCTGTTCATAAAAGCTTCCAGTTGCCTTGCCTGTCGTTCCCGGGTGAAAGCGTTCAGTTTGGCTGGCTGCATGCAAGGGGTGCTACTACCTTGTCCCCGGTGGTTGATCCAATGTGCCATGCTTTGCAGAATTTCTTCCCTTGTAGCTTCCAGCGGAAGAAACTGTTTCCCCTCATAATCTCCCAATACTTGTCTTATTTGAACATTATCGGAATGCACGAACGCAAAAATGTACTGGTTGGCAAGCATCAGGTTGTAAAATTTCCCAATAACGGAATAGCTGATGGTGACCAAGCCGACACTTGCATCCGATGAAGCGACAAATCGAATCGCATCCGCATAATCCAATCGTCCGTCATATTGAAAATCCGGAAATCCTGTCAGTTTCTGCAAATCAGGCGGCTGTTGAAAATCACCCGCCAGAACAAACCGGATTCGCGGTTTTCGGCCTTCCCGATTCCAGGTTTCAACCGCTTCGGCGATTCGCACAAGGATCGGCATGTATTCCCTGTAGACGTACCCGCAGTAACTGATGATCTGTTCGTCTTCCGAGCGTCGTTGAAACGGGTATGTGCCCGGCTGTTCGAAATCTTCCGGGTCCAAACCGTTCGGGATCACTTCGATTTCCGCGCGGCAACCCAAATCAAGCAAATCCTGTTTCAGCCGTTCGGCCACGACGACGACACCATCGGCAGCCTGCAACACCGCTTGTTCAAAATAGCGATTCAACTGCGCGCCTTCCACGCTTCGCGGTTTGAAGATCGGATTGGTCGTCCAACCGTCACGGTAATCGACGATCAGTGGAATGTCGGTGATCTGTTTCAGCATCATGCCGACCAGCGCCATGGTCGGATGGGGAATGGTGCAAAAAATCAAATCGATGGGGTGGCTATTGATGATTTCCAGTCCTCTCAGCACAAAATGCATCAATCCGCCGACTGCGCTGTCCGGCAAATGAATCTGGTGATAAATCTTTTTATAGTCATCACGGCTATCCGCCACCGGTTGTAAGGAATCGACGCGGTAAATGTCCAGATGTGGCGGCACGTCTTTCATCAAGGTCTCATCCAGATTGGCGTAATACGGCGGTTTGATGGTCAACACAATAGGATTCCAGCGCGTTCCCCGATCCATGTACTTAACAAATTTCAATGGCCTAAAAACGCCACTGCTTGCACCGGGAGGGAAAAAGTAGGTAATAAAAAGCACATTCTTCTTCATACGCCTGACCTTTCCGCCTAAGCCGTGATGGAACGAATCACTTTCGAACGAAGCAGCCTCGGCGTCACGCGCAAGTCATCCGCCGATCCTCTTGCGATCGCATCCAGATTATGTTTTGCGTCGCTGTACAGGTTTTCCAGTTCCAACGCCTTGCGGATGGACCGGGATGCCTCAAGCGCGTCGTGATGCAGCAAATAGCTCAACACGCCTATATTGTTATGGAAAGCCGGGTTCTGCGGTGACCATCGGCACCCTTCCCGAAATGCGGCAAGCGACGGCTCATATTCACCGTCTGCGTACAAGATGAAACCTCTCATGAACCATAGCGTGGCCATGCAGGAGGGCGTATTGTGGCCTTCGGCAATGCCCCGATCGATGTAATCGAGCGCTTCTTGCATTTGCTGCCGGTATATGCATACCTGGGCCAACGAGATGCATACATCCGCCGGATCGTCGTAAGCATGTTGGATTTTTTGCGCCAACGCATGCAAGTCGTACTTCTCGAAAATTTGAACAAACGTTTCTTCCGATCGCCGATAGCTAAGCGAAATATTGTTGCGATGAACCCGGTAATACAACAGCTTTTCGTCCAGATAGCAAAACGTGGCGCCTTTATAGAACAAAGAGAGAAACAAATCGTAGTCCTCCGATATTTTGATATCGGGATCAAAGCGGAGGTCGGGCGAATTTTTCATCAGCACAAGGCCGTTCCAAAAATGGTTGCGCCGTAATTGCTCCGCCAGTACGTTGCGCTGGGTAATGTGTGGTTCCAGGCCTTTGCTGCGCCCTGTTTTGTTACCCGCCTCATCGATGACTTCGCAATCGTGCATGACGATATCAACGTCCGTTTCCCGAATGGTCCCAAGCAGCCGGGAAAACCGCGACGGCGCCTGAATGTCATCGGCGTTGACAATCAGCACGTAGGGATGCGCCCGGGCAAGCGCCAATCCCGCATTGATCGCCGCAGCGGAGCCCGCATTCTCCGGATTGGCGTATGTCCGGATTTTATCCGGGTAACGGCGCCGCCACGTTTCGATGATTTCGGCCGACCGGTCCCGGCTTCCGTCATTGATAATATATAGCGTCCAATCGTCGGTATCTTGTGCGACAACGCTGGCAAGCGCCTCATCCAAATAGGCTTCTCCGTTATACACCGGCAATATGGCCGCGATATTGGTGTTGGACATCCATGGGACTCCTTCTCAAATTAATTGCTCCTCGCGAATCCAGTGCCGCAGCAGGCTTCGTTCGATCGGCGGCTCGTTGAATACCGAGGCGACCGGCTTGCGTTCGGCAAGCACGCCGGGATAATCATGTTTTTTGGCGAAAATCGATGGCAGGATGTACATTTCCGGTGTTTCCAGCGCATTCCGTTCTTCATCCTGCGTCATCAATTCCTCATACATTTTTTCCCCGGGGCGCAGCCCGATTTCCTTGATTTGAATCGGTTCGGTGATGTTATATTTGAGGGTCATTTCATCGATAATGACGCTGGCAAGATCCGAAAGCTGAACGACCGGCATTTTCAGGACGAATACTTCGCCCCCTTTGGCCAATTCATTCGCCTTCAGCATAAGCGAAATCGCCTGGGTTGACGTCATCATGAATCGTTTCATATTCATATCGGTGACTGTTATGGCACGTCCGGACAAAATCTGATCCTTGAACAGCGGAATGACCGACCCTCTGGAGCCCATTACATTGCCGAACCGGACGGATGCGAACACAATCGGGTTTGGACCTTTCTGGTACTCTGCTGCCGTAATCAACCGTTCCGCCGTCAGCTTGGTTGCTCCGTAGGTGTTGGTCGGCGCGATGGCCTTGTCGGAACTTGTAAACAATACTTTTTTGACACCGGCTGCCTGCGCCGCCTGAATCACATTTTGCGTACCGATCACGTTTGTTTTTACAGCCTCGAACGGGTTGTACTCACAAAAAGGCACATGCTTCATCGCCGCCAGATGGAACACATAATCGATTCCTTCAAACGCCCGGATTAGCCGTTGCTCGTCCCGGATGTCACCGATCAGAAAACGCAACCGCCCCGCATGCTCCTGAAAATCCTGGCTCATTTGATACTGCTTGTGCTCATCCCGGCTGAATATCCGGATAACACTCGGATTTTCCTGCAATAGCCGCTTTGTCAATTGGTATCCAATGGTACCCGTGCCTCCGGTGATCAGTATTTTTTTGTTTTGGTACATGAATTTAACCACCTCGGAGGTTTATCAAGTGATGAATGCAGGTTCCAATTCTGCCAAATATGGTTGGAGCTTTTCCGAAATTTCCTCCCAACTGTGGATGAGTGGCTCCAACATTGAAATGATTTTGATGATTTTCTCCCCGTAATCCTGCGATTCCAACATATCCGGCCAATGACGGTCGATATAATTCAATTCGCGAAGCAGGAAAAACGCAAAAAAATGCTTGAACGATTCGTCGTCGACGACCGGGGACCACATTTGTTCAAATTCAACCAGCCACCGCAACATTTCCTCATCGGAAAATGCTGTCAATCGTTCTTTGGCGCTTTGAAAATGCATTTGAATCGCCTTGAAGGCGTCGTCGAACGATACAAAATTTTTCTTGACCGTTCCGATCCTGTCTTGTATTTTGGCGAGCCTTGCTTCCGTATAAGGTTTCAAGTGACGCTGAAGCCGCTGGGCAAACCAGTCCTCGTCCCATTCAATATCCGACCGTTCCTGCAAAAGAGCGCCCAGCGTTTTGGCTTTTGTATGTTTGATTACAGCCCCCACGGGAGAAGCGTTGTAGAATTGATACCCCGGATACAAATCCAGAAACTGCTCGATGCCTTGCCTCAACAGATTCATGCTGGCGTTCGTCCGGTTCATCCCGCCCTGGACATTTGGCACCATCAGATGTGCATCCGCAATCCGATTTTTCAATATTTCTTCCCGGATATGACCAACGCCGTCAGAATAAAACCGGTCGTCCGGGAAGGAATAGTCCTGACCGATAAAATAAATCTCTTTGCAACCCATATATATGGCTGCCTGAATGGCCGTCCCGCTTACCGTCCCCGTATTTTGAAACACCGGATCTTCGCCCGTCACGTTCATCATGTAATTTGTGGGGGTATCCAGCACAAAGAAAGCGTGCATGCGACAGGAAGCGGGCTTCTCCAAAATGGCATGATGCAAACATGGAATGAAAAGCAAAGGGATCTGTTCAAGATCGACCTGATCAAAAACAAGCTGATTGGCATATCCGGGATCCATGGAAACCGCCAAATGCGGCAGCAGACCGTTTTTTTGCAAGGCCTGGACGCTGGAACCTGCCGCAATGATGAGCGCACGATTTTTTAAATTTTTAAGTGCCTCCATTTCCATTCCCAGCGAAGGACCGGAACTGACGATGATCGCGGGGATTCCCTCACAGCTGTCCTTCATCCCGCGGAAAGACGGTGTAAGGGGCGTATGCTTCATATTCAGGATCATGTTCCGGATCCAGTCGTCGCGGAAGTGGGCGACGGTCCTGTGTGAGGCTGCCATTGCAGTGGCCGCTTGCACAACCGTCTGATAATACGATTTCACAAATTCCGGAAACGCCGACCGATACGTGGGCAGGATGAGATTGGCAAACGTCCCCGTTACATGATTGAGCATTTCTTCCAGCAAGGATAGTTGCGTCTGATAATCTTCGCCGATCGCAAACATGGCGATCCGTTTGTTATCCAGGATCGGGCGGATATCCCGATTCTCGATTGCATGCAAAAAAACATCAATATGCGGTTCGTAGATATACAGCCGTTTGTCCGGATATGCCTCTAGAAATGCCTGGACATGGTATCCCAAACCGAAGCCGCAAATCAAAACATCCTTGTTTTGCCTGATTTCCTGTTCAAGCGATTCCGACCAGCGCACCGCTTCCAGTGAAGGCTCATATCTGCTATTCAACCAGACGGGTTTTCCCTCTTCCGGATGATAGGAAATAATCGGTTCACCATTTCTGGCAAACGCAGCCTGAAATCGTTCGAGATTGGGTTTGCGATTCCTTATGTATTTGTATATTTGTGGATATTGTTCATACAAAAACAGCAAATTATCGGCAGCATACTTCTTCATTGCGTCACCCTGGAAGCGAGTAATTGCTCGAAATGCTGAAACAACTCTCCCAATTCATATTTCAACAAATCCCCCGCAGCCACATGTTCTTCCCGTTCAATCGTTTCGCCCAATTCGAGCAATAGCGCTTTGAAACGTTCTTCCATCTCCGCGAGTTCAGGCATGATGGATGCGTGGAGGCCGGCACGTTCCCACTGGCTGCGGATAATTTGCAACGATTGCACCATGCTTTGCATCCCTTCAACAAGCTGCGAAAAAAATCCCCAGCCTTCCTGCGTCATTTCCCCGTAGAACAATTCGGAAATGGAAGAAATCGCCCGATTCAGCCGGGGCAAATAATCTTGGACTTCCTTGACCATTTCCGCAACGAACAGTTGGCTATTGGTCGTCTTCAATTCAATATGCCGAATCTGTTCGACATTTTGGAAGATATATGGCTCATATGCTTCACGAAAAATGAGGCCATCAATCACAACTTCCTGCACAATCTCGTCATTCGCAAACAACGTGGAAAAAATCCGATTTATTTCATTGATTCGCTGTTCGTTGTCCATTGCTGTCAAATCCGCTGTCTGATCCAGATACTGCACCTTCACGCTTATCACACCCTGGACGAATAATCAAAAGCTATATTTTATATCGGATTTAGGCGGCCAAAAATCAATAGAAAAACTCTCCAGCCAAGAAGACCGGAGAGTTTTTCCGAGATGTCGATTTGCCGATTAGCCGAGCAAACGAAGAACGTTTTGCGGAATGGCATTGGCTTGTGCCAGCATTGCCGTACCCGCTTGCACGAGGATTTGGTTCCGCGTGAAGTTGGTCATTTCTTTGGCGATGTCTGCGTCGCGAATCCGGGATTCGGAAGCCGACAGGTTTTCCGCGTTTACGCCAACGTTGTTGATCGTGTGTTCCAGACGGTTTTGTACGGCACCCAGCGTAGCGCGTTGGTCGGATACTTTGGTGATTGCCGATTGGATCTTTTCCAGTGCATTTTGTGCATTCGTTTGCGTCGAGATCGACAGAGCGGTAAGACCCAATTTGGAAACTGTCAGACCGCTGCCAAGGCTTGCTTCGATCGTCGTGCCGTTCTCCCAACCCACTTGGAACGTAACCGAAGTCGTCGAACCATTCAGCAACGTAATGCCGTTGAATTTCGTTTTACCGACAATATTGCTGAGCTCGGCAACCAGTTCATCCACTTCAAGTTGGACTTGTGCACGGTCTTCGTCTTGCAGCGTACCGTTCGCAGCTTGCGTAGCCAGCACGTTCAAACGTTGCAGGATGGCGTGAACTTCCGTCAGCGCACCTTCAGCCGTTTGAATCATCGAGATGCCGTCTTGCGCATTTCTCAGGGCTTGGTTGTAGCCGTTGATTTGATAGCGCAGCTTCTCGGAGATTGCCAGGCCGGCAGCGTCGTCAGCAGCACGGTTAATGCGGTAGCCGGACGACAGTTTCTCGGCGACTTTGCCAAGTTGCGTGTTGTTGTACGCCAAGTTGCGGTGCGTGTTGATCGCACTTACGTTGGTGTTGATGTACATTGCCATCGTCTTCATCCTCCATGATTGAATAAAAGTGCCGCATCCTTGCGGCCTAATCCATATATCGGCAATTGCTTCCGAAAATTTAATAGGCCCAGAAAAATTTTTAGGCAAAAAGTATTATTTTTTTTCGTCTACATAGTAAGAAATCCCGTCATTCTGGTTCATGCCATAATAAGCATTCATCAGCATCCGGCGATCCTTCGTATCCTTGATGACTTCCCCGGTGACGGCAACCTGGGCTTTCAACTGTTTCTCGGATTCTTCCACCCTGCTTTGGATTTGCATGGCAATCGGCCGGATCTCCGCGTTGAAGAATACTTTCATCTGCTCATCATGGCCCGAATCTTTCAACGCCTGGGCAAGTTGGTCGGACTTCGCCTGCCACTCTTTCCATTCCTCCGCCAGTGCGGCCAGGGGTTCCAGGTCCTCCGTCGGCGTTCGCAGCAACTGAAGCTGCTGGTCCGCAATGCGCAGCAATTGCTCAAATGTCATCTTCCAGGATTGCAAGCGAGCTTCAAGTTCCAATGGAAACCTCCTTGCCAATCTGGTCCCAAGCCGATTTAAGGGGCAACAGCACATCCAACGCCTGATCAAGCGGTTCTACCTGCTTGCGGAGATTGGCCTGCACAAGACAATCAATGACATACAAATACAGGTTTTTCATGTTTTTGGCAATTTCGCCGCCCAAGTCCTCATTCAGGCAGGACAACAATTCACTGACGATCTCCTGCGATTTCAGAATGCTGCGATGTGCCGAAAATACCTGTCTGTCCTGAATCGCCTGTTTCGCTTTACCGATATGATTAATCGCACCTTCATACAACAGGGTTATCAGTTTGTGGGGAGAGACGGTACCATATTTGTTCTTCTGATAGGCCTGGTATCCCGCCGTATTCAACATCGACAAAAGTTTCATCCCCTTTGAGTAAAGCGATACTTACTACCATGCATACAGCGAATTGAGCTGGCTGTTCAGCCAGCTTTGCTGGCTTTGCAAGTTGGACAGCGCCGATTCCATGGTGTTGAATTTCTTCCGCAGCGCTTCTTCTTTTTGCGTCAATCTGACTTCCATCTGCGACATCTGGTCGGTAATGAATTTGATTTGGCTGTCAAATCCGTTGATGCGGGAATAGATGATGCCATCAACCGAATTGGACCATTGCTTGATGTTGTCGCTGAAAATGCGGGCTATGCCGTCCTTGTTGGCCTGAGACTCGTCGTTCGCGGCAAAGACCTGATACACCGCCTCGGGATCTTCCTCCAGCTTTTTCTTGAACAGCTCTTTGTCAAATTTGATTTTACCGGTCATTTCCGATGCTTTGGTCAGACCTTTGTCCACTTCCAGACCGATCTGGAACAGGTGCTTGAAGGTGGAACCTCCGCCAACTTCGCGATTGAACCACGAGCTGAGTTGGGATTCGATGCCACGTATCGTGGAGTCGCTTCGCAACGTATATCGGCCGTTGGAATCCTTGTAGTTTCTGGCCGCGGCAATCGCATCAATGACATCATTGTAGGCTTTCACAAACGCTTCCACTTTTTCGGCGATTCTGTTGCTGTCGACCTGCACATCGATCGTTGCCTGGCTATTTTCACTCAAAAGCGTAAATTTGGCGTTTTGAATGACGTTTTCTACCGTGTTCGACTCGGAAACGATATCCAGACCGTTGATCTTGAACATCGCATTTTTCGCTTGTTGAACCTCATTGACGACATCGCCTTCTTCATCGAATATGCCCAGATCTTGCAATACCGTACCGACCGAGCTGAAACCGATATTCGAACCCGTCGCCGTTCCGTTTACAATCTTTGAGCTCTCTCCCGTTTTGGTAGATGTGAGCACAAGCGTAATTGTGTTGGGCTCCGTCTGCACGACCGTTGCCTTTACGCCCAGGTTGCTGGCATTGATCTCGTTTTTGAGATTGTTCAACACTTCATAATTGGTAGCGCCGGTTAGCGTAATTTCCTTGGACTTGTCGCCAAAATTGACCGTGATGGTCTGTCCGCTCACCGTGGAAGCATCGCTGGCGGTAAGCGTATTGGAACGAATGCTGTGCGCTTTGGCCAGCTGGGTGATCTCCAACTGGTAGCTGCCCGTCACCGCTCCATCGGCAGACGTAATCTTGACCACTTTCTCGTCCGAGCTGACGGCGGAAGTCAGACTGTAGTTGGCCTTCAACGTCAAATCAAATGCCGCATCGCGCAACGTGTTCAACTTCGTATTCAGGGACCTGAACTGGCTTTGCTGATTTGAAAAATCGGTTTTGCGGGAATTCAGCTTGTTGTAACCGATTTTTTCAAGGCTCATCAATTGCGTGATCATCGTGTTCGTATCCATGCCCGAAAACAGGCCGCTCAACGCAATGCCACTCATGCAGGTTCATCTCCTTTCTCCGGCGACTACAGTTTCTTGTCCAGGAAAATCCCGATCATTTCCTTCATTTTGACGGACAATTCAACGAGAAATTCCGGCGGCAGACTGGCTACGACTTCCTGCGTTTTGGAATCGAGCACTTCCACATAAGTTTGGTTGGCCTCTTCATTGTACTTGAAACGCAAAATTTTGCCATAGGATGCAATCGAATCGTTCAGCTTCGACAGTTTTTCCTCCAGCTTCTTCTTGTCTTCCTCGCTCAGCTTGTCAAAATTCCATTTTTCTTCTTTGGCGGTACCAACTGTGCCGGCTTGATCGGTCTGTCTTTCTTTTGCGGTTTGGAGTGATCTCGCCGGCTCGGCCGGGGCCACTCTCGTTGAACGGGTGTCCACTGGAGTGAAATTCTGAACTGCGTTCATCATCGTTTCCTCCTATTTTGTGGATTTGGGTGTGGTTTGAATCTGTTTCAACAGGTGAAGCACCTGTTCCTGGGCAATTGCCGCCTGGCCTGCATTCAGGTTTTCCAGCCGGATGCTGTCATACAGTTCCTTGCGCAATATTTGAACGCTCTGGGGAGCCGTAAATCCGAGTTTGACATTTTCACCTTCCACGCCCAGCACTGTCACTTCAATGTCGTCACCCAGCATGACCGTATCTCCGACTTTTCGTTTCAATACCAGCATCAGTCGTCCCCCTCGCTTTGCGGTTGCAGCGGATGGCGAAGCGGATAGTCCACGTCATGGATGACGAACTGGACACCGGTCCGCCGCTTGGGAGACAGAAGCACGGGCGCTTTCAGGTTGACGTACAGCTTGCTATCGACGATATTCACGATCAACATGATACTCACCTCATCCGGTTGCGACGCACCAAGCAGTTGAACCGTTTCCTCGTCGATGCGAAAACCGTAATCCTGAACGACCTGCTCTGCGGGAATCAGGAAAAAACTGACTGAACCATCAACAGCATGCAATAAAAAGAAAGACATTTCTTCCAGCGGAATCAGCGCGTAGCGATGCAAATTTTGCCAACCGACGATCCCCTTGTCAAAACGGTATATCTGGTCTTCATTCACCAGGAGTTCGCCATAACGCTCACTCTGGATGGTCACTCGAACGTGATCGGACAAGTTTGCCGCCCTTCCTTCCATTGCCTGCCGATTCAATTGCAACCGGCACTATTTGAGCACATTGACTTTGATGTCGATTTCCACCGGATAAATCCGGACATCAAACTTCGGTCCCTGGCGGGGCGCAGCGACGACGGTGACGTCCACCGCTCCTTTGCGCATATACGTTTCAAATGCGATCTTGCCATATATATTGCCCGGCTCCTGTTTGATGTCCCGGATGCGATCGCCGTTTCGCACGAGATGGACCAGATCCTCATGCAAAGTCTGTTCGGATTTTTTCGCCTGTTCTCTGGCATTTGTGGAAGGTCTGAGCACACCCAGGTCTTCCCAAACGCGCGTCCAGTCGGCTTCAATCTCCGGCAGCCTGCGCCGGATGGTCATTTCTGCGGGGCGATAGTGCGCATCCACCTCGGCGGGAGGGCTTACCGTCCGGACGGCCGTCGGCGGTTTGATGTGCCGCGGATCACGGAACGGCCCCAGCCATGTAGGACCCGTTGTCATTTCCATCGCCTCCCGCTACTGTTCATCCTGAATTTGGCCATCAACGAAATAAAACAATCATTTAACCCATCAATTGATATAATCGACCAGTGTCCGTTGCAAGATCTGTGCGCCTGTCGCCAGGGCAGCCTGCAACACATTTTGTTTCAGCTTCATTTGGGTAATCGCTTCCGCGAAATCGACGTCAGCCGTCTCCGAACGCAATCTCTGCAACTGTGCCGCGTTGTCCAGAATCCGGTTTTCCATCAGTGCAAACCGGTTTCGTCTGGCGCCGATTTCCGCCCGGCTGATGGACAGCCGGTCCGAGGAGGACAAAATGTTTTTGATGTCGTTATCGATCAGATCCGCCTGTCCATTTTCCAGATGGCTGACCAGATCATCCAATACCCGAAAGGCATTGTCAGCCGTACCGGCGGCGCCAAAAATGATTTCTCCCGTAATGCTGACGGGAACCGTAACCGATGGGCTGACATTCAGCTGGAAGACACCGGGATCGGTTCTTTCATTTGCGGCATTGGCCACCGTATAGGGCGGTTGGTCGGTCACCTGCCCGTTGAACAAATATCTGCCGTTGAACGTACTGTTCCCGATCAGCACGAGTTGTTCTTTGAGCTGTTTGACCTCGGCGGCGATCGTCAGCCTGATTTCATCCGTAACGGTGTCGTTTTTGGCCTGCAGGGCCAGTACATGCGCCCGTTTCAGCACATCGTCGGCCTGCTGCAGGACGGCATCCATCGTATCGAGAATGCCGGAGCCGGTTCTGGCATTTTCCAGATATTCATCCGACCGGTTCAATTCACTGTTGTAGCGCATCAGATATCCGATGCCCACCGGGTCGTCGCTAGGCTTGCTGATGCGCTGCCCGGTCGACATCTTGTTTTGCCAATCGTAAATTCCCGTCTGGACGTTTCGCAAATTTTGCAACAATTGCGTGTATTGCATGGCACCCGTAACGCGCATGTTCACGTCTCCTTTACCGAATCAATTACAGGCCGACGCGCCCCATCTTGTTGATAATCCGGTCCAGCATGTCGTCCACTGCGGTCAAATTCCGCGCTGCCGCATTGTAGGCGTGCTGGAATTTGAGCATGTCCGTCATCTCTTCATCGAGGGATACGCCGCTCACCTGTTGCCGGCGAATCGTGACGGAGTCCACCAGGTTCATCTGGTTGTTCAGATTGGTTTTGGCGTTCAATGCGGCTGTTCCCAATTCACTGGTTACCGCGCGGAAATAGTCATCGATGGTACCGGAATACAGCGGCGTAATCGCAGTCGGATAGAAAAAGACGCTGTCACGGAGCGATGCGAGCGCATGTGCGATGTCGCTGTTCCCTTTGATCGTCGTATTCTGTCCACCGTTGGATGTATATTTGCCGGACGCAGCAACCTTGCTCGTGTCGCTGGCGATGATCGGGTTGACCCGCAGATTGCCGATGTGGAAATCGGTGCTGCCATCCGACGTCACAAAAAACGGAATGCCGGATTGGGCCGGATCGGACAATGTATAGCCAAGCTCATGCAATCCGTTGAATCCGTTCACCGTAAATTCGACGGGCGAAATGATGCTGCTGCCGGCCGGTATGGTGGTGCCCGCCGGAATGACCGTTCCGTCTTCCAGCGTCACGTCATTGTTGGCCGTCATCGGCACCGAAGTCACATATCCGTTCTCCAGTCTGACTTTGACCTCACCCGTCACTAGCGAGGAAACCAGTGCATTCAGTTCATTGCGGACATGTTCGATATCCGCTTTGGATTGTACGTAGCCGGCCAGTTCTCCGGCGGTTGCGTTTTCCACATTGGCCTGCGTAAGCTGAACCACCGTCGTATGATTGACAACCTCCACGCCGGCCGCAATCACGATATAGTCGCCGGCAGCCGTTTCCGAGAACTGGATGTCCACAATGCTGGATAGCTGGTCCACCAGCAGATCGCGTTGGTCACGGTAGTCGTTTGCGTTTGCGCCAAGCCCTTCCGCCCGCCGGATATAATCGTTCAGTTCGGCAATCTGGTTGATCAATGTATTGGCCTGTGCAAGCTTGATATTGATATTGCTGTCAAGATCCGCAGTCAATTTGCTAAAAGATTCATCCAATTGTTTGAACGAATCCACCAGATTAATCGCATTTCCAATGACGTCCACGCGGGCGCTGAGCAACGTAGGGTCGCGGTTGAGCACTTCCCATGAATTCCAGAATTTGTCCAGAACCCCGCGAATGCCGTTGTCGGAAGGTTCGTTGATGATCGCCTGGATGGCCTCAAAAGTCGAGTCACGCACGCTCCACATCGCACGAAGCTGATTTTCCCGGCGATACTGCGTATCCAGATAGTTCTCGCGAATGCGTTCGATGCTGTCCGGTTGAACCCCGGTGCCGATTTGTCCCGGCGTATTGCTGCGCTGCAAGCCGGGATACTCCATCGGCCGCGTCGCCGAAGTATTGACCCGCTGGCGGGTATAGCCTTCCGTGCTGGCGTTGGCGATGTTGTGTCCCAGCGTCTGCATGGCCAGCGCCGTCGTGAGCAACGCCCGTTTGCTCGTCTCCAATCCCATAAACGATGAAGTCATCGGTGTACAACCTGCCCCTCTCTGCTCAGCAGCAGTTTATGCACGTGTATCGAAAATCCCTTTCCGCCGGTTGACGGAAGCGGATTGCTGGGCCGGCGCCTGATAAACCATGTCGTTCTCAGGCCCCGCCGTAAACAAATCCAGTGTATAATCCACAAAATCCAGCGCCTGCTTCACGAGCAGCTGGTTCGTTTCGTTCAACGACCGCAATTTCCGGATTTCCGCCGACAAGGCATCCCTGACCGCTTCGAATTCGCGTTTATCCTGCATTTTCACGGTCATGCGGACCAGATCGTCGAGCGTCGCTTCCGCCTCCGGCTTGACGCCCAGTTCCTGCTGGTAGCCGGCGATCAGCGATGCCCTCTCCTGCTCCAGTTCAGCCAGCCGCTTCAACAACTTCGATTCCGCAGCCAACGTCTGCGACAGCTCGTTCAACCGGTTGTGAACGATATGATCCTTTTTGCTTTCCCCGATCGTCGACAATTCGGCGTACAACGATTGAACGAGCCGGAGGTTGTCCATCAGTTGTTGAAAAAAAGTCACGCGATTTCCTCCAATCGGCATTCCTGCACCAGCATGGCAACCGACGTCAGCGCACAAACGGAAGCAGTTTTTCCGCCAGCACATGATCCGGTATCCGGTATGTGCCGGAAGATACTTCGACCTTCAATCGCTCGATGCGTTGGGCACGCTCCACCTGATCGACATCCTGGCTGCGGGCACTCAGCAGTTCCATCGCTTCCGCCGAAAAATTCACTTCATCCTTGCGGCGCTGGCCTGACGTCTTGCCGACGCGTTGATCCAGCGTCTGCTGATATGCGCGATAGACGCCAATCCGCTGTGTATCGTTGATTTTCATGCCCCTGATCACCCCGACAAATAAAAAAACCGATAATCTATAACTCTATTATCGGCTTTACATAATAAATTATTTATACGGGTGTTTTCATTCCCGATCGCGAATGTTAAAAGTATTGCGTTTGTTTCCGCCGGCAATGGGCGGACGAACCTGTTCCGGCTGTCTGAGATTGCTGATGTCTCTCTGCAGCTTGGACCTGCAGGAACCACACATGTTGCCTTCCTTGATCGGTAATCCGCACACTTCACAAGGAATAAACATATTGTCCAGATTCGCAGTCGAAATGCGTCCCTCGCGAATGAATTTGGTAATCTGCTTCACTGATACCTCGGTTGCTTCCGAGACTTCATGAATCGTTGCGCCCTTGTGTCCCCTCAAATATTCCGCGCAGCGTTCGTATTCTTTTTCAATTTCCTCGAAGCAGGCATGGCAGACATCCCGGATTCCCTTGGCAAAAAGCTTTCCACAACGGGGGCAGTAGGTCAGGCTCATTGTGGATTCCTCCTCGGAACTAGCATTGCTAACCCATATTATAACATGAAATGTAGGATATTTCGCCAAAATTTTTTACAATTCGGCGTCTTGCGCAACCAATCGGGCCCATACGCCTTTGGCGGCCCAAACGGTCATCGACATGCTTCGCGCGCTGCTGTAACGACATCTTTTGTCCTTGCAGACGCTCTTCCGACTCACAAGGCGCTGTAACCAATAACAACTACGGGTAATAGGTCATCCCATGTGGTAAATCTCCCCCTATCAGGTTTTTGATGCAATGCAAGTGCTGCCACCCTTGGACCCGACTTGCCCGCTACTCTTGGACCTGCCTGACGCTTTCGGATCTGATTGTTACTCTTGGACCTGTCTGACCTTTCCCCTAGGACCTGCCACCGCATGGAATATGCGTTCCGCGCTAGGATCTGGCCCATGCCAATCCGTAAACCGCCAGTTTGCAATGACGGCTGGCCGACTGCGCCACCTCTTCCCTGTTCCACGCCTCCACCAGCGCCGCGGCGCATGCATTCATGGTGCTCCCGGTTGTATAGATATCGTCGACCAGCACAATCCGGATATCGCGCCGCATCCGATGCGCAAGTGCCCTCAATTTGTGAATGGCCGCATTGTCAGCAGCAAAATTGTCGATCATGTCGGCAAGCCGGCGATCACGGCTTTTCAGGCTTTGCCTTTCGGTATGGCGCTTCCTCCGCAGCAACGCCACATACGGAATCCCGTACCAGCCCGCAAGTTGCCGAGCCATGCACTCCGCCTGATTGAACCCCCGCTCCGCCATTCTTTCGCCGGCCAAAGGTACGGCAGTGATTACGGAAGCGGCATCCGGCTGGAAAGCGTTGGCCAGTCCATCAAGCAATCGTTCGTAGCCGCAGGCGAGCATGGCGGAGAGCAGCGGTTCCAATCGCTCATCCCCGCGGTATTTATAGCCGGCGAGCCATTCCCGCATCGTTGCGTCGTACCGGACCGCGCATCTGGTGAACCTGACTTGCCGCGCCTTGCGGCGGATACAGTCGGGACAAGCTTCGGGCCGGCCGCAAATCCGGCAAACCGCCGAAGTGATCCAGGGTACCGCTTCCTCGCAAGCAAGACACAACTGCCGCAAAACGGCCCGCACCTGACGATGGTGCACCGGCAAGGCCGATGTCCCGCCATCCTCCCGCACCTCCCTGCCGCAAATCAGGCAATGAACAGGCGTAGCGCGAAACAGTCGGCCTATGGTTTGAAGCATGGCCTGTCTCCCCCCTTGCGCCCCGATGCCGCTACGAGTTCGCCTCTCTTGCGGGCATATGCATTCATCGCACGAATCTGGCGGCATGCCTCACGCTGTGAACGCGTCCAGGCGGAAGCCGCAAAATGTACGAATCCGGCCGGGTCGGCGGCTGACCTGCCCGCCCTTCCGGCCATCTGGACAAGCGCAGCGGCGTCAAACAGGGGATTGTCCGCCTCCAGTACGACAATATCACTCCGGGGAATGGTAACACCCCGCTCCAGAATGGTTGTTGTCACAAGCAAGCGGATGGTGCGTTCGCGAAAATCAGCCACTTTGCGCATGCGCGCCGGGTCCCTGGAAGAAGTGCCGTCAATCGAAGCCGGCGCGATGTCCAGTGCTGCGGCATGTTCCCGTAACAAACGGACAAGCGGTTCCACCTGGCGAATATACGGCACAAACAGAAACGTCTGCGCGCCCCGTCGTACGGAATGCTGCAGCACGCCGAGCAATTTCGCCGGCAGTGCGGGCGTTTGTCCGGACAACCAGCGTTGCAGTGGCGGCAAAATCAGCCGTCGCGGTACAGGCAACGGGTGCCTGTGGTAGCGCACAGCGACGCGCGCGCAAGGCAGCACCCCGAGTCTGACGCGCCGCTGCAATTCGGGAGAAGGCGTCGCGCTAAGCAACACGGCAAATCCATCCTGGGCCAGCGCCTGTGCCGCCGCATGATGGAGCATGGGATTGTTATGGTAAGGAAACGCATCCACTTCATCCATCACCACCAGGTCAAAAGCTTCCCGGAAACGCATCAACTGGTGTGTCGTCGCAATGGTCAGCGCGCCGGATGCGAACCGATCGCCGCTGCCGCCATGCAGCACCACCCGCCGGACTTCCGGAAATGCGGCTGCAAGGCGCGGGGCCAGTTCCAGCACGACATCCCTGCGGGGTGTGGCCACTGCCGCCCGTCCACCTGCAGCAATGACAATCGCAAGCAGCGGAAATATCATCTCCGTCTTCCCGGCACCGGTGACAGCCCAGAACAAAAACGACCTGGTTGCTGTTCCGGCAGCCGGACGGCACCGATTGCGCCCGAAACCGATCCCCCACTTCCATCGGGGCCGCTGGCGGACGGGCTTCGGCGGCCGGACCATGAACCTCAAGGCAGCCAGCGCAGCTTCCTGCTGCGGCGCGTTGAGTCCCCAGCGCGACGCCACCTGGGCGGGGTCCATGTCTATGCCGGACAGTTGCAGATAACCTGCACATGGCAAGCCGATGACAAGCAACCCGCATTCGCGGGCGCGCCCCATCGACAGGCAAGCTTCGCAATAGGCGCAACGCACACTGCCGCAAGTTGCACAAGCCGTCCTGCGCATAAGGGCGTCCCCGCTGCCGCAGCGGCGGCAGCGCAGGGTCGGACCATTGCGGCGCCCCCATCCCCCGAATGGACGTTTCCGGTTCTCCGTCGACACGGCAGCTGCCAGTTTCAAGCCACCCAAAAGCGACGCAAGCTGGAGCAACGGCAAACAGGCGGACGCATCCACCTGGCACAACGCCGCCACTTCCGGCAGGAGCAGGTTCCGGCCCCGCAGGCGTTCCGCCAGCAGACGCGCACGCTTGCCCATTTCACGCACATCTTCGCGACCCCAAAGACCATGGTTGCATGCGTCTTCCGCTTGGCCGCCGACAGATCCGTTAGCAGACGCACCCGATCTGATCCTGCCCACCACCGGCGTTTCCGCATCCGCCAGCTTCTCCGTTCCCGCAAACACTTCCTCTGCCATAGCCAACCATGCGGTCTGCCAACGCATGCCGCGAGTATGCTGTTTGATGCCCGACAGTTTTGCACAGGCGGCTTCCGCCCTTCCGAGCGGGATCTGTCGCTTCAGCCAAAGCAACTGCTCCCATTGTGCCGGATAGCAGCCCGCATGCCCCGTGGCACCCGCTTGTACGTCCCTGCCTGCATCCGGATTGCGGCCCGCCCCTTCATGATCCCCGCTGGCCGGTCCGCCTTCGCGCCATCCCGATTCCGCTTCCCGTCTGAAGTCCGCCGAAGTCCAGTATAGCCGGTCCGTTGGCCAATCGACCGACAGCCTGGCTTCCCAGCCGGACGTTCTATGTATGGCGTACAGTGTCGCTTTCATGCGCAAGTTCCCCCCGTCAAAAAATAAAGCACACGCGATTCGTCTACTGGACGATTCGCGTGTGCTTCACCCGAATGAGGGAACAACACGACCAGAAGATCGTGCAGTTCCACCGATTTCCTCCATCATAACGATTTCGCCACCCAATCGCAACCCCGCAGGTCACAATGGCAACTGTTTCAAATCTTCCCGATTTCCGAGATCGACCCATATGAGCTGCCCGCCCGCCGGGTCCAGTCTCTCCTGGTATTCCCGCCACCGCTCGGGATTTGCCGTCTCATCCTCATCGACCGATTCCCGCGCGATCAGCCTGATCCAGTCGTGGTGGCGCACAAAGATGCGAATGATCGGGCCGGATTCATCCGCACCAGGTTCCAGCAACACGGTAATGCCGATATCGGTTCCCGTTCGCCGGGAAAACCTTTTGAGCGCCCGTATATACCATTCGATTTGTTTCTGATGGTTGCCGGCGACAAGCACATAATGACGTTTGGCCGGATCGGCACCGTTTTTGAGGACTCCGTTCACCAATGCAGCCGCCATCACATAGATGCCGACGATCCACAACAACTCGGGAATCATCGCGCTCCCTCCTGTCGTGCCGAGCGTCACCGCAGGCGAATCTATCCGGATAACGCTAGTTTTTCGCCATTATATGCCATTAGCGTCCGGGGGGTTACCGATAAAAACAGACCGCAGGCGGCCGGACTCGGCTCCTCTTCGCGGCAGGTGGACCCTGAACCAAACAAGCAGGCGCCTTTCACGTACCATGCGGTCTGTGGACAACCGGCGACAGATTAACGCTGACTCAGCGTCGCAATTAAACGGGTCGCTTCTCCGCCAGGCGTATCTATCGCCTCATAGATTTTGATTGTCAACGGGTACTGAAGCTGTTCGGTGCGAATCTGGTCAAAACGGATCGTCTGGACGCCGCTGATCAGCCGGTTGACGCCGACAAACGGAATCGTCTCGGTCCCCAGCATTTTGCCGAAATAGTCGACAATGTCGATTTTCAGCCTGGAGAAATTCGCATCGACAACTACGTCATCCGTTCTGGTAATGTCCAGATCCAGTCTCAGTTTGTAAGAATAAGAGATGATAGGAACCGCGTCCGCAAATGCGTTCAACTGCCAGGAATTCAGTTTTACCTGGAAAGGGTACAGGTTCCAAATTTTCGGATCCGTATCCGTCTGCATCTGCACACCGATTGCGGCAATCGGCGAGCTGTACGGATTTTCCACCGTATCGCCGCCTTCCAGCAAACGCAACGCATAGCGGCCGCCCGCCGATGCCGACTTCGGCACATTAAACGCGTAGCTGACGACATGGCTGAGCCCGGGCATCAGACGCTGGGCGACTACCTGCTGGCGATCGCCAAAATACGTATAGCCGTATTCATCCGTCAATTCCGCCTGGAATGCGGGCAGCACAGCCGGTTGTTTGCCGGCGTTGTGCAACTTGAATTTGGCAATGGCGGTCTGGTAACCGTCTCCCTGGTTGTCGTGCAGATGCAATTCTACCAGCGAGATGCTGACATCCTTGTCAACCAGTTCATTCAGCGGGTCCAGTGCGATGGGCGTGCCAAATTCATATTCGCCAAGTCCCGCGGGTGAAAATCCGCTTTCCGGCACCCCCATGCGGATATGGCCGACATGATGGACGGACAGTTCCCCGCCGGCCGTCACGAACCTTTCGGGGGTCGTTGCCACCAGTTCACCGATGACGGCGCTGGCCGGGGATGTGATGGCAAAGCGCACCAGTTTCGATTCACCCGGATTGAGCTGGATCGTCTTGCGGTCGGTGCGTTCTCCCGCATACAGCTTGGTCTGGTCCAGCCCGCTGATCGCAAAATCGGGAACAATCGCCCGCTCCTTGCCCGTGTTCACGACACGCAGTGTAACGACGGTGACGTTACCTCCCTGTGCGACCTGTTGCTGGACGCCGGTCGGGGTAAACAGGATATCATCCGAAAATGCCGGCAACCTGAATGACTGCCCCCAGCCGATCCGCTGCGCCGAACTCGCGTCGGGATCGCCATCCCGCCATACTTTGCCGGAAATATCCATGCTGAGCAGCGTCGTCTCCCTGCGCGGATACACATAATCGTCCACTTCAATCCACTGGAGTTTGTCCAGCGAGAAGGCATCCGTCCGGTTGACGCTGAGCAAATAGGACAATTCCACCTTGCCTTTAGGCTGAATCGAACGCGGGTTGGCTGCGCTCGGCGTCAAGGTGTAGGTGACACCATCGTCCGTGGTAACCCGCAGTTCGGCATCCGGCACCCGCGTCACTTTGTCTCCGTCATTGCGCAGCCAAACGACGATGCCAATCGATTGGCTGAATGCGGTTTGTTCCAGATAGGCGCTTTTGAGCATCGCCTGGACGTTTCCGGACAGCTTGTGATAGGCGGATGCCACCCGTGCCGGCCCCGTGCCCGTATCCGCCGCCTCCGCAAACGCCGCAACCGGCGAGATGGCCAATGTCATCACCAGCAGCGCCGACGCCACCCTGCATTTCCATTTGCTGTTCATATGGACCCTCCTATTTCGCAATTTCAACCTGTTCTCCATCCACCAGCTGGTGCTGTCCTGACACGATCAACTGCTCTCCCAGCCGGACGCCGTCCAGCACTTCCTGGTTCAGCCCGTTCAAGCGGCCCAGTTCGATTTTCCGTTTCTCCGCCCGGTTTCCGTTCAAAACGAACACATAATGGTCTGCGCCTTCCCTGACGATGCTCAATGTCGGTACGGCCACGACGAGTTCTTCTTCCGCTTCCGTCAGCCGGATCTGGACTTTCATGCCCGGTTTCAGACTGAGATCGCCGTTGGCGACGGACAGGTTGAGCTCATAGGTATTCGTCTGCGTGTCGATGACATCCGCCAGATAGGTGATCTGCCCCACATACATCCGGTCATTGCCTGGCACATAGAACTGCAGCTCGGTTTTGCCCCTGACCAGATCGGCCGATTGCGCCGTCAGCAATGCGCGGATTTTGATCGGGTCCATCTGCTGGATTTCCGAAACGACGGTGCCGGCGCCAACCGTCATGCCCGGTTCGACGTTTAATTGTGTCAACACGCCGCCAATCGGTGCGGCAATCCGATAATTCGCCAGCGCCCGGTCGGACAGCTCCAGCGCAAGTTCGGATGAACGGACTTGCAACTCCAGCCCCTCCACGGAGTTTTCCTTCAGCATCTCGAGTTCGTCCTTCGCGTTTTTCCACGCGTTTTCGGCCTGGTCCAATGCCGCTTTGTCCACGAGTCCGGCATCATAATCGTTTCGCATCTTGTTGTAATTTTTCGTTGCCTGGGACAGCGCCTGTTCCAGCTTCGTCACGTTGTGCTGCCATTGCTTGCGTCCCGATTCCAGCGACTGCAGCGCACTCTGGTACGAGAGCTGTGCCTGTCTTTGCTGCAACAGCACATCCGTATCGTCGAGCACGATGATCACATCGCCAGGGGCAACCTGCTGGCCGCGCGCCTTCAATACTTCCCGTACATCTCCGGTCGTTTTGGCGACGACGCTCACTTTGGCTGAGGCCAGCACATCGCCAACCTGTTCCCTCGGCTCGGATATCTGCACTTTTTCGATTTCGGCCACTTTTACGGATTTGACAGGGGCCAATTGTTCGGCGGCGACCGTCCCCTGTGTCCCCTGTGCCGAATTGTCCGCCGAGCAGCCGGCCATGATCATTGCGCCGACAGTCAGCAGGAGCAATGTCCGCAACGGCCTGCTCCTTCCACGCGCACCTTTTCCGGTTTGACTCGCAACGTGCATATTCGATCTTCTCCTTTTTCCTATATGTGCAGCCTATGTGCAGCCGGTGTCATGACGGGTTGACGGTTGTTTCCGACGCCGGAACCGCCAGGGCCTGCGGCCGGCTTTTTCTGCGGAACATGCGGCCCATCCTCATCTTGAAGGCATGTATCGCCTCATAAACAATCGGTACGATGACAAGCGTCAGCAGCGTAGAAGTCGTCAAACCGCCGATGACGACAACAGCCAACCCTTTGGATATCAGCGTGCCTTCGGATAACCCCAGGGCAAGCGGTATCAGGGCAATGATGGTGGCACCTGCCGTCATGATGATCGGACGCAGACGGCTGACCCCCGCTTCCAGCAGCGCTTCACGAACAGCCAAGCCCTCTTCCCGCAACTGCTGCACCCGGTCGATCAGCACGATCGCATTGGTGACGACAATCCCGATCAGCATCAGAAATCCGATTAAAGATGTGACGTTGACCGATTCATTCGCCACCAGCAGTCCAAGCAAGCCCCCGATGACCGCCAAAGGCAGCGAAAACAGGATCGCAAACGGAGCGCTGGCGTTGCCGAAAGCCAAAACCATAATCAGATAAACGATAAAGACGGAGGCGCCCATCGCAACGAACAATTGGCCAAAGCTTTCCTCGATATCTTCCGATACCCCGGAAACTTCCCTGCTGATTCCGGACGGCAGATCGATCTTGTTCAGTTCAGCGGATACTTTCGCACTGATGCCGCCCGTATCCCTGCCCGTGATCTTGGCTGTCACCGTGACAACCTGTTGCTGCTTCTCCCGCGTAATGACGACCGGCGCATCGATCTGGCGCACATGGGCCACGTCGGTCAGCCGGATCGTCTGGCCCAGCGGCGTCGGGATCGGAATATCCTGCAGCGCACGAAGCGAATTTTTATAGGCCGGGTCCATCTCGACTTCGGTTTCGTACATGACATTGTCAAACTTGATGTCGCCGAGGTTGCGTTTGCCGATCCACTCGCTGACGGCTCCCAGCACCTGGCCCGTGCTGAGACCGTATTGCCGGGCTTTGGCCTGGTTGACGAGCACTTCCACTTCCTGCTTGGAATCGCCCAGCGAATCCTTGATTTCGCTCAGTTCGGGAAATTGGGCCATGACTTCCCGTACCGTCTGCGCCGCTTGTGCCAGCAACAGCTGGTCTTCCCCTTTGAGTGCATAGGAGAAAGTGGCGCTGGAACTGCCTCCGCCGCCAAACGAGATCAGCGATCCTTCCACTCTTGATTCTTTCGGCAGCAATTGCAACATTTTTTCCTTGTAGGTTTTGAGCACCGCTTCCGCATCCGACTCCGCGTTCACCTCGGTAAACATGGTGGACTGGTAGGTAATCCTGTCTTCGGAAAACGCGTAGCCCACCAGTGATTCAACATAGGTGAATTGCGGATTTCCCCGTTCATCAAGCGCTGTCATCAGCATCTGTTCGAATTCTTGCATTTTGGCGTCCAGCGTTTCAAACGAAGTTTCCTTCGGCAATTCAATCTGGTAGTAGATCTGCTTGTCGGATTCGCTGGCCGGCAAAAACTCCTGGGCCAGTTGCGGAACGATGAGTACGATCGAGGCGACAAACAGCAACCCTGACAGGAGCAGCGTCTTGATCTTGTTGTTTAGCGATGCAGCCAGCACATTTTTGTACCGGGAAGCGAACTTGCCGGTGTGATGCGCATCATGATGCGGAATTTTGCTGCTGTTCATGACCATCAATTTGGCCAGCAGCGGGATGACTGTCAATGCGACAAGCAGCGAAGCCATCAATGCGGCGGCCAGCGTCAGCGCAAAAGGCCGGAATACTTCTCCGACAACGCCGCCCACAAACGCAATCGGACCGAATACACCGACAGTGGTCAACGTGGAAGACGTAATCGCCGAGGCCACCTGTTTCGTAGCCAGTACGATGACCGACTCCTTGCGTTCATGCGCCCTGGCAAGTTGCGAATAGATGTTTTCGATTACGACGATGCTGTCGTCGACAACCCGGCCAACCGCGATCGCCATGCCCCCCAGTGTCATGATGTTCAGCGTAATCCCCAGGGGCGCCATGATCAACAGCGTCAGCAAGATCGATAAGGGAATGGATACCAGGACGATAAATGTCATGCGCACATTGCGCAAAAACAGCAGGATCATCAGCGATGCCAGCAAGGCACCGAGTACGCCTTCCTTCACCAGCCCGTTGATCGATTGCTTGATCATGCTCGAGTCGGTGAATACTTCATGGAAGTTGACCCCGGGCAGCGTTTTTTCCCAGTTTGCAACCATGCGTTGCACGGCTTCGCCGAATTCAACCGCGTTCGCTTCGCTTGTCTTGTACAAATGGAAGGCGATTGCCGGCCGGCCGTTCAGCCTTGCATTGAACACCGATTCGCTGATGGAGGCGACTTCGGCAACTTGTCCCAATTCAATTTGCTCTCCGGCAGGTGTACTGATCAACATGCGTTCGAGCTGGTAGATCGTGTCCAGTTCGCCGACAACCCGTACCATTTCCGTATTTCCGTTGAATTCGACCGAACCCGCCGGGCTGGATGTCAGGCCCGACTGGATTTCCGATACGACCATCGACGGAGACAGTCCATAGTGGATTAATGCTGCCGCATCCAGGCGAATGTTCAGCTTGGCTTGCTGGTTGCCGATCGAATCGATATGATCGATTCCTTTGATCGAATTGAACCCCGGCTCGATCACGTCCTTGTACAGCTTGTCGAGCTCGGCCTGATTCATGCCTTCTTCGCCATAGACTGCTCCGTAATAGACGGGCTGCGAGGCAAACCCGAACGTCAGCACTTTCGGCCGCTCGCTGCTGGCCGGCAGCTTGACGTTGGCAATCAGGCTTTCGATGTCCTGTTTGGCCTTGTCCACATCCGTGCCCTGGGCCAGTTCCACCAGAATCGTGGAATAGCTGTCATTCGATGTGGAGGTCAAGTTTTTGAGTCCCTTCATGTTGGCCAGCGACTTCTCCAATGGCTTGGTTACCTGATCCAGCACATCCATCGGCGATGCTTTGTATGTCGTACTGACCATGACGACCGGCAGTGAAATATCCGGCATGCTTTCTACCTTCAGCGTACTGGTGGCATACAAGCCGCCAAAAACGAGCAATACGATCAAGATGATGACCGCGGCTGCATTTTTCATGGAAAAATGCGTCAGTTTGATCATTGCGTCCCCCACTCCCATAAACACCGAGTCCATCTCACAATTTCAATCCGTTGTCTATTCTATCTGGGTTCATTCTATGGAAAAACCTTCCCCCGGCCGAAACTACCCTGGACCTTGGTCGGAGATCAATCATGCAAAAAGGACCCTTCCCCATTTCCGGAAGAGTCCCGTATGCCACAATCATGCGGCCATCATAAAGTCACCCAACCGTATTTGATCGAATTGATAACAGCCTGGGTACGGTCATCGACTTCCATTTTCTGCAAAATGCTGCTGACATGGTTTTTGACCGTTTTTTCGCTGATGAACAGATTCTCTCCGATCGTTTTGTTGCTTTTGCCTTCAGCCATCAGCTTCAGAACTTCGGCTTCCCGGCGGGTCAAAGGATTGTTGCCGTTGGGGACGAACTTGGCCACCGTCTCCTTGCTGGCAGCCGCGCCAGAGGTGGCGCCAATTTCGTCCAGATAAGTCATTCTGCGAAGCTGGTTGATGAGCTTGCCCGTGACTTTGGGATGGATGTAGGCATGGCCTTCGGCTACCGTCCGGATCGCGTTGATCAGCGCTTCCGCTTCCATATCCTTGAGCAGGTATCCGGATGCGCCTTTGCGCAGCGTCTCGAATACGTAGCTCTCATCGTCATGAATGGACAGAATAATGACCTTGATGTCCGGGAAAATATCGCGCAGCCGCTCGGTCGCCACGACACCATTCTCAAGCGGCATGTTGATGTCCAGCAGCACCACGTCCGGCTTGTGCTGGTTGCAAAACTCCAGCACCTGGATGCCGTTGCCGCATTCGCCGATCACTTCGAGATCGGATTCCATGTTCAAAATCCGTTTCAAACCTTCCCGGAACAGTTGATGATCGTCTGCCAGCAAAACCTGAATTTTCCGTCCAGCCGCTTTACTCTCCATGGGTGATAAACTCCTTTCTCTGTTCCGTGTTTATGGGAACTTGTATTTTGATTTTGGTTCCTTGTCCGATTGCCGACTCGATGTCAATTTTGCCCTGCAACAGATCAACCCGCTCTTTCATCCCGACCAGGCCGAATTGTGAATGCTGACGGGCTTTGGCGGTCACCTGCTCAACGGAAAATCCGCATCCGTTGTCGGTAATCGCCAGATGGATCGCATCTTCGGAAAACGTCATTTCCAGCAGGATATAGGTGGGGGAAGCGTGCTTGAGCGCATTGTTGAACGCCTCCTGGACGAGCCGGTACATCGCTGCCTCCATCGCGGAAGGAAGCCGCTTCTCTTTGCCATTGGTCTCGAATACGGCACGTATTCGCGTCCGTTCCTCGAAATCCTGCACAAATTTGCGCAGCGTCGGCACAAGCCCGAGATCGTCCAGCGCCATCGGCCGGAGGTTGAAAATGATTTTCCGGATTTCGCCCAGGCCGATTCGCACCTGCTCCTTGAGATCGACCAATTCGTTGCGGATCATGTCCAGATCCTGCGTTTCCAGCATACGTTCCGCAATTTCCGTCCGCAGGATCATGTTGGCCAGCGATTGCGCCGGTCCGTCGTGAATTTCCCTCGCGATCCGCTTGCGTTCGTCTTCCTGGGCCAGAATGATTTTCAGTCCGATCAACTGCCGGTTTTTGGCGGATTCAAGAATGCGTGTGACCTGATTCAAGTCGCCCGACAAATATTCGAGGACCACGTTCATCTGCAGGCCGATCGTCTCGGCGCGTTCGATGGACAATTCCAGATTTTTGGCCCGCTTCTGGATTTCATTTCGCCTGGTGCGCAGATAGTTTTCTTTCTCCCGGTATACCATGAGATCCAGTTGAATTTGCGTTGCTTTATCATAGGCGGCCTTGATATCCACTTCCGAATAGCGAACGAAGTCGCGGCTCACCTCCGTCAGGCGGATGCGCGCCCGCCGGTACTCCCGCTCCAATTCGTCAACTTTTTCGATGGCCTCGTTCGTTTCCTTCAATATCTGTTCCAGTTCCGCATGGAGCGCATCCAGTTCCTTGCGGGCGGATTCGGCAATTTCGAATACCTGCACCTTGCTGTCTTCCATGACCGCTATCGCCTTTTGGATCACTTGATCGATTTGATCCACCGGATAATCCACAGTCCCTGTCTCCTCTTGCGGCTATTAAACATCATATCACAAAAATGGCGTTCATCGGGCATGCGTTGTATCTTGCAATCTTGCAGATCCCCGCTTGCTTACCGAAAAACGGTTCTGAAGTATTAGACTCCGGGAACGCCAAAAAGTTACCCGCGACCCGAGAAAACCTTCCGCAAAAGGAAACATTACGCCCTGGGAGACTTTGGGAGCCATCTTCGTCAATATAAAGAATCGTAAGTGCCCAGGTCGAGAATCTTTTCCTCGGATCGATACCATTGCTCCAGTATGTTTTGTTTCAGCTTCAACGAATATTGCTTGAAACGGCCGTTTTCAGATCCCAGAATTTTGAATTCATTATTGGGCAATGCATCAATTGCATAAATAATCGGAACAGTGTAATAGTCCATGTCCGGATAATTCGGATCTTTATAGTTTAAGGCTTTGTACATTGCCGGCAACATATCCAGATAGTCAACCACCACTTTCAGTTGATCCTTGTCCGGATTGCCCGTAATCAATTTATCGTAGACATAGTCAATCTGCGGTTTTTCCTTCCATACTTTGGCCAACTCTTTGTCCGAAACGTACAATTCCTCCGTTCGCATCTCTTTGGCCAGCGACAGGCCGCCGAGATCGATCTGCAAGTTTTTCAGATCGCTGACCCGGTAGTAGGTTGTCGTGTAGTCTGTCGTATATACAGCTAATACGGGCACTTGTTTGCCCAGATAGGTGATATTGAACCCCTGTGGCTGATACATCGTGATCGTGGAATAGCTTATATTCGCATCGTCTGTGGGATCAGTCTGCTGGTACAATTTCGGATTGATATAGATTCCCTGGTTGGCTGCATTCCAATTCACTTCAGCGCCCAGCAAACGTCCCAGCTTGGCCACCGGCAAATAGCTGGTATTCTCATAGACCAGCACGGGACCGACGTCTGCTTTGGTACCGTTCACAAAGACCTGGAAATCTTTGCGCAGATAGGCTTCCACTTTCTCCAAATTCGAAGCGGCAAACGCACCTGAAACAAAACTGGCAGAGATGAGCAATCCGAGCATGGCCACTTTTCGAATTTTCAAAGGAAACACCTCCATCTATCATACTAGCACGAATTTCCATGAAGCTGAATAGAAAAAAAGCATCGACAATCAATTGCCGATGCTTTTTGATTTGGGGTATGGACTTGGGTTCCGGTTCAAGCGAACGCTTGCGCCTTCAGCGCTTCCACCCTGTCAAGACGCTCCCATGGCAAATCCAGATCCGTACGTCCGAAATGACCGTAAGCGGCGGTTTGCGCATAAATGGGGCGACGAAGGTCCAGCATATGAATAATGCCGGCCGGCCGAAGATCGAAATTGCTTTCGATCAATTGCACCAGTTTCTCTTCGCTGATTTTGCCGGTGCCGTAAGTATCCACGCTGATGGAAACCGGTCGGGCAACGCCGATCGCGTAGGCGAGCTGGATTTCGCATTTGTCGGCAAGTCCGGCAGCCACAATGTTTTTCGCAACGTAACGGGCTGCATACGCGGCAGACCTGTCTACTTTTGTCGGATCTTTGCCGGAGAATGCACCCCCGCCATGCCGGGCATATCCGCCGTAGGTGTCAACGATGATCTTCCGACCGGTCAGTCCTGCATCGCCTTGCGGACCGCCAATGACGAAACGGCCTGTCGGATTGATGAAATATTTGGTATCCCCGTTCAGCCATTCGGCCGGCACAACCGGTTTGATTACATGCTCATGAATATCGCGTTCGATTTGATCCGACGAGACGTCCTCCGCATGTTGCGTGGAAATGACAATGGTATCTACACCTACCGGCTTGTCATCTTCATAAAGGATGGTCACCTGTGTTTTGCCATCCGGACGCAGATAAGCAAGCGTGCCGTTTTTGCGGACTTCCGCCAGCCTGCGGGACAGACGGTGGGCCAAAGCAATCGGAAGCGGCATCAATTCCGGCGTCTCATTGGTCGCAAAACCGAACATAAGGCCTTGATCCCCTGCGCCGATATTTGCGGTTTCTTCCCGTACATTGGCTCCATCGCGGCTTTCCAAAGCGGCATTGACCCCCTGGGCGATGTCTGCGGATTGTTCGTTCAGCGCCGTCAAAACCGCGCAGGTACCGCCGTCAAAGCCATATTTTGCACGTGTATATCCTATATTTTTAATCGTTTGTCTTACGATCGCAGGAATGTCAACATTCGCCTTGCTGCTGATTTCACCGATGACCAATACAAGTCCGGTTGCCACCGAAACTTCGCAAGCGACACGGGCATATGGATCCTTTTCCAAATAGGCATCCAGCACCGCATCGGAAATCTGGTCGCAAATTTTATCCGGATGGCCCTCCGTGACCGATTCGGATGTGAAGAGATGCCGCTTTTTGTTCGACAATTTCTTTAGCCTCCACTTCACACAAAAAAATGAACCTTTCCCACTTGGAAAAGGTTGTTATACAAACCTTCAACATATAATGATAGCTGAATGAAATTGTAGTGTCAATTGGCATCACACCTAAAAAATCGCCTACAAAATCGTTTGTTGCGCCGCCTGTTGCGCCTGGCGAACCAGCCGTTTCGTGATGGAGCCGCCGATCGAACCGGTCTCTCTTGCGGTCATGCTGCCCCAGTCCACCGAACCGGAAACACCGCCTTCAAGGCCCAATTCCCCGGCCATTTCGGAATGAAAGCCGGTCGAAGAACCGGAACCGGGGAGCGTCAATCCAAGTTCGCCTGCGATTTCGTATTTCCATTGCTGGATGGCCCGATCACATTCGGGCACCAGCTTTCTGTTTCTGCTGCCAGCCATTTGCCCGGCACCTCCTTGATGTTGATGGATGTAGTATGTGCGCTGATGCAGACTTCAAGGCGTATTGATTGTTGGACAAGCGGGAAATATATGCAAATTCAGGCATCTGTCGACAAGGCCCGCAACCCGCACTACAGTACATTCGAAAAATTCGTTATACTATAGACATTCATCAGCATATGGCCGTATTTGAGGTGCCGCATGTTTTTTTACTCCCCCAACTTCATCGTTTTTTTCCTGATCCTGCTGGTTCCCTATTTGTTGCTTAAAAAACAGCGCCTGTGGCTGCTGGCTGCCGCCAACGCCCTGTTTTACGCAGCGCATCCGGAAGGATATCTCGTACTGTTCGGCGTTATGGCCGCGGTCACATTCGGACTGGTCCATCTCATGACATTGCCACGCTGGCGCTGGGTATTCTGGATCGGAATCGTGCTGAATGTGCTCAATCTGGCCTTTTTCAAATATACGCTTTTTCTCCTGGACAATTTGAAGCTGTGGACCGGCTTCCAGTTGGCGGCTGCGAGTTCCCTCGCCGAATCAATCGTGCTGCCGCTGGGCATCTCGTTCTATACGTTCGAATTTATTTCTTACCTGATCGACGTCCGGCGCGGAGATTCCAAGCCGACTCGTTCATTCGTAAAATTTTGGGTATTTGTTTCCATGTTTCCCCACCTGATTGCCGGTCCGATCATGCGTGGCGAAGAGCTGATTCCGCAATTGGACAAGCTTGCGGACAAACGCATCACCTGGAACGATATTCGTTATGGCGTCTATCTGTTCGCCATCGGCATGATCAAGAAAGTGATCATTGCCGATCAACTGTCCCCCATCGTCAAGGAACTGTTCGACAAAGGTTCGGCGCTCACGGGGACGGAATCATGGATGGCGGCCTATACGTTCAGTTTTTATATCTACAACGACTTCTCCGCCTATACGGACATGGCCATCGGACTGGGCATCATGATGGGCGTGCGGTTTGCCGACAATTTCAAATCCCCGTATCTCAGCGGAAGTCCAACCGAATTCTGGCGGCGATGGCACATCACGTTGTCGCGCTGGATTCGGGATTATATCTATATCGGATTGGGCGGCAACCGCAAGGGGACATTGCGTCTGTATTTCAATCTGATGATCGCCATGCTGATTTCCGGACTGTGGCATGGAGCCATGTGGACTTTCGTGGTCTGGGGCGGCGTACATGGACTGCTGCAGGTCATCCACCGGTTGTCGCTTTCGCTGAATCGATGGCGCTGGATTGCGGCGATCCGGGAACATGGCATATACCGGCTCATCGCGATTATCGTCTTTTTCCACATCGTGACCTGGACATGGGTATTCTTCCACGCTTCCAGCATCGACATGGCGCTGGACATGACCTGGAAGATGGTTCACGCCCATCCGGACAATATCGTCTCCCATCCCCTGTTTCCGCTGGTCGCAAGTTTGTTTGCCATCCATGTCATTGAATTTCTGCTGCGCAAGTACGAGGAACAAATCGGCCGGGTATGGCGCCATGTGCCGTTTCCTTTGCGCAGTGCCGTTTACTTGATCGTCACGTTGAGCCTCATCTACTACCTGCAGGGGGGCAAATATGAGTTCATCTACTTCCAATTCTAGAAGATTCCGCGTCCGTCAATGGAGCTGGGGATTGATCGGGTTTTTCGTACTGTTTGCAGCGCTGGAAATCGCCGTGTTCCGGAATCCGGATCTGTACGCCATCGAGTACCGGAGCGCCGTCGGGCAGTTTGCGGAACTGGACCAGTCTTTTAGGCATGCGGATGCCAGCCGGATTACAACCATCATTCTCGGTGACTCCCAGAGCAAGGACGCGCTGCGGCCGAACTTGCTTGCAGAGGCTGCCGGCCGGGACGCGGACAGCATTTTCAATTTCAGCATCAGCGGCGGCAAAGCCTATGACATCTACCAGACTTACTTGAAATATGCGGATCGGTTGCATGCAGTGCGAGAAGCCATTATCGTCGTCAACGAACACCAGATCAATACCTACAACATCGCCAATGACATGAAATTCCGCTATTATGCCGGTCTGCGCGACAGACTCCGGGTGCTGGATACGGAAAACTATGGCGAACTTGCGCTCGGCTGGTTATCCAAGGCGTTCGATTTGCGCTCGGTCTGGAGCAAAATGATTCAATCCCATTTCAAAAATACGTTGCCGAAACGGCCGGTGACCGAAGTATGGCAGCCGGGCGGATTGCGGGCGGAAACGCAAAATGAGCCTGACGGCTTGACGGTCGCTTACGCGGAAGCGCGTGCGGACGGCTGGTTCGCCCAATACAATCTGACAGGTTTGCAGGTGGAGTCGCTTGAAGCTTTGCTGGACGATCTCCATGATCGCGGCGTTCGCATCGTCATCTTGCAAATTCCCCGTTCGGATTTGTTCGAAGAAGCGGTGATCCGCAAATATCCGGCGGAACAACAAGCATACCTGGACAAAATCCGGTCGCTGGCGCAGCAATATGGCGCGGAATTTGCCGTTATGCCAAACGATTCGTTGTCCTTGAAAGAACATTTCCGGGACGCCAATCACGTCAACCCCGCGGGAGCGGCTATCGTCAGCCGGGAAGTGGCCCGGCAATGGCTGTCGTAAACACGATAAAGGCCGGAGCTTGCGAAACGGAATTCGCCTCTCCGGCCTTTCATTTATTTCAATTCATATTCCCCGCGAACGAGAACGATCAGGTCTGTCTTCGAATCAGGCGCCGTGGTAACACCCCTGCCATCGCGCGGAAACCAGATCAGATGATTGTTGCCCACCGGCTTGCCCGGCGCAATATCCACACCATCTGTCAGGTCTGGCAGCCCGTTGGTGTCGGAACTGACCGCAACGGCCGAGCCTGTGCGTATGACAAGTTCGCCCCCGGCTTTGACGATCATCGTTTTGCCCACAGGCACCACGACAACTTCCAGCGAAGGCCCGGCACTGCCCCCGCTAGTGGATGGCGCGGCAGCATTGGTCGTCCCCCGCTTGTCCAGTTCAGCCTTGACCAGTTCCGCCACCTTGGCATCCACATAGCTTTTGGTCACAACGGGATCATCCGCCGATCCCGGCGTCTTGACCGAGTTGGCTTCGGCCGATGAATAGAAAACCAGCACGCATGCAACCCCAGCCAGAAATGCCCCTGCAATGGAAAACAGCCGTTTATTTGACTTCAACAAGTGCCACCTCTCCCGATTCGACAAGTATGTATACCATTTGACGTTATCAGGAGGGGAAAGTTGCGAAAATTCGTTACTGATTGCGCAAAACCTTCAAATCATTCGTTCAGATCTGGGCTGCATTGGAGCGAAGGGAGATATTCGCCAAATCGCTTAGACAATGGGTTCTGATGCCGTTGTCCTTGATCATTTTCAACAAATTGATCCATAGATCTTTGATGCCGAAGCCTCTGAAGACCTCTTGATCGATATCACTTTTGGGCGCCTTTGTCAAATCCGCATAACGCTGTGTTACCGATCTCCGGTGACTTTCCGATTTCGAATTCAAGTAGATCAAGATGGGATGAATGTTCATGATTTTGAGTCCGGGTGCGAACAGGTTTACCTGATCGAAATTCAACTGATATCCCATATCCAGATGGAGACCGTCTTCCCACATATACGAAAACCGGACCATGCCGTTGTAATCCAGGTGCGCCTGACAATAAGGCTGGTTCCACAATATCACGCTAACGTCGTAGATTAATCCAAATTTCTTGTTCAAATCGGCAATGTTTTGACCAAAAAAGTTGCGATGGCTTCTCGTTCCTTTGGCGTCAGGATAGATTTCCTTCAAGCGGGCAATCTTCTCTTCAAATGGAGAATCACTATGTCTTCTCGTATAATCGGGATGCAAACCTACTTCTACAAACTCAGGCGCACGAAGAAGAATGTCAGATTTGTGAGTAGAAAACATCGTGATCTTGCAGTTGAATTGTTCTACAATCTCCAGCACATGTTCAATCGCATAATCGGGAGCCCAATCGATATCGCAAGTAAGTATAATATCTTGCAGACCGTTTAAATTATAGAAGCTTGACAACGGGTCACTTTCCCAGTTGTAGACTGCATTGAATTCAAACATCATGATTGCCCCTTGATATATTGATCACGAATATCGTTCCATTGCTTTTGCAATCGTTTGGCGTGTTTGAATGGCATTAAATAATATTGCTTCCCTGCCTGCCTATCATTTTTCCGTTTAATTGGGTAAGCCGTCGGACCTTTGCATGCTGCATCGGATAACATGTCTATCGATAAGTTGATGGCACGAGACTCTACATCTGAAATCGAATCCGTTTCCGCGATTTTCACTTCCCTACTCTCCAGAATTTCTCCGGTATCTACACCGGAATCGACAAGATGCAGCGTGACTTCAACCGGTTGTCGTTCATACAGTGCCCATCGGATGACATCAACACCGCGATAATATGGCAGTTTTCCTGGATGACAGTTGATAATCCACAAGCCTTCAATACTCAATATCGGTTTTTTGATGATGCCCGATTGCGCCAAAACGATCTTTTTGACGCCAAATTGGATCAACGCTTTGACAGCCCTGTTTTCGTTAATATCTTTCACCTTAACAACATGGTCTGCGTAACGTGAATAATCCGGCAATTTCTTGTAGCGTCCAAGGGTTAATTTCCGGATCAACAAAGGCGTCCAAAACTTCAAATTATACCGTAATGCATCTGCAAACCCGATTTTCCTGGCCAAAAATTTTGCCATCTTCCACCGTTTGGTGAACGGAGTATGTTCCACAATGATGATGGCCGGCTTTATTCCCGCTTCGGCTAGTTTTTCCAACAGTCGTATGCCGAATGAAGTTCCCGCCCTCGTTAAAACGGCCATTTCTTGATCTACAGTGATCTGATTTTTCATACGGTTCCCCTATAAATTGTTTCACAAGTAGACTACCTAATCATGTCACTGCAATTGCCCAATATCCCTATCCAGTAATGAATTTATCCGCAGAATCAAAGTCTGGCAAACCAGAAAAGGCCCTACCATCAACATTCTGATGTTACACTGTCAATTGTTCACTCGATTGCTCGTAATTCTAAAAGCAACCAAGAAAAATATCACAAGTTAAACTGCTTCAAATCCGATTCGACAAGTTTTTTGGGTCTTATGACAACGCTTCCTCTAGCGCTACAATGACTCGTTCCAAATCGTCATCACTCAAGTTGGAACCAGAAGGCAGACAAATGCCTTGTTCAAACAAGCGCTCAGAAACACTTTCAGATTCCTGGTGAGAGTAATAGGGAATGCCCTTGAATAGAGGTTGCAAATGCAGCGGCTTCCATACCGGCCGCGACTCGATGTTCAAGGCAGACAAATGGTCGATCACCTGAGCCGGCTTGATACCTGTTTTTTCGGGATCGATGGTCATGGCCGTCAACCAGCGCGTAGACTGGCCAAACGATGCTTCGGGCATGAAGTTTATTCCTTCATGATGACCCAACCGTTCAACATATCTCGAGAACACCCGCCGTCTGGCTTGCACGCGCGAATCAAGCACCTTAAGCTGTCCCCGGCCGATTCCTGCCAACACATTGCTCATCCTGTAGTTATAGCCCATTTCGCTATGCTGGTAGTGCCGAGCGGGGTCTCGCGCTTGTGTCGCCCAGAAACGTGCTCTTTCAAGCGCCTCCGTATCATCGGAAACCAGCATCCCCCCGCCGGATGTCGTGATGATTTTATTTCCGTTGAACGAATAGATGCCAAACTTGCCAATCGTCCCGCTCGCCTTGCCCCGGTAAGTCGCCCCAAGCGACTCGGCCGCATCTTCCACAATGGGAATTTCATATCGATCGCAAATATCGATCAGTGCATGCATGTCCGCGCTTTGCCCGTACAGATTGACGACAATCGCCGCTTTGGCGCGTAGTCCCTGTCTCCGCAAATCCTCGCATGCACGTTCGAGCGCCTTTGGCGACATATTCCATGTTGACGGTTCCGAATCGATAAAAATCGGCCTGGCACCCTGGTATAAAATGGGGTTGGCGCTGGCAACGAACGTTAGTGAGGAACAAAGCACAATATCGCCTGGGCCCACACCCAGCAATCGCAATGCCAAATGGATGGCCGCTGTCCCAGAAGAGAGCGCCACTGCTCCCCGGGATCCCACATAATCCGCGACCTCGCGCTCGAACGCATCCACATGCGGCCCAAGTGGTGCAATCCAGTTGGTGTAAAATGCCTCGGCAATATATTTTTGTTCGTCTTCTCCCATGTGGGGAGAGGAAAGATAGATTCGGTTGTTCATTTCAGCAGTTCATCTCGATTCATTTAATATATTTGGCAGGTACGCCAACCACCGTCCGATTCGCTTCCACCTGATCCAACACAACACATCCGGCGCCAATCGTGGAAAATTCCCCGGCTGATGTTTTGGGCAACATTCTTGCTCCGCTGCCAAGAAAAACGCCACGATCTAGCTTCACAAACCCCATAATATCACATTGCGCACTCAAGGTTACGCCGTCTCCAACTTCAGCATCATGCGCGATCACACAATGCAGGTTAATCGTAACAAAATCCCCAATGGTCACATTTGTTGAAATGCTGGAAAAAGGGCACATGACAAGTCCGGTACCAATCCGATTATGGTCTCCAATGACGCAAGTGGGATGAATGACATTGACAAATGTTGCGCCTTTGGACAGCAATTCATTGCAAATTTTGAGCTTGATTTTTGGGTCGGCAATCGCACAGCTAAACACATCGTTCTGCTGCGGAATGTAATTTGAAATTGATGAAATCACGGGGAAATCCGTGGTATAACCATCCAGTGCGTTTTGATTGTCATCCAGAAATCCGCCGATATTCCAGTCTCTTTGATCTTCAGGAATATCCCTGGCCCAACATAACAACTCACGGCCTAAATTCCCGGCCCCAACAATTAGCAGCCGTTTCTTGGGCAACTTGCTTGTCCTCCGATCCTCATTATCTCATCCCTTGAATTCTTCCATCGTGACATGATCCCCGTGGGAGATCCCTTCCGAACGCAACACTTTCCTGACCGTCAACCACAGAATCTTCAAGTCCAGCCAGAAACTTCGGTTGTCGACATACCATACATCCAATTTAAACTTCTCTTCCCAAGTTATCGCATTGCGACCGTTTACTTGCGCCCAGCCCGTAATTCCCGGACGCACTTCGTGCCTTCGCGCCTGCTCCGGGGTATAGCGTTCCAGATATTGCATGAGCAATGGCCGGGGGCCGACCAGACTCAAGTCTCCCTTGAGTACGTTGATCAACTGCGGCAGTTCATCCAGACTGGTTTTGCGCAGAAATTGCCCCAGCCTGGTCAACCGCATCGCATCGGGCAGCAATTCTCCTGCCTCATTCCTCTCGTCGGTCATTGTGCGGAATTTATAGATATAAAAGGGCTTGGCACGGTAGCCGGGACGCAGTTGCCTGAACAGGACCGGACGACCAAGCTTGAAGTAGATGATCAGCGCCGTTGCAAGCATGACTGGCGAGAAGAGCAACAACAGCAGTCCGGAAACCAAAATATCAAATAATCTTTTCATCGCGTTCCCTCTATTGATTCCGCAATAGTTGCTCAGGGGGAACCATGCGCAACTTTCGGGCCGGAGAACCGGCAACCAGTTCTTCCCGATTCACATCTTTCGTCACCACACTGCCTGCCGCTACCGTCCCGTCTTCATGAATGACCTTTCCGGGCAATACGGTTGCATTGGCCCCGATTCTGCCCCCGGTCTTGACGGTAACCCCTTTGAAATGCTGGAACCGCTCTTTCGTTCGCGCCATATAGTTGTCATTTGTTGTCACGACACAAGGAGCGATAAACACATTGTCTCCCAGATTGGAATAGGCGGTAATGTAGCAATTGGTCTCCAGCTTGCACCTGGTCCCGATGACACAATCATTCTCGATGGCCACCCCCCGCCCGACAATCGTGGCGGAACCGACCGTCACCCGTTCACGGATCGTGGCCAAATCCGCAACAAACACGTCATCGTCCAATACAGCCCCCGCATAAACAATGGCGGAAGTGCCGATCGTGCACCCAGACCCGATGATCGTGCCGGACAATCGATCCACTGCTCCGAGCGCGGAATTTTTGGCCCTTGACGGCTGTTTGCCGATCACCGCATTGTCCTGTATGGTCACACGATCCCCGATACGGGTTCCTTCGTAAATGACCACATTGTGACCAATCACGACATCTTCGCCAAATTCAACCTGGTTTTCGATCACGACGTTTTGCCCCATTCGAGCAGGCCGCATTCCGTTATCCTCCCAAAAAATCCGTAATGTGCGAAACGATTTTTTCGGCAGCCTTTCCGTCCCCGTACAAATTTTCCACGTATTTTGGCGTGTCCTTCAATTTGTCGGCAATAATATCGGATAACCGCTCCGTCGTCACATCGACCAGACAATTCCATCCGGCTTGCACGGTCTCCACCCATTCCGTCTGGGGCCGCAGCGTAAAGCATGGCTTCCTGGCAAAATAGGCTTCTTTCTGGACGCCTCCGGAGTCGGTAATGATGCCTCTTGCATTGGTCTCCAGCAGCAGCATTTCCAGATAGGACACGGGATCAACAATTTTTAGTCGGCCGGCATTAGCTGTCGATACGTCAATCCCCGAATCCTTCAGCCGATTTCGGGTTCTGGGATGCAAAGGCAATACAACATCCGCATTTAATGCCATCAGCGATTCAAATATCGCCCGAAGCCGAACGGGATCATCCGTATTTTCCGCCCGATGGATGGTGGCCAGGAAAAATGCGTTTTCCGTAACGCCAAATCGTTTCAGATCGTACTTGTTTCTGGCCACCGAAGCATTGTAAATCATCGCATCGTACATCACATCTCCCACTTGATGCACATTGCGTGTAATGCCTTCAGCAGCCAAATTTTGAACAGCCGTATCAGTGGGCGCAAACAGCAAATCCGACACATGATCGGTCATGATCCGGTTCAATTCTTCCGGCATCCGCTTGTTGAAACTTCGCAGTCCAGCTTCTATGTGCATCAGCGGCATGTGAAGCTTGCTGGCGGCAAGCGCTCCGGCCAGTGTGGAATTTGTATCTCCATATACGAGCACCGCATCCGGTTTTTCCTTCAGCAGAAGCTCCTCCAACCGAATGAGCATTTCCCCCGTCTGCCGGCCATGACTGCCGGAACCGACACCCAAATCGTAGTCCGGTCTTGGAATCTGCAATTCTTCAAAGAATACGCCTGCCATATTGTAGTCGTAATGTTGGCCCGTATTCACAAGTACTTCATGAAATTGTTTGCGAAGCACGCGGGATACGGGTGCAACCTTGACCAACTGCGGCCTCGTGCCGATAATGGTTACAATTTTTCTCATACGTTCCCCTCATAGAATCGCCTGATGCACGATACCACATATTCCTGCTGTTCCAAGGTCAACTCGGGAAACATCGGCAGCGACAACGCTTCGTCGCACGCCCGTTCCGTTTCCGGCAAATCGCCTTCGCGATAACTCAGATATTCAAAAACCGGCTGCAAATGCAACGGTTTCGGGTAGTAGACCATGGTCTCCACACCATTGCTTTTCAAAAATGCCTGGAGTTCGTCTCTGCGTGGACAACGAATCGTATACTGATGAAATACGTGCCGATTGTTCCCGTCCACGGCAGGTGTCGTCACTACCTTGCAATGTTGGGCCAACAACGCGTCATACCGGCGCGCAATTTCCTGGCGACTGGCAATCCACGTCTCAAGATGCGGAAATTTGACATTCAAAATCGCCGCCTGCAATTCATCCAGCCTGCTGTTGCATCCCAACAGGTGGTGATAATATTTGGGCTTGCTTCCATGTGCCCGGAGCATTTTCAGTTTGTCCGCCAGATCGTCCCGGTTGGTCACGATCATGCCGCCATCCCCATAAGCACCCAGATTTTTGGTCGGGAAGAAACTGAAGCAAGCCATCGTGCCAAGCGACCCCGATTTTTGCCCCTGGAATTCCGCGCCAATTGCCTGGGCCGCATCCTCGATCACGACCAGATTGTGGTTGGCAGCGATCCGGTTGATGGCCTCGTGATTCGAGCACTGGCCATAGAGCTGAACGGGCATGATGGCCTTTGTTTTTGCTGTGATTTTGGCCTCGATCTGACCGGCATCAATGTTGAAGGTGAGCGGATCGATATCCACGAAAACCGGAGTGGCGCCCACTCTGGCAATGGCACCGGCCGTCGCAAAAAAGGTAAAGGCCGACGTGATCACTTCGTCCCCTTTACCGATTCCGCAAGCCAGCAAAGCAAGATACAGCGCATCACTGCCGTTGGCGACACCGATGCCATGCTGGACGCCGCAATAGGCTGCAATGTCGGCTTCCAGTTTGCGTACGTTCTCTCCCAGAATAAAATGTGTTTTATCCATGACTTGTTCGATCGCATGGGTAATCTCGGATTTGAGACGCTGGTGCTGGATGCTCAAGTCCAAAATGGGCACCTTCATGACGAGACCTCCTTATTTGCAGCTTCCACGATTCATTTCAATTTGCGAGAGGCTTCTTCCAACACCCTGATAACCTCGATCCCGTTTTTGCCATCCGATATCGGTTTTTTCCGTTCCCTGATGCAAGCAAGAAAATGCTCGCATTCCAGCTTTAGCGGTTGCTCCGCACCCTTCATTACAATTTCCGAACCTTCCTCCCAGTTTGACAAATCAGGCCTTATTCCTTTGCGGTGAAGCGTCAATACCTGACTCATTTCATCATAAACCAACATGCCATCGGTGCCTACTGCCGTTAATTGCCTCCGGACTTCCGGCCAGATCCACGAGGTATGAAGATGCGCCTGTATATTGGCGTCAAATTCCAGATGCAATTGTACATCGTCTTCGATATCGGGCTGAATAATCCGCTGACCGACTGCATCGATCTTCCCGGGATTGGAGCCGGTCAAATACAGAAACACGGCAATGTCATGCACCCCGAAGCTCCAAAGCACGTTTTCGACAGCGCGCACCCTGCCCAGCTTCTTTCTTTCCTGGTGCAATGTCTTCAATTGGCCAATGGCTCCCTGCCCAATCAACTGTTTCATCGCTTGGATGGCCGGTTGATAAAGCAGCAGGTGCCCGACCATCAGAATCCGTTGATGCGCTTCGGCCAGGGCAACCAGGCTTTCAGCTTCGGATACGGACAAAGTCAACGGTTTTTCCACAAACACGTCTTTGCCAGCGAGGATGGCATCTTTTGCAATCGCATAGTGTGTATGCGCAGGCGTCGCAATTACGACCGCTGGAATATCTGTTTGCAAGGCATCCCTGTAATCGGGATACAGCTGGAGGCCGGGATCAAATGCGGCCAACATCCGCCGCAAGGATTCGCTTGATTCGGCCACGCCTGCCAAAGCCCCGATCTCATGGAATGTCCGTACCAGATTCATGCCCCAATTGCCGGCGCCAATGACGATTACCTGTTTCATCATTACCTCACAACGTTTAAAGTTTATAGTACTTGCCCCTGGGATTTTGATTTTTCATACTGTTGCGCGTATCAAAAATGACAGCAGCTTTTTCGGCAATCAGCGGATAGTCAAAATTGCTGTGATTCGTTGTAATCAACACCAGATCGGCAGATTCCACAAGACGGGAATCCAGGTTTACCGTCTCAATCATGCGCCCCTTGAATTTGAATTGCGGCACATGCGTATCGACAACATGCCACTCGGCGCCATGTTTATCCAACTGTTCGAGTATCGGAATGACCGGCGATTCCCTGTAATCATCAATGTCTTTTTTATAGGCTACACCCATCACGACAATCTTTGAACCGTTCAGCGGTTTCTTTTCCGTATTGAGGATTTGCATGCATCGGTCAATGACAAAATCGGGCATGCTATTGTTGATCTCACCTGCAATCTCGATCAGTCTCGTGTGGTAATTATACGCCCTGGCCTTCCACGTCAAATAAAAAGGATCGATGGGGATGCAATGCCCCCCCAAACCTGGCCCGGGATAAAATGGCATAAACCCATAAGGCTTGGTTGCTGCGGCATCAATGACCTCCCACACATCGATTCCCATTTTGTCGCACAGAATCGCCATTTCATTCGCCAATGCAATGTTGATGTTGCGGAACGTATTTTCCAAAATTTTCTCCATCTCGGCCACTGCCGGACTGGACACTTCGTGTACTTCACCTTCCAATACATTGCGATATAGCATGGAAGCAATTGATGTACACAGGGGTGTAACCCCGCCAACGACTTTGGGGGTGTTCTTGGTTTTGAAGGTTTTGTTGCCGGGGTCTACCCGTTCGGGAGAATAGGCCAAATAAAAGTCCGTACCGCACTTGAGTCCTGTCGATTCGAGAATCGGCTTGACAATTTCTTCAGTCGTTCCGGGATACGTCGTGCTTTCCAGCACAACCAGCATATTGGGATGCAAATATTTGGCAATTTCCTTCGTCGAGTTTTCGACATAGGATGTATCCGGTTGCTGGTAAGTATCCAGTGGCGTGGGGACACAAATGGCCACCGCGTCCAAATCAGCAATTTTGGAAAAATCGGTGGTTGCGACGAGTCGGCCGGCGGCAGTGATCGTTTTTAACTCTTCGTCCACCACATCGCCGATATAATTGATTCCCTGGTTGACCATGTCGACTCTTTTTTGCTGGATATCGAAGCCGATGACTTTGTATCCGGCCTTCACTTTCTCAACCGCTAGCGGAAGGCCGACGTAACCGAGGCCGATGACGCCAATCACGGCGGATTTGGATTCGATTTTTTGGATTAGCTTCATATCCATAAACACCACCTTCTTAATTACTCTTAGTAATTCTCCACACTAAAATCTTTTACTTTTCTCTTTATTCCCTAAATCTTGTTCAATCGTTAAAATTAATTGTTTGGATAAGTTCTCCCAGGAGTGGTATTCTTGCACATATTTTCTCGCTCTTAAACCCATATTTCTGGTTTGTTCAGGATTGTTATACAACCTGACAATACCCTCAGCCAATTTGTCACTAAAATTGTCTTTAACAACAATACCCCCACCAGAATTTTCGACAGGCGTGCCATCCAAGTTGCAAAGCAGAATAACAGGAAGCCCAGTCGCCATGTAGTCAAACAATTTATTTGGACTTATTCCCCACTTGAAGACTGGTGAGTCAACCAATGGCAATAATCCGACATGAGCTCTCTTTAATAACGCCGGTACCCATTCTTTTGGAATCGCATTTAAAAATGTAATGTTTCTGATGTTTTCATCCCGAGTGCGCTGCATCAATCTGTTTTTTTCCGGCCCGTCTCCTACACACAAAAAATGAATGTTTTCTTCGTTCACCAGTTTTTTGGCCGCATCTAAAATAGAATCCAGGTTATTCGCCTTGCCGTGAGTACCTAGATAGATGGCTATGAATTTCCCCGACAAAGGGACAAGTGATTCGATTAATGATTCTGGCAGTTCGCTATGTTCTTGATATCTTGACAAATCAACTCCATTCGGCAGGTAAAGCACTTTCTGCGCATCGACTCCTCTGCTTGTTACATAGTTCACGGCCTTATCAAACAAAACAATAATGCGTTTCGACTTTTTATACAGAAACTTCTCCAGCCAACTCAACAGCAATATAAACGGATTGTATTTGGATATCTTCCCGAGATCGATTAACGTTTGCGGCCATAAATCGCGCTCCTCGAAGTAAAACAAACAGCCTTTTTTACGAGCAAGCATATAACCAACCAATGCGGCCATAGGGTGAACCAAAGATCCGATAATGACATCTGGTTTGTCGATCAATCGTTTTCCATGTACATAACTTCTCCATGAATAACTCAACATATTAAGAATACGATCTATTCCGTTTTTCTTATACGATCTGGATTTGACCCAAATGAATTTTACATTTGCGTAACTTGCAGACTCAATGTTTGAATTTTCTTCAAATTGGACAGTTTCACTCAAGCTTTGATGGTTGAACGAAGAGGCGAAAATGGTCACAGAATGCCCATTTGCCGCCAAATATCTCGATAAATCATAATGCCTAGTACCACCCGGATTTCCAGGAGCCGTAGCATAATGGTTGAATATCCAAATATTCATGATTTGACCTCATGTAATGTATTTAATAATCATGTTATTTATATCGAAGCTTATAATAGATTTTTATGGATTGAGATAACATACGATACCACGAATTTTTCAAATAAGACTCCCATCTATTTCGATAAATTGCCAAGTTCTCATCGTACACCATTGATAATGTGATATCCAGTTGTAAGTTATGCAGTTTTTGATAGTATGTGGAACACACCATCGGGATTTTTCCATTGGATGCTTTTTGGTAAATCGTCCAGAACCCAATATCATAAACATGAATGCATTTAACTACCGTATCAAAAAATTCCAGGAACAAATCGTAGTATTTTTGATCTTTCGTAATCAAATAGTAATCCAATACAGACCATAACGACCATATGAATCCGTTTAGTATTTGTTTGCCTTCAGCACAATTGGGATGTTCTTCGATCCATTTTCCAAACTCCGTTTCTGATAAGCATCCCCCGTCATTTTCAGGACTCAGCATGAGCATCAATCCCTTGTTGGCCGAATCAAGAAATTTATCCTCTTTAAAGTAATCATAGGACCGAAGTAGAAGAGAGACCGCCTGGCCCTGTGCCAATCCGGAAATCCATGGACTTTTTATGTTGTTCCAATCAAACTTGTAATGCCAAGCTCCCGAATCTTCTTGATTATTTACTAGCCATTCCGATATATTGTATAAAGTTTTCGCATATTCTTGCAATGGTGAACGCAATAGCTGCGTATGCATACCCAAGCCATATTGCGCGATCGCGCAAGTATTGTACTGAATCCCAATATTTCCATAATAGTTTAATAATGGGATCCCCTGTTGATCACGCGGACCTTTATACTGCAATTTACTGGAAAAATCCATATAATAGGGACCCAAACGTTTTTCTTTTAACAACTCCAAAGCTGATTCATCTTTCTTCAGGTCCGTATGCCAGAAGCTCACAGCACCTTTTTTCCGATTTATAATGTATACATTGAAGATCCTTTTATAATGGTCAAGACTCGGCACAATCATCCCACCTATGAATGTTTTTTATATGAAATTTCGGAAAATAGGTCTGGATATTGCATTCTGATTCATAGATACGATGATTAAATGAGCAAAATAAAGGATATTGGCAACCAGAACGCCCCAAGCGACCGCTTCAATAGAGTTAAATATTTGAAGGGACAAATACGTTGCGGCTGAAAAATAAACACAGTTCATCAAACCCGTTTTTGAAGAGGCACTCGGATTTCCACTTCCAAACAAATTTCCCGTTAATAGAATACACATACTAAGAAAATAAATAGAAACGATCAGGATTTTCAAGGTCGCCAATGCGTCCAGAAATTCATTTCCGAAAAAGATTGCAATCATGTAATCAGCAAACGGAATACAAATAACAATCATACCGATTAAGATATACGAAACAAATCTAAAAAATGAAGTTTTATTGCCAGTTTCATTTTTACCCCTTGACGCATACTGAAAAATCACATTGTACAATGCTTTTGCGAACTGGAGCATTCCTTCTGAAAGCATTTTCGCCAATGAATATTGGCCTAGCCAGTATGCATTTAATAGCGCGGATACAAAAATATAATCAACTCTTGAAGTCAGGATATTGCTCACATCATAGGCATAAGATCTCAATCCGTATTTTGTTTGCAACCGCATCATTTTTAATACAAATTGGGGTTTTCTTAATCTTTTTATGTTCCAAACAAAATTAATGATAAATAGTGAAATACTCAATGCGAAAGGTAAATAGAAAGCAATGATTGCAATCTTCAAATTTAATTGCCCCAAACTCAGCAATACGAATAGCAAAAACACTAAATGAACGGCCACCGTGATGATAAAATACCGCTTGTAATTTCCATCCCCCAATATGGTTTGCTTAACAGAAAGGAAGATGATATGGGAAACCGTACAAAGTGCTACCAACATGGACAACGAGGAATCTTCAAATCCGATGTATTTATAGAAATATGGATATAGGCCAATTATAAATAGAAACGTAAAGACCACAAAAATAATTGTAAGCAATTGATAAGAAACAAGCACTTCCGAACTCGATTTGCCACTACGAGATTTGTAATAAATGATTGAACGATGTGTCCCGAATGTAAACACCAAGGAGAACAACGTTGTAAACGTTAATATCAAATTAAATATGCCAATCTCCACAACCCCGATTCGCCTTGCAATGAAAGCAACTGCAACGAACTTTAACCCCATTCCGATTCCGTCAGCCAACACAGCATATACGCCATTCTTAAACATTCGAAATCACCACAGGGTTGTCTCTGGTCGAGTTCGCAACTGCAATAATTACCAAACAAGCTGCTATCAATATATTATTGTGAATCAACTTGAAACTGGCAAAAAATTGAGAATATAACAATACACCAAACAAACCTGCCGAGTAGCTGAATGCATACATATTCCTTCCCTTGATACCCTTCAGTATGACATAAAACTGCAGCAAGTAAAGTAATAAGCCTATCAAACCTACATTTGCCAACATATAAAACGAAACATTGTGAATATAATTTGTAAAACTCGTGCCGTGCAGTGAAAACTTCACACCAATTCCCCCGCCAAAAACCGGATTGGCAGCAAAAACATTCCATGCATCCAAGTATTCATTTACACGAACGGAGACATTATCATCTCCACTCAATATTTTTTTGAACCTGGACACAAAAGCACCAATAAGCGCCTGGACAGGTGACGGAATGACGAGAACAAGAATCATCCCAACGGACAAAAACATCCCGATCTTCTTTAGCTTTTTCAAATATTGCCTCGTATTTCTCCTGACAAAGAGGATGACGAGAAATACAAAAATCGTACAAATAATCGCTAATATCATACTTCTTGTCAAAGTAACCGCGGCACCGACAAAATTAAATACAGAACAGTATGCGTAGAATCTGAAGTAGGTTGATTCCCTAAACCGGTATATAGACATAAAAAAACAAAGGATGCTTATAAATAAGGTGAATGGCAATGTCGTACTCGGATCAATCAAGGTTATTCTCTTGTAGAGAACATCTGTAAATTGACTATCCAGTCCTGAACGTAGGAAATGATAAAGAAATTTAAGTGAATACAATGATCCCAAGAAACACAAACCAAGCGTGAACTTCAGAAAATCCGCTTCGTTCTTTAAATACATGCTGAATGGAATGGCCATAATTAAAAATAGAAAAGGAATAAAGGCACGAAAAGCATCGGAAATCAGTAAATCCTTGAATACAATCGCGATCGTAGTGCTGACTAAACTCCAAATCAGGAATAATCCGATAACAAAGACTACTTTGATCACGCTATCTCTGGACGATGCATTAAATAATCCTTTATTAGCCAAAATGAAGTACAAGACGATTATCATTAAAAATGCTACAAAGAGGACGTTTCCAAAATTCAATTGATCAGGAACGGGCTCCAGAAGAAACAATAAAACAAAAAAATAGAATCCCCAAAAGTTGAGTAGCCTTAGCTTTTCTGTCCGATTAATCTTTAACAGATAATAAATGATCGGGAAGAAGAAGATACCTGCTATACCCCATGCAACCAACATTGACCAGCACCTCCTTTCACCATGCAATCACTGGTCATGGCTTGGTTTTGTAATTCACAATTTGATCGATCTCATTTTCTTCAGCTCGATCCACGGCCAATAATTGTTGGTACAGGTTCTCGTCCCACTTCCCTTGAATCCTCAATAACGCCAAATACCATCTCAATCTTTCTCTATTTTCATGGTTATTAATATCCCCTATTGGAATTTTATTCAACAGATCCGAAGCCTTCGAAAATTCATCCTTAAAATAATATATTTTCGCGATTTGCAAAATTGTCGAAGGAGCTAGTTGCATTTTTTGTACAGCAATAGGTTCTGAAGAAATGATGGATTGTTGCTGCATCAATCTCTCCAATAGAATCAGCGATTTATCCCAAAAATGATTATTTTCATCTGTTAGGTTGTCACTTTGCATACCCAATTGTGCGAAAGTTGCAATCGCCATGTCGTATAAAGTTATCTGCCAGGGAAATTTATTGATTGTTGAAGAAATGAGTGTGTATGCGTCATCAAATTTTTGATCCTGAATCAGCATCTGAAATTTTGCCAATGTTTTCGGAACGTTATTCGGTTCTTTCCTCTCTAATTGATCGATTAATTGATACGCTTCTTCCCGAAATAGCTTATCGTTGTATTGTTCATACAACTGATTCAAGATATTCACTTTAAACAGTACATACTGTGGATGTCCAAAGCTAAGTTGAATCGCTTTGTCAAGCGGTTTCTTGATTTCTTCGTATGAACCGGTTTGCACGGCCTTGTCCATCGCACGCTTGTAATTCGCATCAGCTCTTTCGGCCATGAAGGAAAAAACAAAGAAGAGCCCAAAAAGAATTGATGTGCCTGCCAAACAAGCGTTTCTCCAATATTTCACCCTTGATTTTCCAAACAACTGAATTGTGGAATCCGAAAATGCCACCGAAGCACCCAAAGTCAAAAACACGATACAGGATAAATAAACATAACTCATATCAAAATCCAACAAACTATGCACAAGGATGGTTAAACCAATAATAGGATAGATCAAGCGACTGCTATCCCAATCGTTGTTGCCATTAGATTGAATGAAATTACGAACAAACAAATAAAGAACATAAAGGATCACGCCCAGCAGAAAGATCAGCCCGACAACCCCTGTTTCAACCATGTACTGTAAAATAAAATTATGGGCCTGAGCACTGGTGTAGGGGTAATCCTTGTACGAATCATAAAGAACAGACCAGGCTCCACCACCTGAACCAAACAAGGGGTAGTCCCTGATTATTTTAAAACTATCTTTGATAAACATGCTACGTGAAGTTACACTCATAGTATTCAAATTTCCGACAAACAGGTATACTGAAATTGCCAACAGTAACCCTATAATAGGAATAACCCAGGAACTCCATCGAAATCCCCCAGTTGTTTTTTCCCATTTCGTTTGCATAGGAATATAAACGTATTTCTCCGTCAATTCCACAACGACAACTACCAATAGAGAAACTCCAATGAGAATAGCCCATCCTTTTACAGATGTTACACTTGAAAACCCGGCATCTAACTGTACACGTATCGACATCATCGTATTGTGGAGGAAAAACGACGACGCACTTACAATGATTAAATATAATAATGTAACAATTTGTCGGTACCATGCAAGAAAAACCAAATACAGCAACAAAACTATCCCAGCGATTATCAGCGCGCCAGTGGATTGGGTCAATTGAATGGATAAAACGGCAGGAAGTAGCATAAACGCGGGAATAACGCGCGAATACCACCGGTTGGCGTTTTGAATTAGAATTAGCGAAGCGATCAATATGGCAAAAATATAAGCTGCATACGTATTCGGATACTGAAAAACACTGGATAGTTGATGTCCCACCAGCAGCGCGTCTTTGTAATTCGAATTGCCAAACCAGTTCAGCATACCAAATATAACCAGAACATATCCTGCTCCAACAAGAGCGCACTTGATAATTTTATTGCCTATCGGATTTGAAGGCACATAAATTCCGATCAAGAAAAAGGCAACCCACATAAACCGAATATAAATCTCATTTAAGGCATAATGAAGCGATGCTGCTTGAAACAGCGACAACATTGAAGCAATCGGTATGAACCATATAATTATACTCAGAAATCCCCGATGCGTGTTGACAGGGAATTGTTTGTAGAGTCCCATTGCCGCGATAATGCCGAATAACGATGTCCAGACTGCTGCTGTAAAAATCGCGCCTTCAAATGTCACGTCCAATCCGTTAAACAGCCCTTTGTAGAATGGCGCGATGAACATGAATAATGTGATGAAAACGGCTGGAAGAAGTATGGTAACCGGCATGAGCTGTTTTTTTACAACGCTGGTCGTTCCACTCTTCCTCATTCGACAGACTCCTTCATCTCGTATTTCCTATCCAAAGTAGCCACGATCTCCAGTGAAGCTTGCAATTGGTCACTTGTTTGAATCGAATCGATACCGCTATTGCTGGGGCGATATTCGGGCACAAGTCGTTGCAATTGTAATTTCACTTCTTCCGGTGTTGTGGCTTCCTTTAAGTCATTCAGCAATCGATCCAATTGCTTGACCGGCAAATCCATCAAACCTCCAACGTATATACGGTCATGCTTGGTGGCTGTTGCTCCTTCTTCCTTACTCAACAGTTCCTCAAACAGTTTTTCTCCCGGTCGCATGCCCGTATACACAATCTGAATATCCTTACCCGGTTCCAACCCGGAGAGCCGGATCAAATCATGGGCCAGATCATCGATCTTGACCGGATTACCCATATCCAATATGAATATTTCGCCCCCTGTCGTATAAGCGCCGGCCTGTATAACCAATTGTACGGCTTCCGGAATCGTCATGAAATATCGGATCATGTCCGGGTGGGTGACAGTAACGGGGCCGCCTTCTTCAATTTGTTTCTGAAACAATGGGATTACGCTCCCTCTGCTCCCGAGTACATTGCCGAATCGGACCGCCGAGAATAACGTCTGGCTCCGGCGGTTTAAATCCTGCACGATCATTTCCGCGATTCGTTTCGTCGTTCCCATCACGCTCGTTGGATTCACAGCTTTATCCGTGGAAATAAGGACAAACCGTTTTACCTTGAATTCGTGAGCGCAAAGCGCCACATTCCTGGTGCCGAATACATTGTTCATGACCGCTTCTTTGGGATTACCCTCCATCAACGGTACATGTTTATGGGCAGCGGCGTGAAATACGACATCCGGACGAAATTGACCGAAAATCCCTCGCATCCGCACCTCATCCTTAATGTCCGCAATCAGTGCCACGATGGATAGGCTTGGAAAACGTTTTTTGAGTTCGATTTCAATGTCATATATATTGTTTTCGCTATGATCCAGCAGTAATAATTGATCAGGTTCTATGGATGCCACCTGTCGGCAAATTTCGGATCCGATCGATCCTCCTGCTCCTGTTACTAACACAACTTTCCCGCGCAAGTAGTCTGCTATTTCATTCAAATCCACTTTGACCGGCTCTCTACCCAACAAATCTTCAACGCTAACTTTACGAAGCGTATTAATCGTAATTTTGCCGTTAATTAAATCGTTCACACTTGGGACAATCTTGATTCGGCAACCAGTTCCTTTGGCAATGTTGATGATTTTCGAAATTTCCAATCGGGGGGCCGAAGGAATCGCAATAATAATTTCGTCAATACCATAATGTTTGACGACCTGGGGGATGTCTTCCCGCGTGCCTACAACCGGTATTCCTGTCACCTCGTAATGTTTCTTCTGTAGATTATCATCAATGAAGGCAACCGGGTATTGTTCGGAATGCTCACGTTTCAACTCCCTGGCCACCAATACACCTGCCTCTCCCGCGCCTACGATCAGGGCCTTGCGGTGATGAGGCATCTTTTTTGTGTTGCTGTTGCGGATCAGTCTCCAGACGACCCGCGAACACCCGACAACAAGAAAAACGGTGATGAAGGTTAAAGGATACATGCTTCGCGGTACGACAATTTCCGAATAAAATTGATGCACCAATTGGTGAAACAAATAGAAGACACCCGTACCCAGCAGGGTGCCATTAAAAATAGCGAACAAATCGGCAACATTCGCATATTGCCATATTTTTCTGTATATCTTGAACACATAAAAACTACCGATCATTATCGGAACAATTACGGAGAATACATAAGGCAGCGTCCCGATGAATAGCTCGGGAATTTCGAAGTCAAATCGCAACAAGTAAGCCGCGAGTACTGATGCTGTGACTAGAATCACATCGATAACAAGCAATGTGATCAAACGTACAAGCTTATACATCCACTCCGCTCCTAAAACTTTCTCTCAAATAATGCCTCAAAAACACGAAAAACATACTCAATATGAGCCCTACTATGGCAGCCAGTGCAACGTTCATCCATTTATTCGGGCCCACCGGATTTTCCGGTTCAATGGATGGATTAATGAAAATCGCGTTTGTGTTAAGCAGGATCCGAATCGGTTTATTCGCATCCAACATTTCGTTGGACGGTTTCGTTTCAATTTCCTGGATTCTGCGCAGACTGTTTTCTATTTTTTCTTCAAGACTCTTCGCTTGCGTTCCAATCGTCTGGAGCTGTACTTGCGTTAACGCATATTGTGATTTTAATTCCTCATATAACGGATTGACGACTTCATTTTGCATTTGCAAGGAAGCAGCATAGGCCGCGCTTGTGTTCAAACGTTCTTGCTCGATATTTCGCAGCAAATCATTTTCGGACAGCGCTTGTGTAATAATTAGTTTTTCCGGTGTATGTTTCAATTGGTTATCAATCTCGGCCAACTGTGCTTTCGCTACAGCGAGTTGATTTGTCAATTCTTCCAAGCGCGTTTTCGATTCAACTACGACGTTGGAGCGTTCTGCAATTTCAACACGAATTCCCAACTCGAAGGCCAATATATTTGCGATGTGTGATATTTTTTTCGCGTCTTTTCCCCTAACCACAATTTTCATAATATTGTTTTTCGAATCAGGCTCTAGACTGAATTGATCGCGAAGTGAAGTTACTGTATATTCTTTGTTCAACTGATTTTTTTCTATTAATGATTGCAATGTCGACGCGTTAAGTAATGTTTCCTGAAATTGAGAAATATCCATGTTTTGGCTTTGCAATCTAACGACAGAAGATGTCTGATAGATTGGTTTCAGAACCATAAAATTGACCAGCCCCATTGCAATGATGCAAATCACCGTAATGATGACTATAATCGTTTTTTGCTTCCACAGTATTAATAAAATATCTCGTAATTTTATTTCTTCATCCATATTCGGTTCGCACCTCAGCATCATAATCTTTTGAATTTGAACTCTATTTTCATATCAAGTATACCTTTGCATATGATATTGAACAAGTTTTGAATAAGGCCGTCTAAATTATAATTGTTAACTTTATTTGAAATAGGTACCTGTTTCCCTATTACATGGTGTAATCTGAAAAAAGGCACCGGCTATTCCGAACCAGTGCCAAACAAACTTTTCCAAACGTATTAATCTTATTAACTCAACTTTCGCAGCTTAATTTTCCAAACAAACCCTTGATATAATTGGGCAAACTCGAAATCCAATGCTGGAGTTGACGAAAAACGGCAGACTGATCCCGTTTGGACTTGGCTTCCGTG